>Ga0208013_1000033_pt1 | contig 220498 bp, 220 predicted proteins | sample 16_taG_FD_184091 | JGI IMG/M metagenome (GOLD analysis project Ga0208013, IMG submission 184091) | Marine viral communities from the Subarctic Pacific Ocean - 16_ETSP_OMZ_AT15313 metaG (SPAdes) (version 2) | ecosystem: Environmental > Aquatic > Marine > Oceanic | place: Pacific Ocean...
GAGACTGACCATCTCGAGTTCGTGTTGTTGCGGGGACGGCTCTTTGAGCATGGGGCAGCCTCTGAAAAGTCGATACCCCAATTACAGCAAACCCCCGCCAAAATGGCGAGGGTTTGTCAGCAATCTGGAATGAGCCGGCTAAGCCGGCTCATTCTTTTTCATCCCGCACCTTCTGCAATTTCTGCAGCTTCTCGTGCAACAACGCCTCGAGCTTGATCAATTCCTGGCGATTCTTTTCGTTGGGCCTGTTGGTATAGAGCTCAACATAAGTCTGGGTGACCTCACTGAGGATCGGGTGTAGCTTTTTATAGGATTCATCGACCATGAACAGCCTCCTTCCGTTGCTGATCAACGTCGTTGCTGATACCTAAAGCATAAGCAAACCATTAACTCTGTGCAATGTTTGATCAAACTCCATTCAAGTCAGGTCACAACTGCTCCGGCCGCGGTGGACTGCCCACCCTCACTTCACTGATTTTCTCCTGGGCCAGGCCGCGGAACAGGGCGAACATCATGGCAAACACGAGGATGAACATCGGCAGGCCAACCACGGTGATCACTTCCTGCAACGCGGTCAGCCCGGCGTCACCGGCAAGTACGATCAGCATCGCTGCCAGCATGCCTTCAGACACACCCCAGAAAACGCGTTGATGCCAGGGGCCCGGGTCCGGCGAGCCCGTGCATAACATATCGACCACCAGGGAAGCGGAGTCCGATGAGGTCGCGAAGAAGATGGCGACAATCACAACCGCCAGGCCCTGGATCAACGTAGCCCCCGGAAAGTTTTCGAAGAACGCGAACATGGCCAGGGGAACACTTTCCCCTACTGCTTGGGACAACATCCCCGCCTGTTCGCCCAGCGCCTCCCTGGCCTCCGGCCCAATGCCATCGATCTGCATTGCTGACCAGCCGAAAATGGCGAACCAGATCAGGGTGAAGATTGATGGCGCGAACAGGACCCCGAGCACGAATTCACGGATGGTCCGCCCCCGTGAAATCCGCGCCACGAAGATGCCGATAAAGGGCGACCAGGTCACCGTCCAGGCCCAGTAGAATACCGTCCAGCTGCCCTGCCATCCCCAGCCGCCATCGTCGCCGGTATAGCTTGCAAGTGTGTCGTTCCAGAAGGCCATGGGCAGCAGGTTCGATATGTAGAGGCCAAACGTCTCAACCACGGCTCGCAGAAGGAAAACCGTCGAACCGGTGAAGAGCACGAATACCATCAGGCCAACGGCCATACCGATATTGATGTTGGACAACCGCTTCACACCCGAGTCCAGCCCGGCGACGATCGACCCCACAGCAACGGCCGTCAGGATGGCAATGATCAGCACCTTGGTGATTACCGCATCCGGAATGCCAAACAACTCGGTCAGCCCGGCGTTGATCTGCTGCGTGCCCAGCCCGATTGACACCGCCACACCGAACAGCGTGCCGAGGATCGCAAAAACATCGAGAGTCTTGCCGAGAGGCCCGTATATGCGGTCGCCGATCAACGGATAGAACACCGAACTGAAGCGCATCGGCAGGTCGTAACGATAGATAAAATACGCAAAGGCAAGCCCCGGCATGGTGAAGATCGCCCAGGTATGCAGCCCCAGGTGATAGATGGCGAAGCTCATGGCATCGTCGGCGGCTTCGACCGAATAGGGCTCGACATTCGGCCTCGGCGGGGAAGAAAAGTGCGAGATGGGCTCGGCCACGCCCCAGAACATCAGCACGGTGCCGATGCCACCGGCGAACAGCATGGTGAACCAGGAGATATTACTGTAGGCCGGTTTCGCGTCGTTGCCGCCCAGCCGGATGGCGCCGAATCGGCTGAGCGCAACCCACAAGAGGAACGCTACCCAACTCGTCACCCCGAAAATGAAAAACCAACCCAGGTTGGTAACGATCCATTCGCGCCCCGCTCCGAAGGCCTCTCCAATTGGGCCGGGCGCAATCAGGAGCACAACCAGAAACAGGATCATGATCCCAGCGGACGTGAAAAAGATGGTCGGGTTGGTCCTGAGACCCAACTTTCTTGCGAGAGCTTCCATGGCGATTTCTCCCCGAGTCTTTCCGACAACATAGGAGCTAATCGAACGGCACGCCAAATTGTGGGCGAGATTTCATGTTTCTGAAGGCAAATGGCTATCGCCAGAGAACGCTGGAATCCCGGTTGATTACTACTGGGACTTGCTCGAATAGACGCTCAAGGCCGTCACTGTGACCAGGATGAGCCCCATGCCGAGGAACTGGACGCTGCCCAAGCTCTCATTGAGCAATACAATGCCGAAGAGCGTAGCGGTAACAGGTTCGACCATCGCTACAACGGCAGCGACGGTTGGTACGGTGTGCTTGAGACCCACGATATAGCTTATAAAAGACACGCCACCGCCGAGCACCCCCAGCGCCATGAACATCGGCCATTCCGGTGCACCAAGCACAGCAATGACCTGCACAAGGCTGGCTGGCCAGATCAGAACAATACCGAGCACGGCAAACGCAATCACCAGAGCAGCCTGAGGGCTGCCGTTCCTGGCAGCAAACTTGAAGCCGAAAATAAACAATGCATAGGACAACCCCGAAAGCAGGCCGGCAACCACGCCAACCCACGTAATACTGCTACCGCCAACGTCATAGATACCCGTGAGTAGAGCGATGCCGACAATAACGATGACAATGGCCACGCACTTGAACGGCGTCGGCTGCTCCAGCCCTATGGCAAAGGAAACCAGAAACACGAACACCGGGGCGCAATACATGAGGGTCGCCGCGACGGCAACGCTGCCCTCGGAGATACTGAGGAAATAGAAGGAGAAGTTGCCCGCCACGCCAAGACCGGCCACCGCCGCCCAGAACCAGAGCCGCGGCTTGGTCAATCCGCTGTTCCCAGGACGTAGAATCAGCCAGACAAGTACAAACAGCAGGCCGACAATCCCCCGGTAGAACGAGACTACGAACGAGCCCCACCCTTCTGCGAGCAGGATGGCGCCGATACCACCCGAAAGCCCCCAGAAAAGGGCTGCAAGCGCTACAAGCATTGCACTTCTTAGCGCGCGGTCACCGGATTGTTCTGGCGTGTGATCAGTCAGAATACTCTCCCGCCCGGCCAAACGATTGCTGGTAGACACGATTCATTCAGGGTGACTACGGAAACTGGGCACCGTCAATACGTTGGAGCCGCAAGCCGACCTGATGTTCGCCGCAGTAATCCCGGGCGCTGCCCACTACGCAAACAGGGCAAAAATTACGGCAATCCCCAAAGAAACCAGCAACGACATTGGAATAGTCAAAGCGATCTCCTGCGATGGCCCTTGATAGCGCACCGACAGTACGTAGCTCATTACCGCCACCGGCATCGCACACTGAATCAGGAAAACCTGCGCTTCCATGGCGCTCAACGGCCAAATCAGCAACAGCACCCACGCAAGGGCTAGACCACCTAAAGGCCGATACAGACTGAACACGAGAGGCCTTAGCATGTCCCGCGCGCCTGACAGCCGCAGGTTGGCAATAGAGCTGCCCAATTGCATTAGCATTATCGGTACGGTAATCGAGCCCAGCATATCCAGCGTTATCATCACCGGGCCAGGCGGGCGAATGTTTGTCGCCAACAGAAAAGCACCTGCGATCAATGCCAGGACGGGCCCGTTCTTCAGCATTGCCCTGATGGAAAACCGCCCGGACAGGCAGCCGATTCCCAACGTAAAATGACTGACCTGAATCACCGAGGAAATCACCACCGCCAGCCCAAGCGACTGCGGACCAAACAGCGCAAAGCACACCGGAATCCCCATATTGCCCGTATTCGGGTGCACCAACGCCGGAAGATAGGACCTCACCGGCAGGCCAGCTAGCGTAAGCAACAGTGCAGTGACCATCGCCATGACGACCAGCCAGGCCACGGTAATGCCTACAAGGGCACCCATTCCGAAAATGTCCATATCCATGCTCAATACGGAGTGGAGCAGCAACGCGGGGATTCCAACGGTGGTAACCAGGCCAGCCAATGCCTTGCCGTCGAAAAAATCGGTTTTTCGGCCAAGAATGGCCCCGAGGAGTATCAAAGACAGCAGAGGGACAAGGGCTTCTGTGAGATGCTGAATCATAGTGAATAAAGAGAGGTCATGGTTTCAGGCTAAAGGGAACGGGGTTGGGCACTTTCAATACTCGGGTATAACTTCAACGCGAGATCATAAATAATGATGCCATATAGACTACCATTAAGCCCCAATATCCCGGGGTAAAGGTAGCTCCGCGAAAACCGATACCTGGCCGTATTGCTGATAAGCCAATCTGCCACCGCCTTTGCCGTGGCAGGTTATAGAAAAGTACCTGAGGGCAGGTTAACCTGTAACCTATTGAATCTATGTTTTACTACTTTGGCTTTGGCTCCAACATGAGCATGCTCTCGCTGAGAGCGAAGGGTGTCGAGCCTCAGGCATCTACGAAAGCGGTGCTGCGCGGATGGCGGTTACGCTTCAACGTGCAGCACTTCTTCCGCCATGAAGGTGGTGTTGGCAACATCGAAAACACCGGCCACCCGGACGACCGGGTTCTCGGCGTGCTCCATGAATGCCCGGACGAGGCGCTTTCTCTGTTGGATCAGGCCGAAGCTTACGGGCATGGCTATAACCGCATAGAGATCGAGGTAGAGCCGGATAACCCTAGCGCGGCAATGGCCCCGAAGGTCTCTGCTCTCACCTATGTGGGCATGCCCCAGTTTATCGACAACGACTGCCGACCAAGCCGTCGTTACCTGAACATCGTTCTGGAGGGAGGCCGCCAGGCCGGACTGGATGGCAAATACCTGGAGTCACTGGCCAATCAGCCCATTCATCAACTTGATGAGTACCCAACGTTCGCGGCACCACCCGGAGACTACCCAACATTTGACCGGGCGTTGCTGGCAAAACAGCCGCTGTACACGGCCCTCTACGGGGCCGTGTTTGATATGTCCGAGGCGAGGCCTCTGCACCACTTCCTCAAAGGCTTTTTTGGAGGCAGGGACATGACGCTTTTTCACCTCAGACGGCTGGACAGCAGCAACGTTGATGAAACCATGGACGATATCCGGAACGGACGCCTCAACAAGGCCCAGAAGCGATACCTCAACGCCTATCTGAACGAATACGCCAGAGAGTATCGCTACGTCGGCCGCTATAACTATGATAAAGACTGAGGAGTTCTCATGCCGTCTTTCCCGCCAGCCCTGGCACACAATGCCATCGAAGAGATCCTGCCGGATCTGTTTTTTGTCAGTGGTGCCATGGAAACCGTCCTTATGGACCTGGATTGGCAATTCAGCCGCAACATGACCATCGTCCGTGACGGTGAACGGCTGATCCTCATCAATACGGTCCGCCTTGATGATGACGGCCTGGCGGAACTGGACCGACTGGGAAAAGTAACCGACGTGATTCGGCTTGGCGCTCTGCATGGGCGTGACGATGCGTTCTATGTTGACCGTTACCAGGCGCAGTACTGGGTGATGCCAGGTCTGGAACCGGAGGACCAAAGCGGGTCTGAAAGAGAGGCAAACGTCCTCGGCCAGACGCTGCCCCTGAGTGACGCATCGCTATTTCAGTTCCAAACTACCAAACTTCCTGAAGGCGTACTCCACCTCCAGCGGGATGGTGGCATCCTGGTAGCCTGTGACGCCCTGCAGAACTGGCTGAAACCCGACGAGCACTTCTGCGACGCCTCGCGACAGCGAATGGAGCAGATGGGCTTCTTCACACCCGCCAACATTGGCCCAGTCTGGCTGCAGGCGGCGGAACCTGCTGCCGAGGATTTTAACCGGCTCAAAACACTGAACTTCAAACACGTTCTCTGTGGCCATGGCCAACCCCTACTGGACAACGCCAAAGAGGACTTCAGCGCCACCTTCGATCGAGTGTTCCATTGCCAGGCGTGATCCCCAGGAGCGGCACCTGATGCAGAGCGAATTACAGCTGCCCGGATACACAATCTCCTTCTGCCTCTGGAGAAAAGCAGGCCGGGCGGCCTATCGCGCACGGCGACTCTCGGACGGTGCAGACGTCTGCATTGAAACCCTTGATACCGAATATCCCGACCGCAGGCAGGTGGCCACGCTCAATCACGAAGCCAGCATTGCTTCACGGCTCGACGGCGTGAAAGGCGTACGCAGGGTTCATGACATATTGCCACACGGTAGTGGGAACCTGGCGCTCATCACCGATCCCTGTGAGCGTTCGCTTGCCTCGGTAATGGCCGAGAGCCGTAACAGACGCTTGCCCCTGCCCCAGGCGCTGAAAATAGCCCAGGCCCTGGTACAGATTCTGAGCGACATCCACGCACAGGACATCGTGCACAAGTCGCTGACACCCCATAACGTCCTGTTTGACTCAAGAAGTGGCGCACTGGTGCTGTCGGGGTTCAATATAGCATCGGAGCTGGGGCAGGAGCGGCAGGCCAAACAGCTGCCCAATCAGCCCGAGGCGGCATTGGCCTACATGTCGCCGGAACAGACCGGGCGCATGAATCGGAGCCTCGACTACCGCTCGGACTACTATTCCCTCGGCTTGCTGCTGTTTGAACTTCTGACCGGCCAACCTCCGTTTACAGCCAACAATACCCTGGAGTGGGTACACAGCCACATAAGTCGTCTGCCTCCGGCGCCTCACACCGTGTTTGAGGACATACCCGAGGCCCTTTCAGACATTGTGCTGAAGCTTCTGGCCAAATCCCCGGAAGAACGTTATCAAAGCAGCCTGGGCCTGCTGCACGACCTATCCCGTTGCGCCACGTCGATAGAACAGGATCTGCCACTGCTGCCCTTCACACTGGGTGAAAAGGATCATCTGCAGAAGTTTCTGATTCCCCAGGCACTTTACGGCCGTGAGCGCGAGCTGCAGGAGCTGCTGGGCCTGTTCGAGCAGGCGGTGGAGGGACGATCCCGCTTCTGCCTGGTTCACGGCTACTCCGGCGTTGGCAAGTCGGCACTGGTCAACGAAATTGATCGCTACCAGATCCGCGAACGCGGCTTCCTGGTCCAGAGCAAGTTCGACCAGTTCCAGCAAAGCGAAGCCTACTCAGCACTGGCAGCCACCTTTCGTGCCCTCGTGCAGCAAATCATGCTAGAGCCCGACAACCAGCTTGACTGCTGGCGCACCGAACTGCTTGGTGCGCTGGGGCCCAACGGCGCCCTGGTGATCGACCTGGTACCGGAGCTGGCGCTGATTATCGGCGAACAACCCCCTGTGACCGAGCTGCCACCCTCAGAGAGCCGTAACCGGTTGCAGCTGGTACTGACCGCATTCCTGCGAGTGTTTGCCGGCGAAGGCCATCCGGTCGTGCTGTTCCTGGACGATCTGCAGTGGAGCGACACCCCAACCCTCGACCTGATACGCCGTATAGTCACCTCCAGGGACCAGAGCCACCTGCTGTTGATTGGCGCCTATCGCAGCAATGAAGTCGGCCCTGGGCACCCGCTCAGATTGCTCCTGGATGACCTCAACAACCATCGGCGAATTCATCAGATCCCTGTGGGGCCACTTGATGAATCGTCGGTGGACCAAATGGTGGCCGATGCCCTGCGTTGCGAGCCGGAAACGAGCCGCACACTGAGCGAGATGCTGTTTCACCGCGCCCAGGGCAACCCCTTCTTTACCAACGAGTTGCTGCGACAGTTCCATGCCCAGGGGGCAATCTGGTCAGATTCGGGCAGTGGCCAATGGCACTGGCAGCTCGACAGGGCCAGTTGGGATGAAACCAGCCATGACGTGGTTGAGTTCATGCTGGATAACCTGCGACAGCTCCCGGACGAAACGCAGAACGTACTTCAACTGGCCGCCAGCATCGGGAATACCTTTACCCTGCAAACGCTCGCCACCATCTACGAGCATACCGTTGCGGAAACCGCCCGAGCCCTTCTGCCGGCGTTGAAACAGTACACCGTGCTGCCGCTACACAGTGATTATCGCCTGGCGAGACACCAGGACGAAGAGCGGGTGCTCAACCCCAGCTATCGTTTTCAGCATGACCGGGTGCAGCAGGCTGCCTACAACCTCATCGCAACCGGCGAGCTCCCCCGGGTACACCTAACGGTCGGGCGCCTGATGTTACAACACGGCGGAGGGCAGGTCGCCGATGACCAATTGATTGATATCGTTAATCATCTCAATCAGGGGCGTGCGCTGATCCAGTCCGGGTCAGAACGCCTTCAACTGGCCGAGTTCAACCTTCGTGCCGGCAGTCGCGCCCGACAAACCTCGGCCTATCAACAGGCACTCGACTACTTGCAGGTCGCCGAGGAATTGCTGCCAGACGACGCCTGGTCACAGATGCCCTCACTGATGGCCACATTGGCGTCAGAGATACAGCTTTGCCTCTACCTCACCGGGCGTACCGAAGAGGCCGACCATTGGTTGGAACAGATGCTGGACCATGCGGACTCCCGGCTGCATCGCGCCGACATTCTCGCCATACGTACCCGGCAGAATGCCACGCTGGGTAGAATGGAGGCGTCTATTCACGCTGCCATTGAGGGGCTGGCACTATTGGGTGTCAATTTCACCGAACACCCCAGCCAGCACGATATCGATGTCGAACGCCAACGGGTACTGACGAACCTGGCTGGCCGCGAAATCACCGACCTGGTTGATGCTCCTGTCATCGAAGACCCAGCCACATTGACCGCCATGCGTCTGCTAATGGAAATCTTTGCTGCCGCGTTTCTCTCCGGCAGCAAGCTGTTCAGCTACCTGGTGCTAAAAGCGGTTAACCTGGCTTTGCATCGGGGCAACTGCCCGGAATCGGCGTTTGCCTATGCCGCCTACGGCATGCTTTTGTGTGGTGAGCTGGACGAGCCCGCCCTGGGCTATCAGTACGCCAAGGTTGGCCTGGCCATCAATGAACGGCTTGATGACCTCAGCCTGAGGGCGCGCGTTATCTATGTATACGCCATGTTCGTTCATCACTGGAGCAACCACTGGGCAACGCTCACGCCCTGGTTCCGCAAGGGCATCGAAGCCGGCTATCAATCCGGCGACCTGCTCTATCTGGCCTACAGTGCCCAGGACTGCGTGATATGGGACCCGGGCATGGACCTGGAAACCGCAAGCCAGTTGCATCAGGAAAACCTCGACATCGTTCGCGAGTGCGCCTACCAGGATTCGCTGGACTCCGGTTCCCTCTTCCTGCAGATGCAGCGCAATTTTCTTGGCACCACCCACTCACCGGCCAGTCTGAGCACCGATGATTTTGATGACCAGGCGTGTCTCGAGGCAATGAGTACGCGCCAGTTCATGACCGGCATTGCCAATCATCATATCTACAGTGCCGAGATCAACCTGCTCTACGGGAACTACGAACAGGCACTGCACTTTGTCAGAAAGCAGGACAAGCTAATCAAGTCCGCGATGTCCCTGCCCCAGCTCGTGCGTTTCTACATTGTTGCCAACCTCACCCTCACGACCCTATTCCCCACCATGAACAGGGCTGACCAACAGGCCACACGAGAACGCCTGGAACGGGACCTGGCGCGCATGACCCGTTGGGCGGACAATTGCGAAGCGAATTTCCGCCACCTTCAATGGCTGATGACCGCAGAACTCGCCCGCCTGGATGGCAGACACGACGCCGCACTGGAGCTCTATGACACGGCCATCGACACGGCACGGGCAAACGGCTTCCTGCGCGATGAGGCCACTGCCTTTGAGCGAGCCGCACGGCACCTGCTGGCACTGGGTAAAGGGCGCTCAGCCGAGGGTTATCTCCGTGGTGCCCACGGGGTATACAACCGCTGGGGCGCACAACGCAAGGTAGAACAGCTGGAAGACGAGTTCCCGGTGCTTCGTCAGTGGGTTCAGGCCCACCTCAGCCCACCAGGAAGCCATTTGGCCAGTCTCGACCTGGCATCGGTTATGAAAGCCTCCCGTGAGATCTCCGGCGAGATGGTGCTGGACCAGCTGTTGCAGAAAACCCTGGCGATTCTGCTGGAAAATGCCGGTGGGCAATGGGGCTGCCTGATTGTCCGGGCCGGTGGTGCGTTCAGTGTTGAGGCCATAATCCGGCCAGAGCAGCCGTCACCACAGGTTGAGATCCCCACCCACTCAACACTCAGTGATCGTCAGGGCAAGGCCCTCGCCCTGCCAATGAGCGTGATCAGCCAGGTGTTTCAAAGGGGCGAAGCCGTGGTCCTGCACGATGCCATGGCCGACGGCCCGTTTGTGAACGACCCCTACACTATTCACCTGCATCCACGATCAGTACTGTGTGTCCCTATCATCGTGCGGGAACGTTTTGAGGCGGCGGTCTACATGGAGAACAACCTGACCGACGCGGTCTTCACCGACGACCGGGTGGAATTGATTCAACTGCTCTCCGCCCAGGCGGCTGTCGCCATCGAAAACGCCCGGCTCTACACCCAGGTACAGGACCATTCCCGGCTCCTGGAAGAGAAAGTGGTTGAACGCACGGCAGAGCTGGAAGAACTCAATGAAGAACTGCAACGCCTGGCCGACCGCGATGGCCTGACCGGCGTCGCCAACAGGCGTTCCGGTGACGCCTACCTCAAAGACACCTGGCTGCGCCTGAGAAGGCAGCCCCAGCCCTTATCCGTGGTTATGCTCGATGTGGATCACTTCAAGCACTTCAACGACAATTACGGCCACCAGATGGGTGACGAATGCCTGATCCGGGTTGCCGAGACACTGCAGGCGCAACTGCAGCGCTCAACCGACATGGTGGCGCGCTACGGGGGAGAAGAGTTCATTCTGATACTCCCCAATACAGACGAAAATGGTGCGATGCAGGTCGCTGAAAATGCCCGCGTTGCCATCGAAGCATTGGACATCAGGCACGACCATTCAACGGCGCGAGATTGCATCACCGTCAGCGTGGGCTGCGCCACCATCGTTCCCAATGACAAGAGCAGTCTCGAAGAATTGGTCTTTGCCGCCGATGCGGCACTCTACAAAGCCAAAGAGAGCGGCCGAAACCGAATTCAAGCGGCTGAGAGTACTGAAACCGAGTAATCAAGCACAGAGAGGAGCAATGGAATTCACCTTCCTGGGCACATCCGCCGGCACCCCGACACGGTCACGAAATGTGAGCGGGCTGGCCCTGTGTCACTCCGGTCCCAAACCCTGGTATTTGATCGACTGCGGTGAAGGCACGCAACACCAGTTGCTTCGCACCCGCTACTCGGTTGTGCAATTGCGCGCCATCTTCATCACCCATATCCACGGCGACCACACGTTTGGCCTTCCAGGGCTGCTCACCAGCGCCTCCATGCTTGGCCGCACGGACCCGCTGGACATCATTGCCCCCATCCAGGTACAACGCTTCATCAGCGCAGTGCTCGCAAACAGCGACTCCAGCCTCAGCTACTCGCTAAACTTCATCGATTCCGAAGCATCGGATTTCCAGTGGCAGGATGAGCACGTTAGGGTTACCAATGTGGCACTGTCCCATCGTGTCGCCTGCCGCGCCTATGTGTTCACCGAGCAAAGCCTGGAGCGACAACTACTGCGGGACAAATTAAGCGAGGAAGGCATAGAGCCCGGTCCCGGCTGGGGCGAATTGCAGAAAGGCAACGATATAACACTGGAGGATGGCCGCCTGCTCCGGAGTGACGATTACACTCACATTCCCCGCAAAGCCCGCCGCCTGATCGTCGCTGGCGACAACGACACCCCGGACCTGCTGGCCGGTGCCTGCGACGGCACCCACGTGCTGATCCACGAAGCCACCTATACCCAGGACGTGGCCGACCGGGTCGGCCCCTGGCCACAACACAGCTCCGCTGAACAGGTCGCCCGCTTCGCCCAACAGGCTCACTTGCCCAACCTGGTGCTGACCCATTTCAGCTCACGTTACCAGTCCGGGCCGGGAGGCGCGCCCCACATCAACCAACTGGCGGCCGAAGCCATGCAGCACTACAAGGGCCAACTGTTTCTGGCGCAGGATTTTGATACCTATCGGCTGGAAAAGGATTTGTCGTTGAGTTGCCTGACCCAAACACATTCAATCTGACGAAGGATATTCACAATGACGTATCAGTTCGAAGACCTAAGGAAGGCTTGCCGGACAGAATGGCGCGACTACATTGAACACAGTTTCGTAAAGCAGTTAGGCGATGCGTCGCTCGCTCCCGAAGCGTTTCAGCACTACCTCAAGCAGGATTACCTGTTCCTGATCCAGTTTGCCCGCGCCTTCGCCCTGGCGGCCTACAAAAGCCCAACCTTGCTGGATCTCCGCCAGGCAAAGGAAGGCTTGCAGGCCATCGTGGATGTAGAGCTGGACCTACACATCAGCTACTGCAAGGAATGGGGCATTTCAGAAGCAGAACTTGCCAACCTGCCGGAAGCGCGCGCCACCCTTGCCTACACACGCTATGTGCTCGACACGGGCAACCGCGGCGATTTACTGGACCTTCATGTTGCACTCTCACCCTGCATGGTGGGCTACGGGGAAATCGCCAATTGGCTGAATAACCGGGCAGAAACCATTCGGGGAGACAAAAACCCGTATGACGCCTGGATCGCCATGTATGAAAGCGACGAGTTCCAGCAGGCCATGCACGCGGAAATCCAGTGGCTGGATGAACGACTGGCGGATGTCTCCCCCGCCAGGTTCGAGCAGCTTACCCGGATATTCAGCGACGCCACCCGGCTGGAAATCGATTTCTGGGAAATGGGTCTGAAACAGAGCGATTGAGAAACGCGTGGTCAACCACAGCACTTCTTGAACTTGGCACCACTCCCGCAATGGCAAGGATCATTGCGGGAAGGCAGTTTCGCCGTGGTCACCGTCGCCCCTTTGTTCAAAAGTGCCGTCAGTTCGGTGATGGATTCAACCGCACCCTCGCGGGCATCCACTGTAATGTTGGCATGCAGATTGGCTTCCGCCACCTGAGCTTCGACCTCCTGCCTGCGCGCCTCACTGGTAACCACCAGCGTTAGCGGGAACTTCTTGCTGCCACTCTTCTGACTGGCCTTGGTCTGGAAGCCGCCATGAGCGGTGTGGTGCTGGCGCGCGTCCTGCCGGCCTTTGTAGAAGAACTTGTCTGACATGCTGAAATCTCGATGAATGGAAGAGTACCCTGGTACGCGGAAAAGGCGGACTACCAGCAGGCAGCACGTTTTAGCATGCTTACGGCACCGGATATATAGGCATAAGTGGAAATCTGATGAACCAGGCCCAAAGTTGACCACGACCTGAAGGAGCCCGCAAACTGGATGCTCACATCATTCAACAGTGAACGCATATCCGATGCCAGCAAACGTAAAAACCCGGATTCTCTTCCGTTCCAAGCGACTGAATCTCTATCTTGTCCGTTATCCGGAGGGCCACAAGGTGGTCCCCCATATCGACATGACTTCCGAGGGCCGGCTGTACAAACTCAATTGTGTGCTGGTAAAGCCCAAAGCAGGCGGTGAGTTCAGCTGCGAAAAGAACATTTTCAACTTGTTTGGCCGGGTATACCTGTTTCGACCAGATCTCTACCAACACCGGGTTTCGAAGATTGAACGTGGGAATCGTTGGCTGCTCAGCTTTGCGCTGAGCACGCCCGGTTTAGCACATTAGCCTTTAAAGCGGATTTGTCAGCGAGCCCTCGAGCACCGGCAACTGCACAGTGCCCTCAAGGTTCACAAAGGGCACCAGGGCATCCCGTGACCAGCTCGCCGGAAACTGCGGATGGAAACCGTAAACAAGCATTGCCAGCTCATCCCCCGGCGCCAGAGCTTCGCCAATGCCTACCAGTTCTATCACCTCCTGGTTTTTCAGGCCGCGCACCGGCTTGATTTGGTCGTCGATCAACTGCCAGCGGCTCTCACCCACACCGCGCTTGCCAAGCCCAATAAACACAATCGGGTCGCAGCCTGGCGCGTAGGGGTCCAGTTCCACTTCGCAATCTGCTCGCCCGGCCAGGTCCGAAACCGTGAGCCTGGCTGTCGGGATGCCTCCGAGCGTAGCGCCATTGGCGCCCGCCTGCCCCAGAACCAATGCCGCAGGCGGCTGAGTCGCCGTTGCTGCTGCCTCGTATCCAGAAGCAACCGGTGCGACTGTGGCAACAGCACGCTCCACCATGAACTCTCCCTGCAGTTCCCCTCCACTCAGGTCGGGTGCAGGAAAAGCTTCCATTGGTACGCTGATGGATTCGCCGTCGTCCAGAGACAGACAAACCTCGGAATCAGTGCCGTCGAAGTAACTCGCCAACGGGCGGCCCAACAAGTGATGCTCAAGCCAGTTCAGTGTGGCGTCAGAAACTGAAATATCGCCACAGGAAAACTGTCCACCTGCCGCCTGGAAGCCAGGCAATTCCAGCAAGTCCGCAGTTGGGTCAACGTATTCGGCGGGCTGGGCTTCATCGGGTGCTTCCGCAGGAAGGATGTGACCGGTCTGGTGGGTTAGCAGGCGAACATCACCCCCACTGGCCTTCAGGCACTCGAAGTTACGCCAGGCCTCGTTGAAGTTAAACAGCGTATCCCGCATTCCCTGGGTCAATAGCACGTCAACCTCGGCGAAGGGTGTGGGAGCAACATCGTAGGCTGGGGGATCGATCTGGTAATTCAGCAGATCGGGATCTTCCGCAACGAACACTGGCTCCCCCGTGCAACGATACGCCGGGCTATGATAGTAGATAAAATCAAGGCCAGCTTCCGGGAACCGATTCAGCGTCGCTCCGCGAGCCAGGGTTTCACGAATGATCGGATCGAGACCGCCGTTACCCTGGCCGGTTGAACCCGCCTCGCCACCGGCTACCAGCACCAGATCCCAACCGGTTTTGATGACATTGCCTGGGTTCAGGCTATAACGCAGGTCGTACCATGTGATATCCGGTACCAGGGCATCCAGGCGCCGGCGCGGGTCCTGGCCGTGGATCAGGATCTGATACCCCCCGCCATAGCTGCCGCCGATTGCACCGGCAACCAGGTTGGGGTTCAGGTCATCCGGCAGCTCGGGTTCATCGCGGTAACGGAGATAATCCAGGTTGGCCTCGGCCCAGTCAAGAATCTGGATCAGGTCCTCTCCCTCAAACTCCGGGTCCATCACCCGAACGGTGCCGGTACTCTCACCGAACCCACGCTGGTCGATGGAGATGACTACAAATCCCGCTTCCCGGTAGTTCTGGAAACCTTCCGTTGTCCGCGACCCGCCGAACCCATGTCCATGGAGAACCAGCGGATGACCTTCGCCGCAAGCAATCTCGCCCAGAGGCTCTAGCACCTGGAAGGCGATGGTTTCACCACTGGCCGAGGTCAGTTTCACAGGGTAACTGTTGCCACCCTCGACTGGAGCTTCGTTCCTACAGGACACATGAGGCGGCACTTTACACTGGGATGGCGCGCCGTCTTTTGCATTGCCACAACCCCGACCACGGGCTGCATCGGCATTAGACTGGGACTGAGCCTGAGCGTCGGTATCAGTGTCTGAAGACGCCCCACCGCAGCCGACCACTGCCAGGGCAAGAATAGCGATGAAGGTATGGCGGAACCAAAACCTGAAGAGAAAGGTTTGATGCATGGATTGTTGTCCTTGTTTTTTGGGATGATCTAACAATGAGCGACGTGGTGAGTTCGATATTTGTTCCACTCAAGGTTGATCAAGGCCCGAAAGGACAATAGATTCCGCCACCCTTCCGGGGTGCCCATCAGCCCGCCAGCGCGGCCCGCACCTTCTTGCTCAGGTGGCCCATATCAACCCGTCCAAGCACCTGGGGCTTTAGCTCGTTCATCACTTTGCCCATATCCTGCATCCCCCGGGCCTCCGTTGCACTGATGGCCATCCGAATCAGGCCGTCCAGATCATCCTCATTCAGAGCCGCAGGCATGAATTCCTCGATGATCACCATTTCCGCTCTTTCCTTGTCACCCAACTCCTCGCGCCCCGCCTCATCGTACTGACTGGCGGCGTCGCGGCGCTGTTTGAGCATCTTGTCCAACACCTTGAGGACATCCTCGTCGCTTAAATCACGGCGTTCATCAATCTCAATCTGTTTGACCGCAGCCTGCGCCATACGCAAGGTGACAAGCCGGGTTTTGTCTTTGTTCCGCATTGCATTCTTCACTGCGGTGTTGAGCTGTTCCTTAAGTGATGGTTCCGACATTGCGGGCCTCCTGATCTATGGAATTAGGTGACTGTTTCAGATGAAGCAAAAGGATAGATGTAACGAAAAAGCGGGGCAGGTTCAATCGATATGGCCGTATGGCTGGAGCCTCATTCCCCGATCCGTGGGGATGAGGCTAACCCATTCATGGGGTCACCTTGTTACTCTACTTCTCCTCCCTCTTCGTTAGGCGCGCCAATTCCCGGCCCCCTGGGGGGAAGGTTTTCAGCGATCGTAATGTCCGCGTCGAACAATGTGCCATCGGCCATGGCCGCGACGACGGCTTTGGCTGCATTGTACGCAGTCTTGGTAATGTACCCGTTGCCCTTGGTTCCAATACCCCCACGCATCTCGAACAGCACCGATCCGGCACCCAACAGTCCATAGGCGTTACGGGCGATTCCAGGTGTTGTGGTACCGGGATAGAGCGTGATATTGGCATAACCGTACTGGTCGAGCTCTGTGGCCATAACCGTGACCACTTTTTTTGCAAGTTCCACTCCAGCCTCAAACTGGTCCACCACACCCAGTGCCTCAGCCGACGATGTGGCATTCGGCCATAGCGTCGATCCCGTAATCAAATTGCCGTCGGCATCAACGTACGAGCCCTGGTGGTGGAAATCGATAACCACCGAAGGCTGAAATTCGTCAAACAACAAACGCATGGCAACCGACTCGGGCACGGGATTAGGGCCACCAACGTATGGATCGACCTCCGGACCATCCTCAAGAAACGAATGGTAACGGTTGATGTCATAACCGCGTCCGCGCTGATAAAACGCGGGACAAGGACCCGATACGCATGACGGGTCGTAATTCTGGCGCCACGGTGGCGTATTCCCGAAAGCATCTTCAACACTTGCGTCAAACCCATCGACATTGACCCTGGGTACGATGGTGAGCGTGAGCGCATCCCGTATGGCTCTCGATTCCCTCGAGTTGTCGGATAGATCTCTGGCCAAATCAACCATAGCCTCACTCACGACATACTCATTGCCGTGTTGCTGAGCAATGATCATTATGCGCTGAGGCCCGCTACCTATGGTAACCACGGGGATTTCCCGGCCAGTATTACTGAGGCGAGGAGCGCTCGAAAGGACAAACTCTCCTTTGGCCGACCGATCCAGTTGCTCAAGCGTATGCCAAAGCTGGGCATAACTTCGTAATGCAGCCAAGGACACATTCTGTTCGTCGGTGAGCCAGGGGCCGTTGGGTTTACTCTGGGGAGCCGCATGCACCAACCCCGTGAAGACTAAGCTACTAATAGCGATAATCGATAACCATGTTTTCATGAGAAATCCTTCCTCTACGTATGTTTCATCGAATGATTATCTAACTATCAGGATACCAACATGCATCCACTACAGATGCCTCTCGCAATATTATTGTTATCCTTATCTAGCTCGGAAAACTGCCTTGTGCAAGAACACTCACTGGAAAAACGACTCGAAGCAAAACCCGTGGTGATCCAAAAAGCTATTTGCAGACTACACTGCTAACCTGCTCATTCTTTTGACACCAGTGGAGTCACTGCATGATTACCGTTCACCACCTCAACAATTCCCGTTCACAACGCGTTCTCTGGATGCTGGAAGAATTGGGAGTGCCCTACGAAATCCAGCGTTACGAGCGTGACCCTAAAACCATGCTGGCACCGGCCAGCCTGAAAAAAGTGCACCCGCTGGGTAAATCACCGGTGATTACCGATGGCGATCTGGTGGTAGCGGAGTCAGGCGCTATTATCGAGTACCTGGCCCACACCTACGGCAAAGACACCATGTTGCCGGAAACCGGCGGCCAGGCGTGGCTGGATTACACCTACTGGCTGCATTACGCCGAAGGCTCCCTGATGCCGCCGCTGGTAATGCGCCTGGTGTTCCAGAAGGTAAAGAACAGCCCGATGCCGTTTTTTATCAAGCCGGTGGCCAAAGGCATCGCCGATAAAACCACTGCTACCTTCATCGGCCCGATGATCAAAACACACCTGGATTTCGTCGAAGCTCACCTGGCAAAAAACACCTGGTTTCTGGGGGACAACCTCAGCGCGGCGGACATTCAGATGAGCTTTCCACTGGAAGCCTCAGTAGCACGGGGTATCGTTGGCAAAGACCGGCCCCATATCAATGCGTGGGTTGAGAGAGCTCACGCCAGGCCGGCTTACCAAAAGGCGCTCGAGAAGGGCGGTGAATACGACTTTGCCTGAACAACCGCCTGTACATGATTCTATCCTTTACACCGTAATTCGCTCCAGGGCCTCTCGAATCCTTGGGGGAATCGGTGTCGAGGATTGGGTGGCTCGATCAACGAACACATGGACAAGCTCGCCATGTGCGGCTGCCTGGGTGTCGTTCTCCATGAAAATCCCCACCTCGTAGGTCACAGAACGGGTGCCAATTCTGGCAACCCGAACGCCGGCTTCGAGGGCATCAGGGTAGGCAACCGGCTTCTTGAACTGGCAGCTTGAACTCACCATGAAACCCACTGCCGGTGCGTTGTGTATATCAAGACCGCCTTCTTCAATGAGATAGCGGTTGATGACCGAATCGAAGTAGGAATAATAGGTCACATTGTTGACGTGACCGTAGATGTCGTTATCCATCCATCGGGTGATGATGGGGTAAAACACGGGAAAGTCAGATCGTTCCATTGAGGCAGCCTGGCGTCAGTGGTCGTCAAAAAGAATGACCTGGCGAATGGCCTTGCCGTTTGCCAATCGCTCAAAGCCTTCGTTGATCTCATCAAGGGTCAGGGTGTCGCTCAGTAGCTTGTCGACCGGCAACCGTCCCTGGCGAAACAGGCTGACGTAGCGGGCCACATCCCGCACCGGCACACAGCTTCCCACATAGCTACCCTTGAGGGTTCGTTCCTCTGCCACCAGGCTCACCTGTTGAATCGACACCTTCCTGTCAGGGTGTGCCAACCCACCTGTTACGGTTGTACCGCCGCGACGAGTCAGTTGATAAGCCAACTCCAGCGCCTTTTCAGAACCCGCCATTTCGATCGCACAATCAACGCCTCCGTTGGTCAAGGCTTTCACCTGGCTCACGCAATCTTCGTCCGCCGCGTTGATGCCAGCGCTGGCGCCCAGGCTCTTGGCCATCACAAGCTTGTCTTCATCCAGATCAATGGCAATGACCTGTCCTGCCCCGGCCACCAGCGCACCCAACACACTGTTCAGGCCCACGCCGCCAAGCCCGATAACGGCGACCGTCTGGCCGGCTTTGATATCGGCCGAGTTGATAGCGGCGCCCACGCCCGTCAGCACGGCACAGCCAAAGAGGGCGGCATGATGAAACGGCAGGTCTGGATCAATCCGTACCAGTGAATGTCGGGACACCACTGCGTGATCGGCGAACGCAGAGACGCCCAGGTGGTGATTCACCGGCGTACCATCCGCCCGATGCAGCCGGTGTCCGCCACCAACAAGCGTACCGGCATTGTTCGCGACGGCCGCCGGTTCGCACAGGGCGGGGCGACCTTCGGCACAGGGGCTGCAGTGCCCGCAGCTGGGAACAAAGACAGTGACCACGTGATCACCCGGGCTGAGATCTGTCACCCCTGCCCCAACGGCTTTGACCACGCCTGCCGCCTCATGGCCCAGGGCCATGGGCACGGGCCTTGGCCGGTTGCCGTCAATCACGGACAGGTCTGAATGGCATAAACCCGCCGCCCGGATCTGAACCAACACCTCATGATCGCCCGGTGGGTCCAGTTCCAGCTCTTCAATCGTCAGAGGTCGGGTTTCGTCGAAAGGCTGTGGCGCACCTATCGTTTCCAATACAGCGGCACGGATTTTCATAACGATGATCCTGTTGGTGTTTTTGTTCGGAATGTCCGCAAGGTACTAAGTTTCTCTGATTTAGGGAAGTTCTGGGGTTTCTCTACCGGATAATCAGGGCGTTAACAGGAAACCGTTAAGATTCCTGATAAAGTGAGCGCCTGTAAACGACTCCGTCCCACTTACCGGTAACTGCACCTGTCACTTATGCCCATTGCCATACCACCCGCGCAGACCATCTCCGAAGCAGAGATAGAGCTGGCCATACGCTCGGGTATTGAACGGTATTTCGCCGACTGCCGGTCGCGGGTGCCGGCGTTTATCGACCGACATTTCCACTATCCCGGCGCTGTGGCAACCAACCGGATGGCACTGGGCTGGGACATGTTGCGGGCGCCGATCAATCTGCTTTGGGCGCCGTTTTACGCCCTTGCCTGCCTGGCAAAAATTCCAACGCGCAAACGAGCCGGTCTGAGATGGCTGCACGGAATGGCTGATCGTGTGCCTGCTGGTTTTACCACACGCGTACAACAGCACATCTCGAGCCTTATTCAGGCCGACCTGCTGAACAATGGCCAGCCTACGGGCCACCTGCTGGAGGACTATCTGGTGGAAGCGTTGGAGGAGGTTTATGAACGCCACAGTTCTGAGCCGGTCGACCACCAGCACTTTATCAAACTGATAGAACCCGTGATTGCCGACGCTCTTCGTCAGTACCGCGTAACGCGGACGGCCTCTGCCGATATCACCAACAGCATTTCATGCACCGTGCTGGGCGCGTTTGCGTTCCAGAAGTTTACGCCTGGGGGCATAGGCCTCGGAGTGGTGCTGGCGTCCATGCTTGCAAAGACCCTGGCCGCAAGGGACTTTATCCTCGGCGAGACCATTGGCACGTGGTACTACAGCGTCTTTCCACCGGAGCCGTCGCTGGCAACGACCGCCGGCGTCATGCTCGCGGTCATGGCCGCCCTGGCAGCGTTCGCAGCGCTGTCCGGCGTTATTTCCGACCCCGTGCAGGCGGCACTCGGCCTGCACCGTCGTCGCCTGCACAAGCTGCTGGATCACCTGGAGCGGGACGTATCGCTCAGCACCCAAAGCAGCTTTCGGCCGAAAGACCAGTATGTGGCCCGCATTCTGGACACGTTCGACATGATCCGAGCCGGGTTGATTTAGGCAAGAGCCTCCCAGGCAGGGAGGACTGACTGTTCCTGAACTACAAAGGGAGGACTGACTGTTCCTGAACTACAATCAGTACCTGCAGGGCCAAACTGACCAGAACCCACATGAGGCACCCATGGCGCAACCAACCCCGCTTCAAACCTTATTCGACACCCTTCCTCAGAGCGGCCGGGTTGAATGGATTGGCATCCGCCCTGCCCGTGGTGAGCCCATGACAATACTCGATAACGTGATGATCACGCCGGGCAAAGGCCTGGAAGGCGATCGATTCGAGGGCCGCGAGACCAGCAAACGGCAGGTCACCCTGATCCAGAAAGAGCACCTGCATGCCATTGCCTCCTGCCTCGGGCGGGATGCTCTTGACCCAGACATTTTCCGGCGCAACATTGTGGTCTCTGGCCTGAACCTCCTGGCCCTGAAAGGCAAAGCGTTCCGAATCGGGGGTGTGGTGCTGGAATACACCGGCCTGTGTCACCCCTGCAGCAAGATGGAGACTGCCCTTGGGCCGGGCGGTTATAACGCCATGCGTGGGCATGGCGGTATAACGACGCGAGTGATTGAAGGGGGCGAGGTGGCAATTGGCGACAGCGTTCTGGCCTGCCTCTGAGCCATTTATGGCTACTACTCCACCGTGATGGTGATCTTCTCGGACATCACAGGCGGCTGATGAGGTACGTGCAGGTGGTCCCCCACCAGTAACTGCAAGGTATGTTCGCCCGGTGACAGCTCCAGGGACGTCTGGGTTTGTCCGCCACCAAAATGAATATGACGATCATCGGACGGAACCGGTTGGTCCATTGCCGGCATATCGTCTACATCCACAAGCAGGTGATGGTGGCCGGTGCCCTTACGCTCCACGCCCGCTGGCGCCACTCCCAGCCCATCCAGACCGAACCTCACGGTGACTGGAGAACTCACGGTCTGCCCATCAGTTGGCGTAATAAAATACACCGACGCGCCTTCAGGAGCGGGTGTCGCTCCATGGACCCCGGCAACCATTGAGAAGGCAAGAACCGAACCAAGCAATAAACGTTGTGTGCTGCTGATCATGCTCATGACTCATTCCTTGAACGCGGGATTGACTGTTCAATGGTAGGACAGATTTTCGCATCTTGCCGAATATCGATACTGCCTTGTACAAGCAGCATCTACGGAGCTAGCCGAGCGTCCATACTGTTCTGCGCCAGCCGGCGGGCCTGCTCTTCGGTCATCCCCAGGCCATCACGCAGAGCCACGAAGTTTTCCAGCACATAACCGTCGAAATAGGACGGGTCGTCCGAGTTCACGGTAACCTTCAAACCCTGCTCCAACAGATCCAGAATGTTGTGGTGGGTCATGTCCGGGAACACACGCAGCTTGATGTTCGACAGCGGACAAACCGTTAACGGCATCTGCTCGTCCGCCAGTCGGTCCAACAACTTCGGGTCTTCCGCGGCACGGACCCCGTGGTCAATACGGTTTACCTTGAGCAGGTCCAAAGCCTGCCAGATGTACTCAGGCGGCCCCTCTTCACCGGCATGGGCAACTGCCAGGAAGCCTTCAGATCTCGCTTTGGCGAACACTCGCTCAAACTTGCTGGGTGGATGGCCCTGTTCGGCACTGTCCAGTCCCACCGCAAAAAACTGATCACGAAACGGCATCGCCTGCTCAAGTGTCCGGAAAGCGTCGTCTTCAGAGAGGTGCCGCAGGAAACTGAGAATCAGCCCACCGGTAATACCCAGCTGCTCGCGCCCATCCCGCATGGCGCCGCTGATGCCGTTGATGGCCGCTTCAAAGGGAATGCCGCGCTCGGTATGGGTTTGCGGATCGTAGAAAGGTTCAACATGGACAACGCCCTGCGCCTGACACTTCTGCAGATACGCCCAGGTGAGATCGTAGAAATCCTGCTCCGTGCGCAGCACATTGGCACCCTGGTAATAAAGATCCAGGAATTCCTGCAGGTTATTGAAGGAATAGGCCTGCCGAAGCACGTCGACATCGCTCCACGGCAACTCAATGCCATTGCGCCGAGCCAGTGCAAACATCAGTTCAGGCTCAAGCGCCCCTTCCAGGTGTAGGTGTAACTCCGCTTTGGGTAGGGCTTTCAGCCAGGCTTCGTTCATCACAGTCTCCAGGATGATTTATCGTGTATCAACAAATCATCCCGGAAAGCCATGAGGTCTTGCAAATCCCCGTGCAGTCCGCAAAGAAAAAAGACGACAGGGCAACAGCACAAGGCGTTATCCGCTACCAGATAGGTCTACAGATACCGCCCACCAGCACCGATCACCACGACGATCAGACCGAGAATCAGGTTGGTACCTACCAGCTTTCGGATCTGCCCTACCTGGCGTCCGCCTTCCTGTGGATCCTGATTGGCAACGGCCTGCTTCAACCGCCGGAAGGGGGCAAAATAGACGTGACAATAGAGCAGCATCATTACAATCCCCAGCCCCTGCATCACATGAACGTGCCAGCCGGCACCCGCCATGCCGCCGAACACACTGAAGACCATCCAGTAACCAGTCACCAGCAACAGAATGATCGCCACCCATACCCAGCGGAAAAACCGGGACAGGGTGTGACACCAAAGCGTACCCCGCTGCGATGCATCAATGACCTCCACCACTGCTGGCCGCATGGCCATATAGGCGAAAAACATACCGCCAACCCAAATCACGGCAGAGAGAACATGTAATGCGATAGCCAGACCCATAAAGCGACTCCCGGATAAGAAATGTGTGACGAGCATAAGCCTCACCCGCCACAAAACCAACTCTCCTGGGCAGATCTTTCTGACCTTGTCTAATGGACATTTGCTGTTAAGCTGAATGTTCAATTGAACATCTGATAATAACAAGCTGAGTGAGCTGGTCCTTCCCGGATGTTCAATGCGAGGCAGAGAAACCTCAGGCATGGACCGCTCCACATGGAGAAAAAGAATGAACCTGTCTAAGAAAGTGTTCCCCGGTATTCTCCCGTCGGTGACTCTGGCGGCATCCGCCTTGCTGGTCGGCTTCAGCGGTCAGGCATTTGCGGATTGCGAACGAGGCTCGCTAGACGCCAAGTACTGCGACGAAAACGGCGATATGGTTGCTGACCTGCCAGCGGACAAATCAGAGTGGGTGAATCCCGACACTCTGATCTTTGCCTACACGCCGGTTGAAGACCCCGCCATCTATTCCGACATCTGGCAGCCCTTCATCGATCATCTGTCTGAAGTGACAGGCAAGGATGTTCGCTTCTTCGCCGTGCAATCCAACGCCGCGCAAGTGGAAGCCATGCGCAGCGGCCGTTTGCATGTGGCGGGCTTTTCTACCGGCCCAACGCCTTTCGCGGTTAATCTGGCCGGTGCGGTGCCCTTCGCCCTGATGGGCTCGGACTCCGGGCAGTTCGGCTACTCGCTTCAGGTCTACACCCACGTCGATTCCGACATCCATGAAATAACCGACCTGAAAGGTAAGCGGGTCGCACACACCTCCCCTACCTCGAACTCCGGTAACCAGGCCCCCCGTGCCCTGTTCCCGGAAATGGGCGTGGTACCAGGTGACGACTATGAAATCACCTTCTCCGGCAGCCATGACCAGTCCATGCTCGGCGTGGTGGCCAAGGATTACGACGCGGCCCCTGTGGCCTCGGAAGTGGTTGAGCGCATGGCCGCGCGCGGGCTTTACGACGAGGAAGATGTGCGTCTGGTGTGGGAGTCCGACCGGTTCCCGACAACCTCCTACAACCACGCCCACAACCTTCACCCCGAGCTGGTCGAGAAAATTCGTGAAGCCTTTTACAGCTTCAAGTTTTCCGGCACCGAGCTGGGGGACGAGTTTGAGGGCGTCGAAACCTTCATTCCCATCAACTACAAGGACAACTGGCGCGTGATTCGCACCATCCAGGCATCCAATGGCGTTCAGTACACGCCCGACAATCTGAAATAAGAGCAACTGAAGCTTCCGGCCAATGGCCGGAAGCTCTGGCCGGGGTGAATTCATGTTAGAAATTACCAACCTGGTAAAGCGATACGGCCACAATGAGCCGGTGCTAAAAGGCCTGGATCTTGAAGTTGACGGCAGCAGCGTCGTTTCCATCGTCGGCGCCTCGGGAGCGGGGAAAAGCACACTGCTGCGCTGCATCAACCGGCTGGTTGAGCCCACATCGGGTTCGATCAAGCTGAATGGCCACCAACTGGTCAATCTTCGCGGCAGCGAATTGCGACATTCCCGCCGGCGTATCGGCATGGTTTTTCAGGGGTTTAACCTGATTGATCGCTTGACGGTCATGGAAAACGTGCTGTCCGGGCGTCTGGGCTATGTGTCACTGTTCCAGGCCCTGACCCGCCGTTTCCCTCAATCGGACATCGATCGCGCCTTCCACCTGATGGAGCGCGTGGGTATTGCCCACTACGCCAATAATCGAGCCGACCAGTTGTCCGGAGGTGAACGGCAACGGGTAGCCGTAGTGCGGGCACTGATGCAGGAGCCCGAGATTCTGCTGGCAGATGAGCCAACCGCATCGCTGGACCCCAAAACCTCTCAGCAGATCATGAGCCTGCTCCAAACCCTGGCCAGCGAAATGTCGCTGCCGGTGCTGATCAACATCCACAACGTCACTCAGGCGCGGATGTACACGGATCGCATTGTGGGTATGCGGCACGGTCAGATGATTTTTGACGGTTCGCCCAAGGACTTCAACCAGGATGCGCTGGATGCCATTTACGGCGGCATTGAGTCCCCGGACGAGGATGCGGCTGAGGCCGGCGCCCAAACCCAGGAGGCGACCGTATGACCACCGGCAGAACTGCAACCGACATGACGTCGGGCAGGGTCTGGAAGAAGCCCCCGTTCATAGCCAACCCCTGGCTCCGCTATGGCTTGATCGCCGTTACCCTGACTTATCTCTACTGGGCTTTCTCCACGCTGCCCTTTGATTGGGCGCGAATTTCCGAGGGCCTGCCCCGAGCCGCCAAAATTTTCGGTGGAGCCTTTCCTCCCAGCTTTGAGCGTGCCGGACTCTTGTGGACCGGCTTCAAGGAAAGCTTCCAGATTGCATTCCTGGCGACCCTGCTTGGGGTGTTTCTGTCGATACCTATTGCGGTGATGGCTGCCAAAAACGTGGCTCCGAAGCCAGTCTATCTGGTGGGGCGCGCTATCATCATTATCTCCCGCAGCTTCCACCCGGTCATCGTGGCTATCCTGTTTGTGGCAGCCGTCGGGTTTGGCCCCATGGCCGGCATTCTGACCCTGACACTCTATTCCATCGGGTTCGTGGCCAAACTGTTGGCCGAAGAAATCGAAGAAATCGACTGGGGCCAGGTGGAAGCCATGCGCTCCGTCGGCGCAGGATATCTGAAGATGCTGATCTACGGCGTGTTTCCACAGATCATGCCGCGCCAGATCGGGCTATCCATGTACCAGCTCGACAGCAACCTGCGCGCTTCGGCGGTGGTTGGCATTGTCGGAGCGGGCGGTATTGGCGGCACACTGATGAATGCGTTCGGACGTTACGACTACGACTTCGCCTTTGCCATTCTGCTGATGATTATTGGCATCATTCTGGTCAGCGAAGGCATAAGTGGGTGGGTGAGGAAGAAAGTATGGTAGATCACGCTGCGAAACTGACTGACCGCGTTTGGTCTCGCTACGACCGGAAAGAACAGTGGACCCGCTATGGGATCTACCTGGTAACCCTGATTGCGATTGTCTGGGCGGTGCGTGACATCGACATTTTCTGGCCCTGGGTGTGGGACGCCCCCAACCAGATCCAGAACCTGGGTGCGCGCATGTGGCCACCGGAGTTCAGCACCTGGAATGCCATCTTCGCGGCCATGCTGGAAACCGTACACATTGCCACCCTGTCTACCATGCTCACGATATTCATTGCCCTGCCGGTGTCCTATATCGCGGCGCAGAACACCACGCCGAACAAGGCCACCCTGTGGCTCGGTCGGTTTATTCTTGTGTCCAGTCGCTCAGTAAACACCATCATCTGGGCTCTGCTGTTCGTCGCCATTTTCGGCCCCGGGGTACTTGCGGGCATTCTGGCGGTTATGTTCCGGTCAATCGGTTTCATTGGTAAACTGATGGGCGAGGCTATCGAGGAGATCGATCGCCGCCCCGTCGAAGCTATGCAGGCAACCGGCGCCAGCAAAATGAAAGTAGTGCTGTACGCGATCGTGCCGCAGGTAATGCCAGCCTTTTTTGCCATCATAATCCTGCGCTGGGATATCAACATCCGTGAATCCACCGTGCTTGGCTTGGTGGGCGCCGGTGGCATCGGAGTGCTGCTACAAGGGTCTATCGACCTGTTTGCCTGGCAGACGGTGGCCACGATTCTGCTCGCTATTGTGGTGTTGGTGATTCTGGGCGAAGCACTAACCAGCGCCTTGCGCAAGAAAGTCATCTGACGCGGAAAATTCTCTCCATGGCAAACATTCGCAAGCACCTGCCCGGGATGACCCACAGGCCGAAACACATCCTGTGTGTTCAAACCAGGAGTAATGGACCGAGTATCTAATCTGATGGGCGCCAAAGATCGGCAGAAAAGCATTCTGGATTGGGTGAACGAGCAGAAGCATGTCGAGGTTGAAGACATTGCCCAACGCTTTGGAGTCACCACCCAAACCATTCGCCGAGACATCAACAAACTGTGCGAACAGGGTGTGCTACGTCGCCGTTATGGCGGCGTCAGCCTACCGGCCAGCGCCACGGTTGCTCCGATTGAAAACGCGCGGATACATCACTATGCCACCAAGCAGCAGATGGCTCAGCGGGTTGCAATGGATATTCCTGAAGGCGCCACCGTCAGCCTGGGGGTCGGCAGCACCATCGAACTGGTGGCGAAAGCGCTGATTCATCACCAGTCACTGCGCATCCTGACCAACAACCTCAGTGTGGCCTCTGCGCTTTCCGGCAATTCCGGCATCGAAGTCATCGTTTCCGGTGGGCAATACCGGCACAATCACCATGATGTGGTCGGGCCGGAAGTGACCGGATTTTTCAGCTCCTTCATCACCGACTTTGGCATCATCAGCACCGGTAGCATGGACCCACAGCATGGCCTGATGGATTTTGATATCCGCGAGGCCGAAGTCAGCCGGGCCATCATTTCCAACACCCGGTCACGTTTGCTGGTGGCCAACCATAGCAAATGGACCCAAAGCTCTCATTGTAAAGTCGCCTCATTCAAGTATGTGGATCGCTTCTACACCGACTTCATTAGTGCCGGAAAACAGATAGGCCTGCCTGCGTCGCTTGAAATCATCGAATGCGTTAGAGCTTAACGAGTCCGAACGTTCGCATCTCCATGAAGAACCCGGTCACCCAAGACGACAGCAGCCCGTTTCAGCTTTGCCAAAAAGCCTTGCTACGCTCATCCATTGGGAAAAAATGCTCGATCCGCAAGTTCTGTGCGGTGACATCCAGGGGCGTGCCTATCGTTGCAATGGTCGAAAAGATTCTAAGCTGCTGATCTCCCAGGTTCAGGGTAAAAGGAATCGCCGGGTAGTCGAGATGTTCCACCACGTGGCTTTTCCAGTTCTGCGGAACGCCGGGCAGAGTCAAGGCATGCTCCAGCAATCGGTTGGGCTGGTCCCGGAAGGGGCCGGCTAGATGCTCATGGTAGACCCGCTGCAGCATGTGGCATGCGATGTTTTCCCAATCTCCCACAAAGGGTTTCATGCCCTCGTTGTCCAACAGCGATAGCAGAAAGTTCGGCCTTGCGGGAAAGTGAGCGCCCAGTTCCACCATTCTTACCATCATCGCCTGCATGGCTGTGTTGGCCATCACCAGATAGTACTCGTGATCAAAGACAACCGCCGGGTACGGCAGGTGCGCCTTCAAGAGGTGATCAAGCGCTTCTTTGATCATCGCCATGCCTGGCGCGTTCAAATCCTGATCGCTGTAAACCTGGCTGTAACCCGCCGCAGACAGCAGGCGGTTGGTCGCCGCCAGATCCGTCTGAAGCATCTGCGCCAAATGCAGAACCATGCCCTTACTGGGCTGGCTTCGGCCCGTTTCCAGAAAGCTGATGTGCTTCGCCGATACTTCGCATTCCAGGGCGAAATCCATCTGGCTCAACCGTTTACCCTGCCGCATTTCTCTAAAAAGCGTACCGAAGGCGCTCATCGCAGTTCCTGTGAATGTCCGAGTGTTCAGCGATTATCTTCCTCAAGGGTGTGCTTCACCATTACCTCACAGGTAATTGTGCCCATCACCGCCCAGGTAGATGCTTTGTAGCGTAGTCCAACACATTGTGAAACCCGATTGAGGTGATTCTATGAAAAACTTCGTCCGTCAATTCAGCGTAAAACAGATCGTCCTGAGCGATGTTTTCCTCTCTACGCCACTGGCATTGGCACTGATCCTGGCCGCAGAGCCGATCGCCGAGCTAGCGGGAGGGCCAGGTGCAACCTTCTATCTGGTGGTGGGCATAGTGATGTTGCTCTGGTGCGTGGATATGGCTGCTATGGCCATGAACGCACGGTGGCTGGAGAAATACTTCAACCTGATGATGGTTGTGGATGTCAGCTGGGCCCTGCTGTCTTTCGCCCTGATGCTGTGGTTTGCGGACAGCCTGCAGGCGTTGGGCTGGGTGCTGTTCGCAGTGAACATTCTTGTTCCACTGGACATGGCGTGGATGAAACGGGTTGCTGGCAGTAAACCTCTTGAACCTGCATTCAGCTAGCCTTCGAAACACCGGGTAGCGGCAACTCCTGTCGCTACCCGCCTGCTCAGAAGTAGCCCAATAGCCTGCCAAGAGTCAGCGCACTCATCCAGAACACCAGAGACATCAAGGCACCTGCCCTCAAGGGCAAAGGCATGGAAGCACCCATTGGGAGGCTCCGTATATCCCGGCGCTTTAACAACCGAGCAAGTAGCAACGCGTTCGACACTCCCAACAGGACAACCACCATCTTGACCCGGAACAACATCGACCCGGCGTAGTCCACCGCCGCTGTGGCGAATAGAAGCGAACCACAGACCACCGCTAACCCCAAACCAAACGCGGAGGTAACTCGAAGCACATCGACAAATACCATCACGGGGTAATGGCGCCAGAGCCCCAGCAAACGCAGATCCAGCGGCACAATTCCACCAATCAGCAGGGCAACACCAAGAATATGCCCGGCGTTGACCAGCGGGTATGCGAGGGTGGAATTGCGCAGCGCCGATACAAAGGCCAGGTTTTCAACAAAGACCAGCGCCGGCTCAATCATTCCCAGGCTCAGGAATCACGACCGGGATACAAGTCGTAGTTTGTCCCATCGATGACAATACGCTCGGCCTTGACCAACCGTTCGCCCTCTTTGGCGGAACGGTGACCGTGCACGGTCATTTCCCGGCCGACGCTCAAAATCTCTTTACTGAGCCCGACACGGTCGTTACGCCAGGGTTGGCCGACTTCCACAACCCATGCCTCGCCATCAACGTCTATCGTGACCTCGCCATGGGGATTACCAAGGCGCATCGACTGGATGGTACCGGTGATTTCAAATTCCTCGTCCGTGGCCCAGGCCCAACCGTGATGAGCATGAGCGGCAGAGGCAGCGAGAACAGCAACAAGAAACGCAAAACCGAGCAGGTGGGTAAAACGAACGTGAGGCATAGTGAGTCCTCTCATTGCGGGTTTTCAAAGATGAAGAGCAACGACCGACGGTTAAAACCGGATGATGTCGTTACCCTGTTCGTGCAGCCAACGCCGCCAGTCCAAATCCAACATACTGACTCCGCCGATGTAATTATCATCCACCAGGTAGTATGCGAGAGTGCGGTCACCCCGGTTGAAGTTGTGCATCAGCCGCACCACGAAGTTGCGGCGGGTCGGTTTGGAGAGCAGGAAACTCAGGAATTGACCGGACTGAGCCCTCAAACTCCCATGCCCCGACAGCTCTGAATGGCGCCACTTATAACTGGATAATTTCAGAAACTGTGAAATGCCCGTTAAACGGCCCTGTTCACGGGCCTGAGCAACCACCCAACGGTTTTCCTGATGACGTTCAAAGTACAGGCCCGATTCATCACGTTCCAGCATTTCCATCTGCTCGGCAAGCCCCTCATTCAACCAGAGCGGCGCATAAGGAACGATGGTATCGACAACCGCGTGGCTCACCTCATGCTTGATCGTTTCAAAGGTGCGGCTTCTGTTTTCCTGCACATAGACGACTATCTGGTGTTCAGAAGGTATATACAGGCCGTATGAAGCAACCGCCAGACCTTTGTCCCTGCGAACAAGGTAATTCCGGTATTCAGCCTTATCCTTGAACATCAGTATATTGACCGGAACCGTCCTGTACATATCAAAGGACATCACACGGTCAAAGAACTCGTAGACGTTGTTCACACCATCAACAATCTGCTGATTTTCCTCTTCACTCAGCTCCACATCGACGGCTTTAACCTTGATATCAAAACGCGACCATTTCGACGCGCCAGGCTTCACGTTGACAACTTCCTGCTCAACGCGATGGTCTTCCCGATCGCTGAAATGGACCTTCCCGTCTTCATCCACCCATTTATAAATCTTTGCATGACCAGAGACTGCAAAGATCATAGCGAGCAGAAAAACAAGGACTGGGTTTACGACTTTCATTAACGCTTTAATCCCTGCGCTTCAGAACCAGATCTGCCCCGGTGACTATTTCACGCTAATCTGCTTCGGGCCCGCTGAGGTTTCTTGGCCACTCTTACCCTTACCTACGTACTCAACGGCCCCACCAGCCTTTAAAAAAGCTGCCGTCTGCTCTTCAATGGTGGCAGAGGTTAATGTCACTTTCTCGGGCTTCTTGCTCATGGTGTTCTCCACGTTAACTGTTGGCTTATCCAACAACTAAACACCCATGATATATGAAATAGGAAAAAAGTGTTTGGATGCACTTCAGCGCCGGTAACGCGCCGCGATGAAGTGGTCCATTGAACACCAACCCGGCCCGTAAGCCATCAGATAAAGCAGCACCGCCGCCCATACCCCGTGCGTTGGCCAGGCACCGGGATAGACGAATATCTGGATGGTAAGCGTCATCACCAGCAGGGCCAGCGCCGAGAATCGCGTGGCCAGCCCCAACAAGAGCAGAATCGGAAACAGATGCTCGGCGAACGCCGCCATCAAGGCCGCCAGCTCGGGGGCGATCAACGGCAGACTGTACTCCTCCTTGAACAGAAAGAGCGCGCTGTCCGACAACCGTGGTACCCCCAGGCTGAACTCACCGGAGACAACGTCGATGGCCAGCCCTTCAATTTTGGTCTGGCCTGACTTCCAGAACACGCCGGCAATCGAAAAGCGGGCGATCATAGCGATCAGGGTGTCCGGAATGCGTCCGAAAAGAGTGTTTGCCTGCTTGATCAGGCCTGGCAGGACACCCGTGCCGGTTGAGGATTGAGCAGCGGTTTCAGTCGAGTTGTCCATGTTCATCTCCGGGGTAAAGGGAGGTAATGATCTGCCAGCGCAGCAAAAGGGTCAGCGCTGCAACAAGATCAAAACCGGGCTCGCATGCCTTGGCGTCCTGTTCAGCCTGCGACAACGTTTCCTTCTGTATCAGTCGATCCATAAAAACGCCGGTGGCCTCTGCGATATCGATGCACTGGACTTCCAGCCCGGAACGCAGCACCAATACGGATTCTGGTTGCAGGGGCTCGACACGGGCCAATTCAGGGGTTGCCTGCTGGTGCGCGGCCCATAGCGAAAGCACGGCGAACCGTGATTGCAGCACCGCCACCGAGGGATGGATATCCATGCGAAGCCCGGGTAGCCGATGGGGAGCAGACAGCACTCCGGTTATGTCCTCCGTGCCAAGCGACTCAACATCGGCAGAATGGAATGCGTCGAGTCGTAGTCTTTCGAGCCGGGCCACGTCGGCCAGATAGGGTACTGATGATGCCGGGCTAAAGGTGTCGATAAAGGCCGGAAATTCGCGCCCGTAGAAGGTCAGGATTTGCGAACGCGGTGGTTGCGCCACCACAAACACCCTGGCCATGGCGCGGAAGAAGGCTTCGCCAACCAGTTGTTGGCAAACAGGAAACGTGGCAGCGAGTGCATCAATCAGTGATACCACGATGTTGTTGCGATACACCGCAAAGCGCTGGTTCGGATCGGAACCGTTCCACGCCCGTAACCCGTCCGGGCAGGGTTGCGCCGGATCAAGCAATGCGCTGGCGAATACTGTCTGCTCACTCACGTTGGCCTCCTGCTTCAACAAGGTACGAGTCGGCGAGATTGACCTCGGCCAGCAAAACGTCAAATGGCGGAATGTCGTTATCGCGTTCGATCAGCGTGGCAGTCGGCCCCATTTGCTCAAGCACTTCGGTATAGAGTGCCCACACGTCTTGCGCAACGGGTGTGCTATGGCTGTCTATAAGCAGCGGGTCGCCGTTGGCATCGGCCTGGGAGGCAAAACCACCAAGGTGAATCTGCTCCGCCCGGTCAAGCGGCAGTGCACGGATATAAGCCCCGGGCTCGCGGTGATGGTTGATGCACGAAACATAAGCGTTGTTGACGTCGAGCAGCAGGCCACAGCCCGTGCGGCGTATTACTTCGCTGATGAAGTCGGTCTCCGACAGGGTCGAGGTCGAGAACTCCAGATAGGTCGCCGGGTTCTCCAGCAACATGCGGTAACCCAGATGCGTTTGCACCTGATCGATGTGGTCACACACACGGTTCAGGGTGGTGGCCGTGTATGGCAGCGGCAACAGATCATTGAGAAAGAAGTCACCATGACTCGACCAGGCCAGGTGCTCAGAAAAAACCTGCGGCGCATAACGGTCAATCAGCACCGCCAGCGCATCAAGATGTGTTTTGTCCAGGGGAGCGTCGGCTCCGATCGAGAGCCCTACCCCATGCAATGACAACGGGTAGTGCTCTCGAATTTTCCCCAGATAATGGTGCATAGGGCCACCCGGAACCATGTAGTTCTCGGCATGAACCTCAAAGAAACCAATGTCTGGGCCCGATTCCAGAATGTTCCGAAAGTGCTCTGGTTTCAGGCCCAGGCCTGCCCGTGAGGGCAGCATTGCTACTTCTCCTCGAAGGCTTCGAGTTGTCCGAAGCCTGTGGGTGAGGTAGGTGACGCGGTCTCCTCGCAAGTGCCTTTCGGAACCAGCGTCCAGGCATTCCCTTGATAATCGATAGTGGACGTGCCCGCACAGGTAGTGCCCGGCCCGGCGGCGCAGTCGTTCTTACCGGCGAGCGAAACTCCATAGCACTTTTCCATGCCCTCCGCGTGGGCAACGCCCGGAACGGCAGCGATGGAGATCGCAGAACCCAGGGCGAGTGCCATGGCAGCAGCGGTCATGGTGCGGGTGGTGTTGGTTTCGGTGATCTCGGACTGTGAGATTTTGGATTTGGACATGTCAGACTCCTGAATTTTACGGTCGGCCAAAGCACGCCGATAAGGGTTACGGTGTCACTCAAACAGGCCCCGGCTTGACCTCCGACAACAGCCCATCCGCCAGCCAACGCGCCAGCCAGGTGCCAATCGACGCGTCAATACTGGTATTCGGATAGCCTTCTGCGAGTTGCTCACACACTTGAGCAAAACCGAGCCCCTCAAGCAGGCCCTTGAGTGCGGCATACTCATCCGACTCAAGTGTGCGAAAGTAGCTTCGCTGGTCGCTACGCCAGAACAGATGCCCCACCGGCTCGTTCAGCTTTTCGGCTACGGGCGGTGTTTGTTTCTGATCCAGCGCATGCCAGATTTCCAGTGCGTTCCACTCGAACTGAGCGAGCGAAACGGACGGGTGGAAGACAAATCCCAGCGATGCCCACTGCGCCTCGTCGACATTTGCCAATTGCTCACCGGTGAGAATGGCGGCATTCGGTGCATCGAAGGCGCTGTGGAGCCCCCAGTCCATGGTTGCCAGCTCGGCGATTTCCGGATCGGCAGACAAAGCTCGCTGCAAAAAGCGTGGGAAGTTGCGGCCATGGTCGCCCAGATTCGGCGAGTGCGATGGATTCGTCTCGGTGTAGCGAGTGCAAATTACGTCGAATGCGTCGTCACCGAGATAGGCCCAGGTCTGCTCAAAAGCAGACTGGAGCGCCTCATTCATCCGCGAGCGATAGCCAGAATGGTAGATATGCAGGCGCCGCTTACTCTGGTCAGAAGCACCGCCCGTCAGCTCGGAAAGAATGTCGTCCGAAACACCATCGCCCAAAACATAGTTTTGCAGTCCCGCTTGCAGATCGGCTAACGAACGAGGGGCGTAATCAGTCATGCGTATGCCTCCTCTCGATCCCACACAGGGGTGTGACGAGCCGCCACGGCCCTCACCCGGTCGAGTTCCACGATCAGGTCCTCCAGCGGCGGAATTGAATCGTCACGCTCGATCATCGTGCTGACCGGCCCGAAGCGACGGCATGCATAGGCGTAGAGATCAAACACTTCGTCGGGTACCGGCGCATCGTGGGTATCGATGATGACGTCGCCCAGGTTTGAGTGCCCGGCCACATGAATCTGCTGGATGCGGTGCGCTGGCACGCCGTCGATGAAGTCACGCGGGTCGAAGCCGTGGTTCATACCGCTTACGTAGATGTTGTTTACATCAAGTAGCAGCAAGCAGTCGGCTTCCTCCGCAAGGGCGGTCAGAAACGCCCATTCGCTCATCTCTGAACTGGCGTAATCGATATAGCTTGAAACGTTTTCCAGCACCAGACGGCGCCCAAGCGTTTCCTGCACCTCGCGAACGCGCGCGGCAACGTGTCGCAAGGCTTCTTCGGTATAAGGTAAGGGAAAAAGATCGTGCAGGTTCGTGCCGTGCACACCGGTCCAACATAAATGATCAGAAACCCACATCGGTTGGATACGGTCCGCAAGCGCTTTCAGGCGCTGCAGATAGCCATGGTCTATGGGAGATACAGAACCAATCGACATCGACACACCATGCATCGCGATTGGGTAGTCGGCGCGAATCCTGTCGAGCATCGCAAGCGGTTTTCCGCCCTGGACCATGTAATTTTCGGAGATGACCTCGAGCCAATCCACCGCCTGCGGCTGGGCAAGAAAGCTGTTGTAATGACGCGGGCGCAAACCCAGCCCAAAACCCTGGAACGGCTCGCGGAGACTGTTCTTTAGCTCATTCGGTTTGGCTTTGGCAGAGTGATTCATCATCCGTTAAATCTCCCGTTGAAAACCCGGGGCGCGCCGGAACGCGCCTCCGGACAAACACATTTGATCTGGCCTACTCAGCCCAGATCGCCAATCACACCACCTTCCGACAGGCATTCGCTTGCTGACATCCCCTTGAAGCCTTGGGCCTTGCACGCGTTCTGTCCTTTACAGGCATTTTCGGTGGTTTTGCAGTCGGCCGTTCCCTTACAGGAGTTCACCCCGTAGCAATGCACTTTATCGCTGCCAGAGACCGCCGCACCGCTGGAGCCGGCAGGTGGTTCAGCGGCATAGGCCAATCCTGAAGTCGCGAAGGCGGCGGCGAGAGCTGCAATGCGGGCACCGTTTAGCATCGTGTTCATATCTGTTTCCTTTTCATCTATGAGTTCGGAGCGGCAGGTAACCATTCAGCATGTGTTTCCCGCCTGAATAAATAGTGCGCTGCATGGGCCGACCAGATCATCACGGAATGATCACGAGAGTGTCACCATTGTCATAACAGGGTTCACGTCACCCGGCGTGGGAGAGAGGAGGGGGCAAGGAGTTATCCGTTAGCTTCCCTCTTGCTGTAGAGGGGCTCCAGAACCGGCTTGAGCCCTTTTGCATCATCTATAAACAGTTGCAAATGAGGGAAAGGAATCTCAATGCCGGCGGCATCCAGCGCTTCTTTCATCTGTTCCAGAACATCAGCCATGATTCTGGGCTGCACATCCAGATTATCGGGAGTAATCCACACCTTGGCTTCAAGGTTCACTGAAGAATCGCCCAGGCTTTTAAGCAGAACACGGGGCTCCATACCAGCACCCTGTAAAACTTCAGGGTGCGTCAGCAGAACCGGCATCAGAACATCCCTCGCGGCCTTCGCGGATTCTTTGTAAGCAATGCCCACCGGGATATTCAGGCGGGTGACCCCTTCTGCGCTGTAATTGATGATGTCGGATGACGCCACACTGTCGTTTGGAATCATCGCGAAGATATTATCCCGGGTGCGCAGCCAGGTGGTGCGCAAGGCAATCTTGACCACTTTGCCGTCTTGCCCGTTGATGGTCACCCAATCACCAATGCGGAACGGCCTCTCAATCAGCAGGGTGATACCGGCAATGAAATTGGAGAGGGTTGATTGCGCCGCAAAGCCAACGGCGATACCGACGATCCCCAACCCCGCCACAATCGAAACCACATCGAAACCGAACTGGGCGAGCACCGTCACCACAGCCAGCGCTGAGACGACCACCGAAAACAGGTTCTCGACCAGCTGACGAATCGAAGGATCCATTTTGTAGCGCACCATGCTGTCCTTGATCAGGCGTGCCAGAACCAGCCAGGCCACATAGAAACCGAGGGCCATAAAGCCCGCCCTCGCCATCGCCTTGAGAACCTCAGGAGACGTCCCGAACTGTGCAAGAATGAAGACCAGCGCCCCTAACCCGGCCAGATAACGCAGAGTGCTTCGCACCTGAATGAACAGAGGTGTTTTGGCCCGCTGCTTGCCCAAGACCAGCCGGATAGCACCTGTCACCACCAGATAGATCCCGAAAAACACCCCAAGATAGATTACAGAGACCAACAACTGGCCAAGCATCTGTACGACAAGCGCGCCCCAGTCCAAATCCTCACCTGACACGGCCAGGAAGGCATCGCCAATATTTCGCTGGAGCTGTTCAACCAGCTCGGTACCAAAGGATTCAGCCATCAGGTGTCTGCTCTTCTTTTGTTGTGGGGGCGGGCGTCACTTTATCGGATCTCTTGCTCATAATGATATGTAGGTTAACGTCAGCCTGTTTACCAATCATCAGCCATTGATCCTATCCGAAATGGTGGACCAACAGGTTCCTGGCTTCAGCCAACCGGTGGGCACGGATGTTTTCGACAGTCCAGGTTGACACAGTCCGAGGTTGGCTCAAGGATGGTTGTATGGCCAGACAAAAAAAAGACACCGAACACCAGAACAGCCGCGCGCCAACGGAACTTGTAAATGCATTTGACGATGCCGTTAGCCGCCTTGCTGCAATCAACGCGATCGAGGGCGTTTCGCCCGTATTCGAAGTAATTGATGCGGCAAGGCCCCTGGTGCTCAGCCCCGAAGGGCTGGACGCAATCTACGAACGCGTTCCGGCCATTGAATCCGCCGGGTTCTTTGGTGGCAGCGATTGGGACTACCCCCAGACACTGGTGCCTTCCCTGGCTGCGCGTACGGTCCGCCACGGGGAGCCCACCGCAACACTGGTCGAATGCCTGAGTCAGGTTCGCCTGTTGGCGGTCACCAAAGGCGACTACGTCCACGCTTCTATCTCGGCGGAACATGCCCATAATTTCCTCGCCCAGGTGATGGCGATGAACCTGGACCTGGTGGTCAGTGATGACCTGCAGGAGAGCGACCGGCTGCGGCCCGATCAGCTCGGCCATGCCGTGCAGAACCTGTATCACTACCTGCTCCAGCATCTGGGATACGATAACCTGCTGGAGCACCTGGTGGCCGAAGTCTGGCGGATTCTGGAGCAGCGCCCGGTGCAGGTTGAGGGCGTCAAACACATGGTGACCCAGATTGCCGTCTGCCTGGAAAAACCCGACGCCCTGGGCGGAGAAGTCGGCGACGACGCCCTGCAACTGATCAACGCCGTATTCAGCCCCACTGAAGGTTGCCGTGAAGACCCCGGTTTTGAAGTCTATTCCGAACGACTGGCGGACATGGACGATGCCGCCCTGATGCAGGAAGCCATCGCCTTTGCCCAGGCCATGCACAACACCGGCCTGGTGTCGGCCTACATGCCGGTGTTCATACGCTACCTGCGCGGGCGCTGGAACGCCCTGATCCCCACAGCCCTCGGGTTGAGCTACACCGGTGCCGATGCATTCCACTGCTACCCTGCACTGATTCACCGCCTGATCGACGACGCCGTGTTTCCGGAAACCAGTCAATGCACTTACGGCCTGGCCATGATGCTGGAGCGGGGCATTCTTTACTCGCCACCGGTAGCGCCATCCCTGTGGCGCCAGATACGCATGACGCTTTGTGACGCCGCAGCCGAGAAGATCGCAACGGTCTTCGGCAGCAGCCACTCCCCCGAATGTTTTTTGCTTGCCGACGTACTCAACGTGCTGGGGCGGCCACTGGGCGTGGGCCAGGGCAACTACCCGACCTGCCAGTCCACCCGCGCCCTGTCCATGTGGGCGTACAACATGCCGGCAGAACTGCTGCGCATCCTTGCCTGGGCAGCGCGGGACGATGAGATCGTTATGCGCTTCGAAGGCAACAGCATTTCTTCAAAGGAGCTTGGCGCCGGACTGGCAACCGAACCGCCCGTGGATGTCGATGCCGTATCCCTGCTGACCGTGCCGCATCTGGACCGTATCTATTTTGAAATGGGGCGGCGCAGTATTGGCCGCGGAGAGGATCCCCACAAATGGGTCAACGCCGAGTTTCACGGCGACCACGTTGGCCACGGATTTCGCATCGCCGTGGACGTTTTCACCGGCGGCCTGAAAGACTTCGAAGGGTTTGTCCGGGATTTCTACGCCGCCTATCACCCGTTCTATAACGGCAACATTCCCGTGATCAATCCACAGCCGGCCGGTATCGCGGTGACCGACAGCGCCACGCGCTTTCTCGGCTGGCACGCCATCACCATCCAACGGCTCGCCATGGACCCCGACAAGACCATGCGCGTCTACTTTTTCAACCCCAACAACGACAGCGGCCAGAACTGGGGCCAGGGCGTCATCACCTCCACCCATGGCCACGGTGAACTCTTCGGCGAAGCCTCCTTACCGGTAGCCGAGTTCGTCTCCCGACTGTACGTGTTCCACTATGACCCGATAGAAAAAGGCGAGCCGGGCGACATCCCTGCCGATGAAGTCAACCGGGCCATGGACCTGGCCCGTGGCAGTTGGGCTTCGGGGCGGTAGACAACGCAATGTGCTGACCTTTCAAGAACCGCATCAGGCGCCAGCCTACGCTTTCCCAAGGCTCTGGACCACGCTCTCCAACGCCGGCCAGGTTCGCAATCTGGTAACAGTCCGCAAGTAAATCGTCCTCTCTCGAATCACATACGGCCCAAAAAGCTCGGCCGTCTCGTGCGACCCTGTTTGAAACTTGATAAGCGGAATCGGCAATGTTTCAAAAGCAAAGACTCACTCATCAGTCACGGGCTGTCATCACAGGCTCTGGAAGCGGCATCGGCAAAGCCTTCGCATTGGAGCTGGCCCGTCGCAAGGGGCTCATCGTCTGTTCGGACATCAGCCTGCAAGCGGCTGAGCAGACCGCCCGGGAGGTTCGGGCAGAAGGCGGCGAGGCCTGGGCTGTCGCCTGCGACGTTAGCGATCTGGCGCAGGTTGAGGCACTGGCCCAGCAAGCTCAGGAGCTACTGCCGCAACCCCTGAACCTGGTGATCAACAACGCCGGCATCGGTATCGGCGGCCAGAAGATCGGCGACGTCCCAATCGCGGATTGGGCCTGGACCATCAACATCAACCTGTGGGGCGTTATCCACGGCTGCCACGTGTTCACGCCGCTTTTGAAGGGCCAGCCAGCCGCTGGCATTATCAATGTTGCCTCCACTGCGGCCTTCTCCGCGGCACCGTTGATGGGGCCCTATAACGCCACCAAAGCGGCCGCCCTGGCGGTTTCGGAAACATTGGCCGCAGAGCTCTCCGAAACCAACGTTCAGGTCACCGCGCTCTGCCCCACCCTGGTGAAAACCAACATTGCCGCCAATGGCCGGATCACTGGCGATTCCGGTGCCCTGTTCAACCGGTTGATGGACCGTTTCGGAATGTCAGCCGAACAGGTGGCCAGAATCACCCTCAATGGCCTGGACCGGGGCCAGCTGTATGTGATGCCGCAACTGGACGCAAAACTGATCTGGCGCCTGAAACGACTGCTGCCAAGCGGCTACGCCGTCGGCACAGGCTTGCTGAACCGTTTTGTCAGTAAGACCGGGAGCGTAACCGAAGAAGAGACAGCGAGAGGTAGACTCCATGGCTAAAATCGACCTGGACAAGATGTTGGAGAAGATCAAGAGCTCCCAGTGGTCACTGTCCGACGTGGATTGGGACGCACCGGGAGCCGAGCTGATAACCGCCGAACAGTGGCCCAAACTGAAAGCCTTCATGGCCGACCTGATGTGGATCGAACATGTAGGTGCCCGCGCTTTCGCAGCCATGGCCAAGAAAGCACCGGATGACACGCTGCGGGAAATCTACACCTATTTCCACGCCGAAGAACAGCGCCACGCCAACGCCGAAATGGCGCTGATGAAGCGCTGGGGCATGCTGGAAGAAAACGAGCTGCCCGAGCCCAACAACAACCTGCGTCTGGTGATCGAGTGGCTGGACCGCTTTGCCGACGACCAGCCCGTGTACGTGCTGGGCACCGTGGTCCCCATGCTGGAGATTGCGCTTGATGGTGCCCTCTGCAAGTTCCTGCTGGAAACCGTGGACGACCCCGTCTGCCATCAGGCCTTTGAGCTGATCAACAACGACGAGTCCCGGCACCTTGGCGTTGGCTTCACGGTGATGGAAATGCAAGGCCATGGAAAAACCTACAGGGAACTGGCGCGTATGGTGGCCCAGTTGATGGACCCCCGGCTGATCCTCGGTATCGCCTCCTACTTTCCGTTGCTGAACAAGATGCGCGACAACATCATCGAAATGGGCCTGCCGGAAGAGAAACTGTACGCCGCCATGCAGAAATTCGAAAAGATTGGTGGCCGCTCAGAAGACGGCCGGCGCAACCCCTGGTTCCAGATCATCAAATACCACGGGCGTTTCGTGGTGGATCGGGGTAACCGGTTCTACCACAAGCCGATCGACGCCCTGGTCAAAGTGACCGACGCCATCCCCCGGCGCGCCTTCCCCGCTGTACCCAGCTGGGTGCGCGAAATCACCTACCAGACGACGGCCTGACACCATGACTGACGTACAGACGACGCCTGTGGTTACCACCCTGATCATCGGGGCCGGTTTTGCCGGCCTCGGCACCGCCATTCGCCTGCAGCAGGAAGGCATCGATGACATGGTCATACTGGAACGGGACAAGCAGGTAGGTGGAACCTGGCGGGATAACCAATACCCCGGTGCCGCCTGCGACATCCCCTCAAACCTGTATTCCTATTCGTTTGCGCCAAACCCGGATTGGTCCCGAAGCTTCTCCGGTGCTCGCGAGATCCTGGGCTACATCCACCATCTGGTGAACCAGTTTGACCTGGCCAGATACATTCGCTTTGGCACCAACGTCACCGGCCTGAACTGGGATCAGGATAGGGGCGCATGGGAGGCCACCACCGAAGGCGGAGAAACCTACCACGCAAAAACCGTGGTGATGGCCCAGGGGCCGTTATCGAACCCGGGCTTTCCGAATATTGCAGGCATCGAAAACTTCAAAGGCAAAAAAATCCACAGCGCCCAGTGGGACCACAGCTACAACCTGGAAGGCAAGCGTGTCGGGGTAATCGGCACCGGTGCCAGCGCCATCCAGATCGTGCCAAGCATCGTGGGCAAGGTCGATAAGCTGACCGTGTTCCAGCGGACACCACCCTGGGTCATGCCACGGCCAGATTTCGAAACGCCGGGCTGGCAGAAGCTGGCGTTTCGAAAACTGCCCCTGAGCCAGAACGCATTGCGCAAGGCGCTCTACCTCGCCCACGAATCCATGGCTCTTGGGGTGATCTGGAACTCACCCCTCACTCGCCTGGCAGAGCGGCTGGGCAAGTGGCACCTGCGCAATCAAGTGAAGGATCGCTGGCTTCGCCGCCAGCTAACCCCGAACTACCGCCTGGGCTGCAAACGGGTATTGGTATCCAGCGACTATTACCCGGCCCTACAGCAACCCAATTGCAAGTTGATCACCTGGCCCATTGCCCGGATCGATGAAAACGGAGTGCGCACGGTTGAGGGCATCGAGCACCAGTTCGACTGCCTGATTTTTGCCACCGGTTTCAACGTCAGCAACGCCGGCACACCGTTTCCGATAACCGGTGTGGATGGCCGGCAATTGAACGAAGAATGGAAACGGGGCGCATCGGCTTACAAAAGCATCAATGTTGCCGGCTACCCGAACCTTTTCCTGACGTTCGGCCCCAACTCCGGCCCCGGTCATAATTCCGCCCTGGTGTATATGGAGTCGCAGATTAACTATATTGTTAAAGCCGTGCGCACCATCACCAGCCTTGACCTGAAAGGATTGGACGTGCGCCAGAGCGCACAGGAAAGTCACAATCGTGCGATACAAAAGCGCCTGTCACGAACCAACTGGAACTCCGGCTGCAAAAGCTGGTATCTCACCGAGGATGGGTTTAACGCGACGATGTATCCGGGATTTGCCACACAGTATGCGCTGCAAATGAAAGAGGTAGTTCTGAAAGACTATCGGCTTCTGCCGCATAGCTGAAAAGCCTTACTCTAGCGGCGTTGTTGGAACCATATTACCGCTGAGGCAAACGTCCATCTTCACGACGTCGAGTCTCCACTCACTGCGGCCAGGAAGTTTTCGACCTTTTCTTCAATATAGCTTTCGACAGTCTTTAGTCGGAGCAAAGGCAAGCCACCTTTATCGAGGATGCTGTCCTTCAAAGCATCCCATTTTTTCTGTTGCGCTTTATCGTGCTCGCCTCCATCCACCTCAATGACAGCCAGCGGTTTCTTACCCACCTTGAAATAGAGCACGAAATCACAACGGCTTCGTCCTTTCATAAAGCCGCGCTCGCTCGCAGTCAGTGCTTGAGTTCCATGCGACACAAGCTGATTCAGGGCTATCTGTGAATGAAAGGTGATCGCTCGATTGGACGGAAGAGAAAGTTGTTCGCGCAGTATCTGGGCCACGATCTGTTCTGATTTAAATTGTGAATCAGTCGGTCTTAAACGGGATCTTAGTTTTTCCAGAGACTGATCATACTCGCTGTAAAGCAAATCGAAAGCAGACACCACGGGCGAACGATGGACCTGTTCTGTTTCATTCGCGTAGTACTCAACGTAGCGAATCAAAGCCGCAACCGGGCCATTCGATACGTCAAATACGTCTTCGCCCGTCACCAGCGTAAACTGTTTTTTGGCCCTCGACACAGCCACATTGATCAAATGGGGGTCGTCCACAAACGACAGATTTCTCCGGCTGCTGGCCTTCTTGTCCAAGACCGTTGAAAAAACAATCTCATCGCATTCCCTGCCCTGGAACTTGTGGGTCGTATCCTTAACGAAACTGGCGGGCAGGTGCGAGTGCGATAAATTCACCTGTGCATTGTATGGTGCAATAAACCCTCTTTTGGTGGCCTCATCCCACTGGTTGCTCTCTCCTCCTTCAAGTACATGGAGCAACGAGTCCAGCTCTCGCTGGTTCTTGTAGCGTCGGGCGTGGTTTCCTTTGGCGGTGACAATGAGCCGCAGAGCCTTTTCACCCCTATCCCTGGTCATGGGAATAAGAAGACTGTCATAGAACTGCTGATTGCAGAATTGGATTATTCTTGGGTGGCAACGGTAGTGCTCTTTCAGCAAAGTCACAGGAATAGTATCGCCGAAAACACGAAGGCATGAATCCAGCAGACTGTGCTTCTCGCAGTCATACCGTTCATCGGGTGGTGCGGTGCCGGTCTTCTTGAAAACTGGATATAACTGTTTTCTATCACCAACGATGACAAGGTTCCGAGCGCATCCCAACGCCAATACTCCCGGAACAATATCCTGCATGGACGCTTCGTCAATTATGGCGTAGTCGAGAACAGTCCCTGACTTAAGGGAGTTGATAATAGAATGCGTACCGCTGCCAATGATCGGGTAGCGTTTCAAAAATTCATCGATGTCTTTACGATAGTCTTCAGCAGAAAAGCGACCTGCAGGCCATTGTCGTCGTTGAAGCTGCTCTTTCAGATAAGCCATGGATGACGCAGTCGCTCCCGCTAAAAGCGATTCGAAATCACCGCTATCCAAAACCTCCTGACAGGAAGCGAAGTCGGCTTCCTTTTTCTGCAACGCCCTGTCGTAGTAGCGCAACTGCAAATCATGGATCGTCGCGTCGCGGTTATCCAAACTCTTAAAAGGTTTAGTGCGCAAAACCCGGAAGTTCAACCACAGCTCGATCCTGTTTCTCAGACTTATGGGCTTGTCATCAAGCATTGTGAGGTAAGCCATCAAGTCCGTGATTTTTTGTTTGGATAAACGGTATTTTTCCAGTGGATCGGTCCTGGGCGAGAGTGGGTGGCTTTCCAGGTTGTCCCGCCGCCATTTCAGTAAATGTTCGCGTTCTACTGTCAGCTCATCGATTTCAGCCTGCAGTTTCGCCACTTCGTTCCGTGCGTGTAGAAAAGTCTTCAAGTGCGCTATCTGGGCTTCTATGTCCTCCAACTGCGGCGCGGGCGGCAATTCACCCGAGGGAACTTTGGGCGTGTTGGCAAAGAAATCTTCACGATTCTTGCTGTTGCCGAGTTTGGCAACAAGAAAATCCAACCCTTCCTTTTCCAGCTTATCGTAGACATTCTCAACGGCAGAATTGTTGTTGGAAAGGATCGCAACGGTTTCATTACGCAAAACAACGTTCGCCAGGATATTCAGTATCGTCTGGGTTTTACCCGTACCGGGCGGGCCCTCAATAACGCTAACCTGAGATGCAAAAACGCCCGCAACAGCCTTGAGTTGGCTTTCGTTGATGCCGAAAGGAAAAATCAGGTTCTCCGCTTCTTCCCGTGGTCGACTGAATCCCGTGCAATAGGCATGCAAGACCACCTCTGGGATTGGGGGTAGGGCTTTGAGCTGGCGCAGAACATTGTCAGAAATGGCATCATCTTCCTCAGAGCTTTCCTTTGCCTTATCCAGCCTAGCCCCGGCTACAGAAAGGAAGTAACGAAAGATATCACCTTCCTTGAGCTTTGCTTTCTCAACCAGCCGGATGTTGTCCATGTTCATGATGTAGGACTTGGCACCCAATGAGTACTGAACAACCGCTTGCTTATTACCGTAAACCACCGCTCTATCCACGTGACTGAATGTACTTCCCTTGTTCTTTACAAGGAGCACATCTTCCATCACCTCAGTTGGCGTGATTTCACACTCACTAAGCGGACGCTTGTAGGATTTTCCTGAGGGGAAACGACAGATCAGCTCCAAGCCTGATCGAGAATTCCCTATTCTCCAATCGCTTATCTGCCCGGTCTTGTCCTGGCCATCGACATGAACAGTAACCATAGGACTTCACCTATGTTGGCTCATTTACGCGTCGGCAAATCTGGAGCCTGATTTTCTTGAACCGGATGATTTCATCCGCCACCCGGTCTTGCGTCATCGCCAACCACCCGACCGTTACTGCACTAACGCAGAACAGATCCCGGGAGAGATATCCACTGTCGCCAATCGCTCACCGTTGCGATCAACAGTCGCGTAGCGGATGGTCGCTCCTTCATCAATCAGATTAGAAGTCCGCGCATCACCACAGGCATTCTGCACGCCGATCTGCTTGAGGGACGTTTCAACCTGGTCAACATTCAACTCGCTTGCCGCCACCGTGTGCAGGCGCTGATTGTAGATCAGGGCAGTTCCCTCCACTTCGACACTTTCAAGGCGTGTGTCAGCATCCAGATCCATGGGCAGGTACTGACGCAACGTATCACTAACCCTGGATAACGTTGCCGCCAGCTCTTCTGAGGGTTCGCATTGCGATAGCGAAATCGTCTCCTGGAATTCCTCTACGATCACCCATCGGCCACCCTCAAGTTCTACGTCCATATGATAGCCCAGCCCATCCTTACACTTGAGCGCTGACGAGCGCAGTGCGGTCACGCGATACCCCTCACCATGGGGATCTATCCGAACGTCGGTGTAGGTGGATACGTCGTCTAAACGTTCAGCCAAGGGCATAACCTTTCGAATCGTTGCTTTCCACTGGGAACCGTTCAGCTCTATAGACTCGCTACCATCGCGAAGCGTCCTGACTTTCGCATTGGAGCTATACAACTCGGCAATATCGACATCGAAGTTATTACTACGCTCAACGTACTCGTTAAAGAACGCTCGAACCTCGGAGGTGTCGTTGGCAAGGGCATGTGTGCTGATGAGGAGAAAAAGAAGGGTGAAAAACCGCATTGGCTATCCTTAGTCGTTGTTCTCAGTTTTCGTATATTTCGGCTTCGGTCACACTCGGCGTAACTGCAACTGTGTTTCAAAAGAAGAAAGTAATCAAACCGGTAATTCGATGATTTCACCAGCCACACCGCCTTCATTCACCTCCAACCGCCCCTCCGTGATCGGCAAGGTAAAGCGGCGGGGCACCGCGCCTCCGGGATTGAAGTAAAGCACGTCGCAGATCCATTCGTTACGGGACTTGTGGGAATGGCCGGCGATCACCGCGCGGTAACGGCCTTGCGGATCGATGTCGAGGATTTTGACGTCGTGAAGGATCACGTCAGAGCCCTTCAAGACCGCCAACGCTTCGGGGCGCATTTTACTGTGGGTATCTGCGATGACACCAATTTGCATCTACGCCCCCTTTTATCTTCAGTGATGCCCACCCGGCCCATGCGCGTGGCCGTGCGCTATCTCTTCCGCATCGGCGGCACGTACTTCGATCACTTCGATATCGAAGGTCAGGGTTTTACCGGCCATCGGGTGGTTGGTGTCGACATCGGCAAATTTGAGGCCGACCTTGGCGACGATCACATGGCGCGGGCCCTGCTCCGTTTGCACCTGGGCGATCATGCCCCGCTTCCAGCGTTTGGCCCCCATCAGATGCTTGACCGGCACGCGCTGAACGGCATCGGCCTTGCGCGGACCGTAGGCTTTTTCCGGAGTGACGGTAACGCTGAACGTATCGCCAGCCTCACGACCTTCCAGGGCTTCTTCCAGACCCTGGATAACACCGCCGTGGCCATGCAGGTAGGCATTCGGCTTGCCACCACGGGAATTCTCAACTTCGTTGCCCTGTTCATCACGGACACTGTAGTGAAACAGGACCACCTGATTCTTTTCGATTGGCATAGGATAGGTTCTCTTCGACGGTTCAAAGTACGCCATTATACCCAGTGGCGGCATTGACTTCAGTGAAGGCAAATCAGACCTGCCTCGGTTCACTTCCATCTGATAACAAGTCGCGGAACTTTTTTCAGCAAGCTATGATCAGGTAACAACACTCTCCGTTAATTCGAAATCTGACCCACACTCTGATTTTCCTCCAACAGCAGATGAGGTTCATGAATGGTAGGCGCCAACTTGGGAGTAAAGTATCAGGAGCTCAGACAGCAGTATGCTCAAAACCTTCCAAGCCGCGCAAAGGAACTGAGAGCTTCCTGGAGCCATTTGCAACATGTCAATTGGGACAAGAAAATACTATTGCTCATGGACCGGTGCGCCCACAAGCTGTCGGGCAGCGGAACTACGTTCCAGTTTTCTGCCATCAGCGAAAGTGCACAGGTCCTCGAGAGCCAGTTGCAGCATGTGCTGAATAAACCGGTAGCAACTCCCATAGAACGTGACCAGATTGAAGCCTCGCTCCAGGCTCTGGAGCGGGCCATTGACCAGGCTATCAATACCGCCACCCCGAACGAAACGGCCCCGGCGGCTGTGACTGTCATAAACCATCACCGAATCGCCGTCATCGAGGATGATCGCAACCAGGCGGTTTTTCTGCAGGGTTGGTTGGGACAACGGGGCTTTGATGTTGACACGTTCGACACGCCAAACGCCTTTAGCCAACAAGCAAACGACTACTACCACTTGATTCTTCTGGACATCAGCTTCCCCGACGGCGCTTTGGAGGGAATAACGCTTCTTGACCGCCTCAAGCACCAGGTGGATGCCTGTAGCCCGGTGATCATGATGTCAGCCCGAAATGACATCGTCGCACGTATGCGGGCTATGCGGGCCGGCGCGGATGGCTACATCACCAAACCCCTGGATATGGACGCGCTGGAGAAGCGGATCGATCAGCTACTCAGCACCAGTGTCAGGCAAAGGGTACTTTGGGTGGATGACGACAGCGACCTGCTCGCCTACTATCAAGACTTACTGTTTAATCAAGGTTACGAAGTAGAAGGCCTTTCCCAGCCCGCGAGAATTCTCGAGCGCATCGAACAGTTCCAACCCGACGCCATCGTGCTGGACCACGAAATGCCGGGCGTTCAAGGTCTGGAACTTGCCCGCGCGCTGCGCCAGGACCCAAGATATCTCGCCATCCCCATCCTGTTTGTGTCAGCGTCGCAGGCAGTGGCCGACCACCTCGAGACGAACAGCATGGCGGGCAATGAGTTCTTCCAGAAACCACTCGACAATCAACGATTCTTGGCGGCGCTGCATCATCACCTGGCACAGGCTCAACGCATCTCGGCGCGCATCAACCTGGTCAGTCAACGCAAAGAACGTCAGGGCTTGCAGAACCATGACTTTTTTCTGACCGAACTGGCCTCCTCCCTCGCTTATCTTGAGGCCTCGCCTAACAACCAGGCGCGGTTTCTGGTCCAGGTGGGAATCGACCGCGAGGAGTACCTGCGCGCACAGCATGGCGCACGCGCACTGGCCAGTTTAACTGCCCGCATGGAGCACCACTTCGCGGACCAATTGGGTGCCAGGGATTCCGGCTGTCGCCTGGGCGGCGGCAGCTTCCTGTTTCAAATAACCGCGCCTGTAGCCGAGGACGCAAGTGCCTATCTGGACCAGTTTCACCAACGCCTGAACAGCCCGGCATGGTCCCTGGGCGAACCGCCGAATTCCGTTACCGTCAGTATGGGCGTATTGCCTCTTACAGAAGCGGTGAATGAAGACAAGGCCCTGATGGAAGTCGAGCAGGCTTGTTGTGAGGCCATGCAGGCGGACAACGCTCGGGTGGTGTGGCGGCGGGCGCCGGAGCGTTCCGATCATAGCAAACTGGATGATCGCATTCGGGAACTGCTAGATGCCCAGGCCTTCAAACTGCACTACCAGCCGATCGTGAATATGAACTCCGGAGATACTGTCTTTGAAGCCCTGGTACGGCTAGTGGATGAAGACGATGCCTTGTATCTGCCCGGCCAGTTCTTGCCACAGCTGACAGAGGGAAATCATGGCACCTTGCATGATCTCGATCGTTGGGTCGTGGAGCACGCGCTTGAGGGACTCTCAGAGCTTTCGGGAAAAGCCGCAGCGGGTTACTCCGTGGCGATCAAACTCGCGTCCCCCATGGCGGATGTAGCCAGAATGATGCCCTTTCTCAGCAGCGGTATGCGCAACGCGAGCATCAAAGGCAAACGCCGCATTTACCTCGCATTGTCCAGCCCAACCGTGATCAAAGACGTCGCAAAGGCCAAGCAGGTATTAAACGTGCTGCACGGCATGAACTGTGGTCTTATCATCGAGCACGTTGAGACCGGCCCGGCATCGATTGAACTGCTGAAAGAGTTGCCGACCGTGGAATTCGTGAAGCTGGCTCCAAAGTATGGCACCAGCGCCGAGCAGACGGCTGAACTGGAAAACATGCTTCGCCAGCTTACCGGGGTCTTCGGGTCGAGCCAGCCAATCGTAGCCACCCGGGTCGAAGACGCCAAGGCTCTGACGTGGTTCTGGGACCGTGGCATCCGCCATTTTCAGGGGCACTTCATCCAGGCGCCGGAAGTGGCCATGACCTTCGAGCTCTGAGCATCACGACCTCGTGCGCGCAACCAGGCGCTAACGCCCCCCGGTTCGGCAGCGTGCACTTCAGTCAATTCGATATAGAAGGTCAGGGCTTTACGGACCATCGGTTTTACACCTCATTCGCCTTACGATAGCTACCCCGATAATCAAAAATCCGCTCCTGCACCTGCCAATAATGCTTCTGCTTGCGGGCAACAACAAAATCCGGCGCTGGCAACAAGGCCTGGCTCTCAAGTACTTCCTCCGCCTTGCTGAATGTTTTCGGCGCTCGGCCGTTCGCGAAACGCCGCCCGAACAGCTTGTTGAAAACGGTGCGCTGGCCAGGCTTGCTGAAATCAAACGACTCCCTGAGTTCCTCCCCGTCCTCGCCGTGATAGGTCACTCTCAGCTTGTTTCCATCAACACTGAGTGCAATTCCAGCGCAACGGATCACCATGGCATCCTTGAGCTTCAGCGCATCTCTCAGCTGATCATCCGGGTCGATAATGGCTTTCTGGCATCGGTGACAGTTGCGGGCGGCAATATCGTTCTCGCCACCGCAGTGGGGGCACTCCTTGAACCGGAAACGGTAATCGCACTGTTGAGGGCGCCCGTTCTGCACGGCAGGTTCATCCCCCTCCACAGACTCCAGCAGCCCCTGGCAACGGCGCCCGTAGTGCTCGATCACACGGCCGTCACTGTCTGTTTTACCCCAGAAGATATTGGCAAAGCCACAGCCCGGGCAGAATACCTGCACCGGCTCACTGTCCGGGTTCGGTTTCGGTTCGCCCACCTCCGGATGATGCAGATTCACGTGGTTGCCCGCGTAATCAATCACCAGGCAATCCTGCTTGCCCTCGTCAAGGCGAAGACCACGGCCCACGATCTGCTGATACAGGCTGACCGACTGGGTAGGCCGAAGAATGGCAATAACGTCCACATGGGGCGCATCAAAGCCCGTGGTGAGCACGGATACGTTCACCAAGTACTTCAACTGCCGCTGTTTGAATCGTTGAATCAGCATGTCCCGATCTTTCTGATCGGTCGCGCCAGTTACCAAAGCGGTCTCATATTCAGGAAGATAACCGGTGATCTCCCTCGCATGCTCCACCGTGGCCGCAAAGATCATCACTCCCTGGCGCTCAGCGGCCAGTTCCATCACCTGCTCAATGATCGCGCGGGTCACACGCTTGTGTTTGCTCAGCAGCTGGTTGACGTCCTTCTCGGCATACTCGCCAAAGCGGTCCCGAGCCAGCGCGGAGAAATCGTATTGCGCCACTGCCGCATTCACCAACTCGGGCCGGGTGAGATACCCCCGATTGATCATATAGCTCAACGGCAGTTCGTAAATGCAGTGCTGAAAGGGCTTGTCCTGCTCGTCAACAGAGCCGCGAACAAAGCCCCGGTAGTGATAGCGATAGATCCAGCCCATGGCCAGACGGTAGGGCGTAGCGGTCAGCCCGAGCACTTTGAGGGCGTCATTCTGTTGCCGTAGCAACTCAATGATGCGTTGATACTGACTGGTTTCATCGCCGCTGACCCGATGACACTCATCGATGATGACCAGCGAGTATTCATCCCGGAACTGATCCAGATTCGCCGATACCGACTGCACACTGGCAAACGTCACCTGATGGTGGCTTTCCTTGCGCTTCAGCCCGGCGGAGAAGATGCCGCCGGCCAACCCATAACTCTGGTATTTGGCGTGATTTTGCTCCACAAGTTCTTTGACGTGGGTCAGCACCAGAATTTTACGCTTGGCTAGACGGGCCAGCTCGGCAATGACCAGGCTTTTGCCGGCGCCGGTTGGCAGCACGATGACGGCAGACTCATCGGATCTGCGGAAATGATTCAGCGTGGCGTCGACGGCTTCCCGTTGGTAGGGGCGGAGTTTGAAAGGGGCTCCTGAATACGCAGGCATCCTAGAAAAACAGTACCGGAGACACCCCAAACCGCTTGCCTAGGGCCTCCATGTGTTTGCGGGTCAGCTTCTTTCCTTCAGCACCATTGAGAATTTTGCTCACATTGCCTTTTGAACCCAACTCCGGTAGATCAGCAACCCCTAGGCCGTGTTGAGCCATCAGGGTTTTCAGCACCGCAATCCCCCTGTCCGTTTCAGCAACAGCGGCATTAAAGTCGGAAAACTCTGTAGCCTGGTCCTCCCAGCGCTCAATGCTGACAGACAGAACCTCAATGAGAAGCCTGTTGGCGTCGTAGTCGTCCACCAACTGGTCCATCAGCTCCAACGCTCGCTCATAGTCGTCCTGAGTCTCAATGTGTGCCACAAAAGGCACCTGAGATAGCGCTTCTCTGATCTCAACAAAAGCAGGCGATAACATAAGCCTCACTCCTTATTGCGACGGTATTTGTCAGTAAGCCGGTCGTATTCGGCGTGGCTGCAAATGTGTTTTACGTACATGCGATTATCACGAAATTCAATGAAGGCAATCAGCCTTAAATTGAAAGCCATAACAACAAGCCGGCAACCACGACAAAAAGCACGGCAACATGAACAGCCAGGTTCTTCCGGGCCGTTGGGGCGGGCTTTCTGGCGAAACGAAAGTATTCGTCACCAAACAGCCCAACGCCGCAGCCCTCACAGTAGTTTTTTGAGTAGGAAAGCCTCAGCTCGGATGGGTCAAATTTTTTCCGACAGCTGTAGCAACTCGGCTTGATCATTCCGGGCTCCGGGCAGAGCGGTGTTCGGTCAACAATCGGCAACTCCCCACCGCCTGCGCCTGCAGGTACTCACAAAAAGCCGTCACATCGGGATTGGTGAACTCACTGGAAATAAACTCACCCGGAATTAGCCCTTCATCCCATCGAGACGTCACCAAAGTATGGGGATACGCCACATCGTCGCCGGGATAAATCTGCACCACCGCTTGGGTCTGGTGAATATAAAGATCGCGAAGTTCTTTGGCACACCGAAGCGTACTCAGGTCATGCCTGGCATCACACTCATAGTCCTTCCCGATGAAGAACTCACTGGCAACGGAAAACAGCGTGTTTTCATCCAGAGCAGACGACGGCGCCGGATGAATGGTTCTGGCGACATCGCCGGCCATGTTGGTACAGCCGGCGATTAACGACAGCAATGGAATCACCAACACCTGAAACTTATTCACAACAGCGCCTGACCACTTAATCTTTTCGATTGGCATAACGTTTTCTGCAACGGTTGGAGGTAGGCCATTATAGCCAGCAGCGGCGCTGACTCCAGAAGCCGGCGATCAGAACACCTCGGCTCAACCTGGTGAACAGGAGAGTATGCCGCCCTCTCCAGAGAGAGCTAGGTCTATCGCGGCCATCCACCTTATGCAACAATGATATAACAATATTCTATTTAGATAACATTGTAAGGAAACAGAACGATGAAAAGGATTTTGGCGTGCACCTTTATTTCGGCATTAATGGTCGGTTGCGGAGGCGGCGGAAGTGGGAGCGACCTGGAAAAAACCAACGAAAATACCACTCCCGGTTCAGGTTCGTCTGACGGGAACGACGATAGCGACCCCGTGACGCCACCCGATCAAGTCACGGTACTCGAGGGCACCTGGAAGAAACCATGCGGGCACGTGGAGGGCGAAGCACACTACGATATCGTAACGGTCTCTTTCACCCGCAGCGCATTTGCCACAAGTATCGAGAACTACATCGATAGCGCTTGCACCACCCCGTTACCGGAAGCTCCAAATCCTACCTCATCAGGCAACTTCACACTCGGTGAAGACGTTTTACTGAGTTCCGGCCTCACCGCTACCGAACTCACGTCGCATGTGACTCAGTTCAATGGCGCCGACTTCGAGATCGACGAGTACAATGTCGTTTACATCAACAACAATATTCTCTACACAGGAGAAGGCACAACCAGTTCGCCAGACCAACGGCCAACCAGTCTCGATTATGATCGTCCATTCTATCGACTGAACTAGGTTATTTGCCCAGGGGCGGGAATGACTCAGCCTGCCCAGCCTGCCCAAGAGATTTTACGAAATTTTACTCCGGTTGCCGCTTCGGTACATAGCAAGCCCACCAACGCTCAGCTACCATGGCCCGCTGCTCCGAGCCCAGGCTCAATGGCAGGCAATACCCCAAAATAATCAAATAAGTAAGAAGGAACCTACCGTGCGAAACGCAAGGATTCTGGCGGTGCTAGCCGCTCTGCTCTACCTCACCGGCTGCGCCTCCGGCGCCAAAATGGGCAACATGGTGTACGACGGGCAAGTGAAGCCCTACGACGCGGCCCTGCAAAACAATGTGGATGTCACCAACGTGTCGGGCGGCGAAGAGACCAACCCCGCATGGACCTCCGAGATCGACAACAACGCATTCGCTGGTGCTCTGAAGCAAACCCTGCAGAAACAAGGACTGCTAGCCGGTTCTGGCCGCTATCAGCTTGAAGCGCTCCTGCTGGAAGTTGACCAACCTGTCTTCGGGCTGGACTTCGAGGTAACCACCCACGTGAAGTACATCCTGACCGACCGTGAAAACAACGGCGCAGTCGTGTTGAATGAAACGATCATTGCCCCCTACACCGCCACCATTGGCGATGCCTTCGCTGCCATCAAGCGCCTGCGGCTGGCCAACGAGGGATCCGGAAAAGCCAACATTCAGGGCCTGGTTGAGAAACTCTCTGAACTGCAAATCCAGCCCGGCAACATCTCGCTGGCGCAATAACTTTCCTGGAATTCAGCACTTCTACAAGGAAGCACCATGAAGTATCCGTTACTAGTCGCTCTGGCCGCGATCGCTTTTCTATCAACAGGTTGCGCGTCGATCGTCTCCGGAACCGATCAGAAACTTACCTTCAACAGCGAGCCTGAAGAAGCCACCGTTACGGTTTCCGGCCGAGTACTTGGTAAAACCCCGCTGACTGTGCCGGTGGACCGGGCCTCCAACCAACCCATTACCTTTGAGAAGGAAGGCTACGAGACCCACACCGCTCAGCTTTCCACCACAACCAACCCGTGGTTCTTCGGAAACATCGTGATTGGAGGGCTGGTCGGTTCCACTACCGATGGCGTCTCCGGTGCCATTCACGAATTTTCACCGGACCAGTACTTCGTCACCCTGAAGCCCGACACGCCAACGGGAATATCAACCTCCAAGCCGCGACAGATCAAAGAAATCATCATCGCGTTCAGCGGAGAGTTCCGCCACCAGCTGGCCAGCGGTGGTGGTGAAAAGGTGGACACCATCGTGCACTTGCTGGGCATCGACGCCGCGCAGAAAGACACCACCGTCCGGGCACTGAACCAGCTTGCCCTGGCGAACGAGAACGACCTTGAACTGGCTAAAACGATCATTGAGGTTTACGACGTTCAGTAAGGCGCCAAGAGCCACTTTCGAAACCGGGGCAGGCCTATTCTTCAAACCACGAAGATAGATCTGTCCCGGCTCTCTGGATTCAGAAAATTATACCTGCCTATATCACCGCCCCCACAAGCGTGCTAAAAATCTCCTCCCAGCGATAGCCTGGGCATTCTCCCCGCCAGGTTCTCAGTCTGTCAGATAAATTATTCTTCAAAGGACGGTGACTATGATTGTATGCGGAGTTGAACTGACGGGCAGCGATGCGGTGGTGTGTTTGCTGAATATGGACAGAGGGCAGTTCAACCTGCCGGAGTGCAAGGTGCGCAAACTGTCACTGCCGAAAAACCATAGCCGTGAAGACCTGAAGCGGTTCCAGGCGGCCTTTGCGGAGTTAATGGCCGAGTACGGGGTCACCCGTGTCGCGATCAAAGAGCGGATGCCGAAAGGCAAGTTTGCCGGCGGTGCCATCAGCTTCAAATTGGAAGCGGCCATTCAACTGATCACCGATAATGAGTTGACCGTGACCCTGCTGCCCCCGGCAATGATCAAATCTACCCTGGCATCCAACCCGCTGCCCATTGCGTTCGCCGACACGGGTTTGAAGGTATTTCAGGAAACCGCCTTTATCACCGCCTATGTCGCTCAGATGACCAGCATGAAAGGGGCCGCATGAATGTGAGTCAGCCGATGCTCGGCTCCCACTGACACGCTGCCCCTAGGACAGCTGTTCCTGCGGCACCGCCTGGCTTGAGCCTGCCTCTACCGCCTCATATTTATCCTCGGAACGGGCAATCACTGAAGTGCACACCAGATCCCCGGTGACATTCATCGCCGTGGCCCCCATACCCACAAGGGCATCGATGGACACCAGCAGCGCTACGGTTTCAATGGGCAGGCCCACCTGGGCAAACACCGTAGCAATCATCACGATACCCGCACCCGGCACACCGGCCGTACCGATGGAGGCCAGAGTGCCGATCAGAACGATTTCCAGCATGGTGACAAAGTCCAGGGGCACCCCGATCACATTGGCGGCAAAGGCTGCAGAAATGGCAATGCGGATGCCGGCTCCGTCCATATTGATGGTGGCCCCCAGCGGCAAGCTGAAGCCATAGATACTCTGGGAAACACCCAAACGCCGCGCTGCGTTCAGGGTCAGGGGCAGCGTTCCGGAACTGCTTTGGGTGGCAAAAGCCGTGGCGACCGGAGCCCGGGCCTCGCGAACGAAGTCCATCAGGTTAACGCCATTAAGACGCATAAGAACCCCGTAGACCACCAGCTGCACCGCCAGGGCGATGTACAACACCATGACCATATCCCCGAGGGCCAGTATCGTGTTCATGCCCTGCTCACCTGCCGTGCTGGCCACAATCGCAAACACACCAATCGGAACATACTGGAGCACCCCGGCCATCACCTTCATGGTGACCTCGTTCAGGCCAGAAACCACGCCATACACCCGCTCTGCGACTTCGCCGTGAGCCTTTGACTCCCGCAGTTTCAACAGGGCAATGCCAAAAACAATCGCGGTGAAGATAATCCCCAGCAGGTTCGGCTCGGCAAAGGCCTCAACCATGTTGGTGGGAACAATGTTCAGAAGTACCTGGATAAAGCCCGGATTCTCCGGCACTTCGACACTTTCCGAAGACGTCAATTCCAGGCCACTGCCAGGCGAGAAAGCAGACGCTACACCCAGCCCCACCGTGATCGCCAACGCCGAAGTCAGCACATAAAAGCCCAGCATCTTCCGGCCCACACGCCCCATACTGCCAAGATTGGCCTGATTGATTCCCACCATCAGTGTTAACAGGACAATCGGCACAACCAGGAACTTCAGCAACCGAAGCAGCAGTTCTCCCAGAGGGTCCAGCCATTCGGCCACTGCGGGCCCGCCCACCAGTCCTACAACCAGACCAAGAACAAGCGCAATACCAATGCGCAGAACCAGCGAAGTATTCAGATAAGCATCAAGTACAGCTTTCATGGAGGCTCCCGTTATACCCTGGCCCGTTAGTGAGCAGGCATTCAAAAACGTAAGGATCGAGGATTCTGGTCAGTACCGGCTCGTTGGTAAACCGGTATTGCCACGTACTTTACTCACAGAAGCTGTGGATAAGTTTGTTGGAAACCTAGGGTTAAGTACCCATAAGCCTTGTGCCACAAGGCCTCGGGAAATTTGGTGCAATTATGGGCTATACGCGAGTGGTATATGGATATGAAGAATCCGTCTCAGCAGGGGGTAGGAAAAAATAGAGGGAAAAGTCGAGGAAATAGTTCTGTCCCAGTTTTCGTTAATATCCAACGAGAAAATTCAAACAAAAGCGGCCCGCGAGAAGCTGGAACAGATCTAGTTTCCCGACATTAAGCAATATGACGCTAAACCAACCCTTTCCATCAACGCGCCCAAAAAGTAACCTTCGTCCAACGGACTGAAACTTCTCCAAAGGAACCGGACGATGAACCGTTTTAGCTCAACCGCCCTGGCGTTACTGCTCTGCCTTTCGGCAGTCGCCTGTGCATCTTCCCCCAAGCTTAATGTGCTTGACCCGGTCGAGCCGCGAAAAGAAGCTCCTGGCGTCACGGTCAGCCGCGTGGCACACCCCATTACGCTCCCCCTCGAATCGCTTGCGGGCGCATCGTTTATCGGTAGCGACGGTGAGCTCATTTTGTATGACGGTCGCAAAGGCCTCTTCGCCACCGTGGTGACACCTGAGGACTGGGGCAATCCCTCTATTCAGATGAACCAGGCGCCCGGCTACATCTTCAATCGCGACCTCAGTTCGGTTGAGGACCCTGAGTTCCGAAAGGAGCTTGAAGGGATTACCAGAATGACGCTGGAACCTGCTGATGAGAAACAAACCAGCGTGATGACCGTTGGTGAGATCACTGCCTACATCGCCTTCAGCCCCAAAAAAACGGTGATCATGCTCACCTCACCGGCCAAGCCAGATCTGTTTACTCAACTGGTGTTGGACAACTTCAGTTGGGACGAGATCGAAAATGAAATCCTGAAAGGAATCGGGGGACAGTAATATGCTTACGAGGCAGGAAAAAGATGATCTCATGACGATCATCAACATACTCTTTGACGACAACCAGTTGCGGGGCCTGAAACACAACTTCAATGAACGCACGGCTGAGGTTGTTGAGCAAGCCATGGAAGAACTGGTCAAATGCAACGCCAGTATGAAGGAGCTGGTGACCGGGCTGACAATGGGGATATCCGTTTTCACTCGCGGCTGGCTGAAACAATCACTGGATAGAATCGCCCGAGCTCTTCGTGACAAGCAGCTACAGTTCGATGGAATGGGTTGCCGAAATCAGGTGACGATTAATTTCCGAATGGAGATTTATCGCTCTGCTTTATAGGCTACGACCACCTGACTTATATCCGTCCCGGTTTTCAGTTTGGCTCGATAGCCATCTCACTAACGAATACCTTTCGATTGCAGCCACTGATTGATCTGCGCCTGGTTCATGGCACCGCTTTGTCGGGTGGCTCCTTCACGATTGGATCAAACCGGCAGTTCAACAATCTCACCAACCACACCGCCCTCACTCACCTGCAACCGCCCCACCGTGATCGGCAGAGTAAAACGCCGGGGCCCGGCGCCACCCGGATTGAAATAAAGCACATCGCCAATCCATTCATTACGGGGTTTGTGGGAATGCCCAGCGATGACCACGCGGTAACGGCCTTGCGGATCGAGGTCGAGGGTTTTGACGTCGTGGAGCATGTAAAAAGCGTGGCCGAGGAATTCCAGATCCCGAACATCCGGAAGGGTCGCTGCCCGGCCTACTTTGTCGATATTGCCACGGATCGCAACCAAAGGGGCGATCTGCTCCAGCGCTTCCAGAACCTCGTCCCGACCCACGTCACCGGCATGAAGAATCAGATCTGAGCCTTCCAAAACCTCCAGGGCTTCGGGACGCATCTTGCTGTGGGTGTCTGCGATCACTCCGATTTGCATGCTTACGCCCTCCAGATTCCCGAATGACGCCAACCCGGCCCGTGCGTATGGCCATGCAGGTAAGCATTGCTATAGTGAAACAAGACCACCTGATTCTCAATGTCGGCCAGAACAGGTAAATACATGTCACTCCCGGTAGGATTCCCCATGCCCACTTACACCGTCACGGTCGCGAATCTTTCTCTGTCGCAGCAGCAGAAATCACAGATCGCGGAGACCATAACAACGGCCCATAACACGCAAACCGGCGCGCCCCGTTTCTTTGCCCAGGTTTTGTTTTTTTCGACCAATGAGGGCGATCACTTTGTCGGTGGCAGCGTGAACACCGCGCCCCAAGTGTATGTGCACGGCCTGATCCGGCAGGGCCGCAATACCGAGGTCAAGCAGGCCCTGATGAGCCAGATGCTTGAAGAGGTAGCCCGAATTGCGGGCATAACTGCTGAGGACGTGTGGATCTACCTGCAGGACATTCCAGCCACTCAGATGATCGAGTTTGGCCGGTTTCTTCCGGCGCCAGGAGACGAAGCTGAGTGGGAGCGGGGAATGACTCCGGGAAAGCGAACCAGGTTACCCGATTAACCGAATGCTGACGGTCAGAGGCTCATCCGACCTATTTTCAAGGTACAGAACTGCCGTAACCTCTTCTTATGGAGTGTATGTTTCACTGGCAGAAATGTGTAACGACTGATTGAGTGATAGCATGCAACTTTGCCATCCGATGACTTTCGTAAACGCCTGTTCGCAATTCATCTACACAGAGAACCTACGCGAAAGCCCCGAAAAATAGGTCTGTCACAGCTTCCCCCTGCTTATGAACCAAAAAAATAATCCTGTTCCGATTTCCACAAAGCCTGCTCGCAAGGATCTACACCCGAGGAATCTGCACAATCAGGGCTATGACCTCTCAGCTCTCGTAGAAACCCACCCGGCACTAGCCCCCCATGTGAAAACGAACCCTCATGGCAACCTTTCCATCGATTTCGCAGACCCATTGGCAGTAAAAACTCTCAACGCCGCGTTATTAAACCGATACTACAACATTGTCGCTTGGGACATTCCGGACGGGGCACTTTGCCCTCCAATCCCGGGCAGGGCCGACTATATCCATTACATCGCTGACTTGCCCGGGCTTGATCAGCCCAGCATCAAGCTGCTGGATATAGGGACGGGAGCCAATGGCATCTACCCGCTGCTGGCCTGCCAAATTTACGGCTGGCAGTGTGTCGGTAGCGACATCAATACGGAGTCGCTTGCGAACGTAGCCACAATCATCACCAACAACCCCACACTCAAAGGTCGCTTCACGCTCCGCACCCAGCACGATAAAAACCACATGTTCGAAGGGATCATCCAAGCTGGTGAGTTCTTTGATGTCAGCGTATGCAACCCGCCTTTCCATGCATCTCTCGATGACGCGATGAAAGGTAGCCGGCTAAAACTCAATAACCTTGCTCGCAGTCGCGGTGAACAAAAAACAAAATCCGAATCCCCTACTCTGAATTTTGGCGGTCTGGGAGCAGAGCTTTGGTGCAAGGGGGGTGAGCAGCTGTTTTTGAAAAAGCTGATAAGAGAAAGCCAGGCGTATTCAACTCAATGTCGCTGGTTTACCAGCCTGGTTTCAAAAGCCGACAATGTTAAGCCCGCAAAGAAGTTGATTCGTATGCTTGGTGCAGTCGATATAAGGGAAATTGAGATGAAGCAGGGAAATAAGATTACGCGGGTCTTGGCCTGGACATTCATCTGAACCGCCCCGAGTTTAAGCCGTTTCTGTCCCGGTTTTCCTACTCACAGCGCATAGTCGATCGCCGCACACTGTTCCACGAACTGCAGCGCCCCAGGGAGTACCGATTGGATAGGCCGCTGAAGCGGTGCTCATATCGCTTTTCTCCTTCGGTCCGTCGTTTTCAGAAAAACAGTACCGGAGGCACCCCAAACCGCTTACCCAGCGCTTCTATGTGTTTGCGGCTTTCTCGCGGGCCTGACCTCGTATCGCAGATTCAATCGGTGTGCGTTCCGGGGATGCTGTTCAGAAGCTCAGCATTTGTGGGGTACTTCTCAAGCAACTCAACCAGCCTTCTTGTGCCCTCTAGCGGTTTGAGACCACTAAGCGCCCGGCGCAACGCTCTTATCTTGTCTAAATATTTCGGATCTAACAGCAGCTCTTCACGGCGTGTACTGCTTTTCGAAATGTCCAGCGCGGGGAAGATTCGCTGATTCGCAACGTCTCTTGATAAAACCAGCTCCATGTTCCCCGTGCCCTTAAATTCCTCAAATATAACCTGGTCCATACGGCTGCCGGTATCAACCAGAACGGTAGCCAAAATGGTCAGCGACCCGCCATTCTCAATGTTTCGTGCAGCGCCAAACAACCTCCGCGGGATCTCCATCGCTCGCGCATCAACCCCGCCTGACATAGTACGGCCGCTGCTCTTTCGCTCCGCATTATGCACACGCGAAAGCCTCGTGAGAGAATCAATCACAATCATGACGTTGTGACCCTCGCCCGCTTGTTGGCGGGCGATATCAAGAAGCTCATCGGCAACGCGAACGTGATGAGCATAGCTTTCATCCGAAGAAGAAGCGTGTACCTCGGCCGGGACGCTACGCCTGAAATCAGTGACCTCTTCGGGTCGCTCATCGATCAATAACGCGTAAAGTTTAATCTCGGGATACGCCTTTCCCACCGCCTGGCAAATATCTTTTAAGATCGTCGATTTTCCAGACCCCGGAGGTGCAACTATCAAACCTCGCTGCCCCATTCCAATCGGCGTGATCAAATCCATCGCACGCACCGTGAGTTTTTCTGAACCTGACTCCAAACGAATCCCCGGCGTTGGATTGATAGCCACACCGTTTAAAAAACGTTTTTGTGGATCAGCCTCAACCTCAACCTTAGCTTCGGCTTCCTCAGCCACTGGTTTGGCGTCTTTAATGGGTTTCCGGGTTAAGCCTAATGTCTTTCTCGTCATGTCTGTTTGATAGCTCTTGTTTGATAGATATTTTTCGAAATGGGCTGATAACTCCAAGTAACTCTTTCCAAAAGATGCTTATTCGCCAAGATTACCTCTGAGGGGCTCTGTGCTTGCATGAACAAGTCATCATGGCGCTAACACGTCTGTTTTAATTATAGAGTGGAAATGCCCTCGATCTCGGTCACCGTCTTGGCATCCGCCCGCTCAATAATTTTCACGAGGGTGGATTGGATTGTTTCATCTTCCCGGGCATCACCGCCGCTTACAAACGTTTGCTTCTGAGGATCGGCACCCTCTTCCTCAGTAAATGAAACAACGACCTCGGTGGCTGAATCCGGCGCTTTACCAAAGTATTCCAGCGAAACCAACGGATAGCCATGAAAGCCCTTCTTGACCTGCTTTGCAATGCGCTTCTTTGCTTTATCCAAATGCATAATAAGGCCTGTCGTTGCGCTTGTTATCTGGGTGCTATATGAACATCCAGTTGATACCGTTCGCCAATTCTATGCCGTTAAATCCACCAAAAATAGGTCTGTCTTGGCCTTCCACTAGGAAGACTGGGCCTTCAGGGTTTCCGGACATTTTCACTGGGTGATGTCATTGTGGTGCTCCTGTCGGTGTGTTCGTCCGAAACGGTTGTGACCGCGTTGAGCAATATGGTGGGGAAAACCGGAAAAATAAATCTATCCCGGTTCTCCGGTCCAGAATACCTGCCCGGGCTTTCGACAGGTTGCGCTCAAAAGGGAGGGCCCGTATATTCCTTCCAAGTCATTGAGAAGGAACCCAACATGAAAAGGATATTCATCGTTCCCCTGCTCGCCTTGTGCCTGTTCGCAACAGGCTGCATGGCAGGCAATCTCGTCTTGTCACAAGACCTCGCCTTGGATTATCCCGAACCTGAACTGATCTCCCATACCAGCACCACCCTCATCTTCAAGTATGAAGACTGGACGATGTCTCACGAAATAGTCGACGCCGAGACCTTCTACCCTGGCATTGATCTGTCCGGCGACGCTGAACAATTCATTCGTGCGTTCTTTACTGAAGATGTTCGGCCATCTCTATCCCCCGAACTTCGGGATATGGCGGTCAAGCAACGGGAAGCCTTCGATATACCCGACCATGCGGCTTATAAAGATTCACTCGGCTCATTCGACATACTGGGAGGTTATAGCGAGACCCACGGTCTTGGGCATATCTACATTTTTGACCGAGCCGCTATTCATCATATTGTCGTCAAAGGAAAAGACGCACGCTACAAACAGGTGGCGAAAAGCATCAGGGAGAGATAAATGGATATATATGATCGAGAGCACCTGACAGAATTTCTGGTGGCCCTTTTTGGCAAACAGGCCAATAGCTGGCACCCGAATGAGGAGCTGTTCAACCTCACGTATAAGCTCGTTGCCGAATCTGGCGAGTGCAGTGAGGCGATGCGCTACGTTCCCGAGCCACTGGCACCAGGAAAAGCACCTTTCAAATGGCTGAAGAAAGAAGTGCGGTCCAAATTCCTGAAAACACTCCAGGAAAACAGAGAGCAATACGTCATATGTTTGCGTGGAGCCGCGTACAACATGGCGCTGGAGTTCAAAATGGCAGCGCAAGGCGTGTAGCGTTTCAGCAGTTGCCCTTTTTCGCCTGGCCCGGTGGGCAGAAATGGCCACCAGACTTCCGGTAAGGCCGGCGATCATCGTAGTCATGACGATGGCGATCATGGTCGCCATCGTATTCTCTATGATCTCTGGTGGTAATGGCTGTTCCGGTTGCCGCACCGACGGCACCGCCGAGAATAGCACCATCTCTGCCACCTACCTCGTTGCCGATGGCAGCCCCAATTGCTCCGCCAATACCGCCACCTAGCGCGGCGTCGGCTGTGTCACCCGCAACGGCCCCCAATGAGGTGGCACTCAGAGATAAAAAAACGAGCAGTGATTTCATTTTCATTGATATATATCCTATTGTTCAGGTGGTCTGATCTGCCCGGTATGACGGGAAGGAGACCATCTTCTCCATCCTCCCATCAGGCACTTGCCAGTTTTATGAACCATTTGAGAGTACCAGAAATACACGCTGCTCCACCTATTACCTTTTATTTATCTTTCAATAGGTTACGGAAGCTTAAGGAATGCGCACTCCTTTCGGTTGCAGCCACTGGCCGATCTGGACCTGCATCGGATTCGGGTACTTCATGTACGGTAGGCGCACAGAAAACATCGTCACCCGTTACTGCGGCATTGGGATGATTCTGTACCCGTACCTTGCAAGCAGCTCCTGGGAGATGTTGGCAGTGGGTGACGGGCTGATGTTGGTGCCGCGGTTTGTAGAGATTTAGAGGGCAGCGGGAGAAGATAGCTCTGTCCCAGTTTCCAAAAGGAGCCCAGACACATGGCACAGCAACCCCCGGTCATCCTCATAACAGGCGGCGCCCAGGGCATCGGCAAGGGTATTGCCGCCCATTTCCTGGACAAGGGCTGGCGAGTGGTGATCCTGGACCAGAATGCAGAAGCCATCAGCGCATGCAGACAGGATTTCAGCGATCCGGACAACCTGCTACTGATCACCACGGATGTATCCCGCGAGCCCGACGTCGCCTCGGCCGTAGAGGAGGCCGCGCGATGGGGCCAGGGACTGGATGCTCTGGTCAATAATGCGGGGATCGCAGATCCAGACACCGGCCCCATAGAAATGCTTGAACTGGATCAGTGGCAACGAAGAATCGACGTCAACCTCACCGGCGCCTTTTTATTGGCAAAGCACGCGATACCGCGCCTGCGCCAACGCCGGGGCAGCATCGTCAACATAGCCTCTACCCGCGCCTTGCAGTCCGAGCCCAATAGCGAGGCGTATGCGGCAACCAAGGGCGGCCTGCTCGCCCTGACCCACGCTCTGGCCATGAGCCTGGGGCCCGACGTGCGGGCCAACAGCATCAGCCCGGGCTGGATAGATGTCAGTGCCTGGCAGGCTGATGCGCCCTCTGAACCGCAGCCTCTGTCTGCCACTGATCATGAGCAACATCCCAGTGGGCGTGTCGGCAAACCCGAGGACGTGGCGGCCATGGTGGCCTACCTGGTATCGCCGGACGCCCGCTTTGTGACCGGTCAGAACTTCGTGATCGACGGCGGCATGACGCGGAAGATGATTTACGAGGAATAGGCCCCTGGGTTCCTCCAGCAGGTTCGCCTGACCGGGCATCGCAACCGATGGCATTCCGTCATATCACGAATACGAGCGCCTATGCGCGCTCCCACATCTAGACTAAGCTCTATCGTATTCGGTGTGCTTGCTACCGGCTGGTCGTAAACACCTGATAGGTGAGGTACATATGTGTGCGCAACGTCTCCGGCTCAGCCGAAAAAGGAACATCGGATTTGCGCTCGGCCTTTGGCTGCTTGTGCCCCTGATTGCTTGCGCCAATGAGCTCGTTTTTTCATCCATTGAGAGGACACCTATAACCGTCCTGGCTGAAAGCATGCTCAGCCGGGCCTACGGCGAATTTGGCTACGATATAAGAATGACGCTCATGCCCTCCCGGCGATCGCTGAACATGGCCAACAGTGGGCGGGTTGACGGCGAGCTGTTCCGAATTGCCGGCATTGAAAAGTCCTTTCCCAACCTTGTTCCCGTGCCCTATCCACTAATCCAGGGGCGATTGATGGCAGTGACAATGGGGTCTGGCATCACCGACTGGAATCCGCAGCATTTATCGAATGCGGTGGTGGGTGTGCGCCGGGGCATTATTGTCGCAGAACGGGCCGCTCGTGGACTGAAGACCATCATGGTGAACGATTACGATCAAATGCTGGATTTGTTGAAAGCCGGGCGTATTGATGTGGGGCTGGTGGCAGAGGTCCAGGGCGTCTCACCTCTGAACGCGAAGCAGAGAGCACAGCTAATTGTGCTGGTCAGGCCGGTTACCGAATTCAACCTTTATCATTATCTCAATAACAAGCATCGTGACCTGGCCTTCCCTCTGGCACAGGTCTTCCGACGGCTGACGGACAACGGTGAGTTCGCCGCTATCGTGGAAGCCACCCGGGATGCCCAATGATCGGCGGACCTACCGGCTCTGCTATCTATCCCCACATAGCTGAACTAGATTTACCTGATCAAGGATGGGTACAGAGCGAGGTGGTCTATGCGTATCGAGCGAATGGCCGTATACACGGCGAGCCTGGAATATACTGGAAAAGCCTATGCCTTCGCTGGCGGCCGCTCTCATCAGGCCTTCGAAACAACGGTGGTTGTACTTTCAACAGACACGGGCCTCGAAGGCTATGGCGAGGTGTGCCCCTGCGGCCCCAACTACATGCCAGCGTTTGCCGAGGGCCTTCCCTCCTGCCTGTCCCTGCTCGCTCCTGAAATACTCGGGCAGGACCCGCAGCAAGTGTCAGTCATTCAGGAACGGATGAATCAGGCCCTTACCGGCCAGGCGGTTGCCAAAGCGGCCATCGATATTGCCTGCTGGGACCTCCTGGGCAAGGTGTCCGGACTGCCTGTTTACATGCTGCTTGGCGGGCTCCAGTCCCCTTCTATGCCCTTGCACCGGATTGTGCCACTGGCCGAGCCAGAGGAAATGGAAGAATCACTACGGCGTTACCGCGACGAGGGATTCCGCCACATTCAAATCAAGCTGGGCCATAAAGTGGATGAGGATATCGACCTGGTTCGCAGGCTTAACAAACTCAAACAGCCGGATGAGCTCTGGATCGGTGATATCAATGCCGCCTGGCGGCGCGACGAGGCGCTGCGATTTTCACAGGCCGTCGAGGATGTGGATATTTACCTGGAACAGCCCTGCCGCAGTTACGAAGAGTGCCTGTCGGTCCGGCGCCGTGCCAGGCATTCGATCAAACTGGACGAAGCTTTCAACACCCTGAATGAGCTCCAGCGCGGCATCAGGGACGACGCCATGGATGCCATTGCCCTAAAGGTCAGCAAATTCGGTGGACTGACGCCATCCCGGATCATTCGCGACGTCTGTGCAGATGCCGGCATACCCATGACGGTAGAAGACGCCTGGGGCAGTGGAATTGCGACGGCGGCTTACGCGCACCTGGCCGCCAGTACATCCCCCAGAGCCTTGTTGAACACCACCGATTTGCACAACTACAACACAGTGCAACTCGCCACAGGCGCCCCGGAAGTCGCCAATGGCCGCATGTGGCTCAGCGATCGACCCGGGCTGGGCGTTACACCGGACTTTGAGCTGCTTTCCCTGCGGGACGTCTACGAGTAAATGCCAGAGCGCATTTTGCTGTGGGTGTCTGCGATCACGCGGATTTGCATGAGTGGTCAAGCCCCACTTTCACGGTATAGTGCCCCCATGAACTATCCCCAACGCATCGTCTGCCTAACCGAAGAAACCACAGAGACCCTCTACGCCATCGGCGCCGAGGACCGCATCGTCGGCATATCCGGGTTCACCGTGAGGCCCGACAGAGCCCGGAAGGAAAAGCCGAAAGTCTCCGCATTTACCTCCGCCAAGATCGGGCGAATCCTGGAGTTGAAGCCGGACCTGGTGGTGGGGTTTTCCGACATGCAGGCGGACATTGCAGCCGAGCTGGTCCGTAGCGGCGTGGCTGTGCATATCTTTAACCAGCGGACCGTCGCCGGAATTCTTTCCATGATCCGAACCCTCGGCGGCATGCTGGGCCTGGCCGAGAAAACCGACGCCTACGCTCAAGAGCTGTCCGACCGGGTGGAAGCAATAAGATCAGAGCGAAGTAAGGGCAAAGGCGCGAGAGCCACCCGCCCCCGGGTCTACTTCGAAGAATGGGGCGACCCGATGATTACCGGTATTGGCTGGGTGTCCGAACTGATCGGTATTGCCGGTGGCGAGGATATTTTCCCGGAACGGGCTGCCGAGCCAGGCGCCAGGGAACGCATCATCGAGAACCCCGAAGACGTCATCGCCCGCCAACCGGACATCATCATCGGCTCCTGGTGCGGCCGAAAATTCCGCCCGGAGCAAGTGGCCGAGCGCCCCGGTTCGGCCGATATACCGGCGGTGGCCAACAACCACCTGTACGAAATCAAGTCACCGCTGATTCTTCAGCCCGGGCCGGCGGCGCTGACGGATGGGCTGGATGCCTTGTGTGGGATTATTGATCGGGTGTGAACAGACCAAAAACGAGCACACCAACTTTTAAGATTGCCGACCAGGACCCCTGCATGCCCTCACCCAAGCAACACCGCTTGTTTCCGCTGCTTATTTTCCTGGGCGCAGCCTTCACCTTCAGTGTCACGATGATCGGCACCACCATGCCGACGCCTCTTTACCCGATCTACCAGGCTAATTACGGGTTTTCCGACCTGATGATCACCATCATCTTTGCCACCTATGCCTTTGGTGTGATCGCCGCGCTGGTACTGACCGGGCGCTGGTCTGATCAGATAGGCCGCCGGCCTTTACTGTTCGCGGGCCTGGCTTGCTCCATCATCAGTGACCTGGTGTTCTTGCAGGCCGATGGCCTGGCGATGATCCTGACCGGCCGGGTGCTGTCCGGGCTGTCCGCAGGGATCTTTACCGGCACGGCCACGGTAGCCGTCATTGAACTTGCCCCGCCCCACTGGCGGGAGAAAGCCACTTTCTTTGCCACCGCAGCGAACATGGGTGGGCTGGGCCTGGGGCCGATGTTAGCTGGCGCTCTTTCCCAGTACCTACCCTGGCCACTGCACCTGACCTTTCTGGTGCACATCGCCATGACTGTGCTGGCCGTGTGCTGCATCTGGGCAGCGCCTGAGACCGTCTCGAAACCCGCTCGCCCCAAACTGTCCGTCCAGCGCCTGAGCGTGCCAGCGGAAGTCCGCGGTGTCTTTATTCCCGCCGCCATTGCCGGTTTCGCAGGCTTCGCCATGTGCGGCTTCTTCACATCCATCGCCCCGGCGATGATGGGCAAGGTCCTGGGCTACGACAATCGGTTGTTGATCGGCGTTGTGGCCGGCAGCATCTTCATCGCCTCTACCCTGGGCCAGTTCCTGCAGGGCACACTGCCGCTCAGGCTGCGCCTACCTCTGGGCTGCGTTTCCCTGATGCTCGGTGTGATTCCGATAGCGCTCGGCATACACACACAGTCCCTCGAGCTGTTCATCGCCGGTGCTGTGATTGCCGGTATGGGCCAGGGCATCTCATTCCGCGCCGGCATGGGCGCCATCGCCGCGGCCAGCCCTGTGCGGGAGAAGGCAGCGGTAACGTCTGCGTTCTTTGTCGTGGCCTATATCGCTATCTCGGTGCCAGTGATCGGCCTGGGATTGATGGCGAGCATGACCAGCCTGAAGACGACCGGGATCACTTTCGCCGCTGTGATGGGATCACTGGCGGCGCTGGCTTTGGTGCTGCTGGTTCGGCGGGAGCGGACAGGGGGGAAATAGATCTGTCCCGGGTTTTCTGTGCCTGGCCAGCGATCAACGCGCGATAACGGCTTGAGGATCTATGTTGAGGGGGCGGTCGCCTCCAGGACTTCGAGACGCATTTTGCTATGGGTAGCTGCGATCACTCCGAGTTGCATTCTCCGCCGCCTCGACTTTCACTGAGCAATATTGTCCAAGATATCCGCCGAGCCTAGCGGTAGAGTATGGATAAATCGGGTCACAACCTTATCTTCGGGAGATTGTGGTGGAACAGGACAGCCAGTTTCGATTCGTCAAAAGTGAGCACCTGCCGGGTCTGACCGCACTGCAGGCGGCGATGGACGGTTTTACCTATGACCGGCATGCGCACGAGGAACATTCCTTTGGCGTTACCCTCGCCGGGCGCCAGGATTTCTTCAGCGGCGGTGCCAACCATCAAAGCATGCCCGGCAATATCATCCAGTTTAACCCAGGTGAGGTGCATGACGGCTGTTCCGGCGGTGACGACCCGCTGAACTACGTCATGATCTATGTACCTGCCAGCGAACTTGAACCCCTGGTTGCCAACGCCGCTGGCCGCGAACAAGCCACCGATTTCAGGGTAAACGAAACCCTGATGCAGGACCCGACTCTGCGACAGGCGATTCTGGAACTGGCCCGGCTGATCAGTAACAAAGTCGGCAGCCGGATAGAGCAGGAACACGCGCTCTACCAGATCGCCTCACGTGTGACCCAGCGCGCAGGCCGATTCGAGCCCGACGACATCACCCGAAGGGCCGATGTGCTGCTGGAACGTGCGCGGGAATTTATCCAGGCCCATGTCACCGAGGATCTGGCGCTGGAAGACATCAGCGAAGCCGCCAACCTGTCCAAATACCACTTCCTGCGGCTGTTCCGAAAGCAGTTTGGCATCACCCCGCATCAGTACGTGGTGAACTGCCGCATCAACGCGGCTCGCCATGCGCTGGATACCGGCGACTCACTCAACGACGTGGTCTACCGCTACGGTTTCGCGGACCTGAGCCACTTCAACCGGCGCTTCAAACGCATCTACGGGATGACGCCCCGGCAATACCAGGCAAGCTTCGCTTCATAAAGCCGGCGCCCGTACCATCAGGAAAACCCCATGATTGAGATCTTTGCTTATGCCATAGGCGTAATGTATACGCCTGGGCCCGTGAACCTGCTCGGCCTGAATGCCGGGCTAAACGGCCATGCCAGAGCCTCCACCGGATACTGTGTCGGAGTGGGCTCGGCCATGCTCCTGCTGTTCCTGTTATTCGGCTGGCTGGGCTCAACGCTCATTAGCGGTGATGTCCTGATCATCCTCAGCATGCTGGGCTGCGCCTACATCACCACACTCGCCATCAAGATATTCAAAGCCAGTGTCACGCTAGACGAAGACAGCACAACAGAACGCCCGCTACTTTATCGACAAGGGCTAATCCTCCAGCTTCTGAACCCAAAGGGCATCGTCGCGACACTACCCATCGCCACCATCCAGTTCCCAGGCGCGGGCATATACGGCATCGACATTCTTTTATGGTCTCTGGCTCTCACGGTATTAGCGATTGGCGCACCCGGAAGCTATGCCCTGGTGGGCCATCTTCTGGGCAAGCGCATGACAACTCCGGCTTTCTTCACATGGTTCAACCGTGTGATGGCGGCACTGCTGTTTTATGTAGCGACATCGATTGCTTATGAGTTTGTCTACCTGCCACTTTTTGGTTAGTGCAGCCTTTACGACAGGTTACTTTCGCACCCTGAAGTGCCATGATTCCTGGTAGGTCTAGCGCACTATTTCGAGAATCGGAGGAAGCTGTGCCACAGATAGTCGAAACCACCGACGAAATCGGAGTTCGGGAGCAACGGGATGTTCTTTTTCTCTCGTTCAATCAGATTTCAGAACCAACGCCCCTGTCAAACGAATCCGGGAAAAACATTCCGTATCGCTCGATGATTCTGCAGTGGTTAGAGGCTAACGGGTTTGCATGGAAAATGTGCATTCACTGCTCCCCCGGAACATTAGCCACCGCGTACAAGGGTGATATCTACATCGATGTTCCGCCGGACTCTCAATGCCAGCGTTATCAACGTCTGTTGGAGTTTCTCGAAGACGACGAGGAAAACTGCCGTTTCCCGGGTGTTTCCTTTTGGCGTATGCCTTTGTCTTTGTCCCAGAAGATCTACAACCAACGGCAGGGATTGGCTGATTAGGCCTCAAGACCATCAAGCGCAGATAATCATTAAGAGTCCCTAGACGGCCCTTCCAAACCGAAGAGAACAAGAAAACCTTGAGCTCAACTGGGGCTGTATCGTGTTAGCCATGCCAGTCCCAAGAAGCACAGCAGTCACTGAATTTGCAGGTCTATGGTCTAGTGTCAGCCCCAGGATCACCGTTGCGTTGCCTCCCACAATCTTGCCCACAAGATTATCAATGGATTCAAGCTGGCCAATACTGAAATCAGGCCCAGCCGCAACGTGCACGATCAATCCTTTGGCCGAAGTGAGATCACATAGATCGAGCATCGGATGCGTTACCGCCTGATAGAGCGCGGCTTCAAGACTGTTTTGACCTTCGGCCTTTCCAATTCCCACTGCCGCGAATCCCCTCTGGCTCAGAACTGTTCGAACCTTCGAAAAATCGGCGTTAATCAGACCAGGGCTATTTGTAATGTCACAGATTCCCTTAACCACATTCGCCAGAATATCTGAGCTAGCGTCGAGCATATCCGTCATACGAACGCTCACACATGACCGCCAAGTGATGTCAGCATTGGACATGACGACCGTTGAATTCACCAGCTCCGACAGTCGCTGCAACGCGACGTCCGCTTCCTCATGACGACCAGCATCTTCAAAACCGAAAGGTGTACTAACAAATGCCAAGCTTGTAGCGGGCATTTCGCGGGCCACAGATGCTGCGAGGAGCGACAATTTCGTTACCGCTTTTTCCCCAAGCGCCCCGACGATCACCAGAAGCTCTGCTTCACCAAATGTCTTTTCAACACGTTGCTTCAACCCCGAAACGTTTTCGCTTGTTTCCTCGCGACCGTCCAGCTCTCCCAGTTCGGAGAGCTCGTCTGCGCTCACTTGAACAACCTTTCCTGCCTCCGATTCGCGAGCAGTCGTGCTATCAAGCGTCAGAAGGACGCAATCCTTCTTCCTGGCGCCGTTAAGAACCAACGTGTCAATAATGCCGGCCCCAAAGCCGTCAATCCCAACGATTCTGAGCACTCCACTCATAACAACCTCCACAGTGAACAGCATGCTCGGCTTGTCATAGCCGATTCATGAGCTATTCTCCCGGCATTGGCGACAAATTCTGTCGCCCGCTCGGCCCCGATAACCCGGACATGTTCAAATCAGATATGAGGCACGCATGAGCGACATCGCTATGCGTTGGCTGGAAATGCTCCGGCTGATACCCAGATCACCCAGAAAAATTGACGCGCTAGAACTTCAAAGCAAACTGGCTGAACAGGGATATAGAATTGGCCTGCGCTCATTGCAGCGTGACCTCCAGGATGCCAGCCGACGCTTTCCATTGCTGTGTGATGAAGAGCAACGCCCTTTCCGTTGGTACTACCCCAAAGACTATGTGTTCGATCTTCCTGCAATGACGCCACCCGTGGCTTTGGCATTCTCGCTTTTAAACCAGCACACGGCGCACCTCCTACCGTTAACGGCAAAAGAACAACTTGTGCCCTGGTTTAGCCGAGCCGATGCGGTTCTGGATGCTCAACCTAATGGGCTTTCCGAATGGCGGGATAAAGTAAGAGTGATACCGGACTGGATGCCGGCCTTACCCCCAACGATAGATCCTGTTGTGCTAGAAACCATACACACGGCATTGCTACAGGGGATGCAGTTTGAAGGCTGGTACCAGGGTCGGCAGGATTCCGAACCCAAGCAACTCACAGTAAACCCGCTGGCGCTCGTATCCAGCCGGCAAACGTTTTATGTAGTGGGCACGCTCTGGTCGTATGAAGATCCTATCCAGCTGGCGATACACCGATTTACACAGGTTGGCCAACTTAGAGTGCCGGTACGGAACGTCGAATCCTTCGATATCGACAGCTACATCCAAAGCGGAGCATTCGGAGTGACCACGGGAGACCCCATTCGTGTGAAGCTCAGATTTGAGAACACCGCTGGGCTCCATGTAAAAGAAATGCCAATCAGCGATGACCAGCAAATTACTCCCGACGGGGATGACCACTTCATACTGACCGCCACCGTACCCAATAATCTGATGCTGCGATGGTGGATTGCGAGTTTTGAGGATCGAGTGGAGCTCATTGAGCCGCTACAGCTGGAAAATTAGTAGTGCCAGCGAGTAATTCTGCGAACACAGCAGCTTGTTAGGCGATCTTCAATAGAACTCAACAACTACGCGCCGGCAGAGTAATATGAAAGTGAACTTCCCACGGTTCACGTGCCGGTTTGGAGCCGCGAAGCGGCGAAAAAAGCGCTCACAGTGCTGCCGATCGTTGTGCCCCAACTCACTCGAAACCATGAAGGTCACGATGAAACCGCATATAACTGGCCTGCTGCGGGTTAAGTTCTATTCTAGCAACTCTAGAGCCAGTGAGCATTTTTAGATCAGCCTCTGATAGAGATCTTGAACGAATTATTGACCCGTCCTCTTCAAATGAAATCAGGCCCGTATCGAATAGTGCATCGATATTGGCCACCAGAAGAAGGCCGTTATCGCCGTCCAACCTCTCGCGATTGTCGCAGTCCTTCCAAGGCTTAATGTGAGAGGCTCGGAGAACTTCACGTAGTTTACAGCTGGTGACACAACAACCGCCCCATTTAGCTTCCAGCTTGGCTCTAAAATTACCCTGCCCCAATCTAGCTTTTTGCAACTGAACCCTTTCGGTCTCTCCAACAGAAGCATCATGTTCTACCGCTTCCAAGTCTAACAGTGTGCTCGCATCAGGCAGAACCCAATACTGACGTCGATGTGCCGGAGGCGAGATCCTTAAATTTGAACAATAGCGCAGGAATTCAGTTTCGGCAGGTGCATTTTGAGACTTCTCTATACCTAAAGCCTTCTTTATTGCTGGATTAGTGTCTTTTCCGTCTCGATTGGACCGCTCTTCAATGTGCTGATCAATGTCGTTATCTTGGTATCCCAAGAAACGAGACGGAGCAAAAGCCAGCCTTCCACCCATGTTGCCGACTACAATTGACTTCCCATTTCTGAGGAGTTCGATTGCACGATCATCTCCATCTATGATCGCCGATTGCAGGACATTAAAATTTTTTTCAATTTCTTCGATGGAACTTACTAGGCCCACTAAATCCCCCTTGAGGTATAACGCCCGCAACGCGGGACAATTCGGAGCACAGCGGAAAATTGTTCCGCTTGCTTGCGTTTGTTATGTGTAAATATCAAATAATGCGCGCTCATTATAAATTCGGATCGGCTTCATGCAAACTTTTAGGTATAAGGGTATGAAAACCGTGAAAACCGGGACAGATTTATTTTTCTAATTTGGCAAGGGGTCATAGACAAAGGTCCTAGCAATCGCGAAACCGGGCCTCCTCCAGCGTCCCTCTAGTGCCGAGTTATTGGCCATAATTGAATAGCCATTGGCTCTCCGCCACTCAAGGCGTTCGACTTGATTTCGGTATCTGCTTAACTCGCATGTGTGGAACGATATCTGTGAGTGGAAAATCGATGATTTCCCTAGAGTAGGCTAGGCCGAATATAGATTTGCTCCGGTCCTCTAGGTTTACCATTCCGCCCAACGTAGACACACCAAAACCTCCCCAACAGCATTAAGCGCTAACTCGCCTTGGCCTTCAGTAATGGGGGGTAGCCCTGTTTCTGTGGGCTTCCCCCTTGCGTGCAACCTTGCAACCGTGTGGCAAAGGTTCGAGACGACCGACCTTTTTCCTCGATTGATTTCGTCATCAAATCTCTCGCCAAGCTTAGCCAAATCTGTCTTATCAGAAGAGCAAACAGCGAGATAAACTCGCAGGATCTGGGTCAGAGCATCCCTACAACGGTCAATGATTGACTCAGGTGGCGAAGATCGATAGCCCTCTATCACCTTTTCCAAGAATCCGGTGATTTTTTTATATTGCTTAACTTCGTCGGAAAAAAGGCCATCCTTAAGTTTCGGAAGTAGCCCGAATTGCTCACGCATTCTAATCGTAATCAATTCCATCCCCCTCACGTCTTGCTCTAGGTGAACGACGGAACCAACCGTGAACCGAGTTTTCGCGCCAAAAGTGAGCGTAATATGATCACTACTTGTGGCCTGGACCACTCCCCCCAAGAAGCTTTGATATTGATAGGATAGTAAATCTGGCCCGGCGTTATCCCCATGGCCCCAGCGCTGAGTATTGGCGTCACAGCGCCGCCAAACATAGCCCCTTCTGATTTTAGTTACGGCGTCAAAAGAAACTTCATGAAAAATATACTGAGAGGCGTAGTTTCCGTCAATTTCAGGCCCCATGAGGGCATCAGTCGGGTTAGAAAAGATATTCACAGGGAAAAGCCCTCCCGAAAGGGACCTTGTGGGAGCTACCCCGGACTGCCCCATAAATGCTTCTCCCGAGTCTCGATCAATACCGAGCATTTTCATCTACCTTCTCCTTCCAACGTGACCAGCGACCACCTAGTGATCAAGGCTCGACCAAAGCGCCTGAGCGTATGATAGTTCCCAAAAACCCGCCAAGACTTTACTTTAATAACAATGAGGCAAATAGCATGACCTAACCCTCTTACCCCGCCAGATACTTAATCTGTCCAGGATTTCCCGGTTTATAATTTAACAATTCCTGCAAACTAGGCCATCGATGAGTTCTCGTCCCACAACTGGAAGGCGGCTATGCCTGACCAGGAAGATTGCCGGAAGCTTTCTTGGCCTCAGCATAAACCAATATTCGAGCCACCATAAGAATATATCTATCCTATGTATTGCAGCTTTTTAATATAGTGCCCGAAAATCTAAGCACCAGAAAAAACCTTATTAGCGCGATCGAGCACTTCGACCCTTTCATAAGAAAAACTATTGCGGACGTTCGACATAATTTCACGGGATTCTTTTGCAAACAAATCCGAACGATTAAGAAATGTGACGTTACCAATCTCCTTCTCAAGATACGAAATGAAAGAATCAACCAACTTCAACCTAGCCTCGACTCTACGAAGACGTTCAGAAGAAGAGGAACCCCCAATGCTATTCACCGTTTCAAAAGCCTTATTTATTCTAATAAAATTCCGCTCCCCATAAATCGGGGTCTGAAATACAATCAAGTCAAGGTAACCAAACATCAAAGCAAGCTTAGTTAAGTAATACTCACCTGACCCGGTTATCCTAATATACTTACTCATAGAAACATCATCCTTAATATTTGTTTCTGTTTCAATAACCCTTCTGGCTGTCAAGAACGCAAGTATCGAATGCGTCGTTTCTGGAAGAATGCCCACTGAGTGACAATCATTTATGACATCTTCAATTAAAATATAACCAGTACCAACCTCAGATTTGGTATTCTTAGACGCAAGCAATCTTCCAAGTACCGCTACTCGGTTAAAACTGGAAGAATCGTAGGTCCCAGATACGGCAAATATATTGAATATATCGCAACCATCTTCTGTGTAAACTTCGTGATCTCTGAGAACTACAGAATTTAAAAATTCATGAAAGGGTACTAAAAAACCTTTAGGCTTTTGCCTTCGAACATCCCTTACAATCGCCTCGATATTCGTATGGCCTGAAATAAGAAATGCAGCTATCGTATCAAGGGCACGCCGGGTATCCCGCCCCGCGGTCGCTTCTATAAACTCGATATATGATTGATCATCACCTAGGAGTGTCGATACTAAGCGATCAAAAACCGCTATAAGCTCACCTGAATTAATGTTAAACTCAGAATCTTTAGTAAAGGCTCCGTCTGCAATCAAGTTTTTTGCATATTGGAAACGCTTTGATAAAACTTGCTTGAAATTAGCTGGCTGTACATGATAAGCAGTGGTGTGAAAAGCACTTAATGGTCCAGCGTCGCGATTTTTCCAGTAACTCTCTTCACGCATTGAAATCAAAGCATAACAGCCAATCCTTTCCGCCAATTTTTCAGCCGCGAGAAAAATATCATTCTGTGTACCTGGACTCAATTGATCTGCATTATCAAATATCAAAAATACTTTTTTATCGAGACGCCTTATTGCAGCGCTTAACAATTTAACAAAATGATCCTCAATTCTAGTTTCTGACCAGCCGTCCACTTTTTTCCCAAACTCAAGCTCAAATTGCTCCGGATCTTTATTGAAGAGAGGCTGTAGTGCTCCTCTCTTGAGTTTTTCGTATTCCGAATGATAGGCCTGCTTTAAGAACACCCAATCATTCAAGCCCAAGTCCCCGTATTCTTCCATTAAAGCACTGTCAATCTGTCCATAGATAAACTGGTCCAAGGTGAGACCAGTGTCACTAAAATGTTTAAAATTTAGATACAACCAAATTCCGTTCTCTTCTATTTCTTTAGCTGCTAATACTTTCCGAAAACGCTGAATGAAGGTACTTTTACCTACACCAACGCTTCCTAATAGAAGAACAACTTCGGTATGAGCTTGTTGGCTCGAGGCTAGAGCTGCTGTTATCCTTCTCTGAAATTCACCGGCCTCCTTTTTTGAAACTGTTAGCTCACTCGTTGGCTGATCAATGTAAGGCCTTTTTTTGTCGGATTTCTTTGGCGATTCAACATAGCAGTGTTCCAAAACCTCAGATTCAGCATCTTCTGACGCCAAATCTTGAAATACCCTTCGGACGACTTCACCTATAATTGGAAAAAGCGGATTTCGATCAACCTTTCTCGGCTTATTTAAGTGGCTAGTATCCAAAGTCTTAAACTTTTGTCCACCATCTTTTTCCACAGACAGCTTAAGTGATTGCTGTAATTTTCCCTTCTCTGCAGCCGACTTAGACAAATGCAGACAGAAAAGGTCGAAATCCTGCTCAACGTCTTGCAAATCCCTGAATACTATCGCCTTGTGCTCAACCCACTCAACGCCTTGCTGATTCTGAGACCTAAAAAATATAAATTGTAGACCATTAGTAACACAGCAGAAGGTAACACCCTTAGAGATGGCATAATCTCTTGCCTGAACCATTGCAGCAATAGTATTTTTGCACTTTTTAAGTACGCCACCTATCTTGTATTCTCGTTGCTGTGAGGCAACAGGCAGTTCTAGGGGCTCCGAAGACGTTTTTGCTTCAACTATAATTATTGGCATATTTGTCGATATTTTATAGTCAAGAAACGTACCGCTTTCAATACAGCGCTCTTCCCTTGTTATATCGCTTTCTGCCCAGCCCATGCATTCAATTAATATATAATCTATAAGCTTAGATCTAGTGTCTGACTCAGACAGACTAGATCTCTCATGATTTTGTGAATGCAATCTTTTAAATTTTGACAAAGCCGTATCTTGATTCCAGCTCTTCATTAGGATAATAGCCTTTATTTTTTTCCAATTTTAAACGTTTATAAAAATCAGATATTTTTTTACAGCTTAGATGAGGAAAAGCGATAACGCACGGAATATGCTGACTTTTTTTCGATATCCGATAAAAAAAGTCAGCATATTGCAGGTCGTTCTTGGCGGCGGGAATGGGCTCAGCGCCGAGGCACGGCACTAATGGCAGAGTTGGTACCAAGGAAAGCGGCGAGCTGAATTAGCGCCGCTGCTTGATCACCTTCCGTGCTGAATACGCAGCTGCCACGACGATACCCAACGCAAACAGGTACTCCACGTGCAAAACATCCCCAATCGCTTCGTGGCCTGAGTGCGCAATTACGCTGGAGGAAGCCGTCATCAATGCAGCACTAAGGCTGACGTTTTTCATCCGTTTCATAATCATTTCTCCGTTACTCGTTAAAGTCTGAACATCTGAATTAGGCCGATGCGGCAACCTTCCCCGGCCTTCTCTCCGGCAACATCCCCCGCTCCAGAATAAAGCTGATGATTGTCTCCAGCCCCACTCCGTCGTAGAGGTTGGTGAACACAAAGGGCCGCTCACCGCGCATTTTTTTGCTGTCGCGGTCCATCACGTTCAGGGAGGCGTGTACCTGTTCAGCGATGTCGATCTTGTTGATGATCAACAGGTCGGATTTGGTGATGCCGGGGCCGCCTTTGCGGGGAATTTTGTCGCCGGCGGAGACGTCGATGACGTACAGGGTGAGGTCGGACAGCTCCGGGCTGAAGGTGGCGGAGAGGTTGTCACCGCCGGATTCCACCAGCACCAGTTCCAGGTTGGGGTGTCGGTTTTGCAGGTCGTCGATGGCCGCGAGGTTCATGCTGGCATCTTCGCGGATGGCTGTGTGGGGGCAGCCGCCGGTTTCCACGCCGAGGATGCGGTCGGCTGGGAGGGCATCGTGTTTCAACAAGAAATCCGCATCCTCACGGGTGTAGATGTCATTAGTGACCACAGCAATGTCGTAGTGGTCTTTCAGGGCTTTGCACAGTTGGCGCAGCAAGGCGGTTTTACCTGAGCCGACCGGGCCGCCGACTCCTACTCTCAGACAATGTTTCATGGCGTGTTCTCCGTTTCTCTAATCAAGATCGTTTTTGTTCAGCTTCTGAAAAGCCGTGAATACTGGGTTTCGTGGTGTGCGCTAGCGAGCGCGAGGCCGGGCAGTACCGGGCCGAGTTCGTTGTCTTCCCGCGTCAGCGCCTGGTCGACGGCGTGTACCAGTTTGGGGCGCAGCCGTTCGGTCAGCCGCTGGGCGGCGGTGTGGCCCAGGGGCATGGCTTTGCAGGCGACGGCGAGTTGGTTTTCCAGCCAGGCCCATGCGAAGCCGAGCAGGGTTTGGCGCACGGGTACGTGGCGCATGTGGGCGGCCCAGGCGAAGACGGTGACGTAGCCGGGGTTTTCCGGCATTCGGCCTTCGGCTGGTAGCAGTTCCAGGCTGCCCAGCAGGCGAATGAGCGCGGAGCCCAGGCGGGTGTCTTCGTCGCTCAGTTCGGCGGTTTCGCGGGTGGCGTGCAGCCATTGGTTCCAGTGGGCCAGCCCAGCGTTGTCATTGGTTGCCCAGGCGGTTTGCAGGCGTACCAGCAAAGGCAGCTCGCAGCGAGTGAGACCGTCTTCTAACACGCCTTCCAGCCAGTCGCCCAATTGGTCTTCGTTGTTCACCCAGCCCAGTTCGAAGGCGCTTTCCAGGCCTTGGGACCAGGCGAAGGCGCCGATGGGCAGTGCGGGGCTGACCAGTTGCATCAGGCCCAGCAGGGACAGGTCGCCGACGGCGGTTTGGCTGCTGTCAGTGAGCATGAGGGTGGTCATGTTTACTCTCGGAATAGGCGCCGGGTTCCGGGTCAAACGGGGCGCGGTGGTGTTCCAGCGTGGCGCCGAGGCGTTCGGCGAGTTCTTCCAGTACGTGGTCGGGCGGAAACCGAACCCAACCGGCTTGCTCGTCGGAGCCAATCTGGAGAGCCACGTGGCGGTTGCCGAGGTGGTAGCACAACCGGGCCAACGGCAGGCCGGGTTCGATGCGGGCGGTGACGACGGGTTCGTCGGCAGCGCGGATGCGGATGATTTCGCCGCTTTGGGCCTGCAGGCAGGCGCCTTCGCGCAGGACCGGGCCTCGGTCCAGGAACAGGCCAACGTCGTAGCCGGTGTCGGTTCTGGCGCGCAGGCGGCCGCGCATGCGCAGTTCGAAGGGCAGCGTTAGGTGGTCGTGGATTTCGCTGGTTTCCACTGGGCCGATTCTCTGTGTCAGCTCAAGCATGTCGGGCTCCTTAAAAAAGATGATATAGCTGCGCCAGTGGCAGTTCGGTGGCGGGCTCGCAGGTGAGCAGTTCGCCATCGGCGTGCACTTCGTAGGTTTGTGGGTCCACGGTCAGGTGTGGGCAGGCGTCGTTGAGCTTGAGGTCGCCCTTGCGAACGCTGCGCACGTTTTTACAGGCCGCGAGGGTGCTGTTCAGCCCCAGTTCCTTGCCAATGCCCGCATCCAGCGCGGCCTGGCTGACAAAGCTCAGGCGAGTGGCACTGGCGGCCCGGCCCAGCGCCCCGAACATCATGCGGTAGTGCACGGGCTGGGGCGTGGGAATGGAGGCGTTGGGATCGCCCATGGGGGCCGCGGCAATCATCCCGCCTTTCACAATGAGCGCGGGTTTTACGCCAAAGAAGGCCGGGTCCCACAGCACCAGGTCCGCCAGCTTGCCCACTTCCACGGAACCCACTTCGTGCGCGATGCCGTGGGTGATGGCGGGGTTGATGGTGTACTTGGCGATGTAGCGTTTGGCGCGCAGGTTGTCAGCGCCCAGTTGTTCGTCGTCCGGCAACAGGCCGCGCTGCACTTTCATCTTGTGGGCGGTCTGCCAGGTGCGGCACACCACTTCCCCCACCCGGCCCATGGCCTGGGAATCGGAGGCGATCATGGAGATCACGCCCATGTCCTGGAGGATGTCTTCCGCGGCGATGGTCTCGCGGCGGATGCGGGAATCGGCGAAGGCCACGTCTTCCGGGATGTTGGGGTCCAGGTGGTGGCAGACCATCAGCATGTCGAGGTGTTCGTCGATGGTGTTGACGGTGTACGGCCGTGTGGGGTTGGTGGAGGACGGCAGTACGTAGTCTTTGGAGCAGGCGGTGATGATGTCGGGGGCATGTCCGCCGCCAGCGCCTTCGGTGTGATAGGTGTGGATGCACCGGCCTTTGAACGCGGCAAGGGTATCTTCCACAAACCCGGATTCGTTAAGGGTGTCGGTGTGGATGGCAATCTGTACGTCGAACTTGTCCGCCACGGTTAGGCAGTTGTCGATGCTGGCCGGGGTGGTGCCCCAGTCCTCATGGAGTTTGAGGCCCATGGCGCCGGCTTTGATCTGCAGTTCGAGGGACTCTGGCAGGCTGGCGTTGCCTTTGCCGAGGAAGCCGATGTTCATGGGCATGTCGTCGACGGCCTGGAGCATTTTGCCGATGTGCCAGGGGCCGGGGGTGCAGGTGGTGGCGTTGGTGCCTGTGGCCGGGCCGGTGCCGCCGCCGAGCATGGTGGTGATGCCACTCATGAGGGCTTCTTCGATCTGCTGGGGGCAGATGAAGTGGATGTGGGCGTCGATGCCGCCAGCGGTGAGGATTTTGCCTTCACCGGCGATGATTTCGGTACCGGGGCCGATGACGATGGTCACGTCTGGCTGGGTGTCGGGGTTGCCGGCTTTGCCGATGGCGGCAATCCTGCCGTTTTGCAGGCCGACGTCGGCTTTGACGATGCCCCACCAATCGAGAATTAAGGCGTTGGTGATGACGGTGTCCATCACGCTGTCATCAGCCCGCTGGCTTTGGCCCATGCCGTCCCGGATGACTTTGCCGCCGCCGAATTTTACTTCGTCGCCGTAGTGGGTGACGTCGCTTTCAACCTGGATCCACAGTTCGGTGTTGCCCAGGCGGACTCGGTCACCCACTGTGGGGCCGTACATGTCGGCGTAGGCTTGTCTTGTTATCTTCATGCTGTCCCTCGTTTTTGCTTGGGTGCCTGGGTTACTGAGGCCTAAAACTTCGGTGCCTGGGCCGGTCGGATAGGGCTTTCCAGGAAACGCTACAAGCACATCCATGTGCGCTTGGGCTCCGCCATCCATGGCTCCGCACATTCCTGGAAAGCCCTATCCGCCCGACCCTCAGAGTTCATTCGGGCCTTCTTTAACCCCTTGCTCCTGTTGTCCTCAGTTCTTGTCGAGTTTTCCCATGACTTCTTGGCGGAAACCGTAGATTTCTCGGTTGCCGGCGAATGGGATGAGAGTCACTTCTCTGGTTTGACCGGGTTCGAAACGGATGGCGGTGCCTGCCGCCACATCCAGCCGGTAGCCCTTGGTTTTAATCCGGTCGAAATCGAGAGCGGGGTTGGTTTCCGCGAAGTGGTAGTGGGAACCGACCTGGATCGGGCGGTCGCCGGTGTTGCCGACTTCGATGGTGATGCGCTGGCGGCCTTCGCAGAGTTCGATGTCGCCGTCTTTCAGCTGGTATTCGCCGGGGATCATGGCAGCCTCCTCAAACTATGGGATTGTGGACGGTGACGAGTTTTGTGCCGTCGGGGAAGGTGGCTTCTACCTGGACTTCGTCGACCATGTCGGCCACGCCTTCCATGACGTCGTCGCGGGTGAGGATTTCGGTGCCGGCGGTCATCATTTCAGCCACGGCGCGGCCTTCGCGGGCGCCTTCCATGATTTCGGCGCTGATGAGGGCGACGGCTTCTGGGTAATTCAGCTTCAGGCCTTTGGCCTTGCGGCGCTCTGCTAACAGTGCTGCTGTGAATAGGAGCAGCTTGTCTTTGTCTCTTGGGGTTAATTCCATTTTTGTTCTCCTCGGGTTCTGGAGTTTGTCGGCAGGAGGGAAGGGGTGCACGGGATACGCGGTGAATACGTCCCTGTACGCTCGGAAAAAACATCCATGTTTTTTACGATCCCGTGCACCCCTTCCCTCCTGCCTTGTCTGAATTCTGAGTTGCCTGTTGGATTAACTTCCGTTGTTCCAAATAGTTGTTTCTGACCCTATCGAGCTAGTGCGCTAACTCATTTTTCCGCTTAACAGGGCGGGGCGAACCGTCCGGGGATGTCGAAAACATGGATGTTTTCGTCAAGCGTACATGGACGTATTCACAGCGTGCCCCGGACGGTTCGCCCCGCCCTGTTCCCGCACCAACCATCAGGTCAACCATATTCTCGGGATAACAGCAGCTCGGCCGGCCAACCTAGGCCGAAGTACCTCCCAGGCCCGCTGACAAACATCCCATGCTTCGTTTCGTTCGTTGCCGAGGTACCGCAACAACACCACACCACGCCGCCGGGTAATGGCCCAGTGGGTGGCAGCCGGCAGTTGTTCGCGGATGGCTTCTATCGCGCCGGCTTCGTCTTCCAGGCCAACAGCCCACAGAGTGGCCTGAACGGTGGCGCCGCCCTGCCCCCATTTGCCCTGAAAACGGGCGTGAGTGGGGTCCAACAGTTGGCGCTCCAGCCACAGAGGTTTGCCGTTCATAGTCAGGCTGAAGCGTTGCTCCATGTGGCCGGTGACGAACGGCAGGTTGCTGGCCGGGCGGCCGAGGGCGAGGATTTCCCAGCCCAGGCATTTGGCGCCGGTTTCCAGTTCGATGGTGGTGGTCTGCTCGCCCCGGGAGCCGTTGAAGCCGAGGGTTTCCTGGGGCAGGTATTCAAGAACGCCGCCGTCGGCGACATTCAGATGTGTGTGCTGCGCCCAGGCCACGCCGTTGCGGTCGGCTTTGTAGAGTTTCGCCGCCGCCGGGGTGGTCACCAGGGTGTGGGCGCCGCTTCCAACCGTTACGTTGATAGTCAGGGCATCGCCGCTGACCAGCCCGCCGGGCGGATGCAGCAGGTACACGTGGCAGCAGCCGGTTTTGCCTTCCGGGTAGAACGGCCGCTGCACGCGCAACGGACCCTTGAACCGGGTGCGGGTCATGCGGGTGACCTGCGCGCCCTGCTCCTGTCTGGCGTCGAAGGCCAGGTCCAGGGTGGCGGCCCAGCGTCGGTCCGCGTCGAAGCGGTGGCCGGAGTCGTGGACCGCGTCGGTAGCGCTGATGGCGATCGATTCGTAGGCGGTCATACCGTCAGGTGCTTCTTGATGAGTGCATCAGACAGCTCGGCAATCTCGCCCTCGGCGACACGACGGCCGCGGTCCATGATGGCGAAGCGGTCGGCGTATTTGCGGGCGAAGGGCAGTTTCTGTTCCACCAGCAACACCGTCAGGCCGTCTTCCTTGATCAACCGGCGGATGACTTCGCCGATCTGGGCCACGATGTTGGGCTGGATGCCTTCGCCGGGTTCGTCGAGGATCAGTAACTGAGGCTCAATCACCAGGGCGCGGCCGATGGCGAGCTGTTGCTGCTGGCCGCCGGAGAGGTCACCGCCACGACGGTTTTTCATTTCCTTGAGCACGGGAAACAGCTCGTAGATGCGCTCGGGGATTTTCTTGCTGCCGTCCTTGCGCACGGCCAGGCCGGTGCGCAGGTTTTCTTCCACGGTCAGCAGCGGGAATATCTGCCGGCCCTGGGGCACGTATCCGATGCCCAGGCGAGAGCGCTCTTCCAGTTTCTGTTTGGTCAGTTCGGTGCCGCCATCAAACTGGATGCTGCCGCTGCTGGTGGTTTCCTCCCCCATCACGCATTTCATCAGGGTGGTTTTGCCCACGCCGTTTCGGCCCATCACACAGGTGCACTGGCCTTTGGGCACGTCCAGTTCCAGCTCCCACAGGGTGTGGCTTTCGCCGTAGAACTGGTTCAGTTTTTCGATCTTGAGCATCAGGCTTTCATTCGGCATCAGGCTTCCTCCCCAAGATACACCTTGATCACTTCCGGGTCGTTGGAGACCTGGTCCATGGTGCCTTCCGCCAGCACGCTGCCCTGGTGCAACACGGTGACTTTGCGGGCGATGGAGCGCACGAAGCCCATGTCGTGCTCCACCACCACAACCGACTGCTTTCCAGCGAGGCTGGTGAGCAGTTCGGCGGTGCGTTCCATTTCCTGTTCGGTCATGCCGGCGACGGGTTCGTCCACCAGCAGCAGGCGCGGCTTCTGCATCAGCAGCATGCCGATTTCCAGCCACTGCTTCTGACCGTGGGAGAGGATGCCCGCCAGCTGGTTTCGCAGTTCCTGCAAACCGATGGTTTCCAGCACTTCGTCGATGCGCTCACGGAATTCCGCTTTCATGGCCGCCCGCAAGGTGGGGATCACCCGCTTGTCGGTGGCCATGGCCAGTTCGAGGTTTTCGAACACCGTTAAGGCTTCGAATACGGTGGGCTTCTGGAACTTGCGGCCGATGCCGAGGGTGGCGATTTCCGGCTCGTTCATGGTCAGCAGGTTGTGGCGGCTGCCGAACCAGACCGAACCGGTGTCTGGCGCGGTCTTACCGGTGATGATGTCCATCATGGTGGTTTTGCCCGCGCCGTTCGGCCCGATGATGCAGCGCAGTTCGCCGTCGTCGATGGTCATGTTGAGGTTGTTGATAGCCCGGAAGCCATCGAAGCTCACATTGACGTCTTCCATGTACAGGATCGGCCCGTGGCGGGTGTCCACGGGGGAAACCGCCGGGGTCAGGAATTCGAACACCCGGTCGCGGTTGGAAAGCTCCTGAATGATGCTCATACGGTCGCCTCCTCAGTGGATGGGGCGGTTGGGGTGTCTGGCTCATCCTGTTTGCCCTTGCGGCGGCTGGCCAGCAGGCCGGCAATGCCCTTGGGCAGGAACACGGTGACCAGCACGAACAGGGCACCCAGGGCGAACAGCCAGGCATCCGGCATTACGCCGGTGAACACGGTTTTGGCGTAGTTCACCAGTACCGCGCCGATCACCGCGCCATAGAGCGTTGCGCGGCCGCCGAGCGCGACCCAGACCACCACTTCAATGGAGAACAGGGGGGAGAATTCGCTGGGGTTGATGATGCCCACTTGAGGCACGTACAAGGCACCAGCCACACCCGCCAGCATCGCGGAGACCACGAACACGAACAGCTGCACCCGGTCCACCCGATAGCCCAGGAAGCGGGCGCGGGCTTCGGCGTCACGGCAGGCGATGCTGACCCGGCCCAGCTTGCTGGTAACAATGCCGCGGCAGATCACATAGCCGATCGAAAGAGCGATGCCGGTGGCAATGAACAGCCCCAAACGGGTAGCGTCGGTGCGCAGGTTGAAGCCGAGGATGTCGCGGAAGTCGGTCAGGCCATTATTGCCGCCAAAGCCCATCTCGTTGCGGAAGAACGCCAGCATCAGAGCGAAGGTGAGCGCCTGGGTGATGATCGACAGGTACACGCCGGTGACCCGAGAACGGAAGGCAAGGAAGCCGAACACCAGCGCCAACAGGCCCGGGGCCAGCAGCACCATGATGAAGGCAAACCAGGCCATGTCGAACCCGAGCCAGTACCAGGGCAGTTCCTGCCAGTTCAGGAACACCATGAAGTCCGGCAGGATGGGGTCGCCGTAGGTGCCGCGATCGCCAATCTGGCGCATCAGGTACATGCCCATGGCGTAGCCGCCGATGGCAAAGAAGGCGCCATGGCCCAGGCTGAGGATACCGAGGTACCCCCACACCAGATCCACAGCCACCGCGAGCAAGGCGTAGCACAGGTATTTGCCCAGCAGTGTCACGGTGTAGGCGCTGACATACAGGGCGCTGTCTTCCGGCATGGCCACGTGAAGGAAAGTCACGATGGCCAGGGCTGCAAACAGAACGCCCAGGAAAATCTGCGTGGATCGCTCACGCAAGGGTTGAGTCAACCACATACCTTAACCCTCCGCAGCCCGGCCTTTCTGGGGGAAGAGCCCCTTCGGCCGTTTTTGAATGAACAGGATGATGAAGACCAGCACAATGATCTTCGCGAGTACGGCACCAGCCCAGGGTTCCAGCAACTGGTTGATGGTGCCCAGCGACAACCCCGCGATGAGCGTGCCCCACAGGTTGCCCACGCCACCGAACACCACCACCATGAACGAGTCGATGATGTAGTTCTGGCCCAGGTTGGGGCCCACATTGGTGAGCTGGGACAGCGCCACACCGGCCAGGCCGGCGACACCGGAGCCGAGGGCAAAGGTCATGATGTCGACTCGTGTCGCGCGAATGCCCATGGAACGTGCCATGACGCGGTTCTGGGTAACGGCGCGCACTTCCAGGCCGAGGCGGGTTCTACGCATGATCATCATCAGCGCGGCGAAGACGATCAGTGCGAACGCCAGTACGTACAGGCGATTGAGTGTCAGCGACAGGGCGTCGTTGATCACCAGCGAGCCGCTCATCCACTCCGGTGTCACCACGGTGCGGTTCTGGGGCGAGATCACGGTACGCACCAGTTGCTGCAGGATGAGGCTGATACCAAAGGTGGCCAGCAGGGTTTCCAGCGGGCGGCCCTTGAGGAACTGGATCACGCTGCGCTCAATGATGATGCCGGCAGTGGCCGCCACCAGGAAGCCGGCGGGAATCGAGAGGATCAGCGCCAGGCCCGGCTGGCCCGGCAACAGTTGCTGCATGCCCCAGGTGGTGTAGGCACCCAGCATGATCAATTCGCCGTGGGCCATGTTGATGACGCCCATCACGCCGAAAGTGATGGCCAGGCCGATGGCGGCCAGTACCAGCACAGAACCCAGGCTGAGGCCGAAGTAGAGGGTTTCGGCGGCGCGGTTGAGTTTCAGTTTCTGTTCGATGGAAGCCAGGGCCTGCTCGGCCTTGTCGGCCAGGGCTGGATTATCGCTGCGCACGGCTTCGTTCAGGGCGGCCCGTGCACGGGGATGAAGGCTGCCGGCCAGCACGTCCACGGCCTCAAGATTACCCTCACCCACTCTGTAAATGGCCAGTGCCTCTTCGATGCGGTTGCGCACCGAGGCGTTCTCTTCCCGTTCCAACTGCGCTTGCAGCGGCTCGACCAGGGAAGCATCCACTTTGCCCATCATGTCCTGTGCGGAGGCTTCACGCACGTCAGGGTCTGCGGCGTTCAGGTCCAGCATGGCAAGAATGCCCTCAAGCTGGCCCCGTATCCGGTTATTGATGGCGATCCGGTCCAGCTCGCGGCGGGACATTTCGCCCATGTTCTCTCCGGTCAGCGGGTTGGCGATTTCCCAGTCCCGGCCCCGGTTGTTCAGTACGATCACGACCTGGCCGGTGTCGTCTATCCGGCTCAGGCGGTTGTTGCCATAAGCTTCGAGCCAGCCCCTGGCTCTTTCATCACCGCTGCTGACGATGGCATTGATGGCCTCTTCAACGCGGCTGGCGGGCGCTTCTGCAAGGTTGTTCAGCAAGGCCGTTCCGGGGTCGTCTTCCTGGGCGGAGGCCGGAAGCGAGAGCACGGAAACCAGGGCGATAAGCAGCAATGTGAGCGATCGAAGGATGCTCATGATGGTGTCCTGTCGGTTGAAAGCGAGTTGCGGGGGCGACAACCGGAGCAGCATCGCCGCTCCCGGTTGTCTGTATTGCGCTGTTGGCTGCTATGCCTTATTCGGCTTCTTCAGCCGCCATTTCTCCAGCGGAGGCGCCGCACTTGCCGGTTGCGGTGTTGAAACTTCCGCAGAACATCGGCTTGCGCCAGTCGGCGATCAGGTCACGCGAACCCGGCAGGAAGTCTGACCAGGCATCGCCAGCCACGGTAGACGGGGTTTCCCAGACCACGGAGAACTGGCCGTTGTCCTGGATTTCACCGATCAGTACCGGCTTGGTGATGTGGTGGTTGGGCATCATGGTGGCGTAGCCGCCGGTGAGGTTCGGTACGCTCACGCCGACGATGGCGTCTTTGACCGCATCCACGTCGGTGGTGCCGGCTTTCTTCACCGCTTCGATGTACATGTTGAAGCCGATGTAATGAGCTTCCATCGGGTCGTTGGTGACGGCTTCTTCGTTGCCGGTGTGCTCGATCCACTGGTCGATGAAGTCGTAGTTGGCATCGCTGTCCACACTCATGAAGTAGTTCCATGCCGCCAGGTGGCCAACCAGCGGGCCGGTGTCGATACCGGAAAGCTCCTGCTCACCCACGGAGAACGCCACTACCGGGATGTCGGAAGCGGAGATGCCCTGGTTACCCAGTTCACGGTAGAACGGTACGTTGGCGTCGCCGTTGATGGTGGAAACCACGGCAGTCTTCTTACCGGCGGAGCCGAAACGCTTGATGTCAGACACGATGTTCTGCCAGTCGGAGTGACCGAAAGGCGTGTAGTTGATCATGATGTCTTCCTTGGCCACGCCCTGGTCCATCAGGTAGGTCTCAAGGATTTTGTTGGTGGTGCGCGGGTAAACGTAGTCGGTACCGGCCAGCACCCAGCGTTCAACACCGATGTTGTTCATCAGGTAGTCCACCGCAGGAATGGCCTGCTGGTTGGGAGCGGCACCGGTATAGAAAACGTTCTCGGAAGATTCTTCACCTTCGTACTGAACCGGGTAGAACAGCAAGCCGTTGAGTTCTTCAACCACCGGCAGTACGGATTTACGGGATACGGACGTCCAGTTACCGAAAATCACGTCCACTTTTTCCTGGGCCAGAAGCTCACGGGCCTTTTCGGCAAACAGCGGCCAGTTGGAGGCAGGGTCAACCACGACCGCTTCCAGTTCACGGCCCAGAACCCCACCTTCGGCGTTCTGCTTGGCGATGAGCATTTCGACGGTGTCTTTCAGCACGGTTTCACTGATGGCCATGGTGCCGGAGAGGGAGTGGAGGATGCCGACCTTGATGGGATCTTCGGCGGCCGCTGCGTTAAGAGACATTGAGAGAGCCAGTGCTGACAGGCCCAGTTTCACGTGTTTTCTAATCGTCATGTTGTGCATCCTTTTCGGATTGATTGGTGTTATTGCCCCAAAATGCACCAACACCTTTGCATCAGCTGTTCCAGAATGAAGAACACGCCTTATTTTTCAATCAGTTAAATGACATTTGATAACCACTTACCGGACTTTCGAACCAGCAGTAATGCACCACGATGAATCGCCACTCCGCTAAGCGCACTATTACGATGCGCCAAACCCACAAACCTGCAGTTCTATGAACTTAAAAAATAACCTGTTGTTTTAAATATTGTTTTTATTCTGATGCCAACTGGCCTCTGGTTATTGTCAAAAAATGGGGCAACAGAATGGTCAACTCTGGTGCTCCAGACCCTTAATCGTGCACCGGAGCTGTAAACGGGAAAATCCAGAAAATGCATGAACATACGTTCAATTTCCACCTGTCCGTTTGATTACAAATCTGTAAGAGATATCGCACAGATAAGGGAGCGAATGTCCGATTTCTTGAGAATGGCTCCCATGTAGAATGGTCAACGTCAAGGATGAGAAGCCGGCAAGGAAAGCTGGCTCAGGGAAGATAACTCCACGGATCAGGAGTTGCCCAGGGAATCAGGGCCACAGGGACGAACACCAGGGAAGACGCGCACAGGATGGTGCGCAGCCTGAAGGATCAGGCATGGGGTCAGCCACGGGCTCAGGAGCATAGGGAATGTGTTCCTGTCCGTGCACTTCCCCATCTCGCCGGTTACTTTTTCTTTTCCAACCAGCTCCGCCGCTTTTACGTCCTGACGAATAATCAGACACGTAAAATCACTCTCAGGAGCAAAGCAAAAATGAAACGCACCCCTTTTATCGCCATGATGGTCCTTCTGTTCAGCCTGTTCACCGGTTTCGCCCACGCTGAACCCGCCACCATCAACATCAATACCGCCGACATCGAAACCCTGGCCAGCCTCAACGGCATCGGGCAGAGCAAAGCCGAAGCGATTGTGGCCTATCGCGATGCCAACGGTCCTTTCCAGTCCCGCAACGACCTGACCAACGTCAAGGGCATTGGTGAGCGCACGGTTGAAAAGAACGCCGAGCGCCTGACGGTCGAATAACGCTATTCGGGCAGTGGCCGGCCGCCACTGCCCGCTCCCAAGTCACCAGCTACCACCCCACACGTTTTCCGAGCACGCAGACTCCCCATAAAGTCGCCTGGCAACCACCAGGGCGCCGCCCTATTATTGTGGTTCAGAGAGACAATAATAATCGCGAGCGACGGCACTATGGTTGATCCCATCAAGGTTTACCCGGCCAAACCTTCCAAGGTCTATTTCTACGGCACCTGCCTGGTCGACATGTTCTATCCCGACGCGGGCATGGCCGGCATCCAGTTGCTGGAGCGGGAAGGCATTCAGGTCATCTACCCCGTAGACCAGACCTGCTGTGGCCAGCCTGCCTACACCTCCGGCTATCACGACGAAGCCCGCGCAGTCGCCCACGCCCAACTCGGGCTGTTTCCGGAAGACTGGCCGATTGTGGTGCCCTCCGGTTCCTGTGGCGGCATGATGCGCAAGCACTACCCGGCGCTGTTCAAGGACACCTCCGATGAAGTCGCGGCCGCTGAAATTGCCGGGCGGGTATGGGAACTGACGGACTTTCTGGTGAACGTGTGCCACATCAAACTGGACGACCTGGGTGAGCCCACCACCGTAGCCATGCACACCTCCTGCTCCGCCCGCCGTGAAATGGGTGTGGCGGAAGTCGGCCCCAAACTGCTGGGGCAACTGAAAAACGTCAACCTTGTAGAACAGATTCGAGCGGAGGAATGCTGCGGCTTTGGCGGTACCTTCGCGGTGCGTCATCCGGAGATCTCCGGCGCCATGGTCAGTGAGAAGGTGGACACCCTGGTGGACACCGGCGCCAAAGAGTTTGTCACCACGGACTGCGGATGTTTGATGAACATCGCCGGGTACGCTGAGAAAAACCAGAAGCCGGTGACCGGCCAGCACATTCTGAGTTTCCTCTGGGAACGCACCAGCAGTGGAGGTGAACAGTCATGAGCGAGACAACACACGGCTCTTCACACCATTCCGCCCATCACATCGATGTAAAAGAGTTCCACCCGCGCGCCCGGGCGGCCATCCACAACCCGCAGGTTCGCCAGAACTTTCGCAAGGCGATGGACGGTCTGATGACCAAGCGCAAGTCCGCCTTTGAAGGTTGGGACCTGGAAACCCTTCGGGACTTGGGTGCCAACATTCGCATGCGGGCCCTGGCCAGCCTGCCGGATTTGCTGGAGCAACTGGAACAGAAGCTGACCGAGAACGGCATTACTGTGCATTGGGCCACCGACGGTGATGAAGCCTGCCGCATTGTGCGCGACATCTGCGTGGCGCGGGACGCCAAGACGGCGATCAAAGGCAAGTCCATGGTCTCTGAGGAAATGGAGCTGAACCATTACCTTGAGGAACAAGGCATCGAGGCCCTGGAGTCGGACCTTGGCGAGTACATTGTGCAATTGGCGGAAGAAACACCCTCGCACATCATTATGCCGGCGATTCACAAGAACACTGGCGAGATCTCCCAACTGCTGCACGACAAAACCGGCACCGACCTCTCCAACGACGTGGAATACCTGACCGCGAACGCCCGGCTGCAGTTGCGGGAAAAGTTCCGCAATGCCGACGTGGGCATTTCCGGCGTTAACTTCGCCGTGGCCGAAACCGGCACCCTGTGCCTGGTGGAAAACGAAGGCAATGGCCGTATGACCACCACAGTGCCACCCTGCCACATTGCCGTGACCGGCATCGAGAAGGTGGTGCCCAACCTGGAAGATGTGACCGCCCTGCTGGCGCTATTGACCCGTTCCGCCACCGGCCAGCACATTACCACCTACTTCAATATGATTTCCGGCCCCCGCAAGCCCAACGAGATGGACGGCCCGGAAGAGGTTCACGTGGTGTTGGTGGACAATGGCCGCTCCACCATCTATCAGGACGACGAGCTGCTGGACACCCTGCGCTGCATCCGCTGCGGCGCCTGCATGAACCACTGCCCGGTGTATACGCGGGTGGGCGGCCACACCTATGGCACCACCTACCCCGGCCCCATCGGTAAAATCCTGATGCCGCATATGGTGGGCCTTGATGAAGGCCGGCATCTGCCGACGGCCTCAAGCCTGTGTGGGGCCTGCGGCGAAGTCTGCCCCGTTAAGATTCCGATTCCGGACCTTCTGGTGCGACTGCGCCAGGAATCCGTGGACGGTGACAAGCTGCACCCCGCCAAGGTTCGCGGCCATGGCGCCAAACGCAGTAGCGTGGAGGCCATGATCTGGAAGGGCTGGAGCTGGATGCACGCCAAACCAGGCCTCTATCGCCTTGGCACCAGCCTGGGCGCACGATTCCGCAAGCTGCAGCCAGGCAAGATTGGCGCCTGGACTCAATACCGAACCGCGCCCAAACTGGCGCCCAAAACCCTGCACGAACGGATGAAGGAGCGTGGCCAATGAGTTCCAGAGACGCCATTCTCCAGCGCCTGCGTAACCGCACCGGCGGTGAACTGACGGCCCCGGAATGCGATTTTTCAGTGCTTGATCGTCCGGACTGGAGCACCGCTGAACGGCTGGACATGTTCGAACGGACCATCGAATCGGTTCATGGGGAAGTGCATCGTACGACCGAATCGGGCTGGATTGACCGGTTGGCTGAAATCCTTCAGAGCCGCGGCGCCCAGACCCTGCTGATTGCCAAGGAACATGAGATCGGCCAGGCCCTGAGAAGCGCCACCAAAAACCGCGAGGACCTGCCGCAACTGCTGGTGTACGACGAGCCCATCGAAAGCTGGCAGGAAGCACTGTTCAATGAGGTGGACGCCGGCATCACCTCTACCCGGGGCGGCATTGCCGAAACCGGGTCACTGATTCTTTGGCCGACTGCGGATGAACCCCGGCTGATGAGCCTGGTGCCGCCCATTCATATTGCGATCCTGAAGGCCAGTGAGTTGTACACCACGTTCCACGATGCCATGCAATCCCAGAACTGGGCCGCTGGCATGCCAACCAATGCGCTGTTAGTCTCCGGGCCTTCGAAGACCGCAGATATCGAGCAAACTCTCGCTTACGGTGTTCACGGTCCCAAGGAACTCATCGTACTGGTTATTGAATGATCCGAGGCGCATTACTGATTGCCCTGGCCGCCCTGCTCTGGGCGACCACGGGTATCGTGGCAAAATTCCTGTTTTCCGGCTCCGACCTGCAGGCAGTGACACTGGGCTTCCTGCGCCTGGCGGTCGCTTTACCCTTCTTCTTTGGGCTGATGCTGAGGGAGCAGCGCGCACTCGCTCGCAGTGCAACCTCTCCGCCAAAGTTCACCCGTAAAGCTCTGGTTCCGCTTGTGGCCCTGGGCTTCTTCCAGGCGGTCTATCAGGGCAGCTACCTGCTGGCCGTGGATATGACCGGCGCAGGTATCGCAACGCTGATTGCTCTGTGCCTGGCACCCGTGATTGTCGCCATCATGGCGGCGCCGCTGCTGGGCGAGAAACCGGGCGTGGTGACAATGCTGGCGTTGGCCGCCGCTATTGCCGGCACCGCGATGCTGGTGATCAGTGACATGGACAGTGCTGGCCATCTTCGCCTGGGTGGCATCCTGGTGGCGGTTCTGGCGGCGCTGGTGTATGCCGGGTTTACGCTGACCAGCCGGCACACGTCCACCGGTACTCCGGTGTTCACCACGGCGTTCATCTGCTTTTTTACCGCCGCGCTGATCCTGCTGCCTGTCGTTGCGCTGAGTGGTGGTTTTGACGGGCTACAGAGCCTGGGCATTTCACAATGGCTGATGGTGGCCTACATCGGTATTGTGCCGACCTGCCTGGGGTATGTGAGTTTCTTCAGCGGTATGAAGACAACACCGGCTACTCTGTCGAGCATTATCGTGACTCTGGAGCCGCTGTTCGTGGCCATGCTTGCCTGGGTAATTCTGGGTGAGGAATTGGGGATGATCGGTATTGCCGGGGCGTTGATTCTGACGGCGGCGGTGATCGTGGCCTCTCGCAGCAGTGCCGGGAGTCGTCCCGACACTGCCTGATACCGCCGAGTCAGGCGGTTTACTCTTCCTCTTCTACCCGGCGCTGCTTTTCGAGCATGTTCGGCTGCAGGATTTCGATCCAGTAGCCGTCCGGGTCCTTGATGAACGCCAGGCCCTTCATTTTGCCGTCGTCCGGCTTCTTGACGAAGTCCACACCCAGTTTTTCAAAGCGATCGCAGGCGCTGTAAACGTCCGGGACCGCTACGCCGATGTGGCCAAAGCCCTGGGGCTCGTCGTTGCCATTATGGTAGCCAAACTCTTCATCGTTTTCGGTGCCCCAGTTGTGGGTCAATTCGAGCATGGCTTCGCGGCCAAAGATGAAGGTGGTGCGGTGAGCGTCGTCGTTGGGGACCATGTTGGCCTGGCGGTCGTCGAGGTAGGCGAGGAAGTAGAGGGTGAATTTCATTTCCGGGAAGTCGAGTTTTCTGACGAGGCGCATGCCCATTACCCGGGTGTAGAAGTCCATGGAGCGCTCGGGGTCTTTGATGCGCATCATGGTTTGGTTGAAGACGTAGCCTTCGGTTTCGGGGACGGTTGCTTCGTGCAGGCCGGGGGCTTGTTCGAAGTGTTTGGGCATGGGAGCTCCCTTTTATGGGTTCAGGATTCAACCATTATACTTGCGTGCGTTGCGGGGAAATTTCAAGGGCAAAAAAAGGCCCCACAGTCAGAGACACAAAAACCTGTGGGGCCTTGGAAACTTTTTTGATTGCATGGTTGGGGGGGCTGGTCCAAGCGGGCATGCCCCTCCCAGACACGCCGTTAACCCATCCATGGGGGCTCGGCATTGCCATCCCTGGCAATGCACGGTCTGGGAGGGGCATACCCGCTCGGACCGATCTGACTTTCCAGGTAACGCCTTTAGGCGTATGCCTCCTGTATTTGTCTCGACTCACGCCAACTGGTGTTCTTCGCCTTCGTAGTACGCCTCTACCCTCGGGTTCATCACCTTTTTCCACAGTGGCGGGATCATGGCCAGGACGACCATGGCGGCGTAACCGGCGGGGAGTTGTGGCGCTATCTCGTGGTGGCGGAGGACCTGGTAGCGGCGTTTGGCCCAGGCGTGGTGGTCGCTGTGGCGTTGGAGGTGGAACAGGAAGACGTTGGTGAGGAAGTAGTTGGAGTTCCAGCTGTGTTCCGGGCCGGTGCGTTCGTAGCGGCCGTTGTCGAGTTTGCGGCGGTGGAGGCCGTAGTGTTCGAGGTAGTTGACGATTTCCAGCAGGTTGAGGGCGATGAAGCTCTGGCCGAGGAAGAACGCGGCGCCGAGCCAGCCAAAGGCGACGGTGAAGGCCGTGAAGGCCAGCGCGGTGATGCTGTACCACCAGATGAGTTCGTTGCGCCAGCTGAGGGCGCTATGGCCTTTTTTCTCGAGGCGTTTGGCTTCCAGTTTCCAGGCGTTGATGAAGTTGCGGGCATAGGCCTGGGGCAGGAAGTTGTAGAGGGACTGGTTGTAGCGCGAGGACGAGGCGTCTTCCGGGGTGGAGACGTGCACGTGGTGGCCGCGCAGGTGTTCGACTTTGAAGCCGGCGTAGCTGACCAGTGACAGCAGGAAACCCCCGGCCCAGGTTTCGAGTTTGCCGTCTTTGTGGATGAGTTCATGGGCGACGTTGATGCCCAGGCCACCCACGATGCCGATGGAAAAGATCCAGCCGACGCTACCGGCCACATTGAACAGGCCGGACGCCAGCACGAACATGCTCCACACCAGCAACACCGCAAAGGCGGCAACCCAGCCCAGGGTGATGAACTTGTAGAAGAGTTCGGTGTTCATGCGTGGGGTATCGGCTTCCTCGTCCGGGTTGAGGGCGTCTTTGCCCAGCAGCAGATCGAGGATGGGAATAATGCCGAAGACGACCACCGGCACGCCCCAGGCGAACAGGTTGACCCATCCCGTGGCCTGCCCGGCTGCGAGCAGCAGAGCCGGCAGGGCCAGGGGCAGCATGGCAATCAGGTAGCTGTATTTCTTGAGAGTCAGCAGCACTTTCCGGCGGGCGGACTCGGTGCTCAGGATCAATGGTTTCGTACTCACGTGTTTTCCCTCATCGGCTGTTACTTTCGATCTGGGCGATCGCTTCTTGTTAACTGCATTATTGTCCTACAATATAACAGTCGTCAAGAAAACCGTGGTACTTTTTAATCACTGCATTTAGCAATACAGCCCCAATCGCGCTATCTCACTGTGATTGCTCCTCTGTTTCGGGGGCTCCGGCCCCATGCAGTTCCCGGCGTCGGTGCCAGTAATTCATGGCCAGCAGTACCAGCATCGCGACCACACCGGCGACTTCCACCTGCAGGTCCGGGTAAAAGATTGCGATCACCGCGCCACTCAATGCCAGTCGCATCCAGGGTTTCATGTGGGTGAACAGAAAGCCTTCAAGCGCCGCTGCAAAGGCCGCAAGGGCGAGTATGGCGATGAAGCCGTTCCAGAGAACCAGCGGTAACGGCCCCCCTTCGATGATAACGGGGTTGAACACCATGAACAGCGGAATGAGGTAAAGGCCCTTGGCGAACTTCCAGGCCTGTACGCTGGTTTCCATGGTTTTACTGCCCGCGATCGCCGCCCCCGCGAAGGCAGCCAGCGCCACAGGCGGCGTGACGTTGGAATCCTGGGAGTACCAGAACACCAACAGGTGCGCGACCAACAGCGGGATACCGAACTCGTTGGTCAACGCCGGCCCCACCAGCACGATCAGTACGATGTAGCTGGCAGTCACCGGCAGCCCCAGGCCCAGAATCAGGCTGGCGATGACCACCAGGAACAGCGCCATCAGAATGTTGCCGTCGGCGAACGCGATCATCATTGATGAGAACTTGAGACCCAGCCCGGTCAGGCCAACCACCGCCACCACAATGCCGGCAATGGCGCAGGCAATGCTGACGGGAACCGCGTTGCGGGCACCAAGTTCGAGGCCCTGCAGCAGTTTTACAACGCCTTCACGCAGCGCGTGCGTCAGGGCTTTTCCAAGCTGGTTGTCTGCCCGCCCCTGTTTATAGGCAAGGTACAGGCCGTTCAGCCCGGCAATACCAATGATGCCGACCACGGCATAGAACCCGACCCGCATGGGGGAGATGCCCATCACCAGCAGGTACACCAGCATGATGATCGGCAACAGGAAGTACCAGCCGTAAGCCATCACTTCCCGGAGCTGGGGAAGATCACTGGAAGGCAGGCCTTTCATGCCCTGCTTCACCGCGCAGATATGAACGAGCAGATACACCGTGGCGAAATACAGCAGGGCCGGAAACACACTGACTTTTACAATGTCGAGGTACGGCACACGGGTGTATTCCGCAATCAGGAAGGCGCCGGCGCCCATCAGCGGCGGCATGATCTGGCCACCGGTACTGGCTGCGGCTTCAATGCCACCCGCCTGGGCCGGACGAAAACCCAGTTTTTTCATCAGCGGAATGGTAAACGCGCCCGTAGTCACCACGTTGGCGATGGCACTGCCGGAGATGGACCCCATGCTGGCCGAGGCCAGAACCGCAGCCTTGGCGGGGCCGCCGCGCTGACGGCCCGTCGCCGCAAACGCCAGATCGATGAAGAAGCGGCCTGCGCCGGTCACTTCCAGCATGGCGCCGAACAGCACAAAGATGAACACGAACGTAGCAGCAACGCCCAACGGCAGGCCGAAAATACCCTCCTGCCCCAGATACAACTGGGCACCGATACGGTCGAGGGAGTAGCCGCGATGGTTGAGAATGCCCGGCAGCCACTCCCCCAGCTCCGACAGCGGCCCACGCTGGCCACTCATTGCGTAGAGGATGGCAATCACACCGATCACCGTCAGCCCGGTGCCTACCGCCCGGCGGCTGGCCTCCAGCAAGGTAATGGTGCATACCCAGGCCATGACAATATCGGTCTGGTTCCAGAACCCGGCCCGACCAGTAATCTCATCAAGGAACCAGACCAGATAGAAACCGGATGCGCCCGAGGCTATCAAAAAGCCGGTATCAATCAACGCCGTTATGGCGCCACGCGGTCGGCCAGGACGGGGCCCAAACAGCAGAAAGCACAGCATCATCACCAACGCCAGGTGAATGCCCCGTTGATAGAACAGTCCCAGCGGTTGAATACCGGCGCTGTATAGCTGAAACAGCGATAGGCCGATACCAATCAGTGCGATCAGCCAGAGCAGTGCCCTGGGCCCGCTCATTCTGGTCGGCTGCCATGCGCCATTGGTTTTCAGGTAGATGGCCGTTTCTTGACTCATTGAAGCGTGCTTCCTTTATCCCCTGCAGGCCGTACTCGAATCTCAACGAGTTTGTCAGCTGCCAGACGGCTTAGACTCACCACGCGCGAATCCACCTCAATGCGGTGATTCACCGACAAGGCGCCAACGCGCAGCGAGAGACGATTATTGGGTATGGGCACCTGCATATCGACGATGCGGTAGCCGTGGTCGTCATCCGACGTCAGTGTGCCCCGGCCACGGGTATGGCCAAGGCCGGCGGCAAAGTCCGGTGTGTGGCTACTGTCCAGAATCAACTGGTCCGCTTCCATGCGAAAGCAGTCCGTCACAGGAAACCCCTGCACCGAGTGATTCCAGATCAGGCACCACCGCCCGCCCTCGGGCAGGCCGAGCTGCACCAGCGACGTCTGACTGGTATCAGACACCGACAGTTGCCAGACCGCTTTGCTCTGGGCGCCGACTGCTGTGGGCCATAATCCCCACAGCAGTGACGCGAGCAGGCAACAGACCCTGCAAACCATGAACCGACGAATGATAACGACGGATTCCCGATTACTGGCGCAGTGCCTCCGGCACTTCTGCACCTATTTCCTCGTAATAGCGAATGGCACCCGGATGGAGAGGAATGGGTGTGGAATCCAGGCTGAACTCCACGGTGGTGTCGTCAGCGGCCGGATGGATCGCCCTCAGGGCCTCTACCTTTTCGAAGAGCAGCTTGGTGATCTTGTAGGCAAGATCTTCCGACATGGCGCTATTGACGGTAAGGACGTTGGGAATGCCGATCGTTGAAATATCCGTATCGACACCCTCGTAGGTACCGGAACGCAACTTGTAGGGCGCAAACACCGGCACTTCTGCTCTGGCGTTGGCGATTTCCTTCTCGGAGAGAGGTATCAGTGCAATGTCACGGGTGGTGGCAAGGCTGACAATAGAGCTTGTTGGCGGGCCAACACTCCAGAACGCGGCGTCGATGTCGCCATCGCGAATGGCATCCGCAGATTCATTGAAGTTCAGGCCACGCTCGTCGAAATCGTCGAAGCTCATGCCGTTGGTTTCCAGCAGGGCCTTGGCGTTCACTTCGGTACCGCTGCCCGGCGCACCAACCGACACACGCTTGCCAGCCAGGTCTGCCAGCGACGTAATGCCAGAGTCCGCCAGGGTGACAATCTGAATCGCGTTCGGATAAAGCGAGGCAATAGCCAGCACATCCAGCTTGTTGCCATTGAAACGTTCGCCACCGTTATAGGCCTGATGGACGGTGTCTGCCAGGGCAATCGCCAGATCCGAATCCTGACGATGAACCAGCCCCATATTTTCAACCGAAGCACCGGTGACTTCGGCAACTGCGCTGTACCCTTCAATATGCTGACTGATCAACTCCGCAAGGCCACCCCCGAGAGGGTAATAGGTACCACCGGTGCCGCCCGTGGCAATGGAGAGATTGGTATCCGCCTGTGCCGGAGAAACACCGATCAGCGCGGTCGCGCCCAGTGCCAGAAATAGCTTTCGCATGTTGCTCACCTCGTTTTTGTTGGATTAGCGTCGGGACGTGTGATCCTTTGACGTCATCATAGGATAGCAGCCCATTGCCAACTACTGATTCTTTCTGGCATTAAGGTTAATATCCTGTGGTATTTTCCAATGCCATCACGGCTTTGAATGTCAGGAGTACTCTTCACTCAATGGATTTCCAGGTCCCCAACACCCTCGCCGAGCAGATTGCCAACTACCTGGCTGAACACATCATGACCGGCCAGATAAAGCCCGGGCAACGCTTGCATGAGGCGACCACCGCTAAGGAATTGCAGGTAAGCCGGGCATCGGTGAAAGAGGCCCTGTATACCCTGGAACGCTGGCACCTGATTGAAATCACCCCGCGCAGGGGCGCGTCGGCCACCAAACTGGATGCGGTGCATGCCTCAGAGCTCTATGACGTGTACATGCACCTGCTGATCATGCTGGCGCGGCGTTTGTGTGAGCGTTGGCGGGAAGAGGACAAAACCACGTTGTTGTCAGCGGTTGGGCACGTCACTGGCCAGATGCAGCGCAAGGACGCCAATATCACGGCCATTGTGGAAGCGAGCTTTGAAGTAATGGACGTCTGCTGCCAAGTCGTCGGCAATCCCTACCTCACAGAGGCGCTGACCAACTTCAAGCCCGCTGTCAGCCGGGCTTACTATCTGAGTGCAGATCGATACCGGCAGGATCTGGACCGTACCGGCCGTTTCTTTACCAATCTGACGAATGCCATCCTGGCGCGGGATGCTGGTGAATCCGAGGCACTGGTGGCGGATTTCGGCGCCCATCAAAAGGCGCTGATCCAGCAGGCGTTGGCCCCTTCGGCCTGACCGAGTCTGTGACTCAACTCACAGACCCCCTTACCTATCCCACCTATCGTAACAGTCTGTAACAAACTCCTAAGTCCGCTGCGCTGGTCAGGTTGTCCCCTGCGGCTACACAACGACTGAGACCGGTCTGAAGCCGGCATAACAACAACGATCCGGGGCCACCATGACACGTCGAAACGCCCGCAAGCGCCTGAAACCGTTCAGACCTGCCCTGCGCAGGTTCTTTACCCTGAGCCTGACCGCCAGTCTATCATTGCCGGTGATGGCCGACTTCCGCCCACTGGACGACAGTACCCTGGGCAACGTCACTGGCCAGACTGGCGTCACCATCGAGATGGAAACCAGGATTGAGATGGACCGACTGAGCTGGACGGATGAAGGCTCGCTGAACGTCAATGGCGTTCGCCTGTCCGGTCAGAACGATACAGTGCTGGACAACCTCAAGCTGACGCTGGACATTGCCGGCCAGGATGAGGTGCTTGAATACGGCTTCTCCGAGATTGCCCGCCGCGCCGACGCCGGCCTTCTGGATGCCTCCAATCCGGATGTGGCCGATGCCCTCGCCCGCTATGCCGTGGGTGGTGGTTACGGCAAACAGTTCGATAGCGGTGACCTGGTGATTCACCTGGGTGCTACAGATTACGGCGACCCGACCAGCCTGGACGACTACCTGCAGGCCGTGGATTTCGAGTTGGCCGTAGACAGTGTTGAAGCAACCGGCTCCGGCGGTACTGCCAGCCTGTTCTCCAATATCATGCTGCAGGGTTATATCGGCCCTACCGATCTGGTGATCCGCAACCAGGGTAACAATACCCGTACGCTGGCCAATGGCAACGTGGTGTCTGGCTCGGAACTGCAGCTCGACACCCACTTTGAAATCACCAACGGTAATCTCAACTGGGATGCCGCCGACGTCATTCTAATATTCAACTTTGCCGCCGTTGGCATCGAAGGGCTGCAGATCCACAACCGCCGGGGCGATGACACCCTGGGCCACTTTGGGATGGCAAGTGCCACGGCGAAGCTCTCCCGGGGCACCAGCGCCGCTTCTGGCAAAGAAGGCCTTTCCATCCATGAGGTGGACTTCCGGGCCGACATCGATATGCCGGTGTTCAAAGTCGGTGGCACCAGTATCGGCTCCGTACAGTTCACGGATTTTGCCATTAAAAACACCACTATGATGGTGTATGGCCACTAGCAAGACACTGGACAAGCCCCCCGCCACCAACAGTAAACTGCCCGTCTCTTAACGGCGGGCAGTCCATGACCAACATCCCCGATCAAGATTATCAGCAGCGCGCGTCCTGGCGCAGGCTTACTGTTTTCAGCCTGATATTTATCGCCATGACCGCCGCCGGGCTCTATGCCGTGTACGACCAGTTCGCCGGGCGCAGCGTAACCTTCGACGACCGACTGGTCTCGCCTCAGGCGCTTGTTTCCATCATTGCCCTGCTGGTGGTCTACTTTGCGGCGGACGGGCTGCGGTTGCACTTCACCCTTCGGGCACTGGGGCACCGCCTGCCCTTCCCGGCGATTTTCCGGCTGGTGTTCATCAACCTGTTCTTCTCCAACGTGACGCCCATGGCCACCGGGGGTGGCTTCGCGCAGATCTGGTATCTCCAACATCATGGCGTGCCGGTCGGCCGCGCCACGGCGGCCACCACCATCCGCACCGTGATCGCGGTGATCTTTATCTTTTCGCTGACCCCCGTATTCCTGCTGACTCTGGACGCCCTGGATAACCAGCCCCTGGTCGGAGAACTGGGGCCGGTGCTCGCTGTGTTGATTCTCCTGTATCTCGGTTTTTTCATGGTGGTGCTGTTCCGCACCCGGTGGCTGATTGCGCCCTTGGGCCGGCTCTTGAGCACACTGCACCGGTTTCACCTGATCGGTGAGCGCCGCCATCAGCGCTGGCAGTTCAAGGCCAAGCGGGAGATGCTGCGTTTTTCTCACAGTTTCGGCGATTACCTCCGGGGCCCCAAACAGTTCGTCGCGCTATCAGTGCTGTTTACCTTTGTGTTCCTGCTCAGCCTATTCAGTTTTCCGGCGTTGCTGATCTCCGCACTGGATTACGAGGTAGACTACCTGGTGAGCACGGGACTACTGGTGGTTACCACCTTTGTGATGTACTTTTCACCCACACCCGGTGCGTCTGGCATTTCGGAAGGGGTGTTCGGCAGTTTCTTCCGGGACATACTCACGGCCAACCATCTGGTACTGGTGACCATTAGCTGGCGATTCATCACCATCTACCTCGGCATGCTGGCAGGCCTGGTGATACTGCAGCGGGAACTGGTGAGAAACAGGAAGGCATCCCAATGACACGACGTCACCCGTTAAAAGTGCTGTTTTACATCAGCCTGACGATTGTTGTGCTGCTGATCGGGTACAAGGCCTACCTGAACCTGTTCGCGCCGGAGTTCGAGGCCGAGCACACAGAGCAGGTCGCACAGATCCAAGATACGCTCTCCGATGATGGCGGTTTCAGTTTTGCGGTTGTGGGCAACATCAATAATTCCGTGGGCGTGTTCGAGGAACGCATGATACCGGCCCTCAACCAGTCCGGCGTGGATTTTGTGGTGTCCGCCGGTAACGCGGTGAGTGGCGGCGGCGAGGACAAGTACCGGGCCATCCAGGGCACACTCTCCCATCTGGAGATTCCCTACCTGCTGACCTTTGGTGAGAACGAGTACGAGAACTTTGGCAGTTACCGGTTTTACGATTACTTCGGCCCTCACTTCTTCAGCATCAAGGCCGGCGGCGCCCGACTGATCTTCCTCGACAGCACCGGCAAGACGCCCTGGCGCTGGCAGATCCGCTGGCTTAATGACCTGTTGAGCCAGGAGCCCAACCGGCTGCGTTTTCTCTTCATCGGTCACCCGCTGCTCCACCCGGATCAGGAAGCCCCTTTCGAGCAGGATAATGATTTCCTGCACCCCCCTGAGTTCCGCTCCGCCCTGATGGACGCCATCGACCGGCACAATGTGGATATAGTGTTTTCAGCGAACCTGTCGCTGTATGCGGATCAGGTCGAGGGTGATACACGCTTTATCACCACCGGCGGAGCGGGCGGGCTGGTGCTGAACAACGACACCAGTTTCTACCACTATGTGCGCGTTGATGTGAACGACGACGGCGAAATCAGCCATTCGATGGTGCGTCTGGAAGCGAGACAACACCCTGTATTGAGTACCCTGGAATCCCTGTGGTTCTTCATCTACTCGCTGTTTTATGTGGGCTATGTAAACTTCATTCTGCTGGTGGCAGTGTTCGTACTGATCAGCACCAAGCTTTACACCGCTATTTTCGTGGCGAAAGACTACTATCCGGACTACGATCTGGACCCCCAGCCCTGGCTGTCGAAACCCTTGCGGGTGGCCATGTTCACCAACAACTACCTGCCGTTCATTGGCGGCGTGCCCATCTCCATCGTACGCCTGCGCAAAGGTCTGGAAACCCTGGGGGACATCATCCTCATCGTTTGCCCCCGCTATCGCGACCAGCCACGCGAGGAGACCAATGTGGTGCGGGTGCCCTCCCTGCTGGCTATGGGGGAGAAACGGGAGTTCCGCCTTGCCAACATCTTCCTGGCAAGAATCCGCCAACAGGTCAGAGCGTTCAAACCCGACATCATCCACCTTCACCACCCCATCTGGCTGGGCTCGCTGGGGCTGTTCGTGGCCCGGCGCCTGAAAGTACCGGCGGTGTACACCTACCACACCCGACTGGAGCACTATGCCCACTTCGTGCCGCTGCCGGGCAATCTGTTCCGCAACCTGATTTCCCACGAGCTGATCAAACGTTTCGCCAACAAATGCGATGGCGTGATTGTGCCCACCTACTCCACCGAGGAATACCTGCGGATGATCGGTGTGAAAAGCCCCACATTCGTTCAGCCGACGGGCATTGAGTACCAGAAGTTCCAGGAAGTGGACGACAGCGACGTTCGCAACCTGCGGAACTCCCTGGGCATCGGCAATGAGACCGTGTTTGTCAGCGTCTCGCGGCTGTCCAACGAGAAGAACATTGATTTCATGATCGACGCCATTGATGAGCTTCGCCGGCGGACAGACCGTCCTTTCCGGTTCCTGATGATTGGTGAAGGGCATCAGCACGAGCGACTGCAGCAGCGCATTGATGAACTGGGACTTCAGGATTGCTTTACACTCGTCGGCTCCATCCCGCCGGACGATATGGCCACCTGGTATCACCTGGGCGATGCCTTCCTGTTCGCCTCCAAGTCCGAAACCCAGGGTATGGTGATCCTGGAAGCCATGGCCGCCGGGTTACCAGTGGTGGCAGTGCGTTCCAGTGGCATTGAAGACGTGGTGCGCCACGGCTACAACGGCTTCAAGACGCCGGAAAAGCAGGACCAGTGGTGTGACCACGTGCAACAATTGCTGGAAGACGACACCCTGCGCCAGGAACTGGCCGAGCACGCACTGGCGTTCGCGGCGGACTATTCCGTCGAGCAGTTTGCCCGTGATATGCGGGAAATCTATGCCCTGACCCTGGCCCGATCAGCTTCCCGCTGAGTGATTCATCACGCCGCTTTCAACATTGGAGATGATCGGTCTAGACTGGAAAAGCGTACTTTAAAGGACCTTTTTCGATTCGGAGACTGACAGTGACAGGCATTCCCGTTGGTATCAGCACCTGCCTGCTGGGCAAGGAAGTTCGCCATGATGGCGGCCACAAGCATTCCCGCTTCTGCACCCAGGTACTTTCCCGCCATTTCGAGTTTCGTTCCATCTGCCCGGAGCTGGAAGCGGGCCTCGGTGTGCCCCGGCCGGCCATTCACTTGCGCGAATATCACGACGGCCTGAAGCTGATCGAAACCAAAGGCACGGCGGACCATACGGATGCCATGCAGGGATTTATCGACCAGGTTCTACCGACTCTGGCGGATTTGCGGGGCTACATCCTGATGGCCAAGTCTCCCAGCTGCGGCATGGAGCGCATCAAGGTGCACAATGAAGACGGCAATGTCACCCGCAGGGATGGCCGGGGCCTGTTTGCCGAGGCACTGATTCGTCGCTACCCGCTGATGCCGGTGGAAGAAGAGGGCCGCCTGAACGACGACATGCTGAGGGAAAACTTTATAGAGCGAGTATTTGCCTACGATGACTGGATGCAGAACGTGGCTGGCGACAATCTCACCGCCCGTGCACTGATCGAGTTCCACACCCGACACAAGTTCCAGCTACTGGCTCATTCCGAGAAGATCTATCGGCAGTTGGGGCCAATGCTCGGCGACCTGAAATCAGAGCCGTTGAAAGACATTGCTGACCGATACATCGCGTCGTTCATGGAAGCGATGACCCAGCGGGTCAGCCGGGGTTCCCACGTGAACGCCATGCAGCACCTGATGGGTTATCTGCGGGATTCCATGGCAGAGGAGGACCGGCAGGTACTGATGGAGCAGGTAGACGCCTACCACCGGGGCGAAGTACCTTTGGTGGTGCCGATGACCCTGCTGCGGATGGCCCAGCGGCGGGAGCCGGTGGACTACCTCAGCAGCCAGAAGTACCTGACCCCCTACCCGGATGAGCTGGGGCTCAGGAATCGGGTATAACGCCTGGTCAGAATCCGTAGAGCAGTGACACAGACACCTGGGTGTCGGTGTCGTCGGCCCCTTCCGGCTCGTCGGAAACATGCTGGACCAGATACGCGGCCTTCATGGACAGGTTACCCACAACCGTTGCCTGTATGGATGTTTCCGATTCGCTGATGGTGTTGTTCTCTGACAGACCGATTTCAGTACTCAGCTTCTGACGAAACAACGCCGTATCGGACAGAGCGTAATCGAACTTGCCTGCCAACCGGGCGATGGCTTCTTCTTCCTCCTGATTGCCGTCTGCTTCCGGTTCCTCGAGCCTGTTAAACCGGTAACCGCCACCGACAGACAGGTCAAGAAAAGAGCGTTTGCCACGTTGCCAGACCCGGTTACCGTAACCGGTGGTCAACGAGGACTGGAAGTCATACCCGGAAAACCGGTCGTCTTCATACGCTCCGCGTACGAACAGGTACTGGCTGCCCTCGAACTTGTAATCAGACTGCACTTCAGCGCTGTATTTTTCGGCCGTTGTGGTGTCATCGGTTTCGGAATAGGTTGAACGGAAATCACCGGTATTCCGCCACTCTGAAACTTCGTGGAGTAGGCCCAGACGGCCGTTGATATTGGTCTCCTCGGTATTGCCGGACGTGACAAGCACTCCCGCTTCCCCCTCACCTTCCCAATTGTCAAACTCAGCGCCAACGACCATCGTCGGCGATACCGTCAGAGTAATGATCGCCAGGGTTGCTCTGAACTGCATGGAATCTCCTTGATTATTGTCAGGATTTTGCGCAACGCTCTCCCATGGCGCTCTTGCGGGCCTGCTGTTCCCGCTCCGCCTTTTTCCGGGCTTTACGCTCCGCTACAATGCGCGCCGCTGCGCCACCTACATGGGCTTCGCCGCGCCGTTCTGCCAACCGCATTTGCCGCTCACGCTCGGCAAAACGGGCTTTCTGCTCCTCCGTCAACGAATCGATGCAACGGTGGCAACTCACGCCCTGCTCATACTCCGGACGCTGCTTGTCTTCCTCGGTGATCGGCCGGCGGCACGCGTGGCACTGATCGAACTCACCCCGTTCCAGCTTGTGGTTCACCGTTACCCGGTCATCGAATACAAAGCACTCCCCCTGCCACAGGCTTTGTGATTCCGGGACTTCTTCGAGATACCTGAGAATGCCACCCTTCAGGTGATACACCTCATCGAAGCCCTGCTCCTTCAGAAACGCCGTGGACTTTTCACAACGGATGCCGCCGGTGCAGAACATGGCCACCTTCTTGTGTTTCGAAGGGTCCAGATTCTCTTTCACATACTCCGGGAACTCACGAAACGTATCCGTGGCCGGGTTCCTGGCGTTCTGGAAAGTCCCAATCTCCACTTCGTACTGGTTGCGAGTGTCCACCACCAATACGTCCGGATCGGAGATGAGATCATTCCATTCTTTCGGGTCCACATAGGTGCCGACAATCCGTTTCGGGTCGATGCCCTCCACACCCATGGTGACGATCTCTTTCTTGAGTTTCACTTTGGTTCGCTTGAAGGGTTGGATGTCGACGAACGATTCTTTGTAGTCGATGCCTTCGAACCGCTGATCAGCCTCCAACCAGCCGCGAATGGCATCCACACCTTCACGACTGCCGGCTATGGTGCCGTTAATGCCCTCACGGGCCAGCAGCAATGTGCCGTGTACCTCTTTCTCCAACATCAGATCCAGCAATGGCTGACGAAGGGTTTTGTAATCATTCAGGACTGCGAACTTATAAAGCGCACAGACAACAACATCCTGGCTCATGAGTCTGGTTTCTCCTGCGGGCCGGACCGTAAATCCGGAGCATGGTTGATAATCGCCAACGGGCGTGAGGGTGCCATTCTAACGAATACGGGCGAGGGAGAGTATTACGGGGGGTTACAGGGAAGTCATTAACAATGCCCGGCGCCCCAAAGGCGGCACCGGGTGATCAGGCTATGCTCAGAACAGAACAGCAAAACCCACGGAGACGCCAGAGATTTCTGCGCCATCCTTATCGATGTACTGCATGTACTCGCCGTTGACCTGAAAATCCTTGTTGATGTTCAGGTTGGCGCCCACGCCGTAGGAGATATCGGACTCAGATGCCGAGTCACTGAAAGAATTACCAAACCCGCTCGCGGAAGCCGTCAGCTCGCCCTTGGTAACGCCAACAATGGCGTAGGGGTATACGGGGCTTTCATTGGGAAGGCCCAGAACCATGTAGCCACCCACCAGGTAATCCAGTTCAAGATCCAGGGATACACCGTTAAAACTGGTCGAGTCGTCCTTGGCGCCGAAACCGGCACGGAACTCCGCTGCCAGGTACGGGTTTATCTGCGCGCCGGCCTTGCCCACCAGGGCGCCCAGGTCAAAGTCTTCAGAAATGCCATCTTCTTCGTAGGTTACGAAGGCGTAGTTGAGGCCCACGTAGCCACCTTCCAGGGAATCCTGTGCAGCCGCACCGGATGCAAAAGAAGCCATTGCTGCAAAGGCCGAACCCAAAACAATCTTATTCATCATTACTTGCTCCTTGATGAAGGCCTGCCCCAGGGCCTCAACTTCTTGCGTTTATCCGTCAATTTTAAGGGCATGTGAATGATAATTCATTTTGTGAGAAATTCCCCGGCCCCAACCAAAAAAACTCCCGCCGTACGGGAGTTTTCCAGAAAGCACCTGTCACCGTATTATTGCTGGGAACCGGCCAGCTCCCGCTCAACCACCGCCGACAACTGCCCCCATCCGGGGCGGGTCAGGCGGATATTGTCCACCAACACGGTTGGGGTACTGGTAACGCGAAGCTGCATGGCCACGCGACGGCTCTGCTCGATTTCTTCGATGTGAAGATCTGTCGTCATGCACCGGCTGAAACGGCGCACATCGAGCCCCAGGTCGTCAGCGTAGCGGCTAAAGGTATCAACCGGGCTGCTGGAACCGCTCCATTCGGTCTGCATGTCGAACAACTTGTCGTGCATGGTCCAGTAGCTGTCCTGGTCACCTGCACAGCGCGCTGCCTGGGCCGCAGGCATGGCGTTGTCGTGTTGCTGGAGTGGCAGATCAAAGTACACAAACCGCACCTTGCCGGACTCCACGTATTCCTGCTTCAACTGCTGGCTGGCGTCCGAAAAACGCGCGCAGGCGGGGCACTGGTAGTCTGCGAACTCCCGCACCACTACGGGTGCGTCTTCGTCACCAACGGAGACGCCGAAGCGATCCAGCTGGGCAGGAAACGGGTCGGCATTGGGGCCGGCAACCGGCAACTCATCCGAGGTGGGGGCCGGACTCGCGGTCAGGAAAAAGACGCCCACCGCAACAAAAACAAGAACGATGACACTGATGCCGATATACAACGACTTACGATCTTTCTTCCTGTTGGGCGGCGGTGCGCCGGTCTCTTTTCTTCTTTTTGCCTCGCCCATGGTAGAGCTCCTTATTGTTTATTCATTCGTGGACGTTTTCATGCGGTAATGAGCACGCTAAGATCTTTATACATTACATAAGTTCCAACAAAAATTAAGGAATTCTCATGGCCTTACCTGAATCCCTGAAGACATCGCTGAGTCTCCCGCTGGTGGCGGCACCCATGTTTCTGATCTCCGGACCAGAGATGGCGCTGGCCTGCTGCAAGCAGGGCATCGTTGGCAGCTTCCCTGCCCTGAACCAGCGCACCAGCGACGGCTTCGAGGAATGGGTGATTCAGATGAACGAAGGCCTGAAGGACTTCCGGGAAACCCATCCGGGCCAGACAGCAGCGCCTTACGCCGTGAATCTCATCGTTCATCGCACGAACCCGCGCTGGGAGGCCGATCTGGACCTGTGCGTCAAACACCAGGTGCCCATCGTGATCACCTCCCTGGGAGCCGCCACCAAGGTGACTGAAGCAGTGCACAGTTACGGCGGCCTGGTGTTCCACGATGTCACCAACCAGAAACACGCCCGCAAAGCGGCCGAAGCAGGCGTGGATGGCATTATCGCGGTGTCTGCCGGTGCCGGCGGCCACGCTGGCACCATTAATCCATTCGTGCTGGTGCACGAAATTCGCGAGGTGTTCGATGGCGTGATCCTGCTCGCCGGCGGGCTTTCCAAAGGCGAAGACCTCCTGGCGGCTCAAGCCATGGGCGCTGACCTGTGCTATCTGGGCACACGGTTTATCAATACCACCGAATCGCGGGCGGAAGCAGCCTATCAGAACATGATCATCGAGGCGGTATCCGGCGACATTATCCACACACCGGCGGTGTCAGGGATTCCCGCAAACTTTATGCGCCAGAGTCTGGAAGCCGCCGGCTACCCCATGGATAAGCTGAACCAGGCCGGTGAGCTGAATTACGGCGAAAAGCTCAAGCCCGTGGACGACGAAGCCAAAGCCTGGAAAACCGTCTGGTCCGCCGGCCAGGGCGTCAGCCAGATCACCGATGTTGTATCGGTCAGCGATCTTGTCGGGCGAATTGGTGATGAATATCGGGGTGCCCGTGCGCGGCTCTGTGAGTAGAGCCGCCGAGCGCACTTATACCCGGAACTGGGATGCCTTGCCCTGCAGGGTGTCCAGTAGTTCCCCGATCTGCCCGCTGGCCTGGTCTGAGCGCTCAATGGCGTCAACGGTTTCACCGGACAGGCGGGCAATGTCCGTCACGCTGACGCTGACTTCCCCCGCATTCCTGCTCTGCTCTTCCGCAACCGCCGAAATCTCAAGCGCGCGTTTCTGCAGACTACCCAGCATTTGGTTGATCTGGTCGAAGTGCTCGTCGGCTCGGCGGAATTCGGCGGACGATTCCGCCACCTGCCCCGAAACCTGATCAATCACGGTCACGGCCTGGCGGCTGCCCTGCTGAAGGCGATCAATAATGCCCTGAATTTCCGTGGTGGATTCCTGAGTGCGGCTTGCCAGGGTACGCACTTCATCGGCCACGACCGCAAAGCCTCGCCCGGATTCGCCCGCCCTCGCCGCTTCAATGGCAGCGTTGAGCGCCAACAGGTTGGTCTGCTCGGCAATGGCTCCGATCACCGACAGTACGGAATCAATTTCCGTACTCTGGCTGTTCAGTTCATTGACCGCTGCGACGGCCTGCTCCACGTTAGCAACAACCTGATCCAGACGCCCTCTTACATCACGGGAAATCGATGCCGTTGCCTCACTCTCCGCGTTTACGTTCTGGACGGAACCGGCGATTTCCTGGACGCTGTCAGCCACTTCGGCAATGCTGCCCGACATTGCCGACATGGTATCCGACACCTCCGCCACTTCCTGCTGTTGGCGATTAACGGCCGATACCGCATCGCGGCTGATCTGACCTTGTTCTCTGGCTCTCTCAGCGGCTGATTCGGCGGAGGATTTTACCTCCGACACCAACTCCTGGATGCGGGCAATGAACTGGTTCATGCCCCGTGCCATTTCCGTCAGTTCGTCGCGGCCCTTGAGGGATACCCGTCGGGTCAGATCGGCCTCACCGTCGGCTATCTGCCAGATCGCCGAACTCAACCGGAGCACACGGGGAAGAAGGCCGCCGCCGAGCACGGCCGCCACCAGAACGATCAGCACAACCACAGAACCGATGGCAAGGAAGGAGAGATTGGAGGAAAGGCTGCCCGCCTCACGATCCAGTGCCTCGACGGTGCTATCAATACGTGCCTGCGTGTCTCCACCCATGGTGGCAAGCTGTTGCTGCAGGCGCTGGTTGACCTCCCCGGTCTCAGCCTCCAATGTCTGGCGCAGAGCGTCGATACTGCCGGTGATGGTCTCACTGAACTCTTCTTCCAGGGCAGCGAGATCACGGTTAATCCCTTCCAGTGAGAGCCCCATTTTCAGCTGACCAATCGCTGTGCCCTGAGGTTTGATATCGGCGGTGATAATCACCACGTTGGGGTCGCGGCTTGCCGCATCCAGGACCTTATTTGCCGCACCACGGCCCTCCCCCTGCTCCATTAAGGTGCGTACGCGATCATCGGTGCGATCGACATAACGGGTCAGCCTTTCCCCGTACTGATCGTAATAGACTGCAAAAAGAACCGACTCCCGGGCATCCGCCAGCTCAATGAGATCCGTCAACCGCGGCACGTCCCGATCCCAGATCAGCGGCGCGGCAACCGCGGCCAGCACCTCCGCCAGCCCCTGCGCTTCAGACATCACTGCCGACCGAACGTTGTTCGCCACCCGCTCCTGCTGGGCCGTCTGCTGGCGCGTCAGTTCACCCGCCAACTCCTCCGTGGTCCTCTGCTGCATGAGCTGCAGGCGATTGCGAACGTCTTCACGCGTGTCACCAAACGACCCACTGACTTCACGGCTGCTGGCCTCAAGGGCGGAACCGGCGGTCTCCACCAGGCTGTCCACCTGATTGGATATCAGCCACTGGCTCATGGCGACCTGCACCACCCCGGCAACGATCAGAATCAGGAAAACAGGTCGCAGCAAGCGGCTCGTTACCAGCGCCTTCAGAAAACGAGGGGTCATACGGGCTCCATCAACACGTGTGAATCACACATTCCGGCGGCAGGGCTCGGCCTGCCCGTCCAGACTTATGATTGACTATAGAGCAAAACCCGGACCACGGAGTGACGCAATCGTGTACGGATTTTGTAACGGCCCGGTGAAATTCTTTGAAGCTGAGAATCCGACAGACGAGTTCCGTTAGCAAGACGGGGACTCGTTTGTGAACTTTCGTGCCCAATTGGCGTAAGCTCCCAGACACATCAATGAAAACAGGTGAAAAAATGCTGGGATTCCTGAAGGGCGATCCAAAGAAGAAACTGCAGAAGGAATACGAAGCCAAGCTTCAGAAGGCGCTGCATGCCCAGCGCAATGGTGACTTACGTACCCATGGCACGTTGATGGAGGAGGCGGAGAAGATTTATGCGGAGTTGCAGAAGATGGACAAGGAGTAGCATTTCAAGCTTGGCGGGTGGGTCGGCTGGCACACCCCGCGTTCGCATATTTCCCGCAAGGTGAATGTAGCGGTTGGTTCCACCAGTTCGACGCTCAGGATATGGTCTTTGTCAGTCATCCTTCATCCCCCGCTTACACATGCAACTTGCTGCGTGGATTGAATCCTTTTTCGGCCTCGGCCAACTGCTTGTAGAGTTCCTCGGCTTTTTCGCTGTGCCGCTCAGGCATCACGATCTGCAACACCACTAGCTGGTCGCCAGGATGCTTGCCTGGCAGGCCCTTGCCTTTAAGGCGCAGCTTGCGACCGCTGGAAGAGCCCTTGGGCACCTTCACGTTCACCTTCGAGCCCACGGTCGGAACCGTGACCGAGGCGCCAAGAGCCGCCTCCCAGGGTGTGATGGGAACCGTCACCATTATATCCCGCCCTTCGACCGTAAAGTGGGGGTGCGGTGCGTATTCCACCTCGATAAACAGGTCACCGTTCTCCGCACCACCCATGCCAGGAGCGCCCTGACCTTTCAGGCGGATGTGCTGCCCTTCTTTCATGCCAGCGGGGATCCTCACGTTGAGGGTTTTCTGGCGCGGTACGACGCGGCCTTGGGCGTCGGCTTCCTGGACGTTAAACGACACCTGCTTTTCGCAGCCGTGGAAGGCTTCCTCCAGGAACAGCGCGATCCGGGCATGAACGTCTTCACCCCGCATGCGCATAGATTGACGCGCGCCGCCGAAGCCACCGCCAAACGCGGAGCCAAATCCGGCTCCCGCGCGACGGCCGCCGCCGAAGATTTCCTCGAAGAAGTCGCTGAACTGCCGCGCATCGGCCTCGGTATAACCACCGCCCCCAAAGCCGGAGGCACTCTCCCATCCGGGAGGACGCTCAAACGACCCATCCTGCCGGGCGCCGTATTTCTTAAGCTCGTCGTATTCGACCCGTTTTTCGGGGTCTTTCAGTACTTCATAGGCCTCACTGACGTCCTTGAACTTGCCGGAGGCGTTCTCTTCCTTGCTGACATCCGGATGGTATTTCCGGGCCAGTTTGCGATAGGCCTTCTTGATGTCCTCGGGGGAGGCAGACTCGCTCACACCGAGTACGGCGTAATAGTCTTTGAAGTCCATGTTTTCCCTCACACCTGCTTTAATGGCTGGGCATTTTTCGCCCGATTATTAATTCTATATTTGATGAGGAAGTGAAAATTACAAGGTGGGGGTGTATCAGAATTGATGCGTATCAGGTGGCTGTGGCCTGGAGTTTAATCTGGGCACCTAGCCTGCAGGCTTTGCGGGTAGCGCAAAGGCGGGGCACTCTTCCGGGACACGCTGTAAATACGTCCCTGTACGCTCGACAAAAACATCCATGTTTTTGACGTTCCCGGAAGAGTGCCCCGCCTTCGCTTGTTCTGAACCTTCAGATATTTCTGACTCTGCAGGTATCTGAGATGACGATATGCGATATCACCGAGGTATCTCAAACACTGGTGGGAGGGACTGCTCAGAAATGTGGAGCGCCAGGGATGGCGCGACCAAGCCCTACATGGACGTATTTACGGGCGTTTTCTGAGCAGTCCCTCCCACCAGTGCAAGCCCGCCAGGCCAGCAGGCTACAAAGGAGGGGCAAACTCCAAAGCTTATCGAACCTTGGGATCCAGCTCACCAGAAGCATACCGCTCGAACATGCGTTCAAGGTTAACCGGTTTGATCTTGCTGGCGTTGCCGGCGGTGCCGAAGGCTTCGTAGCGGGCGACGCAGACTTCGGTCATCGCCTTCATGGTTTCCTTCAGGAATTTACGCGGGTCGAATTCAGCCGGATTCTGGGCCAGGAAGCGACGGGTTGCGCCGGTGCTGGCCAGGCGCAGGTCGGTGTCGATGTTGACCTTGCGAACACCGTGCTTGATGCCTTCAACGATTTCCTCAACCGGCACACCGTAGGTTTCCGGGATTTCGCCGCCGTATTCGTTGATGATCTTCAGCCACTCCTGAGGCACGGAGCTGGAGCCGTGCATAACCAGGTGGGTGTCCGGGATGCGGGCATGGATCTTTTTAATCTGCTCGATGGCCAGGATGTCACCGGTCGGCGGACGGGTGAACTTGTAGGCGCCGTGGCTGGTACCGATGGCAATGGCCAGGGCATCCACGTGGGTTTTCTGGACGAAATCCGCCGCTTCTTCCGGGTCGGTCAGCATCTGGCTGTGGTCCAGGGTGCCCTCTGCGCCAATACCGTCTTCTTCGCCGGCCTGCCCGGTTTCCAGGGAGCCCAGGCAGCCGAGTTCGCCTTCCACGGACACGCCACAGGCATGGGCCATCTCAACGGTGCGACGGGTAACATCTACGTTGTATTCGTAGTCGGTCGGGGTTTTGCCGTCTTCACCCAGGGAGCCGTCCATCATTACGGAGCTGAAGCCTAGCTGAATGGAGCGCTGACATACGGACGGGCTTGTGCCGTGATCCTGGTGCATAACCACCGGAATATGGGGAAACTCTTCAATGGCCGCCAGAATCAGATGGCGAAGGAAGGGAGCGCCGGCGTATTTACGGGCGCCGGCGGAGGCCTGGACTATCACCGGGGAGTCGGTTTTGTCAGCCGCTTCCATGATGGCGCGCATCTGCTCAAGGTTGTTCACGTTATACGCCGGTACACCGTAACCATGCTCGGCGGCGTGGTCCAGCAGTTGCCGCATCGATATCAGGGCCATTGGGGTTGTCTCCTTGGTTTATTAAACAATGTCTTTGGCAGACTTACCTAGTTTGGAGTCTGCTGCGGAGGGCCGAGAAGCTCTTCCGGGACACGCCGTGAATACGTCCCTGTAGGCTCGTAAAAAACATCCCTGTTTTTTACGGTCCCGGAAGAGCTTCTCGGCCCTCCTTGCGATTCAAACTCTTGCTATGCGCCGCGCTCTTCAAGAACTGCGACAGCTGGTAACGTCTTTCCTTCCACAAATTCCAGGAAAGCACCGCCACCGGTGGAAATGTACGAGATTTTGTCACTCACACCGTACTTGTCAACGGCAGCAACGGTATCACCGCCGCCAGCCAGGGAGAAGGCGTCGCTTTCGGCGATGGCTTTCGCCAGGGACTGGGTGCCGTTGCTGAACTGGTCGAATTCGAAGACGCCGACCGGGCCGTTCCAAAGAATGGTCTTGGAGGACTTCAGCAAGCCGGCGAATTTGGAGGCGGTTTCGGGACCGACGTCCAGAATCATGTCGTCTTCGGTCACGTCGTCAATTTTTTTAGTGGTGGCTTTCGCAGTTTCAGCGAATTCGCTGGCGACAACTACATCTACAGGCAGCGGAATTTCAACGCGGGAGGCGATTTCGCGGGCCGTGTCGATCAGGTCGTGTTCACACAGGGATTTGCCGACCGGGTGACCGGCGGCCGCCAGGAAGGTGTTGGCGATGCCGCCACCGACGATGATGGAGTCGCAGACTTTTTCCAGGGCGTTGAGCACGTCCAGTTTGGTGGACACCTTGGAGCCGCCGACAATGGCCACCACCGGTTTGGCCGGGTTATCCAGGGCCTTGCCCAAGGCTTCCAGCTCTGCGGCCAGCAGCGGGCCAGCGCAGGCTTCCGGGGCGAAGCGGGCAACACCATGGGTGGAGGCCTGGGCGCGGTGGGCGGTGCCGAAGGCGTCCATCACGTACACATCGCACAGGGCCGCGTACTTTTTGGAAAGCTCTTCGTCGTCTTTCTTCTCGCCCTTGTTGAAGCGGACGTTTTCGAAAAGGACGACTTCGCCGTCGGCTACATCAACGCCCTCGAGGTAATCGGTGATCAGGCGAACTTCCTGACCCAGTACCTTGCTGAGGTGGTCGGCCACCGGTTTCATGGAGGAGGCTTCGTCGTAAACGCCTTCTTCCGGGCGGCCGAGGTGGGACATCAGCATGACCTTTGCGCCTGCGTCCTTTGCCGCCTTAATCGTCGGCAGCGAGGCACGGATGCGAGCGTCGCTGGACACTTCGCCATTTTTTACCGGTACGTTGAGGTCTTCACGAATCAGTACCCGCTTACCGGCGAGATCCAGATCGGTCATTCTCTTGATAGTCATCGTTGTTCATCCCCTGATCAAAAAAAGTGTCAGTGGCTGGAGAGCCAGTGTTTGCTGACGTCCAGCATCCGATTTGCGAACCCCCACTCGTTATCAAACCAGCACAGCACCTTCACCATGGTGCCGCCGGTTACGCGCGTCTGGCCTCCGTCGACGATGCCGGAGTGGGCGTCGTGATTAAAATCGGAGCTGGCCAGAAGCTCATCGGTGTAGCCCAGAATGTGTTTCAGCGGGCCGTGGGCGGCGTTTTTTAGTAAGTTGTTCACCGCCTCCACCGAGGTGTTTTCTCTGACATTCACCACCATGTCGATTGCCGACACGTTCATGGTGGGCACCCGCATGGCCACCGAGCTGAACTTGCCTTCCATGTGAGGCAGCAAGCGCTCAATGCCCTTCGCAAGGCCTGTGTCGACTGGAACAATGTTGTGCAGGGCGCTGCGGGTTCGGCGCAGGTCCTGATGGTGATAGGCGTCGATCACCGGCTGGTCATTCATGGCCGCATGAATAGTGGTTGTCGTGCCGTGCTCCACCCCCAATGCTTCATCAAGTACCTGGATAACCGGCACCAGGCAATTGGTGGTGCAGGAGGCAGCAGCCACGATACGATCAGACTCGGCCAGTTGGTCCTGATTCACGCCATAAACAATGGTGCGATCCACATCGGATTCCGCCGGTTGTGAGAACAGCAGGCGTTCAGCACCAGCCTTCAGGTGTTGCTCGGCCGTCGCGCGGTCGGTGAAAGCACCGGAGCACTCCAGCACCAGATCAATGCCCAGCTCGTCCCAGGGCAGCTCCGATGCTTCGGCGCAACGGACGACGCGAATACGGTCCCCGTTTACCAGCAGGGAATCTCCCTCAACGTTTATCTCACCCTGGAATCGACCATGGGTGGAGTCGTAGCGGGTGAGATGGGCAATGGTATCGATGTCCGCCAGCTCGTTAATCGCGACCACCTGAAGGTGATCGCGAAAACGATTCTCGTAGAGTGCACGCAAGACGCACTGGCCGATACGGCCGTATCCATTGATGGCGATGCGATACGGTGCAGCGGTGCTCATCAGGCTTCCAGCAGCTCCCCGGCCACAGCGACAATGTTGTCTACCGTAAAGCCGAATTCCTTGAACAGCTCACCGGCAGGCGCAGACTCACCGAAGGTGCTCATGCCCACCACGCGGCCGTCCAGGCCAACGTACTTGTACCAGTAATCTTCAATAGCGGCCTCGACGGCGACCCGGTTGGTCACTTCAAGCGGCAGCACTTCCTGCTTATACGCGGCGCTCTGGGCGTCGAAGGTGTCGGTGGATGGCATGGACACCACGCGAACCTTGTTACCCTTCTGGCGCAGCGCTTCGGCCGCGTCCTGAGCCAGCCCCACTTCACCACCAGTGGCGATGAGGATCAGGTCCGGCGTGCCTTCGCTGTCTGACAGGATGTAGCCACCCTTGGCGATGTTGGCCAGTTGCTCGGCATCACGCTGCTGGTGCGGCAGTCCCTGACGGGAAAAGACCAGCGCAGTCGGGCCATCGACACGCTCCAGGGCAGCTTTCCAGGCGACCGCTGACTCAACGGCATCCGCCGGACGCCAGGTGCTCATGTTAGGCGTGGTGCGCAGGCTCGCCAACTGCTCGATGGGCTGATGCGTAGGACCATCTTCGCCCAGACCAATGGAGTCGTGGGTGAACACATAGATGGAGCGCTGTTTCATCAACGCGGCCATGCGCACGGCGTTACGGCAGTACTCCATAAAGATCAGGAAGGTAGCGCCGTAAGGTACGAAGCCGCCATGCAGGGCGACGCCGTTCATAATGGCTGCCATGCCGAATTCGCGAACACCGTAGTAAACGTAGTTACCGCTGGCGTCTTCTTTGGTCAGTGGCTTACTGCCATTCCAGATGGTGAGGTTGGAGCCCGCCAGGTCGGCAGAGCCACCCAGCAGTTCCGGCAGCATCGGGCCATAGGCGTTCAGGGTGTTCTGGGACGCCTTGCGGCTGGCAACAGTTTCGCCTTTGTCCTGGCACTCCTGAATATACGCCTGGGCCTTCTCGGAGAAGTCCGCCGGCAGTTCTCCGGCCATACGACGCTTGAGCTCAGCGGCCAGTTCCGGTTCCGCCTTTTCGTAGGCAGCAAACGCCTGCTCCCACTCAGCCTGCGCGGCGGCGCCTTTTTCACGGGCATCCCAGGCACCGTATACTTCAGACGGGATCTCGAAAGCACCGTGGTTCCAACCCAGCTTCTCGCGGGTCAGTGCAATTTCGTCCTCACCCAGCGCAGCGCCGTGACAGGCTTCGGTGCCTTGCTTGTTGGGTGAACCAAAACCAATGATGGTCTTGCAACAAATCAGTGTGGGCTGAGTTGTGTTCGCCCGGCCGGCCTCAATCGCAGCGCGAACGGCCTCCGGGTTATGGCCATCAACCTCGGGAATGACCTGCCAGCCATAAGCTTCGAAACGCCTGGGCGTGTCGTCGGTAAACCAGCCGTCCACTTCACCGTCGATGGAGATGCCATTGTCGTCGTAGAACATGATCAGCTTCCCAAGGCCCAATGTGCCGGCCAGGGAAGACACCTCGTGGGAGATGCCTTCCATCAGGCAGCCATCGCCCAGGAAGGCGTAGGTGTAGTGATCAACAACATTGTGACCAGGGCGGTTGAACTGCTCCGCCAGGGTTTTCTCCGCCAGCGCAAAACCGACCGCATTGGCAATACCCTGCCCGAGCGGCCCCGTGGTGGTTTCAACGCCCGGTGTATAACCGTACTCAGGGTGGCCCGGGGTTTTGGAGTGCAGTTGACGGAAGTTCTTGATGTCGTCGATGGAGACGTCATAGCCGCTCAGGTGCAGCAGGGAATACTGCAGCATGGAGCCATGGCCGTTGGACAGCACAAACCGGTCACGGTTAGCCCAATTGGGATTTGCCGGGTTGTGGCTAAGGAAATCGTTCCAGAGGACCTCGGCGATGTCCGCCATACCCATGGGCGCGCCCGGGTGGCCGGATTTGGCTTTCTGAACCGCATCCATGCTCAGCGCGCGAATGGCGTTGGCGAGATCTGTGCGAGACGGCATTGACGTTTCTCCAGTTTTTGGTCGGCAAAAGGTGAACGGTTAAAAAGAAGGCGCGTATTTTCGCCGATTAGTGACCACCGGGGCAAATCGGCGACACTCTTTTTATAGAAGTTTTACGGATGTTTTCAACGCCGGAATTTTTGCACAGAAATTTTATCTGATTTTTCAAACAGATCTAAATCTATATCAATTTATTTTGATATAGATGTTGATTGCCCGGAAAGACATGCCTACACTTCTTTCCCATGACATCCATGACCACACCTGCAACTGATCTGTCCTCCGTGGACGCCCTGGCACCGATCTTCAAAGCGAGCGGTGACCCGTTGCGCCTGGAGATTCTGCGGGTGTTGCGTCGGGACACCTTCGGTGTACTGGAACTGAGCCAGCTCTTCGAGATGCGCCAGTCGGGCATGAGTCATCATTTGAAGGTGATGCACAAGGCAGGACTACTGGAGCCCCAGCGGGAAGGCAACGCCATTTTCTACCGGCGCCCCCTGAACCTCGAAAGCGACAAGCTGACGGACCAGACCATCCGCCAGGTTTTCCAGAGCGTGGACCGTATTCCGCTGCCTGAGCATCTGCAGGAAAAGATCGAAGCCATCCGCAATCAGCGCGCGGACCAGTCCCAGGCCTTCTTCTCCCGTTACGCCGAAAAATTCCGGGAGCAACAGGAACTCATTGCCGCGTTTGACCTCTACGCCGAACCGGTGGCGAACCTGATTCGTAATCGTTCCGAGCGTCATGACTGGAAAACGGCCCTGGAAATCGGCCCCGGTGAAGGCGCATTCCTGCCGGTGCTCTCGAAGATCTGCAATCACGTGGTGGCACTGGACAATTCCCGCGACATGCTGGCCAAGGCCACCCGTACCTGCATCGAAGAACGTCTGAACAACGTCGATCTGATTGAAGGTGTTACCGACAACCTGTTGGCTCGTGGTGACGATTTTGACCTGGTGGTGGCCAACATGGTCCTACACCACGTACCCAGCCCCGCGGACATTTTTCTGGATGCCTCGGCACTGATGAACACCGGTGGCTGCCTGTTTGTCAGTGATCTGTGCAGCCATGACCAGGATTGGGCGAAGGAAGCCTGCGGCGATCTGTGGCTGGGTTTTGAACCGGAAGAGCTTACCAGTTGGGCCACCGATGCAGGCCTGGCTGCGGGTGAGTCGCTGTTCATCGGGCTGAGAAACGGCTTCCAGGTGCAGGTGAGAGAATTCTGGAAAACCGCAGAGTCCACATAGGACAGAAACAAAACTGTATCAATTTTTTTTGATATAGAAATATGCAGACTCAGAAAACTGATTTACGATACCAACATCAAAACTGCCGGCCTCAATCAAGAACCCATTGCCGGCCCGAATTTGCAACGCTCACAGAGGAACAACCCTATGTCTGATTACAGCGTCTTTACTTCCGAATCGGTCTCTGAAGGCCACCCTGATAAACTGGCTGACCAGATTTCCGATGCCGTCCTCGACGCCATTCTGGTCGACGACCCCCATGCCCGGGTTGCGTGCGAAACCATGGTAAAGACCGGGGTCGCTATCGTCGGTGGTGAAATCACCACCAGCGCCTGGGTGGATCTGGAAGACCTGGTGCGCGGCGTGATCAAGGACATCGGCTACACCTCCTCTACCGTGGGCTACGACGGTGACACCTGCGGTATTATCAACATCATCGGCAAGCAGTCCGTGGACATCGCCCAGGGCGTTGACCGCCAGAAGCCGGAAGACCAGGGCGCCGGCGACCAGGGCCTGATGTTCGGCTACGCCAGCAACGAAACCGACGTACTGATGCCGGCCCCGATTACCTTCTCTCACCGTCTGGTACAGCGCCAGGCCGAAGCCCGCAAAAGCGGCTTGCTGCCATGGCTGCGCCCCGACGCGAAAAGCCAGGTCACCTGTCGCTATGAAAACGGCAAGGTCACCGGCATCGACGCCATTGTTCTGTCCACCCAGCACGACGAAGACGTGTCCCAGGCAGATCTGAAAGAAGCCGTCATGGAACTGATCGTCAAGCACGCCCTGCCGGCGGAGTTGCTGCACAAGGATACCCAGTTCCACATCAACCCGACTGGCAAGTTCGTGATCGGCGGCCCTGTGGGCGACTGCGGCCTGACCGGTCGCAAGATCATCGTCGACACGTACGGCGGCATGGCCCGTCACGGCGGCGGCGCCTTCTCCGGCAAGGACCCGTCCAAGGTCGACCGTTCCGCGGCCTATGCCGGCCGTTACGTGGCCAAGAATATTGTCGCTGCTGGCCTGGCTGAGAAATGCGAGATCCAGGTGTCCTACGCCATCGGCGTGGCGCAGCCAACGTCCATCTCCCTGAATACCTTCGGCACCGGGAAGATCAGCGACGACCTGATCATCAAACTGGTGCGAGAGCATTTCGACCTGCGCCCGTATGCAATTACCAACATGCTGGACCTGCTGCACCCGATGTATCGGGCCACCGCGGCCTACGGCCACTTTGGTCGCGAGCCGGTTGAGATGACCGTTGGCGGCAAGACGTTTACTGCCTTCCCCTGGGAGAAGACAGATCGCGCTGACCTCCTTAAGGACGCTGCCGGGATCTGATTTCTGGGCTGGGTTTGAACTTGGGCTTGGGTTAGCCCTTCACTGCGGGTGGGGGCGGCGCTGAGGCACCCCCTTCATGGACACGCTACAAGCACGTCCGTGTGCGCTTGGGGTCGGCCGTCCTTGGCCTCCCACAGTCCATGAAGGGGGCACCTCACCACCGCTTCGCATTGTGGTGAGGGCTTCTCGAGACAAGCGGAAGGGAACCTTTGTGTCTCCAGCACTGATTTCGACGGAGACGGTTCTTAAAGGCCAATTTGATGGTCTTGGTCGTACAAAGACGGCCATCACCAAAATTTAAACGAGGCGGTGGGGGGATTCTCTCCCCGGAATGTGGGAGGCCAAGGATGGCCGACCCCAAGCGCACATGGATGTGCTCGTAGCGTTTCCGGGGAGAGAATCCCCCCACCGCCGATACACCGAATCGAGAGGCCACGGGACCAACCACCGAGGCCAAAGAAACGACAGGAGCAACACCATGAGCACTCCAGCAGAAAAACTGAAACAGTTCGATGACTACAAAGTTCGCGATATCTCACTCGCGGGATGGGGCCGTAAGGAAATCAACATCGCCGAAGGCGAAATGCCAGCACTGATGGCCCTGCGTGAGAAATACAAAACCGAGCAGCCGCTGAAAGGCGCCAACATCATGGGCTGCATTCACATGACCATCCAGACCGCCGTGCTGATCGAAACACTGGTTGCGCTGGGCGCTACAGTGCGCTGGTCATCGTGCAACATCTTCTCGACCCAGGATCAGGCAGCCGCCGCGATCGCCGAGAGTGGTGTCCCCGTTTTCGCCTGGAAAGGTGAGACCGACGAAGAGTATGACTGGTGCCTGGAGCGCACCGTCGGTGCCGACGTAGAGGGCTGGGAACCCAACATGATTCTGGACGACGGCGGCGACCTGACGGCCCTGCTCCACGAAAAGTATCCGGAGATTCTGGCTAACTGCCACGGTGTCACCGAGGAAACCACCACCGGTGTACACCGCCTGCAGGAAATGCTGCGGGACGGCAAGTTGAAAGTGCCGGCCATCAACGTCAACGACGCAGTGACCAAGTCCAAGAACGACAACAAGTACGGCTGCCGCCACAGCCTGAACGACGCCATCAAGCGCGCCACCGACCACCTGCTGGCCGGCAAGAAAGCGCTGGTCATCGGCTACGGCGATGTGGGCAAGGGTTCTGCTGCGTCCCTGCGTCAGGAAGGCATGATTGTGAAGGTGACCGAAGCGGACCCGATCTGCGCCATGCAGGCCTGCATGGACGGTTTCGAAGTGGTGTCGCCGTACCTCGATGGTGTCAACACCGGCACCGAAGCAGGCGTGGACAAGGCACTGCTGCAGAACACCGACCTGCTGGTCACCACCACCGGCAACATGAACGTGTGTGATGCCAACATGCTCAAGGCGATCAAGAGCGGCGCCGTGGTGTGTAACATCGGCCACTTCGACAACGAAATCGACACCGCCTACATGCGCAAGAACTGGGAGTGGGACGAGGTCAAACCGCAGGTGCACGTGGTGTATCGCGATAAGGCCGCCAACGACCATCTGATCCTGCTGTCCGAAGGCCGCCTGGTGAACCTGGGTAACGCCACCGGTCACCCGTCACGGATCATGGACGGCTCCTTCGCCAACCAGGTGCTGGCGCAGATGTACCTGTTCGAGCGCAAGTTCGCCGACCTTCCCGAAGAGGCCCGCGAAAAGGGTATCTATGTTCAGGTTCTGCCCAAGCATCTGGACGAGGAAGTGGCCCGCGCCATGGTGGAAGGCTTTGGTGGCGTGATCACCAAGATGACGCCTGAGCAGGCGAAGTATATTGGGGTACCGGTCGAAGGCCCGTACAAGCCGGAAAGTTACAAGTACTGATCAGGTAGCAGCATGGAAACCCAGAAACAGTTCAAACGCCGCTTCAGCTTTGAGTTTTTCCCGCCCAAGACCGACAAGGGCTGGGAAAAGCTGCAGGGCGTGCGCAATACGCTGGCCGAGGTTGACCCGGATTTCTTCTCGGTCACCTTCGGTGCCGGCGGCTCCACCCGGGACCGCACCGTGCAGACGGTGCTGGACCTTCACAAACGGGGCGTGTCCACCGCACCGCATCTGTCCTGCGTGGGCGCCACCCGCGACAGCATTGCGGAACTGCTGGATGTCTATCGCGACAACGGCATTAACCGCATCGTCGCCCTGCGTGGCGACATGCCATCAGGCATGGGCGCCGCCGGTGAACTGCGGTACGCCAATGAGCTGGTCAGCTTTATCCGCGAGTACAGCGGCGACACCTTCAATATTGAAGTAGCGGCCTACCCGGAGTTCCACCCCCAGGCCCGCACCGCGGAAGACGACCTGAAAAACTTCGCCCGCAAGGTTGAAGCAGGCGCCAACAGCGCCATCACCCAGTACTTCTTCAACGCGGACAGCTACTTCTACTTTATCGACCGTCTGGAGAAGATGGGCGTTACCATTCCGGTGGTGCCGGGCATTATGCCCATCGTCAACTTCTCCAACCTGACCCGCTTCTCGGACATGTGCGGCGCGGAGATCCCCCGCTGGATCCGCAAGCAGCTGGAAGCCTACGGCGACGACAGCGACAGCATCCGCAAGTTTGGTGAGGAAGTGGTCACCGAAATGTGCGCGAAACTGCTTGCTGCCGGGGCGCCCGGGCTTCACTTCTATACCCTGAACCAGGCGGAACCGAGCCTTAGCATCTGGAAAAACCTGGGGATTGGTGAGCGGGAGAAGATTGCGTTTTAAGTTTCGCTGCTCTCCCCAACGCTCCCCGGCACTCCCCCAACCCTCTCCCTCCATGGGAGAGGGTTCACCCCTCCAACCATTTGATTTTCTGCATTTCTCCGCCTGATGGTCTAAAGTGTAAGGGTTGCAGTTCCACAAACCGCCCCCGGAAAGAACAGGCTTGATCAGCCCGCATTTCTGGAGCACTCCACCGGGTGCACGGGCAACAAAAGTAAAAACAGGAGATTGTATGAGCACCAAATGGCTTAAGACGGTTGGCGCAACACTGGCACTTACCGTTGCCGCAGGCACTGCCAGCGCAGAGACCCTGCGCGTCGTCACCGACCCCAGCTTCGTGCCGTTCGAAATGATGGACCAGGAAACCGGCGAAATGATCGGTTTCGACATGGAGATCATCCGCGAAGTGGCAGACCGTGCCGGCTTTGAGATCGACCTGAACACCATGGACTTTAACGGCATCATCCCTGCCCTGCAGACGGGCAACGTGGACATCGCCATTGCCGGGATCACCATCACCGAAGAGCGTGAGGAGATCGTTGATTTCTCCGATCCGTATTACGACTCCGGCCTGCGCATCCTGGTGCGCCAGGACAATGGAAAAGTCGAGGAAATTTCAGACCTCGAAGGTGTGAAGATCGGCACCAAGATCGGCAGCACCAGCTACGACTACCTGATGAAAACGCTGGACGAAAATGACGGCGTAACGCCCTACCCAGGCAGTTCAGACATGTACATGGCGCTTATGTCAGGCGCCGTTGACGCTGTGTTCTACGATGCGCCCAACGTTGGCTACTTCGCCAGCACCCGCGGCGAAGGTAAAGTTAAAACCGTTGGCAAACTGTATGAAGGCCAGCAGTACGGCATCGCCCTGAAAAACGGCAGTGAGTGGGTGGATGACGTTAACGAAGCCCTGGCTTCCATCAAGGAAGACGGCACCTACAAGAAAATCTACGAGAAGTGGTTCGGCCCCATGCCGGAAGACATGTAAAACTGAAAACCACAGCCGGGGTGCACAACACCCCGGCTGGTAACTCCCCATCCAACGGAGACATCCACTGTGGAATTCCAGTTTCAGTTTGACTGGCAGGCAGCCATCAACGCCGTTCCTTATTTGCTCAAAGGTATTCCCTATACCCTGCTTATTTCTTTTGGCGGCCTCGCCATTGGTTTTGTGCTGGGCATTATTTTCGGCCTGTTGAGCATCAACAAAAAATGGTTTTTTCGCTGGCCCGCAACTGCGTACATCGAAATTTTCCGCGGCACCCCCATTCTCGTGCAGGTGCTGTTTATCTTCTACGGTCTGCCCGATCTGGTTGGCGGCCCGATTGACCCGCTGACCGCCGGTATCGCCGCCATTGCCCTGAACTCCGGCGCCTATATTTCCGAAGTGGTCCGGGGCGGCGTGCAATCCATCGACAAGGGCCAGACCGAGGCCGGCCTTTCCCTGGGCCTGTCGCGCTCCCAGACCTTCTGGTCGATTATCTGGCCCCAGGCCTTCCGCCGCATGATTCCGCCCTTGGGCAATCAGGCGATCGTGAGTATCAAGGACACATCACTGTTCTCGGTCATCGGTGTGGGCGAGCTGGTTCGCCAGGGCCAGGTGTACATCGCTAACACCTTTACTGCCTTCGAGGTCTACTTCGTGGTGGCGATCATGTACCTCGCGATTACCCTCTCCCTCTCACTCGTGCTCCGCCTGATAGAGCGGCGCGGACTGGCTTCTGTCTGAAGGATAGGTACCCATGACACAGATCGTGCAAATGCAGGGCATGAACAAGTACTTCGGTACCCTGCATGTCCTCAAGGAAATTGACCTGACCGTTGAAGCCGGCGAAGTGGTGGTGGTTATCGGCGCCAGTGGCTCCGGCAAATCCACCCTCATCCGCTGCGTTAACGGCCTGGAAGAGTTCGAGTCCGGCAAGCTGGTGGTGGACGGTAACGAGCTTGCCCCGAAGAGTGGCAACCCGAAAGCCCTGGCTGAAATCCGCAAGGAAGTCGGCATGGTGTTCCAGCAGTTCAACCTGTTCCCTCACCTGACGGTGAAAAAGAACATCATGCTGGCGCCCCGAAAGGTCAAGGACGCCCCCGAAACCGTCGCCAACGCCACGGCGGAGCGACTGTTGAACCGAGTCGGAATCGGCAGCCAGGCTGACAAGTTTCCCAGCCAGCTCTCGGGCGGGCAGCAGCAGCGCGTAGCCATTGCCCGCGCACTGGCCATGGAACCCCGGCTGATGCTCTTCGACGAACCCACCTCCGCGCTGGACCCGGAAATGATCGGCGAAGTGCTGGACGTGATGCGAGAGTTGGCCAAGGAAGGTATGACCATGATGGTGGTCACCCACGAAATGGGCTTCGCCCGGGAAGTGGCCGACCGCGTGATCTACATCCACGAAGGCCAGATTGTCGAGGAAGGCAAACCGGCGGATGTGTTCGACAACCCGCAAAATGAACGCACCCAGGCGTTCCTGAGCCGGGTGTTGGCGCACTGACTTACCCCGCCAGACGCGTTAAAGCAACTGGCGGGTGATCCTGTACTCCTTCTCGATCTTGGTATGGGAATCATCCGCCAGAAACCGCGCAATCTTCTTGCCCAGTAACGGCACTTCGCACCAGACATTCAGCGTAACGTAGTTGATGCAGGCCTGGTCTGTGCCCTGCAGGCGCATATTGCCCTTGATCTTCGCGGGCACGCCTTCAATTTTTACCCGGAACTCGCAATGCCATTCCCCGTCGTCCTTGCGGAACCAGTGCTCTTCCTGGCGTACGCGATTCCACTCTTTGTGAAAGCTCGCCAGGATGCCGGGCACCTCGGTGGAGGCCGTCATTTCACGCTCAACCACAACCTTCGCGGACAAGTCGTCACGGGTCAGCTCCGGTATATTCACATTGCGCGAACCCAGCCGCTGGTTTTTCTCCTGGATATGGGCCTCGTCGAAGAAAGCCCCAAGCACCCGGTCCAGGCCAGCATCGTATGAATGTCTCAATTCCAGTTCCATAAAGGCCTCCGTAAAAGAATGGCCTGATTGTGCGCGGTGAGTTTCATTCACACATTGGCCCGCCGGTCATCGGTGGATGGCATAGTGGTCAGCAGGCGTTGTTAACTGTAATATTCGCACTGGTTAACAGCCGACCTTTTGTTGGAACCTGACAGAACCCCACCGTTTGACGGAGATTTATCATGCGCAACGCTGACCTCGTCGCCCGCGGCCTCAAATCCGTATGGCACCCCTGCACCCAGATGAAAGACCACGAAGGCACCTTGCCCCTGGTGCCCATCAAACGGGGCGAAGGTGTCTGGCTTGAGGACTTCGAAAGCAACCGCTACATCGACGCCGTGAGCTCCTGGTGGGTCAACCTGTTCGGCCATGCGAACCCCAGAATCAACGCGGCTATTCAGGAGCAGATTGGTCAGTTGGAGCATGTGATCCTGGCGGGGTTTACCCACGAGCCGGTGGTCAGCCTCTCCGAGAGACTGATCGAAGTGACCCCTGAAGGCCTCAATAAGTGCTTCTACGCCGACAACGGCTCTTCTGCGATTGAAGCCGCGCTCAAGATGAGCTTCCACTACTGGAAGAATCAGGGCAAACCGGGCAAGAAAAACTTCGTCAACCTGAGCAACAGCTACCATGGCGAAACCCTGGGGGCACTGGCACTGGGCGATGTTGCCCTCTACAAGGACACCTATCAGCCGCTGCTGATGGAAGTCATGACGGCGCCCTCCCCGGATGCGTTCAACAAGGAGCCGGGCGAGACCGACGAGGAGTACGCGCTGCGGCAGTTCGAGGCCATGGACGCGCTACTGGCCGAAAAGCATGACGAAATCTGTGCCGTGGTGGTCGAACCACTGATTCAGTGCGCAGGCGGCATGCGCATGCACCATCCGATTTACCACACCAAACTGCGCGAAGCCTGCGACAAATATGGCGTGCACCTGATCGCCGACGAGATCGCAGTTGGCTTCGGCCGCACCGGCACCCTGTTCGCCTGCGAGCAGTCCGGTATCACTCCGGATTTCATGTGCCTGTCCAAAGGACTGACCGCGGGCTACCTGCCATTGTCGGTGGTGTTGACGACGGACACCGTCTACAACGCCTTCTACGACGATTACGAAACCCTGAAGGCCTTCCTGCACAGCCACAGCTACACCGGCAACCCCATCGGTTGCGCCGTGGCGCTGGCCACCCTGGACATCTTCCGCGACGACAACGTCATCGAGAACAACAAACGCCTGAGCACCTGCATGGCTGACTCCGTCGCCCACCTGGCGGACCACCCCAACGTCGGCGACATCCGCCAGCACGGCATGACCCTGGCGGTGGAAATGGTGAAAAACAAAGCCACCAAAGAGCCCTTCCCCTGGCAGGAGCGTCGCGGCATCCGCGTATACCAGCATGCGCTCACCCGCCAGTCGCTATTGCGGCCATTGGGTAACGTAGTCTACTTTATGCCCCCTTACGTGATCACCGAAGAACAGATCCGCCACCTGGCCCAAGTGGCCACAGAAGGCATCGAAATCGCCGTACGGGACTGACAAACATCATGCGCATCCCCCGCATCTACACCGACTCACCCCTGAGTGAAGGCGCCACAGCCGGCCTGGACGACAATGCAGCGCAACACGTCGGCCGTGTGCTGCGCATGCAGCCCGGCCAGGAACTGCTGCTGTTCAACGGCGACGGCAACGACTACCCCGCCACCATCACCGAGGCCGGGAAGAAACACGTGTCGGTCGAGGTGGGAACGCCGTCCGCCAATGTCACAGAGTCCCATCTGGAGGTCGTACTCGGGCAAACCCTGTCGAAAGGCGACCGCATGGACTACGCCGTTCAGAAAGCCGTGGAAATGGGCGTTACCCGCATCGTACCGCTGACCACCGAACGCTGCGACGTCAAACTCAAAGGCGACCGTGAAGACAAACGCCTACGCCACTGGCAATCCGTCGCCATCAGCGCCGCCGAACAATGCGGCCGAGCCCGGGTGCCCGAGATAGTACCGGTGATGACACTGTCGGAATGGTTTGAAAACTCGGGTGACTGCGATTTGCGCCTGGTCCTGCACCACCGCACCGAACAATCCCTGGACACCCTTGCCAAGCCCGCTCGCGTCGCGCTGATGATCGGCCCCGAGGGCGGCCTAAGCCCGGACGAAATCACCGCTGCCGAAACCGCCGGCTTCCTCCCCGTTGCCCTCGGCCCCCGCGTTCTACGAACCGAAACCGCCCCGGTTGCCGCCATGGCGCTGTGTCAGTGGTTGTGGGGTGATATCGGCGGTTGAGCCTACCGACTGTGCCGCCATCTCAATCTGGCGCGCAAGTCATTGACAGAGCCGGCCCCCGACAACATTATCCCTGTCGAGTGATAAGTCTGTTGAGAATAGCTCTGTAGTCGGGGCTGTATTACGGGGAGGCCTTTCCAAAACTGTGCGGAGCCATGGATGGCGGAGCCCAAGCGCCACAGGGATGTGCCGCAAGGAGCGTGTTTTGGAAAGGCCTCCCCGTAATGCAGCAAACTCCAGAACCCAAAAAGCGAACACCGGATGACAAGCCTGCTAAGCACCCCAGAATTCTGGCAATACCTCAGTATCCCCGTCATTGCCGCCCTGATCGGCTGGACCACGAACTGGCTGGCCATCAAAATGACCTTCTACCCGCTGGAATTCATCGGCAAGCCCCCGTTACTCGGCTGGCAGGGCATCATCCCCTCAAAGGCCCGAAAAATGGCCGCCATCAGCGTCGACGCCACCATCTCCAAGATTGGCACCGTGCAGGAAATCTTCCAGCAAATCGACCCCAAGGTACTGGCAGCCCACATCCTCTACACCGTCGAACCCCGAACCGAAGAATACGTCGACGAACTGATGCTCAAGGAATATCCCACCTTCTGGGAAAACCTGCCCTCCTCAGCCAGGAACATGGTCTACGACCGGGTACGCAAGTCCACCCCGCAACTGGTGGACAACCTGGTGGGTGACGTTTCCGACAACATCGAAGACCTGCTCGACATCAAAAGCATGGTCATCGAACGCCTGGCCAAGGACAAACGGCTGCTGAACCGGATCTTCATCGAGTGCGGGGAAGTGGAATTCCGTTTCATCATCAACTCCGGCTTCTATTTCGGCTTCCTGTTCGGCCTGGTTCAGATGACCGTCTGGTATTTCTATCAAAGCTGGTGGGTACTGCCTTTCTTCGGCCTGATGGTGGGCTGGGCAACCAACTGGATCGCGCTGAACGTGATCTTCCGACCCTTGCACGAAAAGAAAGTCGGCCCTTTCCGATTCCAGGGACTGTTCCTCAAACGCCAGCAGCAAGTCGCCGAATCCTTCTGCCACATCGTCACCCACGAAATACTCACCGTTGGCAACATCATCAACGCCATACTGGAAGGCCCGAAGGGCGACCGGGCCCGCAACATGGTCAAAAAGCACATTAAACCCCTGGTGGACGAAACCGCCGGCATGGGTAAGGCCCTGACCCAGATGGCGTTTGGACCAACAGGCTTTGCGACCCTAAAGAATCAGGTCGGCAAAAAAGCCATCGAAATTTCGCAAACCTCCTTCAATAACCCGGTGTTCGAAACCGACCGGGCAAGGGCCGTGGAAAGCATCATGGTGGAGCGCATGATTGCCCTCTCATCTGAGGAATTCCAGGACCTTCTTCGACCCTGCTTCCAGGAGGACGAAATCAAACTGATACTGGTGGGCGCCTTCCTGGGATTCGCCGCCGGTATCTGCCAATTGGTGTTCGTCTTCGGAGGCTCTGTTTTCTGAGGCTCTAGCGCCAAAAAGCCTGCTTTATACTGTGCATAGCCGCCAGCTCATTCTATACTCGCGGTGTACGGGTATGTATTTCCCGGCGACTATTCTTTTCCCGGAGGCATCGGATGCCAGGCTTTATTTCCTGGATTTCAGGACTTTTCTCGTCCGACAAACCAACAACCGCAACAGCACCTGAATCCCGCCTGCTCAACCCGGTTGTTTCAACAAACGACAGCCCGGACATAGACCCGGCCCTGATCGACAAATTGGAAGAACGTCTGTTTTGCTGGCTGCTTGACTCACCCCCCGCCACGCTACGCTCAGAAACCGGGCAATGGGATGAAGTGCTGGAAAAACTGCGCTGGCGAATCGCCAATAGTGAGTTGGACGAATTACCGCGCCAACCCATGACCCTGCCGATGCTGATGCGGGCACTCTCCGATGCCAAAACAGGCCGCAACCAACTGACGGAGATCATCCTCAATGACCCCGCGTTGACCGAACAACTACTGCAGATTGCCAACAGCCCTTACTTCCGCACCGGCGACCAGTCCATCGACTCGGTGGACCAGGCGGTCTTTGTTCTGGGTATGGACGGTATTCGCAACGTTATTTCCGCTGCCATCATGCGGCCGATGATGGCAGCCAGGAACAGTCGGGAAGCGCTCTTTGCACAACGGGTATGGCGCTGGGGGCTCACCTGTGCCCGCAGTGCGGAGTTGATTGCGAAGATTCAGGGCCAGGATAGCAGCGTCTATTTCATGGCAGGCCTACTGCCAGCACTCTCTTACATCACACTACGAAGGGAGTTGCAGCGCGTCTGCAGGACAGAATCCGGGCTGGTGGAACCGCCCCCCTCGCTGATCCACATCGCCCTTTCCCGATACCAATGGGCCACGTCGCAATTGCTGGCCAATGAATGGAACCTACCGCCTAAATACCATGCCCAGCTTCTGGCGGCGGAACGGCCGGCGCCGAGGCAGCAACTCACCCCGCTGAACGACGGTATTATTATCGGCACCCGGGAGGTGTTACGTCACGCCCACCAACGCAATATGCCGGAAGAAGACGTATTGCGCATTACTCACATCTCGAGGGAGCAGTTTACACGGGTGCGCAAGGTGATCCTCGATACCCTGGAGGCGGGTGCAAAAACCCGCGCCTAGGTTTTGTCTCCATAACCCCCTTCCTGCTTCAGCAGTTCGGCGAAGGACACCGATTCGTGCTCCGGAGGGCGTTCCATCAGATGGCTCGGCACGGCATAGGGTAAACGGTCAGCGACCCGATCCTCATCACGACGTATGGCTTCCAGCACGCTGCCAACGGTGATCCTCTCGAGGGACTGGCCCGGGGCCAGGCAATCACCGTTGCGACCGGCCAATGTCAGCAGTCTGGCACGGATCAGCTTGTCGCTGATACCACGGGTCACCTCCCCCGGCACTCTGAGTTGCTGTTCAACCGCTTCCTGCTGCGGTGCCGGCCGGCCTTCGCTGAAGGGTTTCGCCACCAGCCACATCAACGCCAGCCCGGTTTTTTCCAGAAGTTCCGGCGACAACCGCACCTGGCGGCGTTTGGCCACCGAGCCCGGGTTCTGGAGATAGAAGGCAATGCTGGACCCCAGCAGCAGAATCATCCAGTTGAGGTACACCCAGATCAACAGGATGATGCCGATTGCGAAACTGGAATAGATGGCAGCGTACTTGGCGGAACCGGCGACAAACGACGCAAACAGCATACCCGCCGCCTGCCAGGATATACCTGCCACCAGGCCACCGATGAACGCATAGCGAAGCTTCACCCGGGTGTTGGGAATAAACACGTACACGAAGGTGAACGCCCCGACCACCAGCATGAACGGGGTAAAGCGGGTGGCGAAGACAATCATGGAGCCGAGCGGCTCGATTTCCATCAGCGCCTGCACGAACGCCGACGAGAAAATGGTGGCACTGATACCGATGGCCGACACCATCAACAACGGCCCCACCATGATAACGCTGAGATAATTACTGAAGCGCTGGGCCATCGAGCGCATGTCCGGCACCCGCCAGATCATGTTGAAAGAACGCTCGATCTTCTGCACCAGTGACACCACGGTATAAACCAGCAGTGCCAGGCCGACTGAGCCGAGCACACCCACTTTCATGTTATCCACGAAGCCCAGAATCTGCTCGGCAATCTCGACGCCCTGGGGGCCCATGGGCCGAAAGAACTGGAACAGGAAGGGTTCCATACGCTGGTGTACGCCCAGCGCCTTGAGCACCGAAAAGCTCAAGGCCAGCAACGGCACAATACTCAGCAAGGTGGTATACACCAGGCTCATGGCATGGAGCGTCAAGTTGCCACTAACGACGTCCCGCACCAGCGCATAAGCCGTTCGCCCGGTTTTATAAAGCCAGGTCCACGGCCAGTGCTGCGGTGGATTGGGGTTGGCGAGAATCCAGGTTTCCGCAGACTGAAGCCGGTCTTTGAATTGAAATGAAGCCACACAACGTCCTGTTTGCCAGTGTTTTGTACAGATTATCAGTCAGATACCAATTCACAACAAAGTATGGCGTATTGTGTGGCTTTTACTAGCGGTTTCGGCTCAGTATCGGAACTGGCTGATATTTCCTCTCAGCACTTCGCTCAGTGACGCGAGGGAATCGGTCATGCTTCCGGTATCGCGGGCATTGTCTGAAATGTCTTCAATCTGGCGCTTGAGGTTGATCAGGTTTTCGTCGATTTTGCTGACAGCCTCGCTCTGCTCAGCCGCAGCCTGGGCGACCTGTTGGTTGAGCAAACGCATTTCGCCCGCCTTCTCATCGATCAGCCCCAGGCTCTCGCTGCACTGCCGTATACGCTGGACGGTTGTGCGGCTCTCCTGCCGTCCGGCCTCCACCGCTTCGACGGCATCACGGGACTGTGCCTGCAACGATGACACGAGATCGTCTATCTGCCCGGTCGAGTTCGCCGTCTGGCTGGCCAGGCCCCGCACTTCGTCGGCCACAATGGCAAACCCCCGGCCCATTTCACCGGCCCTGGCCGCCTCAATGGCAGCGTTCAATGCCAGCAGGTTGGTTTTCTCCGAAATGCCCCGGATTACATCCACAACCTGGCCGATAGACTGGCTTTGGCTGGCCAGCCCGGCGATGGTTTCGGCCACGGCTTCCACTCGTGTTTCCAGCCGAGCCATAGTGGAGGCGGCGACATGACCGATCAGGCCGCCAAATCTCGCCAGCATCTGATCAAAGGCGCGGGTGATCACGCTTAATTCATCGTTCTTGCGGTACTCGAGACTGCCCCGCAGGTCATTGTCGGCCTGTATTTCGCCAATGCGCTGCCCCAACCTGCGCACCGGACGAAGCAGTGAACGCAGGAACAGCGTGCCCAGCAACAATGCCGAGATAACGAGCGCGCCAGCCATTATCAGGCTGACCGATCCAGCCCGATCAATTTCGTGCCGAATAGCACCGCCACTGATGGCGACCTGATCACTGGCACGCCTGACTGTCTCTCCGGCTTCCAACACGCCCCCGGTGAGTACGGCCTCCCGTTGCTGGTAGCCGCTGCGGATATCGTTGAGGCTAGCCGTGAGACTAACGGCCTGTTCACGGGCGGCCTCCGCCATCGAACGCCCCATCAGCATCATGGATTTTTCAAAGAACTCGAACATTTTTTCGCCGAGCGTGCGGTACTGTTCCACGGTTTCTGTCATTTCCGCGATCTCCGCCTGCAGGCTGCTATCGGCCGCCACCATGGCAGCCAGCTCGTCCACCAACTGTTCGGAGGCGGCTTGAGCCTTGTCCAGGGACTCCATGTCCGCATTCAGAGCGGCGTGAAAATACCAATACTGCATCGCCCCCATATGTTGCTGGGCGACCGTAACGCGTTCGGACAGCTTGCCCAACGCCCTTTGCTGGTCAATGAGTTCGGACTGCTCATCAATGGCAACCATTTGGCCGGCGATGCCGCGTGCCTGCTGATCGACACTGTCACCAATGCCGGCTATGCGCTGGTAAACCAGGGCCGATGACGCAACGGACAGGCCGATCAACAGGGTAAACAGCAGGATCACCCGGGAACGGATGGTCAATTCTAATCGGGGGAATGCCATAGCGAGCTCACTCAGTTCGTAACGTAATGCCGGCGTGTCCAGCCCCGCATGTCATCCAGCCTTTCAAGCCGACCTGCAGCCTCCTTGAGCGTGGACGCTATGGGGTAATCATCGGCCAACATGCCGTCAAAGCGGATGGTCATCAGATCCCAGAAGCGTTTCATCTCAGGAATGTTGGGCATGATTTCCCCACGACTGGCGGAGCGGAAGGTATGGTCGATAAACGGGTCTTCGCTGAGGGTTTTCACCACTTCCAGATGGGCCACGGCGCCAAGGGGCTTGTCGTCATTCACGGCGTGCAGGCCGGATTCGGTCAGCAGATAGTCCTCCATGAACTGACGGGCCAGTTCATGGTTGGTGGATACCGCGCTGATCCCGGCGGCCAGCACGCCCACGAAGGGTTTTCCAGGTTCACCGCTGACAGTGGGCACGTCGGCTATGCCCACGTTGATACCGGCGTCCCGGATCTCACTCCAGGCCCAGGGACCGTTAATGATCATCGCAGTCTGACCGGCCTTGAAGCCGTCCATCATGGTGCCGTAATCCGCATCTGCCGACAGCACACCGGAATCCAGCAAGTCTTTTATGCCTGCCACGGCACCGACAGCGCCATCTGTGTCCACACCAACATCGGAGAGGTCGTAAACCTGGTTTTCCAGGCCGAAACTGTACCCACCGGATCCGGCGAACACTGGCCAGGAAAAATACACATTCTTGTAGTCCCAGGAGATGGCCTCAATACCCTGTGCGCTCAGTCGTTGATGCTCAGCTTTCACGCCTTTCAGAGTGGCTGGCGGTGTTGAGACCAAATCCTTGTTGTAGAGCAGACTGACCACTTCCATGGCGATCGGGTAGCCATACACCCGATCGCCCACGGAAACCGCCTGCCAGGCAAAGGGTGCAATAGCCTCACGCACCTGCTCGGACGGCTCGATGGGGCGCAGGTGGCCCTCATTGATCCAGCTTCCAAAACGATCGTGGGGCCAGATCACGATATCGGGCGCCTTGGAGGAATAGCCGTAATGGTCGTACTCGGAGGTGAGATCGTCCGGCGTCTCCACGGTCACAGGAATGCCGGTTTCGGCTTCGAAGCGCCGGCCGACTTCAGCCAGTCCTTCATACCCCTTGTCGGAGTTGATCCAGATAAGCAGTTCACCGCGTTCAAAAGAGAACGCCGGCGCGGAAAAGAAAACACAGGAAAGCGCAAGAGCCAGGAGAGGTCTGATCATAGGTATCGCCCTGTTGTTATTGTTTGAGCGTTGGTGAAACGCATGCCCCTATCGGGGGCATTTCACAGGGAGTTTAGGCGGGGAAGAACCGCAGCCGCGTCATACGGCTGCGAACTTTTCAGGGGGGAGTGAGGGGGCGTACCCGGGAAAACCGTCAGAAAATCAGACCAGCGAAGACAGATTACGCGCCGTAATATCGACGATTCGTTGCCGCGCTTCCCGACTCGCCCAGGCCGAATGCGGCGTTACAATCAGGTTGGGAATATCATCCGCCAGCAACGCATTGCCATTTCGGGGCGGCTCCTCCGTCAGCACATCAAAGCCAGCACCGCCAATAGTCCCCGCCCGCAGGGCGTCCGCCAGCGCCTGCTCGTCCACCAGCCCGCCACGGCTGGTATTGATCAGCAGCGCCTCCTTTTTCATCATCTTCAGCTCGCGGGCGCCTATCATATTCCGGGTGTCATCCGTCAGCAGGCAGTGAAGCGACAGCACATCCACTTTGGGCAGCAGCTCATCCAGGGGAATCCGGGGGTAACCATCCACCTCACCAGTTGCCTGTCCGGGCCTTGCGCCAAGTACAATATTCATCCCGAACGCCTTTGCGCGCTCCACAACGCCCTGCCCAAGGTCGCCATAGCCAACAACCCCCAGCGTGCGCCCTTCCAGTTCCATGATGGGATGATCCATCAGGCAGAACATCGAGCTTTGCCCCCAGCGTCCGGCCCGCACGTCCCTGTCGTAATCCACCAAGCGCGTGGCCAGCGCGAGAATCAACGCCATGGTGTGCTGCGCCACGGTGGAGCGGCCATAGTTGGTCACGTTCATCACCGTTACGCTGTGGTCTTTCGCCGCTGCCTTATCAATGTTGTTCAGCCCCGTCGCCACCACCGCAACCGTCTTTAGCTCCGGGCAGGCCTCGAAGTGCTCCCGCGACAGCACAACCTTATTCACCAATACCGTGTCGAATCCCCGTATGCGCTCCTGCACCTGCTCGGGGGACGTTCGCGGATGTTTGACCATTTCCCCGGTCACTGCCTCAATCGGCGAGAGGTCCACATCGTTACCCAGTGTGTCTGCGTCCAGAAATACGGCTTTCATTCGTCGTTCCTTATTCATGAAGTTTTTGGCCGACCAACAGAGCCCCAGATTAAGTTAGACTGAGCGAAACCTCCAATTGGCGAAAAGGGGAACACTCATGGAACATCAATTCTGGCACGAACGCTGGGCCAAGAAAGAAATCGGCTTCCACGAAGGCACCGTCAATCAGTACCTCCATGACCACTGGCCAGAGCTCGCCGGCAATGGCACCGGTGCCGTGCTCGTTCCCCTGTGCGGAAAGGCCCATGACATGTGGTGGCTCCATGACCGCGGCCACGCTGTCATCGGCGTGGAATTGAGTGAGGTTGCCTGCAAGGACTTCTTCGAAGAGGGCCAGGAGAAAGCGAAGGTTCACCCGGGCGAACCCTTCACCAAATTTGCCCACGACGATCTCCAGCTTTGGTGCGGCGACTTTTTCCAGTTGGTGCCTGAGGACCTGAAGCACGTTCGGCTGGTGTACGATCGTGCTGCCCTGATCGCCCTGCCACCCCACATGCGCCAGGATTATGTCGACCACCTGACCGCCGTGATTCCGGACGGCACCCGCATACTTCTGATCACCCTGGACTACGATACCGACATCAAGGGCCCGCCGTTCAATGTCAGTGACGAAGAGGTACTGAAACTATACTCCGCTGATTACGAGATCGAACATATACTCACCAATACGCTGGCAAAAGATCACCCTTTTACCAAGCGTAAAGGGCTTGCTGGCGCGACGGAGAGCGTGTTCCGTCTTACAAAGCGCTGATACACAATTTAATGAACCTTAACGCTTTTACTCCTGTCCAAGTCCCGAAGCTTGAACTAAGCTCACAGTAACGAGACCGACATAAACGCGTCAGCGTAAATCGGTCTGTTACTCCCTATACTTCCACCCATAACCATAACGACCGCCTGGAGCGGCGGACCCAACAGCAACGGGGATATTTTGTGAACTAAAAGCTGTCTTTTCATGGCAAGAGAGCAAGCGAGGGGCCATCTATGAGCATAATGCAGCATTTCAAAGACCGGTATGAAGCAACTCAGGAAGAAGAATACACTCTTGAGGAATACCTGGAGATCTGCAAAAAGGACCCGGCGGCATACGCCACTGCCGCAGAAAGGATGCTACTGGCCATTGGCGAGCCGGAGCATATCGACACTTCCCGTGACTCCCGGCTGTCACGTATCTTTTCCAACAAAGTGATCAAGCGCTACCCGGAATTCTCCGAGTTCTATGGCATGGAAGAGGCCGTGGAAAACATCGTTTCCTTCTTCCGCCATGCTGCCCAGGGCCTGGAAGAGAAGAAACAGATCCTCTACCTGCTTGGCCCCGTCGGTGGCGGCAAGTCCTCGCTCGCTGAAAAACTCAAGTCACTGATGCAGAAAGTGCCCTTTTACGCGATCAAAGGGTCACCCGTTAACGAATCCCCGCTGGGCCTGTTCGATCCAGCCGAGGATGCCAGCATTCTGGAAGAGGAATACGGCATCCCGCCCCGCTACCTCAAGTCCATCATGTCGCCCTGGGCGGTAAAACGCCTGCACGAGTACGGCGGCGACATCAGTCAGTTCCGTGTGGTGAAGATGTACCCGTCGGTACTGGATCAAGTGGGTGTATCCAAGACCGAGCCGGGCGATGACAATAACCAGGACATTTCCGCCCTCGTAGGCAAGGTGAATATCCGCATGCTGGAAGACTTCTCCCAGGATGACCCGGACGCCTACAGCTTCAGCGGCGGCCTGTGCAAGGCCAACCAGGGCCTGATGGAATTCGTGGAGATGTTCAAGGCGCCTATCAAGGTGCTGCATCCGTTGCTCACCGCCACCCAGGAAGGCAACTACAACACCACCGAAGGCATGGGCTCCGTGCCGTTCGACGGTATTATCCTGGCCCACTCCAACGAGTCCGAGTGGCAGACCTTCCGTAACAACAAGCACAATGAGGCCTTCCTTGACCGGGTATACATCGTCAAGGTGCCCTACTGCCTGCGCGTGACGGAAGAAATCGATATCTATCGCAAGCTGCTGCGCGACAGCTCCCTCTCCGGCGCTCCCTGCGCACCGGACACCCTGGATATGCTGGCGCAGTTCTCCATCCTGTCGCGGGTCAAAGAGCCGGAAAACTCCAGTATCTTTTCCAAGATGCGGGTTTACGATGGCCAGAACATCAAGGATACCGATCCCAAAGCCAAGTCGATCCAGGAATATCGCGATTCAGCCGGCGTGAATGAGGGCATGGACGGACTGTCCACCCGTTTCGCGTTCAAGATTCTGTCCAAGGTCTTCAACTTCGACACCACGGAGGTGGCGGCTAACCCGGTTCATCTGCTCTATGTGCTGGAAAAACAGATCGAGCAGGAGCAGTTCCAGGCCGAGACCCACGACCGCTACCTGCGGTTTATCAAGGAGTTCCTGGCGCCTCACTACGTTGAGTTTATTGGCAAGGAAATCCAGACGGCTTACCTTGAAAGCTACAGCGAATACGGCCAGAACCTGTTCGATCGCTACGTCACCTATGCCGACTTCTGGATTCAGGATCAGGAATACCGTGATCCGGAAACCGGGGAAATTCTCGACCGCTCGTCCATTAACGACGAACTGGAGAAAATCGAGAAGCCGGCCGGCATCAGCAACCCGAAAGACTTCCGCAACGAGGTGGTCAATTTCGTGTTGCGGGCACGGGCGAACAACCAGGGTCGCAACCCGTCCTGGCTCAGCTACGAAAAACTGCGCAGCGTGATCGAGAAGAAAATGTTCTCCAATACCGAGGACCTGCTGCCGGTTATTTCCTTCAATCCGAAGGCCAGCCAGGAGGATCAGAACAAGCACAAGCAGTTCGTCGAACGTATGGTCGATCGAGGCTACACGGAGAAACAGGTCCGCCTCCTTGCGGAATGGTACCTGCGGGTTCGTAAGTCTCAATAAGTCAGCCTTCATACGCTGAACTGGAGTGAAACTATGGGTATGACCCACGTAGTCGACCGGCGACTGAACGGCAAGAACAAGAGCGCGGTAAACCGGGAACGTTTCCTGCGCCGTTACCGCCATCACATCAAGAAGGCCGTGGCGGACGCGGTTCACCGGCGCTCCATTACGGATATTGAGCGTGGTGAGAATGTCAGTATTCCGTCTAGGGATACTGACGAACCCATCTTCCACCATGGCCAGGGCGGCAAGCGGGAAATGGTCCACCCCGGCAACAAGGAGTTCGTGACGGGTGACACGGTGCCCAAACCCCCGGGCGGTGGCGGCGGAGGCCAGGGACAGGGCCAGGCCAGCCCGGATGGCGAAGGCATGGATGAGTTCGCCTTTCAGATTACCCAGGAAGAATTCCTCGACTTTCTGTTTGATGATCTGGAACTTCCCAATCTCGCCCGTAAAAAGCTGAAAGACACCGAGGCGTTCAAATACGTTCGCTCCGGCTTTTCAACCCAGGGCATACCCGCCAAGCTGGACGTGGTTCGCTCATTGCGGGGCGCCCATGCCCGACGTCTTGGCCTCGGTGGCGCGCGCCGTAAGAAAATCCGCCGAATGGAGGAAGAGCTGGCCGCGCTGAAAAGCGCGCCGGAGGATCTGGACCCGGCCTTCAGCCACGAGGACCAGATCAAAGCCCTGGAAGATGAGATTGCCGATCTCAAGGCCAATGTCCGGCGTATCCCGTTCATTGACGAGATTGACCTGCGGTACCGCCAGCACGTGAAGAAGCCCCAGCCAGCCACCAGTGCCGTGATGTTCTGCCTGATGGATGTGTCCGGGTCGATGACCCAGATGCACAAGGACATCGCCAAACGTTTCTTCATCCTGCTGTATCTGTTCCTGAAGAAGAACTACAAGAAGATCGAAGTGGTCTTCATCCGCCACCACACCAGCGCCAAGGAAGTGGACGAGGAAGAGTTCTTCTACTCACGGGAAACAGGCGGCACCATCGTATCCAGTGCTCTGAAACTGATGCACAAGATCATCGAGTCCCGCTACTCCCCTGCGGAGTGGAACATCTATGCCGCCCAGGCTTCGGACGGTGACAACTGGAACGATGACTCTCCCATCTGCAGCAAGTTGCTGGCCGACAGCATCCTGCCTTTGGTGCAGTATTACGCTTATGTGGAGATCACGCCCCAGGATCACCAGATGCTCTGGTACGAATACGAGAAAATTCAGGAGCGGTTCCCGCAGAGCTTCGCGCTGCAACAGATCGCCGACCCTGGTGAAATCTATCCGGTCTTCCGCCAGTTGTTCGAGAGGAAAGCCGCATGACCGACACCATCGACAGACCCAACGAGCCGAAAACCCGGGAACCTATCTCGACCAGTTCCGAGTGGACCTTCCCGCTGATCGAGAAATACGACGAGGAAATCGCCAAATGCGCGGCGGAGTTCGGTCTCGACACCTACCCCAATCAGGTGGAGGTGATCAGCGCCGAACAGATGATGGATGCCTACAGCTCCGTCGGTATGCCCGTGGGTTACCACCATTGGTCTTTCGGCAAGCAGTTCCTGTCTACCTCCAAAGGGTATCAGCGGGGGCAGATGGGGCTTGCCTACGAGATCGTGATCAACTCCGATCCCTGCATCGCTTACCTGATGGAGGAGAACACCCTGCCCATGCAGGCATTGGTGATTGCCCACGCTTCCTATGGCCACAACTCGTTCTTCAAGGGCAACTACCTGTTCCGCACCTGGACCGACGCCAGCGCCATCATTGACTATCTGGTATTCGCCCGTAACTACGTGGCCGAGTGCGAGGAGCGTTATGGCCTGGATGCGGTGGAAGAAATCCTGGATTCCTGCCACGCGCTGATGAACTACGGCGTTGACCGCTACAAACGCCCCGCGCCGATCTCTGCCGCCGAAGAGCTGCGCCGGCAAAAGGAACGCGAGGAATATCAGCAGCGCCGGCTCAACGATCTTTGGCGCACCATCCCCAAAATGGGCGAGGATGACGACCCGGTGAGCCGCAAGAAGCGCTACCCGGAAGAACCCCAGGAAAACATCCTCTACTTCATCGAGAAGAACGCGCCACTACTGGAAACCTGGCAGCGGGAAATCATCCGTATCGTTCGAAAGCTGGGGCAGTACTTCTACCCGCAGCGCCAGACCCAGGTGATGAACGAAGGCTGGGCCACCTTCTGGCATTACACCCTGCTACACAGAATGTACGACAAGGGCTTGGTGAACGACGGTTTCATGATGGAGTTTCTGCAAAGTCATACGGCCGTGGTTTACCAACCACCGTTTGACAGCCCCTGGTATTCGGGCATCAACCCCTACACTCTGGGTTTTTCGATGTTCACCGACCTGCGGCGGATCTGTGAGAATCCCACCGACGAGGACCGCGAATGGTTCCCGGACTTTGCCGGTTCCGACTGGCTGGAAACCCTGCATTTCGCCATGAAGAATTTCAAGGATGAGAGTTTCATCCAGCAGTTCCTGTCCCCAAAAGTGATGAGGGATCTGAAGCTTTTTGCCATTCAGAACGATGACGAGGAAGACGTCTACCGGATCACCGCCATCCACGATGACCCCGGCTACCGCAGCCTTCGGGAAAAGCTGGCACGGCAATACAACCTGAGCTACCGCGAACCCAACATCCAGGTTTGGAACGTGGATGTCAGGGGAGATCGTTCACTGACCCTGCGGCACATTCCCGTCGACCGGGTTCCACTTGGCGACGACACTGACGAGGTGCTTCGTCACGTGCATCGTTTGTGGGGCTTTGATGTCCACCTTGAAAGCGTCGACAACGGCGTGGTCATGGAGGAGTGCCACTGCCCGCAACGGGAACCGGACGACGCGGATTGAATGTCGCCATTAATTGTCAGAATGCCCACTCCAGCCCGGCATAGAAAGTTCTGCCGGGCGCGGGCTCATAGTAGCCGCGATCTTCTATCGGCCTGTCTGCATTGGCATTGATGCGGATATTGCTGAAGTAATCCTCATCCAGAAGGTTGCGGATACCGCCGTAGACGCTGAATTTCTGACTGCCCACGCGAACGCTGTCACCGGCCCGAATCCCCAGCAGCCAGTAGTCACTGACCCTGGTCTGGTTGCTGTTCTCGGCGTACAGGTCACCCACGTACTGCCACTCCAGGGCAGCAAACCGTTGCCCGTCACCGCGCCACTCAACCTCCGTAACCCATTGCTCCTGCGGTAACCCCGGCAGGCGATTGCCATCGGCGTCATTACCCTGCTCGTCGGTAAAGTCCTTGAGTGTGTAGTCCGCCAGGGTCACGGCGCTGGTTACGCGCCAGGCGTAGGAAATGTCCCACTTCAGGCCAAGCTCCACCCCATTCCGTTCTGTGCGCCCGGCGTTTTCGTAGAAGGTACGGTTATTGATCTCATAGGGCAGGATTTCGTCGTCCACCCGGATGGAGAACAGCGCCAGGTCGTAACGGACCCCCTGCCCCAGGCCGCCGCGTATACCGACTTCCCGGTTAAGCGCCTGCTGGGGCTCAATGTCTGGATTGAAGCCACCGCTACCGTCGGGATTGGCAAACTCCGTGAAGGTGGGTGCTTCAAAGGCCGTGCCCACCGTGGCGTAGAACTGCTGGCGTGGCGCCAACCGATAGCTGACTCCCGCAAAGCCACTGAATTCGCGATAAGTGCGGCTGCCGGAATCGTCTCCATCACTGGTCCTGTGATCGTCCACCGACAGCCGCAGGCGATCAAACCGGGTGCCCAGAGACACGTTCAGGCGCTCCGTCAATGCCAGATCACCCTGGGCAAACACCGCTGCGGTAGTGCCGTTCTGGGTTTCGTCCTGGGTTTGTCCGGTGACATCTCCGTTAAACGACACCGAATAACGCCGGCGCTCATCAACCTGGCGATGGAGATCAGCGCCCACCACCCAGGTCAGCGGAAGGCCCGCTACCTCGCTGCCCTGCTGGTAATCCGTACTGACGCCGTAGAACTGCCGGTCGTAGGCAATTCGGCTGGGGCCGGGAAACGGCAGTTGCTGGGCAAAATCACGGTGCGTGAAAAAGGTACTAACGGTCAGATCCCCAACACCCATCTCGGCGGTTTCATACAGCAACCCCAGCGTCTGCTGGTCAACGTCCTGGCCGGCGTCAAGCCGTTCGGCATTGGCCGTCGCCTGGCGGCGATCCTGTTCCACCTGGCTCGCTGTCAGGCCGGCGGGGTCTTCTGCTTTCGGCGTGTGCAGAGCATTGAGCGTGGCGGTCAGGCGCTGCCCATCTCCCCATTCGTGGGACAACCGCCCATTAAAAAGGCCTTTTTCAACCTCGCTCTGGTCGCGGTAGCCGTTGTAGTTGAGCCAGGACGCAGTTGCGATGCCACTCGTAGCCCCCTCGCTTCCGTTGGCCTGGAACGTGGTTTTGTAATAGTCGTTGCTTCCCACATCCTGACGCAGGCGCGCGCCCGGCGGCATTTCGCCTCCGCGGGCCGTGGTAATGTCGATCACCCCCCCCGAGGCGTTACCGTACTGAACCGACGACGGCCCGCGAATCACTTCAATGCGCTGTGCCGAGTCCAGGTCCACGGCATCGATCTGAGACTGCCCGTCGGGCAACGTGTAGGGGATGCCATCCACCTGGATACGAATGCCGCGAATGCCGAATGGCGCCCGGGCGCCAAAACCACGAGTGGACAGCCGCAGATTCTGGGCGAAGTTGTAGCGGTTCTGGAAGAACAGCCCGGGGACGGTATCCAGGGACTCATCCAGTTGCAGCCTCTGCTGGCCCTCCCTGATATCCGGCGCATTGGTCACGGAAACCGCTGCAGGGGTCTCGTAGAGCTCTCTCTCAAGTCTGGGCGACGTCACCTTGATGACGTTGGTGTCCTGCGACTCCACACTTTGCTGCGCATTGGCGGTGCCCCATGTTCCAGCGAATATCAGTGCCGAGAAGACCACGATCAACATCCTGATAATGACCACTTTACCTCCTGCTGCAGGGTTAAATACCGAGTAGATCCACCAACCAGGGCACAATCAACGCCGTCGCAAACGCCGACAACGCCATCGCCAACCCAGAGAAAGCCCCCATCTGGGAACTGACCTGAAATGCCCGTGCCGTACCTATGCCGTGAGCCGCGACGCCCATGGCAATGCCTTTCACACTGTCATCAGTGATGCGCATCCATTCAAACAGCTTGGTGCCGAGCACGGCGCCAACAATACCTGTGGCCACTACCAGAACAGCGGTCAGGGACGGGATGCCTCCAATGGTTTCGGAAATCCCCATGGCAACCGGCGCCGTGGCGGATTTGGGCGCCAGGGACATCTGGATTTCCGTGGAGCCTCCAAGCAGCCAGGCAAGCCCAATGGAACTGCCCGCAGCAATCACAACACCACACACCAGGGAAATGGATACCGGCAACCAGAGTTGGCGCAGCCGGGAAAACTGCTGGTAAAGGGGAACCGCCAGCGCCACCGTGGCAGGCCCCAACAGGAAGTGAACGAACTGCCCGCCTTCGAAGTACTCCTCGTAGGAGGTACCAGTGAGCATCAACAGGGCAATCAACATCGCCACTGAGGTAACCACCGGATTGGCCAGGGGGCTGGAGTTGGACTTAAGATAGAGCCGATAGGCAAGGCCATAGGCCACCAGCGTTATGGTCAGGCCAAGCAATGGCGATGTTGAAAGATAAACCCATATATCACGAATGACCGGCTCATTCATCCCGCTGCCCTCCCGCGTTTTCGGGTCGGGCAAACCATCGCGAGGTTACCTGCATAATGCCAGCGGTGGCGACCATGGTGATAATAGTGGAGAGAAACAGAGCCAGCGTGATCGGCAGCCACTCATCCGCAATCCGGCCAAAATGACTCATCATGCCGACACCCGCCGGCACGAACAGTAGCGACAGATGGCTGAGCAATGCGCTGGAGGCGTTCTCAAGTGGCTCGGGAGTGGCGCCCCGAATCATCAGGGTCAGGAACAACATCACCATACCCAGCACGGGCCCTGGAATCGGCAGGGAGAGAAGACGAACAGTGACTTCCCCTACCAACTGATACACCAGCAGCAGGGTTATTCCGTTGAGAAAATTCATGGTGGCAGCTCCCGACAGAAAAAACGGCCCAAGTCAGGAGCATAGCCACTAAGCGGCCCCTTGCCTACCCGGCCTTGGTCTCTGTGCGCGGCGGAGTTGTGGTCGTGATGGTAGTCGCGGGAATCACTTTCCGGCCATAGGCCGCCAGCAGGAAACCGATCGGGAACATCAGCACGCCGTATACCGCCGCGGGAATCGACATGGTGCTGGACTCCAGCAGCGTCAGCGTTACCAACAGGGCAATGGTGCTGTTTTTGATGCCCAACTCCACGGCAACTGCAATGGATTCGCGCTGGGTCAGGCCCGCGACGCGGCCCGCCAGGAGCCCCAGGAATATACCGGCAATGTTCAACAGGAGGGTTGCCGGGCCGGCCTGTCGCAGCAGGTCCCAGATCTGGTCGCGCACGCCCCAGATCAGACCGACAACCAGCAACGCCAGAACCACACCCCCGAACACGCTGACTGCGCTTTCAGCACGGCGTGAGAGCTCTGGTGCCCGGGTACGGAAGATCATCCCAATCGCCACAGGAAACAGGACAATCCCCACCAGCATGCCTACCGTTCTTCCCACCGGCAGCGTGATGGACTCCTCCGTGCCGGCATAGAGTTGAAGCGCATAGTTGGTGAACAACGGCAGAGTCACGATGGTTATAAGACTGGCCGTGACCGTCAACACGATCGACAGGGCAATGTTCCCCCGGGACAGCAACACGAACAGGTTGGAGGTAGTGCCGCCCGGACAGGCCGCAATGATCACCAGCCCCACGGCAATGGCCGATGACAGGTCGAGCATGGAGGCAATGGCAAAGGCCACCATGGGCATGAGCAGTATCTGGGCAACGGTACCCACCACCATCCCTTTTGGATACACAGCCACTTGGCGGAAGTCCCTGACCGTCAGGGTCATACCTATACCGATCATGATAATAAACAGGGCAATCGGCAGCCCCGCAGAGATCAGTGGACTCGATTCCACAAAGCCTCCAAGGATTGTTGTTGTGATTAGATTAGATTAGCCAGCTAGTGAAAATAGCATAAGCCACCGAAAAAGAGTGAATGTGGATTCGCAACAACATGTAATTGCAGGAAGGACAGGAATGGGATTGCGCGCAAAAACCTGAACCTTTCAACCTGCTTGTTCGTGTGATTGTCCTGGTTGTTGCGTATACTTTCGAACAACAACTATACGAATCCAAACGCATCAGATTCAGTGCAGTTTGGCAGCTTCATAAAGCAAGAGGACGATCAATGAAACGCCTGGGCACACTGGACGCTTCCTGGTTGGCGGTGGAATCGGAAGACACCCCGATGCACGTCGGCAACCTGCAGATTTTTTCACTACCGGAAGATGCTCCGGAGACGTTTCTAAGAGACATGCTCGCCCGCATGAAAGCCGATGCCGATGTAGCGCCGCCCTGGTGCTACAAGCTCGCCTTTTCGGGGTTCCTGGGCCGCCTGGTCGCCCCGTCCTGGAAGGTCGACAAGAAGCTGGATCTCGACTACCACGTTCGACACTCGGCGTTGCCGCGCCCCGGCAGTGAACGGGAACTTGGCATCCTGGTATCCAGGCTGCATTCCAACCCGCTGGATTTCTCCCGCCCGCTGTGGGAATGCCACATTATCGAGGGCCTGGAGAACAACCGTTTTGCCCTCTACACCAAGATGCATCACTCCATGATTGATGGCATCAGCGGTGTTCGGCTGATGCAGCGGGTGCTCAGCAAGGACCCCGGTGAGATTAATATGCTGCCGCCATGGTCGGTACGCCCGGAACGGACACGGGGCAGCAAGACAGATTCCGAAGCCAGCATTTCAGCCGCCCTGTCCCAGGCCATGGAAGCCCTGAGAATTCAGGCCGACATGGCACCGAGGCTCTGGAATGCGATGAACCGCCTGATCCAGTCCGCACGGCACCCGGAAGAGGGGCTGACCGCGCCCTTTGCCGGCCCGGTTTCCGCCCTCAATCACCGGGTCACCGGCCAGCGGCGGTTTGCCACCCAGCACTACCAGCTCGAGCGGATCAAAAAGGTCGCCCAGGCGTCCAACGGTTCCCTGAACGACATTGTGCTCTACCTCTGTGGCACTGCCCTGCGCCGCTTTCTTGTTGAACAGGATGGTTTGCCGGATACGCCACTCACCGCCGGAATTCCGGTGAATATCCGCCCCTCCGACGACCAGGGCACGGGTACCCAGATCAGCTTCATGATTGCCTCACTGGCGACCGACGAAGCCGACCCCCTCGAGCGACTGAAGAGCATCAAACACTCTACCCGCAGGGCCAAACAACACCTTCAGAAACTGCCGCGTAAAGCCCTGACCCAATACACCATGCTGCTGATGTCGCCCTACATCCTGCAGTTGATGTCAGGCCTGGGCGGGCGAATGCGCCCGGTGTTCAACGTGACAATTTCCAATGTGCCAGGGCCAGGGGAAACCCTTTACTATGAAGGCGCACGGCTGGAAGCCATGTACCCGGTTTCGCTTATTGCCCACGGCGGTGCGCTCAACATTACTTGCCTGAGCTACGCCGGCTCGCTCAACTTCGGTTTCACGGGCTGCCGCGATACCTTGCCCAGTATGCAGAAGCTGGCGGTCTACACCGGTGAGGCTTTGGATGAACTGGAAATGCTGGTTCTCCCGCCTGATACCGCCACTCAAAAATCCGTCCGCAGAAAGGTCGCCGCCTCCAACAAAAAGTAGCGCAACACCTGAGAACGGGAGCCAATGCCATGTCCGAACAACTTTCAATTCCGTCAAAAAGAGATCAGGTCAGCAAGGAAGAATGGCAACTCCGGGTCGATCTCGCCGCGGCCTATCGTCTGGTCGCCCTATACGGCTGGGACGATCTGGTATTCACCCATATCTCCGCACGGATACCCGGTGACGAGCACCACTTTCTTATTAATCCATACGGTATGATGTTCGAGGAAATTACAGCCTCCAGCCTGGTGCGAGTGGATCAGGACGCCAACAAGATCAACCCCGACGACTTCGATATCAATCCCGCGGGTTTTACCATCCATAGCGCCATCCACCAGGTCAGGGACGATGCCGCCTGCGTCATGCATTTGCACACCACCGACGGTATTGCTGTATCCGCCCAACAGGAGGGCCTGCTGCCGCTATCCCAGCAGAGCCTGTTTGCACTGGCGAGCCTGTCGTATCACGACTATGAAGGTGTGGCGCTAAGGGAAGACGAGAAGGCCCGCCTGCAAAAGGATCTCGGTAATACCAATTTCATGATTCTTCGCAACCACGGCCTGCTGACCACCGGCTCCAGTATTCCCGATGCCTTCCTGGCCATGTACATACTGCAAACGTCCTGTCAGATTCAGATCAGGGCACTGTCGGGCGATCGCCCACTGACGCCAATTCCTGCCGGCATTGTGGATACCATCCGGCAACAGGCGGATCAGGTGACCAAAGGCCTGGGCGGCAAGCTGGCCTGGCCGGGCCTGCTTCGCAAGCTCGACCGCATCGACGCCAGTTTCCGGGAATAAGAGTTGACCTTCATGGGCGACTCTTCCAGTTGGCTGCGCCCACAAATATCAGCTGTAGAAAGCGTGCGGTTCGCTGCCGCACCTGTTCTTCCTGATAGTCGTCGTCGGGAGAGATCCCCAGGATGTCCGTCAGGCTGAAGGCCACACTGCGCACCACCAGGTCGCAGGTCATATCCAGGTCGGCATCGCTCAGGTGATCCGCCACTTTCAGACGCCGAAGATCATTGGCCAGTTCGCTGGCAAAATAACGCATTTCGCTGCGGATGCCTTCCTGTACCGCCCGGCTCTCCCCCGCCAGCCCCTGGGCCATAAACATGAAAAAGCTGCGATTATTGCGGGCATGGGAGATAAAAATACCAACTGATTCGTCGATCAGTTTGTCCGCCTGCAATACGTTCGCCCGCGCCTCGCGCATCATCCGTCGAAGCACCAGCCCCAATTCGTCCACCAACTGCAGCCCAAGGTCATCCATGTTACGGAAGTGCCGGTAAAAAGACGTCGGCACCACGCCTGCCTGTCGGGTGACTTCGCGGATGCCCAGGCTGGCAAAGTGCCGCCCCTTTCCCACCAGGGCCAATGCGGCGTTCATCAGTTTCTCGCGGGTTTCACCCGGCTTACGTCGTTGTTTTTCTGCCATCGCCTGGAACTAGCTCATCGGTTGATCACAAGCCAACAAGTGTACACAGGCCCACACTAAAAATAACCCAAACTTGTCATTATAGGACAATGTTAGTGGCTTGATTGCCGCCTAACACTTCGGTGTGTACAGTCGTACACATTAGTGAACACTTGTACACATCAGTACAAAGGAGAGCAATCATGATATCTGTACTGGAAAAGTCACCGACCCTGCACTGGCTGGGCAGGCAGCTTTTTAACCGGGACGACCCGGCTGCCTTTTTTGATCCCCTGCTGGAGCGCATCAACCCCATGTGGGTACGGCAATACACGCCGGCCAGGATGAAGGCCATCTACAACGAAACCGCCGACACCAAAACCTTTGTCCTGGCGCCGGCCGGGCGCTGGAAAGGCTTTGCCGCCGGCCAGCACGTCAATATTGGCATCGATGTCGACGGCGTGCGTCGTAACCGAACCTTCAGCCTGTCCAGTTCGCCCATTCAATGGCGCGCAGACGGCATCGTCACCCTGACCATCAAACGGCTTCCCGGTGGCCTGGTGACCAACTGGATGCACGACCACCTGGAGCCAGGCGCGGTCATCGGGCTGGGCGAGGCGTTCGGCGACTTCCAGATTCCCGATCCGCAGGAGCCAGCCCTGTACATCGCCGGTGGCAGCGGCATCACCCCGGTGCTGAGCCAGCTGGAAACCATGGCGGCATCAGACTATCGGGCGCCGGTGACCCTGCTGTATTTCGTGCGCACCCAGGCCGATGTGATTGCTGCGGAAAAGCTGCACGCGCTGGCCAGTCGCTGGCCGGCCTTCACCCTGAAGGTGTTTGCCACCAGCGACACCCACCCGCCCCAGTTCCTCAGCGAGCAACATCTGGATGAGGTTCCCGGCATTGCGGCCCGGCGGTGCTATCTCTGCGGGCCGAAAGGGCTCATGGATCTGGCCAACGATCTCCTGTATCGGCGGGGGATTGGCGAAGACCGCATTCACAGCACCTTCTTCTCCGCACCGTCCGCAAATCTCGACACCGAGTCCCTCGGAGGAGCGGTGCATTTCCAACGCAGCAACCTGGATGTCTCGTCCGAAGGCGATGCGGTGCTGCTGGACATTGCCGAGGCCGCGAAACTGTCGCCACGCTACGGCTGCCGCATGGGCATCTGTCACCAGTGCAGTTGCCGCAAGACCAGCGGCACTGTGATCAACCGCCTGACCGGGAAAGCCTCCGGCCCGGGCGAGGAAACCATTCAGCTTTGTGTGTCTGTTCCGAGCGGGCCGGTGTCTGTTGAACTCTGACCGGCCGCACCACAACGCCTGAACCCATTATTGGCAGACATGGTTCGACCATTCTGCAAGGAGTCACCATGAAGACGATGAACGAAACACAACTGAAAGAGCTTGAAAACGACCTGGACGCCATTCGTGACCAGGTGATTTCCGATCTTGGCGAACGGGATGCACGTTACATCCGCAGGATCGTTCGGCTTCACCGATCCCTGGAAATCGGCGGCCGGGTGCTGATGCCCTTCGGGTTTATCCCGCCCGTGTTCCTGGCGGCCACCACGGCATTGGGCATCTCCAAGATTATCGAAAACATGGAGATCGGCCACAACGTCATGCACGGCCAGTACGACTGGATGAACGACCCGTCACTGCACTCGCAGACCTATGAATGGGATACGGTGTGCACTGGCGATTCCTGGCGCCGCACCCATAACTACGAGCACCACACCTACACCAATATCATCGGCAAGGACCGGGACTATGGCTATGCGCTACTGCGCCTGAGCGACGACGACAAATGGAAGCCGGCCCATAGCTTGCAGTTCATCAACTATATCCTGCTGAGCGTGTTCTTCCAGTGGGGCGTGGGGCTGCATGAGCTGGAATCCGAGCGCATTCGCCGCCGGGAAATCTCGGTACGGGAAAAGATTCCGTTCCTGAAGGATTTCTTCCGCAAGGGCGGCCGTCAGGCCTTCAAGGACTATGTGTTCTTCCCGCTGATCACCTTTCCGGTTGCCCCGGTGGTACTGGCGGGCAACATTGGCGCCAACCTGATCCGTAACCTGTGGTCGTCCACGGTCATTTTCTGTGGCCACTTTACCCAGGATGCGGAGACGTTCACCGAAGAAGAATGCGAAGGAGAAAGCAAGGGGCACTGGTACCTGCGCCAACTGACAGGCTCCAGCAACTTTACCGGCGGTAAGTGGGTGCACCTGCTGAGCGGCCATCTGAGCTACCAGATTGAACACCATGTGTTCCCGGACCTGCCAGCCCACCGCTACCCCGAAATGTCGGAGAAAGTTCAAGCGGTGTGTAAAAAGCACGGTATTCCGTACAACACCGGCACCTTCGCCAAACAGTATTCAACCGTGCTGAAACGCATTTTCGGCTATTCACTGCCGGACCGGATGCGCAACCGGCTGCTACCGGAATTCAGCAACCGGGCCTTGAGTTAAGCAATCTGCAAAAGTCGTAGTAACTGAGGGCGATGCTGGTCGTTAATAATATCGGCCAGCGTGTATCGGTCCAGCACTTCCAGGAATGCCGCCAAGGCCTCGCCGAACATTGATTTCAACCCACAGACCGGCGTGATGCGGCAGGCATTCCTGGAGGAAAAGCACTCCACAACACTGAGATCCTGTTCGGTTTCCCTGACCAGGATGCCAACGTTAATGTCCGCCGGCGCCATGTGCAGGCGCATCCCTCCTTTCTTGCCACGGACGGTTTCAATGTAGCCCTTCTTGTTGAGTTGATGAACGACTTTCATCAGGTGATTCTTGGAGATCTCATAGCTGTCGGCGATCTGCTGAATGGTCGCCAGCTCATCACCCTGCACCGCCAGGTAAACCAGAACACGCAGGGAGTAATCGGTGTAACGGGTGATATGCATTCATCAACTCCAATAAGTCATCGATATCAGGTTCACACCGAAAGTGGCCAAACCGATACTTGTATACGCCGAATTCATGAAACCGGTTCTTACGCCCGAATGGTTCTTTTGTCGATATTGGGTTGGGTTATTCGCCACACATTGGTTATGCTTGTTGTATACAAAGCCAGACGGGGAACTTACCCATGCCCAACGCCACGCTGACAGACCGTTTTGGTCGCACCGTCAACTACGTGCGTCTGTCCGTCACAGACCGCTGCGATTTCCGGTGCGTGTACTGCATGGCCGAGGATATGACCTTCCTGCCACGGCAGCAGGTGCTGACGCTTGAAGAGATTGCCCAGGTGGCAAAGACCTTCGTATCCCTGGGCACCGAAAAGATTCGGTTGACCGGGGGAGAGCCGCTTGTAAGACGGGGCATTCTGGAACTGGTCAAGGAAATCGGCACATTTGGCCTGCGGGACTTCGCCATGACCACCAATGGCAGCCAGTTGCCCACCATGGCAGAGCCACTGCGCAAGGCCGGGCTCAAACGGTTGAATATCAGCCTGGATTCCCTGGATGCCGAGAAGTTCAGCCGCATCACCCGCACCGGCCGGCTTGCCCAGGTTCTTGATGGAATAGACGCCGCAAAAGAGGCGGGGTTTGAGGGCATCAAACTCAATACCGTTGTCATGAAAGGTGGCAACGACCAGGAAGTACCAGAGCTGGTTGAGTTTGCCCGCAAAAAGAAAGTGGACATTACCTTCATTGAGGAAATGCCACTGGGTGAAATTTCCGATCATGATCGCGGTCAGGTGCTGTGCACCAGCGACGAAGTGCGCGATATCATCAGCCAGCGCCATGAGCTGGTTCCCACACCGGAAGATTCCGGCGGCCCCGCCCGCTACTACCGCATGCCGGACAGCGACATTCGGGTCGGTTTCATCTCGCCCCATTCCCACAATTTTTGCTCCACCTGCAACCGCGTTCGGGTCACGGTGGAAGGCCGTCTGCTGCTGTGCCTGGGCAACGAGCATTCCGTTGATCTGCGCCGCGTGCTGCGCGGCCACCCGGAAACCGATGACAAACTCCGTGAAACCATCATCAACGCCATGGACCTGAAACCGGAGCGCCATCACTTTTCCAGCGAGGGTGACGTTCAGATTCTTCGGTTTATGAATATGACCGGCGGCTAGCTTCCAGCTGAACCAGCCTTGCGCCGCTGGCGTATCCTTCGTACCACATCGTGGCGATCATGGGTGATTGCTGCCCCAGGTACGGAGGTCGTTTCCCGCTATGTCCAATCTGATTCTGATACTCGGCGACCAGCTGACCACCGCCATCAGCGCACTCGACAACGCTGACAGGGAACGAGACAGAATCGTGATGGCAGAGGTCCACGACGAGGCCAGCTACACCAATCACCACAAGAAAAAACTGGTTCTGCTGTTCAGCGCCATGCGCCATTTCGCACAGCGGCTGGAGGATGATGGCTGGCAGGTTCACTACCAGACTTACCACCCCGATAACGAAACCCGAAATCTCGAGTCTGTCATCGCCAATCAGCTCAAGGAAACCGGCGCTGACAGGGTGATCACGACAGAGTGCGGCGAGTGGCGATTGCACGAGCAGGTTAGCCATTGGCATAAGCGCCTGGGTGTGCCGGTCGAGATCCGGCCGGATACGCGTTTTATCGCCAGCAAGCAGGCGTTTTCGGACTGGGCAGAGGGGCGTAAACAGCTGCGAATGGAATTCTTCTACCGGGAAATGCGACGAAAAACCGGTTTGTTGATGACGCCAGATGGCAAGCCTGAGGGCGGCGAATGGAATTTCGACGCTGACAACCGCCGCAAGTGGACGGGAAAACCGGCGGCTCCGGCTCCCTTTCGCGTTGAGCCCGACAAGGTGACTCGGGAGGTGATTGAGTTGGTAGAGCAACACTTTACCGAACACTTCGGCACCACGGAGGATTTTCACTTTGCCGTCACCCACGAGGACGCAGAGCAGGCATTGGAGTACTTCATCGATTTCGCCCTGCCCTGTTTCGGCGACTTTCAGGATGCCATGTCCGACAATGAAGACTGGCTGTTCCACTCCATCCTGTCGCCCTACATCAATTGCGGCTTGCTGGATCCACTGGCCGTCTGCGAGGCCGCCGCACAGGCCTGGTATTCGGGGCGTGCGCCGATTAACGCAGTGGAGGGCTTTATCCGCCAGATCCTGGGATGGCGTGAGTTTGTGCGGGGTATCTACTGGTTGCATATGCCAGGGTACGCACAGGAAAACCGGCTCGGTAATACCCGTTCCCTACCCTGGTTCTACTGGACCGGAGACACCAGGATGCGCTGCATGCACAAGGCCATTGATGCCACTCGTCGCAACGCCTATGCACACCATATCCAGCGGCTGATGGTGACCGGTAATTTTGCGCTGCTGGCCGGCGTCAAGCCGGAGGAGATCTGTGACTGGTACCTGGCCGTGTATGCCGATGCCTACGACTGGGTGGAGCTACCCAACGTGCTGGGCATGGTGATGCACGCAGACGGTGGCTATCTGGGATCGAAACCCTATGCCGCCAGCGGCAAATACATCCAGCGCATGTCGGACCACTGCAGCAACTGCCACTACAAGGTCAACAAGGCCACGGAAGAAGATGCCTGCCCTTTCAATGCGCTCTATTGGCATTTCATCAATCGCCATCGGGAAGACTTTGCCAGCAATCCGCGCATGGGCATGATGTACCGCAACTGGGACAAGCAGAAACCAGAAAGGCGGGCGGCGCTGCTCCAGCGAGCCGACAACTTGCTGGCACACCTGGAGCAGCTCTGAAAACAGAGAGGAACTGGGGCGACTATGGGCGGATGCGCTTCTCGCTGTCCGGGTCGAAAAACACGACCTTTCTCATGTCGAACATCAGTTCCGCCTCTTCCCCCCAGTTCACCGGGTGTTCCGCATCCAGCCGGCACTGCACATCAACATTGTTGAGGCGAATCACGGCGAGGATGTCCGGCCCGGTGGGTTCGGTCACCTCCACCGTAAACCGGCTCTCGGCCACCATCTGGTTATCTCTTTTCTGTTCATCTGGCTGGCTTATGTGCTCCGGGCGGATGCCGAGCACCACCTGTTTGCCGGCCCACCCCTGCAGGTAATCCGGCACTGGCAGGGCAAGTTTCCGGCCATCGCTACCCTCAACGTTGACCACCAGGCCTGCTCCAGCCTGCTCTACCGTCACATTGATAAAACTCATGGACGGCGAGCCCATGAAGCCCGCGACAAACAGGTTCTCCGGCGTGTCGTACACTTCCTTCGGCGTGCCCAGTTGCTGCAGTTCGCCGTCTTTGAGCACCGCAATCCGGTCCGCCAGCGTCATGGCTTCGATCTGGTCGTGGGTCACGTACACAATGGTGGTTTTCAGGCGCTGGTGCAGCTTCTTGATTTCGGTGCGCATTTCCACCCGCAGCTTGGCGTCCAGGTTGGACAGCGGCTCGTCGAACAGGTAGATCTTCGGCCTGCGGGCCAGGGCACGCCCCATGGCGACCCGCTGTTGCTGACCGCCTGAAAGCCGGGCTGGTTTTTTGTCCAGCAATGCAGAAATCTGCAGCAAATCGGCCACCCGCTCCACTTCCTGCTGGATCTCGTCTTTCGGCATACCGCGGATTTTCAGGCCGAACGCAATGTTCTCACGCACCGACATGGTGGGGTACAGCGCGTAGGACTGGAACACCATGGCGATGTCCCGGTCCTTCGGCTCCATGGTGGATATGTCCTTGCCTTCCACCACAATCGACCCACCGGTAATGGACTCCAGGCCGGCAATGCTGTTCATCAGGGTTGACTTGCCGCAGCCGGAAGGTCCAACGAGAGTCAGAAACTCACCGGATGCGATGTCAATATTAATGCCTTTGAGCGTCTCATCGAGAGCCCCCGGGTATGTCTTGCGGATGTCCCGCAGTTCAAGTTGTGACATGTTGTTTTACCCTTTAACCGAGCCGGCCGTCAGGCCGCGTATAAAGTACTTGCCGGCCACGATGTACACCACCAGCGTTGGCAGGGCGGCAATCATGGCGGCGGCCATATCCACGTTGTATTCCTTCACCCCGGTACTGGTGTTCACCAGGTTATTCAGGGCGACCGTTATCGGCTGGCTGTCGCCGCTGGCGAAGACCACGCCAAACAGGAAGTCGTTCCAGATCTGGGTGAACTGCCAGATCAGTGACACCATGAAGATGGGTGTGGACATGGGCAGAAGGATGCGGAAGAAGATGGTGAAAAAGCCGGCGCCGTCGAGCCGGGCCGCCTTCACCAAAGCGTCGGGAATGGCCACGTAATAGTTGCGGAAAAACAGCGTGGTAAAGGCCACCCCGTAGATCACGTGGACCAGTACCAATCCAGCGGTGGTGTTGGCCATGCCCAGCTTGCCAAGGGTGGCCGCCATGGGCAGCAGCACCACCTGGAAGGGCACAAAGCAGCCGAACAGCAACATCCCGAACAACAGATCCGAGCCCTTGAATTTCCACTTCGACAGCACGTAGCCGTTAAAGGCACCCAACAGGGTGGAAATCATCACCGCTGGCACCGTCATCTTGAACGAGTTCCAGAAATACCCTTTCACGCCCTCACACTGCACACCGGTGCAGGCCTCGGACCAGGCCTTGGTCCAACCGATGGTTGTCCAGTCGGTGGGCAGTGCCAACAGGTTGCCAGAGCGGATATCCATGGGCGTCTTGAAACTGGTGATCAACATCACGATTAGCGGAATCAGGTACACCATGCAGGCCAGAAGCAGCACGCCATAGATGGCAATGCGGCTGGGGCGAAAGCCGGTACGAACCATATCAGTCATGGCGTTTCTCCCTCAGTTCGGAATACAGGTAAGGCACCAGCAATGCCAGAATCGCACCCAGCATCAGCATGGCGCTGGCAGAGCCCAGCCCCATCTGGCCACGGGTAAAGGTATGGGCGTACATGAACACCGCCGGCAGGTCGGTGGAATAGCCCGGGCCACCCGCCGTCATCGCCATCACCAGGTCAAAACTCTTGATAGCAATGTGGGCCAGCACCATCACGGAGCTGAAGAACACCGGCCGCAAGGACGGCAGGATGATTTTCCAGTAGATCACCGGCAGGCTGGCACCATCCACTCGGGCAGCACGGATAATGGAAGAGTCGACGCCCCGCAGCCCGGCCAGAAACAGCGCCATCACAAAGCCGGAGGCCTGCCAGACCGCCGCCATCACAATGGTGTAGATGGCGAAGTCGGAATTCACCAGCCAGTCGAAGCTGAAGGACGTCCAGCCCCAGTCGTGCATCAGTTTTTCCAGGCCCAGGCGCGGGTTAAGAATCCAGCGCCAGACGGTGCCGGTGACAATCATGGACAGCGCCATGGGATAGAGATAAATAGTCCGGATCGCGCCTTCCTGGCGGATGCGCTGATCCAGAAAAATCGCCAGCACCACACCGATCAACAGGCAGATGCCGATAAAGAGCCCGCCAAATATCGCCAGATTCCATGAAGCGACGATCCAGCGCTCGCTCTCCATCAGCTTGGCGTATTGCTCAAGGCCGACGAAATTGTAACTGGGCAGGAAGCTGGAATTGGTAAATGACAGCACGCCCGTCCATAGCATGTAGCCATAGATCCCGATGCCAACCAGCAGGAAGGTCGGGGCCACCACCAGTTTGGGCAACCAGCGCTGCAGGCCATCCATCAGGCCAGACGATGCCCTGGCCACCCCGGTGGGGCGACGTTGAGTGTGTTCCATGAGGAATCCCCTGAAGAAACCCGAAGGCCGCCCATCGGGCGGCCTGATACGGCATTACATGGCGGACTGGATGGCGGCTGCCAGCTGGTCCGTGGTTTTTGCCGGGTCCGGGTTGTTGGAGTTTACGAAGTTGGTGACCACATCGAAGATCTGGCCCTGGATGTAGCTGGTGGTCGCCAGGCCGTGGGAGAAGCTTGGCACCAGACCGCCGTCATCCGCGCTGGACTTGAAGGTATCCATCGACGCCTGGGCACAGGTATCGAAATCACTCATGTCCATGTCGGTACGAACCGGGATTGAGCCCTTGTTCTGGTTGAACAGGGTCTGGAATTCCGGTTCCAGGATGGTTCGGGCGAGATCCTTCTGTGCCTTGATATCCTCCTCCTCGGACAGCGTGAACATGGCGAATGAGTCCACGTTAAAGGTGAACTGCCCGGTTGTGCCCGGGGCCGGCGCGCACACGTAATCCTCTCCTGGTGTCAGACCTGCGGCGGTGAATTCGCCCTTGGCCCAGTCGCCCATAATCTGCATGGCGGCCTCACCTCGAATGACCATACCGGTGGCAGTGTTCCAGTCGCGGCCCGCGGCATCGTCATCGACGTAGCTCATGACCTTGGCGAACTGTGCAAAGACCTCTTCCATTTTGTCGCTGTTGATCACGTCCATGTCGTGGTCGACAAAAGCCTTGCGGTAATCATCGGGGCCAAGCTCGGCAAGTGCCACAGCATCGAACACCGTTGCGTCCTGCCACGGCTGTCCACCGTGCGCCAGGGGAATGTAGCCCTCGGCCTTGAGCTTGTCGGCCACCTCGAAGAACTCGTCCAGCGTAGTGGGAACCTCAACACCAACATCTTTCATGACCTCCGGGTTCACCCACAACCAGTTCACCCGGTGGACGTTCACGGGCACAGCCACGTACTCGCCTTCGTATTTCATAACGTCGGAAATCATTGGCGGTATGAGCTGATCCCAGTTCTCCGCCTCAGCGACGCTGTCGAGGCTGGTCAGAAAACCCAGCTCCGCCCATTCACGAATATCCAGGCCCTTGATCTGGGCGGCAGCAGGAGGATTGCCAGAAACGGCGCGGGTTTTCAGGACGGTCATGGCGGCTTCACCACCACCGCCGGCTACGGCAAAGTCTTTCCAGGTGTGGCCCTGCTCTTCCATCATTTTCTTGAGGGCGGCCGCAGCACGCGCTTCACCGCCGGCGGTCCACCAGTGCAGAACCTCAACTTCTCCGGCCTGAACGGCCGCTGTTGGCATCAGGGCGGCAGAGACCGCCAGAGCTGTAAGATGACGCTTGAACGATTTCATATCATGACTCCTTATTCTTGTCGTGGAGACGTTTGTCAGGCTTAGAACCAGACTTCCATCTGGGTACCAAAGGTCCACTGGCTTCCGCCAAAGTCTTCCTGCCCCAGGGCATCGCCACCGTCGTAGCGGTTGAGCTCGTCATCCCAGGTGGAGTAGGTAGCAAAAACCCGAATTTCCGGGCGGTTTCAGAAGCCGCCTACCTGGGGCTTGAAGGTCGGTGCAATGGTAAAGCGGGCATAGTCGCCATCCACATCACCACGGCCTTCGAAGCCTTCGGTTTGCAGGTCCATCACCTGCCAGGAGGCTTCGTACTGCATTTCAAAGTTGGCGCCAAGCTCATTGGCCAGGCGGGTGTTGAAGGTCAGCCATTGGTACTCGTCCCCTTCCACGTAGCGGTCCTTACTGGTTTCTGCCAGGATTGCCGTGGTAGGCCAGCATGGTTTGCACACCTGAGTCAGCGGCCTCCATAACGCCCCCTACGACACGCTCATCGTTATCCGCAGCAGACATACCATTGATCAGCCACTGCACGTTGCCGAAATAATTATTGGCGGTAAGGATGGCTTCGAGATAGATATCCGGCTCGCTACCCAGCCGACCCACGGCCCCACCAACAGAGCCGGCGGGGGTCAGATAGGGGCCGCCGGGAGCACTTTTACCATCGCTGTTGAGCAGCAGTCCGGAACGGGCGTAGGTGTTGAAGGAGAAGCCCTGCTCTCCCTTGGCATGGGGTTCGACCTCAGCCAATTGTTGCTCCAGGGCGGACAAGCGTTCTTCCACGCTCTCCTGGGCATGCGCCTGGCCGGCAAACAACCCCAACGACGCCACGCCTACGGCGGCTGTCAGTCTGTGAAGAGGCTTGGCGCCCAGGATCAGGGCAGAACGATACGTTTTATGGGTATTCATAATGACTCCTTGTTTTTGTTGTATTAGCAATATCGGAGTCTATGGCAATACCTCGGGGAGGAACGTATCAAACTGAAAGGCCGATGTAACACGGTTGTTACATGCCGCCTCAATGTCGGGGCAGCGTGAGGGTGACGTCCAGGCCACCGCCTGGCCAATTCGCGATTTCAAGGTCGCCACCATGGCTTTGGGCAATGTTACGGGCTATGCCGAGACCAAGCCCATGCCCTCGCCGGTGTTCCTGACCCAGGCGGTAGTAGGGCTCGAAAATCCGTCCAAGTTCGGCCTCCGGAATACCCGGCCCGTAATCCCGGACGTGGATCGTCAACTGCTCAGGGGAGTCCTCCACACTGATGGTCGCAGAGTCCCCATACTTGACGGCATTGTCCACCAAGTTACCCAGGCATCGTTTGAGCGCCAGTGGTTTGCCGCGATAAGCCGCGCAGTTTCCTTCCACGACTACCCGCGGGCTCTCTCCTCCATACGCTTCCGCCATTCGCCGTAACATGCCGTCAATATCAACCAACTCCACGTTTTCATGGATGTCGGTGTCCTTCATCCCCTGCAAGGCCCCCTTCACCAGCAATTCCAGCTCCTGAAGGTCGCTCTCGAATCGCTCGCGAATGTCGGCGTCGTCAATCAGGTCGGCGCGCAGGCGAAGCCGGGTTATCGGGGTTTTCAGATCGTGGGAGATGGCTCGGAACAGCTGATCCCTGTCGCTGATGTAACTTTGTAGCCGCCGATGCATGGTATTGAAACCACGGGTTACCGCCACAATTTCCGCACTACCCTGCTCTCTCAATGGTGATCGGTGTTCATCCAGCGGCAGGTCCCGCGCTGCCCTGGCCAGCTTGTGCAGTGGTCGGGTCTGGCGACGCACCAGCCAGGCCAGCACCGGGAACAGAACCCCTATCATCACCAGGATAAACACGATCTGCTGCCCCGGGATGCTTTCATCATCCAGCGAGACATAGGGCGCCGGCAACAGCGAAGCCAGGTACAGCCACTCTCCTGTGGCAATCTCCACCTGAGTCACCAGAACGGGCGGTTTGATGGGTTCCAGCGTCAAAGCATAGTGGGCCCAGGATTTCGGCAACGCATCCAATGGCAACTGGGTATTCAGTATTCGCAGGTCATCGGGGTGAACAAATTCCACGTGCAGATTTATCGATTTCCCCAACCGGCTTTTCAACACCGCCACGACTTCGTCTGTCACCAGGCGCTTGCGTTCACTGTCAGGCAACGCACGCATATCGATGTGTTTGTCGTTGAGGGAGACAAAAAAGCGGGAGCCTCCCATATCCCGCAGCTGGTCCAGCACAATATGCCGGTATTCCAGTGGCAGGGACTTGAAGAACTGCGTTGTTGCCGCCGCTGATGAGGCCAGGTTGCGGGTGGTGCTGACCAGGCCCTCCACCTGCTGGGCGCGGAATGTGCCCACCCAGATCACGCTGGAGGCGATCTGGGCAACGCCCATAGCCAGCAGAGTCAGCAACAGAATGCGCCCGAGAAGCGACGAAGGCACAAGACGCCAGACCTTGCGGCCGGTTTCTATGGCTCCCTCGTTATTCCGCGCCATGGGTCACCGTTGCCGCCAGCAGATACCCTGCCCCTCGCACCGTCTTGATCAGCCTGGGGCTCCGCCCCTGGTCTCCCAGGCGCTGGCGCAGGCGGCTGACCGCCACATCCACCACCCGGTCCAGCGGCATGGACTCCCGCCCCCGGGTAACGCCGGAAATGGTGTCACGGTCCAGGACTTCATTGGGGTGTGCCAGGAACAGTTGCAACAACGAAAAATCCGCGCCGGACAACGGAGTGACTTCTCCCTGGTCCGAGATAAGCTCATGGGCCTGGGTGTCCAGCCGCCAGCGATCAAAGCATACGAACCGGGGATTGTCCGCACGATTGAACCCGGAGCGTCGCAACAGTGCCTTGACCCGGGCCTGCAACTCCCGGGCGCTGAAGGGCTTGGCCAGGTAGTCGTCGGCACCGATTTCAAGGCCGACCACACGGTCGGTTTCGTCCGAGCTCGCGGTCAGCATGATGATCGGCACCTGTGAGTGCTCGCGAATCTCACGGCACAGCGTGAAACCATCGTCGCCCGGCAACATGACATCAAGGACAATCAGATCGACCCGTGCCTCTGACAGAGTGCGGCGCATACTGTCGCCCTCGGCTGCGGTCATGACATCATAGCCGACACGAGACAGGTGCTCATGCAACAATTCACGGATTGCCAGGTCGTCGTCAACAACCAGAATCGATGTTTTTACATCAGACATTCATCAGCCTTTATTGTTATTCATTCGAGCAGGGAGATGCCTGAACCTTGTCGAGCCGCTGTCAGACAAAGTAAGGCAAAACCCACATCCAAATGCTAGTCTTCAGTCAGCATTGTCAACAAAAGGGATGACTCGGTCATCATGGATCTTCGGCCTATGGCCCTGAGCGTACTCGGCACCCTAGCTGTTTCCGTGTGCCACGCCGGGCCTTCCACACTCACTCTCTACACATTTGAATCCCCGCCTTACCAGATGTCTGCACAGACAGCCGGTGGCGTATCGGATGTGGTTGGCGAAACCGTAGATACCGTGACCTGCGCGGCCAATCAGGCCGGCTGGTCCACGAACATCCGGCTCGCTCCCCAGAACCGGGCTGCGCACTCACTCAGCCGCAATCTCATTGACGGCTACTTTGCCATAGATCCGTCCACAGAGCTGGATATCACAGCAAAAAGAAGTGACCCGGTATCGCTGGAGAAGTGGTACCTTTTCAACGCAGACCCCGGCCCCATCCCAGACACCGCCCGCATCGGCGTTGTCGACGGCAGCAACGAGGAAGCCTGGCTCGAAGCCAATGGTTATAACATTTTTCTGAGCGTGTCATCACCAAGCCAATTGCCCGCCCTGCTCAGGCGCGGTCGAATTGACGCCGCCCTGATGGATGAGCGAACCATGAGTGGCCTGCAACACATGGAGGGCACGGGTTACAACGAGCTGAATGCACACTTTCTTCGCTACGCGCCTCTGTATCTGTATATGAGCGAGAATTTCACCGCCAAAAACCCAGGCTTCATCTCAAGCTTTAACCGCTATCTACCCGGGTGCATGGAGGGGCAGATTACACTCTCCGCAGAGGAGGACAAACGCATAAGGCAATTGGCGGAGCGGCTGTTCAGCGAGCTCGACAGCATGCTGGACCTGCAACAAGCCATTGATGCCGGCCCACGCCTCGAAACCCTGGCGGACGTACTGACCTTCGACAGCATGTGGCAGGCACAGGCACCGGAAAAGGCAACCGACCTTGCCAGTACCATACTTGAGTTGCCGGGATCGCGAACTCTGAATGCCTGGACGCTTACTCACCCGGAACTGGTCACCGAGGCATTGCTCTCCAATAACATGGGCACTCTGGTCGCCATGAGCCAACTTACCTCGGATTACTGGCAGGGGGATGAGCCAAAGTTCAACGCTGTCGTATCAAACATCCGCTCCGGTTTAACCGGGCTGGAGGCCATGTACCTTTCGGACATTCGATACGATGCCTCGACGTCCCGCTTTCAGGTGACGGTCAGCGCCCCCGTTGGACCCATTACCGACAAACTGCCAAAGGGCGTTATCTCCCTTGGACTCGACATCGAAGAGGCGCTGGCGAACAGCCAGCCTCACTGAGATTACGGCGGGCCGATTTCGCAGGCCAGCACCAGCGCCCAGAATTCCGAAAAGTCATTGACCACCACATCCGGTTTATCCGGATGCTTGTGAGTGCCCGGAAAGATTCGGTTCAGCCAGGGCAAATCCCACTGCGCACCGTTGAAAAACACCGCCGTCATGCCGGCGCGTTTGGCGGCTATCACGTCTGTGGTGCTGTCACCTACGTACCAGACGCTCGGGTCTGGGGGGTAATCCAGCTTCTGCACGGCAAGATAAAGCTGATCGGGATGAGGTTTTCTCAGCGGCGTGTCGTCTCCACAGACGTCCACATCAAACAGATGCGTCCAGCCGGTGTCCTCTACGGCGGCCAACTCATGCTCGAAGAATTCCCGGTCACGATTGGTAATAACACCCACCTGAATATTGATCCGCCGAAGTCCCTCAAGAACGGCCCGCACCTTTGGCTCAAAGGCTTTCACCGTGCCGTAGTGCTCGCGGTAGTGACGATTGAACGCTTTGTGGGCGATCTGCTTGGCCTCCTGATCCTCCCCGAACAAGACCTCGAAAATATCGGTGCGCGAAATCTTGCGGTCGGCCCGAACCTTGGGGTGAAGCTTGGCAAACTCCCGCACGTAAGCCACCAGCCGAGCGTCTTCCGGTGTCTTGCTGTCTTCCGGCGCCAGCATACGGCTGACCAGGCCCAGTTCCTCGAATTCCGGGAACATATCGTCCACCGCGTGATACATGGCGTCCAGGGTATCCACCAGCGTGGCGTGCCAGTCGAACAACACCACCGACGGGCGGATCAGGCTGACAACGGCAGGATGCCAGTCCGGCTCAATGCGGGGCTGTGGCGGCTCCGGCCGCGGGTAGGGCCGTGGCCGGACTTCCGCCGGAGTGGCCCGAAACGCCTTTGGCTGATGTCGCTCCAACAACGCCAGCAGGTCTATGAGGTCTTCGAAACTGTCCAGTATGGCAGCCGGAGCGTCGCGATAACTGAACCAACTGTCAATTCGATCCGGCTCCCAACAGGCGCCGTTGTAGAAAACACCCGATACTCCGGCACGGTTGGCCGTGAGCATATCCACGTAGCTATCGCCCACATACCAGGCCTGTTCGTCGACTGGCAGCCCCAGTTTCTCCAGCACGCGGGTAATCACTTCCGGGTCGGGCTTGTACTCGGTGACATCGTCGGCACACACCGTAGCGTCAAACAGGTTGCGCCAGCGCCCCTCGTCCACCATGCTCAGCTCCTTATCCAGGAACTCCCGGTTGCGGTTGGTGGACACCGCCAGCTGGATGCCCATTTCCTTCATGGCGGTCAGGTACTCGTAGGCGCCCTGCTGGAAGGGCCGTACCTTGCCGAAGTATTTCCGGTAACAATCGTTGTAGGCTTTATGGGCGACAAGCTTGGCGTCTTTATCGTCGCCAAAGATGGCGTTAAAGATATCGGTGCGTGATACCCGCCGTTCCGCGAGAATGCGCGGGTGCAGCCGCCTGAAGATCCGTATGTAACGGACCAGGCGAGCATCGTCAGAGGTGCGACATTTGTCCTCGGGCAACAGCCGGTCCACCAGGCCCAGGTCTTCCAACTGCGGCAGCATCTCTTCCATGGCGCTGAACATGGCGTCGTGCGTATCCACCAGCGTGCCATGCCAGTCAAACATCAGCACCGAGGGTGCGGGCAGTCCATCGCTGAATCGGGCCATAATCAGTTTCCCGTTGGTTTCTTGGCGGTCTCCACGTGAACCACCCGCCCATTACGCAACTTGACGATGCGGCGGAACTGGGTCTTTCCAGTCTCGTACAGCCACTCTTCCACAGGCACCAGTTGATCGGCACGGTAGTGACCGGCGACCGTTGACCCACGGCCAACGGGTTCCCAGGTGACTCGCCGGGAAAGCGGCTCGCCGCAATAGGCCACCATTTCGAATTCGCTGAGCCCACTTTGCAGCCGCGCCGGAGAGCAGTCACCGGCACTGTCGCCGGCGAAGCCATAGCCCAGGCTGTGCTCATGCCGGAGCTTGCCATTCCTGAATTCAAGGCGGCGAATAAATCCCTGTGGGCCGGGGTTGTAGTACCAATGCTCGACTTCGCCCACAACACCTATTCCGGGAACGGTGGCCGTTGGGTAGGTCGCTACGTAATCCGGCGCACCGCAGCGCTCTTCAACCTCCACTGGCCAGTCACCGACGTCCACCAGTGACGAGCCACAGCGAAAAGCACCATTGGCGGCACCCGGCAAGGCAGCCAACCCCGGAAGAACCAAAAGCATCAACACTCTGATTGATAACGGCAACCGCATACCCTTCCTCCCCTGAACGCTCCTAACCTTCCATAGTAGAAGCATGAAAAGGTGTTGGGCAATCAACTTTCACTGTTCAAAGAGCCACGACTCATGGTTGGTAGTGGCCGTTTCAAACTGTGGCCTCGCTCGAAGATGTTTCAAGGCTCTCCTCCATATCAACGGTTGAAATACATCTTAAGACCCCAACGGATCTGTTTATCTACCGCAAAAAGGAGGACACATATGTCACGCCCACAAGACCTGTTTCCGACACGCCTCGAGCGCAAACTGGGCATGTTTGAGCGACTGGATCCTGTGGTACACACCCCTTCGGAGCGACTGTCAGACGGCCCACTGTCCGCCAGACAGGTGCGAGAATTCGATGAGAGGGGGTTTCTGTTCTTTGATTCCTTCTTCTCCAAGGACGAGATGGACGGGTTTATCAAAGAGCTTAAAGACTACGAGGACGATGACGACCTCAAGCTGTCTGAGGGCACCATTCTTGAGCCCGGAAAGGAGGAGATTCGATCCATCTTCGGCATTCATGACATTTCGGAACGCTTTGACCGGCTGACCCGTGATGCTCACCTGCTCGACATCGTGCGTCAGTTGCTGGACAGCGAGGTCTACATTCACCAGTCGCGGATCAACTACAAGCCCGGTTTCAAAGGTAAGGGGTTCAACTGGCATTCCGATTTCGAAACCTGGCACAGCGAGGATGGCATGCCGCGCATGCGCAGCCTCAGTTGTTCCATCGTGATGACCGACAACAATGAGTTCAACGGCCCGTTGATGCTGATTCCGGGTTCCCAGAAGTATTTTATCCCCTGCGTCGGTCGCACGCCGGAGGACAACTACAAGGAATCCCTCAAGAGCCAGGATCTCGGGGTGCCGGACGCCGCCAGTCTGACCCGGTTGATGGACGAGAACGCCATTGAGGCACCGAAGGGACCGCCAGGATCATTGATCATCTTCGAGTGCAACACGCTGCATGGTTCCAACGTGAATATGTCGTGCTGGCCGCGAAGCAACCTGTTTTTCGTTTACAACAGCGTTCACAATACTCTGGAAGAGCCTTATTGTGGCAATAAACCACGGCCTGAATTTCTGGCCAACCGGAAGAATCTGGAACCATTGAAGCCGGTCAGTAACCCCTAACGGCCTTGGCGGACAAACGGCAGGCGAGCAACCATGAAAATCGGCGAAATCTCGAAAACCACAGGCATCCCGGTGGAAACCATTCGCTACTACGAAAAAATCGGGCTGGTGCCGGCACCCGAGCGGCTGGCCAGCGGCTACCGCCAGTACCGGCAAAGCCACCTTGATCGCCTGCTGTTCATCAAGCGCTGCCGCAATCTGGACATGGCGCAGGATGAAATCCGTGAACTGATACGCCTGGCCGACCAGCCAGACGCGGACTGCAGCGAAGTCGACGCCTTACTGGCCCGCCACCTCTGCCATGTAAGAGAGCGCCTTCAGGAACTCGAGAGCCTGGAAAATACCCTTGAACAACTGCAGCATGCCTGCTCCGAAGGCCGCACCGTCAGCGAGTGTGGTGTCCTCGGCGGACTGACTTCGGAGCCGGCCCATGAAGCATCCTCCGGCAACCACAACCATATTCCCGGCACTCACGGCACTCGCTGAACACCATTTTCGCGACGTGGTTTGACTCTGTAGTAGCTACAGGGTTTTTAATGAATACAGTCTCACAGAAGGAGGTATTCATGGCCTGCAGTAGCTGCTCCACCCCCAACCCAAAATCCCCCGCCCCGGGCTTTCGAAAGGCATTGTGGATTGCACTTTGGGTCAACCTTGCAATGTTTCTGGTGGAAGGCATCGCAAGCCTTCAGTCCGGGTCGGTGTCGTTGATGGCCGATGCCATCGATTTCTTTGGCGACAGCGCCAACTACGTGCTGTCCCTGACCGTACTTTCCATGGGTATGCTTTGGCGCGGCCGGGCCGCCCTGGTGAAAGGTATTACGATGGCCGTTTTCGGTGTCATCGTACTCGCCCGGGCCATCTGGGTACTTCAGAGCGGCATCACACCGGAGCCGCTGACCATGGGGGTCGTGGGCCTTATGGCACTGGTGGCAAACGTCGTTGTGGCACTGATACTGTTCCGTTACCGGGATGGCGATTCAGACATGCGATCGGTGTGGCTGTGCAGTCGCAACGATGCTATCGGCAATGTCGCTGTCATGGTGGCCGCCCTGGGGGTATTTGGTACTGGCACCGCGTGGCCTGACCTGGCCGTGGCGACCATCATGGGCGGCTTGGCCATTACCGCGGGGGTCAGCGTAGTGCGTCATGCCCGGAAGGATATTGAAGGCGCCAAACAGGCGTCAGTCAGTTCCGCCAGCCCGGAAGTCCGATAACTCGTAAGGGGGTGGTTATAAACGCGACAACCTGTATAAACTTGAACCGCATATGACCCACACACGATCACCACAACTGTTCCCTTACTGGCCGCGATTCACGGTACTGGCAGCGCTTCTGGCGGCTGCATTCCTGTGGCCGGCAAGCGCTCTGGAATGGTCTCGTGAGGGTATTCCTGGCGGCGAGTACTGGCGGCTGCTCACCGGCCACTGGACCCACCTGGGCCTGAACCACCTGCTACTCAACCTGGCGGGGCTACTGGTAACCGGCCTGTTGTTCACAAGGCATCCACCCCTGCCGAGCTGGATCAGCTATCTCATTCTCTCCCCCCTCGCCATCTCTTCAGGCCTGTTTCTGGCGGCGCCCGGGGTTGACTGGTATCGGGGGTTTTCAGGCTGTCTTCATGGGCTTCTGGTGTTTACGGCCTTGTTCAATATCAAAACGGATACCCGCTGGAGCATCACCATACTGGCATTCATTCTGCTGAAGATGGCAGCGGAGGTGTTTCTATACCCGGCCGTTGGCGAAAACCCATTGATTGGTGGCCATGTCATCGTCCAATCCCACTGGCTTGGCGCGCTCACCGGCCTGATAGCGGGCTTGTTCACCTTACGCACCGCTCCCCGGGTTACGGCATAACCAGGGCCACCATCACCGGAATAAACGCCAGGGCAAACAAGGTGCTCAGCAAGGCGGTGCCGGCAGCCTGTTTTGGCGCGGTGTCCAGCAGCGTGGCAATGACCACCGTATTGGCGGCAATGGGCGTTATGGAAATCAGGAAAATCGCCTGGTAGACGGCCAGGTTATAGATACCAAAGAAACGGGCATCCAGCCACCAGAGCACGATGGCCGCCAGCGGCCAGGACACGAACTTGCCGAAGAACGCCAGGCCGGTAAAACGCGGGTTGCCCGCCAGCCCGCGGAAACTGAGAATCCCCATGCCAATAATCATCATGCCGAGGACGCTGTAGGCCCCACGAAGGTTGTCAAAAAGCGGCGTGAAAACATCCGGGATGGAAAATCCGTTCAGGTTCAGTACAACCGCCAACATAAAGGCGTAGACCGAAGGCAGCCGCGCCACCCTCACGAGGGAATCCTTGAGGCTGTATCGCCCCCGGGCGGCCAGATAGAAGCCCACGGAATTCTCGAACAGCGTCGTACCCAGCATGCACACGATATAAAGCGCCAGTCCTTCCTGACCAAACAGCAGCAATGCCACCGGTATGCCAAAGTAACCGGTATTGCCCGTGCCCACCGACAACGGAATAAGACTGGCACTGCCGTCCGAAATCATTCCGCGGGCAATCCTCATGTGCGCAAAACCGAGCACCGAACACAGCGTAAAAACCAGTAGTGGCAACAGGATCACTTCCGTCGAGAGCGGTGCCGCCATAACGCCGGAAAACACCACAGAGGGCGTTACAATGTAGAGCATGATACCGGCGATGTGTTTACCGCTGGCCTGAAGATAACGCCCGGCAACCCAACCCAGGGCAACCGTGATATACAGGGGGAGCAGTTTGTAGAACAGTGCGAGGGCCGCGGCCATGCTGACTCCGGTACAGGGCAAGAAAGGCACCGAGTTTAACACCAGCAGGAATATTGATTCAGCCGCTAAGACAAACTGGTTTAATTTATTTTGAATGTACCTATCCAGATGCCAAACTCCGACAACCGACTCAGCCAAGGTGCTCCCATGAAACAGGAACCGATTGCCAGCTCATCGCCCCCCTGCATGCTGGCAGAGCGACACCGGGATATTATCTGGCATGAGCCCGCGCCGGAGTCCCATGCGTTACTCAGCGGGCTCAGCCACTGCTTTGGCATTCATCTGAGCAACGACAGCGACAACCCCCAACAGCGCTTCGTCAGCGAACTGGGCGGACTGTTCCAGAAATGCCGGGTGGACGCTGAAACCGACCTGGAGCGACACAACCGCCCCTGGGGTAACGTGTACCTGATCCAGCACGGTGTGCTTCGACTGTTCCGGGAATCACTGACGGGAAAGGTGGCCATCCACCATTTTTTCACGGAAGGGGATCTGATCTGGCCTGTCTTTGGCAGAAGCCGAACTTCCCGCAACACCCTGTGCCTCACAGCCGTTACCCCCGCAACCCTCTGGGTGGCCGATTTTTCCGCGTTCCGGGCGGCGGTTCAGGCACAGGGGGATGGCGCCTGGGAAAAGTTCGCCATTGTGCTGACGGAGGAAGTCGCCGAGCTGACCAGCATGAGGGAATTCCGCAAGCAAACCATGCCGGCCCAGGAGCGTTACCGGCTGTTGCTGGACGAGTATCCCGAGCTGATCAAGCGGGTGCCGGACAACCAGTTGGCGTCGTGGCTGGGTGTGGTGCCGGCAACCTTCTCAAGGCTGAAGAAGGCGTCCGGCTACGGCCGCAGCTCGGGATAATCCATCGAACAGCGTCATTACAGGCTCGAGCTGAACAACACGTCACACTTCGCCTATTGCGTACACCTGTACGCTGAAGTACCGTAGCGGCATGACAGAACCGAACCAGGCACCCATGAAAGCTCGCGAGAATCCCGAAGAATCCGTCCATCACCGTATCGAGGAATGGCTGAACAGCGCCACCCACGGTCTCGGCGCCCTTCTTAGCGTGATCGGCACGATTGCATTGATCGTCGCGGCCAGCCAACTGGGTGATGTCTGGAAGATCGTCAGCTTCAGTATTTTTGGCGCGTCCCTGATCATGCTTTACCTGGCATCGGCGCTTTACCATGGTGCCCGCCACCCCCGGATGCGAGCGCTGTTCAAGACCCTGGATCACTGCGCCATCTTCGTGCTGATCGCCGGCACCTACACCCCTTTCCTGCTGGTCAACATGCGCGGCACCAGTGGCTGGACCCTGTTTGCCATCATCTGGTCCCTGGCGGCTACCGGCGTGGTTCTGAAAGTCATCTTCCAGAACCGCTTCAAACTGGCACGTGTAGGTATCTACATTGCCATGGGTTGGCTGATCACCTTCGCCTCATCGGACCTGGTAGCGAGCATCAGCGAGACAGCCCTCTACCTGACCATCGCGGGTGGCGTGGTCTACACAGCCGGCGTCGGCTTCTACCTCGCGGACCGCATTCCCTACATGCATGCGGTATGGCACCTGTTCGTCATCGGCGGCAGCGCCCTGCACTTCAGCGCAATCTACTACGGCGTCCTGCCCCATACCCTTTGACAGCGTGACTGTGCCATAACGGCCAGACGAGCCGGATTTTGGTTATACTGTATAACCTCATCATGTCGGGAGCCGAGCGATGGCAAAGTGGCTGGTCAAGACCGAACCGTCCGAATGCAGCATTGATGACTTTGAGAACGCGAAGGATCAGACCATCCCCTGGGACGGAGTGCGCAACTATCAGGCGCGAAATTTCCTGCAGGAAATGGCCGAGGGGGACGACGTGCTTGTTTACCACTCCAGCTGCAAACACATTGGCGTGGCAGGGATTGTCCGCGTCGTGACTTCCGCCTATCCGGACCCGACCCAGTTCCGGGAAGATTCGCCCTACTACGACCCCAAAAGCACACCGGAAAAACCGCGCTGGCAGGCCGTGGATATGGCCTTTGAGAAAAAACTGCCACGACTGATCCCACTGGATGAAATCAAGTCCCTGCCGGGGCTTGATGGCCTGGCGCTGATCAGGCGTGGCAACCGCCTGTCGGTGATGCCCGTTACTGAAGAGCAGTGGCGGATCATACTCGCCAACGCCTGAGCGCAGTTCCCGCTACCCAATCCGGCCCACTCCCTTTAGAATTCAGGCTCCGCGATCGTTATGGAGTTGCTGTTTTCCCATGTCTGCCCAACCAAGCCCTACAACCGGATTCGACCAACTGCGCCGCATAGAGTCCAGCCGGATCTTCCAGAGCGTGGTTATCGGCATTATCATCCTGTCGGCGCTCACCATTGGCGCAAAGACCTATGAGCTTCCGCCACTGGTGGAGGGTTCCCTTAGCGTGATGGACAGCGCCATCACCGTATTTTTTCTGATAGAAATCCTGTTCCGCTTTGCTGCCTGCCCCAACAAGAAACGCTTTCTGATGGATGGTTGGAACCTGTTCGATACACTGGTCGTAGTTGGTAGCCTCATCCCCCTGGACAACTCCGACGCCGTGCTGCTTGGTCGATTGTTGCGTGTGTTCCGGGTGTTGCGCCTGGTCTCTGTGGTGCCAGAGCTGCGATTCCTGATCAACTCTCTTCTGAAAGCCATCCCGCGCATGGGCTACATCGCCCTGTTGATGTTTATCATTTTCTACATTTATGCGGCCATGGGCTCAATGTTCTTTGCCGACGTGGACGAGACGCTCTGGGGCGATGTCGCCATAGCCATGCTTACTCTGTTCCGGGTGGCAACCTTCGAGGACTGGACGGATGTAATGTATGCCACGATGGAATCCTACCCGCTCAGTTGGCTCTACTACCTGACGTTCATATTCCTGACGGCGTTCGTATTCCTCAACATGATGATAGGGGCGATCCTGGAAGTCATGAGTGAAGAACAGAACGCGGAGCAGGCCCAGAAAGCCCACGATGAACGGGACGAGATCGCACGCCAGTTAAAGGCGGTTCAGCAACAGCTGCAGGAACTGACGAAGCAGGTATCCGAAAAATCCGGGGGGCGCTGACCTCCGGAGTCGTTGGCCAGGGTGGCGTCGCCATGGCGAAGTGGAAAATCGTCACAGAAAATTTGTGCCCGACTGCAAACTGCAACCAATGGTCAATAGCCTTAGCGGTAATACCAGCTAAAGTATAAGAAACCATTTTGTAACAGGAACACTGGCATTATGACCCCTGATCACTTTACCAAGGCAGATCTGGAAGCCTGCGGACAAGGCACGCTCTTCCCCGGCAAGATGCGACTGCCCATCAATGAAATGCTGATGATGGACCGCGTTACCCATTTCAGCGAAACCGACGGGCTCTATGGCAAAGGCAGCATCGTTGCCGAGCTGGACATCAACCCGGACCTCTGGTTCTTCAAGGTTCATTTTGTGGACGATCCGGTCATGCCCGGCTGTCTGGGCCTGGACGCCATGTGGCAGTTGGTGGGTTTTTTCCTGGCAGCCACCGGAGGTGAAGGCAAGGGTCGCGCGCTTGGAAGCGGTGAGGTGAAGTTTTCTGGCCAGGTGCTACCCACGAACAAACTCGTGCGGTATCACCTCGACATCAAACGGGTCATCCGCCGCAAGCTCACCATGGCCATCGCCGATGCCCGTATGGAAGTGGATGGCCGGGAAATATACACCGCCAAAGACCTGAAGGTCGGCATGTTCAATTCTACGGATGACTTCTAGGAGCCATTAAATGCGTCGTGTTGTTATTACAGGCATGGGAATCGTCTCCAGCCTCGGAACCAATCAAGACGAAGTAACCCGGTCCCTGCGGGATTCAATTCCTGGCATCGGCTTTAGCCAGGAAGCCAAGGACAACGGTCTGCGCAGCCATGTGTGCGGACAGATTGACCTGAATCTGCCGGAACTGATCGACCGCAAACTGATGCGCTTCATGTGCCCGGCCTCGGGCTACACCTACCTGGCGATGAAAGAAGCCATTGCGCAAGCCGGGCTGACAGAAGAGCATATCCGCGCCAACTCAACCGGCGTCATTACCGGCGCTGGCGGTGCATCAACGGTGGAGCTGATGGACGCCATCGACACCCACCGCGAGAAAGGTATCCGCCGGGTAGGTCCTTATCGTGTGCCCCGCACCATGGGCAGCGCTATCAACGCCTCTCTTGCCACGGCATTTGGTATTACCGGCATCAACTACGGCATCACCTCAGCCTGCGCCACCAGCGCCCACTCCATTGGCCATGCCGCCGATATGATTGCCCTGGGCCGCCAGGACGTGATGTTTGCCGGTGGCGGTGAAGACATCCACTGGACGCTGAGCCTGATGTTCGACGCCATGGGTGCGCTGTCCACCAAATACAACGACACCCCCGGAAAAGCCTCCCGCACCTACGATCGGGATCGGGACGGTTTCGTTATCTCTGGCGGTGGCGGCATCCTGGTACTGGAAGCCCTGGAGCATGCGGAAGCTCGCGGAGCCAACATCCTGGCCGAGTTGGTGGGCTTCGGCGCAACCTCTGACGGCGCCGATATGGTGGCGCCCAGCGGTGAAGGCGCCATTCGCTGCATGCAGCAGGCGATGAAAAACATCGATGGCGAGATCAGCTACATCAACACCCACGGCACCAGCACGCCAGCGGGGGATGTCACCGAACTCAAAGCCCTGAAGGAAACCTTTGGCGACAAGATACCGCCACTGAGCTCAACCAAGCCACTTTGCGGCCATGCTCTGGGCGCAGCCGGTGTGCATGAGGCCATCTACAGCCTGATCATGCAGCGGGGGAACTTTATTGCTCCGTCAGCCAATATCGAGAACCTGGATGAAGGCGCCGAAGGCTACCCCATCGTGCGGGAACGGCAGGACAACGTGGATCTGCCCCTGGTGATGAGCAACAGCTTTGGCTTCGGCGGCACCAATGGCACGCTGATCTTCAAGAAAGCCTGACCACCCGGCAGCAAACCGCCGGGGCACGCACGAATTTGCGGCCCCGGCGTTTTCAATATTCCTTAAGCAACCCGCGAGCGGTAGGCTCCTGGCGATTTACCCATCCAGCGTTTGAACGCACGGCTGAAAGCACTGAGTTCGGAGAACCCGAGCTGTTCAGCGATTTCCACCAGGGGCTTACTGCGATCCTTCAGGTAGGCCAGCGCCCGTTCACGCCGGATGTCCTCAAGCAACGCAGCAAAGGTCAGATTTTCTTCTTTCAATCTTTTATGGAGCGTATGCCGGCTCATGTGCAGCTGAGAGGCAACTGCCTCCACCCCCACCCGACCACGTTCCAGATGCCCGGCAATCAACGAAGTCACTCGCGCACTGAACGGTGCCATAGCCGCGCGGGGCTTCATCGGTTCTGAGTGCATGTCACGGTCTCCTGATCATTCCCTGCAGGCACGCTTTACCTGCGCCGGTCAGCGTACACATGTTAGCCGAAAATAACCATATTGGGCTTTAGTCGCAGACAGGAAGACACGCACCGCCTAAAGGCACAAATAGCCTGGCTATCGACCCGATTACCGCACCCTTAGTGCCACAACGGTCGATTAAGGTATAATCACGACACGCGCAATTTAATACCTGACTATTTTACTCTGGTATTGTATACTCACTCACCAGAAGAAACGGATATTGCCCTTGATTTTCAACAGGGCCGCACCCAATCCGTCATCCAAAAACCGATTGCAGGGCGCACCCAGATCTGGGGCGATCACTGCGACGCATGAATTTATGACATCCGCCCGGCAGCCCTGAACACGAGACTACCGGCGACACCAGGGGCTGCAAGGCCCGAGATGAGAGAATACGGAGCGACGATCATGGCGACCACCGATAAAGAGGTGAACGAGCTGATCAAACGGGAATACGAACACGGTTTCGTGACAGACATCGAAGCCGACACGTTCGAGCCCGGCCTTAACGAAGACGTCATTGCCCGCCTTTCCGCCATTAAGAAAGAGCCGGAATGGATGCTGGAATGGCGCCTGAAGGCCTACCGTCGCTGGCTGGAAATGGACGAGCCGGACTGGGCACACGTGGGTTATCCGAAAATCGACTACAACTCGATTTCCTATTACTCCGCGCCCAAGCGCAAGGAAGACATGCCCCAGAGCCTCGACGAAGTCGACCCTGAGCTGCTCAAGACCTACGAGAAACTGGGCATTCCCCTGCACGAGCGTGAAAAGCTCGCCGGCGTAGCTGTTGACGCCGTATTCGACTCCGTTTCGGTGGCGACCACCTTCAAGGAGCCGCTGGCCAAGGCTGGCGTCATCTTCTGCTCCATTTCGGAGGCCATTCAGGACTACCCGGAACTGGTGAAAAAGTATCTGGGCTCTGTGGTTCCTGCAGGCGACAACTTTTTTGCGGGCCTGAATTCCGCCGTGTTTTCAGATGGCACGTTCGTGTACGTACCCAAGGGTGTTCGCTGCCCCATGGAACTGTCCACTTACTTCCGCATTAACGCGGCCAACACCGGTCAGTTTGAGCGCACCCTGATCATCGCCGAGGACAGCAGCTACGTCAGTTATCTGGAAGGCTGCACCGCGCCGATGCGCGACGAAAACCAGCTTCACGCTGCCGTTGTTGAACTGGTGGCCCTGGACGATGCACAGATCAAATATTCCACGGTGCAGAACTGGTACCCGGGCGATGAGAATGGCAAAGGCGGCATCTTCAACTTCGTCACCAAGCGTGGCGCCGCTATTGGCAAGAACTCAAAGATCTCCTGGACCCAGGTCGAAACCGGTTCTGCGGTGACCTGGAAGTACCCGAGTTGCGTGCTGCGCGGTGACAACAGCGTGGGCGAATTCTACTCGGTGGCACTGACCAACAATTACCAGCAGGCGGATACCGGTACCAAGATGATCCATCTGGGTAAGAACACGTCCAGCACCATCATCTCCAAGGGCATTTCCGCCGGCAAGAGTTCCAACGCCTATCGCGGGCTGGTGAAGTTCGGCCCGGGTGCGGAAGGTGCACGCAACTACACCCAGTGTGATTCGCTGCTGATCGGCGACCGCTGCGGCGCCCACACCTTCCCGTACATCGAGAGCAAGAACAAGTCGGCCATCGTTGAGCACGAGGCAACCACCTCCAAGGTCAGCGACGAGCAGATGTTCCTTTGCCGCCAGCGTGGCATCGACCCGGAGCAGGCGGTTTCCATGATTGTGAACGGCTTCTGTAAAGAGGTGTTCAAGGAGCTGCCGATGGAGTTTGCCGTGGAAGCTGGCAAGTTGCTTGAAGTCAGCCTTGAAGGGTCCGTTGGTTAAGCCCAGGCTCATATACAGATTTTCAGATTCCAGTTTTCAGATTATAGAGAGACGCCAGAAATGCTAAGCATCAAGAACCTGCACGCATCCGTTGAGGGTGAAGAGATCCTCAAGGGCATCAACCTGGAGATCAAGGCCGGGGAAGTTCACGCCATCATGGGCCCCAACGGCTCAGGCAAGAGCACCCTGTCCCAGGTGCTGGCAGGCAATGAGACATTTGAGGTAACCCAGGGCGAAATCAGCCTGAACGGCGAGAACCTGCTGGACCTTGAAACCGAAGAGCGGGCTCGTGAAGGTATTTTCCTGGCGTTCCAGTATCCGGTGGAGATTCCCGGCGTCAGCAACCTGCAGTTCCTGCGCACCGCCGTCAACGCCATGCGCACACACCGTGGCGAGCCGGAAATGAACGCCGCGGAGTTCATGAAGCTGGCCAAAGAGGTTTCCAAACAGGTGGACCTGGACCCGGCGTTCCTCAAGCGCGGTGTCAACGAAGGCTTCTCCGGTGGCGAGAAGAAGCGCAATGAGATTCTTCAGGCGCTGTTGCTGCAGCCAAAGCTGGCCATTCTGGATGAGACAGACTCAGGGCTCGATATCGACGCCCTGCAGGTGGTTTCCAAGGGCGTAAACGCCCTGCGCGCCGAAGACCGTGCCATTCTGATGGTGACTCACTACCAGCGTCTGCTGAACCACATTGTGCCAGACCATGTTCATGTACTGGCCGGTGGCAGGATCGTCAAATCCGGGGGTCGCGAGCTGGCCCTCGAGCTCGAAGAGCGTGGCTACGGCTGGCTCGGCGTGAAAGACGAAGAAGCCACCCCCAGTGCAGCCAGCTAAGGAGGCCGTGGAATGAAACCAGCACCAACCATTTCCAGCGCCTTCCTCGAGCCGGGCGGGCATTCGCTGCCCGAGCCGTTGCTTGAACTGCGCAAACAGCGGGGCACGGCACTGGTGGATATGCCATTGCCCACCCGCAAAACCGAGAACTGGAAATACTCCAGCCGGCACCTGAAGCTGACCGACGAACTGGCCACCACCCTGCCCGCAACTGGCAAGGATGGTTACAGCTTGTCGATTCCCGGTTATCGCGTGGTGTTCCACAACGGCGTGATGATTCCGGAAGCCTCGGACTTTCCGGACCTGGACGGCATCCGCATTCAACGCTTCGCCGATCTGGACGATGACGAAGCCGCGGCCCTGGCCGAACGCCTGGACAATACGCTGGACACCCGTGCCGTACAGATGGCGCGACTGAACTCCGCTCGCTTTGAAGACGGCCTGTACATCCAGCTGGACAAGGAAGCGGTTCTCGATCAGCCGCTGTTCATCGTGCACGAAGTGACCGGCACAGCTTCAGGCTCGGCGTACCCGCGCATTTATGTGGATGCCGCACGTCACAGTCAAATTACGGTGGTAGAGGAATACCTCTCCAGTGGCGAGGAGCCGGTCATGGTGGATACCGTCACCGAGTTTGTACTGGCAGATGGAGCCCAGGTCACGAATGTGCGGCTGGTCATGGAAGGCGAAAATGTACAGCACGTCGGGGCTACCGGTGTTCGCCAGGCCGCCAATTCCCGCTTCGAGAGCCACTGCGTGGGCTTCGGCGGACCACTGCGTCGCCATGACCTGCAGGTTCGGCTGGAAGGCGAAGGCGGTGAGTGCAAGCTGAACGGCGTGGTTGTCACCCAGGGCAAACAGCACTACGACAACCATACCTCTATTGAACACGTGGCCGCCCACTGCGACAGCGAGGAAACCTATCGCAACATCGCTGCAGACGAGTCCCACGCGGTGTTCAATGGCCGCATCCATATCCACGAGGATGCCCAGAAGTCCAACGCGAACATGAACAACAAGAACCTGTTGCTCTCCACTGGCGCTGAGATCGATACCAAGCCCGAGCTGGAGATTTACGCGGACGACGTCAAATGTGCCCATGGTGCCACCATCGGCCAGCTTGACAGGGTTTCCCTGTTCTACCTGGTATCCCGTGGCATCGGGCGTCGAGAGGCCAATACCCTTTTGACTATGGCCTTTATTAATGAACTTGTTGAACAGATTCCGGTTCAGGCAGTCAAAGACGCTGCCCAGCTCCGGCTGAATGAATTTTTCGATCAGACGTTTCAGGAGGCCTGACCGGTTATGACAGACCTTTCCATGGCCAAAAAGGCGGGCACTGCGGCGTTCGACGTCGAGGCCATCCGCCGGGACTTTCCGATTCTTGATCAGCAGATCAACGGCAAGCCCCTCGTGTATCTGGACAACGGCGCTTCGTCACAGAAGCCCATCGCCGTGCTGGACGCCATGGATCGCTATTACCGGGAAATGCATTCCAACGTCCATCGGGGCGCCCACACGCTTGGCGACCGCGCCACCAGCGCCTTCGAGGGCGCCCGGGAGAAGGTTCGCGCGTTCCTGAACGCTGACAGCACCCGCGAGATTATCTGGACCCGTGGCACCACCGAGGCCATCAACGTGGTGGCCAATGGCCTGGCCGGCCGCCTCAAGCCTGGTGACGAAATTCTCGTCAGCCATATGGAACATCACGCCAACATCGTGCCCTGGCAGATGGTGGCCGAGCGCACGGGCGCGAAGGTGGTTCCCATCCAGATCACTCCACAGGGTGAACTGGATCTGGACTCGTTCAATAGTTTGCTGGGCGACCGCACCCGGGTACTGGCACTGACGCACGTGTCCAACGTTCTGGGCACGGTGAACCCGATTGCACCGCTGATTGAGCAGGCCAAGGCTCACGGCGTGATCACCGTTATCGATGGCGCACAGGCGGTGCCGCACTTCCAGCCGGACGTACAGGCTCTGGGCTGTGATTTCTACGTGTTCTCGTCCCACAAGCTGTTCGGCCCGACGGGCGTTGGCGTGCTGTACGGCAAGGCCCAGTTGCTGGAAGAAATGCCCCCGTTCCAGGGTGGCGGTGAAATGATTGAGCGGGTGTCGTTCGAGCGCACCACCTGGAACGTGCTGCCTTACAAGTTCGAGGCCGGCACACCGCCGGTTGCCGAGGCCATCGGCCTGGGCGCGGCCATTGATTATCTGGGCAACCTGGATCGCAATGGCATGGAAGCGGCGGAAAACGCGCTTCTCACCCGCGCCAACGAACTGGTCGAGTCGGTCCCGGGCATGGAGATCATCGGTACGGCCAGCCAAAAGGTGCCGGTCATGTCCTTTAAAATCGCCGGCCTGCACCCCAGTGATATAGGAACACTGCTGGATCAGCAGGGCATCGCGATTCGCACTGGCCACCACTGCGCCATGCCGCTGATGGACTTTTACGGGGTTCCCGGTACAGCCCGGGCGTCCTTTGCGTTTTACAATACGCTGGAGGAAGTGGAACAATTATTCACTGCCCTGCAGAAAATCCAGCGTCTGTTTGCCTGATGGAGGTGGAAATATGACAGCCGAAGTCTTCACACCAACCGTGGCGGTCACCATGACCCCGACAGCGGTGAAACACGTACGCAAACAACTGGACAAAAAGCCTGAGGCGAAAGGTATCCGCCTGGCGATCAAGAAAAGCGGCTGTTCCGGCTTCAAGTATGAAACCCAGTGGGTGGAAGAAGCCGCAGCGGACGACAAGGTGTTTCACATCGACGGTGTGGACGTCTTTGTAAAGGAAGAGCACCTGCCTCTGGTGAACGGCATTGAAATTGATTTCGTGACCGAAGGGGTGAACTCCCTGTTCCAGTTCCGGAATCCGAATGCGACGGCAGAGTGCGGTTGTGGCGAGAGCTTTACAGTCGCCTGAACCCGACAAACCAGATAGCGAATACGAGGCCCATTAAGGCATGCAAGAACGGGAAGTGGTCCTGACCAAACGCGAAGTAGAGGCGCGCCTGGTGCCCGCCGGAACCGAAATCATGATTCCGTCGGACACCTTCGTTACCATCACACAGTCACTCGGTGGTAGCTTCACCGTGGCCGTGAACGGCAACCTCGCTCGTATTGAAGGCCACAATGCCGATGCCCTGGGCAAGAAGCCCCTTGAAAGCAGCTTCGACACCCCCGAAGACGGTACGGTGAACGAAAACCAGGTGTGGGAAGCGATGCGCAACTGCTACGACCCGGAAATTCCGGTCAACGTGGTGGAGCTGGGCCTGATCTACGAGTGTGAAATACAGAATGGCACGGAAGACGGCAACCATGTGTACGTCAAGATGACACTCACGGCCGCCGGCTGCGGCATGGGCCCGGTGATCACTGAAGACGTCAAGACCAAGCTTGAGCATGTACCCAATGTGGACAAGGTGACCGTCGAACTGACCTTCGATCCGCCCTGGAACAATGACATGCTCACCGACGAAGCCAAGCTTGAACTGGGGATGCTGTAATGACTGCCGCTGAACAGGAGTTTTTGAACAATCCGCTCGGGAAAGACACCACCCTCGAAGACGTCCTCGATGGCTTTGAATTCCTGGACGACTGGGAAGAGCGTTACGCGTTCATTATCGACCTTGGCAAGCAGCTACCGGCATTTCCGGACGACGAGCGCAGGGAAGAGAATTACGTCCACGGCTGCCAGAGCCAGGTGTGGCTGATTCATCATTACGATGAGCAAAGTGGCAAGCTATACCTGCTGATTGACTCTGACGCCATCATCGTTCGCGGCCTTGCCGCCATTATCCTGGTGGCCCTGAATGGCAAGTCTCCCAGGGACCTGCTGGCTACGGACATCGACGAACTGTTCGAACAACTGGATCTGTTCCGCCACATCTCGCCCACACGGGGCAACGGCCTGAGAGCCATGGTTGGCAAGATCCGGGATGTGGCTGCGGAAACCGCCGCAGCCTGATTGAGCAGCCCTACCAGACGATAGCCACGTCATCCCGCTGTATATTGATCAGCCCGCCATAGACAGGAATGCTGCCGTTACTGAAATCCGGGTGAACGTTGTTCACGGTCATGGTGGCGCGGCTGTCCACCAGTTCCGGGGTCGCCCCGGGTGAATCGAAGAAACTGGCACTGCGATAGAGTTTCAGCTCATCCCCCGGGCGCAAGCCTGCCGTGGCTCCGGAATCCAGCGTGACCTTGTTGCCGTCGACTCTCGTCACCCGCGTGATGAATGGCTGACAAGCCAGCGCATCATTGACCGCAGACACCATGTTGGTCATCAATCCCGCAACAGCCTGTCCGTACTCGGTTTCCCGGAAACCCGCCGACCCGAACCCATCAGAAGACCCCGGCCCAGCATTCCAACGTGCCTCCGCCGAAAACCGCTCCTGATAGACAGGTGCGCCGCTGAAGCCGTCATAAACCATCATGTCCACCACAAACCGCCGGTTCTGGTTCGCCGCACCAATGCCCCGTTGCAGGCGATCGATAACGGAGCTTCCCCAGGCGTCCGGGTCAGACACGCCAACATCACGGATGACACCGGTAACCACGAACTGCACCCCAAGCTCGCGAGCCACCTGGATCACGTTGCTCAATCGATTGTTGAATTTCTGGTGCGTTGGGGCATTAAGCAGGTCATCAAACAGGCGCTGGGTGGTCGCACCAAAAACCTGGAGTTGGCCACCACTCTGTAGATCTGCCTGCAACAATTGCGGCAAGACTTCGCCGGCATCCCCTATGCGCCCTATCCGGGCCTGATCCGGATACACCATGGGGAAACCGGTCACGGCCACGCGCTTTCTCAACTCTGCGGCATCGCCGGCCTGGCACTGGCCGCCGGCCGACATGTCGGCGCGAACCGTGACACGTAACAGATTGCCCCGCCGGTACTCGTCCACCACTTCAACGGACTTTGCCCGCGCTGACGAGGCAACCTGTAGGCGGGATTCCGTCACCACACCGTTTTCCATGGTGTCGCGGCTACTGATCCTGGCTTCGTACTGCAGGGAAACATCCCTTAACGCCGCCTTCTTAGCCTCCTGCCGTGCGCTGTCGACGTCATCGTTGTAAATGGTGGCGTGGCCGACGCCCTCCAGCACCACTGCCTGGGCACCGCCACACGCAATTACCAACAGTGCTGTGACAACGGAAATAGCCAGCTTCATGGGAAATCGTTCTCTTATTCGAGGTAGTAGAGGGAATCAACGCCCCGGCTCTGGAAATCTCCGGTGCTGTCATTGCCTCTGGGCATCGGAATTGGGCACAGGTCCTGCACTTCCCGATCGGTTACGCGGGAAACACAGGCACGGAACCTGGGCTCCAGCTTGAGTTCCATAACGGTTTCCACCACGCCGTCACTGTGTTCATTCACGGCAACCATTTTGGCGCCACGGATGTAGCTATCAACGTAGGTGCGGAACATATCGTTCTGCAATACGAAATCGTTAACCGTTGAGCTGCCGTAGATCACGGTGCCATAAACCCGTTCCGCCAGGTTGCGATAGGCATCCAACTGGGACGCACGCCGGGCAAGCAGGCGCTTACGCGTGTTCAGGCGATCTTTCGACACTTGCTCATAGGTTCCGAAGCCGCTAACCCTCACCGTAATCGGGTCCAGTTCGGTCTGCTGCCGGTCGGCACTGGCGTTCCGGTGCTGGCCCACGGGGGCGCAGCCGATCATCGTTACCACCAGCGCAGGTATCAGTATCCGCCGCAGGGTCATGTTGGTTCTCCGCAAAAAACATCTGTTCACTGCCCTTATGAAAAATTCACGCCAACCTTTGTAACCGACTGAATTCCATAATTTCATCTCCCACCGGGCCCGCCACACAGAAACCAGGCGGCAAAAAACTACCGCTATTTACAGTAAAAAAACAAACCGTTACCGCATCACCGGTGAGTCACGGTGGCAACTGAATTAACCTGAACTGAATGTCATTTTTAAATTAGCAGTATCATCGCTTCATCAGGACACATCATGACCCCATATCGTCTGACCAAGCTATCACTGGCCATCGGCCTTTCCATCGCCACCACCTCCGCCATCGCGAGCCCGCAGGCGTTCATGTCGTCACGCTCCTTCGCCATGGGCGGCACCGGTGTTGCCGTCGCCCATCCGGCTGCGGCGGGCGCCACCAATCCGGCGATGATGGCTGCAGACCACCATGAATGGTCCAACGATTTTGGTCTGATGCTGCCCTCCGTCAACGCCCGCTTTGCGGACGAAGAGGAAACCGTTGACCAGATCGACGATATTCAGGACACGATTGATCGCTTCCAGGAACTGGATAAGACGTCCAACCCGCAAGATGCCCGCCAAGCCGCCGGTGACCTGAGACGCCAGCTCAATGACTTTGACCGCGACACCGTCCGGATTGACGGCGGCCTGGGACTCGCCCTGGCCGTGCCCACCGAGTCTTTTGCCGTCGGCTTTTTCACCAACGGCAACGTCCGCGCCACCGTCCGCGGGGAGTTCGACGAGGACGACGAGCAGTTTCTGGCCGACCTGGAAACGGCAAGCATCGTCGACCTGATTGCCGCCGATCTCGACCGTGACCTGGAGTCCCGCGGCCGCATCCTGGCCTCTGCCGTCGCCGAAGTAGGCCTTTCCATTGCCACTTCCATAGAGCTTCAGGACAGCTCACGGCTGCAACTCGGCGTATCGCCAAAATACGTTCAACTGCGCACCTTCCAATACACCGAAACCGTCTCCGGGTTTGAGGACGACGAGTTCGACAGCGACGAATACCAGACCGACAAGAGCGGGTTCAACCTGGACGTGGGCGCCGCCTACGCTTTCGGATCCCGCAACCAGTGGAATGCCGGCATTGCGGTCAAGAACCTGATCCCGATGGAGCTGGACTCTGCAGCCAGCCGCCCCGACGAGGAAAAGCGCACTCTGGAACTTGACCCGATGGTAACTGCGGGCATCGCCCATAAAGGCGACTTCCACGTGCTGACCGCAGAAGTTGACCTGACGGAAAAGAAAGCCTTCGGCTATGAGGATGACACCCAGTGGGTTGCCCTCGGCGCGGAATTCGACGCTTTCCGCTACGCGCAACTTCGCTTCGGCGTGCGCCAGAACCTGGCCAGCAATGACGACAACGATGGCATCGAGGAAGACACCCAGTTTACGGCCGGTATCGGCCTGTCGCCCTTCGGTGCCCGCCTCGATATCGGCGGCCTGATCAGCGATGCCGATCTGGGCGCGGCGATTGAGTTCGGCGCTGCGTTCTAAGCCTGTTGTATAGAAGCAGTCCACCAAGCCCGGTTTGATACCGGGCTTTTTTTGTGGCCAACCGGTTTGCCTGTGGCCAGCCTTGCCGGGATAATCCCCAGAGCAACATCCCTCAAGGAGCAGAACCCAATCCATGAAAACCTATCTGGTGGGCGGAGCCGTCCGTGATGAACTTCTTGGTCTGCCGGTCAAAGACCGGGACTGGGTGGTCACCGGTGCAACGCCGGAAGACATGTTGCGAAAGGGCTTCAAGCAGGTAGGCGCGGATTTTCCGGTATTCCTTCACCCAGACACCCGGGAGGAGTACGCATTAGCACGAACGGAACGAAAGCAGGGGCGAGGCTACCACGGATTTACCGTGTACAGCGCCCCGGACGTGCCCCTTGAGGACGATCTGAAGCGCCGTGACCTGACCATCAACGCCATGGCAAAGTCCACCGCAGGTGAAATTGTCGACCCCTTCCACGGCCGCCAGGACCTGCAGGATCACAAACTACGCCACGTTTCCGAGGCCTTCGCCGAGGACCCGCTGCGCATACTGCGCACCGCACGCTTTGCTGCCCGCCTGCAGCCCCAGGGATTCACCATTGCCGAACCCACCATGGCGCTGATGCGGCAGATGGTGGACCAGGGCGAGGTCGGCGACCTGGTGCCGGAGCGGGTATGGCAGGAAATCCAGCGAGCGTTGCATGAGCAGGAACCCGGCACCTTTTTCGAAGTCCTGCGTGAATGCGGCGCACTGGCCGTCCTTATACCGGAGCTTGAGCCACTCGAGGCGTTTTCAGGCGCCATCGGCGCCTTGCGCCGTGCCCACGAAAGCAGCGATGATACGAGTGTCCGCTTCGCCGCGCTGCTTTCCCCCCTGGCGCCAGCCGAAGCCCGGAATCGAGCCAGGGCACTGAAAGCCCCCAACGACTGCCAGGATCTCACCCGCCTCATCACCGACGTGATACCAAAGATTCACACTATAACGTCTCATGACGCCGACCTGTTGCTGGACATGCTGGATGGAGCAGACGTGTGGCGTCGGGCAGACCGATTTTCCGGCCTATTGGTTGCTCTGAAATGCGCGCTGCCGGAGCCAGAGCGGCACAGGGTGGATTGGCTGAAATCCGCGCAACACGCCGCCACCGGGGTACAGGCGAAAACCCTGATGGAACAAGGGTTTCGTGGAAAAGAACTGGGTGAAGCAATCCGCAAAGAGCGGTTACGGCGTATCCTCGCATTCCTCAACAAAGAGTAGACACGCGATGGCATCCTCAACACCTGTAGTGCTCATTACCGGCGCAGCGCATCGGCTTGGCGCCCATACCGCCAGACATCTCCACCAACGCGGCTGGAACCTGGTCATTCATTACCGTTCGCGGGAGGCGGACGCAAACGCCCTTCGTGACGAGCTCAACAGCATCCGACAGAAATCGGCGGTTGCCATCCAGGCCGATCTTGCCGCCCCGGATCAGCCAGAACTGCTGGCCCGCAAGGCAGTTTCCACCTGGGGTCGACTTGATGGCCTGGTGAACAATGCCTCGGTGTTCTACCCGAACCCTACACAGGACGCCAGCCCAGGTGACTGGGACGCGATCATGAACACCAACCTGCGGGCGCCTTTTTTTCTCGGCCAGGCCTGCCTGCCAGCGTTGAAACTGTCACAGGGCGCCATCGTGAATCTTATCGATATCTACAGCCAACGACCGCTGGCCGACCATCCGCTTTACTGCGCCAGCAAGTCCGGGCTCGCTTCACTGACCCAGTCCTGGGCGAAGGACCTGGCACCGGAGGTACGTGTAAATGGGGTTTCACCGGGCGCGATCCTCTGGCCAGAGGGTGATGCGGCGATCGACGAAGGTTACCAGCAGAGTATACTGGCCAAGACGCCCCTGGCCCGTACCGGCAAGCCGGAGGACATTGCTGGCGCCATCGCCTTCCTGCTGTGCGACGCCCCGTTTGTCACCGGCCAGATCCTCGCGGTGGATGGCGGACGCAGCCTCAATATTTAAGACCATCGCAGCTGCCTGCTTTGGCCCACTCTCGCTTTCCGATACAATGAAGTCAGCTTTTAAAATCTGCGTGCAAACCGGAGAGACTCCATGCGTGATGTAGTTATCGTAGCCGCCAAACGTACCGCCGTCGGCAGCTTTGGTGGCGGGCTGTCCAGCCTGAGTGCCGATAAGCTGGGCAGCGCCGTTATCAAAGCCCTGCTCGAAGAGACCGGTGTTGCTGCCGATCAGGTCAACGAAGTGGTCCTTGGCCAGGTTCTGACGGCCGGTTGCGGACAGAATCCGGCACGCCAGGCGTCCATCAACGCCGGCATCCCCGCCTCTGTACCGGCAATGACGATCAACAAGGTATGTGGCTCGGGACTGAAGGCGGTGCACATGGCGGTCCAGGCCATTCGCTGCGGCGATGCCGAGCTGATGATTGCCGGTGGTCAGGAGAGCATGAGCCAGGCTCCCCACGTGCTGCCCAACAGCCGCAACGGCCAGCGCATGGGTAACTGGAACATGGTGGACACCATGATTTCCGATGGCCTTTGGGACGCCTTTAACGACTACCACATGGGCGTCACCGCAGAAAACATCGTGGAGAAGTACGGCATCACCCGTGAAGAACAGGATGAGTTTGCTGCCGCGTCCCAACAGAAGGCGGCCGCCGCGATCGACGCTGGCTACTTCGAAAGCCAGATTGTTCCCATCACTATTCCTCAGCGCAAGGGCGATCCACTGATCGTCAACACGGACGAGAACCCGCGCGCTGGCGTAACCGCGGACAGCCTGGGCAAGCTTCGTGGCGCGTTCAAAAAGGATGGAACCGTCACCGCCGGCAATGCGTCTTCCCTTAACGACGGCGCGGCGGCCGTCATCGTGTGCAGCGCCGACAAGGCCAAGGAACTTGGGCTTGAGCCTCTGGCCACGATCAGGGCTCATGCCAATGCCGGTGTCGACCCGGCCATTATGGGCACCGGCCCGATCCCGGCAAGCCAACGCTGCCTGAAACTGGCCGGTTGGTCGGTGGACGATCTGGATCTGGTGGAAGCGAACGAAGCCTTCGCCGCCCAGGCCATTTCCGTTAATCGGGACCTGGGATGGGATACCGCGAAGGTCAATGTGAACGGTGGTGCTATCGCACTGGGCCATCCAATCGGGGCTTCCGGTTGCCGGATTCTGGTCAGCCTGCTGCACGAGATGGCTCGCCGGGATGCAAAGAAGGGTCTTGCCACCCTGTGCATTGGCGGCGGCATGGGTGTTGCCCTCGCCGTGGAGCGTTGATCACAGGATGTTGAACGTGGTGCTGTTCGAGCCGGAGATACCGCCGAATACCGGCAATATCATCCGGCTCTGCGCCAACACCGGCTGCCGGCTGCATCTGATTGAACCCCTGGGTTTTACCCTGGAGGACAAGCAGATGCGCAGGGCGGGCCTGGACTACAGTGAGTACGCAACGGTAACGGTACACTCCGACTACCAGGCCTTTTTGGAGAGTGAGCAACCTTCAAGGCTTTTCGGGCTGACCACCAAAGGTAGCCGCGGCTATCATGATGTCGAATACCAGAACGGTGACTATCTGATGTTCGGCCCCGAAACTCGCGGGCTGCCACAGGACGTCCGAGAGGCGATGCCGGAGCACCATCGCCTGAGAGTGCCCATGCGACCGGAAAGTCGCAGCCTTAACCTATCCAACACGGTAGCACTGGTGGTTTATGAAGCGTGGAGGCAGTTTGGATTTGAAGGGTCGCAGTAACCCTCGCCAGAGCGGATGGCCCGTTTTTGCCGTTTTGCTCATGCTGACCACCAGCAACGCCTGGTCCAATAACAATACGCTGGCTACCCGTGTTATCACCACGCCCTCGACAACGTCAGAAGTGTCTGTGGTCCTTGGCAAACAGATCATCAGAAAGCTCTATGACAGCTGCGGGCTGGACATAAGATATCTGGATGTCCCGGCTGCACGGGCCGTGCTTATGGCGGAGAAAGGCCAGTCAGACGGCGAGCTTGCCCGAATCCCGATGGCCGTCAACGACAATGCCCCGCTGCTACCGCTGACGACGCCCATCCAGGAGGCGCGCCTGGTTTCGGTGGTTCTCAACGGCAAGGCCGGCGATTCAAAGGCCTCTTTGAAGGGAAAACGGATTGGTTTCCTCAATGGCTATCGAATGATTGCGCGGGTGCTGCCCGAGGATGTGACACAGGTTGCCACCAGTGACACCTTTCAATTGATCGATCTGCTGGAACGAGGCCGTATCGACGTGGCACTGACCCTGGAGTGGGATGCCCTGGCGGCCAAACGCAAGAACCCAAACCTGTCCATTGGCGAGCCACTGCTGCAAGCCCCCCTCTATCACTGGGTTCATGAATCCCGAAAAGACGATATCCCTTGCCTGTCCCGGGCGCTGGAGTCCATGAAGGCATCCGGCGAGATCGACCAGATAATCAGTGACGGTATCGGGCAGGAAATCGCCCAATAAAAAACCCCACGAACCTGAACCGTTGGCGGGGTTTTTCTGACGCTTGTGACGAGAGCGTATCAGTGAGTCTGCTCTTCCTTCGCTTCCCCTGACGCCTCTTCCTGCTTGCGCTTCAATGCCTGTGCGTAGATGGCATCAAAGTTAACCGGTGCCAGCATCAGCGCCGGGAAGCTACCCCGACCGACCACGCCGTCAATGGCTTCCCGAGCGTAGGGGAACAGGATGTTGGGGCAATAGGCACCCAGCATCTGGCCAAGCTGCGGGCCTTCAATACCTTTCACCAGGAAAACGCCCGCCTGCTGAATCTCGACGATGTAAGCCACTTTTTCATCGACTTTCGCGGTCACAGTCAGAGACAGGACCACTTCGTACTGGTTATCGCTGATCTTGTTGTGGGAGGTGTTCAGATCCAGATTAACCTGAGGTTTCCACTGGTCCTGAAAAACCGTCGGGGAATTCGGCGACTCGAACGACAGATCCTTCACATAGATACGCTGGAGCGCGAACTGTGGTTGATTCTGGTTTTCGTTGCCTGCTGCGGCCTGCTCATTTTCAGCCATGTTCTATCCTTTCATTCTCGATAAGGGGCAACCAGGGCCCGTTGTTATGTCAGTGCTGCCGGAACAGTGTAATGCCTGGCTCCGCCGGCCGATGTGAAACAGTGCGACAGTTTACCGTTCAGTTCAAGGCCTGGCAGGGCCGTTACTTCTTCACCAACGGCAGATTGCTGCCTTTCCAGTCCGCAACGCCACCGTTGAGGCGAACCACATTGGCGTAGCCTTCCGCATTCAACTGCTTGACCGCCATGGCGGAATGCTGACCCATCTTGTCAGCCACAATAATCTGCTTGTCCTTGAACTTCTTCAGTTCCGACGCACGACTTTTGATACTATTAAGGGGAATATTGATTGAACCGGTTATCCGGCCCTCGTTAAAATCCTTGCGATCACGGATATCGACGACGACAGCTTCGTCGCGGTTAATCAGATTCACGGCTCCCTGCGCAGAGATTTTCTTGCCGCCACGGCGAGACTCGAGCACCAATATGGCCAGCAGGAAAGCGACAAACAGAGATACCAGAATGTAATGGTTAACCGCGAACTCGAACACCCTTTCCATGAAAACACCTTGCTGAATAGTTTGTGGCGGGATTATACACACCCTTCCCCAAGGACAGAAGGTGACCAGGCCGAAGGTGACGCCACTGGCCGGAGGGTGCGAAAATGTTTAGAATCAATGTTCGTTTTAGTAAATTTACCAAACTACCATCGGACTAAGTGATGACTGCCACGCGTAAGCCTACCGCACTGATCATTCTTGATGGCTGGGGCCACCGTGACCCGGCTGAAGACAACGCCATCAGCAACGCCAACACCCCGTGTTGGGATAAGCTCTGGGAAAATCAGCCGAAAACACTCATCAACACCTCCGGCATGTTTGTCGGCCTGCCCCAGGGACAGATGGGTAATTCCGAGGTTGGGCACATGAACCTGGGCGCTGGCCGGGTGGTTTATCAGAGCCTGACACGCATCGACAAAGATGTAGAAGAAGGTAGTTTTACGGAAAATTCCGTACTTTGCGCCGCCATTGATAAAGCCGTCAGCAGCAACCGTGCTGTGCACCTGATGGGCCTGCTTTCCCCCGGCGGCGTTCACAGCCATGAAGACCACGTACTGGCGGCCGCTGAGATGGCAGCCAAGCGCGGCGCGAAGGAAGTCTATATCCACGCCTTCCTCGATGGCCGCGACATGCCTCCCCGCAGTGCAAAAGCGTCACTGGAAAAAGCCGCCACCAAACTCAAGCACCTGGGCGTGGGCCGGGTGGCCTCCATTGTTGGCCGCTACTACGCCATGGACCGAGACAATCGCTGGGACCGTGTGGAAGAAGCCTACAACGTTATGACCCTGGGCGAAGCAGAGTTCACCTCAGCTGATCCGGTGTCCGCGCTGGAGCAAGCCTACGAGCGCGGCGAGAACGACGAGTTTGTAAAAGCCACCCGTATCATGACCAGCGGCGATAACGAAGGCACCATCAACGACGGTGACACCGTTATATTCATGAACTTCCGCGCCGATCGCGCCCGCGAGATGACACGCTGCTTCGTGGAAAAGGACTTCGACGGTTTTGAGCGTCGCAAGCATCCGGAACTGGCTGACTTCGTCATGCTGACCGAGTACGCAGCCGACATTAACACTTCCTGCGCTTATCCCCCGGAGCAGTTGACCAATGGCCTGGGCGAGTATGTGGCCAGCCTCGGCAAAACCCAGCTGCGGATTTCCGAAACCGAGAAGTACGCACACGTTACCTTCTTCTTTAACGGCGGTCTCGAAACACCGTTTGAAGGTGAGGACCGAATCCTGGTTCCTTCGCCCAAAGTGGCGACTTACGATCTGCAACCGGAAATGAGTGCGCCCGAGGTCACTGACAAGCTGGTCGAGGCGATCAAGAGCGGGAAATACGACCTGGTTGTTTGTAACTATGCCAATGGCGACATGGTGGGCCACACCGGCAAGCTGGATGCCGCCATCAAGGCCGCGGAATGCATCGATCAGTGTGTAGCCCGTATTACCGAAGCCTTGCAGGAAGTGGGCGGTGAAGCATTGATCACCGCTGACCACGGCAACTGCGAACAGATGACCGACCCCAATTCCGGCCAGGTACACACGGCCCACACGATCGGCCCCGTACCGCTTATCTACGTTGGCCCACGCAAGGTCAACCTCAGGGACGACGGTAGCCTCAGCGACGTGGCGCCCACCCTGCTGAGCCTGATGAGCCTGGAACAACCGGCTGAAATGACCGGGCACAGCCTGGTGGAGATCGGTTGAGTCTGCGTCTTTGGCTGGCGGTGACGATGCTTGCAGTCGTCACGCCAGCACTGGCGGAGCAACAGGTCACACCTGGCCAGATAGAAGATCTCAAGGAAGAGATTGCCGATATTGATGAGTGGCTTGCCGACGCCGAGGAAGACCGTTCCTCGCTGGAGCAACAGCTCTCCGGGCTCGAACAGGAAATAGGTCGGCTCACCCGCGAACGCCGGGAGCTCCGCCAGCAGGCACGGGAACAGCAACAGCGCCTGGCCAAGCTCGGCAAGGAAGAGACCGAACTCACCCGCGTGCTGGAAAGCCAGCGCGACAGCCTGAAGAAACAGATCCGCGCCGCCTGGATGGAAGGCGACGCGCCCGCCGTCAAAGTCCTGCTCAACGAGATTGACCCGGACAAGATCGCCCGCACGATGACCTACTACGAGTACCTCAGCCGGGACACCATTGACCGCCTCGAGGCGTTCGCTGCCAATCTCCGCCAATTGAAAGAAACGCAGAAGCAGGTCAAGGCCGGGCGGATGCGGCTGGCAGAACTGGAAGAGAATGTCGCCGACCGCCAACAAAAGCTGAGCAGCAGCAAAAAGGAACGGGAACAGACCCTGGCGGCCCTGAAAACCGACATCAGCAATCGGCTGAGCGAACGCGAGGAACTGGAAGAGGATCGCAAGCGCCTGGAAAAACTGCTGCGGGAGGTCGAAGAGGCCATCGCCAACATCCCCACGCCCAATGAGTCAGATCCGTTCGGATCACTCAAGAACAAACTGCCGTGGCCGGCGGAAGGCAAAGTCGTCCGCAACTTCGGAGACAGTTACGCCAGCGGAAAACTCAAGCACAACGGACTGCTGATCAACACCGCCGAGGAAGGCGACGTAAAAGCCGTTCACTATGGCCGCGTTGTTTTCGCCAACTGGCTACGCGGGTTTGGCCTGATCACCATCCTCGACCACGGCGACGGCTACATGACGCTCTACGGCCACAGCAGTAGCCTGTTCACCAGCCCCGGAGACTGGGTTGAAGCGGGCGAGGCAATTGCCCAGGCTGGCCGAACCGGCGGGACCAATGACCCCGCGGTGTATTTCGAGGTCCGCCACAATGGAAAACCGGACAATCCCCGACGCTGGCTCGGCAACCGCTGAACGAGTTCACGCTACCCCAAAGGCTGACAAATCAGCCCGGTAACGCCATACTGTCCGGCAATACTTGGGAACAACCAGTCATCGGATTAACACAGGACATGTGAATGAGACGGGTAAGAAGTCTACACCACGCCAGCACACGCGCACTCGCCCTTGCCACTTGCTTAACCGTTCTGCCCGGCCTTATTCATGCCCAGGAAGCCGATGAAGAAACCCGACGCCTGCTGGAAGGCATCCAGCACGGTGAGCAGGTGGAAATACAGCTGCCCGATCCGGAAGAACAGCTACCACTGGACGACCTTCGCAAATTCGCCGAAGTGTTTGGCCGAATCAAGGACGCCTATGTGGAAGAGGTGGACGACCGACAGCTCCTCGAAAGCGCGATCAAAGGCATGTTGTCTGACCTGGACCCGCACTCCACCTATCTGGCCCCGAAAGACTACGAACAGCTCGAAGAGAGCACCTCCGGCGAGTTTGGCGGCCTGGGCATCGAAGTGGGCATGGAAGATGGCTTCGTAAAAGTTATCTCCCCCATCGATGACACCCCTGCTCAGAAGGCCGGCGTACAGGCGGGTGACCTGATCATCAAGCTGGGTGACCAGCCGGTGAAAGGCATGTCGCTGGAAGAAGCCGTTAAACTGATGCGCGGCAAGCCCGGAACCGTCCTCACCCTGACCATCATACGCGAGGGAGAATCAGCGCCGATCGAGATTGATGTGGAACGTGACATCATCAAGGTCACCAGCATCAAATCCCGCATCATCGAGAACGGCTATGGCTACGTTCGCATAACCCAGTTCCAGGCGGATACCGGCACCCAGTTCACCAAGGCACTGGAAGCCCTGGAGAAAGAACATGGCAGCGACCTGGACGGCCTGGTGATCGACCTGCGCAACAACCCCGGTGGCATTCTCCAGGCGGCGGTTGAAGCAGCGGATGCCCTGCTGGATAGCGGCTTGATCGTCTACACGGAAGGCCGCATCCAGAGCTCGCGCCTGCGCTTCAACGCCAAACCCGGAGATGTGATGCCGGATACGCCCATTGTCGTTCTGATTAACGGCGGTTCCGCCTCTGCATCCGAGATTCTTGCGGGCGCGCTTCAGGATCACCAGCGTGCCGTGGTCATGGGCACCCAGTCGTTCGGCAAAGGCAGCGTGCAAACCGTCATCCCCCTGGATGAGACTCACGCCATCAAGATGACCACCGCCCGCTATTACACCCCGGATGGGCGCTCCATCCAGGCCAAGGGGATCAAACCGGATATTGAAGTGAAGCCGGCGCAACTGACGGAGCTCGACAGTCAGCCGTTCTTTACCGAGGCGGATCTCAGCGGCCACCTTGAGGGGCAGGATGAGGGGAAGCAGGAAGAACCGCAAAAGCAGGAGGACGCACAAAGCACGTCGCCGGCGAACAAGGACTTCCAGCTACGCTCTGCACTGAACCTGCTGAAAGGCATGGGCATTCTCAACAAGCGTAACAAGCCGACACAGGAAAGCGCGGATTGAAAGTTCTAGCAACACTGATTGCCGCCCTTTTGGCCACCTCCCCGGTTGTTGCCGGGGAGCACGAGGGGCAACTCCCGCCCACTATTGCCATCATCATCGATGACATGGGACATAACCTGGTGGAGGGTGAGCGACTGATCGCCCTGGATCAGCCCATCACCCTGGCTTTTCTGCCCTACCGCAGATACACCACCAGACTGGCGGAGTTGGCGCACCAGAAGCACAAGGAAATCATGCTGCATGCGCCAATGGCCAATACCCGTAACATCGGCCTTGGGCCCGGCGGCCTGAACCCGGACATGGACCAGAACAGCCTGGCCACTACCTTGCGGCGAGCGCTTCAGTCCATTCCCCATGTGCAGGGCGTGAACAACCATATGGGCAGCCTGCTAACTCAACAACTTCAGCCGATGGACTGGGTGATGTCTGAACTCGATCACTACCCGGTCTACTTCGTGGACAGCCGCACCATCGCTTCCTCCATTGCGGGCGAAGTCGCAGCCGCTTACCGCATACCCACCCTCACCCGCGACGTGTTCCTGGATCACGAGCAAACCGAGGAATTCGTGAATCAGCAGTTCGAGCTTCTTATCAAGCGGGCAAAGGAAAACGGCAGCGCCATCGGCATTGGCCATCCTCACAAGGTAACGGTGGACTATCTGGAGAAACGTCTGCCAGAGCTGGACGAGCAGGGAATTGCCGTAGCGACCGTCAGCGGCGTATGGGCGATGAGGAATGGCAACCGGCCAATGTTTGCGGAAGGGGAAAAGCGGGCGATTCGGCCCGCGCTGGCGAAGCAGGAATGAGGCCCGGCCTCAATCCCGCACCACAATCCCCTGGGCCTTCATGAATGCCTTTGCTTCGGGAATCGTATGCTGACCGAAGTGAAAGATGGACGCCGCCAGTACGGCATCCGCGCGACCTTCGGTCACACCGTCTGCCAGATGCTGAAGCTCGCCCACACCCCCTGAAGCAATGACCGGCACTGATACAGCGTCGCTGATGGCGCGGGTCAGCCCCAGGTCGAATCCGATTTTGGTGCCGTCACGGTCCATGCTGGTCAGCAGCAACTCACCGGCACCCATCGCGGTCATCTTGCGAGCCCATTCAACGGCATCCAGCCCTGTCGGCTTGCGCCCACCGTGGGTGAAGATCTCCCATCGGGGCTCCTCTCCTTCACCAGTGACACGTTTGGCATCAATGGCGACAACGATACACTGGCTACCAAAACGGTCAGACGCTTCGCGCACGAAGTCCGGATTGAACACCGCCGCAGTATTGATAGAAACCTTGTCCGCGCCTGCATTCAGGAGCTTGCGGATGTCCTCAACAGTGCGCACACCACCACCCACTGTCAGCGGGATAAACACTTCAGCCGCCATGCGCTCCACGGTTTCATAGGTGGTATCGCGGCTTTCGTGACTGGCGGTGATGTCCAGGAAAGTGATTTCGTCGGCGCCCTGTTCGTTGTACTTGCGGGCCACTTCCACCGGGTCACCGGCATCGCGGATATCGACGAAGTTCACGCCTTTTACAACGCGGCCTTTATCGACATCCAGGCAGGGAATAATGCGTTTTGCCAGAGCCATAATTCGTTTTACCCCTTCAGGCTGTCGCAGAAGGCCTGGGCCTCGGCCACATCCAGGGTGCCTTCATAGATGGCTCGGCCGGTAATCGCACCGAGGATGCCCTTGTCAGCCACGGTAGCAAGGCGCTTGAGATCGTCCATGTTGGTAACGCCGCCAGAAGCGATCACGGGAATGCCGCCTTCTTCCGCCAGTGCAGCGGTGGCCTCCACGTTCACGCCCTGCATCATGCCGTCGCGGCTGATGTCGGTGTAAACAATGGACTCGACGCCGTCGTTGGCAAAACGTTTCGCCAGGTCGGTCGCCATGACTTCAGACACTTCCGCCCAGCCGTCAGTGGCAACGCGGCCGTCTTTGGCGTCCAGGCCCACGATAATGTGGCCGGGAAAGCGCTTGCACATCTCGGTGACGAATTCCGGTTCTTTCACCGCCTTGGTACCAATAATGACCCACTGTACACCGGCTTTCAGATAGGCCTCGATGGTTTCCGCCGAACGAATACCGCCGCCAATCTGGATGGGTAAATCCGGGTATTTGCGAGCGATGGCCTGGACGATTTCGCCGTTGACGGGCTCACCGGCGAAGGCACCATTCAGGTCCACCAGATGCAGGCGGCGGGCGCCAGCATCCACCCAGCGGGTTGCCATATCAACAGGATCGTCACCGAAAACGGTGGAGTCGTCCATACGGCCCTGGCGCAGTCTTACGCATTTGCCGTCTTTCAGATCTATGGCCGGGATGATCAGCATGTTCCAGTCCAGTTGGTAAAGTTTTTCAGTAACTGCAGCCCCGCCCGAGCGCTTTTTTCAGGGTGGAACTGCACCGCAAAGATGTTATCTCTCGCCACGGCTGCAGCCAGGTCAACGCCGTAATGGGTACGGCCGGCAATATCCGGGTTGCCCTCGGCTTCAGCGTAGTAGCTGTGCACGAAATAGAAGCGGTCGCCGTCGGGAATATCGTGCCAAAGCGGGTGATCCATGGTCTGGCGCACTTCGTTCCAGCCCATATGAGGCACTTTCAGGCGTTCGCCGTTCTCGGTGAGATTGTCACCGAAGAAGCGCACCTCCGACGGGAACAGGTCGATACAATCCACCCAGCCGTTTTCCTCGCTGCGGGACATCAGCGCCTGCATGCCTACGCAAATGCCGAGCAACGGACGGTCAGCGGAGACTTCCCGCACCAACTCATCAATTCCCAGGCGGCGGATTTCCGCCATGCAGTCGCGGATGGCACCCACGCCAGGGAGGATCACCCGGTCCGCGCTGCGGATCTGCTCGGCGTTGTCGGTGACCAGCACCTGTGTATCCGGCGCGACGTGTTCAACCGCTTTGCTGACGGAATGAAGGTTACCCATGCCGTAGTCGATAATGGCAACGGTTTTCATGCGAAGAGAGACTTCCTGAATCGTGGTTCTTTTAGTTGAGCCCAGGGCCGCTTACAGCGACCCCTTGGTGGACGGGGTAATACCCGCCATTCGCTCGTCCATTTCAATGGCCATACGCAGGGCACGACCGAAGGCCTTGAACACGGTTTCGATCTGGTGGTGGGTGTTCTTACCCTTCAGGTTATCGATGTGCAGGGTGACCATGGAGTGGTTCACAAAGCCGTGGAAGAACTCCTCGAACAGGTCGACGTCGAAGCCTCCCACAGCACCACGGGTATAGGGCACATCCATCATCAGGCCGGGACGGCCAGACAGGTCAATCACCACGCGGGACAGTGCTTCGTCAAGCGGCACGTAGGCATGGCCGTAACGACGGATGCCCTTCTTGTCGCCAACCGCCTGTTTGAAGGCCTGGCCCAGGGTGATACCAATGTCTTCCACCGTGTGGTGGTCATCAATGTGCAGGTCGCCCTTCGAGACAATGTTCAGGTCCACCAGCCCGTGGCGGGCAATCTGATCCATCATGTGCTCAAGGAAAGGCACGCCCGTGTCGAAGCTGGACTTGCCGGTGCCGTCGAGATCGATCTCGACGGTGATCTGTGTTTCCAGGGTATTTCTTTCTACCCGAGCCTTGCGTTCGGCCATGGGGACTCCAAAGTCATCAGTCGGCACATGCCGGAAAAGTGTCTGCGCGCATTATACCTTTTATGATTCCCCGCGTCCCGCAATGGCCTTTATAGCCTTGATAGCGACGACCATCAGAACGCTTTCTTGAGGTTACTCATGTAGGTATCGACCAGGCTGTTGAACTCGTGCTTGATCACGGGGCTGATGGCCAGTTTCAACAGGCTCGGCAGCGGAACGGTCAACTCGGCGCTGGTCTGGAATTTCACTGAAGTAGTGTTGTCGTCTTTCTTCTTGAGGGTCCAGGAGCCTTTTACCACACCGTTACCCTCGCCTTTCACCGGCTCCCAGGTAATCCTGCCGTTGTCCTTGTCCGCGAAGTATTTGCACGCGTATACAGACTGGATGGCATGCTTGTCCACGCCCACCTTTTCCATTTCCCAGCGATAGGCGTTGTCGCCCAGATCCACCAGGTTATGCACCTTGGGAAAATGGCTGGCCGATGCGGGCACGTCCGCCAGCAGCTCGAATACTTCGTCATATCCGGCCGGCAGATCCAGTTCCCGGTTAAGCTCAATAGAGACAGTAATAGCCACTGTTTACTCCTTTTTATCGTTGTAAGACGCGCTTTATATCGTTGTGTAGAAATAAGGTGCCTATTTTGGCTGATCACTAACGTATTGTCATACACTCAGGCTTTTATTTTGTTACCCCTGGGTTATCCTTGGGCTAATCACAAGCCCAGTTACCGGACACGAATTATCGGAAGGACGCCAAAATCATGAAAGCTGTTCGCTATGTGGCTCTTGCCATCGTTGGCCTGCTCATTCTTGCCGTTGCCGCCGTCGCTATCGCGGTCGCCGTTATTGACCCAAACACCTACAAGCCACAGATTGAGAAAGTGGTCGAAAGTAAGACCAATCTGGACCTGATACTGGCCGGGGATATTGGCTGGTCTTTCATCCCACTGGGCCTGGAACTGAACGACGTTGAGGCCACCCTGGAAGACGAACGCCTGGTCAAGCTTGACCAACTGGTGGCCCAGGTCAGCTTCTGGTCCCTGGTAACCATGTCGCCCCGGGTGGATACGTTCCTGTTGAGCGGGCTGGACGCCAACCTGTCCGTTGATGCCAACGGTACCGGTAACTGGACCCGCATCATGCCGGAAGGTGAAGAACAGCCGCAGCAGGAAGAACCCGCCACGCCAGCCGAAACCGCTGAAGAACAGCCAGAGAGCAGCGGCGCCAGCGAGCCCTTGAACTTCAACGTAGAGAGCGTGGAAATCAGCAACGCCCGCGTTCATTACGAAGACAAGGGCACGGGCCAGGCATTTACCCTGGAAGATTTCACCGTAAACGCCAGCGAGATCACCCTGGGTTCAAGCTTCCCACTGGACGTCTCGTTCCGCTTCGCCACCAACCAGCCGCAGTTTGAAGTTCAGGGCGACATCAGTGCCCGCCTGGCCGCCAATGAAGCGTTAAACGAATTTGGCGTGTCTGACCTGGAAGCCATCTTCGACATGAACGGCGAGCCTTTTGGCGGCGAATCCGTTCGCGCCGAAATAGCTGGCTCCGTGGAAGCTAATCTGGAAAACGAAACCGCCACGCTTAATGGCTTTACCGCCAGCCTGGCCGACCTGACGCTCAACACAGACCTGACGGTGAACGGCTTTGGCGACAAACCGAAACTCGAAGGCAGCCTCAGCATTGACGAATTTTCCCTCAAAGCGCTTCTGGCGGCCCTTGGCCAACCCGCCATCGAAACAGAAGACCCTGACGTCATGAAGGCCGTCGCTTTCTCCACCAACATCGGTGGCCCCGCCGGCACCGTGGAACTCAGCGATCTGACCATCAGCCTGGACGACACCACCTTCCAGGGCAGTGCCAGTTACGCCCTGGCCAACAGCGGTATTGGCCTGGACTTGCAGGGCGACGCGATCAATGCCGACCGCTATCTGCCGCCTGCCAGTGAGGAACAGACCGAAGCGGCTGCCGAGGAAGCACCGCAAGGTGGTGGCGCCCCGGCGGAAGAGGGCGATTTGCTGCCCCTGGAAACCCTCCGGTCACTGGCTCTGGACATCAAACTCGGGCTGGGCGAACTGATTGTCAGCAATCTCACCATCAAGGAAATCAAATCGGTCATCACCGCACGCAATGGTGTGCTGCAAGTGCAGGACTTCAGCGGCAAACTGTACGAAGGCTCCTTCGGCGCCAAAGTGACCCTGGATGCCCGCACCGACAATCCGAAGTGGACCATCGGTTCCAAGGTCAACAACGTACAGACTTTGCCACTGCTGACCGACCTTGCCGAAGTGGACATGCTTGCCGGTGGCGCCAACCTGTCCGTGGATGTGAATACCACAGGCAATCGCATTTCCGCCCTGCGTAGCAATGCCAAAGGCAACATCAACTTTGATCTGGCCGAGGGTGAGTTCACCCGCATGAACCTCACACGCATGGCGTGCCAGGGCATTGCACTGGCCAATCAGGAAAGCCTCTCTACATCAGACTGGGGCACCAGCACGCCGTTCAACGACATGAAGGGCACCCTCAAGATTGACGGCAACACCCTGAACAACACGGACCTTGTGGCTGCCCTCGCCGGCATGAGACTGGAAGGCGACGGCACGGTGGACCTGGCTGCTTCCGATCTGGATTACGAAGTTGGCCTGCGGATCGTGGGCGAGATCCACCGGGACGAAGCTTGCCGAGTGACCGAATACGTGGAAAACGTGGTGATCCCGGTTGAGTGCCGCGGCGACTTCGCGGAAGACCCGGCCGGCCTCTGCTCCTTTGACGGGTCGCGCTTCCGCGACACCCTGAAAACCATTGCCGCCAACGCTGCAAAAGCCAAGGCCCGCGAAAAAGTGGACGAGGCCAAATCCAAAGCGGAAGACAAAGTCTCCGAAAAACTGCAAGAAAAGCTGGGTGAAGAGAGTGGCGAAAAGGTGAAAGACGCCCTCAAGGGCCTGTTCGGTCAATGAACGACGGTTTTGCCCAAAAGCTTCTCGCCTGGTACGACGAAAACGGCAGGCACGACCTGCCCTGGCATCATGACCGGAACCCATACCGCGTGTGGGTTTCGGAAATCATGCTTCAGCAAACCCAGGTGACCACTGTTATTCCCTACTTCGAAGCCTTTATGCAGCGCTTTCCAGATGTGAAGGCGCTCGCTTCTGCACCGGTGGATGACGTTCTCAGCCATTGGTCCGGCCTTGGGTACTACGCCCGCGCCCGCAATCTCCAGAAAGCGGCGCAACAGGTGGCCAACGAGCACGGAGGCGAGTTTCCCGGCAACCTGGAACAACTCCAGGCCCTGCCCGGCATTGGCCGCTCCACTGCCGCGGCCATCCTTGCCCAGGCCTTCCAGCAACGGGCGGCCATACTGGATGGCAATGTAAAACGGGTGCTGGCCCGCTACCACGCCATCCCCGGCTGGCCAGGAAAGACCGACGTGCTCAACCAGCTTTGGGAGCGCGCTGAAGAACACACGCCCGATGCACGCATCCGCGACTACACCCAGGCCATCATGGACCTGGGCGCCATGGTCTGCACCCGCAGCCGTCCAGCGTGCGACAGCTGCCCGCTACAAGACGGATGCGACGCCTATGCCAACAACGAAACCAGCCTCTACCCTGGCTCAAAACCAAAGAAAACCAAGCCCGAAAAAACCACCTGGATGGTGATACTGGAAGATCACCAAGGGCGCATCCTGCTGGAACGCCGGCCTCCCAGCGGCATCTGGGGCGGCCTCTGGAGCCTTCCGGAACTGGACCCGGCCTACGGCCCGGAAGAACTGCCAGACGCCTGCGAACAGGCCTTCGGCTTCCACTGTGGCGAACCGGAACTCACCAGCGGCTTTCGGCACACCTTCAGCCATTACCACCTTCATATCCAGCCGGCACGGCTCACCGTACAAAGCCCCGCTCACATCAATGATCGGGACAGCTACAAATGGGTCCACCGGGGCCAGGCCCTTACCCTCGGCCTGCCGGCCCCCATTCGCACACTGCTGACCGCGCCGGAACAAACCCTCTTGCTTTGATCTGTTATCATCCCAGCAGATTCAGCAACACCACCTCCAAACAGGAGCAGACATGAGCCGCACCGTATTCTGTCGCAAATACCAGGAAGAACTCGAAGGGCTGGACTTCCCCCCCATGCCCGGCAAGAAAGGCGAAGACATCTACGAAAACGTCAGCAAGAAAGCCTGGGAAGAGTGGCAGGCCCAGCAAACCATGCTCATCAACGAAAAACACCTGAGCCTGATGGATCCCAACACCCGCAAGTACCTGCAGGCGCAGATGGAACGCTTCTTCAACAACGAGCCGTTCGATAAGGCTGAGGGCTATGTGCCGCCAGAGAAGTAGGCGCACCCAACTTGTGGAAGCGCCTATCAAAATTTTCCCGGAACGGCCTTGACTCAGGCAACCTAAACCGGTTTAATAGCGCCCCGTTGCAGCAGCACCGCAACACGCCCGGATAGCTCAGTCGGTAGAGCAGGGGATTGAAAATCCCCGTGTCGGTGGTTCGATTCCGCCTCCGGGCACCATTATTTCTAAGCCGAATCAAGAACTTACCAAGCGTAAGAGTTGATTCGGCTTTTTAGTTTCTGGCGATGCCAATACGCTCAAATACGTTGGTTTACGCTGGACTACGTTGGCGCCCTTCCCCTCCATTCCCCCTTCTAAATACCTTCACACAACTGGAGGTATGAGTGACTACTGCAACAAAGAAACGTACAAGCGCATTCAGCGAGAAAGCAAAGAAAGAACTGGCACCGGGTCAAGAGATCAGCGAGAACGGCATTATTTATCGCAAGCGCACGGATGGATGCGGCACCTGGCGCTATGACTTCACGCAGTCCGGCACCCGACACAAGGGCGTTATTGGGTCTGACCGTGATGGCGTGACACTTAGCCAGGCTCGGGAGTTCATCTCAGAAATCCGTGCCAAGGCCATCACCAACCGCATTAGCGGTCGAACCGGACGCTCCACACAATCTAGTCGTTTGTTCAAAGAAGTCGCCCAAGAATATCTGGACTGGAGCGAGTCCCATCACCAGGATCACAGGCACAACGCCAGCCGGATGAATAACCATCTGCTACCCCGTTTTGCTGACCGTCGTTTGGGCGACATTACCACAGCAATGATCGAGACCATGCGTACCGAGTTGCGACGCACCGAGGTAAGCCCCCAAACGATCCAACGAATTGTGAGCCTGCTTTCCTGCACGTTCGATTTTGCGCAAAAATCGGACCCGAATCTCGACAACCCAACGACACGCCTCAGCCGCGTATAGCATCAAAAAAAGGAAGTTGTCCCGTTTACACGTGAGGAGACCGAAGCCCTCCTCAGTACAGGTGCAATTCAGTACACCACCGTTACACGTGGTCCCAACAAAGGCAGTAAAACCGAGAACAAAGCGAAAACGGCTGAATTCCGGGTGATGGTTGGCCTTTCCCTCTTCGCCGGTCTCAGGGCGTCAGAAGCCCTAGGACTCACGTGGGAAAATGTTGATCTGGATCGGGGAGTAATTCGCATCGATCAGGTTGCGAAAGAGGGCGTCATCCGGAAATCCACCAAAACCTACAAGCCTCGCGTAGTGCCAATAACAGGCTCACTGAAACCACTGCTCGAAGACCTCAGGCAGTACCACATCCAAACCCAAAGACAGAATGGACTGTTGCTGTCCAGAAATGGAGTCGATCCGTACAACCAGATTCAAGTGATGTTTGGTCGCGTGAAAGAACAAGCTGGCATCACATCCGAAAAAGGTCACCATGCGTTGCGGCATACCTTTGCGACACGAGCCTCAGAGAAGAACATCGACCTTAAAACGATTCAACGCTGGCTGGGGCATGCAAGCATATCAACAACGATGATTTATGTGCACTCTACGGAGGAACACCTTGAGGTAGCGGCACGGCTTTTGGATTGATCAGGATGCAATTGCCGAAGAGGGTCGACGAAAGGTCAGCCCTCTCATCATTCAGACACCACTGCCAAGCGAAACGCATAATCTTTGATGAGTTCCCTCATGGCCAATTTGATCACCCACTCTTGCGGGATACCATCCAAACCGTAAATCGCGCCTGCCAGTTGCCCGTAAACAGCACCTGTGGTGTCAGCGTCTTCACCAAGGTTGACCACCTTCAATAACCCAGATTGAAAATCATCGGTCGTTGCTAATGCCCACAAAGCCGCCTCCAGGGTGTGGACGACATATCCACTGCCACGAATCTGGGGAAGCTCTTTATCTTGATAGCTTCCGCCGGCAATTGCTTCGATGACTGGACAAAGAGACTCCTTATTAAAAGCTTCCCTGAGAGCGCCTTCCGGCGACAGGAGTTGTTCTTTGGGGTGGCCGTCTAGTGCGAGGGCTATGACAACTGCATAGTATCGGCAAGCATCTACGGCTTCCAAGGTGGCATGCGTGGTTCTGGAACTCAGGGCAGCATAACTGGCCGTTTTTCTGAGATCAGTCCGCCAGCGCATTGGAATCGGCGCCAATCGCATCAGAGAACCATTACCTGCAGTCGTTGGGTCAATCGAACCGGCATAAGGTTCGCCCCACTGTTTGAAACCGTCCAACGCTTGGGAAGTTGCCACACCGATATCGAAACACTCGCCAGTCGCACTCAAGTGCCCCTGATCCCTCCACCGGACATATCGCTGCATCTGATCTGCCGGATCAAAGCCACCGGTTTCCAGGATGCTCTCAGCGAGGCACAAGGCCATTGAAGTATCATCAGTCCATTCACCAGGGTTTAGATTGAACGGACCGCCGCCAAGCATATCTGTTATCGGATCGAATGTTCCTGGCGTCGAAAATTCCAACGTCGTACCTAATGCGTCACCGACGGCCAAGCCAAGCAGTGCGCCGGAGTACCTGGATTCCATTGAACCGGATTCAGCCATTTTTAAAGTGGTCCACGGGTTCAAGTCATTTCCGGGCCGGCACTTTCAACAGCGCCCCGGTTTCGCATCCGGGTCCATTCCTGACGAAGCGGTTCCTTAACCGCCTGCTCAAGCCGACACATACCGTCGACCATGAAACTGATCATCGTGCCCCATTGATCACGGTCGAATACGTTACCGGGCTGCTCCGTCTTGATCCGACACGCTCTCCGTTCCTCAAGCGGCTCCCACTCAAGAACAGCGCCAAAGGTTTCGTGTATCTCGTCTTTCCGGGCGAAAAGTTGATTGAAAATATACTCGTTGTCCGACTTGTCGCCCCGGTCGATGTAGAGTTCTGCCCGGCAGTACTGCCTGGTGGCTGAGAAATTGAACCCGATGCCACCCACACCAGAACCCGCCCCAATCCAACTTGAAACGCCAGGACTGATATTCTGATAAAGACTCGAAGAACTGGCGTTCATTGAATCAATGATCTGGCTCCAGAACTCCCTGCGAACCAAGTGGCGTTGTTTCTGTTCTACCTGGTCTTCAATATCGTCCTGAGCCTTCTCCGCCATACCGATCATATATTCCTCGGTATCCTGGGTCGGGATGATTTGTTCCACGTTCAGGAAAAGCTCGTCTCCCATGGCGTAGGGGGTCGCCCGAAAGCACTGGAGGCGGACCTTGAAGTTCAGCAGCCATAGGACAGTACTCGTCACTTCCTTCCGGAAGTTGGCCGCTATGAGAATAATCCTCTGCGTCACCCCTTTATTGAGCGTTATGTCGGTGAAATCCTGGTTTCCGAAGAACTCACACAACAAATCCTCGGCTTTCGCTCCAGGCTGTACTTTGTCCAGGTAGTTCTGGTAGATGTTCGCGATGTTTGACTTGGAAAGCCCGGAACAATACGAAGCGTACTTGAGCGCCTGCCAGGTGACATCGCGTCCCGAATCGTCCAGTTTGTTTTCGATAATCACTAGCGCACCCTGTTTATCCAGTGCCAGTAGATCGAGTCGTTCCTGGGTGTCACTGAAACCAGAAAACTCCTTCTGAATGATCAGGAAGTCCTCACCGAGTACATCGGGCTGCTTTGCAATCCATTCTTGAAGGTGATCCCGCTCACGGAAGCCCAATCCAGAAAACGATTTTTTATCCAGTCGCTGGATACTGTTCGAGGACTTGTTAATGCGATACATAAATCAAATACTCAGTCTTGATGCATTTTCGCGAAGCCAATTCCTGCACAGCTGATACTCCGGCATTACCCGCGCCACCTCCCGCCAAAACTCCGGCGAATGGTCATGGCGTATCAGATGGCAGAGTTCGTGAATCACCACGTAATCCACCATGCGGTTCGGCGCCATCATAATCTGCCAGTTGAATTCCAGTTTGCCCTTGGCGGTACAGCTGCCCCAGCGGGATTTAAACGTTCGGATGCCCACCCCGGCAGGCTCTACCCCGACCATAGGCGCGAAGCGTTTCACTTTCTCGGTTAGCTTCTGCTCCGCCTGTCGCTTGTACCAGCGCACAAGGGCATTGCGGACCATGTGCGGTCGCTCGGTGCCGTTGGGTGCGGTTACCACCAATCGTCCATTCAACAGCTTCACAGGCGCGAAATTGCCTGCTTCCACCTTTAGCCGGTAGTTGCGCCCCAGGTAGCTGAAGGCTTCGCCAGACACATAACGCTTGCTGCTGACGGGTGTCATTTCCCGGTGCAAGGTGATTTTTTCTTTGATCCAGCGGCGTTTGGCTGCCAGTAGTTGATCAATCTTTTCGGCGGGAGTGTTGACGGGCACCACAACAGACACGGCACCATCCTCCACCCGAATATCCGCAGATTTTCGGCGTTTAGTGCGGATGACTTCGGCAATGAAGCCGTTAGCGTCCCGGTATTCCGGTTTCTGCGCTGCCATCATTTGAACTTGTTCTTCGCCAGTTCCATGAACCGATCCTGCACTACATTTACCAGGGCTTTCTCGCCAAACGAACAATCCAGAACCGCCCGTTTGATTTCTTTCTTCATCCGTTTTACTTCGTCCGGTTTGCTGAAGAAATCCACAATCTGAGTGGCTTCATCGAACATGCCCACCAAGTCCTGGCTGGTTGCCTTGATTTCATCGTGCACGGCTTCGCTGATGGAATCTTCACCGGCATGACTGGTCACTTCTGCCATCAGAATGTTGTAGAACGCGAACTCTGTTTCGCTCAGCCCCAGATCGTCCGCTGCCTGTTTATGTTCAGACTCCATGCTATCGACCATCTGAAGCAGCATTTCCAATTGCTGCTCCCACTTGCCCGCTGTCTTTTCAATAATGTCCCGTAGGCGAAGGCTCAGAGATTTGTAGTATTCCGGGTCTTCATCCAGATTCACCGTGATGTGGTGTTTGATGGCGCTTTCGATTTCGGACGCGCGGGATTCGGGGGATTTGATCTGCTCCACCGTCTCCTTGAAGTTTGCTGCCATCAGGTCCACGGGTGGAATCTTCGGGTCTACACCGGTGCTGATGATGTGTTCATCCACCAGCTGGCGGACCTTTGCTCCGGCATCGCTGATGTTCAGCCCAGGGTCCCGGTAACGATTTCGCGCAGCATTCTGCACCTTGCCCCATAGCTTCAGGTCCGGGATGAATGGCTTGGCAGCGGTATCCGGCAGGATTACATCCATCTGCTTGGCGAATTTCTTGAACGCCAGCTCGAACTGCTGGCGGGTGTCTTCATCCTTCAAGTGCAGAACGTAATCATCTACGTCTATGCCTTTAACACCGGCAAAGATCGCAGCCACACGGGTGTGAGTCGCCTTCAGGCGTGGTACTTCATCCTTCAGCGTGTGATAGGTGCCTTCCACGTCTTCACTGCTGAACTGGCTCAGAGCGTCGGTCAGGTAGTCCGACAGCCCGTAGTAATCCACCACGTAACCGCAGGCTTTGCCCTTGTAGGTTCGGTTTACCCGCGCGATTGCCTGCATCAGGGTGTGGTCCTTCAGGCTCCGGTCGATGTACATAACCTGTGCAATGGGGGCATCGAAACCGGTCAGTAGCATATCCTTGACGATCAGGAAGCTGGTTGGGTCTTCTTTCTCTTTATCCGTACCCAGTGGCTTGGTGAAGTTCCTGATTACCTGCTTTTGATGCGCGCTATCGGTGTACTGGCCCAGGTATGCCGGGTCGTTGTGAGTGCCGGAAATGATGACTTCAGAAGGCGGCGCTTCCAGATCGTCCAAGGTCTTTTTGAATACTGTAGCTGCGTGACGGCTGCCGACCACAATCATGGCTTTGAAGCCATTGGGCTGAATCTTTTCCCGGTAATGCTTGAGTAGGTCGATACACACCCAGCGGATTCGGGCTGGGGCTTCCCGTACCGCTCGTTCCACACCATATTTCTTCTTGATTTCGCGCTTTTCGTCGTCGCTTTTGTCTTTGAAGTATTCTTCAAACAGCGCGTCCAGTGAATCACCCACCACATCGCTCTGAACCTGGCGACCTTCGTAGATGATGCGCACGGTGGCACCGTCATCCACCGCTTCGTTGATCTTGTACTTGTCGATGTACCCGCCGAAGGCTTTGTTCATCTTCTGGGATTTCAGCAGGGGAGTCCCGGTAAAGCCCATCTTCGGGGCGTTGGGCAGTGCGGCATTGATGGTCATTGCCAGCCCGCCAAACTGGGTGCGGTGGGCTTCATCCGCCAGCACGATGATCTTGTCACTGGGGTTTAGGTCGGTAAAGTCACCTTCCTGTTCCGCTTCCTGAAACTTCTGCACCATGGCGGTCACAATGTCGGAAGAATCTTTGGACAGAAGTTCCTTCAGTTCAGCTACCGATCCGGCGTTGTAGATGGTTTCATTCTGGGCATCCCGGAAGGTTTTCGAGAGTTGCCCGTCCAGCTGGGTGCGGTCGGTAACGAACACCAGCTTGTACTGCTTCAACTCCGGGTCACGGCGCATCTTAACCGCAAGCATGACCATAGTCAGAGACTTTCCGGACCCTTGGGTATGCCAAACTACCCCGGACTTTTCCTTGCGCGTGGTGCCGTTCTTGAGGCGTTCCATGACCTTGTTCACTGCCCGGTATTGCTGATATCGCGCCACCTTCTTGATCAGGCGACCATCGACCGGTTCAAACAGAGTGAAGTTCTGCATCAGGTCCAGGAAGCTGGCGGGGTTGAATATGCCAGCAAGTAACCGCTGTTGTGGAGTGACTTCACCTGAGCCGGTTCCCGCACCTGAAGCGACCCGTTTAGCGGCAACCAGATACTCTGGTGAGGGCACGTCACCAGTCTTGTGGCTGGGTGCTGTCGAGCCGGTCGAGATAAAGGCAGGCTGTTGCACCATCGCCTGAATATCCGCATCCGTGAACGGGTAAGCATCCTTCCAGTCCCCATAATGCTGGGCACTGGAACTGATGGTGCCTACCTTCGCCTGATCCCGGCAGGTCGATACCATTAGCTGGTTGTACCAGAACAGTTTCTGGGCACCTTCATCGTCTTCCGGGGTGCGCAGGTTGGCGTACCGACGCAACTGGTTGATGCCCTCGGCTACCGCGTCGGCAACATAGGGTGATTTGCACTCGATCACTGCCAGCGGTAAACCGTTCACGAAGCAGACAATATCCGGGATGATATTCTGGTTGATACCTTCAATTTTGAATTGGTTGGTACACAAGAATTCGTTGCTTTCAGGGTTGTCGAAATCGATGACCTTGACCGTCTGCCCCTTTCGACCGACGCCCAGGTCCTGCTCCACCGAAAGGTAGCTCACTAACATGTTATAGATGGATTGGTTGTACTCCATCAAACCTGCGTGATTCGGGTGGGTAAACTCGCGGACGACTTTGCGCAGATTCTCGTCGCTGATCCACGGGTTCAGTCGGAGAATGGCAGCTTCCAGCCGGTTTGCCAGTACCACATCCCGGAAGTAACCGCGCTCGCCTGTTGGCGTGCCATCAATGGGCAATACCGGCGCAAGGTCCGCACCGGGGACATAGGACCACCCCAGGCGATTCAGTTGATCGATGGCGGGCAGTTCGACTTTTTCGACTTCATCCTGAAACAAGGGAACTCCCTGATAAGTGCGCGCCTGCTGCTAGAGGCAAATGACTGGCTTCAACTTAGAATAGCAGTTTGAAACGGAATTTTAGATTTCAGCCCTTCCGCCACCTGGCCAAGCGATTCTGACATTCATCCTCAGGCAGTCGGGCACCAGCTTCGCGCATTGTACTCAATGCGGTGAATAGGCTATTTGGAGGCAGAACCTGATGCTGTTCTAACTCATCCAGTATCCAGAGCACGCCCCGAACGTCTAGCGAAGCCCGTTGACCGGACTTCCGCAAGGCTCCGTCATTGGTCAGCAGTGTCCACCCTCGCTCCCTCGCCACGAAGTAACAGGAAACATCGGCCAAGGAGGAGTTGTTGAGTGCCTGTCTGAGATCGAACAGTTCCATAGTTTCATTACCACTGAGCGCTTCAACCGCGAGCCCCAATTCTTTCAAGTGATGTCCCGGCGGTATACGAAGCTCCCGCCACACAAAATCCGTGGTGACAAATTGATGGGGCAACTGAAATACTTTTTCCAGCAGGTTACTGTGGTGCAGGTCGATCCAAATGTTGGTATCAGAGACGAGAATCTTCGTGGGCATCGGCACCTTCACCTGCTTCTCCATTGGCCATGACATCCACGATCTCTCCAAGACCGACACCCAGCAATTCCGCCGCTCTGGACGGGGTCACAAGCCCCTCAGCCAGTGCCCGGTATACGATCTGGCGCAGACGATAAGAGTTTTCCGGATTTAGTCGTTCCGGTTCATCCTTCCGGAAACCACGGGACGACCAAAATCGAAAGGTGCTTTGGTAAAAGCCTTGCTGGACAATGCCCAGGTCGTAAAGACGCCGCAGCAAAGCCTGGATGGAAATTCCCCACTCCTCTTTCGCCAACAAGAACTCTTTAAGTAGCACGCGACTGCGGTGACTGCCGAAAGTAGCCCGAACCTGGCTTGCCGGGAACAGGAAGGAACCGGCGAAACGGTGACACCAATTTTCCTCATCGCGGGTGCCATGAATCTCCTCTGGAATATCCATGACCAGATGACCGAGCTCGTGTGCCAGATTGAACCGCTGCCGCTCTCCGGGGCGAGAGATATTGCTGACGATGACCGCATCGGTACCGTTATTGACCACCGCGCACAAACCATCGAATTTTTCGTGGGCAGCAAACCCAACCACTTTGATTCCGTTCTCTTCAAGAGTTTCGGTCAGATTGGCGATAGGGTTGGTGCCAAGATGCCAAGCTGCCCGGAGTGCCTCTGCAGCCTTTTCAATATCGTCGGTGTTCGACACCCGGAAACATTCCCGCCACTGGGCAAAGCTATTGTCGAGGCTCTCGGTATCAAACAAGCGTTCTGCGGCCAGGTAGCGCTCCAGATGTTCACGCACCTGTTCCTTTACCGCTTCCTGCTGTTTCTTGCCGAACGCCGAGTGCTTACGAAAATCCACCTCACCCAGCTCCACTGAGTCAGAGCGAAAGAAATACTCAGGATTGACCCCCAACACATCCGCCAACTGAATCAAACGAGTTGAATTGGGCGCGTCCTTTCCCTGTTCATACTTCGACAGAGCCTGCTTGGTGATACCGCCCAATTGGTCGGCGACCTGCTGCAGGGACATGTTTTTCAGGACTCGTGCACGACGCAACCGATCATGCAACATGGCTCTCTTCCTTAAAGTTGACAACTATTGGTTGACGATTTTAGTTTGTTGTTGACGCCTGTCAACCTGATATGTAAATTGGTCACACAAACACACAAGATGTAGTGCTTTATTGCACGAAGCACCAATCGGATGTGTATCAGGAGAGTCTCAGAAAGGCTTTCTTGGGAAGGATTCCCGGCTCGGGTTGCAGCCCGAACCGGGAGGACGCAAAAGAGCAGGACTTAACATGGCGGCCCTGTTCTCTTGGCAGGTTGCAATCAGCATATTGCGAACGGAAGGTTAGACCTCACCGCGCAAAACGTCAACTTTGCGAAGTTTCCAAGGCCGTGGTTGTAGCTGGAGGTGATCCCATGGCTCGCAAAGACGACTATGAGATTATTTTCCGCCCTTACATCCGTAAGAACGGAAAGATCATTCGCCCGAAAAAGGGCAAGGTTTTTCCGATCAAGGTTCGTAAGAAGCGGTAGTTGAATGGCGGGGGCAATTGCTCCCGCCATTTTTTTCAGTTTACGCGGCTGCGGTTTCTTGCTTACTGACGTTGACTCTGACTTTGCCGGTTAGAAGGGATTGCATCAGGGCTCTCTTGAGCGTTTGTTGGGCCGATAACTGAAGGCTTTTTTTCGTAATGCTTTCGTCGACTGACTTAAGCATATTACCAATCCGCCGCTGTTCTTCAATTGGTGGGATCGCAAAGCTCATAAGCTTGAAATGCTCAAAATAAAGCCTCAGCCTGTCCCCAGTTAGCCCTTGGGAATACCGCCTAAGCATTTGTATCGATGCAGGATCTTTCAGTAAGTACCCCAAGAAATCGGAGTCGATAATGTCTGACGGGGTGCATACAACATAGGCTGGACTAACCAAACAGTCTACTGCTGCTATCCCCGATGCACCCTGCCACATGCGCATCATGTTGTAGGCTAGATCGCCATGCTTAACTAGCCGATTATCATTAGACTCCAATTCGGAAGGTACCCTCCTTTCTACGGTGTTCCTAGGAACCATTCCTCCTTCCATAAGAACAGAGTATATCGGAAGCCCCTCAATCCCCTTTTGCTTTCTTTCCGATAAGAAATCGGCAACACGAAGCACTGTCCATTCAGCTGGTATCCGCCCCACCGGAGACTCCTTAAACTCCGTATTCCCAATCCCTTTAGTCAACAATTCCTGCATCATGCCGATTTTCAGGTCTTTCAGCTTGTCTATCTGTGCACGTGTTTTTTCGATCACGTCATCAACGGATGACAGAACGTCTGCGATCTTTCGTTGTTCAGGGATTGGGGGGGTCGGCAACTCTATTTTTTTAAGATCGTTGAGAACTATTCGTCTAATCGCCGATCCAGATTTTGCATTCTCCAACTCGTGATAAAACAACGGAGATAGTAAGAATTGAGAACAAAACTCAGGATCAAGCCTGTCGATATGGAGCCGTATAATTGCAATCGAAGACAGCAATACGATTCTCTCGTTTTGCCGAAACACAAACGTTTTACCCACGGTGCCATCCTTAGAGAACAGCACATCGTTAATTTCTGGGGAACAATTGCCTTTGGTCAGGGCGTCGAAATCACCCTCTGAAATTAGTCGGCACGAGCTAACATCAATTGCTCTGGAGCGCATATTTTGAACGGTCGCAATGGGTCTGCCGTTCTCGTAGGTGGGGGGTGATGCATGAGCTCCATCAGTGATTAGGCGTGCATTACTTTCGAGCGTTGAAAGCTCCCATTCGATTGGGATGGTATTACTCATACCCCAACTCCTTCAGATATGCATTCATCACGCTTTCAGTTTCCGCCACCTGAGCATCTAGTTCATTCAATGACACACGGTACTTATCCCACCACCGTTCCAGTTGAGTGATGACATTGGCGCCGACATCGCCCACGAATTCACGAATGGATTCTTTAGCGTCGATCTCCGGTTTGAATTCGTAGTACTCAGCATCTCGCTTCACAAAAACAGAGGACACATCGAAGTCTTCTAGGATTTCTTCTCGGATGTACTCACTTTCCACTTCCCGAACCGGAATGCCGCCGTGCAGGATGGCGCGTACATCAAAGATTTCTGGGGGCGGGCTGGTGTCAGCGTAGCGGCGGATATTCAGGTTGTAATCGTTTTCGGCGATTTCAGCCAGGGTGACGACTTTTGAATAGCGTTTGATGTCGGCGTAGTCGTCGAAGAGCTATCGTCAAATCTGGTGTTCAGAGACTTGATCAAGCAACATCCTGATTGTCTGTATCCACCTCGATTCCGTCTCTGAATTTAACCCCAGTGATGACCTTGCCCAGATAGTGGAAGCCGCGCTGACGGCGCCAGTTTTTCTGCGCACACTCCCCGAGCTTGAACATCATCTGCAACATGCCGTCCCGACTCAGGCAGCCCTTTGTTCTCTTGGTCCGGTGGCGGATGGTACCGAAGGTCGACTCAATCGGATTGGTCGTCCTCAAGCTCTGCCAGTGCTGGGCCGGGAAATCATAAAAGGCCAACAGTTCTTCGCGATCCTTTTGCAGGCACTGGACGGCCTTTGGGTATTTGGCTTCAAATCGCTTCTCGAACCGATCGAAGGCGGTTTCGGCGTCCTCCTTGGTCTCCGCCTGCCAGATGTCGTGCAGGGCCGTCTTCATCTTGGACTGGACCGACTTGGGCACGCAGTTCAGCACATTGCCGGTCTTATGCATCCAACACCGTTGCTGACGTGTTTCGCCGTATACTTCCTCGAGTGCCGCCCAGAAGCCCATGGCGCCATCGCCAATGGCCAGGCTGGGCGCATTCAAGCCTCGCGCCTTGAGATCCAGCAACACTTCACGCCAGCTCTGTGTGGACTCGCGGACACCGTCCTCAATCGCCAAGAAGCGCTTCTCGCCGCGGTCATTCACACCGATCACGACCAGGGCGCACAGCTTGGCATCCTCTGTCGACAGTACTGCTAAAAGACCCTAAATCAGCAACGTAGATTGTCCTCCCGACCCGCATGATCTTTTCTTGAAGGTGACCAAACCGAACAGGAATCGAATCATGCAAAGCCGAGAGGACTTTCAC
>Ga0208013_1000039_pt1 | contig 183469 bp, 171 predicted proteins | sample 16_taG_FD_184091 | JGI IMG/M metagenome (GOLD analysis project Ga0208013, IMG submission 184091) | Marine viral communities from the Subarctic Pacific Ocean - 16_ETSP_OMZ_AT15313 metaG (SPAdes) (version 2) | ecosystem: Environmental > Aquatic > Marine > Oceanic | place: Pacific Ocean...
CTTCAACGCTGGGTGGGAGCAACAACGTCTGACTTCGAGGAGTGCCTTCCAGATGTCTCATAAAAAATAACCGCGAGCCATGTCGCGGTTATTTTGCCAGCTTCGGAGGCTGTTTTCACACAGCCTCCCCAGGGCCCCGTTTTGGGTATTGGCTCAGGCTGACTTTTTGCCGTCCGGTGTCTTTTTCTCGACGCCGGTGTCGGCGCCTTCCGGCACAAACACATCACGTACGGTCAGCGGCTTGCCGTCGGCATCCTGAACTTCAACCGGTAAAATGGCACGCCCGGTTTCGCGGTCCCTCAGGTCCAGCGGTGTTTGATCTGGCGCCGGATTCCATTTGTCGCCCCACTGGCGAAGGGCGATCACAATCGGGAACAGATCCCGGCCTTTTTCGGTCAGCCGGTACTCGAATCGTGAGCCGTGTTCGCCCACATCCACCTTCTTCAATACCTCGTTGTCCACCAGCCTCGCTAACCGGTCGCAGAGAATGTTGCGGGCAATACCCAGCTCTTGCTGGAAGTCCACAAAGCGGCGGGTGCCATACATCGCGTGCAGCACTACAAGCAGAGACCACCAGTCACCCACCTCGTTAAGGGCGCGGGCGACGGAGCAATTGGAGTCATCAAAACGTTTTCTGGCCATGTTTCGGAGTGTACCTAATAGGGTTGCATTTTAAAACCAGATTCAATATGGTTGCTTAAAGAAACCAGATTAGTAAGGTTGCGATCTACCATGAGCATGAATCTTGGCCCTTTGTTTGAACCCTTTGAACTCCACAACCTGACCCTGCGCAATCGCGTGGCGATGGCTCCGATGACCCGCAATTTCTCGCCGGGCAACGCCCCGAGCCAGGATGTGGTGGACTATTATCGCCGCCGCGCTGAAGGCGGTGTTGGTTTGCTGATTACCGAAGGCACTACAGTGAATCATCCTGGCGCCAACGGTTATCCGAATGTGCCGTTCTTTCATGGCGACACAGCTCTCGCCGGCTGGAAGGATGTGGTTGATGCGGTCCACGAGGCTGGCGGGGCCGTTTTCCCGCAGTTGTGGCACGTGGGTGCCGTACGCAAGGAAGGCACCGAGCCGGACCCATCCGTACCCGGTTACAGCCCGTCCGGTCTGTTTTCACCGGGCAAACCCAACGGCAAGGCGATGAGCAAGGACGACATTGACGACGTCATCACGGCGTTTGCCGACGGTGCTCAGGATGCCAAAGCGTTGGGCTTTGACGGTGTGGAGATTCACGGCGCCCACGGTTATTTGCTGGATCAGTTCCTGTGGGAAGGCACCAACCAGCGTGATGACGAATACGGCGGCAGTATGGAGAACCGTCTGCGCTTCGTGGTTGAGATCGTTGAAGCTGTCCGCCATCGGGTAGGACCGGACTTCCCCATCATGCTGCGTTTTTCCCAGTGGAAACAGCAGGATTATGAAGCGAAGCTGGTGAACACACCCGAGGAACTGGAGCAGTTTCTGAAACCATTGGTGGATGCCGGTGTGGATATCTTTCACGCCTCCACGCGCCGCTTCTGGGAGCCCGAATTCGAAGGCTCTGACCTGAACCTGGCAGGGTGGACCCAGAAACTGTCTGGCAAGCCGACCATGTCGGTTGGCAGTGTGGGCCTGACGGAGGACTTCATCAGCGGTACTTTCGCCAGTAAGAAGGAAGCGGTGGAGCAGTCTGGTATCGACGAGCTGGTTGAGCGCATGAACAACAGCGAATTCGAATTGATCGCGGTTGGCCGTGCATTGCTGCAGGACCCGGAGTGGCTGGTGAAAGTGAAGGATGGCCGCATTGGCGAGGTGGAGCCCTTCGCGAAAAAGTCGCTGGCAAAGCTCTACTGATCAGACAAGGCGTTGACGATAGGCCCCGGCGAGACACCGGGGCTTTTTTGTGTCTGTCCGGGCTGTAATTTAACCTGTTGCCGAAACCCGTATGATTAATGCTCTTGTTTTCAACTAAAGGGATACACCATGAAGTCTGTAACTTCTCTTTCAACCATTGTCCTGCTTGCGTTGACTCTGGTTATGGCCGGCTGCGCCACGGTCGGCCAGGACTTTGCCACCCATAACGTTGACCAGATCGAGATCGGCGATACCACCCGCGCCGATATCCAGGAGATGTTTGGTGAGCCCTGGCGCACCGGTATCGAGGATGGCAAGCGCACCTGGACCTACGGCAAGTATCGCTGGTCTGCTTTCGGTGACGCCGAGACAACGGACCTGGTGGTGCGATTCAACGAAGATGGCACAGTGTCTTCCTACGTCTACAACACCACCAAGTAACGATCAGATTTCCGGAGGCTGGTGAATGGATGACCAGGGTGATCCGGCGGATATCGAACAGTTACTGGACCGCATAGAAGCAGGGGCCGCTGGTCGTTCTCACGTTTCCATCGGTGAAATGATGGATGCAGTCGGGCGCCGGACCTTTGGGCCGCTGGTGCTTCTGGTTGGCCTCATCCTGGTGACGCCCCTCAGTGGCGTGCCAGGAATGCCGACCCTGTTGGGCCTGCTCACACTGCTGACGTTGGGGCAGGTTCTGTTGGGCCGGACCCAGTTCTGGCTGCCCAGCCTGTTGCTCCGGCGTCAGGTTCCCCGCCAGAAGCTTGTACAGGGGCTCCATTTACTGCGCCCGGCCGCACGGCGGATCGACCGCCTGATACGCCCGAGATTCACTTTCCTCGTCAAAGGTCCTGGCCTCTACGCCATGGCGCTTGCGTGCATGGTGATTGCGATCGTGATGCCGGCGACGGAACTCGTGCCATTCAGTGCCAGTATTGCTGGCGTGGCGCTGATGACATTCGGCCTTGCGATGATCTCGAAAGATGGTCTCCTTGCCGTGCTTGCCTGGGGTGTTTCGCTGGCGGGACCGGTGATGTTAGTGCGAACCATCGGCAGCTGAATAAGGCCAGATTACGTAAAGTCGGGGGTTATGAACTAAATTGTCAGTAGAAGAACGCCTCATTCACAGGCGAAAGAGGAGAAACACCATGATACGTTTATTCTATCTGGTATCTTCGATTGACAGTGCAAAAGAAATCTCCGACGACCTTCACGAGCACGACGTCACTGACTGGCGCTTCCACATTGTCAGCAAGGACGAGGCCGGCCTCTACACTCACCAGTTACACACCGCGTCCATCCTGGACCGAACGGATCTGCCCAGGTACGTGGAGCGCGGCGCCATAGCCGGCTTTGTGCTGGCGCTGGCCTTCCTTGTTCCGTTGGCCTTGCTGGAAGTTCTGAACATGCCGGCGGCCGCCTGGATCGCCCTGTTTATCTTTGTGGTGGTAGCGGGCGCCTGGGTTGGTGGCTTTGGTGGTATCCAGAGTGAAAACTACCGTATCGAGCCGTTCCACCATGATATTGAGGCAGGGAAGTACCTGATCATGGTGGATGCCCCGAAGGACCACATTCCCAAGGTCAAGGAATTGATGGCGAAGAACCACCCCGAGGCCAAGTTGCAGGGCAAGGATTCCAGCATTAACAATCCGTTTGCCGGCCGGCGTCGGCATAAGATCAAACAGGCCTGATGCGAGGCACTGTTCAAAACGGAATGGCTTCATGACAAAGAACGGTGTCATTCTCACCGGCGGTGGCGCGCGGGCGGCGTATCAGGTCGGCGTGCTTCGCGCTATCGCTGACATGTATCCGGACTGGAACCACCCGTTCAATGTCATTATCGGTACCTCGGCCGGGGCGATCAATGCCATGGCTCTTGCCGGTAACCGGGGGCTGTTTCGCCACAGCATTGATCATCTCGATAAAGTCTGGTCGGAACTGACTATGGACCGGGTATTCCGGGCGGATACCTTTAGCCTGATGCGCAGCTTCAGCGCCATCGCCCGCAAGATGATCAGTCGCCCCATTGAAAGCGGGCCGGTTTCCTTTCTGGATAATTCGCCACTGCGGGAATTGCTGGAGCGGGAGATCGACCTGCAGAGCATTCGGCAAACCATTCAGGAGGGCCACATCGATGCTGTGGGCCTGAATGCCTGCGGTTACGCGACTGGCCAGAATGTGTGTTTTTTTGAAGGGGCTGAAGGGCTGCAAGGCTGGTCGGTCGGACAGCGTGGCGGCACCCGCACAGAGCTGGCAGTGGACCACATCATGGCGTCTGCGGCTATTCCCACTCTGTTTGCGCCGGTGAAGATCAACCGCGAGTACTTTGGTGATGGCGTGACCCGCCAGATGGCCCATATCAGTCCGGCATTGCGACTGGGTGCACGCAAGGTGCTGGTGATCGGGGTTAGTGCCAACGCGATGTGCCCGTCCAGGCGCCCGGAAAAACCCGGTATGCCAACACTGACCCAGGTACTGGCCCACGTGTTCAACGGCATGTTCCTGGATACGCTGGATTACGACATCGATCGCTCACGGCTGATCAACCAGTTGCTGGAACTGATCCCAGAGAAGAAACTGAAGGAGTCCGGGCTGGACCTGAACCCGGTGGATATTCTGGAAATTTCCCCCTCCGAGCCCATCAACGAAATCGCCATGAAATACATTGACGCCATGCCGCTGGTGTTGCGACGGTTGACCGGTGCTTCGGACAACGCGCCTTTTTCCAGCGCCAACCTCGCCAGCTTCCTGCTGTTCGACAAACGCTTCTGTCGCGATTTGATTGAGCTGGGCTACCGGGACGGCCAGAGCCAGTCCCGGCAGATTGAGCGGTTTTTTGAGAAGGAATCCGGGGCTGAAGAATCAGCCCCTTAACCCACCAACCAGCTTGTCGATGCTTTCCTTGGCATCGCCAAACAGCATGCGGGTGTTGTCTTTGAAGAACAGCGGGTTTTCCACGCCTGAGTAGCCTGTGGCCATGCCCCGCTTGAGGACAACCACCTGGCGCGCTTTCCACACCTCAAGCACCGGCATACCGGCGATCGGGCTGCCCGGGTCTTCGGCGGCAGCCGGGTTCACGGTGTCGTTGGCGCCGATAACCAGAACCACATCGGTGCTTGGGAAATCGTCGTTGATTTCGTCCATTTCCAGCACGATGTCATAGGGCACATGGGCCTCGGCGAGCAACACGTTCATGTGTCCGGGCAGGCGACCCGCCACAGGGTGAATGCCGAAACGCACGTTGACGCCACGGTCCCGCAGGATTTTCGTCATTTCGCTGACGCCGTTCTGGGCCTGCGCCACAGCCATGCCGTAACCCGGCACGATAATCACTGAATCGGCATTGCGCAGTTCCTCGCACACATCATCCGCGGAGGACTCATAGACAGACTGGTCAGTATCGGCCGCGCTTGAGCTGCTGCTGGTCTGGCCGAAGCCGCCCAGGATGACGCTGATAAACGACCGGTTCATAGCCTTGCACATGATGTAGCTGAGGATGGCACCGCTGCTGCCTACCAGGGCACCCACCACAATCAGCAGGTCATTACCCAGCATGAACCCGATAGAGGCCGCCGCCCAACCGGAGTAGCTGTTGAGCATGGACACCACCACCGGCATGTCGGCACCACCGATGGCCATGATCAGGTGAATGCCGAGCACCGAGGCGATGACCGTCATGATGACAAGGGAAATCAGCCCCAGCGCCATGCTGTCGGTACCGAGGAACCAGGCGCCCAGCAATACGCAGGCAATGATGGCCACCAGGTTCATCAGGTGTCGGCCCGGCAGGGTCAGGGCTTTGCTGTCGATGCGGCCATCCAGCTTGCCGCAGGCCACCAGCGACCCGGTGAAGGTCACGGCGCCGATAAAGATACCGACAAACACCTCCACCAGCTTGATGGTGTGTTCGGCACCCGTGGTGGCTACCAGGGGCTCGATATAGCCCGAGAAGCCGACCAACACCGCCGCCAGGCCCACGAAACTGTGCAGCAGGGCAACCAGCTGCGGCATCTGGGTCATTTCCACCTTGTTGGCGATGGGGATACCAATACCGGCGCCCAGCAGCACCGCAATCACGATCGCGATAACACCACCGTCCACGCTGGCCAGGGTGGCGCCAACAGCGATGATGATGCCGGCGACACCATAAAGGTTCCCGCGCCGGGCGGATTCCTGATGGCTAAGGCCACCCAGGCTGAGGATAAAACAGATACTTGCGACCACGTAGGCCACGCTCACCAATCCTGTGCTCATATCGGGCGCCTCCTACTTGCGAAACATTTTGAGCATGCGATGGGTGACCCGGAAGCCGCCCCCCACGTTGATGCTGGCAATCAGCACCGCGAAAAAGGCCATGATGCCAACGGCCAGATTCTCCGCCTGGGCCAGGTGGAGAATGGCACCGATCACAATGATGCCGCTGATGGCGTTGGTCACGCTCATCAGAGGCGTATGCAGAGACGGCGTCACGTTCCAGATAACCTGCCAGCCGATAAAGCAGGACAGGACAAACACCGTGAAGTGCTGCAGGAAGCTTTCCGGCGCATGGGCACCAACCCCGTATAGCGCCAGGGCCGTGACCAGCAGCAGCGCGCCCTTGCCAAACTGGCTGCGGCGTTTGGCATCTTGCCTCGCGGCCTCCTTGTCGGCAGCCGTGGGTTCTTCAGTGCCGGGCGCCGGCTTGGGGCTGACCGGCGCTTCCGGTTGAGGTGGTGGCCAGGTAACGTCGTTCTCCCGCACCACTGTCAGGCCACGGATCACATCGTCTTCCATGTTGACCTGGGGCTGGCCGTCTTTCTCTGGTGTCAGTTCAGTGATCAGGTGTACCAGGTTAGTGGCATAGAGATCGCTGGCCACCTTGGCCATACGGCTGGGCAGGTCGGTGTAGCCAATCAGCGTTACGCCATGATGGTGGGCGACCTTGCCGGGCTCCGTTAGCTCGCAGTTGCCCCCGCGTTCCGACGCCAGATCGACAATCACACTGCCGGGTTTCATGGATTTCACCATATCGGCGGTGATCAGCTTGGGCGCAGGCTTGCCGGGAATCAGGGCAGTGGTGATGATGATATCCACCTCTTCGGCCTGTTCCGCGAACAGCGCCATTTCGGCCTTGATGAACTCGTCGCTCATCTGCTTGGCGTAGCCGCCGCCACCGCTGCCGTCCTCGTCGTCGAAATCCAGCACCAGGAACTCGGCGCCCATGCTTTCAACCTGTTCTTTCACTTCCAGACGGGTATCAAACGCCCGCACAATGGCGCCCATGCTGTTCGCGGCGCCGATTGCAGCGAGGCCAGCGACGCCGGCCCCGATTACCATGATTTTCGCCGGTGGTACCTTGCCAGCCGCCGTCACCTGGCCGGTAAAGAACCGCCCGAAGTTATTGGCCGCCTCAATCACCGCGCGGTAGCCGGCAATATTGGCCATGGCGCTCAAGGCGTCCATCTTCTGGGCACGACTGATGCGGGGCAGGCTATCGATGGCGAAGGAAGTAATCTTTTTGGCCGCCAGTTTCTCCAGCAGCTCGGGATTCTGCGCTGGCCACAGGTAGCTGACCAGGAACGCCCCTTCCTTCATCAGATCCACTTCGTGTTTCTTGAGCGAAGGGTTTTTCATCGGCGCGCGAACCTTGAGGATAAAATCCGCGTCCTGCCAAAGCGATTTGGTGTCCGCCGCAATGGTAGCGCCCACTTTTTCGTAGGCGTCGTCCGTGTAATTCGCGGCCTCACCCGCACCGGCTTCGACCATCACCTCATAGCCAAGGCCTATCAGCTTATGCACCGAGGGCGGCGTTGCCGCTACCCGTCGTTCATCCTCGAAAATCTCCCTGGGGATACCGATCTTCATTATAAGTACGTCCTCCGGATTGACCGATTCAGTGAAAATCTCGGTTTTTACTTATAGGTAGACGCTAACAGATTTACAAAGGTTTTCCTAAAAACGAACAAAGCGAAAAAACGGAAAGGTAAAACGAAAAAAATAATAAGCCCGTTAGAGGTCCTTCTCTAACAGGGCCTGCACCTCACTTTCGGCCAGCCCATCCAGCATCGCCCCCCGAAACTGCCGGTTGATAAACCGCTCGGTTTCATGCTGGATCATTACCCGCTGCGCCGGTTTCTCGATGTAATCCAATGCCCTGAAAAGGATATAGCGAATGGTCATGCGGGAGATCTCATGAATCGTCTCCGCTGGCACAGCACTGACCAGCCGCCGCTCGATAATATCCTCCGCCATCTCGCGCGCGCTGGCATCCAACTGCGCCTCAAGCGCCCTGCGCAACAAAGCCGACGGCCCGTGAAGCTCCCGCACCGCCACGGTCGTTGCCGCCGGATTGGCCAGGAAGTAGTGGTAAACAAACGTCACCGTATCGTGGGACGCCTGCTCCGACGACTCCGCCATCCGCCGCAACTCCCGCACGCCGGCCTTCATGTCCTCGGCAATGTACCCAAGTACCTGCAGACCGAACTCGTCCAGATTCTTGAAGTGCCGATAAAAAGTATTGGGATTCAGTCCGGCCTCACGGGCCAGTTCCCGGAGACCGAGAGATGTCAGGCTGCGGCTCTGGGTAATCAACCTGAGCGCCGCCTGAATCAGCTTCAGTTTTCCACCACTTAAAACATTCATGAAGCATCACCAAAGTTCGAAGGGGTAATTGGGAAGGCTTTTCCGAAACTGTGCGGAGCCATGGATGGCGGAGCCCAAGCGCCACATGGATGTGCTCGAGCGTGTTTCGGAAAAGCCTTCCCAATTGCCCCAGCCCCCGAAGTTTGATCTGGGGGACAGTTAGTTATCAAACGAGGCCAAACAGCCAGATCCTGATGTTCGGAAGTATACAGCTGTCTACTCTGTTGGGTATACATGTGTCTACCGCCAATCATCATGGCGAAACAGAGAACAACAGGCAAGGCCAGAAGGCCAGCGAACAGCGAGGTGGAAAACATGAGTCAGACAGCAAAAATCGCCATCATCGGCACCGGATTCTCCGGCCTGGGCATGGGGATCAAACTCAAAGAAGCCGGATACGACAACTTCGTCATCCTCGAACAAAGCGACGACGTCGGCGGCACCTGGCACGAAAACCACTACCCCGGCTGCGCCTGCGACGTCCAGTCCGCCCTCTACTCCTTCTCGTTCGAACAAAACCCCAATTGGACCCGCATGTTCGCCCAGCAGAAAGAAATCCAGGCCTACCTGCGAAGCTGCGCCGAAAAATACGACCTCATGAAACACGTGCGCCTGAACACCCACGTGGCGGGTGCCCGCTTTGACGAGAAAACCCAAAGCTGGACCGTCGAAACCTGCGACAGCCCCAAGCTCTGGGCCTACATGCAGGACAAGGGCCTGAACCCCGGCGACAAACTCAACCGCAAAGACAAGGGCCTGCCCAAATTCAGCACCTTCAAGGCGGATGTTGTGGTTTCCGGCATGGGCGGCCTCAGCACCCCGGCATACCCCAACATCAAAGGCATCGACACCTTCACCGGCAAAAGCTTCCACTCCCAGGACTGGGACCATGACTACGACTTCAAGGGCAAGCGCGTAGCGGTGATTGGCACCGGCGCCTCAGCGATCCAGTTCGTACCGGAAGTGGCCAAAGACGCAGCTCACCTCGACCTCTACCAGCGGACTCCACCATGGATCGTGCCCAAGCCTGACCGCGAGATCCGCCCGCTGGAACGGATGATGTTCCGCAAGTTCCCGCAGACCCTGAACGCCTTTCGCCAGAGCATCTACTGGATGCTGGAAGCACGGGTACTGGGCTTTGTAGGCAATCCGCGAATCCTCAAAATCGGCGAATTACAGGCACGCCGCCATATCCGCAACCAGATCAAGGACAAGGAACTGCGCAGGAAAGTCACCCCGGATTTTCACTTCGGCTGCAAGCGGGTGCTGATTTCAAACAACTATTACCCGGCGCTGGCCCAGGATAACGTCGACGTGCTGACCGACGGCATCCGCGAAGTGCGCGGCAATATGATCGTGGATAACAACGGCCATGAGAGGGAAGTGGATTGCATCATTTATGGCACCGGCTTCAAGGCCCAGGACCCGATACCCGCAGGCATGGTACATGGCCGTGGCGGCCAGGACCTGCTGGACGCCTGGAAAGGCGGTGCCGAAGCCTACAAGGGTAGCGCCATTGCCGGCTTTCCCAACTTCTTCATGCTCATGGGCCCCAATACCGGCCTCGGCCACAGCTCCATGGTCTATATGATCGAAAGCCAGATCCAGTATGTGCTGGATGCCCTGAAGAAAATGGACAAGCACGGCTGGAAGAGCGTGGAAGTGAAGGAAAACGCCCAAAGCCAGTACAACGCCTCTATTCACGCCAAGCTCGGCGACTCCGTGTGGCAGACCGGCTGCAAGAGCTGGTATGTGAATGAGAACGGTAAGAACACCACGCTGTGGCCGGGCTTCACCTGGCAATTCCGCCAGCAGACGCGGCGGTTTGATGCGGGGCAGTATGTGTGTGAGCCAGAGGCAGAAGGCGTGCGTGAGGTAGCGCCGGCGCTGTAAGTCGTCGACCAAAAATCACCCAACATGGGCATTAATTTACCCATATTGGGTATTTATAGGCTAGCAGCTATTCCCCGTTAGCTTAATAGCTGCCAGTTTCACTTCTTCGCAAACCCGAAGGAGGCTGGTAACCAGGCTTTCGTCCACGTCGATGACCCCTTCGTACTCTGCAAGGTTTCGTTTGCGATGTGCCTGATCAAGAATGCGCCATTTTGCAGGAGGCAGGTCGAGTGTGTGCTGCAGACATTGGAAAACGAGGTATCGGTTGTCAGAACGATAACCAAGATGACGTAGTGCTGCGAGTGACAACGCATGAGCGGCGTTGTAGGCCAGATCAAAGCGGCTTTCCTGGCTGAGGGATTCGAGATGAGCGTCTTGCAGCCGGATAGTGCCGGATTGCAAAAGGCCATTTACTTCGATGACATCCGCCGCTTCGTGATGGAGTTTGCGGATGTCCACCAGATTCTCAAGTGCTTCCTTGTTCATCAATGATTCCCTTCAATAGGAGGTACGGTCCATTCAGTACCTTTCTGATAAACGGATTATCGTTTGCCCGGCGCTTTTCGAATTCGTGCCGTGTGTAGAGCGTGGGGTTCACAGGCCGCGACATTTCCTGTTCCACAGGTTCCAGCGTCGCAAAAACATCTTCAAGGGTTAACGTATCGGAAACCAGCATAAGATCAATATCGCTGTTCGCCCGATCAGTGTTCTTGGCAACCGAACCATAGATCAGCGCCACATCGATTTCGCTTTCGATGGGTCTGAGAGCGTTACTGACGAACTGAGCCGGCCCAAGGGTTTTGGCAACCAGGGAACACAACTCCGGAAAGATAGGGGCATTCTGATTGGTTCTGTATCGTTTCTGACGCCCCCTGATATCCACAGTGACTAGCCCGCTGTCCACCAGGCGACTAATCTCCCGTTGTACCGCGCCTGATCCGGCTCTTGCCCGTTCGATCAATTCGGCCATTGAGAAGTCCTGATCAGGTTGCATGAACAGTAAACCCAGAACTTTTTGCCGGGTGCCTGAAAACAGGGCATCTGCAAGGCTGGAATTTGAGGTTGTGCTTGTGGTCATTGGGCTGATTCTTTGCATACCTAATTTGGGTAACTTTATACCCATATTGGGTGTCTCGTAAAGTCAGTTCCCTGATTGCCATCCAGTTTACCAAAAGCTTGATAGAAAGCTTTGTCTGAATCATGGTTTGTGAAAGGGAGCAAATGGAGCACGCACCATGACCAAACCAATCCTTCCTGACCTATCCCAAATTCAGGCAGCAGAGCAGCGCATTCGACCGAAGCTGGGCGAAACACCGCTCCTGACTGTGCCTGACCTGAACGCCGCAATCGGCCAGCCACTGGGTCTGAAATGCGAGAGTCTTCAGCGCACCGGCAGCTTCAAGGCCCGGGGTGCCCTGAACTGGCTGCTGACCGCCAGTGCTGACGAACTCAAGTCCGGCCTGGTGACGGTTTCCGCCGGGAATCATGCAATCGGCCTGGCCTGGGCTGCGGCCATGCAGGATGTTCCGCTCACGGTGGTGATGCCGGAAGGTTCCAGCCCGTTGAAGATTCACCGCACCCGGGCGCTGGGCGCCGAAGTGATTGTGCACGGAAATATCCAGCAGGCGGTGGCGCTGTGCCATCAATTGCGGGATGACAACGGGCGGACGCTGGTTCACCCCTACAATGATGTCCGCATCATGGCTGGACAGGGCACCGTTGGCCTGGAATTGCTGCGTCAGCAGCCGGACGTAAAACGGGTGCTGTGTCCCATTGGTGGCGGCGGTTTGATCTCGGGGCTGGGGCTGGCTATCAAGGCGCAAAAGCCGGAGGTGGAACTGATCGGCGTGGAGCCGGAAGGCGCGGCCACCATGTTCAACGCCTGGCACAAGCAGGATGTCAGCGCCAGCCTCGACTCGGTGGATACCTGGGCCGCCAGCCTGGCACCGGCAGTGGTCGGTGACTGCACCTATGCCGCGTCCCGTCAGGTGGTGGACCAGATCGTGACGGTTACCGAGTCGGCTATCCGGGAAGCCACACGTCGCCTGCTGACTGAAGCCAGGCTCTATGTAGAGCCTGGTGCCAGTGTCGGGCTGGCGGCGTTATTGGAAAATCAGGTTGCGCCTGATCCGGACAGGGCCACGGTTCTGATTATTACTGGTGGTAACCTGGACCCGGAGCAGGTTAGTCAGTGCCTTTAACAGACGGGAGTGGCACGCTTAACTAACCAGCGTGCCGCCATCCACTGCCAGGCATTGCCCGGTAATGTGCCGTCCGGCTTCAGACGCCAGCAACACCGCAGCACCTTTCAGGTCTTCTTCGCCACCAAAGCGTTTCAGCGGAATGCGCTCAAGCATTTTGTCGCCTTGTGCATCCAGCAGTCCCTGGGACATCTTGGACGGGAAGAAGCCTGGACAAAGCGCGTTCACATTGATGTTGTAATGACCCCATTCGGACGCCAGGGCGCGGGTGAAGTTCACCATGGCGCCTTTGCTGGTGTTGTAGGCGATGGTCTGCATGCCTTCCGGGTTGCCGGACAGCCCGGCGATGGAGGCGATGTTGATCACCTTGCCGGTCTTGCGCGGGATCATGCAGCGCTTGCCGACGGTCTGGGTGAGGAAGAAGCTGGCGTTCACGTTCAGGTTCATCACCTTCATCCAGCCTTCGGGCGGATAGTCTTCCGCCGGGGCACCCCAGGTGGCACCGGCGTTGTTCACCAGAATGTCGATGTCGCCGAGCTGCTCGACCACCTGATCCACCACCTTGGGAATACCTTCCAGATCGCCCAGATCGGCCGCGATGGTCACCACCGTCACACCCTGGCTTTCCAGGTGTTCTTTGGCCGCATCCAGCTCGTGCTGTTTGCGGGCGCTGATGGCGATTTTCGCGCCCAGTTCACCCAGCGCCTCGGCCATTTGCAGTCCCAGGCCGCGGGAGCCGCCAGTGATGAAGGCGACTTTGCCGGACAGGTCCAGTAGTTGTTTTACGCTCATAGTCGATTCCTTGTTATCAGTCTGTAGGTTCAGGCGCTGGCGGCCAGCAGGCCGTCGCTGACCTGGGCCAGATGATGGTCCGCGTCACCGAACAGCAGGTTGATGGTGGTCAGCCGCTTGAACAGGTGAGCGGCAAACATCTCGTCCGTCACGCCCATACCACCGTGCAGCTGCACACCTTCCTGTGCGACATAGCGGGCACCCTGGCCGACCAGGGTCTTGGCCATAGACAGCGCGTTGCGGCGCTGGGCCTGGTCGTCGGAATCGGCGGTGTTGGCCGCCAGAATCGCCATGGATTTGGATTGTTCCGTCTGAATGAACATATCTGCCATGCGGTGCTGCAATACCTGGAATTTGCCGATGGGCACGCCGAACTGTTTACGGGTTTTGATGTAGTCCAGCGTGGTTTCGTTCATGGCTTCCATGGCACCTACCGCTTCGGCACAGACCGCCGCAATGCCCAGATCGATGGCTTTCTCAATGTGCGGGAACGCCTGATCCAGTTCGCCCAGCAGATTGTCGGCGCTGACGGCCACATTGGAGAAGCTGATGTCTGCAATGCGGTAGCCGTCGTGGGCGGCGTAGTCGTCAATTTTCACGCCTTTGGCCTTGGCATCGACGATGAACAGGGACAGTCCGGTCTCATCATTGGCGTTGCCGCTGGTGCGTGCAGAGACGACCAGCTGGTCTGCCTGGCCGCCATGGATCACAGCCGTTTTCTGACCACTGACCATAAAGTGATCGCCGTCCTTGCGGGCGGTGGTCTGTACCTGGCTCAAGTTGTAGCGCGCGCCGGGTTCGTAGTGGGCCAGTGCCATTTTGCGCTCGCCGGAGGCAATAGCCGTTAGATAGTCGTCTTTCTGGGCATCGTTGCCCACATCACGAATCAGCCCGCCGGCCAGAACGACCGTCGCCAGATAGGGCTCCACCACCAGACCTCGACCGAAGTTTTCCATGACGACCATGGTGTCGACGGCGTTGCCGTCCAATCCGCCAAAGGCTTCCGGGAAGGTGAATGCCAGCAGGCCCATATCCGCCAGGGCGGCCCAGGTGTTCGGGTCGGTGCCATTGCCGGATTCGATGAAGGTGCTGCGCTTTTCAAAGCCGTACTCGTTGGTCACAAAGCGGCGCAACGAGTCGTTCAGCATTTGCTGTTCGTCGGTAAGATCAAAGTTCATAGCAGCGCCTCCTTATAGACCAAGCACGAGTTGAGCGATGATGTTGCGCTGGATCTCGTTGGACCCGCCAAAGATCGACAGCTTGCGCATGTTGAAGTAATCGCCGGCCGCCGGGGTAGCATCGATGGACCCGGCACGGGGGCCGTTGTAGTCCAGTTCCAGCGCCTCCGGGATGTGCGCAATGGCGTCCTGGCCGGTCGCTTCCATCAGCAGTTCAAACAGTTTTTGGCCGATCTCTGTGCCACGGATTTTCAAAATCGATGCCTGGGGGCCGGGGCCGCGCTTGTCGGTCAAAACCCGCAGCACGGTCAGCTCCAGCGCGCGCAGCTCAATATCCAGTTGCGCCAGACGATCGCGGAAACGGGTATTTTCGATCAGCGGCCGCTGGCCGTCCTGCTCCTCGTTGGCCACGACTTTCAGGCGCTTCATCAACGCTTTCCACTGCCCGACGTTCGCCAGACCTGTGCGCTCGTGGCCCAGCAGGAACTTGGCGTAGGTCCAGCCCTGGTTCTCTTCGCCGATCAGGTTCTCGGCGGGGACTTTGACGTTGTCGAAATAGACTTCGTTAATCTCGAGCTCACCGTCCAGCATGATGATGGGCTTCACATCGATGCCGGGATCGTTCATGTCGATCAGCAGGAAGGAAATGCCCTGTTGCGGCTTGCCTTCGGTACTGGTGCGCACCAGGCAGAAGATCCAGTCGGCGTGCTGGCCTAGGGTGGTCCAGGTTTTCTGGCCGTTGACGATGTAGTGATCGCCCTCGCGCTTGGCCGAGCAGCGTAGTGACGCGAGGTCGGAGCCGGAGCCCGGCTCGGAATAGCCCTGACACCACCAGTCTTCGCCGCTGAGAATGCCCGGCAGGAAGCGCTTCTTCTGCTCGTCGTTGCCGAAGGTCATGATCACCGGGGCGACCATGCGCAGGCCAAAGTCTAGCTGGCGGGGTGCGCCGGCGAGGGCGCATTCTTCTTCAAAGATGATCTGTTCAATCGGGCTCCAGCCCGGGCCGCCAAACTCTTCCGGCCAGGTGGAAGCGCCCCAGCCTTTTTCATGCAGAATCTTCTGCCAGCGCTGGGTCATTTCTTTATCGTGGCGCAAGCGTTTCTGAACGCGCTCGCGGATGTCGTCCGGGAGGTTGTCGTCCAGGAACTGGCGAACTTCGGCGCGGAAGGCCTCTTGTTCCGGGGTGTAATTCAGGTCCATGTTGCACCTCTTGTCTGATGGCTGAGGTTAATGGTTTTAACTTGTGAGTGGCCTTTTGATTTTTGATGCCGGGCCTACGAACTCGGGGGCGGCGCCGAATGGGTATCCCCTTTCAAAACACGCTCCTTCGGCCCATCCATGGGGCGCTTGGACTCCGCCATCCATGGCTCCGTACAGTTTTGAAAGGGGATACCCATCCGACGCTTCGGCTCTGTCCTCGCCTGCTTTCGAAAAACGTTTTCCGCGGCAAACGCATCACGTTTAAAGGTCGCACCTGTTTGCCTTTGCACACAGCTACGGGCGGCTGTTGGGTAGGGGGCTCCAAAACCGTGCGGAGCCATGGATGGCGGAGCTCGAGCGTCACATGGACGTGCCGAAGGAGCGAGTTTTGGAGCCCCCTACCCAACAGGTGCCTCCGCCCAAGCAATAGGCAACCAAAGCCTTAGGCAACCTCAAACAACCCAGCAGCACCCATACCAGTGCCAACGCACATGGTGACCACAACATATTTTACGCCACGGCGCTTGCCTTCGATCAGGGCGTGGCCGACCAGGCGGGAGCCGGTGGTGCCGTAGGGGTGGCCTACGGCGATGGCGCCGCCGTTGACGTTCAGACGGTCCATGGGGATGCCGAGTTTGCGCTGGCAGTACAGGACCTGCACGGCGAAGGCTTCGTTGAGTTCCCACAGGCCGATGTCGTCGACGGTCAGGCCGGCGCGCTTGAGCAGTTTGGGAACCGCGAAGACCGGGCCGATGCCCATTTCGTCAGGCTCGCAACCAGCAACCGCGAAACCACGGAAGATGCCCAGCGGCGTCGCGCCGCGCTGTTCGGCCACTTTGCTGTCCATCAGCACGCAGGCAGAGGCGCCGTCGGAGAACTGGCTGGCGTTGCCGGCGGTGACCACGCCGCCTTCCATTGCTGAGCGGATCTTGCTGACGCCTTCCAGGTTGGTGCCCGGGCGGATGCCTTCGTCCTGGCTGATGGTGACTTCCTGGCTGCTGAGCTGGCCGGTGGCCTTATCCGCCACACCCATGGTGGTGGTGATGGGTACGATTTCGTCGTCGAACTTGCCGTCCTGGCGAGCCTGATCGGCCAGGTTCTGACTGCGGACGCCGTATTCGTCCATGTCTTCTTTCTTGATGTCGTAACGCTTGGCCACGGTTTCCGCCGTGTCCAGCATGGACCAGTAGAGCTCCGGCTTGTTCTTCGCCAGCCAGGGCTCCATGAAGTAGTTCTGGTTCACGTTGGCCTGCACGGTGGAGATGGATTCCACGCCGCCGGCGACCATGACGGGCACCTTGTCCACCGCAATGTGGTGGGCCGCCATCGCGATGGCCTGCAGGCCAGACGAGCAGAAACGGTTGATGGTGGCGCCGCCAACGGTGACGGGCAGGCCAGCACGGATGGCTCCCATGCGAGCGACGTCGTTACCAGTGGAGCCTTCCGGCAGGGCGCAGCCCATCAGCACGTCTTCGATTTCGTTGGGGTCGACTTTGGAGCGCTCGACCGCGTGCTGGATGGCGTGGCCCGCCAAAGTAGCGCCGTGGGTCATGTTCAGGCCGCCGCGCCAGGACTTGGCCAGCGGGGTACGAGCCGTGCTTACGATGACAACATCATTGGACATAACAATTCTCCTTCGTTCGAAGCGCCTGTTTATCGATAAAGGGCAGGCGCCCCGAGGGTATTTGTGGACCGGTTATTTGGCGTCGAAACCTTTGCCTTCTTCGGCACGCTTGGCCAGCAGGGCCGCAGGTTCCCAGAAACCAGGCTGGGTGTGGCGGTCTTCGGTGAAGGCCTGCATGGCGCGCACCACGTTGGGCAGCCCGACTTCCTCGGCGTAGTGCATGGGGCCGCCGCGGAACACGGGGAAGCCGTAACCGGTCAGGTAAACCATATCGATGTCGGAGGCGCGCTGGGCGATGCCTTCGTCCAGAATCTGGGCGCCTTCGTTCACCAGCGCATACACGCAACGCTCAACGATTTCCTGGTTGCTGATCCTGCGCGGGGTGATGCCCAGTTCGGCGCGAACCTCGTCCACCACCTTGTCTACTTCCGGATCGTGCAGGGCGTTGCGGTTGCCCGGCTCGTAGCGGTAGAAACCAGCGCCGGTCTTCTGGCCGTAACGGCCCATTTCACAGATGCGGTCGGCCAGCACCATCTTCACCATGTCCGGGTTTTCTTCGTACTGGCGCTTGCGGATGGCCCAGCCAATGTCGCCGCCGGCCAGGTCGGCCATGCGCAGCGGGCCCATGGCAAAGCCGAACTTCTCGATGGCCTTGTCGATCTGCTGCACGCTGGCGCCTTCTTCCAGCATCAGCAGGGCTTCGCGCTGGTACTGGTTGATCATGCGGTTGCCGATGAAGCCGTCGCACACACCGGACACCACGGCGGTCTTCTTGATGGTCTTGGCCAGCTTCATGGCGGTGGCCAGTACGTCCTTGGCGGTTTTCTCGCCGCGAACCACTTCCAGCAGCTTCATGATGTTGGCCGGGCTGAAGAAGTGCAGGCCGATGACGTCTTCCGGGCGCTTGGTGAAGCTGGCGATCTTGTTCAGGTCCAGGGTGGAAGTGTTGGAGGCCAGAATCGCGCCTTGCTTGCACACCTCGTCCAGCTTTTCGAACACGGACTGTTTGACGCCCATTTCCTCGAACACGGCTTCGATCACCAGGTCGACACTGCTCAGGTCGTCATAGGTGAGGGATGGGGTCAACAGTGCCATCTTGGCCTTGGCGTCGTCTTCGCTCATGCGGCCTTTCTTCACGCGGCCTTCGTAGACCTTGCGAATGGCCTCAACACCACGGTCCAGGCCTTCCTGCTTCATCTCCACGATGGTGACTGGAATGCCAGCGTTGAGGAAGTTGATGCTGATGCCGGTGCCCATGGTGCCGCCGCCAATCACGCCGACCGACTTGATGTCACGGGTCGGGGTGTCGGACGGCACGTCGGCAATCTTGCTGGTCAGGCGCTCGGAGAAGAACGCGTGACGCAGGGCGCGGGACTCCGGCGTTTGCATCAGGTTGACGAACGCTTCGCGCTCCACTTCCATGCCCTTGTCGAAGGGCATGGTAACGGCGGCTTTCACAGCTTCAACGCACTTCAGCGGGGCCGGGTAGTTCTTCGCCATGGCGCCAACGGTGTTCTGGGTGAACATGAAGAAGCCTTCCGGATTCGGGTGCTTGGCTTTCAGGTCGCGCACTTTTTTCAGTGGCAGGTTCTCGCTGACCACCTTGGTGGCGTAGGCGATGGCCGCGTCCAGCAATTCGCCGTCGACAATCTCGTCGAACAGGGCGCTGCCCTTGAACTGTTTGGCAGGTACGACGCTGCCGGAGACGATCATATTTACAGCGTGCTCAGCTCCGATGACTCGTGGCAGGCGCTGAGTACCGCCGGCGCCTGGCAGCAGGCCCAATTTTACTTCCGGCAGGGCGATTTGCGCGTCCGGCTTGGCGATGCGGTAGTGGCAACCGAGGGCCAGTTCCAGTCCGCCGCCCATGCAGGCGCCGCTGATGGCCGCAATCACCGGCTTGCGGCTGCTTTCCACGTAGTTGACTACCGTGTTCAGGTTGGGTTCGGCAAAGGCTTTGGGAGAGCCGAACTCGCTGATGTCGGCGCCGCCGGAGAAGGCACGGTCGGAGCCGATCAGTACCACGGCTTTCACTGCATCATCGGCTTCTGCCTGCTGGATACCGTTAACAATACCCCGGCGGAGTTCAAGGCCCAGACCATTGACGGGCGGGTTGTCGAGTCGGATGACGGCGATGTTGCCGTTCACATCGTAATGGGCAGTACTCATGTAGCAGCTCCCTGATACTGGCATTGGATAGTAGGCGGTGTACGGAAGACCTGTTGAATTATCCATACACTGGTGTATTGTTTGTCCATACACTAATGTATGTTTTGGGCGGGGTCAACGCTTTCAAACATGGCTCCGCTGTTGATGTAGAATTCACACCCAACAGCCAGTAGCAGGACCAGATTCCACCATGACGGATGCCAAACCTCAGAAACGCCGCAGCCGCAAGACGCCGGAAAAAGCGCAGTTGACCCGCGACGACTGGCTGGATGCGGCCGCCGGCGAGGTTGCAGCCGGTGGTTTCAGCAACCTGAGGGTGCTGACCCTGGCAAAAAAGCTCGGTGTGACCCGTGGCAGTTTTTACTGGCACTTCAAGGATCACGAAGACCTGGTGGTGCGTTTCCTCAACCGCTGGCGGGACCGGCGTCTGCACGAGCTTCAGTACTGGAAACCCAAGGGTGGGGATGTCGAAACCGAATTGCGGCAAATTCTGGAACTATTGCTCACGGATGCGTCCCGTAATATCCGTCGCCTGCAGGTGGAGCTGGCGGTGCGGGATTTTGCCCGCAGAAATGACTACGCGGCTGATCTGGTCACGCAGGTGGACGAAGCGCGCATCAATCAGAATTGCGAGTTGTATGAACGGTTGAGCAGCGATCCCCAGCGCATTCGCGATCTGTCGCTGCTGATGTACGTGGCCACCATCGGCTCCCAGGTGGTGCTTACGGGGAAGAAGGGCGATGCAGAAACCATTCGCCGGGTGGAAGACTTGATGGCGCGCGTGGCGTTGGGGCAGCGGGATGACAGCTAGATGGCCGGCCCTGGTCCTGCTTGCTCTCTGTGCCGGCGCCGTTCATGCAGCCGGAGATGAATGTATGGACGGCGCCACCTCTGAACTGGAACAGATGTATTGTCGCGTAGTGAGCGAAGGGCTTGGTGGGGGCTTGCCGTCCCCCACGGATTTCAAGCGCAACGATCCGCAGGTGCAGGCATTGCTTCTGCGGCGCCCTGCCGGGCGACTGGGCCTGGAAGTGCCTGAGCCGGGTGCTCCCGCGCAAGCCGACTCCAGCCCCGGATCGTCTGGCGCGGAACCGGAACCCGTTCGCACCGGGTCTGAAGAAGACCCGCCGCAAAGCGGGTTGCTTTCGGATTGCCAACTGGAAGGCCAGCGCATTGCCTGTCCCCGGCAGCGCTATGATCTGGTCTCAAACCAGCCCAACAGCCAGCTGGCGGAAGGGGCCCTGGCGGAGGATAATCGCCTTGGCCTGCGTCCGTTCGAGGGCAACCGCGATGATTCAGAGGCCGTGCGCCGATACCTCTCCAAGGCGTACGACCGCTACATCCCCAAGATGGTGGACATCGGCCTGGGCGCCAACACCATGAGCTTCACGGCCTTCCACAACGCCTTTCACACCATTGAGGATGGCGGCATCGACTTTGCCCGGCGCATGGAACAGACCTTCACCCTGCTCAAGCAGGACAAGAAAAAACTCGCGGTAAAAGCCCGTTACCACAACGAGCTTCCGCAGGACCTGTCCCTGTGCACGGTGATCAACCGCGAGATCGTGGTGTGTGACAACGTCGGCACCAACTGGGTGTACGTCAGCCCGTCGAGGTAATAGCTCAGACTGTGTCCAGGAAATCGTTGAGATACCCGGCGACGGGTTCGGGTTGCTCTTCCTGCAGGAAGTGGCCAGCCTCCACCTCCTTCACTCGCAGGTCTGCGAAGCATTCCTCAATATGATTGAGGTACTCCGGAATGATCACCTTGTCCTTGTTGCCGTAAATATACAGGGCGGGCATGGGCCACGTATGGCCCGCCGTGGTGGCCCAGCGTTTGGCGTCTTCGTGGAAGGTGCGGTAGTAATTGGAGCTGGTACCCGGCGTTCCCGGAATCCGGAAGGTGCGCACGTATTCGTCGAACGCGTCCCGTGGAAACGGTTCGCGGTTCCAGGTGCGCAGGAAATGCCCAAGCCAGGTCTCTTCGGCGCCCGGAATCATCGCTTCAGGCAGGCCAGTTGTTTGCATGAAATGCTGATACCAGTAGGCAGCGCCACTGCTGGCGCGGACCTTCTCGATCACTTCCTGGTTGCCCTTGAGGTTGTTGATGATGGCGATGTTCATGATCACCAACCTTTGCACCCGGTCGGGAATGGCCAGTGCGACTTCCTGGGCGACGATGCCGCCCCAGTCGTGGCCCACCAGCTGAAACTCATCAATACCAAGCTGGTCCAGTAGGCTGATCACATCCTGTGCCATTTCCTGCTTGCGGTAGTGTTCTATGTCCGAAGTGCGTTCACTGTCGCCCAGCCCTCGCAGGTCGGGGGCGATGATGCGAAAGCCCGCCTTCAGATACGCTGCCACGTGCTCCCAGCAGTAGGAGCTCTCCGGCCAGCCGTGGATCATCACCAGCGCCTTGCCACCGGGTGCCCCGCCTTCTCGCCAGGCGAAGCGTCCCCGGGGCGTTTGTCGCTGTTTAGGTTCAGACAGGTGCATGGCTGGGCTCCGTGAATGCGAATGGTACTGCTGCCAGACCATAAACGGACTGACGCAATCGCGCAATCAGAGGGTGTCCACCGGCCTGCCCAGATCCCGGAGCACCGTGTCCACAACCATGGGGCTCCATAGCAGTCGGTGGTGGCCCAGGCCACGGGTGCGGAGCACGTTGGCGTTTTCCCAGTTGTTGAAAACCCGTTCACTTTCGTCTGGCGAGATGGAGGTGTCATCGTTATCAATGACCATCAGGCCCCGCTGGGTGAGGGTCTGTGACAGGGCTTCCAGGTCCAGTTGCTCCCAGACGGATTTGCCGAAACGCTCCTCCATCAATTGCAGATGAACCGCCAGAACGTCCTGGCTCAGGCCGAGTTGACGGCCCAGGTTATCCATCACCGCCGTGAGGCTGACAGGGGGCGCCAGCATGACCAGATAATCAGGCTGGAGACCGTCCGCGATTGCGCGGGCAGCGGCAATGCAGCCAATGGAATGGGCCAGCACCCCGTGGACCCGGCCGACGCTGGCCGCCACCCTGGCAACGACTTCGGCCATTTCGAACAGGTTGGTGCTCTCGCCCTGGGCACGGCCGTGGGCGGGGGCGTCGAACAGCACCACGCGATAGCCGGCTTCCACCAGCGGGTTGACCCAGGCGCCGAACTGGATGCCGGCACCGGCCCAGCCGTGAACGCCCAGAATCACAGGCCCCTGGCCCCAGGAATACACCGGAATGGTCCGGGCGCCGTGCTGCAGCTGGGTATAGCTGTCAGCATTGTCCAGCAGGTATTCATAGCGGGATGGCATGGCCAGGCGCGAGGGCCTGAACGCCATGCGGTTAACCAGCCGGCCAGCTTTTTCAGGAGCCATTCGACCGTAGAGTTGAAGTGCCAGGCGGATGGGCGAAAACCCCTTCGGGCCTTCAACCTTGTGGGTTGTCGGTCGCTCGAAGATCACTGATTGAGTGTTCAGTTGTGAGGTCATGGTGAAAGTCCTTCTTCCAGTGGTAGTGGATGACAGGTTCAGGTTAGGGCTTGCGGGTTGCCAGCAGGAGTGTCATATTTGACATATAAAGTGCTGAAAGGGCCATTTTCATGTTCAACGTCGCCATCATCGCCTTTCCCAACTGTCATGCCTCCGGTGTGCACGGCATCATGGATTTCTTCACCGTTGCCAACTTCTGCGGCCGCGCTCCGGCTGGCCACAGCGAGCCCCTGTTTAATTGCCAGGTGGTGACGGTGGACGACCAGCCAGTCCGCGGGTACAGCGGTGCGGTGGTAACGCCAACCTGCAAGCGTGGGGACTTTGAGCCGGACCTGATCGTGGTGGGCTCCTCGGTGGAAGCCGCCGTGGGTGCGGAACGACTGGAGCAGACTCTCGCACCCTCAAGACCGCTGTACAGCTGGTTGCGGGAAGGCCTGGAAAGGGGCGCCGTGCTGGCGAGCGTCTGCACCGGCAGTTTCGTACTGGCGGAGGCGGGTTTGCTGGACGACCAGGTTGCCACCACCCACTGGCGGGCAGCGCCGCTGTTCCGTGCCCGCTATCCGCACCTGCGCCTGGAGGAAGACCAGTTGCTGGTGGATAACGGCCGCATCATCTGTGCCGGCGGCGCCACTGCGTTTGTGGATCTGTGTAGTTACCTGGTGGAGCGCTTCTCGTCACCGGCGGTTGCCCTGGCCTGCAGCAAGATGCTGGTGCTGGACGGCCGCCGGGCGGAGCAAACGCCCTACATGGCTTTCTACAGCCAGAAGGCCCACCGGGATGACGCTATCCGCAAGGCACAGTCCTGGCTTGAACAGCACTACGCCGATGCACTGACCATCGACGAAGTGGCTGCCGTAGCGGGCCTCGGCACCCGCACCTTCAAGCGTCGTTTCAAGGAAGCCACTGGCGAAACCCCGATCGGCTACCTGCAGCATCTTCGGATCGAGGCGGCCAAGCACCTGCTGGAATCCAGCCGCGAACAGACTGCACGCATCATCTGGAGTGTGGGTTACGAAGATGCCAGTTCGTTCCGGAGGCTGTTTAAACGCACGGTAGGCTGTACCATGGAGCAATACCGCAAGCGTTTCAGCTATGTATCCCCAAAAGTGGCCTGATGCCCCGACGATCCCCGACCGAAGACAGGACTCCCATGCCCGGCAAAAACTCCACCCGCCTCAACAAATACATCAGCGAGAGTGGCATGTGTTCCCGGCGGGAGGCCGACCGCTATATCGAGAACGGCAACGTTGCCATTAATGGCAAGGCGGCCCAGGTGGGCGATCAGGTGCTGCCCGGCGACAAGGTCACGGTGAACGGCCAGTTGATCGAGCCGCGAGACGAAGAGGACCTGATCTTTATCGCCCTCAACAAGCCCGTGGGCGTGGTCAGCACCACCGACCCGGCGGAGCGCCGTAACATCGTCAACCATGTGGGCCATGGTGAGCGGATCTTCCCCATTGGCCGACTGGATAAGGACTCCCAGGGGCTGATTTTCCTCACCAGCAATGGCGATCTGGTGAACAAAATCCTGCGCGCGGGCAACAACCACGAGAAGGAATACCTGGTCACCGTCAACAAGCCGGTGACCGCAGAATTCGTGCAGGGTATGAGCGCCGGGGTACCGATACTGGGCACGGTCACCAAACGCTGCAAGGTCGAAAAGGTGTCCCGTTTCGTGTTCCGTATTACCCTGGTTCAGGGCCTGAACCGACAGATTCGTCGCATGTGCGAGCTCTTTGATTACGAGGTCACGAAGCTCGAACGTGTGCGCATCATGAATATCAGCCTCAAAGGACTAGCAGTCGGAGAGTGGCGGGATCTGGGGCCGAAGGAGTTGGCCGGGTTGTTTGACATGATCCGCGATTCGTCCTCGGAAGTGAGCCCCGAAACCCGTAGCGAAACGAAAAAGCCGGCGAGCAAGCGGCCTGGCAAAAAGCCCGGGACATCGCCATCGGGACCTCGTGGAAAGGGCGCAAAGGCAGGACAGCCCGGTAGGCCAGGAAAGCCCGCTGGAAAACACGGCAAACCCTCGCGCCCGGGAAAACCCGGCAAGCCGGGAAAGCCAGGAAAGTCACGCAAACCCAGGCAGAGCAGCGTTAAGCGCTAGGATACGTTCAGTTCCGTACGGCGCTGTGACGCAACTGTCGCTATGCTATACCGCTTTTACCCCTGACCGGATATTCTGAATGTTTGAAGCGTTTATCAGTACCTACATCAGCAGCACGATCCGTTTTCTGTTCCTGCTGGCGCCGTTCTTTGTGGTCACCATGTTCCTGGCGCTCACCCGGGGCCTGCCGGCGGCGGAAAAGAGTTCGATCATCCGCCGTTCCACCGTATCCGCAATGATTCTGGGGTTGATACTGTTCTTTGCCGGGCCACTGTTGTTCAGTGCGATCGGTATTACCCTGAACTCATTCCGGATCGGCGCCGGCAGCCTGCTGTTCCTGACTGCCATCAGCCTGGTCACCAGCGGTACCCGCAACCATGCCACCGGGCTACCGGATGAAGACCGCGATGACATTGCCGTGGTGCCACTGGCGATTCCGGTGATGATTGGCCCTGCAACCATCGGTGCCATCCTGGTTTACGGTGCTGAATTGAACCGCGTTCCCGAAGTGGTCGGCGGGTTGCTGGGGCTGGTGTCGGGGCTGGTTATCCTGGCGGTTCTACTGCACTTGTCCGGATACCTAGAAAAGGCGCTGGGTAAGACCGGGCTGAACATACTCTCCAAAATCAGCGGCCTGATTCTGTCTGCCATGGCGGCGGAAATTGTATTAACGGGCATCGCTGGATTTATTGCTTCCACGTCGGCCTCCTGATGTCTTTCGATACCGTAGCGCACAATCGCAGTCGCCAGCAGTTTAACGGGGCGTCTTCCGTGTGGCTGTTCGGCTATGGCTCGCTGATCTACAAGGTGGACTTCCCCTTCCTTGAGCAGCAGCCGGCGACGATTGAAGGCTGGGCCCGGCGTTTCTGGCAGGGCTCCCATGATCATCGCGGTACTCCGGAGGCTCCCGGGCGTGTGGTCACGCTGATCAGCCAGCCTGGTGCGACGTGCAAGGGTATGGCCTATCGGGTATCACCGGACGTGTTTGAGCACCTGGATGTACGTGAGAAGAACGGCTACCTGCGCTTCAGCACGACCATGACATTTGATGATGGTAGCAATGCGGAAGGCCTTGTTTATATTGCCACCGAGGACAACGCCGCTTTTCTGGGGCCCGCTTCGACGCTCGACATTGCCAGCCAGATTGCGCGTTCGTCCGGGCCAAGTGGCCCTAACAGCGAGTATCTGCTGAAACTGGCGGACGCTTTGCGTGCGCTGGGGGATCATGATCCCCACGTGTTCGAGCTGGAATCCCACCTGCGTTGATTGCCTGGCAATTCCGTGCCCTTGATTCAAAGGGCTCTCGATTGGGTATGCTCAGGTCTTGCCCTGCATATAGGTGCGTAGCGGGTCCTCATCAAGTTGATGGTCGGCATGAGAAAGCGCTGCGATAAACAGGGAAAACAACTCCGATTGGGAAGAAAGGTCCAACTTGCCGTACAGATTCTTACGATGCATCTGTACGGTGTCTGGAGAAATATCGAGCTTCTGAGCTGCTGACTTGGATGAGTGACCGCGTAATAGCAGGAGGGCGACTTCGCGTTCACGCTCGGTCAGGATTGAGCGGCCAAAGTTATGGAATGCCAATTCGACTTGGGAGCGCAACGTGACAGGCTCGCTGCGTGGGCGGGGTTCGATGACCGTCTGCCAGTAATGCAGCATTGCACCCTGGATAACCGGGTTCAGCGAGCGCAGCCGATCCAGCTCGCGCCGGGTAAATGACGAATGTGGCTCCAATCGACCAATGCCCAGTGAAAGCTGTACGTCGTCGCTGGGAGCGATCAGGAAGTAGGCGTCGTCCACCAGAGAGGCTTCCCTGTAGTAGGTACGGTAATAATCGCTCTGGTAGAAATCGTCGGGTGCTATCTCCGACAAGTGGTAGAAGCCGGGGGGCAAACCATCGGAAAATGCAATACAGAACGGATCCAGCAGATAAGCACCGGAAAAATAGCTGTCGATGTGCGATTTTCGAAGAGCGTCGGGTATATCCTGATCGTAGAGTAAAGAAGGAATTTCACCGCGTCTTTCCAGAGCCAGCAAAACGCCCTCGACCTCTACAACCTCATTGATGGCGTCGATTAGATAACGAGGAAACTCGTCATTCTCAAGTTGATGGAACAAAGCGCCTACGGCTTCGCTCCAGCGTGAAAGCTGGGATTGAGGAGGGGCCATGCCTGCTCCCTGTCTGTAATTGTAAGCAGCATCGGACCTATACGGTGTGTACAACGACAAGGCTGAAAGCTGCATGGAGTTAGGTAGCTGGCCTTGCAAACCTACTGCAAGTTTTAAGCGACCAGTTTTTTTATTGTGCTCCACGTTGTCAATGTTGGCCATTCCCTAATAAGGGTATGTGTCTGACGACGCTCTCTTATGTTTGATTGTTTTGAAAGCAAGAATCGAATGTTTGATATTTAAGTTACTTTGCTGATCGGTAAAACTGCGATGGTCGAAATTACTCAGCTAGTTTGGGTTTTCGGCGTCTGTCAGTACTTTGTGTCACCTTTTGGGGTGATCGTTTTTTCTCGATCACCCCCTTTTTTTCAGTCAGCAAATGAAGTGTTACTTGTGCTTCGATGTCGCATGGCTGAAGTGGAGGATAGGATGAATGAGGCCTCAGTAACGTTCCGAGCCAATAATACGGATTCATCTTCCGAGCCCCGACCTCTAGTTGCCGGCTGGTGCGCGCACCCGATGCGTGAGCGACTGTATAGCGAACTTCATAACCGCCCGTTTCACTTGCTGGAGAATCCTGCGCAGCTTTCTCATCTGGCCATTCAGCATGGCGGAAGGTTGCAGCAGCGGGAGCAGGCATTTATCAAAGCATTGTGTGATCGTTTCGGAGTAGTTGCTTCGCCCGCTGCCGCGCCGTGTTTTCATCAGGACTTCGGTTTGTTCAGTCTGCGTTGGGAGCGGCACATGGAGTTCTCAACTTACACGTTTATCCGTCAGGCAGCGCGTAGTGAGGCTCCTTTTCAGAGCAATGCCATTGATGCAGTACCGAGCGACTGGCTGGCGTCCTTACCGGGTGAGCTTGTCGCAGCGGTTCACGTTGAGGTTGAAAGCGGATCCCCCGGAGATAGCAGCGAATCGCTTGCGCCGGTCTTTGACAACATGGCTCCGGTTGGCAGTTCGGCCAGTGACGGGCGTGCGCAGATCTGGACCTCCTTTAAGCTCCACGAAGACGGTTTTGGCCGCTTCCTCGTCTGTGATGACGAGTTGACACCCGCCCAGCGGGGGCGACTGGTTCAGCGAGTGCTTGAGTTGGAAACCTATCGTTTGATGGCGACGCTGGGTTTGCCCTTGGCACAGGAACTCAACACTGTTCTGACTCAGTTGGACCAACAACTCAAGCAGCTGACCACCAGGATTGCCCAGGCCAATCTCTCGGTTAGCGACCGGCAGCTACTGGCTCAGGTATCGTCGATGGCGGCGCGGGTAGAAGACCTGCGCACCCAGAGCAATTATCGTTTTGCTGCGACGCGCGCCTACTTTGACGTGATTCGACAACGCATGGAGGAGTTACGCGAACAAAAAATCTCCGGTCATCTGATGGTCGGGGCGTTCCTACGGCGGCGTATTGATCCGGCGGTGAAAACCTGCCAGGCGGTTGAAAATAGGCTGGAGAGTATTTCACGCCGCGTCGCCCGTGCCAGTGAGCTTCTGCGTACCCGTGTTGAGCTCGTGGTGCAGGAGCAAAATCAGGCTTTGATGAAAACAATGAACCACCGGGTCAGGGTTCAGCTTCGGCTGCAGCAAACGGTCGAGGGACTCTCTGTCGCTGCGATCAGTTACTACGCTATACAGTTGGTTGATCTGATCCTGGGAGCCGGGCAGGCCACCGGGTTCGATTACGATCGTGAGCTCCTGCTGGGCGGCGCGGTGCCAGTTGTGATCGGCACCGTTTTTTTCGCAACAAGAATGGTTCATAAACGATTGTTCAAGGAGGTATGACGCCATTTTTGCCATAGCCGTATAACCGGTGCGTGAATCAGACGAAATGCCGGCGGAGTTAGATTCCCCCGCCGGACATGCTCAGAAACTACCCGGGGTAAGCCTGCCTTCATACATCGGCAGCTCCAGCACGGGGTCGTCTGGCCTGGACTGGGCCCATAGCCGGTTAAGGCCCGCTGTACCGAATTGCCGGACCCGCTCAACCTCGCCGAGATTCAGAACATCTGTGAGGATACCGGGAGTGGCGCCGGGCATGGCCGTGCGTACGTTTCCTTCTGGGTCGGCAATCAGGCTTTGCCCGGTGCCAGCGGGCCCCGCCATATTCGCACTAACCACAAAGGTCTGGTTGAAAATAGCATTGGCCCGCACCAGCAGTTGCTCTTGAGCCCGGTCGCAGGTGGTTGTTGCCGCCTGATTGATGATGACCTCTGCTCCCATCCACGCCAGCTGTCGGGATACTTCCGGGAACCAGATGTCGTAACAGACCGCCAGCCCGACCCGGGCGATGCCGGGCACGTCGAATACCACAAATTCTCGGCCAGGTCGGTAAGGCTCGAAGGGACGCCAGGGAAAGCACTTGCGGTAGGAAGCCACCAGCTCGCCTTCCGGCGAGAAAACCGGCGCGTTATTGTACAGATGGCCATCCTCGCCGCGCTCACACACCGTGCCTGGCAGAAGCCAGATGTTCAGCCGACGGGCGATCTCGCCCAGCTGCCGGACGCGCGGGCCGGACATGGGTTCGGCCAGGGCCTCGAGCTTGGAGGTTCTCTCCTCTGGTGTGCCCTCGGCACTACACAGGTGCAACTCCGGGTACACCACCATTCTTGCTTGCGTAAACCCGGGGCCGAAGTCGCTGAGATACGTTGCTATCTCGTGCTCGAATTCCTCCAGGTGCTGGTCCCGCCCCGGCGCGCGCGCCGGGGCCTGAACGAGTAGCAGGGGTAGAAATCTGGACATGTTCTTCCTCATCACCGGTCAGGCTGGATCCGCTGCGTGCGGGGTGTTGTTGGTATCTTCCTCACTGAAGTCCACTTCCGGCGGCTGTTTGGTGAAGAATCGGGTGAGGTGAAGAAGTTGAATAAAACCAATCGCCAGCCATACCAGACCCAGTGTGACGGCGTGGATATCCAGCTTGCTCATCAGCCAAAGATTGACCATGGCACCCAGTGCCGGGATGACCACTGCTTTGAACGCGTTGTACTCAGTGCGCATGCCCCGTTCCCGGAAATACATGACAATGACGGACACATTCACCATGGTAAAGGCAATGAAGGCCCCGAAGTTGATGAACGAAGCCGCCGACAGGACGTCCAAGAACAAGGCGATGACGCCGATCAGACCGGTCAGAACAATGCTGAATACCGGGGTATGGAACCGGCGGTGAAGGGCCCCGAACAGCTTGCGCGGAAGCACGGAATCACGTCCCATGGCAAAGAGCAGGCGGGAGGCACTGGCCTGCGCCGCAATGCCGGATGTGAACTGCGCCAGCACCATGCCGGCCAGGAAGATCGCGCCAAACAGGTCGGCGCCGATGGCAGTGGCAATTTCGAACGCAGCCGAGTCGGCATTGTTGAACTGGGCACCCGGATGAACCAGCTGGGTGGTGTACCCGACCAGCACGTAAATACCCCCGCCGATCAGGGCTGTCAGAATAATCGCTCTGGGAATATTCCGGCGGGGATTGACCGTTTCCTCGCTCAGCGTGGTGACGGCATCAAAGCCGAGAAACGAATAGGCGGCTATGGCCGCGCCAGCGGCGATGGCGGAGAAGCTGGAATCGGCATTGATGAACGGCGCTAGGCTGAACAGCGCATCAACGCCGCCGTCTGCGGACACGTGCCGGAGTGACAGCAGCACAAAGAACATGATAACCAGCACCTGGAAGGCCATCAGCAGGGAATTGACCTTCGCCGCCAGCTTGATGCCGTACACGTTCAGAATGGTGGTTATGCCGATGAATCCGATCAGGAACATCCAGTTGGGAACGTCCGGAAAGCGCGCGTGCAAATAGGCGGCACCGATCAGCCAGATCACCATGGGCAGGAAGAAATAGTCCAGCAGTACACTCCAGCCGACCATGAAGCCTACCCTGGAATCGATGGTTCTGCGCACGTAGGTGTAGGCTGAACCGGATACCGGGAAGGCCCGGGACATCACGCCGTAACTGTAGGCGGTGAACAGCATGGCGATGGTGGTGATGATATAGGCAGTTGGCACCGAACCGTTGGTGGTGCTGGCCACAACCCCGAAGGTTCCCAGAACAATCAGAGGTGTCATGTAAGCGAGACCGAACAGCACCACGGCCCGCAGCGATAGGGTTCTCTCCAGTTTTACTCTGTCTTCCGACATAAGCCCGTCTCCAAAACAGTCGGGGCGCACCGGGTGCGCCTTATTTTCATTGTTTGTCCCGTCCTGAATGACGTTGCGGCCTTCACGGCAACGCCGTTAGACTGCAATACGTATTAGTCGCAGGACGTGTAAACTTTAGCGAGACGACGTCGGGGCGAATATAACCCCACTGTGGTATGTTTTGGCGAGTAACCTTCCGTGAAATCAACCGATAAAGACAAGGCGCTGGCTCTCGCCATCCGAGCCCTGGGTTCCCCTGATTTTGCCCGTGCCTACGCCGCCCTGTTGCGCTGCCATTGCGATTTCGACAACCTCATCATCATCGCCTATAACGGCGAAAAGCGCCCAACAGTGCTGTACCGGGAATTTACTGATCCCATTGTCTACCAGCCCATGGACAGCCTGTACCTGGACAGCGCCTACCTGTTGGACCCGTTCTATCACCAACACCGCAAGGGAAATACCCGGGACATTGTGCGGCTGCGTGATATCGCGCCGGACCACTTTCGACGCACTCAGTACTACAAGGCCTATTACAAGCAGACCACGCTTCTGGACGAGATGGCCGTTTTCTCTACAATCTCGGAGTCTGTGACGATTACCAGCTGTCTTGGCCGTGATCGGTCCAGCGGCACGCCCTTCAGCAAACGCGAAATCCGGGAGCTGTACGGAAACGGGCAGTCACTTAGTGCGCTTGCGGAACAGAACTGGCAGGGATTTCAGACTGACGGGCGGCGCACTACCCCGCCGGCGCCACTGGGCGACCGGCTGCGGGAAGTGCTCAAGTGGCAGCACAACATCCGTCTGAGCCCGCGTCAGGCAGAAGTGGCGCTGTTTATCCTGCGAGGGCATTCGTCCCTGTCCATCGGTCTGAACCTGGAGGTGAGTCCCCAGACGGTGAAGGTGTTCCGGCGCCAGCTGTACGCCAAATGCGGGATCTCTTCACAAGCCGAGCTGTTTGCCCTGCTCATGCCGTTGTTCGCGAAGCTGACGCAGGAGGGGTGAGGCCGTTTCAGCTCGGCTCATACAGCACATTCATGGCGACTGTGAAGATGGCGCAATCGGTGGCCGGGTGGCTTTGAATGCTTGCCAGCAGGGCCTGCCAGCGCCGAACAAAGGGGGCATATTGTTCCGACCAGCTTTGAACGACCGTGGCGGGCGTTCCGTACGCGCCATGATGGCGCAAGGCACTGAGCGTCAGGGTCCGTTGTTGGGCATCCAGATCGTCCCGGTAACTGTTCCTCGCCAATGCCTGCCAGTGGTTGTTTGCCTTGAAGGTGCGGATCTGACGGTCCAGCCATGGCAGATTCAGCTGCTCACCCAACTGGAAATACACGGCCGCGACGTCGTGCAGCTCCCGTCCCAGCTCGGTAGCCGCTTCGATAATGTCCAGCAGGCAGTACAGGCCATTGCTCGCGGCACACTGGGCCGACAGCAGTTCCGGAACCCCGGCTTCGGTGTAGCGCTGGAAATGCTGTTGCCAGCGATCCCGGGACGGAATGGCCTGCTTGAGCGGCTCGATGCCCGCCAGCATCTGGGTGATGCCGGGACGGTAGCTGGTGACACAGTTGTGCAGGTCAAGATCGTGGCGGCGACGGCTTAACAACCACCAACTGGCGCGACTGATCAGATGGCGCAATTCACGCATCATGGCGAGCTGAACAGTGCTGGCGACCTGGTTGTCCAGCGCCTCGATCGCATTCCAGCGCTGATCGATACCGTACAGTTCGCACGCGATCAGGTAGGCCGCGGAGATCTGGGCGTAATCGGCGCCCGTCGCCTTGTGCAGATTGTAGACGAAGGTAATGCCCATGCGGTTGATCAGGTCGTTGGCGATCTGGGTCGCGATGATTTCCCGCCGCAACTGGTGGTTGTGCACCGCGTCCGGATAACGCTCAACGAGCAGCGCCGGAAAAGCGCTCTCCAGCGCCCTGGAGAACTGGCAATCCGCTGTCACCCAGGAATCAATTAACGCACGCTTGAGCTCGATCTTGGCATAGCATATCAGCACCGACAGTTCTGGCCGCGTAAGCCCCTTGCGCTGTTCGCGGCGCTCAAACAGGGTCTTGCGTTCCGGCAGGGCTTCAAACTGCCGATCCAGCTTGCCGCTGGCTTCCAGGTCGTCGATCAGGTGGATGTATTCATCCAGTGCCTCGTTGGCGTCCTGTTCGGCGAGACTCAGCGCCTGCACTTGCCGGTAGTTGTTCTTCAGGACCAGTTCGGCCACCTGATCGGTCATACGCCGCAGCAGACTGTTGCGCTGCTCAAGGGTCAGTTCGTTGTGTGCCACCAGACCATTGAGCAGGATCTTGATGTTGACCTCGTGGTCGGAACAATCGACCCCGCCGGCGTTATCAATAAAGTCCGTGTTGGACGACCCTCCTGCCAGGGCAAACTCGATGCGTCCATGCTGGGTCAGGCCCAGGTTGCCGCCTTCGCCGATGACCTTGCAGCGAAGCTCGCTACCGTCGATCCTGACACTGTCGTTGGCTTTGTCGCCGACCTCGGCGTGAGTTTCAGACCGACCTTTGACATAGGTGCCGATGCCGCCATTCCAGAGCATGTCGACCGGTGCCTTCAGCAGGGCGCTGATTAGCTGATCGGGCGTCATCTCGTCGGCACTGATGGAAAAGCGGGCTTGCATCTGCGGGCTGATGGCGATCCGCTTGGCTTTGCGTGAGAAGACGCCGCCCCCCTGCGAGAGCAGCGATGTATCATAGTCGGACCAGTTGCAGCGGGGCCGGGCAAACAGGCGATGCCGCTCTTTCAACGCTGCCGCCACGTTCGGATAGGGGTCAACAAAAATATGCTGATGGTTGAATGCCGCGATCAGCTCGAGCGAATCCGACAGCAACATACCGTTGCCGAACACGTCGCCGCCCATATCGCCGATACCGATGACACTGAATGCGTCTCGCTGGCTATCCAGCCCTCGCTCGCGGAAATGACGTTTGACCGATTCCCAGGCGCCACGCGCGGTGATTCCCATGCCTTTGTGGTCGTAGCCCTGACTGCCGCCGGACGCGAAGGCATCGCCCAGCCAGAAGCCGTACTCAGCAGCGATCTCGTTGGCGATGTCTGAAAAGGTCGCGGTACCCTTGTCGGCCGCGACCACCAGATAGGGGTCGTCATCGTCGTACCTGACGACGGCGGTGGGGGAGACGACTTTCCCGTCAATCAGGTTGTCAGCGAGGTCCAGTAAGCCACGAATGTAGGTCTGATAGCAGGCAACGCCCTCTGCATGCAGCTGTTCGCGGCTGCCATCGGTCGGCAGCTGTTTGGCGATGAAGCACCCCTTGGCGCCCATGGGCACGATGACTGAGTTTTTCACCTGTTGTGCTTTGACCAGGCCCAGGACTTCGGTGCGGTAATCTTCGCTGCGGTCGGACCAGCGCAGCCCGCCACGGGCGACCTTACCGGCACGCAGGTGAATCCCTTCCATCCGCGGGGAGTATACGAAAACCTCGTACTTGGGACGCGGCAGCGGCAGCTCGCTGATGGCGGACGGATCCAGCTTGAAGGCAAAGTAGTCCTTGAGACTTCCCTCCGGGGTCGGCTGATAATAGTTGGTGCGCAAGGTGGCGAGGATCAGTTCAAGGAAGCGCCGGATAATACGATCCTCATCGAGGTTCTCGACCTGTTCCAGTGCATCCAGAATGTGCTGCCGGGTGGTTTCACTGGCGGATGCCGCTTCATCCTGTCGGGGATCAAAGCGCTGCTCGAACAGGGTCACCAACCGTTGGCTGATGTTGATGTGTCGGCAGAGCACGTCGGCAATGAAGGGCTGGCTGAAACCGAAACGAATCTGGCGAATGTAGCGGGCATAGGCGCGCAGCAAGGCGACCTGGCGCCAGTCCATACCGGCCATCAGCACCAGGCGGTTGAACTCATCATTCTCAGCGGCGTTGTGCCAGATGCGGTGAAAAGCGTCACGAAACAGCGGTTGGACCCGCTCCAGCTCGACAGTTTCTGTGGCGCAGAGCGTGAAGTCGTGAATCCAGAAGTGGCAACCGTCGGCGCGGTTGACGGCGAACGGATAGCCGTCGATAACCTTGACGCCCAGGTTTTCCAGGATCGGTACCACGTCTGACAGGGGCAATGAATCCGCCCGGCTGATCAGCCGGAAGCGAAACCGTCTCGGGTCGGGGTGGCGGCTCTGGTCGAAGCTGCTGGTCAGTTGGTCGGGCTCGTTCAATTCGCTGATCAAGCGGATATCCTCAACCGCCTGGGCCGGCGCTACGTATTCGCGGTAGGCACTGGAAAACGCCTGCTGATAAGGAGTTGCCAGGGCACCACCAGTCTCAATCAGTCGTGTCGCCCAGTCATCTTCCGAGACCGAAGGCTGAATCAGGATCTGGTTCTTTTGGTTGTTGTCCGACATAGCATTACCCTCACAGTGCCATTCAAGAAGTGTGTAAGGACAAGAGCCGCAGCGCGGCTCCTGATTTCAGGGAGCGTTCAGGCCTACATCAGGGCGTCGAACGTCTGCTCCAGCAGGTCCATGCTTTCGCTGATCAGCGCATCGGTAATGGTCAGTGCCGGGAGGAACCGGATGACATTGCCACGGATGCCGCAGGACAACAGAATCAGTCCCTGTTTGGCAGCCTCACCGACGAGCGCCTTGGTTAGCTCCGCATCTGGCTGATTGACGTCCCCATCCCGGACCAGCTCCATGGCGATCATCGCGCCGAGGTTGCGGATGTTGCCGATTGTCTGCGGGTATTTGGTCTGCAGACCGCGCAGGCGCTCGACGATACGGTCACCCACGTGGAGGGCACGTTTGCACAGCTGCTCTTCCTTGATCACATCGAGAACGGCCAGAGCCGCCGCGCAGCCGATGGGTGAGCCGCCATAGGTGCCGCCCAGGCCACCGGGTAGCGGTGAGTCCATAACCTCGGCCTTGCCGACCACGGCGGCTATCGGGAAGCCACCGGCAATCCCCTTGGCCATGGTCATCAGGTCGGGTTCGATACCGGCATACTCGCTGGCGAACATCTTGCCGGTACGCGCGAAACCGGTCTGGATCTCGTCGGCGATCAACAGGATGCCGTGCTGATCGCACAGCTTGCGCAGCGCATGCATGAACGCAGGCGGGGCAGGGTAGAAACCACCCTCGCCCTGCACGGGCTCGATGATGATGGCAGCGACACGGCCGGGCTCGATATCACAGGTGAACAGCATGTCCAGTGCCGCCAGTGAATCCTCTGTGGATACTCCGTGGTACTCGTTCGGGTAAGGGGCGTGGTAGATCTCACCCGGGAACGGTCCGAAACCGGCCTTGTAGGGTGCGATCTTGCCCGTCAGTCCCATGGTCAGGTTGGTGCGACCATGGAAGCCACCCTGGAACGCAATGACGCCGCTTCGTCCGGTATGGGCGCGGGCAATCTTGACGCAGTTTTCGACCGCTTCCGCGCCCGTGGTGACAAAGACAGTCTTTTTCGGGGTGTCGCCCGGAGCGGCCTCGTTCAGCTTTTCCGCCAGTTCAACGGCGGACTCGTACGGGGTCACCATAACGCAGGTGTGGCTGAACTTTTCCAGCTGGGCCTGAACCGCCGCCTGGACTTTGGGATGGCTATGGCCGGTGTTGACCACGGCGATACCGCTGCCCAGGTCGATGTAACGCTTGCCTTCCACATCCCACAGCTCGGCGTTACGGGCTTTCTCGATGTAAGCATGAGTCAGGGTGCCCTGACCGCGGGCGAATGCGTTGTCCTTGCGCTGTTGCAGAGATGCATTGTTCATGGAGCTAACCTCGGTTGTTCGTTAAATAAGGAAAACTGGGGCGACGGGCGGATCAAATGCCGCCCATGCACAGGTACTTGATCTCGACAAAGTCGTCGATGCCGTAGCGGGAGCCTTCGCGACCGATGCCGGATTCCTTGATACCGCCAAACGGAGCGACTTCGGTCGAGATGAGCCCCTCGTTAATGCCGACCATGCCGTACTCCAGGGCCTCAGCGACCCGCCATATGCGGCCTATGTCGCGAGCGTAGAAGTAGGCTGCCAGGCCAAACGGGGTGTCGTTGGCGATACGGACCGCTTCGCTTTCGTTACTGAAACGGAATACCGTCGCAACCGGGCCGAAAATCTCTTCGTTGGCGATGGCCATGTCGGTGGTCACGCCGGTCAGCACGGCAGGGGCGTAGAAGTTGTCGTTCAGTTCGCCCTTGCCGTTTTGCTGGCTCAGGTCGGCGCCGGCGGCGAGCGCGTCGCCTACCAGCCGCTCGACCTTGGCGACCGCGCTAGCGTTTATCAGCGGACCGGTCGTGACACCGTCACCGAAACCGTCGCCCAGGGTGAGCTTTGCCACCGCCTGGTTGAGTTTCTCGACAAAGCGGTCGTGGACGCCGTCCTGCACCAGGATGCGATTGGTACAAACACAGGTCTGACCGGCATTGCGGAACTTCGAGGCCATGACGCCGGCAACCGCGGCGTCCAGGTCGGCATCGTCGAACACGATAAAGGGCGCGTTGCCACCCAGCTCCATAGAGACTTTTTTGACGGTATCGGCGCACTGACGCATCAGCAGTTTGCCGACGGGAGTCGATCCGGTGAACGAAAGCTTGCGCACACGGGCGTCGGTGCAAAGGATTTTTCCGACAGTTGGAGAATCCAGCGTAGTGATAACGTTAAACACACCAGCCGGGATGCCAGCCTGGCGGCTCAGTTCGGCCAGTGCCAGCGCCGAGAGGGGCGTGTGTTCGCCGGGTTTGACCACGATAGTGCAGCCGGCAGCCAGCGCCGGGCCTGCCTTGCGGGTGATCATCGCAATCGGGAAGTTCCACGGGGTGATTGCCGCGACCACGCCAATAGGCTGTTTGAGCGTGACAATTCGCTTGTCAGCGCCGTGGGCGGGGATTACATCGCCGTATACCCGTTTGGCTTCTTCGGCGAACCATTCGATGAACGATGCGCCATAAGCGACTTCGCCGCGGGCTTCGGCGAGCGGCTTGCCCTGCTCACTGGTCATCAGTCTGGCCAGGTCTTCCTGATTAGCCATAATCAGGTCGTACCAGGCGCGCAGGCGGGTGCTGCGCTCCTTGGCGGTCAGTGAGCGCCAGGCTGGCAGTGCCTGGTCGGCGGCATCGATTGCAGCTGTGGTCTCGGATGTGCCCAGATTGGGTACGTCGGCGATTTTTTCCAGGGTGCTGGGGTTGGTAACGTCGAAGCGATGTCCGCCTTCCGCATCACACCACTGGCCGTTGATGAAAGCATGCTGCCGAAACAGCGCGGTGTTATTGATTGTCAGATTCATGGCGTTCCCCCGTTTTTTTCATTGCTGTGTCATTGCCGGGATGGGCTATTGGTTAGCAATCTTAGGGCGACTGCTATAGTGTGATAAATATTAATCTTTATGTGTAAACGTTGATCGAGGTAAAACAATTGAAAAAGACGTTGGGCGTCAAGCTGGGGCAGGTGGCGGACTACGAAATCCGCCTGTTGCGGGTGTTCAAGTCGGTGGTGGAGTGCGGTGGCTTTGCGGCGGCTGAGACGGAGCTCAATATCGGCCGCTCAACGATCAGCATTCATATTGCCAACCTTGAGCAACGACTGAACCTGAAGCTCTGCCGACGGGGTCGCGCCGGCTTTGCCCTGACCGAAGAGGGCATTGAGGTCTACGAGCTGATGAAGGAGCTGTTCTCGTCACTCGAAACCTTTCGCGCCGGCATCGACGCCCTGCATGTTGCGTTAACGGGTGAGTTGAAGATTATTGCCAGTGATACTGTCTGTCTTGATGATCAGGCCAAACTTGCCGAGGCAATCGCCAAGTTTTCGCATGCGGCCCCGGAGGTCAACGTATTGTTGGATGTCCGGGCGTTAACGGATATCGAGCGAATGATACTCAATGATGAAGCTGACATCGGATTTGTTCCCTTTCACCGCCAGTTTGAGGGTATGGATTACAGTCCGCTCTATTACGACCGCTGCCATCTGTACTGCAGTCACAATCACCCGCTATTCGATGCCGTTGAGGACGCATCATTCGAACAGCAGGTATTGGCTTCCAAGGTGGTACATGCCGGCGTGCAGACGAGTGCCGAGGTAGGGGAACAGCTGGCGGAGATGAACAAGTCGGCCATAGCGTATTTCTACGAAGCTCGCCTGGCAATGATTCTTTCCGGCGCCTATATCGGGTTTATGCCGGACAAGTACGTTCAGTCCTATGTGGATTCTGGCCAGTTACGTCAGCTCCTGCCCAAGCGAAAGGGTTACGAGTTGGGGGTGGCCGCGGTTACCCGCAGCCACCGCAAGAGCAGTCGTGCTCGTGAACTTTTCATCGAGATACTGCGCGAACTGCATGGTTGAGTGATAACCCGGTAATGAGTCAGAGGCTGATCCAGACACTCTTGATGTCGGTGTATTTCTCCAACGAGTGCAGCGATTTATCCCGACCATTACCTGAGGCTTTGACGCCGCCGAATGGCATCGTACAGTCGCCTTCGCCCCAGCCATTGACCCAGACCATGCCACTCTTAATCTTGCGACTGACCCGGTGGGCACGTGAAAGATTATCGGTCCAGATCGATGCGGCGAGGCCATAGGGCGTATCGTTGGCGAGGCGTACTGCTTCTTCCTCCTGCTCAAACGCCGACACGGCCAGCACCGGGCCAAAGATCTCGTCGCGCACGAACGTCATCTGGTTATGGGCGTCGACGATAATGGTCGGTCTGGCGTAAAAGCCTTTGCCCTCGATGTACTCAGGCAGGCCGCCGCAGAGTATCCGGCCACCTTCCTCAATGGCGGACCGGATATAGTGGCTCACGGTGTCGAGTTGTGCCTTGTCCACCAGCGGTCCCATGCGGGTTTCCGGATCGAGTGGATCGCCAACCCGATAGGCCGCTGTGGCTTCGATCAAGGCGTCAAGGAACTGTGCCTTGATACCGCTTTGCAGGTACAGGCGTGAGCAGGCGATACAGACTTCCCCCTGGTTCGAGAAAATGGCCGCCGCCGCTGCGTCTGCCGCAGACTTGATATCTTCACAGTCATCGAAAACCACCATCGGCGATTTGCCCCCGGCCTCGATCCAGACGCGTTTCATATTGGACTGACCGGCATACTCCATCAGCATTCCACCAACGCGGGTTGAGCCGGTGAACGCCAGCACACTGACGTCGTGATGCATTGCCAGTGCTTTTCCTGCCGTGTGGCCAAACCCGGTCACGACATTGAATACGCCGTCAGGAAGGCCAGCTTCAGTGGCCAGTTCCGCAAGACGCAGGATGCTGAGGGAGCTTTTCTCGGAAGGCTTGAGCACCAGGGAATTGCCAGCAGCCAGTGCAGGTGCGAGCTTCCACACGGCCATCAATAGCGGGAAGTTCCACGGAGTAATGGCTCCGACGACCCCCACGGGCTCGTGGCTGATCAGCCCCAGTGTTTCTTTACCCGTTGGCGCGATTTCGCCATAGACCTTGTCGATACACTCGGCGGTCCAGCGCAGGCAGTCTATTGCTTCAGCCAGGTCGACATTGACCATCTCGTGGATCGACTTGCCCATGTCAAGGCTATCCAGCAGGGCCAGTTCGTTGCCATGTTGTTCGACCAGGTCTGCAAGCCGAAGCATAACCTGCTTGCGATGTGCCGGTGGGGCTTCGGACCAGCTGCCGGCCTGGTAGGCGGCCAGCGCGGATTGGACGGCACGGTCGATATCGGCACGGTCGCCGCTGGCAACCTCAACCAGACAGTGCTCCGTTGCAGGATTGATCGAAGGGAAGCGTTCGCCATTCTCAGCGGGCCGGAAGCGGCCATTGATATAGCAATCACCGTGGAGCCGGACGCTCTGACTCAGCTGTTGCCAGTCTTTTAGTTGATCCATGTTGTCGCTCTCAGCTAGGAATCTGGTAGCGCTACAGGCTACTCATTGCGCTATCGGGGGCGCTATACCCTCAAGAGGGTAGGGATGCCGCCCCCCCCTAAACAGGGTATGTCTGCAATCAGGATCGCCATGCTACTGATAAAAAGCATTCCCCATATGTGAGGAAAACCGCACAACACCACTGGAGAAAATTATGCCTATAACAACAAACCGAATCGGCGCCGCCCTGGCGCTTTCTGTCAGTGTTACGTCCAGTACGGCATTAGCCGACGAAAGCAAGGTCCTGAATATCTACAACTGGTCCGATTATATTGCGCCAGAGGCGATTGAAGCGTTCTCCGAAAAAACCGGCATTGAGGTCAACTACGACGTCTACGATTCCAACGAGGTGCTTGAGGCCAAGCTTATGTCCGGCGGAACGGGCTATGATGTGGTGGTGCCGGCCGGCGCGTTTCTGGAGCGACACGTTCAGGCCAATATTTATCTGGAAGTTGACCAGTCCCTGCTCTCCAATTACGACAATCTGGATCAGGTGATGTTGGAAAAGGTGGCCCGTTACGACTCGGGTAACAAGCACAGCGTGCCTTACGCCTGGGGAACGATTGGTCTTGGCTACAATGTCGATCAGGTCAGGGACCGTCTGGGAGACACCCCTGTTGACAGCCTCGACCTGGTGTTTAACCCGGATGTCGCCGCCAAACTGGCTGGTTGTGGCATCGCCATGCTGGATTCCCCTGCCGAAGTTGTCTCCATGGCGCTGAACTACCTGGGGCTGGATCCAAACAGTGAGAAAAAAGGCGACCTGAAAAAAGCCGAGGCGATGCTTCAGAGCGTGCGCCCCCACATCAAATACTTCAGTTCCAGCAAGTACATTTCCGACCTGGCCAATGGCGAAATCTGTCTTGCTGTGGGCTACAACGGTGACGTGCTGCAGGCCCAAGAACGCGCGGAAGAAGCAGGTCAGGGCGTGAATGTGGGTTACTCCATTCCCTCCGAAGGAACCCTGGTCTGGTTCGACGTGATGGCCATTCCTGCCGATGCCCCGCACCCGGATGCCGCGCATAAGTTCATTGATTTCGTGCTGCAAGGCGACACGGCGGCCGGTATCTCCAACTACGTCTACTACGCGGTACCCAATGTGGCCGCTATGCCACTGCTTGATGAAGAGGTCAGCAGCAACCCGGGCATATACCCCTCTGAAGCGGTCAAGGCCAAGCTGTTTACTCAGAATGCGCATACACCGAAGTTCGATCGTATCCTGAACCGCTCCTGGTCCAATACCAAAACCGGACGCTGAACACTGACATTCCGGCGGCGAGCCAGCGCGCATGCCGCTGGTTTCGTCACCAGCGGAATAACCGCCAGGGGAAGAACATGAGTTTCTATACGGCAATCGAACCGGAGCAGGCGGAAGCTTGCGATAACGGTGGTGTTTCAGTGCCACTGTGGCGCCAGGAAGGTGCCGAGCCTTTTGTGAAGATTGAAAGCGTCACCAAAAACTTTGGCGATTTTACGGCGGTCGACAACGTCTCGTTGAACATCTACAAAAACGAGCTGTTCTGCCTGCTGGGCGGCTCCGGTTCAGGCAAGAGTACGCTGCTCCGGATGTTGGCGGGATTCGAGACCGCCACCAGCGGTCGCATCCTGATCGATGGCGTCGACACTTCAGGCATTCAGCCCTGGAAACGGCCGGTCAACATGATGTTTCAGTCTTATGCCCTGTTTCCGCATCTGACCGTCACCGAAAACGTGGCGTTCGGTTTGCGTCGCGAGGGGATCAGTCGCTCAGAAACCAAGCAGCGTGTGGCGCAAATGCTGGATATGGTGCAGATGGGCCACCTGGGTAAGCGCAAGCCGAACCAGTTGTCGGGGGGACAGCGCCAACGGATTGCGTTGGCACGGGCGCTGATCAAACGCCCCAAACTGTTGCTGCTGGATGAACCGCTGGGCGCACTGGATAAAAAGCTGCGTGAAGAAACCCAGTTTGAGCTGATCAACCTCCAATACGAGCTGGGTGTGACGTTTGTAGTGGTGACTCATGACCAGGAAGAGGCGATGACGCTCGCTACCCGGATCGGGGTGATGAATCAGGGCCAGATTGTTCAGACTGCAGAACCCCATGAGGTTTACGAATATCCGAACAGTCGTTTTGTGGCCGAGTTTGTCGGTTCTGTGAACCTGTTTGAGGGCAGGGTTGTTGAGAAGACACCGAGCTCTGTCCGAATCGATTCACGGGACGCCGGCACAACGCTTTCCAACAACCACGGTATCAACTGTGCCATTAATCAGTTAGTCAGCGTTGCGGTACGCCCTGAGAAAATAAACATCAGCCACGAGGACCCGGAACAGGGCGACAACTGTGTGCGCGGCAAGATCGAAGATGTCGCCTATATGGGGAGCCTGTCGTTATTTCGGGTCAAGCTCGATAACGGTCTAGAAGTGAGAGTCACCAAGCCCAATCTGATGCGCGCAGCAGCCGAGCGGTTCACCTGGGATGATCTCGTTTACTTGTCCTGGGACGAAGACAGCAGCGTGGTGTTGACCTCATGAGTATTATTTCTGAATCGGCTCGGGCGACAGGGCCTACGCTGAGGGCCCGGATCCTGAAGCGCCTCGGGCAGATCAGAGGTGGCCGTTATGCGGTCATTTCGATACCTGGTCTGTGGCTGGCGGTGTTTTTCTTTATCCCGTTCCTGGTGGTGTTCAAGATCTCGCTTGCCGAGACTGCGATCGCGATTCCGCCCTACACGTCGTTGTTCGAATTCGATCTGGAAGAGGCGATGCTGGATATCAGCATCAACCTCGGCAATTACCGCTACCTGTTCGAGGACGACTTCTACCTGTCGGCCTACCTCAATTCGGTCAAAATCGCCGCCATCTCCACCTTCTTCACTCTGCTGATCGGCTTTCCGATGGCTTATCTGATTGCCCGTAGCCATGGTGCAACCCGGACATTGCTACTGTCGTTGGTGATCCTGCCATTCTGGACGTCGTTTCTGCTCCGGGTCTACGCCTGGATGGGGATCTTGCAGAAGAATGGCATCGTCAATGACTTTCTGATGAGCATCGGCCTGATCGACACCCCGCTGACGATATTGCAGACTGATGTCGCCGTTTACATCGGCATCGTATACACCTATCTGCCGTTTATGGTGTTGCCGCTTTATACGGCGCTCGAAAAGCTCGACGGTGCCCTGCTTGAAGCAGCAGAAGACCTTGGCTGTAAGCCCGCGCAAACCTTCTTCCTTATCACCCTGCCATTGTCCTTGCCCGGTGTTGTTGCCGGCTGCTTGCTGGTGTTTATTCCGGCGGTGGGCGAGTTCGTTATTCCGGCACTGTTGGGCGGCTCCGACACGCTGATGATCGGTCGGGTTTTGTGGGACGAGTTTTTCCTCAGTCGGGATTGGCCCATGGCTTCGGCCGTAGCGACGGTGATGCTGATCGTGCTGGTGCTGCCGATCATGCTGATTCGTAACAACGCCGAAAAACAAGGGGAGTCCTCCTGATGAAGCGTAGTTCAACCTTCTTGAGTGTGTCGGCCGCCACGGGCTTTGTGTTCCTGTATGCGCCGATTGTTGCCCTGATTATATACAGCTTCAACAAGTCCAAACTGGTGACGGTATGGGGTGGCTGGTCATTGAAGTGGTATACCGAGCTGTTCAAAAACGACCAGATTATTGACGCCGCGCTGGTGAGTGTGAAGATTGCCGTCATCAGTGCCACGCTGGCGGTCGTGCTGGGCACGCTGGCCGGTTTCGTGCTGACCCGGTTCGGCCGCTTCCGCGGCAAGATGATTCTGTCGGGTTGGACGACCGCGCCGCTGGTTATGCCGGAAGTGATCACCGGCCTGTCCCTGTTGCTTTTGTTCGTGGCAATGGAGGGTATGTTCGGTTGGCCGGCAGGGCGTGGTACCGGCACGGTGATCATCGCCCATACCACCTTCTGCCTGGCCTATGTGGCGGTGATCGTGCAGTCGCGACTGATATCGCTGGACGAGACCCTGGAAGAAGCGGCCATGGACCTGGGCGCCAGGCCTGCCTCGCTGTTCTTCCTGGTGACCCTGCCGTTAATCGCGCCGGCGCTTGTCTCGGGCTGGCTGCTCTCCTTCACCCTGTCACTGGATGACCTGGTCATCGCCAGCTTTGTCTCTGGTCCGGGTGATAGCACGCTACCGATGGTGATCTTCTCAAAAGTCCGCCTTGGTGTCAGTCCGGAGGTCAACGCCCTGGCCACGCTGATGATCCTTACCGTGGCGGTCGGGGTGATTGCAGCGGTTTTCCAGATGCGCCGCCAGCACCGTAGCCAAGAAATCCAGGAATAACGCTGTTCCTGACCCTAACCCGGGGGCAAAGCCCCCGGATTCACTCCCCCCAACCCTAAAAACAACACCTAGGAGAATCCTATGAAATCATTGTGGATGGCACCGGCGTGCCTGTTACTTTCCTCTGCCGTCACGGCAGCCGAGCTCTCAAGTACTGTCGGCTTCACCAGTGACTACCGTTTCCGCGGTATCTCGCAAACGGCCGGTGACGCAGCGGTGCAGGGCAGCATTGACGTGGCCCTTGATAATGGGCTCTATGCTGGCATCTGGGGTAGCAACGTCGATTTTGGTGACGACGCCAATCTGGAAATCGACTGGTATGCCGGCTACTGGGCCGAAATCAATGACAACATGAGTTGGGATGCGACCCTGTATTACTACACCTACCCGGGCTACGACGCTGCCGATGCAGACTACGCAGAAGTAGACTTCAACTTTTACTACGGCGGCCTGAAGCTGGAGTACGCCTTTGCCAACGACTACGTCAATCTGAGTGAGGAGGCACACTACGTTGCGTTGGACTACAGCTACGCCGTGACCGAGCAGGTGTCCCTGGACCTGCACGCCGGTCATAGCTTTGGCGACTACTGGGACGAGATTGATATCGGTGACTACAGCGATTTCTCAGTTGGCGCCTCCACCGCCCTCGCTGGTCTCGACCTGTCACTCGCCTATCTGTTTAACGGTCTGGACAGCGATCAGGAAATTGAGACTGGCGCGTTCCGCAATGACGAAACGGTCCTGTTGACGGTTTCCAGAAGTTTCTAGCGGAGACAAAAAAGCCGGGCTCCAGGGCCCGGCTCTCGGTGGTAGGCGGTTTGGGGGTCAGCCCAATTCCTTCTGCGTGATCGGGAAGCCCATCTTTTCAACCAGCCGAATCCACAAGTGACGCCAGCCACCCTTGGCATCAACCGTATCCAGTGCGTACATCGTAATCTTGGCGCCAATCCAGCGGAACGGCTCGGGAGGGATGTAGCCCGGCAGTGTGCTGGCAAAGCCCAGCTTGCTCTCGGGTGTGTTTTTCCCATCCAGTATGTCCAGTCCCACCCTTGAGCCGAAACGGGTAGCGGTAACGCCAAAACCGGAGTAACCACCTGCGTAGACCATGTCGCCATTGTGGTAGCGCTGGAAATGAACCGCCATACGTGTCGTCAGCCCGATGGGGCCGCTCCAGGCATGACTGAAGTTGATGCCGCGCAGGCTCGGGAATGTCTTGTAGAAGTTTTCGACCAACGGGACAAAATTCTCTGCAGTCTTGTCTGCTTTTGGGTCGGTATCATTCTCGTAAAAGTACCCTAGCCGACCGCCAAACAGGATTCGGTTGTCTGCGGTCAGGCGCATGTAATTCAGTTGTGTACGGGTGTCGTATATCCCCTGGCGGTGCTTCCAGCCGATACTGGCCAGCTGCTCGTCGGTGAGCGGCTCGGTGACGACAATCCGGTCGCGGATCGCCGCGACCCGTTTGCGGATCTTACTGCCATTGATACTGAAGGCGTTGGTAGCCAACAGCACTTTGTTGGATTTGATAGAGCCTTCCGGAGTCTTGGTCTGCACGCCCGGTTTCAGGGGACGGGTGCCACAAAGCGGAGTGAACTCGTAGATTCTGACTCCGAGCTCTTTCGCGACTCGTTTGAGCCCCCAGGCCAGCTTTCCCGGATGAACGGTGCCGCTGCGGCTTTTGGACCAGAGCCCGCCGGAGAACAGGGGCGAATTGATCTCGGCCTGAACCTCAGTTTCGTCAAGCAGGTAAGCATCGTGACCGTACCGCTTGTAGAGTTCATACTCTTTCCTGATGTCGGCGAGACCGTCGTCGCCAATGGCAACAGTGAGCTCCCCACCCCATTCGATATCGCAGTCGATGTTGTAGCGTTCAATTGTTCCGCGTAAACCGTCCAGGTTTTCTTTGCCCAGACGCTCCAGGTCGTTCATGTCATCTGGAAACAGGCGTTGAGCGTTGTCCAGTCCGTGCATAACCGAGGTCGACAGTATAGCTGCTGGCCGCCCCGACGCGCCGATGGCAACGCATTGAGCTTCGATCAGGACCACATCACGTTCGGGGTCATTTTCCTTTGCCTGTACAGCGGCCCAGAGCCCTGTGAAGCCAGCGCCGACAATCAGCAGATCGCACTGGATGTTGCCCTTTAGTGATGGTTCAGGCGTTGGTGCGTCTTCGTGATCCAACCAGTAGGGAAAGAACTTTGTTCTTAGTAGAGCCTTTTGGGCATCCGTTAATCCGTTCATGCTCACACTCGTTTGTTGTGTTTCTCTGGACTCGCGCTAATCGCGCTATGTAACCAGTGTGCTGAACGGTACGGGTGGATTGAATACCCTCGTTTGGTAGGTACCTGAACAGGGTAGACCGTAGGGGGGGGGGGCGAATGTAGAGGAGGGACGGCTGCGTTTGGGAACAGAAAAAAAACGCAGGCAGAGCCTGCGTTTACGTTGTTTAGCGATTGGTGTAGTGAACTCCGGGTAGCACACACAGCATCTCGTACAGCAGGTTGGCGGCCACCACCGAGGTGTTTCGGCTCATATCGAATGGCGGCGAGACTTCAACCAGGTCGGCGCCGACTAAGTCCAGCCCGCGGGAGCCGCGGATGATCTCGATGCCCTGCATCACGGTCAGGCCGCCAATCTCGGCCGTGCCGGTTCCGGGGGCAAATGCAGGGTCAAGCCCGTCGATATCGAAGCTGATATAGACTGGACCGCCGCCAACTTTCTCCCGCACTTCTTCCATCAGCGGCGTCAACGATTTATGCCAGCATTCTTCGGCGGTGACGACGCGAAACCCCTGGTTGCGCGACCAGTCGTATTCGTCGGCCGAATAACCGGTGCCGCGAAGGCCGATCTGAACGACGCGGTTACCATCGAGCAAGCCCTCTTCCACTGCGCGGCGGAATGGAGTGCCGTGGGCGATGGACTCGCCAAACATGTGATCGTTGATGTCGGCGTGAGCGTCGATATGGATCACTCCGATCGGCCCGTGTTTCTTCCTCAGTGCTCGCAAAATCGGCAGTGCTATGGTGTGATCACCACCCATCGTCAGCGGCGTGACGCCACAGCCCAACACGTCGCCGTAAAACGCTTCGATAATATCGATGCTTTTTTGAAGGTTGAACGTGTTGATCGGTACGTCGCCGATATCGGCGACGGTCAGGCTGTTGAACGGATCGGCACCAGTGGAGACGTTAAATGGACGCAGCATGCGGGATTCGTCACGGATCTCGCGGGGAGCCAGGCGGGCGCCAGGTCGGTTGGAAGTGCCGATATCGAAGGGTACGCCAATGAACGCAGCATCCAGTTGTTCAGAAAGATCGACAGCGGGGAGCCGCATAAAGGTTGCAGGCCCACCGAAGCGGGGCATCTCATTGCCGCTCATGGGGGCATAAAGCGTTTTGTTGGACATGGTCGATCTCCTTGCTGCAATAGGTTGCCGGTACTCTGTTCGGGCCGGCTTTTCTGGTGATATTGGTTGCCACACTAGAAACATCCTGCTTCGCTCGCCATACCCTGTTCAGGTGGGTCCTTGGGCTGCCCCCCCCCTTATTAGGGTATGTCTCGGCAGGTGGAGTGGGGGTAATAATGGCGCCATAGTAGACAAAAATAATTAAGGTGGTGCCTTATGAGTGAGCCCTTGAGCCATGAAAAAACGTTGACCGCGTTGGATGTCACGCTTTATGCCGTCTCTGCAGTTCTGCTGATTGATCAGATCGCAATGACTGCTGCTGTTGGTCCTGCGGCTATCTTCTGGTGGCTGGTCGTCATCGTCCTTTTTCTGATTCCGAACACCTTGGTTACAGCTGAGCTGGGCACGTCCTACCCGGAACAGGGCGGTATCTACGCCTGGGTGCGCGATGCCTTCAACACCCGTTGGGCAGCGAGGATTACCTGGCAATACTGGATTAACATTGCTCTTTGGATGCCCGCTGTCTACATCATGTTCTCTGGTATCTTTGCCGCCCTGTTCTTCCCCGATATGAGCTTGTGGGCCCAGATCGGTCTGGGAATTGCGATGTGCATCCTGACCACCTGGGCCAACTGCATCCGACTCAGTTACAGCAAATGGATTCCAAATATCGGCACCTTGACCAAATTTGCGGTTATTTTGACCCTTGGTGGTACTGGTATCGCCTACGGCCTGAAGCATGGCTTCGTTAATGACATTGGTTTTGGGGCGGCGATGGATGACCTGAAAGCCGGCCTGGTGTACCTTCCGGTGGTGGTGTATGGGTGTTTGGGAATGGAGCTGATCAGCGCCGAGAGTGACGAAATTATCGACCCCAAACGCAATATACCTCGTGCCATGTTGGCCGGTGGTCTCTGTGCGGCGGGGTTCTATATATTTGGTACGGCGGGTGTGCTTGCAGCGGTTCCGGCCGACGATGTCGACATGGTCGATATCCTGGCGGTTACGCTTCAGGAATTGTTCGGGGGTAGCGAGCTTGGCAGCGCTTTCGCCTTGATGGTCGGGGGGATGGCGCTGTTCACGCTGTTCTCAACCATGGTGACCTGGACCCTCGGAGGTAACCGTGCTGCGGCAGAGGCGGCCAGGGCTAAAGAGATGCCAGAGATCTTCGGCTGGGTGAGCAAGGAGCATAAGAGCCCTGTTGGTGCCGCCATTCTGACAGGTACGATCAGCTCGGCGATCATGGTGGTCTATGGCTTCATGGCCAACAACCTTGAAGACCTGTTTTGGACCCTTTTCTCGTTCAGTGCCATCATCTTCCTATTGCCCTATATTGCCATGCACCTCGCGTTTATAAAGTTGCGTATCAGCGATGCCGATCATCCGCGACCGTTCAAAATTCCGGGTGGTGATGCAATGGGCTATATACTTTCAACACTCTGTATCACCATTCTTGGGATGTCGATCCTGTTGTTCTTCTGGGTTCCCGGTGAACCATTGGATTTGGCGTTCACCCTGCAGGTTGGCGCTGGCGTAATAATTACCCTGGCGATTGGCGAATACTTGGTATACCGCGGCGAGAAACTACGGGCAAAGGAAGCCGGTCGCCAACATGGAACTTTGCGACATAACTCAGCGTTAACACTAGCAAGGTCATTTAAGTGCTAATGTTTTGCCACCGCCAACGTTGAGGAGTGGGTGATTTATGAAGTCCGTTTTTATGATCGCCGTGATCGCTATGATGGTTGGCTCTGCGCCGGTATTGGCTGATTCGGCGCATGGCCAGTCGCTGCCACCTGGTTTGCAGAAGAAGGTAGAGCGGGGCCAGCCCTTGCCGCCCGGCTGGCAGAAGAAGCTCGATTACCGCAGAGGCGATTATTTTGACAGGGATTTACTGCGCTACGGCGATGTTCACGACCTCGACGGCCACCGTCAGCGAGTGAGGATTGAGGATCGGGTTTACACGATTATCAAGGATACCCGTGAAATTATAGACATACTCAACCAGTAATACCTGCAGTGACCGGGCCGAGACGTCGGCCCGCCCTTCTATTTATCCGTTTTCTTTTTCAGTAACCGGTGCTGTATTTCACCGACGATACCGCGGCGGAATACCATCACGCAGACGACGAACACAGTCCCCAGGATCACCTGTACCCAGGAGCCGAATGCCGACAGTTCATGGCTGAGTGCGCCGACGGTAATCGCACCCAGTACCGGTCCGAAGATGGTGCCAAGGCCTCCCACCAGTGTCATCAGGATGACTTCCCCGGAGGTTTGCCAGTGTGCGTTGGTTAATGCCGCAAACTGGAATATCACGGCTTTTGTGGCACCGGCGGTTCCGGCGAGTGTGGCGGAAATGATAAACGCCAGTAGCTTGAAATGGTCGACGTCGTAACCGAGCGAGAGTGCTCTGGATTCGTTTTCCCGGATGGCCTGGAGGACCTCGCCAAAGGGGGAGTTGATGGTTCGGTGGATAATGGCGAAACCAATCATGAATACCGCAAACACAAAGTAGTACATGGCGATTTCGTTGTTGAGGCTGATGAAGCCGAAGAGTTCGCCACGGGGAATGCCCTGGAGACCGTTTTCACCTCCGGTGAACGGCATCTGAAGGGCCAGAAAGTAGATGATCTGCGCCAGCGCCAGAGTCACCATGGCAAAGTAGATGCCCTGTCGGCGGATGGCGAGGAAGCCGAATATCGTGCCGAGAATCAATGCAAACCCGGTGCCGGCAAGAATGCCGAATATCGGCCCGAATCCCCACTCTTTGGTCACATAACCGGTAATGTACGCGGCACCGCCGAAGAAGGCGGCGTGCCCGAACGACAACAGACCAGCGTAGCCGAGCAGCAGGTTGAAGGCGCAGGCGAAGAGCGCGAAGCACAGCAGGTCCATCACAAAGACCGGGTAGGCATAGAAGGGCGCGCCAAGGCCGGCGACCAGCATGATGATAAACAGAACGCGGTTGATCATGGCCTTACTTCTCCTTACCGAATAAGCCCGCAGGGCGGAACAACAGCACCAGCACCATCAGGAAGAAGATCACGGTGCTGGCCGCTGGCGGGTAGAACACTTTGGTAAGGCCCTCAATCAAGCCCAGCGCAAGCCCGGATAGAATGGCGCCCATAATCGAGCCCATGCCGCCGATCACCACCACGGCAAACACGACGATGATCAGGTCCGCCCCCATTAACGGGCTGACCGAATAGATCGGCGCGGCCAGTACACCTGCCAGGCCGGCTAGGCCGGCCCCGAAGGCGAAGGTGAGGGTGATCATCAGTGGCACGTTCAGGCCAAACGCCTGGGTCAGGTCCGGGTTCTCGACACCGGCGCGCAGCCGTGAACCCAGTTTGGTGTGTTCGATGACGTACCAGGTGGCAAAACAGACCACCAGGGAGAAAATGATGGCGAACAGTCGGTAGGTGGGGAAGTACATGAACCCGAGGTTTACCACGCCACTGAGACTTTCCGGTTGCCCCGGATAGGGTGTACCGGAGACGTTGAAGTAGTTGGCAAACAGGCCCTGCAGGATCAGCGTGATACCGAACGTCAGCAGCAGGCCATAGATGTGGTCAAGGTCATAAAGACGTTTGAGCATGAAGCGTTCAATGGTCACCCCCAGAATACCGACGATCACGGGCGCCACCAGCAGTGACGCCCAGAATCCGATCTGAAGGCTGATACCGAACCACTGCTCCAGCAGAGAGTAGCCAATGAGTGCGATGAAGGCACCCAGCATGTACATGGCACCGTGGGCAAAGTTGATGATATTCAGCAGCCCGAATATCACCGCGAGCCCGAGGCTCAACATGGCGTAAAACACACCCACATTCAGCCCAAGCAGCGCCTGGGCCAGTATGACCTGCATCGACACGTTGGCTATCTCCCCTGAAGCAGTGGTTAATCGGCGTGGTTAGTTAACCAGCGAACACTTGGTGTCTTCCAGCGAGATATAGGCCTGATCCGCAGGGATCTTCGAGACTACCCGCAGCAGGTCCCATTCCTCACTGGCTTCGTCCGGCTTCTTCACTTCCACCAGGTACATGTCGTGGAGCATGGAGCCGTTGGGCAGAATCTTGCCCCCTTTCACGAACATGTCGTTAAGGGTCATGTCGCCCAGTTCGGCACGCACGGTATCGCTGTCGTCAGAACCGGTGGCTTTGACTGCTTTCAGGTAATTGGTGACCGCCGAGTAAACGCCGGCATGAACCATGGTGGGCATGGCGTTGTGGCGTTCATAGAAGCGGCGGGACCAGGCTTCGGTCTCGTCGTTCTGATTCCACACGAAGGCCGTGGTGAACTGCAGGCCCTGGGCAATGTCCAGCCCCATGCTGTGGACGTCGGTGATGAACACCAGCATGCCGGCCAGTTTCTGTCCGCCCTGCACGATGCGGAACTGGTTGGCCTGTTTGATGGCGTTCACTGTGTCCTGGCCGGCATTGGCCAGGCCAATGACATCGGCTCCGGAAGACTGGGCCTGGAGCAGATAAGAGGAGAAATCGTTGGTGGACAGTGGCGCATTGACGTTACCGACCACCTCGCCACCGAGACTTTCCACCACGGCGCCGGTGTTGTCCCGCAAAGAGTGGCCGAAGGCGTAATCGGCGGTAATGAAGAACCAGCTTTCACCGCCGTTCTTGACCATCGCCGTAGCAGTACCAACCGGCAACGCGTGGGTGTCGTAGACGTAGTGAATACCGTAAGGCGTGCACTGTTCTTCTGTCAGTGCTGTGGTGCCGGCGCCGGTGTTCATGGTGATGATTTTCTTGTCGTTGGCCAGGCCCTGAACGGACAAGGCAACGGAGGAGTTGTCGAGGGCGGTGATCATGTCCACCTCTTCCGCATCAATCCACTCCCGGGCGGTACTGGCGCCAATATCCGGCTTGTTCTGGTGATCCGCGGAAATAATCTCAATGGGTTTGCCCATCACCGAACCGCCAAAATCCTCGACCGCCATTTTGGCGGCAGTCACCGCGCCCGGCCCTTCGAGGGCCTTGTAAACGCCGGACATGTCACTGAGGACACCGATTTTTACTTTGCCGTCGGTCAATTCGGCCGCTGCCGTGAGGGGCATTGCCAGGGTAGCCGCTGCCACGGCGCCTGCCAGTCCAGATTTCCAGTGCTTGAACATGGTGGGATTCCTTTTGTTATTAGATTCGGGTTCAGACACTCAGGTGTCTGTTCAACTGCTCTTTCTTGGCCTCGAGATCGGCCGCTTCTATCTGCTCAACCACTCGTCCGTGCTCAATCACATAGTGTCGGTCGGCCAGCGGAGCGGCAAAGCGGAAGTTCTGCTCAACCAGAATGATGGTGAATCCCCGGTCACGCAGTTTGCGGATGACATCATCCAGGGATTTGAGGATAACCGGCGCAAGCCCTTCGGTGATCTCGTCCAGTAACAGGAGATTGGCGCCGGTACGAAGGATGCGGGCAATGGCCAGCATCTGTTGCTCGCCCCCGGAGAGCTTGGAGCCCTGGCTTTTGCGGCGCTCTTCAAGATTCGGGAACATTTTGTAGATTTCGTCCGCGGACATCCCGCCATCGGCCACCACCGGGGGCAGCTCCAGGTTCTCGTCCACGTTGAGAGACGCAAAAATCCCCCGCTCCTCGGGGCAATACCCCAGCTTGCCAACGTGGGCAATGCGGTGGGTGGGCATGTTGATGATTTCGGTGCCGTGGATCTTGATGGAGCCGGTGCGTTTGCTGACCAGCCCCAGAATCGACTTGAGCGTGGTCGTGCGTCCGGACCCGTTGCGGCCAAGCAGGGTAATCACCTCGCCTTCCCGCAGAGTCAGATCGAGGCCATGGAGAATGTGGGATTCGCCGTACCAGGCGTGAAGATTCTCGATTTTGAGCATTTCCGGGCGTTGATCAGGCTGCATCGGTGGTTCCCATGTAGGCTTCCATGACGGCGGGGTTGGTCGATACCGTGTCGTAGTTGCCTTCAGCCAACACTTCCCCGCGGTTCAGGACGGTGATGGTGTCGGCCAGCGTGGACACCACATTGAGGTTGTGCTCAACCATCACGATGGTTCTGCCATCCACCACCTTGCGAATCAGCTCAGTGACCGTGCCTACGTCCTCTGAACTCATGCCCTGGGTGGGTTCATCAAGCAGCATGAGCCTGGGTTTGAGTGCAATGGTGGTGGCAATCTCCAGCGCCCGCTTCTGTCCGTAGGCGAGTTCCACCGCCTTGGTATCGGCAAAGGGCCCCAGGCCGACCTGTTCCAGGGTGGCCTGGGCTTCTTCATTCAGTTGATCAAGAATTCGTACCGGCCGCCAGAAGTGATAGGAAATGCCCAATTTGCGTTGCAAGGCGACTCGAACGTTTTCGCGGGCAGACAGGTGGGGAAATACCGCGGAAATCTGAAAAGAGCGGATCAGCCCCTGCTGGGCAATACCCGCAGGGCGTGCGTTGGTAATGTCTTTGCCAGCGTAGATAATCTGCCCGGCGCTGGGCTTGAGGAATTTGGTCAACAGGTTGAAGAACGTCGTTTTTCCGGCCCCGTTCGGGCCTATCAACGCATGTATGGAGCCTGTCCTGACGTTGATGCTGACGTCACTGATGGCGGTAAAGCCTTTGAAATCCTTGGTCAGGTTCCTGGTTTCCAGGATGGTTGAGGATGGTTGTGTCTGCTCGCCTACAGCCTGCTCTTCCACGGAAAGACACCCCTTTCAATTCAGGTGAGCGGCGCTGATGCCGCGTGTTTTTATTCGTTGTTGTGACAGCTGGTTTTTTGAAAGGTCGCAAATACAGCTATTTGAACCGACATTCAGTAATAGTTGGCGAATGTGGATTCTGTCAAGAATGGGAGGGGAGAACAGTGGGGGCGACACGCCCCGTTCAGGGCGTGTCTTTAGTGGTTATTCCAGTGGTTATTCTTCGTCCCGTGGCGGGCGTTCGACCACTTTGCGCTTACCTTTGGCACAACGGGACAGGGCTTTCAGCCCGTCGGCTTCGAAGGCATCTACGCGGATGACGTCGTAGAGTGCTTCCAGTGCCTCCAGAAGTTTGTCGCATTCGTCTTTCTGAACAACGCCCTGCTCGCAGGCCCAGTCCACCAGTTCCTTACGCTGGTGCCCCATCAGCAGGTCGATACCGCCCAGCTCGTCTTCATCCCGATTGCGCAGGGCTTCATGCAGGCGATCGCGCATGTCCTTGGTTTCATTGGCCAGCCGGTACGCGTTCAGTACACGGCCCAAAGGGTCGTCCGGATCGGTATTGATATAGCTGCCGCGGCTGATGCGCTGGCGCAGCGGCGTATCGTTCACAATGCTGGCGGCCACCTCTGTGCCCAGGGCGTCGTCCGGGCCGTTGAGGCCGGTGGCGCCCAGAGGGAACACCAGCATCCGCAGCGGCCAGCGCAACAGCGGAACCGGGAAGTTGATGATCAGCTCACGCATGGATGTCTTGAGGTCGCGCAGGCTGGTCTGAAGGCACCATTCCACCAGTGGCCGCTGGTCTTCCGGATAGCCTTCCTCGTGCCATTGCTTGATCACCGCCGTGGCGTAATACAGGTGTACAAGGCAGTCCGCCATCCGCCCGGACAGGCGCTGACGTGCCTTGAGGCCGCCACCAACCGTCAGCAGGGTGACGTCGGTCATCAAGGCAAACGCGGCCGAGAACCGGGCAAGCTGGCGATAGCTGGACTGGATGTTACCCTGGCGGGGCACGGTTTCCAGCAAGCCGCCGCTCAGTGCCAGCACTAACGAGCGTAACGCATTGCGGGTGGTGTGGGCGATATGGCGGTAGAAGATGCCGTCGAACTTCTCGACCGCCGCCTTTTTATCGTCCATGCCCGCTGCTTCGATTTCTTCAACAATAAACGGGTGACAACGGATGGCACCCTGGCCGAACACCATCAGGCTGCGGGTCAGGATGTTTGCGCCTTCCACCGTGATGCCGATGGGCACCGCCTGGTACGCCCTGGCCAGGAAGTTGCGGGGGCCGGTAATAACACCGCGGCCGGCAACCACGTCCATGGCATGGTTGATCACCGTGCGCATCAAGTCGGTATTGCGGTACTTGAGCACCGCTGACGGCACGGAAGGGCGTACACCCCGGTCCAGCATGCCGGATGTCAGTAATCGGGCGGCATCCATCATGTAGGTGTAGCCGGCGATGGGCTCCAGCGCTTCCTGAACCCCCTCAAACTGGCTGATGGAGCGGCCGAACTGTTCCCGGGTCAGGGCATAGGAGCCTGTGGCCATGCTGGCCACTTTGCCAGCGCCGGTGCCCAATGCGGGCAGGGAGATGGAACGGCCGATGGACAGGCATTCCAGCAGCATTTTCCAGCCTTTGCCCAACATGTCCTGGCCGCCAATCACCTGATCCATGGGGATAAACACGTCGTTGCCCCAGGTCGGACCGTTCATGAACACGGTATTCATTGGCAGGTGACGGGCGCCGGAGTGAACCCCTTCCAGGTCCTGTGGAACCATCACGCAGGTAACGCCGATGTCGTCGGAGTCGCCCAGTAGTTTGTCCGGGTCGTAGACCTTGATGGCCAGGCCAATCAGCGTCGCCACCGGTGCCAGTGTGATGTAGCGCTTGTTCCAGGTGACTTTCAGGCCCAGTACTTCCTCGCCATTCCACTGGCCCTTACAGACGATGCCCTTGTCCGGAATAGCTCCGGCGTCAGAACCGGCGACCGGCGACGTCAGCGCAAAGCAGGGGATTTCCTCGCCGCCGGCCAGCCGCGGCAGATAATGTTCTTTCTGGGCATCGGTGCCGTATTCCATCAGCAGCTCGCCCGGGCCAAGCGAGTTGGGCACCATAACGGTCACAGCGGCGGATACGCTGCGGGTGGAAATCTTCATCACGATCTCGGAGTGGGCGGTGTGGGAAAAGCCCATGCCGCCCTGTTCCTTGGGAATCATCAACCCGAAGAAGCCATTCTCGCGAATGAACTTCCAGACCTTGTTGGGCAGGTCGTACTCTTCGTGGGTGATTTTCCAGTCGTCCAGCATGCCGCAAAGCTTCTCGACCGGCCCGTCGAGGAACGCCTGTTCTTCGCTGGAGAGGTGGGCCGGTTTGGCATCCAGCAGTTTCGACCACTTGGGTTGCCCGGAGAAAAGCTCGCCATCCCAGTCTACAGTGCCCGAGCGCAGGGCCTCGGCCTCGGTATCCGAGAGCTTCGGGAGCCGGCCGCGCACCCAGTTCAGCAGCGGAGCGCTGAACTTCTCGCGCCGCAAGTCACCTGGCAACACCAGCACCAGGCTGAGAGCAAGCAGCCCGCCACCAAACAGTATACTGAGGATGTGCCAGCCATCCTGAAACAGCCCGACGACCGTTGCAATCACAAGCACGGCGGCGGCAGTGGTGCCGCCGATGCCAAGGTAGATCAGTACCAGCGCACTGATCAGTAGAAGCAGAACACTCATGGGCGGATCTCCATATCGAGAAGAAATTCAACCTGAATCGTTCTTACCTTCGGCCAAAGCCAGAGAGGTTGCAAGCGCTTGCGTTCGTGATCTTGACGCATCGGCGAGGATTCCGACATTGATCGTTATCTGAAGCGCTTCATACATAGCCGGCTGTAAAGACCAGACCCAGCACAATCGGCATCACCACAAGGCTTCCGAGGTTACTCATAAGCACCAGCGAGGCTACTTTATGAGGTTCCTGTTGATACTGCTCCGCCAGCATGTAGTTCAACACAGCAGAAGGCATGGCGGCGAAGACCCACAAAGCAGCTATCTGCAGGCCCGGCAGATCCAGAATCGCTATCATTGGCCAGGCAAGAATCAACCCGGATGCGGGCGCGGAAATAGCGCCCAGAACCCCGAGTTTCCAGTCGCTGAAATCCACATCCAGCATGCGAACACCAAGCGTAAAGAGCATGAGCGGGATACACACTCCGCCTAGCATGTTCAGGGTTTCCAGCAGCCATTGTGGCATGGGTACGCCACCGAAGTTGACGGTAAGGCCGGCGATGCTTGCCGCAATAACGGGTATGCGAAGCCGTCTGATGATCGACGTGTGCGGGTCCAGCATGTAGATGCCCACCGTAAAGTGCAGCAGCATTTCCACGACAAATAGGACAACGGCCGCGGGCAGGGCTGCCTCGCCGAACGCAAATACCAGTACGGGAATGCCCATGTTGCCGGAATTGTTGAACATCATCGGCGGCAGGAAGGTTTTAAGGTTCAGGTTCAGAATCCTGGCCAGCGGATAGAGCACGATGCCGGAACCCAGAACGACCACCGTTGCCGCCAGAGCCAGGCTGGTGTAATCCTGCAGCGGAGCCTGTTGATCAGCCAGAACCGCGAACACCAGCATGGGGACGAACAGCTCCATATTGAGGGTGTTCAGGCCTTTGATGTCTGGAGTGCGATATCGGCCGTAAAGGGCACCACAACCGGCGATCAGAAAGACCGGCAACATCGTGGACAGGATCTGGGCAAGCATTCAGGGGCTCCGAGGGTCGATCAGGGTAAGCAAATAACTCGTTAGGTTCGCAATTATACCGGGTTCCAGGCAAGTAAAACCTGTGGCCTTGCGACCAAAGATAACCCCTTCCATAAGCTGGGGAAGCAGCGCCCAACTTGCACGGATTGTAACGACTGCCACAGAATAACCTTGCCTAACTCACCATCCTAGCGGAGAGCCACTTGTGCCTGAGACCTTTGACCAGCCTGTTGAGCGGGAAAACACCTGTTCCGTAAAATTTGACGCCCGCAAAGCGGTATTCGGCAAAGATGACGTTATCCCCCTGTGGGTGGCGGATATGGACTTTCCAGCGCCGGAAGCGGTGACCAGGGCTCTGGAAGAACGGGCAAGGCACCCGGTATACGGTTATACACTGTTTCCGGAGAGCCTGTACCAGTCGGTGATTGACTGGTTTGAACATCGGCATGGCTGGGTCATTGAGCGGGAATGGCTAATGATGGCTCCGGGGGTGGTGCCTTCGCTGCACGCAGCGGCACTGGCGTTTGCCGGCGAAGGTGAGGGGGTGATTATACAGCCTCCGGTTTACCCGCCTTTCTTCAGTGCCATTCGGAAAACCGGTCGTGCGGTGATTGAAAACCCGCTGGAACAGGTGGATGGCCGCTATCAGATGAATCTTGAGCACCTGGAAGCCTGTGCAGCAAGGGACGACTCCAGGGTGTTGCTGCTGTGCTCGCCCCATAACCCGGTGGGAAGGGTGTGGAGCGAAAGCGAGCTCAGGGAGGTACTGGCCATTGCCAGGCGTCACAACCTCGTGGTGCTGTCGGATGAGATTCATTGCGACCTCATCTACCCGGACAAGCCTGCCCATCATGTACTGGCGAAACTGGCCGATGAGGAACAGGCCCTGATTACCACCGTAGCGCCCAGTAAATCCTTCAATATGCCCGGCCTGGGCTTGTCGGCGCTGGTGGTGAGGAATCCAGAGCATCGGAAGTTATTGAAAGACGTGTTTGACGCCATGCACATGAACCAGTGCAATCCCTTCAGTATCGCCGGCTTCGAGGCCGGGTATCGCCAGGGTGGCCCGTGGCTGGACGAACTCATGATCTACCTGCAAGGCAATCGTGACAGGGTGATGGACTACATCCGCCAACACCTGCCTGACATCCGGGTAACGGAGCCGGAGGGCACCTACTTGTTGTGGCTGGACTGCCGGGGCCTGGGCATGAGCGACGCGGAACTGAAACGGTTCTTTGTGCAGAAAGCGGGTATTGGCATGAACCCGGGCATCACCTTTGGTGAGCCCGGCAGCGGGTTCATGCGTATGAATATTGGTTGCCCGCGCCGGGTTCTGGAGACGGCCCTGGAGCAGATCCGGCAGGCGCTGACTGAATAACCGGGTCAGTTGGCGTTTTCAACGCCGTTACTGCAGGGATCGTCTACCGGCTGCCAGTGAGGCGGCTGGCTTATGCCTGGCATCTGGCCGTTGCTGGGACGGATGGCGCGGTAAGTCTGCCCTTCATGGACGGCCATCTGGCCCACGGTATAGCTGCCGCCAAAGCTCCATCGCCCGGGTTCTTTGCAGGCCTGTGGACGCTTGTTGGACGCTTTTACAGGCGGTTGACCGGCGTCGGCCGGTGCCTGGGGCTGACGGTTCAGCCCACTTTCCGATTTGCGCTCAACGACGTTGCTGTCATCACGACCGACCCCGCAATCAGGCACTGACGCCAGTCTTTCCCATTCGAAATCCGCACCGGGTGTTTTACCCTCGTGGAGTTCTCGGGACTGGTACCAGTCACCCTGGTGAAACACTGTCTGTCCCGGTGGGTAATAGCGGCTCGGTATCCAGGTATTTTCCTCAGGATCGCAGGGGGCGGCGACCGCTGGGGTGTTGAAAGCCGCCAGTATCAGTACGCCGGCCCATCTGAAGCGCCTTGTCATGCCATTGACCATGAATGCCTGCCTTGTCGATATTGGTTGTTGGGTGCTCAACGGTATTTGCGGCGAAGTTCGGTGGTTCGGGTGGCCAGGAACAGTCCGGCCAGAATCAGAAGGCCACCGATGACATGGAACAGGCCCAGGCGTTCCCCGAGGAAAATGCCCGCCATCACCGACGCAAATACAGGGGTGAGGTACATGAAGATGGCCGCTTTTGCAGGACCAATCCGATGCACCCCATGATTCCAGAACGCGTAAGCCAGAATACCGGGGAAAATTGCAAAATACATCATGGGCAGGGCGGTTGAGGCGTTCAGCTCGAATCCACCTGAGAAGAACAGTAGGTCCACCAGGAAAAACGGCAAGATCACCATAGTGCCGCAGGCGATCTGGACGGTCAGAAAGGTCAGTGGGGGTAATGGTACCGCCTGGCGGCGAAGCAGTACTGAGAACAGGCCCCAACTGGATACCGCCAGTACCATGATCAGATCACCGGGTTGCGCCCGCAAACCGGTCAGCACTGAGAGGTCTCCCCGCGCCACAACCGCCAGGATGCCCAGTACCGCCAGCCCGATTCCGAGAGCCTGAATGGGGCGTGTGCGATCTCCCAACAGTAACCAGGCCAGTAACGCCACCATGATGGGTATGGTGGCGTTAATCAGCGCGATGTTGGTGGCCGTGGTGGTCACCGCGGCAAAATAAAGCAGCGAGTTGAACGCCGCCACACTGAACGTGGCGAGTGCCAGTATCGACAGTGCGTGTTCGCGGATGACCCGGCGCTGGCGCCAGACCCCCGGCAGCCCGAAGGGCAGGAGTATCGTCAGGGCAATCACCCAGCGCCAGAACGACATGGACAGGGGAGGAATCTCGCCAATCACACTTTTGGCCACCACGGCGTTGCCCGCCCAGAACAATGGGGTCAGGACCAAGCCGGTGTAGGCCAGCCATAGTGGTTTAGAGGTTTCTGAAGACACGCCAGCTCCCGTCTGAATTTCTGGTTCCGTGATAGATTCCAGGAACCCGACAGGATACTACTCTCCAGGCACTTCTGCCTCCGTACCAACGTGGTAGGCGGCAAAACCGGCCATGACTACCTGATCCACCGCCATGCCGATAATTCGGCCGCTGCTGCGGGCGCGGATGGGATGCTGGGCGTTGGTGATGGGATCCGAAACATAACCCAGAATTTCACCTTCAGAAACCTTGGCCCCCAGCTTGGTTTCGCTGAACAGAATGCCGCCGTGTTCGGCCCGTATCCACTCGGAATCGTAATAGACGGGTTCCGGGTCTCCCCAGACGAACATCCTTGAAATCATGCCTTCCTTGTCCATCAGGCTGGTCAGGCTGTTCACCCCGGCCTTGATCTGGTGCTCCTGGATCCGAAGTGATTCGCCCGCCTCCATGGTGACGGACCGGATACCGGCTTCGACAGCGGCGTGACGGAGCATGCCGGTGGTGCCGGTACTGTGGACGACCGCCATGCGATCAAACCCACGGGTGAGTTCCGCCACTTCCGGGTTGTTCATGTCTGCACGCAGTTGGGGCAGATTGGTGCGCTTGAGAGACCCGGTGTGGATATCCACCAACATGTCGCAATGACGGATTACGTTTTCGAACAGCGAGTGGGCAATCCGGTCCGCCAGGCTGCCATCGGTGCTGCCCGGGAAGTGACGATTGAGGTCACGGCGGTCGGGCAGGTAGCGGCTGCCTTGCTGGAAACCCGGCAGGTTGACGATGGGAATGCCGATCACCCGGCCGGAGAGCTTGTCTGGCTCCAGGTCGTACATGGTGCGGCGGATGATCTCGATGCCGTTGAGTTCATCACCGTGAACGGCCCCGGTCAGGCATAGGTTAGGGCCGGGTTTGGAGCCATTGACCACCAGAACCGGTGTTGGTTGCGACAGGCCGGCAATCTGGATCGCAGGGGACCAGGCCAGGCGAGTTGAGGTTCCGGGCAGAACCTCGGCACCGAGCATTTTCAGGCTGGTGGCCTTTTCGGGTTCCGTCACCTCAGCAGACTCTTCCACGCCGTTTTCATCGGTTGCCGTTGCGGGGTCTGCGCCCTGGGCAGTGGGTTTGGGCTGATCCGCCGTTGCGTCGGGCTTCGAAGGTTCGGGCTCCGAAGTCTTCGACTCCGCTGGTTCAGCGGGCTTTGGAGGCGGCGCCACCTCTTTTAAATCAACATTGGGGGCCACTTCTTCCACGGCCGGTTCTGCCGTGGAATCTGGTGTTTTATCCTGTGAGGCGGACTCCTCATCGGATATCTGAGTGGTGTCTGCTTTGCCGCTGTTCTTTTTCGGTTCAGACGAGCGCAAGGGTTCCGAATGCTCGACATCCTCAACACTCTCGTCCTCGGCAAGCTCTGCGACCAGCATCTCCGTGTTGTCGGAGTCATCGGACTTGTTTGCGTAGACGGCAGGAATTGAGACCAGGCTACTGGTCAGGGTGAAAATCAGGCCAGCGCGAAACAGATGTGTCAGCCAGCGATACAGCATAGTTCCTCTCGAGTCTTCAGCCAGTTTGAGGCTCGTTGTCCGATCTGTGAAAACGGTACAAGGATAGAGACCCCATTGTTTCATGAATACGGCTGTGACAAAGGTTTAATGCCACTTTCATGAACTCGTTGTGTAATTCCGCAAAATGACCTATTCAAAGAGGTTACAGGATGCGGATTGCAGTTCTGTATCCGTTATACGTCCGATGGAGGATAAACTGTATGGATCTTTTGCGAGTTCTGGTTGCGATTTTGTTACCGCCGTTGGGCGTCTTTTTACAGGTGGGGATTGGCAAACACTTCTGGATCAACATCCTGTTGACGATTCTCGGTTACATTCCCGGTATCGTGCACGCCGTCTGGATCATCGCGAAAAAATAGGCCGCCCCTGAGCAGGAACCAAGTGTCTGTGAGGGGCGGGCTTCAAATGTCGGGAGTGGTGCGCCAGATGTCGCCTTCTCGCGCAGCCCGGCCATCTGCCTCCAGTTTTAGCAGGTGCGCCAGCGCGGAGCGGGCGGCGACGCCATGGATCGCCGCCGGGACATCGTCATAGGCCTTTGCGGTCAGATCTTTCAGGCTGGCCGGGGCGAGGCTTTTCAGCACCCTGACAACCTTGTGCTCCCGTGCCAGACGATGCGTGATGAGATAATCAATCACCGATTCGGGGCGTGCCATCAGGAAACCGTGGGCAGGCGCTATGTAACGCACGGACTCGGCCAGCAGGTCGTACAGCGACTCCAGGTAGGCCTTCATGTCACCGTCTGGCGGATTAATGACCACGGTGGAGCCCTGCATGATGTGGTCTCCGGAAAACAGCAGCTCTTGCTCCAGGAGCAGATAGCAAAGATGGTTGGAGGCATGCCCCGGGGTGTAAAGGGCTTTCAGGGTGCCAGCCTCGGTGACGATCAGGTCACCATTCACCGGCTCTACATCCGGCGAAAACGTCTGGTCCTGGGCCGGGCCTTCGGGAGCCAGCTGGCCGTAAACGCGACAGCCGGTTCTTGCCTTCAGTGCCACTGTTGCCGGCGAGTGGTCCTGGTGGGTATGAGTGACCACCACTTGATCAATCGCTCCACCAGTGAGTGCCAGAATGCGCTCAATATGCGTTGCGTCGTCCGGGCCGGGGTCCAGTACCGTAAACCGTTTGTGGCCAAGGACATAGGTGTTGGTGCCGGGGCCGGTCATCATTCCCGGGTTTGGCGCTGTCAGGCGAACCACACCGGCCGCCACCTCCACTGGTTCCCCGGGAACAATGTCCGCGTGTGTAGAGCCTGCACCCTCCGGGTCCAGCTTGACCGCTTCGTCATAGGCGGGGGCCCCCGGCTCCAGCATAGTGGTCCTGTCTTTCTTGACCGCCGGCCACGGCTTGTTGGGATAGGGCTCCGGCGGATTAGCGTGGACATAGCGCATGAGGGCTTCCGTGGTGTCGAACTCCGCCAGTATCCGCAGCGTCCCAATGGTTGGTAATCCTAGCAGGCGGCGGCCACTGCGATGATCTTCCAGGGCTTCCGCCGGGCTCAGCCAGACGTGGTCAATGGTTTCATTGCCGTCATGACTTGCCCGTTGCCCTTCCGGTGCCACTGCAATGAAGAAGCGGGTATCAAAGCGCCGGGGAGGTCCCGGCGGTGTCACCCAGTGCCCGAGGTAGCCCAGACGGTCCAGGGGAATGGTGAGGTTATAGCGATGGCACAGTTCCGCCAGGGTTAACTCACCTTTAAACAGAGCTTCGCGGTCGCTGTGAATGGAATGGTCATGAGTCAGCGCAGCACCTTTTTCATCAACGGCAAACAGAATGCCCGCTTCCTCAAAACACTCCCGGACAGCCGCAAGCATGTAGTCGGCGCCACCTTCATCCATGGCCATTGTCTGGCTGATTTCAGTGTCAGCCCGCCCGATTGCGTGGGCCCGCCCATTATTTTCCTGATCGTCGACAGAACCACCGGGAAAGACAAAATAGCCCGGCATGAATACCGCGTCCCAGGTTCGTTGCAGCAACAGTATTTTCGGACCTTCGTCGGTGTCTTTGGTCAAAACCAGCGTAGCAGCAGGGCGAATATCCATGGAGTGTCCGTTGTTTTCACATAGTGGTGCGCGCCAGATCCCTGCGACTCTAAAGCCAGACGCGCCGAAAATAACTCCCAAGATAACCAATGTTCGGTCTGCTGTCTCGGGGTGTCGGCATGGTTACAACCAAGTATCATTGGGTTTACAGAAAATTCCCCCACACAGGAACGCCGACTTGGCTCGCATCAAGCTCTCTTTTCCGGATAACGCCTTTTATTTTGAAACCAAGATGCCGGTTCGGATCACCGATATCAATGGAGCCAACCATCTGGGAAACGATGCGTTAATCTCCATGCTGTGAAGCCAGGGCACAATTCCTGGTGAACTATGGTGTCAAGGAAGCCGACAAAAACGGCGTGGGTATTATCGTGACCGACCTGGCAACGATGTACCAATCGGAATCGTTCTTTCCGGAGATGCTCCGCTTTGAAGTGGGGCTGATGGACTTCAACAAATACGGCGGGGATTTCGTATTCCGCGTAACCAAGGCGGAGAGCGGTCAACCCGTGGCCCTGGCCAAGTACGGTTTCGTGTTCTTCAATTACCAGCGCAAATCGGTTGTGCCCATGCCAGAGAGTTTCCGCGCACGCTTCGGCGATTAGTATTTAGTCCTGGAGTGCCAGCTTTCGGATGCCTTGCCGGTAGAACAGGTAGGCCATGACACCTGCCATCAGGTTGCCAACCAGCGCACCGCTCATCAGGCCGTTGATACCGCCGAGCTGTGAGCCGAGCCAAAGCAGTGGCAGAAAGCAGAGGAATAACCGCAGGACCGACACCAGCAGCGCCCGCATGGCAAGCCCCAGCGCATTGCACACCGACACCATCAGCATGCAGATGCCCAGGCCGGTATAGCTCAGCGGCACCCGAACCAGATAACTGCCCAACACATCGCTGACGGCCCGATCGCTGGTAAACAGCTCTGAGACCACTCCTGACGCTAAAAGCCAGATCAACCCAATGGCCAGTTGCCACACCACCACAAAACGAACCGCCAATCGCACGAGAACGCGAATCCGCGCAAGCTCCCCGGCCCCAAGCATGCGGCCAATCATGGGCGGCATCGACATGGTCAGTGCCAGCACCACTACAATGGAGAAGAACTCGAGGCGAGTGCCCAGGCCCCAGGCCGCGACGGCGGCGGAGCCAAAGCCAGCCACCATGGCGGTCGCGAACATGGCCGAGGCTGGCGGCATCAGCTGGCTGACCATGGCCGGCGCCATGATGCCATTCAGTTGTTTCAGTGCCTGGCCGAGGGCCAGTTGCGAAAGGTCGAAGCGTATCCAGCCAGAGCGCAGCAGTTTGGGGTAGATAAACAGGCAACCGATGCCGAAGGCGGTCACGGTTGCCAGGGCAGCGCCTTGCAGGCCCCACCCGAAAACGAAGATGTACAACGGGTCCAGGGCGATGTTTGCCACGCTGGTGGCGACCATCATATAGCCAGGGAGTTTGGTATCGCCATGGGAGCGGCACACGCTGTAGCCAAAGTAGAGCATGGCGCCGGTCCAGGCGGAGAGTAGCCAGGGTATCCAGTAACTGCGGATCAGCGGTAGCAGGCTTTGTTCGGCACCCAGCCCGGCCATAATCTGGGTTTGCAGCAGCCATAGGGCGATACACAGGATAATCACCAGAGTGGCGCCCACGGTGACGACGAGACCGCCCAGGCGTTCAGCACGGAGTTGGTCGCCGGCGCCTAGCGTTCTGGAGATGATGGCGGTGGTGGCGATGCCAAGGCCCACCTGCAGGCCGATGATGAGCTGCTGCATGGGCAGTGTGAAGCCCAGTGCCGCCAATGGGTCGCGGCCGAGTTGGCCAATAAAGGCGCTGTCGACGAGTTGGAAGGTCATCAGTGACAATACGCCGAAGAGCATGGGCCAGGTCATGGTGAACAACTGGCGCGGCAGGCTGGCTTGTGGGGTGGCGTTCGTCACGTTGGTGGCTTCTGTTCCAAGTGTTTTGCTTGGTGGGCGATTCTAGCAGCTATCGGTTTGTGAGTGGGTGCAAAGGCCGGGGCGCCTTCCCAAGACACGCCGTAAACCCATCCATGGGGGCTCGGCATTGCCATCCCTGGCAATGCACGGTCTGGGGAAGGCGCCCCGGCCTTCGCACATCGATTACGGAGTCACTTTCAGTAAGTCGGAGTGCTGGGAATCAAAGCGCCGCAAGAGCGGCTTCGTAATTCGGTTCTTCCTTGATCTCACCAACCAGCTCACTGTGCAGAACCTTGTTGTTCTCGTCCAGAACCACCACCGCGCGGGAGGTCAGGCCAGCAAGTGGGCCGTCCTGGATGGCAACACCGTAATCTTCCTGGAAGCTGTAGTTTCGGAAGCTGGAAAGGGTAGTGACATTTTCCAGGCCTTCGGCACCACAGAATCGACCGGCGGCGAAGGGCAGGTCGGCAGAAATGACCAGCACCACCGTGTTGTCCAGGCTGCTGGCTTTTTCATTGAACTTGCGGGTGGAGGTTGCGCAGGTTGGGGTGTCTACGCTGGGGACAATGTTCAGGACTTTGCGCTTACCAGCCCAGTTGTCGAGGGTGACGTCTTCCAGGCCCTGAGTGGTTAGGGTGAAGTTGGGGGCGGTGTCGCCGGTTTGCGGAAGGGTGCCGCTCACGGTGATTGGATTACCGCCGAGTGTGACGTTGCTCATTTGGAACTCCCTGATACTGGTCTAATGGATTTGTGTTTAACAGCTTACTCTGTGTAGCCCATTTTGGATGTTTTTTCATCCGGGAGTCGAGTTAAGTTGGCTTCAGGCGGGCTCAAATCCGGGAGCAGGGTGCCGCTGAACCAGCAGCAGGTAACTGCCCAGGGCTGCAATGGCGCAGGCAGCGATGATGCCCGCCATTACCAGAGGGGGGCCCTCATGGAAGTGCCCCACCAGCGCACCCACGGTCGCAGCAACCACCATCTGGGTGAAGCCGAACAACGCCGACGCGGAGCCGGCCATGCTGGGGAAGTTGGCCAGGGCTCCGGCCATGGTCTGGGGTAGAACCATGCCCACACCCACCATCAGCAGTGATTGGGGAAGAATGACGGCCCAGACGTTATAAATATGGGCCATTGCCAGCGCGGCCATTAAAGAACCGCCGGCCACTGCCACAACCAGGCCACGGATCAGTATCTGATCCGGCGTCAACGAGCGTCCCAGTCGAATGGCCGTGAGGTTGCCGACAATGTAGCCGGTGACGATGCAGGCAAAGAAAAGACCGAAGTATTGCGGTTCCACGCCCAGGAAATCGATCAGTACGAACGACGAGCCCGACAGGAATGCAAACAGGCCGGCAAAGGTCAGGGAATTGGTCAGGGTGTAGCCCAGGAAGCTAATGTCCGAGGCAATTGCCCGGTAATTCTTCCACAGGCTGCTGATTCGCAGGGATTGCCGGTTTTCCGGGTGCATGGGTTCGGGAATACCGACGGCGACGACAATCGCCATCAACAGAGCGTAGCCACCCAGCGCCAGAAAAATTGACGACCACCCCAGGCTGACCACCATAAAACCGCCGAGAGTTGGTGCAACAGCGGGTGCCAGGGCCATGATGCTGGCCAGGATGGCCATGATCCTTGCGGCGTCCCGTGGGGAATAGATATCCCGTACCGCTGCCCGGCCCAGCACTGGACCGGCCGACCCCCCCAATGCTTGCAGGAAGCGGCACAGGATCAGTGTTTCAATATTGGTGGCAAGAGCACAAACAACGCTGGCGATCGCAAAAAGCAGGAAGCCGCCAATCATGATGGGTTTGCGCCCGAAACGGTCCGCCAGTGGGCCGCAGATCAGCTGTGCCAGGGCAAAGCCGACCATGTAGATACTCAGGGTAAGCTGGACTTGTCCGGTATCGGCTGAAAGCGCCTCTCCCATGGCGGGCAAGGCAGGCAGATACATATCGATCGCCAGCGGCCCGAGGGCGACAGCGGCTGCCAATAGTATCGTTGTCCATACACTGGTGAGTGCGAGCATTACTGATCCCGGAATCTTTGGAGTACGGCACTGGGTGAGAGCCGGCCTTCTGAAACACGCTGTCAATACATCCCTGTACGCTCGGCTCCGCCATCCATGGCTCCGCACGGTTTCAGAAGGCCGGCTCTCACCCAGCGCTCAATCTGATATGGGGAGTCTACGCTCGTCCTGTCCTGGGATAACGGCCAGCTATTTCATACAACGTATGAACAAATTAGATGAATTAGGTATTGAGGCCGTTGATGGTCGCTGCTACGCCGTTGACGTGGTTTCGAATCCAGCGGTGAGCGGGGTCGTTCTGGTTGCGTTTGTGCCACAGCATCAGCAATGTGAATGGCTTGTAGTCGAACGGTAGGGGCGTCCATGCAAACTGCTGCAGTAAGTCCTCACTCATGCGCTTGGGCGCTGTGGCGAGCATGTCAGTGCCATGCAGGAAGGCTGGCAGGCCAGAAAAATTGGATACGGTTACGGCGGTTCTCCGGGTCAATCCCTGGGCGGCTAACGAACCTTCGAAAGCCGTTTTTTCACCCGTGCCGAACAGGATGGCGATGTGGTCCGCCTTCAGATAATCCGCCAGGGCCTCCGGGGCCTGGCGGATGGCGGGATCGTAGAAAACCACCATCTGATCCGCCATCAGGCCCCGCTGCATGATGTCGGTAGCTTCCGGTGCGTGAGGGGAAATAATCAAGTCACACAAGTCTTTACGCAACATGTCGGCGGTCGGAATGCCCGAGGGGACAACCTGCAAGCGGATGCCAGGCGCTTCTTGTCGGATCACGGACAACAGTCCGGGTAACAGCAGGTCGCGCTGATAGTCGTTGGCGGCTATGGTAAAGGTGAACTCGGCCGTGGCCGGGGCAAACGGCGGCCCGGAAGACAGGGAGTGCAGGTCGTCCAGTATCTGGCGAATGTGTGGGCCGGCCTGGAGAGCATACCGGGTGGGGACAATGCCCCGGCCGGATTTGACGAACAGGGCGTCGCCCAGGGCCTGGCGTAGTCGGTCCAGGGTGTGGCTGACGGCCGATTGACTCACGCCCAGCCGCACTGCGGCACGGGAGACACTGCCCTCGTCCAGCACAGCCAGGAAAGTGCTCAGGGCACGGAAGTCCAGGTTCAATGTATCAATGGGGTTCATAAATGGCAGTGTAGCCTGGGGTGATTGCGGGTGCTACGGTGATTCAGGCGCTCTGACTGTCACCTGGCACCGAAATTCGCGAGACTAACCAGCGATTTCATATCCGGAGATCTTGCTATGACTGATGTTTTCGAAAATCCGATGGGTCTTGATGGCTTCGAGTTTGTCGAGTTTGCGTCACCCACTCCGAATGTACTGGAGCCAGTTTTCGAATCAATGGGCTTCGTCAAGGTGGCCCGGCACCGTTCAAAAGACGTGCTCCTGTATCGCCAGAATGGCATCAATATCATTATCAATCGTGAGCCAAAGGGCCCGGCCGCATACTTTGCCAGAGAGCATGGACCGTCCGCGAGCGGCATGGCGTTTCGGGTGCGGGATGCCCGTCAGGCCTATAACAGGGCTCTTGAGCTTGGCGCCGAGCCTGTCGAAATGCCCACCGGGCCAATGGAGTTGCGCCTGCCCGCGATCAAGGGAATTGGCGGTGCACCCCTGTACCTGATCGATCGTTACGGTGAGAAAGGTTCAATCTACGATATCGACTTTGAATACCTGGTCGAGGATCGTTATCCCGAAGGCGCCGGCCTAAAGCTCGTGGATCACCTGACACACAACGTCTACCGCGGTCGCATGACCTACTGGGCTGATTTTTACGAGCGCCTGTTCAATTTCCGCGAGGTCCGCTATTTCGATATCAAGGGTGAGTACACCGGCCTCACGTCAAAAGCGATGATGGCCCCTGACGGCATGATCCGAATCCCTCTCAATGAAGAGTCATCCAGGGGGGGAGCAGGCCAGATTGAGGAATTTCTGCTGGAGTTCCAGGGCGAGGGAATTCAGCATATTGCGTTTTTGAGCGATGATCTGCTTGCGACATGGGATAAGCTGAAGGCTCTGGGGGTGCCCTTCATGGACCCGCCTCCCGACACCTACTATGAGATGCTTGATGAACGCCTGCCTGACCATGGCGAGCCCGTTGAAGCGCTTAAGGCCCGGGGTTTGCTGTTGGACGGAACAACGGACCGAACCAAGCGCCTGTTGGTACAGATTTTCTCCAAGCCACAACTGGGCCCGGTATTTTTCGAGTTTATCCAGCGTAAGGGTGATGACGGGTTCGGCGAGGGGAATTTCAAAGCGCTCTTCGAATCGATTGAACGGGATCAGATCCGGCGTGGTGTGTTGGACGCTGATCGATAACCCCTGACGCTGGCTGAATGCCCCCTTTGCCAGATTCCGATGACCTCGATGACTGGGCTTTCTTCTGGCTGGTTGCGAGCCAGAGTGAGGACAAACTCAGTGACTATCAGGTTGGCATACGGGCCGCGCATCGGCGAAACACGTCAATGTGTCGCAGTGGTCCGCAATGCGCAGGATCGTCGGGTAGTTGCTCAGGTCACAATGGAAGCGGCGGGCATTGAATACCTGCGGGACCAGGCAGACGTCGGCCAGTGTGGGCACGTTGCCGTGGCAGCAATCACCGGTTTCAGAAGCGCCGGCGAGCATGGTTTCCATAGCGAGGAAGCCCTCATGGATCCAGTGCCGATACCAGTCGAGCTTGCGTTCATCCTCGATGCCCAGTTCCCCTGTCAGGTACTTGAGTACCCTGAGGTTGTTAAGCGGATGGATGTCGCTGGCCACCACCTGGGAGAGGGCCCGTACCCGGGCTCGTCCCTCAAGGTCGTCTGGTAGTATCGAAGGCTCCGGGTGGCGCTCCTCAAGGTATTCGCAGATCGCCAGCGATTGGGTCAGCCATCGGCCCTCGTCCGTTTCCAGCACGGGCACCAGTCCCTGCGGGTTTCGCACGAGGCTGCCTTCGCTGCGCTGCTCACCCCTGACCAGATTGATAGCAACCTGTTCATAGGCGAGCCCTTTCAGGTTAAGCGCAATGCGCACCCGGTACGCTGCCGATGAACGGAAATAACCATACAGTTTCATGCACCCTCCCCCTACGTCGGCTGGTACTGCACCACCTTCTGATCAATGGCGCCGAAGATGGTGTTGCCCTGGTGATCAAACATCTCAATACGCACCCTGTCGCCGAACCGGAGAAAGGGTGTTGTTATTTCACCCTGTTGGATCTGCTCGACCATCCGTATCTCCGCGAGGCAGGAATAACCAACTCCGCCCTCGGCAATGGGCTTGCCGGGGCCATCGTCTGGGTCCGGATTGGATACCGTGCCCGAGCCGATGATAGCGCCGGCGCCCAGATGCCGTGTTCTTGCGGCATGGGCGATGAGCTGTGGGAAGCTGAAAATCATATCAGGGCCGGCCTCCGGTTCCCCGAATTTCTCGCCGTTGAGGTGTACGGTCAACGGTAGATGAACCCGGCCGTCTTTCCAGGCGTCGCCTAGCTCATCCGGTGTCACCGCAATCGGTGAAAAGCTGGATGCCGGCTTGGCCTGAAAGAAGCCAAAGCCCTTAGCCAACTCACCGGGAATCAGACCCCGCAGGCTGACGTCGTTGACCAGCATGACCAGTTTGATGTGGTCCATGGCCTGCTCAGGCGGGGTTGTCATTGGTACGTCGTCGACGACGACCGCGAGTTCGCCTTCCAGATCGATCCCATGCGATTCACTGATGGCTTCGATGTTACCGGTTGGCGCCAGGAAACTGTCGCCGCCACCCTGGTACATTAGTGGATCGGACCAGAATGACTCAGGCATTTCTGCACCGCGTGCTTGCCGAACCAGTTGAACGTGGTTCAGGTAGGCGGAACCATCGGCCCAATGATAGGTGCGTGGTAACGGCGAATGCAGGGCGGTCAGATCAAGGTCAAAGGCGTCTGTGACCTGATCGGCGTTCAGTTCGGCATAGACCTTCTCCAGCTTGGAGGCTGACGTGCTCCAGTCTTCGATCGCCTGCTGAAGAGTGGCTGCGATCTGCGGTACTCGCACGGCGCGGGTCAGGTCGCGTGAAACGACAATCAACTGACCGTCGCGTCCATGATTAAGTGAGGCAAGTTTCATAACAGAATCCCTATTCTGGTGCTGATGTGATCAGGAGTCAGCGTTGGTCCGGGGTGAAGTGTGACTTCAGGCCAGCCCAGACGTTGACGTAGTCATGTTGGCGGAAGTCAGCATCCAGCGCTGCCGGTGTCGGCTGAAACACATAACGACTCTCAAACATGAAGGCCAGGGTATCGCGCAGGCGCTGCGGGGCGAGTTCAGCAGAGGACGCCCTCTCGAAGGTTTCCGCGTCAGGGCCGTGGGGCGACATGCGGTTGTGCAGGCTGCCTCCTCCCGGCAGGAAGCCTTCTGCTTTGGCGTCATACTCGCCGTGGATCAGGCCCATGAATTCGCTCATCAGATTGCGGTGGAAATAGGGAGGTCGAAAGGTCTCCTCGGCCACCATCCAGCGCGGCGGGAAAATCACGAAATCGACGTTGGCGGTTCCCGGCGTGTCGGATGCGGAGGTCAGCACCGTGAAGATCGATGGATCGGGATGATCAAAGCTGACCGTGTTGATGGTATTGAAGTTCGCCAGGTCGTACTTGTAGGGAGCGTAGTTGCCGTGCCAGGCCACGACATCCAGGGGTGAATGATCCAGCTTTGTGGCCCAAAGCTGGCCGGAGAACTTGGCGATAAGCTCGAAATTGCCGGAGATGTCTTCGTAGGAGGCCACCGGGGTCAGGAAGTCGCGGGGATTGGCCAGACCGTTGGCCCCGATGGGCCCCAGACCTGGCAGTTCAAAGGGGTTGCCGTAGTTCTCGCAGATATAGCCCCGGGCCGCCTCGGTGTCGTGGCCCAGCTGAACCTGGAACTTGATGCCGCGGGGGATCACCGCGATTTCACCCGCCATCACGTCAAGCAGTCCCAGTTCAGTGCGCAGCGTAAGGGCCCCCAGTTGCGGCACGATCAGAAATTCGCCGTCAGCGTTGTACAGGAACCGCTGATCCATATTGCGGTTGAGGGTATAAAGATGCACACCGCAACCGGTTTGCATAGAGGCGTCGCCATTGACCGCGATGGTCATCAGACCTTCGATGAAGTCTGTAGATTTATCGGGCAGTGGGCGTGGATTCCAGCGCATCTGGTTGGGATCCGCAGCGGGTTTATCCGGAGGTGCGGTGGCCAGCATAGCGACAGATACAGGCCTATAAGCGCTCTGGGCGACGGAGGGCCGGATGCGGTACAGCCAGCTACGCAAATTCTGACTGCGTGGCGCGGTGAACGCCGAGCCGCTCAGTTGCTCGGCATAAAGGCCGTAGGGGCAGCGCTGTGGTGAATTCCTTCCTTTCGGGAGTGCGCCCGACAAGGCCTCGGTGGCATGGTGGTTACGGAATCCGCTGAGGTATTCCTGCGTTTGGCTATTCATAACGGCTCTTATTATCAGTCGGGCCATAAAGTTACAAATGAAACTAATCGGTATGCTAGGAGTAATTGAGAGGGTTCGTCAAGCGTGGAAACTCCAGCAGCAGGGAAGGTTTGCCCAGAACCAACGATTGCCTGGCCCAAGATTTCTGGGTATCGTATTGTTTTATATGTAACTATTATTATTTTCCAGCGCCAGAGCACAGCGACCATGAGTAACCTGGAATTATCCGCCAAGCCCGAAATTGACCTTAACCAGTTTTTGCCTTACCGGCTCAATCGGTTAGCTGACTGTATAAGCGACAAGCTATCCCAGTTCTATGCCGAGCACTATGGCCTGAACGTCGCTCAGTGGCGGGTATTGGCGTGGCTGAGTCATTGCGAAACCCTGACGGCCAAAAAAATATGCGTTCATACAAATATGGATAAGGTGCGGGTATCGCGGGCGATACAGTCATTGGAAGAACGTGAGCTGCTCATTCGCTCACCGTCACCTGATGACCAGCGTATACAGGTCCTGAGCCTATCTGGTCCGGGGCAGAAGCTGCTTGCAGAACTTATACCTCAGGCCCAAGCCTGGGAGGCGGAGCTTGTGGGGGTGCTCACATCAGGGGAATATCGCGATTTGTTCAATATAATGGGAAAGCTCGAACGGCAACTTGAGAGACAGGAGAAGCACCATCTCTAGACTGGCTACGCCATCGGAGAAGGTGTACGTGGTGTAGCCAGTTGCTTAGGTCATGTCTTGCAGGCGTTATAGCGCTGAGTCCTGTGGTCTCAGTGTCTCCAGCCTGCACCTGCTTTATTCCATGCAGTTTACCAGTTGCTGGGCGCAGTCCAGCGCCGCCGTGGTGGCAGCCACCACATCCAGATCCTGCAGCGCGACCACGCCGACGCAGCCTTCGAACCGGAAGTGGCTTTCGGCGGGATAGACCAGCGGCGCCGCCACGCCAATGGCGCCTGCCTGAAGCTGCCCCCTGGTGACGCTGTAGCCATCGCGCCGGGCCTGGCGTAGCGCCTCGGAATCCTCCGGGCGTTCCGGGCGCAGGGAGGCGACGGCGATACCCGCCGCGCCTCGTTCGAGCGGATGGCGGCTACCCACGCGGTAGGAAACACTCAGCAGCAGCGTCTCCGGTTCGGCCACCTCGACGGCGACACACTCTTCTCCCTGTCCGACGCAGAGGAATGCCGTAGCCTGGGTTCGTTCGGCCAGCTTCTGCAGCAAGGGACGAGCCATGGCCCGTAGCTGCGGCTCGACCCGCGATGCCAACGCCACTACCCCGCCCCCGAGGCAGATTCGGCCATTGAGGCCACGGGTCACTAGGTCGTGGCTCTCCAGGGTCGACACCAACCGATAGATGATCGCCCGGTGTACTCCCAGTGCTTCCGCCAACTCGGCTATCGCCAGCCCATTCTCTTTCTGGGCCACCAGCTTCAGGGCGGTCAGCCCCCGGGACAAGGTCTGCAAGGAGCTCATGTGCTTATATCTCTCATGGTTTGACGAACGATCAGATGAGTTCTATTATTCAATAATGCACTATATGTGCGTTATTAGTAAAATAATAATAAGGAAGTCACGATGAGTCAAAGCGCGGATAAGCAGCAGACCCATAACACCCAGGGGTGCCCCGTCACCGGGACAGCCGCGGTCGGCTGCCCCGTTTCGCACCAAGCAGCGGAATTCGACCCCTTCGGCGACGACTATCAGTTGGATCCGGCGGAGGCGCTACGCTGGTCACGGGATCAAGCGCCAGCGTTCTACAGCCCCAAACTAGACTATTGGGTGATCAGCCGTTACGACGACATCAAGGCGGTGTTCCGCGATAACATCACCTTCTCTCCGGCGATTGCCCTGGAGAAAATCACCCCCGTGTCCGAGGAGGCTCAGGAGGCGCTCAAACAATACGATTACGCCATGAACCGTACCCTGGTGAACGAGGATGAACCTCAACACACAGAGCGGCGCCGGGTTCTGATGGAGCACTTCACACCGGAGAACCTGGAACGGCACAAACCGATGGTGCGGCGTCTGACCCGGGAGGCCCTGGATAGGATCGTCGACCAGGGCGAGGCGGATCTGGTCGAAGAAATGCTCTGGGAGATCCCCTTGACGGTGGCGCTGCACTTTCTGGGCGTGCCGGAGGAGGACATGGGCAAGCTGCGCGAATACTCCATCGCGCATACCGTGAATACCTGGGGTCGCCCCTCCAGAGAAGAGCAGGTCGAGGTGGCTCATGCCGTGGGCCATTTCTGGCAGTATGCCGGCAAGGTTCTGGAGAAGATGCGCGCCACCCCGGACGGCCCGGGCTGGATGCGCTACGCCATCCGCCAGCAGGTGAGCTACCCGGAGGTCATCACCGACAGCTATCTGCACTCAATGATGATGGCCATCATCGTTGCCGCCCATGAGACCACTGCTCACGCCTCGGCCAACATGCTCCGTCGGCTGCTGGAGCAGCGCGAGTTGTGGGAGGAGGTTTGCCGCAAGCCGCAACTGATACCCAATGCCGTCGAGGAGTGTCTGCGCCACACCGGTTCAGTTGTTGCCTGGCGGCGCATCACCACCCGCCCGACCACTATTGGTGATGCCCAGATCCCGGAGGGTGCACGGTTGTTGATGGTTACGGCCTCTGGCAACCACGACGAGCGCCACTTCGAGAACCCCGACGAACTGGATCTCTACCGCGACAATGCGGTGGATCATCTGACCTTCGGTTATGGCAGTCATCAGTGCATGGGAAAGAACATCGCCCGAATGGAGATGCGGATCTTCCTCGAGGAGTTCACGCGCCGGCTGCCGCACGTGGAGCTGGTGCCGGATCAGCAGTTTACCTACCTGCCTAACACCTCGTTTCGCGGTCCGGATCACCTTTGGGTGCGCTGGGATCCGGCTCAGAACCCCGAGCGGCGCCTGGAACAGGCCAGGGAGCCGCGCATGGACTTCGAGATCGGCGCGCCGGCAGTCAAGGATCTGGCCCGTAGCGTGCGCCTGGCTGACAAGCGCGTGCTGGCGGAGAACATTGTCGGTTTGAGCCTGGAAGACCCCAACGGCCGGCCCTTGCCGAACTGGACGCCCGGGGCGCACGTCGAACTGCTGCTGGATGACATGGGACGGCACTACTCCCTGTGCGGTGACCCGGATCGTCCTGAGCGCCTGGAGCTGGCGGTATTGCGCGAGCCACAGAGCCGCGGCGGCTCGGTCTACGTTCATGAGCGCTTGCAGGTGGGCGACGAACTTGGCATCCGAGGGCCCAAGAACCATTTCCGTTTGGACGAGCACGCCGCGGAGTATGTCCTCATCGCCGGCGGCATCGGCATTACCCCCATCATTGCCATGGCTGACCGTCTCAAGCGCCTGGGCAAGCCCTATACTCTGCACTACGCGGGACGCTCACGCCGGACCATGGCCTTCCTTGATCGACTGGCGACGGAGCACAGGGATCAGCTGCATCTTTACCCCAAGGATGAAGGCGAGAGGCTTTTGATCGACACGGCCATTGCCGAGCCGGTCGAGGGACGACAGATATACGCCTGTGGCCCCGATCGGCTGCTAGAGGCCCTGGAGCTGGCCACTGATGGCTGGCCCGCCGGTATGCTGCACCTAGAACACTTCGGCGCGGCCGGCGCCTTGTTGGACCCGACCAAGGAAGAGGCCTTCGAGGTGGTCCTGGAAGACAGCGGCTTTACCATACGGGTGACACCGCATCAGACCCTTCTGGAGGCCCTGCGCGCGGCCGGTATCGATGTGGCCAGCGACTGCGAGGAAGGCCTGTGCGGCACCTGCGAGGTGGCGGTGACCTCGGGCGAGGAGATCGATCATCGTGATCGGGTGCTCAGCCGCGAGGAGTGCAGTGAGGGCAGCCGCATGATGGCGTGCTGCTCGCGGGCGCGGGGCAAGATCAGCCTCGCCCTATAAACCGGTCGCAATAGCCGGAGGCGGCCAGGTCGCTTTGGATAAAACAACAATAGCCGATGAGGAGATAAGCCCATGTTCCAACGAAGCCTGATTGCCGGGGTTGCCCTGGCTGCGGTGGTGGCGATGCCGGCCGTCGCGCAGCAAAAAATCACCCTGAAACTGAGCCATTTTCTGCCGCCAGTGCATGGCATCCACACTGACTTCATCGAGCCCTGGGCCGAGGATCTGAACCAGTGCACCGATGGTCAGGTGGAGGTGCAGATCTACCCCGGCGGCACGCAAATGGGCGGGGTCGCCAGCCAGCAGGAACAAGTGATGGCCGGCGTAGTCGATATTGCCCACGGCCTGCACGGGATCCCGCGCGGGCGCTTCCCGCGTACCTCCATCATCGACATCCCTTTCCTGGTGGCGGATGCCGGTGTTGCCAGCCGCACCCTCTGGAAGCTTTATCCGGAGTACCTGAAGCCGGAGTACCGGGGTCTCAAGGTGCTGGCGCTGCATGCCCACAACGGCGGCGTGATCCATACCCGCGATACCAAGGTCACCTCCATGGAGGATCTGGAAGGCCTGCGTATCCGCACACCAAGCCCGGCCGTCTCCATGATGCTTGAGGAACTCGGTGCCGAGCCGGTGGGCATGCCCCCCGGACAGGTTTACGAGAGCCTGCAGAAGGGCGTGATCGACGGCACCGTGTTCCCCTGGGACCCAGTGAAGTCGTTCCGGCTGGACGAGGTGCTGGACTACCATCTGGCTGGCGGTGTTTACACGGTTTCCTTCTTCTTCGTGATGAACCAGCGCAAGTACGACTCGTTGCCCACGAATGTACGCGGCTGCATCGACAGCCTCTCCGGCGACACGCTGATGGTCAGGTTCGGCGACTGGTGGGATAAGTGGGACCAGGCTGGCCTGGACGCCGTCAAGGCTCAGGGTAACGAGATCACTGAGCTGAGTGACGCGGAGCGTGCCCGCTGGCGTGAGGAACTGCAACCCATGATTAACCGTTACCTCAAATCGCTAAAGAGCCAGGGTGTCGAGAATCCTCAGGAGATATATGAGGCGGCGCAGAAGTATGTCTCTGAGTTCTCCAACTAAGCCAAACGGGGCCGGGGTCGACGACAAGGGCCACCGCCCGGGAATCTGGTCCCGAGTGGTGGCCCAGGTCTTTCGTGCGACGGCCCTATTCGGTATTGCCTGTCTGCTGGGGGCCGCGGTGGTCACGGTGGTGGATATCGGACTGCGCGTCTTCAACACAGCCATTCCCGGCGTGGTGGATATCGTTCAACTGCTGATTCTGGCAACCGGATTCGCAGCTATCCCCTTCGCCTTCCACCGCGACGCCCACGTCAGCGTTGACCTGCTTAGCCAGTTTCTCCCCCGACGCATCCAGTCGCTGCTTGCCGCCCTTGCCTCGCTGGGCGGGGTAGTGCTGATGAGCCTGATCCTCTACTACGGCTGGGAAGCCGCGAAAATGCAGATGATGTTCGGTGACGTTTCGCAGAATATTCGCATTCCCATGATCTGGTACTGGGTTCCGTTGTTGGTCGGCTCTGCATTGTCGGTGCTCGCCGCGGTGCTGGCGACGCTGCAGGCCCTCGCCGGTCTGTTCAGATCTTCTTCCTGAAGGAGCGCGCGATATGACGCCCCCCGTGATTGGCCTTCTGGGCTTTGTCGTCACCGTGGTCCTGATTTTTTTTCGGGTGCCGGTTGCAGTGGCGATGTCTCTGACCGGCATTGGCGGCTTCACTCTGTTGAACGGCTGGAATGGCACCGCCTTCGTGCTCGGTGCAGCGCCCTTCGGGGCGGTATTCCCCTACAATCTGTCGGTGGTCCCGCTGTTCATCCTGATGGGCATTTTCGCCGCACAGGCGGGGCTATCCCGCAGTCTTTATGATGCCGTCAACGCCTTTACCGGCCATTTGCGGGGCGGACTGGCCATGGCCACCATAGGTGCCTGCGCCCTGTTCGGCGCTATATGTGGATCATCCCTTGCCACCAGTGCCACCATGTGTGGCGTGGCGTTGCCGGAGATGCGGCGACATGGTTACGATGATCGCTTGGCGACGGCGTCCATCGCTGCAGGCGGGACGCTTGGTGTGCTGATCCCGCCTTCGATCATCCTGGTAATCTACGGGCTGCTGACGGGCACCTCCATAGGCCAGTTGTTCATTGCCGCCCTCATTCCCGGCCTGCTCGCAATGCTGCTATACATGGCGGCCGCCTGGCTATGGGTATGGCTGAAGCCGGAACTTGGGCCGCCGGCGGAACGTCACAGCTGGCGCGAGCGTCTGACCGTACTCGGCCGTGTGTGGACCGTGTTGGGTCTTTTCCTGATGGTGATCGGCGGTATGTATCTCGGCTGGTTCTCACCCACTGAGGCTGCAGCCGTCGGTGCTCTGGGTGCCTTCCTTATCGCTTTGGTCTCGGGCTCCTTGACTCGCTCGACATTCCTCACCAGCGTCTGGCAGGCTGCCGAGGTCACCGGCATGATCTTTCTGATCCTGATCGGTGCCGCGCTGTTCAATTACTTCATTGAGACCTCGAATCTGCCCTTTTTCCTGGTGGACCTTATCGAAGGGGCGGGGCTGACGCCGGTGATGACACTGCTCTGCATTGTAGTTTTTTATCTGTTACTGGGCTGCGTTATGGATGCCTTGTCCATGGTCCTGTTGACCATCCCGTTCATCTTTCCCATCATCTCGGCTCTGGGTTTCGACCCTGTCTGGTTCGGCATAGTAGTGGTTACTGTCGCCGAAATCGGCTTGATCACACCGCCGGTGGGCATGAACCTGTTCGTGATCCAGGGCGCGGCTGGCGACGTCCGGCAGTCAACTATTTTCCGCGGCATCGTGCCGTTTTTGATGGCAGATCTGGTGCGCATCGCCCTGCTGTTGCTATTCCCAGCGCTGGTGCTCTGGCTTCCGGACAAGATGTTTTGAGCGGTGATTGAGCACGACCTCGATACAGCGCTCTGCCAGATAACGGGCCAGATCCCGGAATACGAACGGCGAATCACTCAGGCCATGCACCAGCATAATGCCGGTTCGGATTTCCGGTCCGCAGCTGTCCGCCGGCGCCATCCGGTAGGGGAAGTGAGCTCCCGTTGGTCAGTGTTGAGTGATCATTCAATCCCGGATACTGTAGTCAGAGTATACGACCACAAAACCCTTTCCAGATGAGGAGCTACTTCGATGACCATGACCCTCGTGTTCGATGTCTACGGAACCCTGGTGGACCCCATGGGAATGGCAGACCTGTTGGCGCCGGACGCAGGCGAGGCGGCTGAATCCGTGAGTGCCCAGTGGCGGGAAAAACAGTTGGAGTTTTCCTTTCGCAAGGGGCTGATGCGCATGTACGAGGATTTCGGGGCCTGCACGCGGCAGGCGCTAAGGTATGCGATGGCCAGCCATGGGTTGAGCTTAAGCGGAGAGCGGGAAGATGAGTTGATGGGGGCCTATCTGTCCCTGCCTGCGTTTGACGACTCGTTGCCGGCACTGGAATCCCTGCAGGGCGTGTATCGGATGTTTGCCTTTTCCAATGGCACCTATCCGGCGTTGGAGAAGGTGCTGGGGCATAACCATTTGTTGGATCAGTTTGAGGGGCTGGTGTCGGTGGATGACATCAAGAGCTTCAAGCCGGACCCGGCGGTGTATGCCTATGCACGACGGGCAACCGGAGCGATGGATAAGCCTCTGTGCCTGGTGTCCAGCAACGCGTGGGATGTGATTGGTGCCCGGGCGGCGGGGTTGACGGCAATCTGGGTGCAGAGGGATGCCGGGAAGGTGTTTGAAGATTGGGGGATTGAGCCTAATGCGGTGGTTCGGAGTCTTTCGGAGTTGCCTGGGGCTTTGGCTAACCTCTGACCTTCAGGTGGCTGCACGTCTCGGGAAGGGCTATCCAAAACACGCTCCTTCGGCACCCCTGCGGGGTCCGGCCCGCAATCGTAGATTGCGGTCGTTCGGCTGTCGCATGAAGCTTCGCTTCATAAGCGCTTGGCCGAACCCATGTGGCGCTTGGGCTCCGCCATCCATGGCTCCGCACAGTTTTGGGTAGCCCTTCCCGAGACGCGCGTTCAACTCTCGTGATGGCTGTCCTTTATTCGGGTGCTCAGGTCGATTCAGTCCGATCTTTCAGCCAACCACTCCGCCATCTCCAGCCAACTTTCCTTCGGCGCCTTGCTCCCGGCCAGAATGCCCATGTGGCCCCCGGGGGTAACCCGGAAGGTGACGTCCTTCGAGCTGACATGGTCTTCGATGCGTTTCACCGCGCCGGGGGTTGCCAGGGTGTCGGTATCGCCGGCGATGGCAAGTAAGTTGGCGTTTACATTGTCCAGCCGGGCGACGTCTTCGCCGATCTGGATCTGGCCTTTGGAGAGTTCGTTGTCGATCCACAGGCGTACCACGGCATCCTGCACGATGCCGCCGGGGTAGGCGACCATGCGGTCGAGGAAGGCGGAGGTAGTGGCGTGGCTGGCGACGAAGTCGCGGTCGCCCAGGCGGACGATGAGTTCCCAGTAGCCCATCACGCTGCCGATGGGGTTGGTGAGTTTGAAGCCGATGGTGTTGGCCCAGCCCGGAGAGTGGAACCAATGAGGTTTCACGTCATGCAGGCGGAAGCCGGTGCGCTTACGGACGAAATCGGCGACGTCGGACACCCGCTGGTACATCAAACCCATCAGGCCGGATGCGTGGCTGTCGATGGGGGAGCCCAGCACAATGGCGTTGCGGATGTGCTGGTCGCGGCTGAGGGCAGAATAGAACAGCGTGAACATGCCGCCCAGGCTCCAGCCGTGCAGCGACAGCTCCTGCTCACCGCTGTGCTCCCGCACCCGGTTCAGGTATGCCGGCAGCAACTCCGCCACGTAGGTGTGCAGGTTGTAATGACTGTGCTGGCGCGTGGGCACGCCCCAGTCGATCAGGTACACCTCAAACCCCTTGGCCCGCAGGAATCGCACCAGGCTACGCTGGGGAAACAGGTCGTAGATCAGCATGTTCACCGCCAGTGGCGGCACGATTACGATGGGCGTCTTGTGGGGCGTGCGCTCCACATCAATCATCTCGCCGTCCAACTCGATAAAATCCTCGGCCAGCGGCGGGTAGTATCGCAGGCTCACCAGCCCATCGGTGTACAAGGTCTCGAACGGTGTCTGCCCTGCCTGCACCAGGCTGGCGGCCCGGAATACGCGGTCGAAGGCGTTACCGGCGTATAGTGCTGTTTGTCGGGTTAACCCGGAGGCTTTGTCAAAAGCGTATTTCATCGGGTTGGGCATAGAGGTTTCCATAAAATGCATGTCGCTAACCGGTTCTGGATATAGGCGTGCAGCTGGCACACAACTGCACAGCCGCCAGTGTTGGATAAGACTAGACTACCCGCATGGGCCAGAACTATGGCAAGAACGTCCACCACCAATGGCAAACCGGTCACTTCAGGCCACTGCCCAAACCGGCCAACCATTGGTATCATTCAGCCATCTTAAAAAACCAACAACAGGACCACCATGCTCAGCTTTCTGCCAGCTCCCGTTATCGGCGTCATCAGTTCCATCCTCCTGGGGCTGAATACCCTGTTCTGGTGCCTGCTTCTCTACATCCCGGCGATATTGAAGCTGATTATTCCCCACACCGGTTTCCGGGTGCTGTGCACCAAAGTCATCATCTGGATCGCCGAAGCCTGGGTTGCCTGCAACACCGGCTGGATGAAACTCACCCAAGGCACGGAATGGACCGTCCACGGCGACGAAAAGCTCAAGCGGGAAAGCTGGTACCTGGTGTTGAGCAACCATCAAAGCTGGGTCGACATCTTCGCCATGCAGCGGGTGTTCAACCACCGTGCACCGTTTCTGAAGTTCTTCCTCAAGCAACAACTGATCTGGGTGCCGGTCATAGGGTTGGCCTGGTGGGGGCTGGATTTCCCGTTCATGAAACGCTACACCCGTGAGTACCTGATCAAGCACCCTGAAAAGCGCGGTGAAGATCTTAAAGCGACCCGTACGGCCTGTGAGAAGTTCCGCTACACCCCGGTGAGCGTGATGAATTTCGTTGAAGGCACGCGCTTTACCCAGGCCAAGCACGACAAGCAGAAATCAAAATACACCCATCTGCTGACGCCCAAGGCCGGTGGCGTGGCCTTTGTGCTGGACGCGATGGGCGACTCCATCGAAACACTGGTGGATGTCACGATTGCCTATCCAGGGGGCGCTCCAACGTTCTGGGATTTCATGTGTGGAAGGGTGAGTAAAGTCGGCATGGAGATCGACACAGTTACCATCCCGGCGCACCTGAAGGGCCGGGATTACGCGACGGATGCCGAGCATCGCAAAAACGTGAAAAACTGGCTGGCGGAACAGTGGCGGGCGAAGGACGAGCGTCTGTCGAGGATGCTTGAGCAGGGCTAAGAATTATCCTCGTCATCCTCGATCTCGTCCGGGTGCTCTTTCTTGTAGCGCTCCCACTCTTCCCAGTCATGGGGTGTGCCAGCATGAGGGCGCTTCAAGTGCTTTGCGTGCTCCATCGCATTGTGGCGCAGGCTGTGGTCGCGCTCCTCTTCTTCCTCTTCGAAGCCGTACTTCTTCAGGAACTCGGTTGGGCTGATAGGCATCCGGATTCACCTCCGTAACGAATAAGTGCCCGCTTATTCACTAAGATGGCGCTCCGGAGCCGGATTTTCAAGCCTCGTCGGTGTTCGCGGGCTCGCGGCCTTCAGTCGGCGCATCCACCAGATTGAACTGGATCTGCTTTCTTTCGTCGTCGACGCCGGAGAAGGTCACAGTCACGGGTTGTTCCAACTGGAACGTACGGCCGTTTTTGTTGTGAACCAAGCGCAACGTAACGGGATCGAAGCTGAACTTACCTTCAAGTGTCTTGCAGCTCACGAACCCTTCCAGGCCGTTGGCGTCCAGCCGTACAAAGAACCCAGCAGGTGTTGTGCGGCTGATCACGCCAGTCATCGAGTCCTCGCCAAGGGTTTTCGCAAAATCGCTCTTGAGCCAGTTCTCAAGGCTGTTGGCAGCCTGACGGGCGCGGATCTGGGTCTGTTGCAGTTCGGCCAGTTGGTCATCGTTGAGCTCGTTCAGCGATTCCTGCCACAGGATCGACTTGATCAGCCGATGCACGTGGAAGTCGCTGAACTTGCGAAGTGGCGACGTGAACGTGGTGTAGGCGGCCAGTCCCATGCCCTGGTGGGGGGCCGGCGTGAACGACAGCTCGGCGCGGGCAAGCTGGCGGGAAATAATGGCTTTGACAGGAACCTCTGCGTCCAGCCCGTCGGTCTGCTTCATCAGGTCGCGGAAGCCTGCGGCGCTGGTGGCGTCGATATCGGCGAGCTGTGGGGCATAGCCTTCCAGCAAGGCGCGGACGTTGTCGGTGCGGTCGTCCCGCAAACCGGGATGCTGGATAAACAGCCCCTTGTCACGTTGCCCCAGGAAGTCGGCCGCGCAGCGGTTGGCGGCGATCATGCATTCTTCCACCAGGCGATGGGCCTCGTTCTGAACCGAGGGCTCGATCAGCCGTATCCGGCGATTCTCGTCCAAGCGCAGCCGGAATTCGGGGCGGTCACCGTTCACCAGTGCGTGCTCGTTTCGCCATTTGCGCAGAGCGGTGGCGATCTGGTGGAGCTGGTCGAGGCTGTTGGAAACGGTATCCGGAAGCGCCTTGATATCGTCGTCTTCCCGGCCTTCGATCAGGTTGGAGACCAGTTCATAACTGAGTTTGCCGTGGGAGCGAATCACTGCCTGATGAAATTGATAGTCGCCGAGGCTGCCATCGTTGTTCACCTGAAGGTCGCAGACCAGTGCCAGGCGCTTGGTGTCCGGCATTAACGAACACAGGCGGGTACTGAGGGTATCCGGCAGCATGGGTAGTGGTTCGCCGGGAAAATAGATGGCGGTGGCGCGGCGAAAGGCCTCCTGCTCGGCAGGGCTGCCCGGCTCGATAACAGCCGTCGGGTCAGCAATGGCAATGGACAGTTTCCAGCCAGTGGCGTTGGGCTCTGCCAGCAGGGCATCGTCCATGTCCTGGGTGCCGGGGCTGTCGATGGTCACATAGGGCTGGTCGGTGCGATCGTCCCGGCCTTCGCTTTTTGCGTCAACGGCTGATTCATCCAGCGCACTGGCCTGTTTCTGCACGGCGTCGGGCCAGGTGTCTGGCAGGTGGAAGGTGGCAACGGTGAGTGCGCGTTCGATGCCGGTATCACCGGCTTTGCCGAGGACCTTCAGGATCTTTGCCTGGCCTTTGCCATCCTTGATCGGATGTTTGTGAATCTGGCAGTAGATGTAATCGTCGGGCTCGGCACCCTGGCGTTCTTTCGGCGGTATGAAGATCCAGCGGTTGATGCCGGGGGTTTCCGGCACCACGAAGTGGCCTTTACCTTTCACCAGATAGCGACCAACGAACGTGTCCAGACTGGTGTCCAGCAGCTCGTCGATCATGCCCTGGGTCTTGCCTTTGTCACCCTCTTCCTCGGTGATCTTGACGCGGTCACCGGGCAGCACTTTCTGCATTTCTTCCGGTGGCAGGAAGACGTCTCGCCCCTCATCCAGCGCAACAAAGCCGAAACGCCCATTGGTGGCTTTGACGGTACCCGGAAAGACAACCTTGTTTTCCTCGATATTGGTTTTCAGCTGGCGCAACTGGCTGAGGGCGTCGGCATTGAGCATGAACAGAACCTGGCTGGATAAAATTTGAGTGTCGCTGCGGAGTATACCGGTTATGGCGGTATGAGTCAGACCATGTTACGCGGGGTTAATTTCCTGGCCTGATCCATCCGTGATAAGCACTTTATTCCGCCCCTGCTGTTTCACACGGTAAAGCGCCTGATCAGCCTGTCGCAGAATGGTGTCAACGTCGTCACCGGGCTGGCAGAGGTACCCGCCCACGCTAACGGTCACCGGCGTGCCGGTGCGAATGCTGTCCCTTTCGATGGTTTCGCGTATCCGCGCGGCAATCTGGCACAGCGTATCTTCATCGCAGGGCGAGAGCACCACCACGAATTCGTCGCCGCCCCAGCGGCCGGGGTGGTCGTAGGGCCGCACGCCGGCCTTGAGCCACAGTGCCACGCGGCAGAGAATGTCGTCACCGGCCTGATGGCCAAGCTCGTCGTTGATGGCCTTGAAGTGGTCAATGTCCAGCCAGATCAGACCAAAGCCCGTGTTCTGTCGTTTTGCCCGCTGTATTTCTTCATCCAGGGCTTCGTCCAGACCACGGCGGTTCTTCAGCCCGGTAAGGGCGTCAACACGCGCCAGCCTGTTCAGCTCGTCAGTACGTTGCGCAACCTTCCGTTCCAGTTCGCGGGTTGAATGCTCGAGGGTGTCGGTCATTGTCTCGAAATGACTGGCAAGCCGGCCGATCTCGTTGTCCGGTTTTTCCAGGTGCGGAAGCGCAAAGCTGCCACCCCGAACCTTCTCAACCGCACTCTCAAGGCTGACGAGGGGTTTGAGGATGCGCGAACGGATAATCAGATGGAACAGGATCAGGGTGACCAGCAAACTGGTCAGGAACACGGCAACCAGAGGCCATAGGTAACTGCGGGGCAGGAGCGTTTCAAGATCCAGCAGGGTGATCTCGAACCAGCCGATGGCAGGCAGGAAGGCCACGCCAGCCAGGTGTTTTCGGCCGTCCACGGACACAAAGCTGCTCTCCACGGCACCGGTGGCGCCGCCCCGGTTTTTCAGAAGTTGCAGCATGCCGAGCACCTTCTGCTTGTCTTCCGGGTTATCAAACAGCAGGTCGACGGTGCTTTTCTGGCCCTCGGGTTTGATGATGCTGGCAAAGTCGATGTAGTTGCGGTCGCGGTAGAGCTGTATCGCGCCGTTGTAGTCCACGAACAGGGTGGTGATCCCCTCCTGGTCAATATCCACGATATCCTGCAGGAACGCGTCCAGGTCCAGGCCGGTACCGACCATGCCGACGATGCGATCTTCCTCATCCCGCATCAGCACGTCGATCCAGAGTTTGGTCACACCGAGCTCGGTATCGGGGTTTACGTTCAGATGAAAATTGCGGCCTTCCTCAATCAGTTGGAAGAACCAGGCATCTTCGGGTTTGTCGGGGTCCAGGACGTAGCGGAACTGATCATTCGCAAATTCGTTGTTGGCATTGTTGTAGTAGTAGCGGCGGGAATCACGGAGGGCGACGAAATAACTGTTGTCGCGGAAATTACTCCGGAAGCTTTCCATTTCGCGTATGGCGTCGCTTTGTAACGCCTGATCTTCCGGTGAGGTAGCCCAGTTGACCAGCGTGGAGGAGTCGGCCATCTGGCGGGCGAGCCCGATTTCCCGTTCCAGGGATTGCAGCAGGCGGGCGCTGTCATAGCGCACCTGTATTTCGGCAACCTGCTGCCCCCAGCGCTCGATGATGTCGTCTGAAAGCTCACGATACGCGAGCCAGGAGGCGACTGAGGCGATGATCATCAGAGCCGCTGCCAGGCCCAGTAGTCGGGTTTTCAGGCTCAAAAGCTTTCCTTATGCACAGTCTGGATCCATCTGGAAGGTATGATAGAGCAGGCATGGCAAAGTGTGTAGGAAAACTAGTTGTGTTCTGCGAAGACTTTGGTCTGGCCGCTGTCGTTGAACATCAGCACCTGATAGTGGTCCTTGCGATCCCCCACTTCCATGCCGGGTGAGCCAGCCGGCATGCCGGGCACTGCCAGGCCCTTTGCTTTCGGGGCCTGGGCGATCAACCGGTGAATGTCATTGGCAGGCACATGACCTTCAATCACATAATCGCCAACAAACGCGGTGTGGCAACTGGCAAGTGACGGTGTCAGGCCGGCGTCGATCTTTATCGGGTTCAGGTCATTGGTTTCAGTGACTTCCACCTTGAAACCGTTTTCCTTCAGGTGGTCCACCCAATCCGTGCAGCAGCCGCAGGTCGGTGACTTGTAGACATGGATGTCTTTCAGCCCGTCTTCGGCCTGTAACTGACCGTTCAAGCCGACGGTTGCGACGAGGCCAAGGGCCAACAGTTGTTTTTTCATGATGTTACCTCAATGATGATGGCTGTGATCGTGGTTTGGTTCTCCGCCGCCAGAGGGTGACAACCAGAACCACCAGACGATGGCGGCCATCAGGATCAGTCCTCCGGCATTGACCAGAAGTGCGTTCATTGGTTCCCCTCCTTGCCTGCGTTACTGGTGGTTTTGAACAGTCGCAGCCGGTTGGCGTTGGTAACGACCGTGACCGAGGACAGCGACATCGCGGCGCCGGCCAGTATCGGGCTCATCAGAATCCCCCACAGTGGGTAAAGCAGTCCGGCCGCGACGGGTATGCCCAACGAATTGTAGGCAAAGGCGCCGAACAGGTTCTGATGGATGTTGCGTACCGTGGCCCGGGATATCTCAATGGCGTCGGCAACGCCGTGGAGAGAGCCCCGCATCAGCGTAATACCGGCGCTTTCAATGGCGACATCGGTGCCGGTGCCAATGGCAAAGCCAACGTCCGCCGCTGCAAGGGCAGGCGCATCGTTGATGCCGTCGCCTACCATTGCCACGGTATAACCTTTGCCCCGCATCTCGCTGACGATGGTGGCCTTGTCTTCCGGCAGAACTTCAGCGCGGTAATCGTCGATCCCGGTTTTCTCGGCAATGGCCCTGGCGGTGCCGTCGACGTCGCCGGTCACCATCATCACCCGGATGCCGGCGTCGTGCAGTCGCCGTATGGCGGCTTCCGAATCCTGTTTCACCGCATCGGCAACGCCGACCACCCCCAGCGCCTGATTGCCCAGGGCCAGGAACAGTGGGGTTCCGGCCTCGGCGGTGATGGCATTGGCCTCCTCCTGCAGTTCGGCCAGATCAATGTTCTCGCTCTCCAGCCAGCGGCGGTTGCCCAGGCGCGCGGTTTGTCCATCCAGCTCGCCCTGCACGCCTTTGCCGTTGAGGGCTTCGAAGCGGGTGACATTGTCCGGCGTTGCCCCTTGGTCCTTCGCCTTCGCCATAATGGCTTCGGCCAACGGGTGCTCCGAGTGTTGTTCCAGACCGGCGGCCAGGGCCAGCAACCTGCGGGTATCGCCGTCGGTGGCATGAAAACGGGTGACGGCCGGGTGCCCCTCGGTAATGGTGCCAGTCTTGTCCAGGATCACCAGATCCAGCTTGCCGGCCGTCTGCAGGGCGTCCCCCTGGCGAATCAGTGCGCCGTATTCGGCCGCCTTTCCGACGCCCACCATCACAGACATAGGCGTGGCAAGCCCAAGGGCACAGGGGCAGGCGATGATCAGCACCGTTGTCGCGGCCACCATCATGTGAACCACGGCCGGTTCCGGCCCGACGTTGTACCAGACCAGTGCCGATACCACGGCAATCAGCATCACGCTGGGTACGAAAATCGAGGAAATCCTGTCTGCCAGGCGGCCGATAGCGGGCTTGGAACCCTGGGCCTTTTTCACCAGACGGATGATTTGTGCGAGGGCGGTTTCGCTGCCCACGCGGGTGGCCTTGTAGATAATGGAGCCGTGGGTGTTGATGGTGCCGGCGGATACTTCGTCGCCCTCGCCCTTGCTGACAGGCATGGGCTCGCCGGTGAGCATGCTTTCATCAACGCGGGTGCTGCCTTCGGTAATCTCCCCGTCCACCGGGAGTTTTTCACCCGGACGAACGCGGATGTGATCACCCGCCCGAACCTGCTCCACCGGCAGGTCTTGCTCCTCGCCATCACGGATTACGCGTGCGGTTTTGGCGCGCAGATCCAACAGCCGGCGCACGGCTTCCGAAGTTTTGCCCTTGGCGCGAAGCTCCAGTGCCTGGCCCAGATTGATCAGGCCGATAATCATCGCCGACGCCTCAAAATACACGTGCCGCGCCATTTCCGGCAGTGCATCCGGGATGCTGGCTACCGTCATGGAATAGACCCAGGCAGTGCCGGTCCCCAAGGCGATCAGCGTATCCATGTTGGCATTGTGGTGCCGGAATGCTTTCCATGCTCCGGAGAAAAAGTGACCACCGGTGACAGCCATGACGCCCAGGGTGACCACGCCAAGGGTCAGCCAGATCGGTTGGTTCTCGCTGGTCACCATCATGGTGCCGAAACCCATGCCCCAGATCATCAGGCCGAGACCGAGTCCCAGACTGACAGCCATCTTCACCAGCAGGGTCTTGTACTGCTTACGATCCTCCTCTTGCTTGCGGTCGTCCGCCGCATCAGGGTCTTCGATTTGGCTGGCTCCATAGCCAGAGCTTTCCACCGCCCTGATCAGAGCCTGAGGGTCCGCATGCCCGGTCGCCGTGGCAGTTCGGTCGGCCAGGTTCATGTGAGCGCCAGTGATGCCGTCCACCGACTTCAGCGCGCTCTCAATCGTATTCACGCAGGAGGCACAGTTGGCGCCGGTAACGGCCAGTTGAATCTGGCCGTCGTTCAAATCGGTTTTCTCATTCATCGAGCCTTACTCCTTCCAACCGTCGTCCGGCAGGGATTCATCCCAATGTTCAATCAGCCTGCAAATCGTGTGTCCGTCCGGTGTGCCGTCCGGCATATCCTGCCAGGCGGACAGCGCGGCGGTCATACGGCTACGCAGTTGCTGTAACTCGGCAATCTCACGCTCCACTTCCACCAGCCGCTGCTGGAACACGTCCCGCACCATCGGGCAGGGCGAATGATGGTCATCTGCCTGCTCCAGAATCTGTCGTATTTCCGGCAGTGAAAATCCGAGTTGCCGGGCTTTGCGGGCAAATCATAACCGCCGCAGGTCTTCGGAATCGTATTGCTGGTAGTTGTTGTCAGGGTTCCGAGTAGGTTTTAGCAGTCCTTCCCGGGTGTAGAATCTAACCGTATCCGGATTTACACCAGCGCCTACAGCAATCTCTTTAACTTTCATAAGCCAGATCGCTACCAATCAAGTTGATCGAGTGGGTGGCTGAAACCTTCTTCCGAAACTGTGCGGAGCCATGGATGGCGTAGCCCAAGCGTACATGGACGTATTTACAGCGTGTTTCGGAAGAAGGTTTCAGCCATTCACGAATGGCACCCAGGTATGAGTGCTGTTGATACAAAGAATAGCTTAAAACCTGTGAGCTACTCACAGGTCAAAGGTTTTTCAGGAAGAGTTTTTAGCGCGCAGGAAAGTGCCACAGGCTTTGCACTGGTCCGGGGCCATCAGCTTGGCCTGCCAGCCAATCTTCTGCCCACAGGCGGGACATGCAAGACGCAGTTGCAGAATGATAATGGGGGTAACTAAAGCGGCAATCAGAAGCCCCAGCGGCCCCCAGCTGTCGCCACTGGACAGCCCGAGCTGGCTACTGAAGACCAGAACAATGACCAGCGAGAAGAACGCGAAAATAAAGTAACGCTTGTTCCAGGCTTCCCACCGTCGCAGACGGACATCCTGTTCCGCCGTCAGATACTTTGAACTCATGAGGCCACACCTTGAAAATGAATACGGCAATAGTGGTGAATTGCGGCACTCATTTCAATCAGCTACCAACCGGCGTGTCGATATCCAGCAAACCAGCACTCAGCGCCCGCTCCAGTTCGCCTGCCGGAATCGGGCGGCTGATCAGGTAACCCTGAATCAGATCGCAGCGGTGATTCTTGAGGAAAGTCAGCTGCTCATGGGTTTCCACGCCCTCCGCCACCACCTGGATACCCAGGTTATGGGCCAGGTTAATCACCGCGCGTGTAATCACCGCGTCGTCGTGACGCTCGGTAACGTCGGTAATGAAGGAGCGGTCGATCTTCAGCAGGTCGACAGGGAAATCACGGAGGTACCCCAGCGAAGAGTAACCCACACCGAAGTCATCAATGGCCAGGTGCACGCCCAGCTTGTGAAGCTTGGTCAGCTGGTTCAGATTGTGCTCGATATTCTGGATGAAGATCTCTTCGGTCAGCTCCACCTCCAGCCGGCTCGCGGGAACGCCATTGCTTTCCAGCGCTTCCTGGATATGGTCGACAATGCTTTCGTCATCCAGTTCGCGCCCAGAGAGATTCACTGCGATGCGTAGATGGGAGTAGGGACCGTTCTGCCATTTCGCCAGTTGCCGACAGGCGGCCATGACCACCCAGCGACCAATGTCGGTAATGCGGCCGCTTTCCTCCGCCAGGGGAATGAAGTCCACCGGCGGCAACAGGCCACGGCGAGGATGCTGCCAGCGTATCAGAGCCTCCACGCTATTGATCGACGAGTCGTTGAGATCCAGTTGCGGTTGGAAATAGAGCACGAACTCGTCGTTGGCCAGCGCGTGGTTAAGATCCTTGTCCAATTCCAGGCGCATGACCTCCCGGTCCTGCATGCCTTCGGTGTAGAACTGGTAGGTATTGCGGCCCTGTTCCTTGGCGCGGTAGAGCGCCACATCGGCATTGCGCAGCAGGGTATCGGCATCCAGGCCGCTTTGGGGATAGACAGCGACCCCCATAGTGGCCGTGATACTATGTTCCTCACCCTGCACCGTGAAGGGTTCCTCGAAGCACTGCTTGATCTGGCCCAGCAGATTGATCACATCGTCGATATTATCAACATGCTGTTGGCACACCATGAACTCGTCGCCTCCGGAATAGGCCACCATCACTTTCTCGTCGCTGAGGGCATTCAGGCGCTCAGCAACTTTGATGAGCAGTTCGTCACCGAATTGATGACCGAGAGAGTCGTTGAGCGTCTGGAACCGGTCCAGATCGATCATCACCAGCGCTGCCTGGCGCATCTGACGGTCAGCGATGCTCAGGGTGTGCGCCAGATCTTCCATGAAAAAACGGCGATTGGCGAGGCCGGTCAGCGCGTCGGTGGTTTCCAGGCGAGCGAGATCCTTTTGCATCGCCTGGCGTTGGCTGATCTCAGCGTCCAGCTCCTGGCGGGTTTTCAGCAGTGCCTGGTTGCGCTTGAGAGTCAGCTGTACCAGGAGTGTGGTAAGGCTGGTCAGCAGGCCCATGAACAGCATGACGATGAAGGTCACAAATGGCCAGCGGCTGCGTTGTTCCTCAACCCACGAGATGGATGGGGTTACCGCCAGTGTCCAATCGAGTATTGGCAGGTCAACGTCCAGCGTACGGGAGAAGCTGGAGTCGGTATCCATCGAACCATTAACCTCGTAGGCGGGTTCGCCTTTTTCTCGGATTTCGATGTGGAAAGAGTTCAGGGTTAGGTTGGAAAGCATGTGGCTGGCGAGGGTCTCCATCCGGAACACGCCGGCAATAAAGCCGTTGTTGGCCTCACCAGTGGATATGGGCGCATAGATGACCATGCCTTTGCCGCCCTGCTTCAGATTCACAATGCCGGAAATGTCGAGATTCCCGGTGGTCTGCGCCTCAAGCAGTGACGCCTGTCGTTCCGGGGAGAAGGCCACATTGAAACCAATGGCTTCTTCGTTGCCCTCAAGCGGTACCATCCAGCGGATGACATAGTCGCGGTCAATCCACTCGATCGCCTGGTAAACACCATAATCCAACAGATATTGACGGGCGTCTTGCTCCCAGATATCTCTTGGTGTGTCTGGTAAGGCTTCAAATCGTTTCGCCATGCGGCTGATGGAATTTGCGTGAACACGGAATTCCCGCTCCAGCCGCTTTGCCATGGAACTGGCCTCGCTGCCGAGGTTGGACTGGATTTGGGTGTGCTCCTGCTTTTCGATGCCGTACTGCAAAACCAGTGCGATTCCCAGGAACACCAGGAAAATCAGTGCCGGAAATGCAGGGTTCAGCAGTCCCCTCACGAACAGGGTTAGCGCTGATGCAGGTTTGTCCACAAGGTGCTCCGGTAGATGAGGTGAGTGACTAGCATATCGGCCGTATTCATCTAATTATGAGGGATAAACGCGATGACCTGTTACCAATTGCTGAATCCTTCCCTTCAGTGAAATTCCGAAAGCACCATCCGGCAACGGATGGTTAATTGCCAGCGGCTCATCGGTTGTCGGGTTTGCCAGGTCAACGATTCGGGGAGTGACCGGCTTTTTGTTGGCATCCATCAGTATCTCAATCCTGGGTTTGAGTTTTCTGCCCGGATGCACGGCCACGACCAGGGCCACTTCCCCGCTATTGAGCTCCACCAGTGTTCCGGGTGGGTAAATGCCCACCATGCGAATAAAGGCTTCTACCATGTCGGCATCGAACTGCCGGCCGCGATTGCGGTACAGAACGCGGATGGCATCAGACGCGGGCATCCCGTCGCGGTAGCAGCGGTCACTGGTCATGGCATCGAATGCATCAACGATGGAGACCAGCCTGGCAAAGCGGCTGATCTGCCATTCCTCCAGTTGTTGCGGATAGCCGCGGCCATCCAGGCGCTCATGGTGGTGACGGGTCACGTCCCCGATAATCGGGTCCAGCTTTGGGTCAGAGCCCAGCAGCTCATAGCCGAACGTTGTGTGTTGTTGCATGATCGCATATTCAGTCGGGCTCAGAGCACCAGGTTTATTAAGAATCTCGTCAGGAACTTTAAGCTTGCCCAAATCGTGAAGCAGTCCGCACATACCGGCAATTTCCAGATCCTCGTCGGGCAGGCCCAGAAAGCGTGCGAAGGCGACGGTGAAAATAGCCACCCGCAGGCAGTGTTCGGCGGTGTAGGCGTCTCGGGACTTGATGCGGCTCATCCAGAACATTGCACTGGCGTTGGCCTTGATGCTTTCCACGCATTCCCGGATAACCGGGCGAGCGTCCTGCAGGTTCAGGTCATTGCCCTGTTCGATGGCGAGGGTGATCTGTTCCACGAATGCCTGGGTCTTGCCCCATGCCTGGTTGGCGCGGGGAATCTCTTCCGCCAGGGAGCGGGTTTCCGGAAGCGGGTTTGCGGTGCGCTGCTTGTGACTGGTGACCCTTGCCAGAGCCTCAGCCAGTACCTGCTCATCGCCTTCAACCAGCGCCCATTCGCAGTACTGACGGAGTATGCGAGCCTGGTGGTCGTTCTCAAGAGTGAATCCCTGGAACAGCACGGGCACTTCGACCCAGGGTCGGTCCAGCTTGACGATGCGCATGCCGTAGGTGAGCAGATCGACGGGAAGACGTACCCGCTCAACTCTGGTTTGAGCATCGGGGTCAATCAATCCCGCCTGCGAACGGGCGATCGGTTTGCGTGAAGGAGGTGTGCTGGGTTTACGTCGGAACCACATGGCTCTGCCAGTCTTCAGATTGTCTGATCATGATTATGGCAGAAGTGTTGCCTTCAGAACAGGCGGGGGATTTCCTGCTTGGGGCACCGGTCCATGACCACTGATATGCCAGCATTTTCAGCTCTGCGGGCCCCGGTTTCATTGATCACACCAATCTGCATCCAGACAACCGGAATGCCCTTTTCAATGGCGGTATCGATAACCGGGTCGGTGTGGTTTGGAGCGAGGAACAGGTCGGCCATGTCGATTGTCCCGGGAACGGATGCAAGATCGGCGTAGACGGTTTCGCCCAATAGCGTCTTGCCAGCCAGCCGCGGGTTTACAGGAATCACCCGGTAGCCACGTCCCTGCAGGTAGGCCATTACTTCATGGCTGGGGCGGTGGGGTTTGTCACTGGCGCCCACGAGCGCAATCGTGCGGACGGTTTCCAGAATTTCGCGCAGTTGTTCAGGACTGTTTCGGGACATGCGATATCAACTCTTCAGGAATCCCGGTGTGCCTCAAGGCGAACGGACACCGACTCGGCGTAGCGTAGCGCATGGGGTTTGTCGATTTCCACCGCCGCCCAGTGAACCGCTTCGTGCTCCATGACAATACTGAGCACCTCGTGGGTCAGCCGTTCCAGCAGGGCAAAACGGTTGCCGTCCACGTGGCCGATGATCTGCTTGGTAATGGTGCGGTAGTTTAGCGCCGCGCGAATGTCATTCTCGTTGATGGCGGCCGCGGCATCGTAGGTCAGGCAGACATTGATCAGAACATCCTGCTGGTTGTTGATCTCTTCTTCCTTGATGCCGATATAGGCGCGTAGCAGCAAATCCTTGATGCGTACGGTTGCCTGGTGATTTCCGGTCACTGCAGTCATCTGGCCTCCTGGTCAACAATGGATGTTCAGCGATCCCGAATCAGGGTCAGGAACTCAGTTCGCGTCGCTTGCGACCTGCGGAACTGGCCCAGCATCATCGAGGTTTTCATGCGGGAATTCTGCTTTTCAACGCCACGCATCATCATGCACATGTGTTGGGCTTCAATAACCACGGCCACGCCCTTGGCGCCGGTCACCGTCTCGATAGCCTCGGCTATCTCGCGGGTCAGGTTTTCCTGAATCTGCAACCGGCGAGCGTACATGTCGACGATACGGGCAAATTTGGACAGGCCCAGTACCTTGCCATTGGGCAGGTAGGCAATGTGACATTTTCCGATGAACGGCAACATGTGATGCTCGCACATGCTGTACAGCTCGATGTCCTGAATCACGACCATTTCGTCCATGGCGGACTCGAAAACCGCGTTGTTGACCAACGTATCCAGGCTTTGCTTGTAACCCTGTGTCAGGAACTGCATGGCCTTGGCCGCCCGTATGGGGGTGTCCTGAAGTCCCTCGCGATCAGGGTTTTCGCCCAGGCCTGCAATGATCTGCTGAAAATGGCTGGCCAGGTCGTCGAGCTTGTTGGTCATAGTCGCTTCCGGTTAAATGAATCAGTTCAGGGCGAAAGCTTAAGGGAATTTGCCTGCGCCCTCCAGATTTACGACCACACAGGGCGAAAAGACCACCCCGGAACGCTCTGGTTCGCAAATTGTCGGACCAGATCTGGCAGGGGCGGTTGGTTTGATTTAGAGTTTCAGTTTCAGGCTGGTTTCAGGAAACCGCAATGGAACAGGTAATACCGGGAGTTCGGGGTGCCGCACCCGGCGCAGGGAACGCGACACTGGAATGGTGGCAACAGGAGGGTAAGTGGTTTTCCTACGGCGGCCACGCTGTCTTCAGCAGAATGGCGGGCCAGGGCGATCCCGTGGTATTGCTGCATGGCTTTCCGACGGCCAGTTGGGACTGGAGCCGGCTGTGGCCAATGCTGCTGCAACATCACACCCTGTTCACCCTCGACATGCTGGGCTTCGGTTTTTCCGATAAGCCGGCACTGTACGACTACAGCATCGAAGATCAGGCCGACATGTTCGAAGGTTGGATAGCCGGTCTGGGATTGAAGAAAGTCAGTCTGTTCGCCCATGATTATGGCGGCAGCGTGGCCCAGGAATTGTTGGCCAGGGATCAGGAAGGAGTGCTGCCTTTCTCCATCGCCCGGGTCGGCTTTCTCAACGGCGCCCTGTTTCCGGAAGTCCACAGCCCGCTGTTAATTCAGAAACTCCTGGGCAGCCCTCTCGGTGGCCTGATCAGTCGTGGCCTCACCCGTCGTACCTTTGAGCGCAACTTCCGGCGTCTTTTCGGCCCGAAGACCCCGCCGTCACAAAAAGATATGGATGACTTCTGGTACCTGTTGACCTACAACAATGGCCGCGGAATTCTGCATAACCTGATTCACTTTATGGAAGAGCGCCGTTGCCATCGTAACCGCTGGGTGGGTGCCTTACAGAAGGCGGAACAGCCAATGAGGCTGATCTCGGGGGTGGCAGACCCGGTGTCCGGTTCCGCCATGGCCAGACGTTACCGGGAGCTGGTGCCGAACGCGGATGTGGTGAGCCTTCGCAATGTCGGTCACTACCCTCATTTTGAATCCGCCGGTGAGGTGTATCGGGCGTGGCGAGACTTCTGCAAGCAGTCGGAGTAAGGCCCGAAGGTGCTACAGGTCGTTGGCCAACGCCTTGTTTTCAGTATTTTCTGGTGGTTGCCCGTGTGGTCTCCTGGCGGCGCTGACCACTTGGTTACGGCCTCTCGCCTTGGCTTCGTAGAGTGCCTGATCCGCCCGGTTCAGCCAGACCGACCAGGTTTCACCCTTGCCGACTTCTGCCACACTCGCGCTGGCCGTGATCTGTATCCCTTCTATGAACGGGTGGGCACTGATGCTGGTCAGCAATTCCCGCGCGACTTTGTCAGCATCCTTCTGGCGGGTTTCCGGTAGTACCAGCATGAATTCCTCCCCGCCAATTCGGAACAGACGGTCGCTCTCTCTGAGCCTCCTGTTGATCCGTTGTGTCAGCTCCTGCAAAACCTTGTCACCGGCCAGGTGGCCCCAACGATCATTAATCATCTTGAAGTAATCCAGGTCCAGCAGTATGAGGCTGGAAACTCGTTCATACCGCTCACGCATCTGAATCTGTCCGTTGAGGATATCCGCCAATTGTGAGCGATTGAGACAACCGGTCAGGGGATCGGTGGTGGCGAGGCGCGTCAGTTCAACCTGCAGGCGGCCCACCAGCCAGGCGAAGATCATCACGAACAGGCAGGTCAGGCCGAGGGAAAAGGTAATGCGCCAGAAATCCGCTTCCGGAAACGTAATAAACGATACGACGGACATACTGACTACAAACACGATATTACTGGCGGTGGCCTCCTTCAGCGGAAGCAAAAAAAACACCGCGGCGGCGGCGGGGTAAGCCCAGTAGAGCCCGGCGTGGCCATTAATCATGGTGGAGTACACCGCGCACACCACCGCCAGTGTTGGGAACAGGCGCCCCTGGAGAAAATAGGTGCCGCGGAACCTGAGAAGAGCAATAACCGCCACCGCATTCAGACAGAACAGGACCAGGAGCAATGCCAATAGAACATTATCTTTTTGCCACTGCACCATTACCAACGGAGAGACGGCAATAAAAGACCAGAAATGCAGGTGATAGACGATCTGACGTTTGAAACCGAGCACTGCGAGGGTAGGGTTGGTGGCCAGGTTGTCTGTAGTGGCAAGAGGATTCACAGCATACTCCCGCTGTTTGTGGTGGGCCCGCACTCCTTGATCCAGGCTTTTTCGAAGTCTAGCACGACCTTCGTGGGAAGGTCGTTGGTTTTACACCTTTCAATGGGCGCGTATCGCGCGCTGGCTGCCGGGAGCCCAGTTCGCTAAACTGGCGGGCTCGGAACAAGGAGCCGTTATGAGCGCAGTACACACCCGTTCTCCCGCATTGACCATACGCGCCGGCCGCCGTGCTTTTGAGCGGTTGCGGGAGCAACCGTTTGCGGCGGGCGACGTGCACGTCATCCCGGGCGCGGCGGGTGGCCCCAAGGCGCTGGGCATTTCCGGCCTGGACAAAGCCATCTTTGGGGACTTTCTGCCCAGGGCGCCACAGGAGCGCTCGCTGATTGGCTCTTCCATTGGCAGTTGGCGATTTGCAGCAGTGGCCTCGACGGATGACCCCAAGGCGCAGCTGGCCCGGCTGGCGGACCTATACACATCCCAGCGCTTCGCCAAAGGCGTCAGCATGGCGGAAGTCAGCCGCAAGAGTGTGTTGTTTCTGGAAGAACTGCTGGGGGGCTGTGAGGACCACATTCTCAATCATCCCTGGTACCGCCTGAACGTTGTTGTGGTTCGCAGCCGCGGCATGCTGGAGCACGATACCAGGGGGCGCCTCAGTCTGGGCCTGATGAATGCCATCAGTGCCAACATGGTCAGCCGCCGACATCTGGGCCGGTTCATGGAGCGGGGTATCATCCATGATGCGCGAGTGAAAGCACCCCTGGCCAAGCTGGTGGATTTTCCCAGCCATGAGGTACCATTGAGCCGCGATAACCTGATGTCAGCGCTGCTTGCGTCTGCGTCCATACCCATGGTGATGTCCGGCGTCCGCAACATTCCCGGCGCCCCTGATGGGTTATATCGGGACGGGGGCCTGCTGGATTACCATCTTGACCTGCCGTACGAACAGCCCGGTGTGATCCTCTATCCCCACTTCACCGATAAGGTGGTTCCGGGCTGGTTCGACAAAACCCTGCCCTGGCGTCGGGGTGATGCCACCCGACTGCAGGATGTGCTGTTGGTATCGCCCTCCCCGGAATATCTGGAATCCCTGCCCGACCGGAAGCTGCCGGACCGGAAGGACTTCGAGCGCTACATCGGCAACGACGCTGGCCGCGAGCGCGCCTGGCGCAAGGCGATTGCCGAAAGCGACCGGTTGGGCGACGAGTTCATGGAATTGGTGGAATCCGGGCGCCTGAAGGATGTCATTCGACCCCTGGATGGGAAGCGCTGAGCGCAGGCAATACGCTCCGCTTTGACTATACTGCCCTTGAATACAAAAGAATAAAGCAGGGGCTGACCAATGACTGATGAGAAGCCGGAAATTCCCAGAACCACGCCGTGTTCAGTGCTGGTTGAGGGTGGCAAGAACTACTTCTGGTGCGCCTGTGGCCGCAGTAACAGCCAGCCATTCTGCGACGGCTCCCACAAGGGAACAGGATTTACGCCGGTTAAATACACGGCCGAAAAGAAAGAATGGGTGTGGTTCTGTGGCTGCAAGCACACCGGCAACCCGCCATTGTGCGATGGTACCCACAAAACCCTGGATCAGGGTGCCTGAATACCGGGCTGGAGGCTTAGCCGGTAACCGCTGAAACCGTGTAGCGTATCCTGCAGTGCCAGTACTCTCAGCGTAACAGAGACCTGGCGATCGTCGGCATCCAACAGCTTGAGGTCGATACGCTGTATTTGCCGCTCCTGGCGGGATGCCTGCAGGGTTCGGAGGAAGTTTTCCAGGTAGGCGGGGTCGACCAATTGCTCGAATGGGGTGCCGGCCAGGTCCGCCGGTGCTTTCTTCAGAAGGTCGACTACCTGGGGTGAAATGTATCCGGTCAGTGCCTTTTCATCCAGCTCACAGATCGTTGCGCCGGAAAGGGCGACCAGGTCCCGGCTGCGTTGCTCGCTGTCATTCAATGCCTGCCGCAGGATCGATTTTTCAACCTGCATGTTGTTCAGTTGCTGTTCGTAGCCGTGGGATATTTTTTCGGCGTTGCGGTAGTGGCTTTGCCACCGGCGGAGGCGCAGGCACAGGAAAACCACCACCACCGTCGCCAGTACCGTGATCACCAGCCCCGCAAGCCAGATAAAACGGAAGGAGCGGTGGGCAGGTTGTGACAGGAATCCGGAATCCGGCAGTGTGGTTACCAGCCAGCGATGCTCTCCGATTGCGACTTCTGAGCGCAGTGACCGGGAACGATCCGGGCTTTCTGCGTGAATGGCCTGGAACAAGGGGATTTTGGTATGCCGCTCCAGGGTGTCCACGCGCAAATTGAGCATGCCGGGTACCGCATCCTTGAACACAGTGGCGAGCCATAGCTCAGCGGGCGTTACGTTATTAATGGTTCTGGCTGGTGCGACTCCATCTGTATAGAGCGGCGGAAGCTCGTCATACCCTCGTAGGCGGGCGACAAGCGCATTGTGCTGCTTGCGGTAAACCTGCTCAGCGAGTGACCGCGATTGTTCCTCAAGCGCCTGCGCGGTCAGGCCGGTAACAACAAGGCCGGCGAACAATACCAGCAGGGGCGCCCACAGGTGTGGCAGCGCCATAACGTGTCCTTTCCCTGTCAATCGGGGGCTTTCCATAGGTTGATCCATAACCGGTGGCGAACGTGTCGGGAACTTCCTGCTCCTATACTTTAGACCACTGCTCGTGCCCTGGGAAACTTTGCTCAGGAATCCATCGCTGTCAGGTTTGCACCTGACGTGCCGAGCCATACACCAGCAGGAATACGGCAAAACCCGTCACCACCACCGAAGGGCCTGCCGGTGTGTCCAGATGCCAGGACATCGTAAGTCCACCACTGACGGCGATAAAACCGAACAGGATGGCCAGCCCCACCATATGTTCGGGGTTGCCGGCCAATCGTCTGGCGGTGGCAGCCGGAATGATCAGTAATGCGGTAATCAGCAGGACCCCGACTATCTTCATGGCCACCGCTATCACGATGGAAAACATCAGCATCAGCACCAGCTGCAGACGTTCAACCGGTACGCCCTCAACCCGCGCCAGTTCCTCGTGAATGGTGCTCATCAGCAGACCGCGCCATAGCACAGTCAATAACGCCAGAATCAGGACGGCACCGCCGTATATCCATAGCAGGTCGTTTCGGCTCATGGCCAGCAGGTCCCCGAACAGCAGGCCGGTCAGGTCCACGCGAATGTCGGGCATGAAGCTGAGTGTGACCAGGCCGATGGCCAGGGCACTATGGGCGAGGATACCCAGCAGGGTATCGGTGGCCAGGGTCTTGCTGCGGGAGAACAGCACCAGGGCAATCGCCAGCACCACGCAGGTCACGATAACCCCCACATTCAGCGGAACACTGATCAAAAAACTCAGGGCAATGCCCAGCAATGCCGAGTGTGCCAGGGTGTCGCCGAAATAGGCCATCCGCCGCCACACCACGAAGCAGCCCAGCGGCCCGGCGATCAGGGCTACACCGAGACCGCCAATCAGCGCTCGCCAGAAAAAGTCGCCGAGCACGGCGTCAATGATGGGCATGGGAGCACTCCGCGTGGTCATCGTGGTCGGCGGACACCACATCACCATGCAGATCGTGGCTGTGGTTGTGGTGGTGATGGTATACCGCGAGGCTTTCCGCCACCGGACGACCGAAGGTTTCGATAAAGGCGGGATCGTGGGAGATATCCGCCGGATACCCGCTGCAGCAGACGTGCTGGTTCAGGCAGATAACCTTGTCGGTGGCGGCCATGACCAGGTGCAGATCATGGGAGATCATGATCACGCCGCAGTTCAGTTCGTCCCGCAGGCTACGGATCAGCTCATAGAGCGAGGCCTGGCCATTGATGTCCACGCCCTGGGCCGGTTCGTCCAGAACCAGCAGGTCTGGCCTGCGAGCCAGCGCCCTCGCGAGCAGCAATCGCTGTTTTTCGCCACCGGACAATCGATGAACCGAGGCGTCGAGCAAATGTTCCACACCGGTCTTGGTCAGCGCTTCAACGCACTCCTGGTGTGATCGGCCACTGAGCAGCATGAACCGCTTTACGCTGAGTGGCAGTGTCGTCTCCAGTGTCAGATGCTGGGGCACGTAACCGATGGTGAGCCCGGGGGCGATAGTCAGGGCACCGCCCGAGACCGGCTGGATACCCAGTACAGCCTTGATCAGCGTGGTCTTTCCGGCGCCATTGGGGCCGATAATGGTGATGATATCTCCGCGCTGGACCCGCAGGTCCACACGGTCCACCACGGGGCGATCATCGAAATTGACGGTTAATCGGTGCAGCTCTACCAAGGCATCAGTCATGGGCAGTGTCCGATGTACAGCCGGGGCAAGTGCCGGATACCTCAATGGTCATGTTGTCCGGCTGGAAAGCCTCGTCCGCCGCGGCACTCTGGACCGCATCGGATACGCCGGGCGCCGTCAGTTCCAGCACGTTGCCGCAACAACGGCAGATCAGGAACAACCCATGGTGGTTCTTATCCGTGTGAGTGCAGCCGACGAATGCGTTCAGTGACGCAATCCGGTGAACAAGTCCGTGCTGCTGCAGAAAATCCAGTGCGCGGTACACCGTGGGGGGCGCGGCGTTGTGACCATCCGCGGCCAGCACGGCGAGCACGTCATAGGCACCAAGTGGTTTGTGGGATTGCCAGATCAGTTCCAGCACCCGCTCACGGGTGGGTGTCAGACGGGCATTGTGCTGCTGACAGATAGTTCGGGCCTCTGTCAGTGCCTGGGCAACACAGGCGTCATGATTGTGCGGTCGATAGGGAAGAGCGCTGGGTGACATGGGCACTGTCCTGTTGAATTTGCAACATTATAACATTAGCAAAAGACAGTGCCAGGTGTGATGGTGTGCTGATCGCCGGTGAGCGCTAGCGGGAGGCCTCCAGTGCCAATGACTCAAGGTAGCCGAGGTCGGGAATAAAGGCAGTTTCGCCTTCGACTTCAACCGCCATCAGGTCGGCAGGGCCGGTGTCGCCGTCAACCTTCTTCAACTGATCTTCGGTCAGGCGCGCCTGGCTGGGGATGCCCTGGGTGACCAGTGCCATAAAGGGGACCGAGTTATGGTGATCACCGATGGTGTTCAGAATGACGATTCGGCCCCGATTGCCACCGGGCACGGTCAGCTTGCCGCCATTCGCGGCATCGTAGGAAATCACCGGCAGGTTCAGGCCGCGCCAATCAAGCTCGCCCACCAGCCACTCCGGCGAATGCGCAGCTGGGTCGGAGCTGGCGAAGTCCACCACTTCCGCAATCGACACGTTGGGCAGCAGCAATTGTTTCTCGCTCATCGGTATCATGACGCAGGGCAGGGTTTGGCTGTTATCGTTCATCACTCATTTCCTCAGGCGGAATCCCGTTTTTGCCGGCCCTTGAGCAGGCAGGATTCTTCAATCGTTTTGACGAGTTCGCGGGCAAGCTGTTCCGGTGTACCACAGTATACGGAACACCCGGTTGCTGCCACGGAATCCGGCATGGAACTGTTACCGCAGCTGCTGCTCTCCTGGACCCATATGCGGCTACCATAGGCTTTCAGCAGAGGCGCGGCAATGGCACCATCGTTGCCCATACCGGAAAAGATGATGGCATGGCATCGGGCACCGAAATGGTCGCCGATGTTCAGCAGCACCTGGTCGATGGAGGGGCCATAGGGGCCGGGCCAGGGGGTCTCCCTTTCCTTGAACGCACCGCTGTCGTCCAGAGTCCACTCGTGCTCCACCGGCATCAACACAACATCGCCATTGCGAACACGATACCCTGTTTCAGCCCGTTTGAGCTGGTAGTGGGCGTGGCGGCCCAGCACGCGAGTCAGCACGTCGGTGAAATTGTTGTCGATGTGTTGGGCATAGATAAAACCCACTGGCAACCCGGGCGGCAGGTTGTCCAGAAAGGTTTTCACCGCGGCCGGGCCGCCCAGTGACGCACCCAGAATCCAGACCTCTTCCGCCGGTAGGTCCGCTGAGGCCGGCTGGATCCAGTGAGGCAGTTTGGGAGAGCTCTCCAATTGCGGTTGTTCGGTGGCCAGCTTTTCAATAGCAGCCGCGGAATCCAGCTTTTCCAGGTGCCCGAGGGACTGCTCCAGCTTGTCCAACAACCGGCGTTCCCAACGGAAATACTCAGTGGTGCCCGGTTTCGGAGCCGGGTCGAGACCAAACAGTACGGGGGCTTCGGTGTTCTCTAACAGGTGGTCAAACAGCACTGGGTGATCGGCTTCATCTTCCAGGGTAATCAACCACAGGCTGGCATCCGGAAAGTCAGGGTAACCCTGCAGGCGCTCCGGGTCTCCGGAAAAGCAAACGTCCAGGCCGAACCTGGACGAGGCTTCCTGCAGGCGATGGCGCTGCAGGACGATATCCGAGACGATACCAACCGCTGGCCGTCCTGGCTGGCCGGTCATCACTGATTCCTGGTCAGCCGCGTGATGGTGTCAAGCAGGTCGGTCTCCTGGAAAGGCTTGCCGAGGTACTCATTGACACCAATGGCCAGCGCCCTCTCGCGGTGTTTTTCACCGGTACGGGAGGTAATCATGCAGATCGGCGTGTCCCGCAGGTTGTCATCGTGGCGCACAAAGCTCGCAACCTCGAAGCCGTCCATCCGGGGCATCTCGATGTCCAGCAGGATAATATCCGGCTTGTGATCCTGCAGCTGGGCGACCGCGTCCAGGCCGTCTTTGGCCGTGATCACTTCCATGCCATTCCGCTCCAGCAGGCGGGACGTTACCTTGCGCACCGTTACCGAGTCATCCACCACCATCACCACGGTGGACTGCTCCTCACGGCGCGAGGCTTCTTTCGCCTTCTCGAGGTTCGCCAGGCGCTGGCGCTCGGAGAGAATATCGGAACGGATCATGGCCGGCAGATCGAGGATTACCACCACGTTACCGTCACCCAGAATGGTGGCACCGGACACACCCCTGACGGTACTGAACTGCGGTCCGAGCGATTTAACCACGATTTCGCGGCTACCCATCAGGCTGTCCACCTGCAGGGCCATGGGCTGTTCGGCACCCCGCACCAGGATGACCGGCAATGGCAGGGCCTGACCCTGCAGCTTGGGATGGTGATCACTGTTCAGCAGGCTGCCCAGATATTGCAGACGGTACTGCTGGCCGGCGTATTCGTACATTGGTGCGTCGGGCTTGTAGTATTCCTCAAGCTCGTAGGTACTGACCCGAACGATGCCCTCAATGGTATTCAACGGAATAGCGTAGAAATCCTCGCCGGTAGACACCATCAATGCCCGGTTGACTGATACCGTGAACGGCAGCCGAACGGTGAAGACGGTGCCCTTGCCAACGGTGGAGTCGATATCCAGGCTGCCGCCGAGCTGTTTGATCTCGCTGGCAACCACGTCCATGCCCACGCCACGACCGGAAATCTGGGTAACGGCCTGGGCGGTGGAGAAGCCGGGCTGCAGGATGAACTGCAGGATTTCCCGCTCGCTCAGGTCCTCGTCCTTGGCCATCATGCCCTGGCGAATCGCCTTGTCGCGAATGACCTGGGCGGGAATGCCCGCACCATCGTCGATCATCCGCAACACCACGTCGCCACCTTCGCGGGTCAGCGACAGCGTCACTTCGCCGGTTTCCGGCTTGCCGATCTTCTTGCGGTCGGCCGGCTTTTCGATGCCGTGGTCCAGTGCGTTACGCAGCATGTGCTCCAGCGGCGCGATCATGCGCTCGAGGATGTTGCGGTCCATTTCCCCTTCGGGGTTGCGGACATCGAACTCGACTTTCTTGCTGAGCTCGCCGCTGATCTGACGGACTATCCGGCGCAGCCTGGGCACCATGGACGCAAACGGAATCATCCGGGTCTTCATCAGACCTTCCTGGAGTTCCGTATTGATCCGCGATTGCTGCACCAGCAGAGTCTCGGTATCGCGCACCCGGTCGGACAGGGTTTCCCTCAGGTCCGCAAGGTCAGACGATGACTCCGTCAGGGCTCGTGACAGCTGCTGGATGGCGGAATAACGATCCATCTCCAGCGGGTCGAAGTCGTCGCCGTAATCCGGGCCGTGCTCTTTCTCTGCGCGGAACAGGATCTGGGTCTCGGTCTCGATTTCCATTCGGCGCAGCTGCTCGCGCAGACGCTCGATGGTGGCGGCCATTTCGTCCAGGTTGTGGCTGAAATCGCTGGTCTGCTGTTCCAGTCGACCACGGGTAATACTGGTTTCACCGGCCAGGTTAACCAATTCGTCCAGCAGCGGAGCGGAGACCCGGATGGTTTCCTGAGGTGCGCGCTGGGCGGCAGCCGCTTTTGCGGGCGCCTTGGACGGAACCTTGTTGGGTTTGGGCGCGGGTGCAACGGGTTTTTCCGGTTTGGCAGGCGCTTCCGCCGACGGCTCCTGGGTTTTCGGCAAATCCTCTGTTTTCGCGTCCGGTTTGGCGGGCTCTGGAACAGCGCCCGTGTCTTCAAACCGCTTACGGATATCACCCACCAGCGCCACAATCGCGTCGTGGTCATTGGTAATCGCCTGCCAGGCCTCGTCGCCCGGGGTATTACCGCCCAGGTCGATCAGCCGAGTTTCCAGCGCGTGGGCCCTGTCGCCCAGCTCGCCAAGCTGCGACAGCCGCGCACCACCTTTAAGGGTATGGAGGGCGCGCTGGGCTTCCTGGTTAAAGTGGTGGTTAGCCGGGTCCTTACGCCAGTCATCCAGTAACTGCTCCAACTGGTCGAGGATCTCGCCGGCTTCTTCCAGGAAAATCTCCAGGACTTCAACATCGACGGTTTCACCATCTTCAGAGGGCTCAGTCTGAGCAACGGATCCTGACAATTCGTCACCGGAGACTTTATGGGCGTCGTTCAACGCCTCAACCAATACCTCGTCCGCCGTGGGCTTGTTGCCCTCTTCCAGGCTGGTGAGCATGGTTTTCAGTGTGCCATGCGCTTTTTCACTGAGTTCCAACAGGATTGACTGATTGCTGGAGCCGGCGATCAGTGGGTCCAGCGCATCAGACCAGGCCTCGGCCAGATCGGCAATCGGGTCGACATCGGACAGACGAGCGCCACCCTTGAGAGTATGCAGCTCCTGCTGCAACTGGGTAACGCCAGCCAGTTCTTCAGGCTCGTCGCGCCACTGGGCCAGGCATTCGCCGATGGCTTCGTGAATCTCCAGGCCTTCGTCGAGGAAGATGCCAACCAGATCATCGTCGGAGGCCTCTGCAATGGTGTCCGTAACGGAGGCTGGTTGTTCGTCGCCTGTGGATGCCTCGTCGACAGGTTCCGGTTCTTCCGCAGGTTCTTCAGATTCCGCGGATGGCAATGGCTTGCCAGAGAGGATGGCTTCGACCTTGGCCACCAGCTTTGTTGCCGGCGGGCAGGGCTTCTGGGTGGCAACCTGTTCAACCATTTGCGCCAACCGGTCGTGGCAGGCAAACAACAGATCGTTCATGTCGTTGCTGGCGTTCAGTTGGCCTTCGGCGACTTTCTCGAACAAATCTTCAAGTACGTGGGTCAGGTCGCCAATGGCATCGACGCCCGCCATTCGGGCACCGCCTTTGAGCGTGTGCACATCGCGTTGCAGCTCCGCTGCCACGTCGCGATTGTTGGGGTCCTCACTCCAGGTATGTAACGCGCTGCCTGTGGAGTTGATCAGGTCGTAGGCTTCTTCCAGGAAGATGCCGATCAGTTCCGGATCCAGGTGAGACAGATCGGTGGCGTATTCCTCTTCAGGTTCCTCCGCCGTGGTTTCTGGCTCCTCGGTATCATCCTCTTCCAGTTCGGCCAGCGGAATCTCGTCATCGTCTTCCGGTTCAGCGTCCTGCTGTCTGACATCGGTCACTGGCCTGGAGCCCGTGGCGCTGTCCATGTAGGCGTGGATTTCACTGATCAGGTCCGGCGCCGGGCGCGGTGGTTCCTGTTGTTCAAGGGCATCGACCATGCCTGCCAGTCGATCATGGCAGCGGAACAACAGGTCGGAAAGCTCACCGGTAACGGCTAGCCTTTGCTCGGTCAGCCCTTCAAACAGGTTCTCCAGCTCATGGGAAAGATCACCCACCGGTTGGATATCCGCCAGGCGAGCGCCGCCCTTGAGGGTATGCAGGTCCCGTTGCAGAAGGCGCAGAAGATCCAGGTTGTCGGTGTTGTCGCTCCAGCTCTGCAAGGCATCGGCGGTGCTGTCGATCAGGTCACGGGCTTCCTCAAGGAAAATCTCCGCCAGTTCCTGATCCATGTCTTCATCGGTGTCCGCCAACGGTGGCTGCTCGCCATCAGGTTCCGGGGCATCCTCCGTCTCGGCTTCCAGGCTGCGATCGATCTCTTCCAGATCCCAGGTGAACTCCTGCTCAAACGCATCCGGCTCATCGTCTGCGGGCGTTTCGGGCGCCAGGGTTTCCAGGTTGGCTATCAGATCGGCGTTGGCCTCGGTGGCCAGTCCGGCCGCGACCTGATCCATCATGTTGATCAGGTGTTCATGGCCTGCACGCACACTATTGTAGAAAGGCGAATCGGGAACGAAGTCCGGGTTTGAGGCACGCTCGTAAACCTGTCTCAGAGCACCTGACAGTTCAGCAACATCGGCCAGGCCAGCGTCCTGAGCGCCTTCGGTGAGCAGATGCAGTTCCTTGCGCAGGGTGTCCAGGGCAGAGGTTGCTTCGGGATTCTCCGCCCACTCATCGAGAATTCGGTCGGCATCCAGCAGAATATCCAGACCTTCATTCAGGAACAGCTGAACCAGTTGCGGACGGGCGCTTTCCTGTGGTTCGTCGGTTCGGGAGCCATCGCCACGCAGGGTGGCATTGCTGATCTGCTCCAGTTTTGCCAGGAAGGTTTCGGTGCCCGGCAGGTCCGCCTGGGGATTCTCCCGAATCTGGCCAAGGCCTTGGGTCAGGAAATGACAGGTATCGCCAATCAGGCTTATAACGTCGCGATCAGCCCGTTTGTTTTGCGCCCGGGCTTCCTTGACGAAACGTTCCAGGGGCGTGATCACTGCGGCAATGGGTGCGATACCGGCGGTGTGTGCGCTGCCTTTAAGGGTATGAAGCGCGCGAGACAGGTCATCGGTATAAGCAACGCTCGCTTTGTCGCCTGCGGCGTCAAGGAAGTCCTGCAGGGTTTGCAGGTGGGTTTCGGTCTCGCTCTCAAAAATATCCAGCAGCACTGGATCGACGACGGCATCGTCTTCCTCTTCCGCTGCTGTCAATTCTGGTTCGGCTTCTCCGCTCACCGCTCCTGACTGGGTCTCAGACGGAGGCATGGTGCTGGCATCGGGAATTTCGCCGTTTGCCAGGGCGTTGGCGCGTGCTTCCAAGCTCGATGTGTCGCTGGAAGGGGGCTGGCGTTTCTCGAAATCGTCAACCAATTCCGGCAGGGCCGCAGTAACGTCTTCCAGCAGCGCCGCAATGTCGTCGTTCATGAAAATACTGCCGTCAATCACGCGGTTCAGCATGTTCTCGACAGACCAGGCCAGTTCGCCGATAACCAGCGCACCCACCATTCGACCGCTTCCTTTCAGGGTATGGAAAGCGCGTCGGACTTCCGAGAGCGCCGTGCGGTCGTCGTGCTGACGCAGCAACATGGGAAGGTATTCGCGAATGGTGTCCAGCACCTCGCCGGCTTCTTCAATGAAAATCTCGAGGATTTCATCGTCGATCAGGTCATCCTCAAACTCTGCCTCGGCTGCGGACTGTGGACTGGTACTGACGGCTTCACCGGCGTCGCCACTGTCGATTGCGGGTAGCTCATCATCCGCTGAACTGGCGTCTTCCGGTGCGGTGTCGATGTCGGTTTTTCGCGTCGTAGACAGAGCTTCAGCGCGTTCAATCAGCTCGCCAACCTCGCCATCGGCCTGTCCATCACGGAAGTCGTTGATCAGCGCGGGAATCCGGCTGTTAACGTCATCAATCAGGCTGAACATGTCATCGGTTGGCCGGAGCGTCTGGTCGATCACCCGGTTGAGCAGGTTTTCCACGGACCAGGCCAGCTCACCGATACTGGTGGCGCCCACGAGCCGACCACTGCCTTTGAGGGTGTGGAACGCGCGACGGACTTCGGTCAGTGCGTCGCGATCGTCGTGGTTCTGGCGCAGGCGAGGATAGAATTCGTTGATGGTTTCCAGGACTTCTTCGGCTTCCTCGATGAAAATGCCAAGGATCTCATCATCCAGCAGTTCATTGTCGGAGCTCTTGGATTTGGCGTCCACCGAATTTACGGGTAGTTCCGAATCAACAACCGGCACGTCGTCAGCTGTTGGATGTTGCCAGGTAGGCTCCTCTCCGACCGGGAAGCCCAGGGAAGTAAGGCTGGCCTCGGCAACCCCGAGTACGCTCTCATTGTCGCTGATGCCCTCAGCGAGCCGCTCCAGATAGTACTCGATACTGGTAATGGCGTCGGCCAGCGTGTCGAGCTGTTTCCAGTCAGGAACCTGCTTGCCCCCCAGCAGTACGTCGGTAATGTAACGCTCGGCGGAGGCGAGCATGTCGGCCACGCGGTCAAGGGGAATCAGGCTCAGGCCACCGCGGATGCTGTGCAGGAGGCCGGGGACGTGTTCGATTTCACCGGTTTCCCACTGGGACGCGATGAAATTGACGATGGCCGTTTTCACCTGCTCCAGCGTATTGCGGGACTCCCGCAGCAGAGCGCTGCTGGCTTCGCCCAGTTCGCGGGAGCCAAGGTTGATGGTTTGGGTGTCGTCGCCGGTGGCATCCGATTCCGACTGTCGGTCACTGTCCAGGCCAGCCAGGCTGGCTTCGACGTAGAGCAGGGCGCCGGCAATATCCATCAGGGTGCCGTCATCCACCGAGTCGGACTGGTTGGTCAGTTTTTCCACCAGTTCGATCTGTTCGGTAATGACCTTGCGGGGTATGCCCAGGCCCAGCACCGCCAGGGTATTGGCGACCTGGCGCAGGCCCGGAAGCAGCTCTTCCAGTTCATCGTTCTGGCGTAGCTCGGAGCGCACAAACAGATCGAGCTGGTCTTTGAGTTTGGCCAATTCTTCGTTGAGGGCGCTGACCACTGAGTGGATAGCGTCACGCCCAGGGCCGGAAACCCGGCTCTTGGCGGCGTCCACATCATCGTCGGAAGGCAGTGCGTGATCGAGCCGGTAACTGCCGCGCAGCTCCCTCACGAGCGGTGTATCGAGGTCGCGAGCACGAGCAACGTAGTAGAGCAGATGTTTCAGGAGGGCTTCCGGAGCCGCCTGCTGCAGGATATCAATGTGCTCGTCTGTAAGACGGCGGATTTCGGCGTCCAGCTCGCGCAACAGGGACTTCACGGCGGTATTGACCGGGTTCGCATGCTGCTGGAGCGTTTCCACGAATGCTCCGGCTGCTTTCCAGAGTTCGCCCCGGGGCGTTTTCTGGCACAGGCGGATCAGCCGCTGGATCACCTTCTGCATGTAGTCGAAATGGGCGTCCAGGTCGGCCTCGCGAATTACGCCAGCGAGGGCGAACTGATACATCTGGCGCAACTTTCGGATATGTCCAAGTACCTTCGGATCCTGAAGTCGCTGGGACACATTGGCGGCAGCCGTTGCCCGTGAGGGCGACAGGTCTGGCTTGAACAGCGATGTATCGGACAGCAGGGACTCGCCCCGTGCGGCACGGAGATCGTTCAGCAATGGCAGTAGCACCATCGGGAAATCGTCTTTGCTACTGGCCAGGTGCTCCAGGTACTGGGGCAGTTGCAGGATGGCCTGCATCAGTACATCGACGGCATCGTCCACACTGGCGACGGTTTCGTTCAGGACTGCCTGGGTCAGTTTCTCCATTTCCTCGGTCAGCAGGGCCGCGCCGTAAAGCTCGACCATCTGCAGGGTGCCGTGGACCTGGTGGAGATAGTTCAGGCAGAAGCGCAGGCGCGCGGTGTCGTCACGATTCTCGACATACGCTTCCAGTGCGTGCTGACCCTGGGTCAACGTGTCCTGTATTTCGCCCCGAACCCAGTCCAGGGCGATGCTGTCATGGTGATTGCCCATAACCACTCCGGTTATTCTTCGTCAGTCTGGCGTTTGATCCACGCCAGCACATGTTCCGAGGGTACCCTCTGTAAGCCAGGGGGCTGCCAGTCGGTCAACTCTCCCTGGCCCAGGACCAGCAACCCCCCGGGCGCCAGCCGCTCTGCAAGCCTTTTCACGATTTCCCGCCGGCGCCAGCGCCGGAAATAAATCAGCAGGTTCTGGCAGAAGATAATGTTCATTCCATGCATCGGAGCGTGTTTCAGATCCAGCACGTTCAGCCTGGTGAAACACACCCGCTCCCGGATGCTTTTTATAATCTCGACGTTGTTCCGTTCCGCCGGCCGGAAATACCGGGCTTTCATGGCGTCATCCATTCCCATCAGCTTGCGGGCACTGAACAGGCCGGACTGGGCCTTGTCGATGGCCGGTTTACTGATGTCAGAGCCGGTAACGCCAAACAATGGTTGTAGCGACAACCCCTCCATACTCTCATTCAGCAGCATGGCCAGCGTGTAGGGTTCCTCGCCGGTGGAACATCCCACACTCCAGGCTTCCAGGGGGCGCCGTTTCAGCGTCTCCCGGGGCCGGGTAAGCACATAGTCAGACACCAGCCGGAAGGCATCCGGATCCCGGAAGAACCGGGTTTCCTGAACCGTCAGCCGATCCACCAGGGTGGACCATTCAACGACAGCGTCCGGGCCGGATACGATCTTCTCGTAATAGGCCTGATAACTACTGCAACCAATCTCCCGCATGCGGATCCCGAGGTTGGTCTCGAGAAACGATTTGCGCTCGGAAGACAGGGTAATGCCGGTACGATGCTCAAGCAGCGTCTGCCACTGGTTGAACTGCGCCTCGTCCATATCGGGAAGTCGGCGCAGTGACCAGATGCCTTCGGCGGGTGACAGATGGTTGCGTGTTTCAGCCATAAACTGTCAGCAGCCTCGCAGCGGTTGTCAGCTCACCACCGGTACGTCGCTGTCTTCCTCTTCTTCCTGATCGGCCGACTCTTCCTCGGGCAGTGTGAAGCCCGCAACAGAGGACCGCAGTTCAGACGCCATCTCTGCCAGGTTACCGATAGACTTCGCGGTCGCGTTGGTACCGGAGGACGTCTGCGAGGTGATTTCCTGGATGACGTTCATGGTGTTGGAAATGTGCGCCGCAGAGGACGACTGCTGACGGGCGGCGTTGGAAATGTTCTGGATCAATTCCGCCAGGGACATGGAAACGTTCTCGATTTCCTCGAGCGCAATACCCGCGTCCTGTGCCAGACGTGCACCACGGACCACCTCGGCGGTGGTGTGTTCCATGGAGATAACGGCTTCGTTGGTGTCTGACTGGATCGTCTTAACCAGTGCCTCAATCTGCTTGGTTGCTGCAGAGGAGCGTTCCGCCAGTCGCTGAACTTCGTCCGCAACCACCGCGAAGCCCCGGCCTGCGTCACCGGCCATGGAGGCCTGGATCGCGGCGTTCAGGGACAGGATGTTGGTTTGGTCGGCGATGTCGTTGATCAGGGATACGATGTCACCGATTTCCTGGGAAGATTCACCCAGACGCTTGATCCGTTTGGAAGTTTCCTGGATCTGCTCACGGATGTTGTCCATGCCGCGGATGGTGTTCTGTACCACTTCCGCGCCTTTCTTCGCGATCGCAACCGACCGCTCCGCAACCGCGGAGGATTCAGCAGCGTTCGAGGAGACCTGGTCGATGGACACCGCCATCTCGTTCACCGCGGCGGAGGCGCCGGCAATTTCCTGGGCCTGGTGCTCGGAAGCGTCCGCCAGGTGCATCGCTGTGGCCTGAGTTTCCTGGGCGGCTGATGCTACCCGTACCGCAGTGCCACGAATCGCCTGTACCAGTCCGCGCATCTGGTCGATCGCGTAGTTGATGGAGTCGGCGATGGCGCCGGTAAAGTCCTCGGTAACCGTGGCTTCCGTGGTCAAGTCACCGTCCGCCAGGTCAGCCAGTTCGTCCAGCAGTCGCAGGATCGCGTTCTGGTTCTGCTCGTTCTGCTCCTGGGTCGTTGCCAGACGCTCCTGGGCTTCCCGGTAGAGCACCACACCGATCATCACAACGATACCGACCATCGCGGCCAGAATGATGAACGCCAGCGTGGGGCTGACGAAACGGGATCCGGCCTGGCCGGTGAATTTCTCGGACAGAACCGACAGTTCGTCCAGCAGAACCTGTGAGTTCTGGAAGATGTCGCTGGCCGCAGTACGCACCTTGAAGAGGTCGGGAGAGGCTTCAAGGATGGCGTCGACGTTCTGGGAAACGAATTCAAACAGTTCACCAACGGCTTCCAGGCCGTAGATGGCATCTTCATCGTTTACCTGGGAGATGCCCATGGCCGGGTTGCCATTGACCTGGCCATCAAGAACCCGGCCAAACAGGCTGGCGTCGCGGCCAAAACGGTCGGCGGCGATAACCGCGTCTTCGTCACCGGAAAGTACGTTGTTCACCGAGCGCACAATCCGCTCCGCAAGCAGGGACTGGCGCTGTGCCAGTGCGATCTGTTCGGCGGGCGCGTTGTTATCCAGCAGGATCTGAACGATGTCGTCGTATTCCACCTGCAACTGCGGAATGGTTTCGTTCAGGGTCCGTGCCACTTCGTGGAGGCCGAGGACCGCGTCCTGGGTGGACAGGATGCTGTCGGCGTTGTCACGAACCGATTCCCAGGTTGACTGTACGTTGCTGTTCTGAGCAACCTCGCTTGGGGGCAGGCCGGTTTCCGGATTACCGTCAACTACATAGCCCCACAGCCGTTCGAACTCGTCACGGGAACGTCGCAGTGCGTCGAACGCTGACGCGGTGCCACCGGCGGCTTCCGTCGCGTTTTTCGCGATTTCCTGAGACAGCACCCTCAGTTCGGCTGAGTGAGCGATGTATTCCTGATCGTTCTGGCTGTCCCGATTGATAATGAACAGCACCGCAACGAGCAGGACGGTCAATGCGATCAGCGCGGCAATCAGGCCGGCAACCAGTTTGTTGCCTCCCTGTCCCATACTGAGTCTTCCGGCTCTATTTTTCATTTTCTGGCTCCCGGCCTCTTCGTAATAGTGGCAAGTTTGTTTCTGCGGGCGTTGGGCAGGCGGGAAGATGTTCCTGCCAATGTCACCACCCTTACCATTGCGCTACATCCAGGAAGCGTTCGTCCCCGAGAAGCTCGGCGGCGGAAAACACTTTCCAGACTTCCTCGTTACGCTCGTAGCCGCCATTCACAAACGGCTGAACGCTTGCAGGCACATCCTGTGGCGATGCCACGAAGCTGTCCACTGCGAAATACTGCATACCTGAGACGCTGTCGACCACCAGGCCACTGAATACGTCGCCCTGTTCGACAACCAGAACCCTGCGTTCGCGGGTGCTGCGTGAAGAACGGGGAACTTCAAAAAAGCCGGCAAGGTCGACCAGTGGCAGGAGGCGGCCACGTACGTTGGCGGCGCCCATCATAAACGGATGAACCCCCGGTATATGGGTATAGCGGGGGACATGGAGAATTTCAGTGACTTCACCCATGGGTGCTACGTAACGCTCACCCGCCAGAACAAAGCCGATTCCGTTCCAGAGTTCAACGGCTTCCTGTTGTTCCGGCAGACCGGCAGCCATGGCACGGCTGCGTCGGGCGATATCCGTCAGAACGGCAAAAGGGGCGGCCTGGGCGGACATGCTTACTCCACGGTTGGGGATCAGGCAATCAGGCTATTGATTGTTTTGATCAGGTCGTCTTCAACGACAGGTTTGACGAGGTAACCCTTTGCACCCTGGCGTGTTCCCCATACGCGGTCCGTTTCCTGATCCTTGGTGGTGACAATCACCACGGGAATGGAAGCGGTTTCCGGGGCGCGGGTCAGTTGACGAGTTGCCTGGAAGCCGTTCAGGCCGGGCATAACCACGTCCATCAGGACCAGATCTGGTGTTTCAGCGCGTGCCTTGGCAACGCCGTCGGCGCCGTTGTCAGCGGTCAGCACTTCGTGCTTGTGCTTTTCCAGAATGGTCGAGATCTTTTTAACCTCGGTCGGGGAATCATCAACAATCAGAATGCGGGCCATGGTGTCCTCAATAGTTCTTTGCTTCAGCAGTTTTACTGTTCCGCCTGGGGAACATACTGGCGAATGGTGTTTAGAAGCTCGTCCTTGCTGAACGGTTTGGTCAGGTACTGGTCTGATCCGACAATACGGCCTTTGGCCTTGTCGAACAGTCCGTCTTTGCTGGAGAGCATGATGACCGGCGTCTTTTTGAAAGAGGAGTTGTTCTTGATCAGTGCGCAGGTCTGGTAGCCGTCCAACCGGGGCATCATGATATCGACAAAAATGATATTGGGCTGGGAATCGGCAATTTTCGCCAGAGCGTCAAAGCCATCCGTTGCGGTAATGACTTCGCAACCGACTTTCTTAAGAAGGGTTTCGGCGGTGCGACGAATGGTCTTGCTGTCGTCGATCACCATAATCTTCAGATTCTCGAAGTTGTCATCCATTGTCCAACTGCCTTGCGCTCAGCGACTGTCGTTATTTTCAACCGGGGTTTTTAACACAAACATTAACGATGTTCTATAAATCCCGCTCATTTATAGAGTATTGGCGGCCGGATAAAAAGTATAACTTTGTGACCAAATGTACTTCTGCCCGGGAAGTCACGTAATTGATACGGGATTTCTCCGGATGCATTCGCGGCTCGGGTACAATACCATCTGTGTCCACAGCATAGCACTTATTCCCAGGATCGCTCTGCAGACCGGTTCGTGTTTTCAACCTTTTACCTGGCGAGGCAATATGACAGTCCGACTTGGCATCGTGATGGACCCCATCGAAAAGATCCATTTCAAGAAAGACAGCTCTCTGGCCATGTTGCTGGCGGCGCAGAAGCGGGGCTGGGAAATCGAGTACATGGAGCTACCGGACCTGTACCTCAAAGGCGGGCAGGCGAGGGCGCGAACCCGTGACCTGACCGTACACCTGGACCCACAGGACTGGTTCGGTTTCGGTGGCACCCAGGACAGGGCCCTCGGTGATCTTGATGTCATCCTGATGCGGCAGGACCCACCGGTGGACCGGGAGTTCCTGATGGCCACGTTCATTCTGGAAATTGCCGAGCAGCAGGGCGCCCTGGTGGTCAATCCGGCTTCCACGCTGCGGGATTGTAACGAAAAGCTGTTTGCCGCCCAGTTTGAAGACTGCACGCCGCCGTTGCTCGTTACCCGTTCGGCCGAGCGACTGAAGGAATTCTACGCCGAGCATGGTGATGTCATCATGAAACCGGTGGACGGTATGGGCGGGCGCTCCATCTTCCGGGTCAAGGAAAACGACGACAACCTTGGGGTGATTATTGAAACCCTGACCAACTATGGCGCCCACCAGGCCATGGCGCAGAAATACATACCCGAGATCAAGCAGGGCGATAAACGCATCCTGCTGATCGACGGCGAGCCGATTCCCTACGCGCTTGCGCGTATCCCCTCGCAGGGTGAAAATCGTGGAAACCTGGCCGCTGGAGGTCGAGGGGAGGGTCGTGAACTCACGGTACGCGATCGGGAGATCTGTGACCGTGTGGCGCCAGTGCTCAAGGAAAAAGGGCTCATTTTTGTCGGCATCGACGTCATCGGTGACTACCTCACTGAAATCAATGTCACCAGTCCCACCTGTATCCGGGAACTGGATGCCGCCTACGACATCGATATTTCCAGCCAGTTGCTGGATGCCATCGAGCGCCGTCTGAAATAATGACCTCCAGCCAGGTCTAACCGAGGGTAAATAGCAGGAATGGCAGTACAGGTCAGCGATTTTGATCGGTTTTCGTTCACGCTCTTCATGGCGCTGGCGCTCCACGCCATCGTGGTGCTGGGTATTACCTTTGCGCCCGAGTCTCCGCGCTCCTCGGCCCAGACCATGGAAATCACACTTTCCCAGTTTGACGACGAAACCGATCCAGAGGAAGCTGATTTCCTGGCCCAGACTAGCCAGAAAGGCAGTGGTACGGAGGATGAGCCGGTGGAAATGACCACGCCGCAGCCTTCCGACGTCAGCCAGCCGGAGGTCGCTGAGGTTCAGCCGGAACCTCCGTCTCGTGTTGAGCCCAGGCAAGAACAGGAACAGCCGGTGGTGCAGACACAGGCTCAGAGTGAACGCCAGGTATCAGAGCCCTCTGCAGCGGAACCAACATCGGAAGAGCCGCTACCGGTGAAGGAGAAGAAAAGCCTGATGGAGCGCAGCCTGGAAATTGCCAGTCTGGAGGCGCGGTTTGATCAGCAGCGCAGGGCCTACGCCAAGAAACCCCGGGTCATGCGGGTAACCGCGGCCTCGACGTTGAAATCAACCAACGCCTGGTACGTTCAGAACTGGGTCAGCAAGGTAACCCGTGTCGGCAATATCAACTATCCTACCGAAGCCAGACGAGCCGGAATCTATGGCACTCTGCGGATGCTGGTTTCCATGAAGAAGGATGGCACAATAAAGGAACTGGCTATACTCGAATCATCCGGCAGTAGCGTGCTTGATGATGCGGCAATACGCATCGTGAGAATGGCCGCACCTTTCGCGCCTTTCCCGGATGAGATGCGCGAGAATGTAGACGAACTGGAAATTATCCGCACCTGGGTATTCGAACGGCGGGGGCTGACATCGGGATGACAGCATCAAAACACTCTCCACACAGTCTGCGGCACCAGTTTCTGGTGGCGTCTCCCTATTTGCAGGACCCACGTTTCCACGGTGCAGTGATCTATCTGTGCGAGCATTCGGATGAAGGCGCCCTGGGGCTGACGGTGAACCACCCTCTGGACATCCACCTGGGGGAAATTCTGGAACAGCTGGACATGGAGGGTGGCGAGCTCGACGTGCCGGTATACGGAGGTGGCCCGGTTCAGCCCGAGCGCGGGTTTGTGCTGCATTCCCCGGCCGCGGGCTGGCAGAACACTGCGCAGGTGGCTGACGATGTCTTGCTGACCACCTCCCGTGACGTGCTGTCTGACATTGGTGCAGGCAGGGGGCCGCAGAATTACCTGGTGTGTCTGGGCTATGCCGGCTGGAGTGAGGGACAGCTGGAAGAAGAGCTCTCCAGCAACGCCTGGCTGACCTGTCCCGCCACCGCCGATATCCTGTTCAGGACACCCTGGGAGGACCGGTATCAGGCCGTGCTCAAGCTTATTGGCATTGACCTCAACCAGCTCAGTGAGTTTGTGGGCCATGCCTGAGGCTGGCAACCGGCGGGTAATGGCATTTGATTTCGGTACCCGCCGGATCGGTGTGGCCAGTGGTCAGGAAATTCTGGGCACTGGCAAGCCTCTGACCATGCTGCCGGCCCGTGATGGGGTTCCCGACTGGGAACAGATTGGTCGGCTGTTGAAAGAATGGCAGCCAGACCGGGTGCTGGTCGGCCTGCCCCTGAACATGGATGACACTGAAAATGACATGTGTGCACGGGCGCGGAAATTTGGCAAACGCCTGCACGGTCGCTTTCACGTCGAGGTTGAGATGGTGGACGAACGTCTCACCAGCTTTGAGGCCAAGGGCGATGTAATGGCGTCCGGTGGCAGCCGTGATTTCGGTCGCGATGGCGTCGATGACCGTGCCGCCGTTCTGATTCTGGAAACCTGGTTTCACCAGCAGGAGTCTCGTTCGTCCTGACCGGGCCCGGGCTGCTGACTATGGGGATTTAAATGACTGCATTGCTTGAAATCGACCGGCTGCTGGATGACCTGGAAGCTGGCCTGCGCAAGAAGCTGGAAGAGCGGGGCGTAACCTCCCCGGCGCTGATTGGCATTCGCACCGGTGGTGTCTGGCTGGCAGATGTCATGAGTAAACGCCTGGGTCTCCAGGAACCCTGGGGGGAACTGGATATTTCCTTCTACCGTGACGACTTCAGCCGCATAGGGCTGAACCCGAAAGTGAAGCCCTCCAGCCTGCCGTTCAGCACCGAAGACCGAGACATTATCCTGATCGATGACGTGATCATGAGCGGCCGTACCATTCGCGCGGCCATGAATGAAATCTTCGATTATGGCCGGCCGGCGAGTATCATCCTCGCCACGTTGGTGGATCTGGGCGCTCGGGAGCTGCCCGTTCAGCCAGATGTAACCGGACGGGTGCTTGCTCTGCAGTCGCATCAGCGTGTCAAACTGCGCGGGCCGGACCCACTGCACATAGAACTCCAGGAAACAGGCCACTAATCAGCGAACGCATAACATCAACAGGCGACCCATGACGGCAACCGATCCCTCACAAACCTCCCTGCAGCTGACCGCGGACGGCCAGTTACGCCATTTCCTGACCCTCGACGGTCTGAACCGCGCGCTGCTGACGGAAATCCTGGATACCGCGGATTCGTTTATCGAAGTGGGGGAGCGCAGCATCAAGAAAGTGCCACTGCTGCGGGGTCGCACCGTGGTCAACCTGTTCTTCGAATCCAGTACCCGCACCCGCAGCACCTTCGAACTGGCCGCCAAACGGCTGTCCGCCGACGTGCTCAATCTGGACATCAACACGTCCGCAACGTCCAAGGGCGAATCCTTGTCGGACACGCTGCTGAACCTGGAAGCCATGGCCAGCGATATGTTCGTGGTGCGCCATTCCCAGAGTGGTGCCCCCCATTTTATCGCCGAGAGTGTTACCCCTGGAGTTGCCATTATTAATGCCGGCGACGGTCGCCATGCACACCCAACCCAGGCCATGCTGGACATGCTCACCATTCGCCAGCACAAGGGCGGATTTGAGGGCCTGAAAGTGGCGATTGTCGGTGATGTGCTGCACTCGAGGGTGGCCCGTTCCCAGATTCGTGCCCTGAATGAACTGGGCGCCGCTGAAGTGCGCGTTATTGCGCCCGCCACCCTGCTGCCAAGGGACGTTGAGAGCCTGGGGTGCACCGTGGAATATGACATGACACGGGGTATGAAAGATCTGGACGTGGTGATCATGCTGCGCCTTCAGAAAGAACGCATGGAGGGTGCACTGCTGCCCAGCGAACGCGAGTTTTACCGGCTCTACGGCCTGAATCAGGAGAAGTTGGCGCTGGCCCATCCTGAATGCATCGTCATGCACCCGGGGCCGATTAACCGGGGCGTGGAAATCGAGTCCGCAGTCGCCGACGGGCCACAATCCGTGATCCTCAACCAGGTCACCAACGGTATCGCCATTCGTATGGCGGTGATGTCCATGGCCATGGGAGGTCAGATGGCCGAGCGCAGTCGCAAACTGGCGGGGAGGGCCCAGGGATGAGCAGCCTTAAGATTATCGGTGGCCGCCTGGCCGACACCAACGCTGAAACCACGGTTCTGGTCCGCGACGGGCGTATCGCGGCCCTCGGTGAAGCGGCCGGGAAGGAGCCCGCCGACCACGACTTCGACGCCACTGGCTGCCTCCTGACACCCGGATTTGTGGATCTGTGCTGCAACCTGCGTGAGCCGGGCAACGGCCAGAAAGGCAATATCGCCTCGGAAAGCCTCGCCGCCGCTCATGGCGGCTTCACAACCCTGTGTGCCTCGCCGGACACCTCGCCGGTCAATGACTCCGGCGCGGTGACCAACCTGATCCTGGACGTGGCCGCGAAGCGCTCTTCGGTGCGGGTATTGCCGGTTGGCGCAATAACCCGTGGCCTGGAAGGTGAACTGCTCAGCGACATGGCGGGCCTGGCCGGTGCTGGCTGTATCGCACTGGGCAATGGAGCCCGCCCGGTGAAAAATGCCAGAGTGTTGCGCCGTTGTATGGCCTATGCCCGGACATTCGGCCTGACAGTGATGTTCAGCCCCGAGAACCAGGCGCTGGCAGCGGACGGCTACGCCCACGACGGCCTGGTGGCTTCGCGGTTGGGCCTGCTGGGTATCCCGGAGGTGGCGGAAACCGCCGCGATCATGGAAATGCTGTTGCTGGCGGAGGAAACCGGGGTTCGACTGCACCTTGGCCAGCTTTCCTGTGCCCGCAGTGTGGAAATGCTGGCCGATGCCCGCAAGCGTGGCATTGCAGTAACTGCCGATGTGGCCATGCACCAGTTGATGTTCACCGAGGATGCCCTGTCAGGATTCGACAGCCGCTATCACGTGCGACCGCCACTGCGCTCTGAAAAAGACCGCCAGGCGTTGCTGGGCGGTGTGCGGGATGGCGTGATCGACGCCATCACCAGCCAGCACCAGCCCCACGATTCCGCTTCCAAACAGGCGCCTCTGGCGGCGACGGAACCGGGGCTGTCCACCATCGAAAGCACGCTGTCCATGGGGTTGTTGCTGGTCGAACGTGGCGAGCTGGACATGGCTAGCCTGATCCGCGCGCTGACTGGCGGCCCGGCTGGGGTGATTGGCCGTTCTGCCGAGCTCCGGCAGGGTGCGGTTGCAGACCTGTGTGTGTTTGACCCCGATGCCACCTGGGTTCCCAACGACAGCAGCCTCAGCTCTGTTGGGCGTCATGTGCCGCTGCCAGGAAAGGCCCTCCCGGGCGTTGTTCGCCTGACCCTGTGCGATGGGCGGCAGGCGTGGCCTCAATCTGACCTGTAGCTCCCGCCTTCATATCGCTTCATATTGGCAAAGTGTGGCAGAGGTTGCGTAACCTCTGTCGAGCCCGTCACAGTTCCTTACCTTTTTGCCCCAGAGCCCTTGAAGACAGGCACCTGTGCCAACGTATTCTTACCATCGCCGGCATAGTCTCGGCGAAGGAATGCGGTGACCTGTGCACATGTGGATGTGCCGTCGCCCAACAATAATAATTCAGGAGTCATCCCCGTGAAATCAGTCAACCTCCCGCGAAAGGCCACTGCGGTGGCAGCCCTGTGTGCCACTCTTGCGTTGTCGCCGTTCGTCCAGGCGGAATCAGACATCATGGAGCGAAGCTTCTGTGTGTTTGATCCGGTCGGTGCCAACGGTCCCCTGTTTGCCATTACCAAAACCTTCCAGCCGGTAGCCCTTAAGGAAGGTATCAAGCTGGACCTGCGTGCTTATACCGACGAGAAAGTCGCGGCCGAGGACTTCAAGGCCGGGCAATGCGATGCGGTTTTGCTCACCGGTACCCGTGCCCGCGAATTCAACAAGTTTACCGGCACCCTGGAAGCCATGGGCGCTGTGCCCGGTGAAGAGGAAATGCGGCTGCTGTACAACACCCTCAGCCAGGAAAAGGCACGCCCTTTCCTGATTGACGGTGACTACGAAGTGGCTGGCGTATTCCCCGGTGGCGCGGTGTATCTCCACACCCGGGATCGGGCCATTGATTCCGTGGAAAAACTGCAGGGCAAGCGCATTGCCACGCTGGATTTCGATACCGCGTCCGTGCGCATGGTGCGCCACGTGGGGGCGTCTGTAGTGGGCTCCAACTCCGCCAATTTTGCTGGCAAATTCAACAACGGCAGTGTTGACCTGGCCTACGCTCCGGCGGTTGCTTATTCACCCCTGGAACTCTACAAGGGCGTGAACCCGAACGGTGGCGTATTCAAGTACGCCCTGGCCTATATGAACTTCCAGGTGATCATCCACCGCGACCGCTTCCCGGACGACGCCGGCCAGATGGTGCGTGACCAGGCCATCAAGCGTATTGACGAGGCCTATGAAATCATTGCCGAAGCCGAAGCCGGTATCCCCGACGACATCTGGATGCATCCGCCACAGGAAGACGTTGCCGAATACGACAAGATGCTGCGCAAGGTGCGGTTGTCGTTGCTGGAGGATGGTGTCTACGACGAGCGTGCGATCAGTCTGATGAAGGCGATTCGCTGCCGGGTGGACGGTGCCCGTTCCGAGTGCGCCTCCTGAGCCGACAATGAAAGGGGCCCGGGCGGGCCCCGGTTATCGCTTTAACGGATGGAGTCTTTCAGTGCCTTACCTGCCTTGAAGCCGACAGTTTTGCTGGCGGGTATCTTGATGGTTGCACCCGTTTGAGGGTTACGGCCATCCCGAGCCTCACGGCTGCGGATATTGAAGGTTCCGAAGCCAATCAGAGTGGTGTCTTCGCCACGGGCCGCGGCGGCGGAGATCTGGTCAGTAAAAGCGGTAATGACTTCGCTGGCTTTGTCCCGGGACAGTCCGGTTTTATCCGCAACGGCGGCGGCAAGTTCAGGTTTGCGCATCAGGTACTCCTTTTTGTCGTTTTTGGTCACTGGCCGACGGATGCGACGCCGTCGGCTGATCAAAGCTATAGCGGTTTGCGGGCCAATGTGCAAACCGGCAATTGAAATGCATTTGAAGCGCCGTTTCCATTTGCGGGATGTGTCTCATAAAAACAGGGAGTTGTCGGCGATAATGCCGATTCGGTTACAAACCGTAACAGATTGTGAGTGCGGCCCTGGCCTGGTGACACTCCGGTTCTGAACCAACGCTCCGAACAACAAAAACGCAGAAGAGTAGAAGGTACAACGTTATGACGAGTATTCAGAAACCTGTCAGTCAGGCTCACCGGGGCAATACACGTTTCCGTGGTGCAATGGCCGCTGTGCTTGCCAGTGTGGTTTTGAGTGGTTGTGGTGTCGTCAACAACATGATCTATAAAACCACCGGCGACGTGATGCAGGGCTTTTCCCGAAATCACACCGTGCCCTATCTACTGGAAAGTGACGACCTCGCCATGGGGTGCGCCATGAGTGAGGCCACCGCGCCCCTGCTGATGTCCTTCGGCCGGGTTACCAGTGAGCCTGACCAACTGGCGGTGATGCTGTACCTCTCGGCTGGCGGGTGTGCAGAGGAGCAGGCACGGGAACACGAACTGGATGGTCTGGCCGCCCTGCGTGCGATGGACGCGGAAGAGGCGGAAGACGCCATGATTCGCCAGAAGCGCGCACTTTCCCTGGCCGCCAAACGCTATCACCGGGGCTGGAAGCACCACAATGCCTTCTATGGCAAACCCGATGCGGGTGAGTGCCCTGATTTCGATGACGACCTGGGCGAGTTCATCTACATGGCGGGCTTGTTGTCGGGCTTGCAGGCCCTGAACGCTGAAATTCAGTCCACCTCGTCCATTGGCGTTCCCAAGAACATTGGCTCCACGGTTGCCCGTGCTACCAGTTGCCTGGAAAACGACAAGTGGTGGGGCGCTCCCATGGCACTGCGTGCGACGGTCTGGGCAATGATTCCTGGCGCACTGCCAGAGGGCGAGGATCCTTTTGAGCGGCTGGAAATTGCCGACGCGCAGGGCGAGGAAGCCGGTGTCAGGATCAGCCACGTGTTCCACGCCATCGCGGCCCAGAACAAAGGGGACGAAGAACGCCTTCGCGATGTGATCCGTAGCCACGCTCAGGCCATCGAGGAAACACCAGCGAACGAGGAGTGGGTCTTTGTCGATGCGATGGCCACGGACATGATTGTGGCGATCTCCGATCGGCTGTGGATGGAAAATACCGGGCACCGGACGCCCATGGGGCAACTGGGTACCTTCTGGGACGACGAGAAGGAAGCGGTCGAAACCATGGATCTGGACGATCTGCTGTAAATCAATGTTCCCAGAGTGAGCTGTTATGTCCCAGGGTGGTTTTCGACGTAATGGGTTGGAGTGGTTGTCCTCTCTGCCGGCCTGTCTGCTTTTGCTGTCGGTGGTGCTGTTCTCCACCAGTAGCGACATCCACAATCAGATGCTGCGTGGCGGCGAGCAATTGTGGAGCGGCTACTACAAGCTGAGAGTCGACCCGGTACAACCCACCTGTGACCCGAACGTGGACATCGACGCCGCCGTTCAGGAAGAGTTGGCGAAAGAGGACTCCGACAATCCCATGGCGGCCCTGCTGGGAGAGTCGGAAAAGGACCCGGATGAAGTTCGCCTGGCCATTGAGCGTTCGGTGGCGGACTGCCGCCAGAGCTACCAGAGTTACGAGAACCTCAAGGACAAGCTTACCCCCGGCGTAAAAGCCTACCGGGCAGTGGAGCTGTTTGTGGCCGACCTGATTGCCTTCGGCCTGGAGTCCCAGCGCTACATACTGGTGATCCTGGTAATGCTGTGCGCGGTGACCGCCACCCTGACTCGCCACCACATTGCCATGCGGGCCATGGAAACCCGCCTGGACTACATGGTTTCCCACACGCTGCAGACCGTCGCCAATGCCATGCTCCTGGGGTCCAGCGTGATCTTCCGCCAGTCCAGTTTTGGCGCTGACACCACCATGTCGTCCGATGAACTGTTGCTCCATAACCTGTGGATTACCGGTTTCGCGGCGTTGACGCTCACCAGCCTGTATCGGCTTGTCAGGGTGCCGGATGACCTGAGGGAAGGCGGCGATCTGAACAAGGCCTTCCTGGCTGTGCCTCTCTATACGGTCATGTGCCTTATCTCGGGGACTTACTTTGCGCTGATTGGTCACGCCTCCGGTATCGGTATCTATCTGGGCAAAATGATGGAGCTCTCCGACATGTTCCTGAACGTCGGGCTTTACGTGTGGGTAGGCATGATGCTGAAGCAGACGCGCCTGGCCACCCTGGTGTTCAATGTCTTCCGGCCCTGGCGCATGCCACCTGAAATGCTTGCTGTTGTAGCGGTGCTGGTGGCTGCGGTGCCCACTGCCTACACTGGCGCGTCCGGGATCTTTGTCATTGCGGCCGGCGCGGTTATTTACAGCGAACTACGCGCTGCCGGCGCCCGCCGTCATCTGGCCCTGGCGGCAACCGCCATGTCCGGGTCCATGGGTGTGGTCCTGAGGCCCTGCCTGCTGGTGGTGGTCATTGCCTACCTGAACCGGGAAGTCACCACCGACGAGTTGTTTGGTTGGGGTATATGGGTGTTCGTGCTCACCGCGACCATGTTCACGGTGGTGGCCCTCACGGTGAACCGTCAGAGCAAGTTCAATCTGGCTCCGGCCTCCACGGCCTTTCCACCCATGATGTCAGCGTTGAAGCATCTGATCCCTTATGCGCTGGTCATCGCTGCGGTGGTGCTGCTGTACCGTTTTGCACTGGATGTGCAGATGGATGAATTCTCTGCCCCTCGGCTGTTACCGGTGATCATGCTGGCCATCCTGCTGTACGAACATGTCAGCCTGAAAAACCGCAAAGGGCGGGCCAGTGGTGAGATCAATCACCAGGGCCTGGAACGCAGCTTGCGCTCGGCCACCAACGACACCACGGCGGAAATCGGCGCGCTGTTGCTGCTGCTGGGTTTGTCGGTCAGTATCGGCGGGGTGATCGAACGCTCCCATATTATGGGAACCTTCCCCCAGGCATTCGACAGTGCCTGGTCTGCCATGCTGCTGATGGTGCTGATCCTGGTGGTGTTGGGCATGATCATGGACGCCTTCGGCGCCGTTATCCTGGTGACCGCCACCGTGGCCACCATCGCCTACAGCAGTGGCATACACCCGATTCACTTCTGGATGGTGACCCTGGTCGCCTTCGAGCTGGGTTACCTGAGCCCGCCGGTGGCGCTGAACCACCTGTTGACGAGGCAGGTTGTCGGGGAAGCGGAAGTGCTGGCAGCACAGCAGGAAGAGGGCACCTTCTACCAGCGCCACGAGCGTATCATCATGCCACTGATTGCCATGGGCATTTCACTGGTACTGGTAGCGTTTGTGCCGCTGCTGTTCTACGCCTGAGTTTCAGGGGTCAAACTGGCTCTGCGGTCCGGTGTTCGCCACGCAGAAGCGTAACGTCGGCCCTGGGCGGTGCACCGAACAGGCGGCTGTACTCGCGGCTGAAATGCGAAGGGCTTTCGTAACCCACCCGATAGCTGGCGGTGGCAGCCTCAAGCCCCTCGGTCAGCATCAGGCGCCGGGCCTCATGCAGGCGCAGCTTCTTCTGGAACTGCAGCGGCGACATCCGGGTCACCTGCTTGAAGCTGTGGTACAGGGTGGACTCGCTCATATTGGCCGCTTCCGCCAGTTCACTGATTCGTAGCGGTTCGGCGTAATGATCCTTCAACGTCGAGATAACCGTGGAAATGCGGTGTGCCTGGGAATCAGCGGCCGCAAACTTACGCATCCGTGACCCCATCTCGCCAATCAGTGCGCGATAAATGATTTCCCGCCGAGCCAGGGGCGCCAGAATAGGAATGTCACCGGGCGAATCCAGCAGGCTGAGCAGCCGGTAGAGCGCACTCTGCATCCGCTCATCCATCGACGACATACACAGGCCGCATTGCACTTCCGGGCAGGATTCGGTCGGGTGCAGCGGGGGTGCCTTGTCACCCAGTTCGAGCACCAGCTCCGCCACTTCCTGAGGGTCTACCTTGAGCATTACCGCCAGATAGGGGTGTTCCTCCGAGGCATCAACAATTCGCCCCAGTACAGGCAGGTGGACTGAACTGGCCAGATAGGACAGGGGCTGGTAGGTGATCTCGCGGTCACCCAATTGGATGGTCTTGGTGCCCTGAATCACGAAACACAATGAAGGTTCATAGACACTGGAGCCGCAGCTGGACGGTTCGTTGCAGCGTATCAATTCCAAGCCATCAATGGCTGAACCCTGAATGCCCTGGTGTGTCGTCCATTGACTGGCGACACGGGCGAGCTGTTGCTGCAGATTGAGCGTGAGATTTCCGGAAATCTCAGGAACGTTGGCAGTCATCGGTGGGTCTCCCTTTGGCGGCAGTATAATCCTTCATAACCTGAACTGTACGGGTTCTCAGGCAATTTCTGCAGGATCAGGCAATGACCACGCAGAAATTGGCAACCCGGCCTCTCCGGCATAAACCATGCCGGCAGAATCGGGCAAGCTTCCCGCAGTAACCCGATACCGCTTTATGCCTTCCACTGGATATTGTTGTGCTCCCGTTGGGTAAACATTACCCGATCCGATTAACCGGCGCTATGTCACCCATAGCCAGCATCTCGATTCAAGGTTATTGACCTCAAGTTAACTTGAGGAAATAAGCTTCGTGTCGAATTCGTTGTACCCCAAGCGACTTAACAAGCGATCCAACCGATTACTTGGCAAAAACGGGAACGCCCACAAGGTGAACCCGATAGCGGAGCGAGAAACCATGGAAAGTCTGACTGCAAAACCGTTCAGAGGGGCTGGCCGTTTACTGGGCCTGGCTGTAGCGATCACTGTTTTATTGACCGGCTGCGAGGCGCAAAGCGATGAAGCTGCAAGCATGCCGCCTCCGCCGGAGGTGGATGTGGCGGAAGTGGTCGTGGAACCGGTCACTCTCTGGGAATCATTCACAGGCCGTGTGGCATCGCCGGAAACGGTGGACTTGCGGCCTCGCGTCAGTGGCTACATCGACAAGGTGGCCTTTGAAGAAGGCGAACTGGTGCAGGCCGGCGAGCTGTTGTTCCAGATAGATCCACGTCCGTACGAAGCCCAAAAGCAGGCGGCGAGTGCCGAACTGGCGCTGGCCAACAGCCAGCTTGATCTGGCCAGAAGTGAAGCCGGCCGGGCCAAGACGCTGCTGGAAAGCCGGGCAATATCCCGTGAGGAATACGATCAACGCAATACCGCGTTGATGAGCGCCCGGGCCCGTGTACAGGCTGCCCAGGCCGCGCTGGATACCGCCGAGCTGAACCTGCAGTACACCCGTGTAACTGCACCTGTCAGTGGCCGGACTGGCAGGGCCCTGGTGACCCAGGGCAACCTGGCGAACGCCGACCAGAGCCTGCTCACCACGGTAGTTTCGGTAGACCCGGTGCACGTGTATTTCGAGGCCGATGAGCAATCGGCGTTCAGTAGCCAGCAGCTGCTTGCCAATGGTCAGCCCAGGGATGTGCGCATTTCACTGGGTGGCGAGGATGGCCGTCAGTACCAGGGCGAGCTGGATTTCGTCGACAATCACCTGAATCCGGGGACCGGCACCCTGCAGTACCGTGCCGTGCTCAACAACCCGGACGGCCTGATTAAACCCGGCCAGTTTGCCCGTGTGGAAATGCCCGTGGCCGAGCTGGACCAGGCACTGCTGGTCAACCGCAAGGCGGTGCTGACCGATCAGGACCGTCGTTTCGTCTACGTGGTGGATGAACAGGATCGGGTTGCGCCCCGGCAGGTCACTACTGGCCGTCAGGTGGATGATCTCCAGGTGATCCGTGAAGGTCTCAACCATGGCGATCTTGTGATCATCAATGGTGTGCAGAAGGTGTTTGGCGCTGGTATGCAAGTCAAGCCGCAGCTGGTTGCCATGAAAGAATCCGACCAGGGAGAAGGCGCCGTTGCCGTCGCCCAGGAGCTGGCGCAATGAATATCTCCCGATTCTTTGTCGACCGGCCGATATTTGCGGCGGTGCTGTCCATCATCATCTTTGCCATCGGGTTGATTTCGATCCCGAACCTGCCGGTCAGCGAGTACCCGGAAGTGGTGCCTCCGTCGGTGGTCGTGCGCACCGTCTACCCCGGCGCCAACCCCCAGGAGATTGCCGAAACCGTGGCCACACCGCTGGAAGAAGCCATCAGTGGTGTCGAAGACATGATGTACTTCAAGTCCGTGGCGGGCTCGGATGGCGTTCTCCAGATGACCGTCACCTTCCGGCCAGGCACTGACGCCGAGGAGGCCACCGTACGGGTGCAAAACCGTGTCAGCCAGGCCCAGGCCCGGCTGCCGGAGGAGGTTCGGCGTCAGGGCGTGACCACCCAGAAGCAGTCGCCCACGTTCCTGATGGTGGTGCACCTGACATCACCGAGCGGCACCTACGATACGCTCTACCTGCGTAATTACGCGCGGTTGCATGTGCGCGACCGGCTGGCCCGGATCCAGGGTGTTGGCGACGCGCAGATATTCGGTGGCGGTGATTACGCCATGCGCGCCTGGCTGGACCCGGACCGTATTGCGGCCCGTGGCCTGACGGCGAGCGATGTCGTCCGCGCCATGCGTGAGCAGAACGTACAGGTGTCTGCCGGCCAGATTGGCGCGGAACCGGTGCCGGACAGCGACTTCCTGACACTGATCAACGCCCGTGGCCGACTTGAAACCGTGGAAGAGTTTGGTGACATCGTGCTCAAGCGCGGTGACAACGGCGAGATTCTGCGCCTGGAAGACGTGGCCCGGTTGGAAATGGGGGCCGGTGACTACACCCTGCGCTCGCAACTGGATGGCAAGGATGCGGTGGCCCTGGGTGTTTTCCAGGCGCCGGGCGCCAACGCCCTGGAGATCCGCGACGAAGTGATCGCCACCATGGATGAACTGTCTGCCCGCTTCCCGCAAGGGGTGGAGTATGAGGCGGTTTACGATACTACGATCTTCGTCAGCGACTCCATCAAGGCGGTCATTGCCACCCTTCTGGAGGCGGTGTTGCTGGTGGTACTGGTGGTCACGCTGTTCCTGCAGACCTGGCGGGCGTCGATTATCCCGTTGCTGGCGGTACCAGTGTCGGTCATCGGCACCTTCGGCGCGCTCTACCTGTTGGGCTACTCCATCAATACCCTGACGCTGTTCGGCCTGGTGCTCGCGATCGGTATCGTGGTGGACGACGCCATCGTGGTGGTGGAGAACGTCGAGCGTAACATCGAGGAAGGCCTGAAACCGCTGGCGGCGGCTCATCAGGCCATGAAGGAGGTCTCTGGCCCTATCATTGCGATCGGTCTGGTGCTGTGCGCCGTGTTCATTCCCATGGCGTTCCTCTCCGGGGTTACCGGCCAGTTCTACCGGCAGTTTGCGGTGACCATTGCCATTTCCACGGTAATTTCCACCATCAATTCGCTGACCCTGTCGCCGGCGCTGGCGGCGATGCTGCTGAAACCTCACAGCGCCCCCAAGGATCGGCTGCAGCGTGTGATCGACGCGTTGTTTGGTTGGCTGTTCCGGCCCTTTAACCGCTTCTTCAACGCCAGCGCCGAGAAGTATCAGGGTGGAGTGTCCAGTTCCCTGCGCCGGCGCGGTGCGGTGTTTGTGGTATACGCGCTGTTGCTGACAGGTACCGGGCTGATGTTCAAGGCGGTGCCGCCGGGCTTCATCCCCATCCAGGACAAGCTCTACCTGATGGCGGGCGTGAAACTGCCGGAAGGGGCCTCCCTGGAGCGTACCGATCAATTGCTCCAGAAAGTCACCGACATCGCCATGGAAACCGAAGGTGTGGCCAACGCCGTGGCATTTCCCGGCCTGAACGCGCTGCAGTTCACCAACACCTCCAACACCGGTGTGGTGTTCTTTCCCCTGAAACCGTTTGACGAGCGCAGCCTCAGTGCCGGGGAGATCAACGCCCAGATCAACCAGAGAATCAGTGGGCTGAAAGAAGGCTTTGCCTTCTCCTTCATGCCACCGCCGATTCTGGGCCTGGGCAATGGCTCCGGCTATCAGTTGTTCATCGAGGACCGTGGGAATCTCGGTTACGGGGCCCTGCAGAATGCGGTGAACCAGTTCCAGGGGGCCATCAGCCAGACACCGGGCATGGGGTATCCCATCACCAGTTACCAGGCCAATGTGCCGCAACTGGATGCGGAAGTGGACCGGCTCAAGGCCAAGGCCCAGGGCGTGCCCCTGACCGAACTGTTCGACACCCTGCAGACCTACCTGGGGTCCACCTATGTCAACGACTTCAACCGGTTTGGCCGTACCTGGCAGGTCATCGCCCAGGCAGACGCCCCCTACCGCGACAGCGTGGAGGACATTGCCCGCCTGCGCACCCGTAACGACCAGGGCGAGATGGTGCCGATCGGCTCGATGGTGAACATTCGCCAGAGCTTCGGACCGGACCCGGTATTGCGTTACAACGGCTACCCCGCAGCGGATATCGCCGGGGAGGCGGACCCAAGGGTGCTGTCATCGGCCCAGGCCATGGATACGCTGACAGCGCTGGCGGACCAGGTGCTGCCTGCCGGAATGGCGTTTGAATGGACCGACCTGAGCTATCAGCAGGCCACCCAGGGCAATGCCGCGCTGGTGGTGTTCCCGCTTGCCATCCTGCTGGTGTTCCTGGTGTTGGCAGCGCTTTATGAGAGCTGGACCCTGCCGTTGGCGGTGATCCTCATCGTGCCCATGTGCATGCTCTCGGCATTGATCGGCGTGTGGTTTAGCGAGGGGGACAACAATATCTTTGTCCAGGTGGGTCTGGTGGTGTTGATTGGCCTGGCCTGCAAGAACGCCATCCTGATCGTGGAATTTGCCCGCGAGCTGGAGCTTCAGGGGCGGAGCATTGTGGAGGCGGCGCTGGAAGCCTGCCGGTTGCGGCTGCGGCCCATCATCATGACCTCCATCACCTTTACCGCAGCGGTTGTGCCCCTGGTGCTGGCCACCGGCGCGGGTGCCGAGGTGCGCGAGGCTCTGGGCACGGCCGTATTTGCCGGCATGATCGGGGTCACCCTGTTCGGCCTGTTCCTGACTCCGGTGTTCTACGTGGCGCTGCGCAAGCTCTCTGGAAGCCACCCGCTGAAGAGCCATCATACATCCACACTGTCTTCCGATGACGGCGATAGCGAAGACGCATTGCCAGGAGGTAGCCATGCTTAAAGTCATCACCATGACGGGGGCTCTGGCCCTGTTAACAGGATGTGCCGTGGGCCCGGATTACCAGGCCCCGACGACGCCGGAACCGAATGCGTTTTCGGAAGGGCGAACCATGGTTGCCGGTGGAACCGACCAGCAGCGTTTCTGGCAGGGATTTGATGATCCTTTGCTGGCACGCCTGATTGATGATGCCCTGGCCGCCAACCTCAGCCTGGAAGGCGCCGTCGCTCGCTATGAGCGCGCGGCCGCCCTGCTGTATGGCGCCGAGCGGGATCAATGGCCCAGCGTCACGGCCAGCGCCTCTGGCGCCGAACAGTACCTTGCGGATATTGAGCAATCTCCTCCCGGTGCCGGGCCAGAGCGGGTGCAGCGTTACCAGGCTGGCGTTGCCGCCAGTTGGGAGCTGGATCTGTTCGGGCGCCTTCGCCGTGCGACGGAGGCCCAAAGGGCGGAACTGGAGGCAGCCGGTGCCGATCTCGGTGCCGTTCAGGTAGCCATCGCGGGCCAGTTGGCCAGCAGCTATTTTGAGCTGCGAGGCCTTCAGGAGCAGTATCAGGTTGCCCTGCAGAGTGTGGCTTTGCAGCAGCAGTCGCTCGACATCGTGGAAGCCCGGGTAAAGGCCGGGCGTGGTACCGAGTTTGATCAGGTCCGTGCCCGTGCCCAACTGGAACGGACCCGGGCCGAATTGCCCACCCTGCAGGCGGGGATACGAGGGGCCATGCACCGCATTTCCGTGCTGACGGGCCAGCCGCCGATGGCGCTTGTCGATACGCTGTCACCTCGTGGAGCGCTGCCGGAAACCCTGCCGACGATTCCCGTGGATAGCCCGGGGGAAGTTCTGCGCCGCCGCCCGGATATCGCCGCTGCTGAGCGACGCCTGGCGGCCTCCACCGCCCGCATAGGGGTGGCCACCGCTGACCTGTTCCCTCGCTTTACCCTGAGCGGGCTAATCGGTTCCGTTGCCGGCGACACCAGCGATCTGTTCACCGGTCCGGCGGAAACCCGACGCGTTGCCCTGGGCATTGACTGGACTTTCCTGGACCACGACCGGGTCAAATCCCGTATCGAGGCGGCAGGAGCCGATAGCCGTGCGGCATTGGCCAGCTACCAGCAAACGGTGCTGGAGGCCCTGGAAGAGGCAGAAACGCGGCTGGTGCGTTATCAGCGAGCGCAACAGCGGGAAGAGCGGCTGGAACAGGCGATGAATAACGCCGAGCACGCCGTGGAACTGGCCCGGGCTCGCTATGAAGAAGGGTTTATCGGCTATTTCGAGGTGCTGACGGCGGAACAGGAGTTCACCGCCACCCGGGATGCGGCCGTGCGCAGCCGCACAGCGGTCACCCTGGCGATGGTGGATGTCTACCGCTCGCTGGTAGGTGCGCCGGGGTATGTATCCCGGCAATCCTGATTACTTCATCTCGAAGCCCTTGCCACGCAGGAAATCCCGCATGTGGGGGCGCAACTTGGATGTAAACAGTGGTTTCAGCTGTTGCGACCAGTTGGTGTCCTTGGTGCCCCCGGTGCGGGCCTGGTAATAGGTGTTCATGGTGGTGTCGAATTCCGCCACCAGTTCCGGATCGCGTTCGCTCTGGTAATAATCCTCTTTGAGGATAGACGCCAGTGGCAGTCTCGGTTTCACCTCCGGAGCCTGGTCCGGATACCCCAGGCACATGCCGAACACCGGATATACATGCTCCGGCAGACGTAGTAACTCGCTGACTTCCGCTGGGTTGTTACGAATGCCCCCGATATAACACAGGCCCAGCCCCGCCGATTCCGCTGCGGTGGCAACGTTCTGGGCCACCAGGGCAGTATCGATGCTGGCCACCAGCAACTGCTCGGTCATCCCGCGGACCACCTCGGCACCTGCGCGTTCCGCGGCATCCGTGGCCCGTTTCATGTCTGCGCAGAACACCAGAAAATCCGAACTTTCCGCCACATAGCGTTGGCCGCCACTCAACTCCGCCAGGGCCTCTCGGTTCTTCGAATCGACCACATGGATAATGGAGTAGGCCTGCACATGGCTGGACGTAGCGGCGCTCTGGCCCGCCCGGATCAGTTCCTCGAAGAGCTCGCGGGGAATCCTGCGGTTCTGGAACTTGCGGATTGAACGGTGTGATTTAAGAAGCTCAATGGTGGGATTCATAGCGTCCTTCAGCATGACAACGGAAAGCGTTTATCCTGCCATTGGCGGGCGATGATGGCAAAAGCTCTGGCCAAGCCCCATCGGCGCGAGTGTGTCTGGTTCAGGGACTTGAGCGATACTTTCATGTCGTCCAGGAAGTTGCCGATGGTGCCTCCGGGCTGGCGGTCAGAAGTGCTTCACAATGGCGCCCCCGAGGTCTCTGATAGCGCCATTACGTTCATCAAAAGACGCACCGGTTTGCGTTATATAGATCGCGATCACCAGAGGCGGGCGATGGGGTGGCCACAGCACGGCAGTGATTGAACGGGAGCCGTGGCCGCCGGCTCCAGAGCGGTCTCCGATTGTCCAGTCCGGTGGTATCGCCGCCCGGAGCAAGTTGTCACTGACACGGTTGCCTTTGAGCCAGGTAACCAGAGTATCCCGGGAACCCTTGGATAGCGCATCACCAAGTACCAATTTGCGGAGGTTCGCGACCATCGCCTTGGGACTTGTGGTATCTCGCAGGTCGCCCGGCGTGGCCTCATTGAGTGAGGTTTCCGTCCGGTCCAGCCGCGTAACGGTATCGCCCAGATCGCGTGCATACGCGGTAACGCCGTCGGGGCCATCAATGGCCCCCAGTACCAGATTGGCGGCGGTGTTGTCGCTGGTGGCCATGGTCGCTTCACACAGCTCCCGTAAACTCATACCTGCCTCTTCCTCTGCACGTGTCTCAGTGACCGGTGAATAGGTCACCAGATCGTCCTTGCTGAAGATCACTCGCCGATCCAGATCAACAGTGCCGTTATCCACCTTTGCCAGCAACGCCGCACAGGCCAGGGTTTTGAAGGTGCTTGTGATGGGGAAACGGTCATCGCTGTGATAGTCCCAGGATTCTCCAGTCCCGGAATCATAGAGGGCGATGCCCACGCGTGCGTCCAGGCGCTGTTCCACGGTTTTCACCGCCTCAAGCAACGGGTTGGCGTGGACCAGAGAAAGCGTGGAGGTCATCAACCAAAGGGCGAGCATTAACAGGGCGGAACGCATCTAATCTCCCACTGAGTAAGACAGAATTCGCGACAGGTGGCTGTAGGGCAGGCCAGTTTCCTTATGCCAGTCGTTGAAGGCCTGCTGTGCCTGCATCAAGGCCTTTTTGCTGCCGGGGCTGGCATCCAGCCGTTCCTCCCGATACAACCCGGCGGCCACATCCGACGACAGGATAAACCCATCCCAGCCTACCCGACGCAGGAAATACTGGGCGGTGTTGCCGCCGAGGCGGGCACCGTGGCGTTTGAACCACATCAGCAAGCCGACCTGATCGTGCGAAGGCCACTGGCTCAGGAAGGCTCCAAAGCCTCCGTGCTCACGGGCGCCATCCACAATCATCCGGGCGTTGTCCGGCACCGTGCGAATTTTCTGCATGTTGCGCACAATGCGTTCATCCTGTGCCAGATCCTCCAGCACTTCTGGCGGAACCTGCTGCCAGTACAACGGCACGAACCCCTTGAAGGCATCTTCAAATCCCGGCCATTTGTTCTCGATCACTCGCCACACGAAACCGGCCTTGAAGACGCAGCGTGTGACCTCGGAGAGGTAGCGGTCGTCACCCATGGCTTCAAGCTCACCGGGCGCCGCAACCCGGGGCAATATGGCGCGTAGCTCGACTTCGCCGCCTTTGCGGGCGGCTGCCTGATTGTAAATTCTGGAGAAGGACATCGTAATTTCCGGAATCCGGTTGTCGGGTTGAAGGCGTTTGGTTCACTATAAGGTAGATGGGTTCAATGAAGGAGCCAAGCCATGCCACTTATCGGATGGGTATTTGTCATAGTCGCGCTGGCCCTGGTGGTCGGCAGCCTCTTCGTGCTGCGGGACAGCGCCAACAGTATGAAGATCTCTGACGAAAAGATGAAAAAGATCCAGGAGCGCAAGGCCGAGGTAGAAGCTGAGGAAAGTGCGGAGGACCGGGAGCAGTGGTAATCCCGTCCATATCTTCTGGAATTTTCAACGTTGGGTGATGAAGGCAAGTTCATTTTTCAGCCGACCCAGCAACCGGGCCCTGACGGTAGGATGCACTCGCGATTCCGGGTAGCAAATGACCAATCGAACGTGGGATATGTGTTCGTCCTTCGGGAAGACAATATTCTCAACGTACTGGCCTGATTGGCTGGCTTTCATCAGGTTGCGCTCAGGCTTTTGATCGGACCCAAGCCGGTCGCCCTCTGAGAAAACATTAAGGCACCTGGAGACGTTGGCTGGCGCCTTGCGGGGGTTGAATCCCCATTGGGCCGGCAACGTTCGGCCCAGGCCGCCTGCCGCAATGGTCACAACCAGGTCGACTGTGATGTTACGCCGGGCGAGTTCACGTGCCACCTTGATCGCCTCGAAACCGCCCTGACTATAGCCGACGATGGCTATCCTGCGGTTGGCGCCAGCTGCTTCGCTTAAATCGTCCGCGATGGCTTTCGTGGGATGCAAATGGCTGTACATCGTTGTGTCGTGGTAACCGGACTCCCTCATCATGCGAAGCAAGTGTTTCCGCATAAGGTCATGGCCCATAAGGCCGTGAATCGCCGCCACCTTTGGCCCATTGAAACCAGGTTCAACTGCCGGGTAGTCCGGTGCCTGGGGAAAAGGAATGCGTATCATCGACTGCTTTTCTCTCTATTGAGCTATTGGGAGGAGCTTTGATCCACCAGCCGAATCGCAACACCGGCATGCTTCGCCCCGGCTTTAGTTTGGTGATGGGATTCGAAAAGACTCACCCATTGGCCTGCTTCCAGTACCAGCGTCCCCTGGCCCGCGAGGCTGCCATCACGGGTTGTGTATTCACTGGCATAAGTGAGCTGGAACGAACCAGGGGGCTTTTCCGCGGGGCTGATCTCATATCCCATGGAGAGCGCCCGCGAAGCAACAAAGTTACTGTGCTCGGTTGTGACTGCTCCCACCCTTAGAACCTTCGACTCATCCAGAAACTCCGGCAGCACATCGCCTGGGGCGCCGTTAGGGGTGGTGGCACGACACTCACAGTAGCGGATTTCGAGAAGCAAAGGCTTGCTGCCGAGGTAGTCTGAAGCCGTGGGCTGGCCGGCTAACGTCAGGGCAGGGAGGGTGAAAAGTGCTAGCAAGCTGATATTGCGCAATGTCATCCTTGGCATTTTGGGCTCCTAAAGATTGTTTACACCACTGGCTCAGACCAAACGGCATACTCATTGCCATTGGGGTCCGAGAAATGAAAACGGCGACCGCCCGGAAATGAAAAAATGTCCTGCACGATGGCACCGCCCGAGGACGTCACTTTTTCAAGGGTGGCTTCCAGGTCGGTACTGTAGAGGACTATCAGGGCACTTCCGTTGTTGGTGGTGGCGACCTTATCCGATTTGAAGAAGCCACCGTCCAGCCCGGCATTCTCAATAGCAACGTATTCCGGCCCGTAGTCTACAAACGACCAGTCAAACGCGCTGGCAAAGAACCGTTTCGTGACGTCAAGATCCCGTGAAGGGAGTTCAACATAGTTGATCTTTCCGGTTTCTTTCATGTCCCTAATCTCCCTCGACGACGGCTTCCCGTTCCCTCTCGTACTCATCGTACGATTTGTTGGAGCGCGCCATACACTCTTCGTACTGGGCCGGCGGAACCGTATTACATTCCTGTCGGTTGTTGTGCTGGATGTTGTCGTAAACGGCCTTGTTGCTGCATCCAGCTACCGAAAAAATGAAACACGTCATCAAAACTCTGTGCATGATTTTACCGTCCCTAGAAGGCAGCTTTGGCGCAGCTACCATTTTCAGTTGGCGGAAGGCAGGTTGCCTCCCAGCATGTTCTCAACCACCGCTGCATTGTAGAAGGCTTCAACGGTCTGGATCTTATCGTTGCGCACGCGGAACCAGACGGCCAGCCGCACATCCCCAATCGGTTCAAAGTGGGTCTGGTAATCCAGAATCGCGAATACGTGCTCCCCGTCGGCACTGAGCTGCCGGAGGACGAGGTCTTTCTGGATGGCGGCCATACCGAACTGGTAGGACAGCATGTCATCCGGACTGAGGAAATGCATGTTCGGCCCCACATATTCAAACCCGTCGGCAACCAGCCACGCTTTTGCCTCATCAAAGCGATGAGCACGGGTATCGGCGATGAACTGCTCCACGACGTCTTTTGGCTGCATGTACAGACTCCATTCCAAGACAGGACGATTTAAGTGCCTGGATCTGCGTAGATTGCATTGTTCTGCCACCCAGATCAAAGCATAGCGATTATTGTTATCGTCGTGGAGTCTTAAACCTTATTTAATCCCTGGCATCCCGATGTATCCAGGCAGCGATTTTATACGGTCGATCCAGGCCTGGATGGCTGGGTATCGCTCGAGTGTTATGCCACCTTCCCAGCCCGTTGCGACGTAAGGAAACACGGCACAGTCGGCAATGGTGGGCCGGCCCAGTGCCAGCCATGGATGTTCGCTGAGATGTTTCTCGATCAACGGAAGAACTTTAGCACTGACTTCCAGTGCGCGCGCCTTGTCCAGCGGGTACCCGAACTTGTCGATCAAACGGGCGGCGTTCGGGCCAGCGTGAATCTCGTTGGCGGCGGTCGACAGCCACTGCATGACCTCGCCCTGCTGTGCTGCGCCGTCTGGCCACCATTGGTTGCCGCCGTATTGGCGAGCCAGATACACCAGAATCGCCTGAGAGTCGCGCAGAACAACGCCATCATCGGCCAATACCGGCACCTGGCCCCAGGGATTGAGTGCGATAAACGGTGATTGTTTGTGATCGCCACCCGGGAGATCCACCGGTTCCAGTTCCAGATCAATGCCTGCTAATGCAGCAAACAGACGAACTTTGTAGCAGTTCCCGGACAATTCCAGATCGTATAGTTTCATGGCATGTGCTTCCTGAGCGTTAATGGTTGTTGCTGGTGGGTGTGCTGGCAGGCCCTGATTCAGGCAATAACTGGTTGAACTCCAGTACGTTCCTGTCGGGATCACGGATAAACAGCGTGATCCGGCGTGGGCCGAGACGATGAATGCCTTCGGTAATGGCAATGCCTGCCCGATCAAGCCAGTCTTTCAGTGCGTAAAGATCATCGACCACGAAGGCGGGATGGGTTACACCGGGTAGCTTGACCGGCTCATCCAGCAACACGTTCCGGCCGTGAGGCAAACGCGTAGCGTTGAAGATCAGGTTGATGCGCACGCCGTCTGGCGTTTCCATTTCATTGGCTTCGTACTTGTCGAAGCGGCGTACCTCCTGAAACCCGAGTTGTTCATAGAAGGCCACGGCCTGTTGGCGGTCGCTGACCCGGATACCGACGTGATCGTACTGACGAATCGGCTGAGGTTGTTTCATGACGGACTCCGAATGAATGACGTTGTGCCACCAGTAAACGCCTCAACGCGGATTCAATAAATGCCGTCCACCTGTTAGGATTATTCAGGTTTTTGCACAAATCCCTGCCACACGCTGTGACGGTGCCCGCCGATGGACAAACTCAAAGCCATGAGTACCTTTGTCGCCATTGTGGATCAGGGCAGCCTCTCCGCAGCCGCTGACAAACTGGACCGATCCCCGGCCGCTGTCGTGCGAACCCTCGCCAGTCTGGAGCAGCACCTTGGTGTTCGCTTGCTCAATCGCAGCACCCGCCGTATCGCGCTTACTGATGAGGGGCGCGAATACCTCGATCACTGCCGCCGTATTCTGGCGGACATCCAGACCGCAGAGTTCCAACTGGACAGCCGGCGCGCCGACCCCGCTGGCAAGCTGACGATCACTGCGCCTGTAACGTTTGGCCGTCTGCACATCGCACCATTACTGAACCAATGGCTGAAACAGAACCCCGCCATGAGCGCGGAACTGATCCTGCTCGACCGCATCGTCGATGTGATCGAGGAAGGTTTTGATCTGGCCCTGCGCATTGGTCACCTGGCTGACAGCTCACTGGTGGCGAGACAGGTCGGCAGTACGCCCTATGTACTCTGTGCGAGCCCTGAGCTCATCGAACAGCGCGGCCTGCCCAGTCATCCCGAGCAGCTATCAGACTGGCCGACCGTGGGGTTCACGCCTGCCGGCGAGGTGTGGCAGTTTCAGGTAGAGGGAGAGCTGTGGGAGCAGCGCATTCATCCCGTAGTCAGCGCCAACCAGATTGACACCGAACTCGCCGCCGCCCGGGATGGCCTGGGCATTTGCCGGGTGTTGGGCTACCAGGCGCAGGAGGATTTTGAGCGCGGCACCCTGGTGCCGGTGTTGGCGGAATACAATGCCCCGGCGTTGCCGGTGCAATTTGTGTTTCCGCACAGCCGTTTGCTGTCACCACGAGTGCGGCAATTTCTGGATGCGGTGGTGGGACCGTTGCAGGAACGGTTGAGTGGGGTGTCAATTCGAGCATAAAATTCTCTGTGCTGATTCGTAACGCGAAGCGCAGTGGCGCGCTTTAGCGCTTCCACTGACACGTATTGTTATGTCTTAATCAGGCAGCAGACAGTTTTTTTACTTGCAACTCATGACGGTGCTTTTCTGCATGCCAAAGCTCGTATTGAGATTGCTGATTGAGCCAGCTTTCAGCAGAAGTATCGAAGGCGATGGATAGCCGAATAGCCATTTCAGGGCTTATACCAGCATTGCCATTGAGAACAGCACTAAGCGTCTTACGGCTGACACCGAGTGCTTTAGCCGTAGCCGTTACCGTGAGGCCGAGTGGCTCAAGGCAGAGCTCTTTAATAACTTCACCGGGATGGGGAGGGTTGTGCATCAGCATAACGATACCTCAATGGTAATCTTCGTAGTTAACTACCTCGGCGTCACCGTTATCAAAGCGGAATGTTACACGCCAGTTACCGCTTACAGTTACTGACCACATGCCCGAGCGATCACCTTTGAGCTCGTGAAGCCTAAGACCTGGCAAGTCCATATCGTTGGCAGCAGTGGCAGCGTTTAGCCTACCGAGGATCAGACGAAGCCTTTTTGCATGAGTAGCCTGTATACCGGCGGTGCTGCCGGACTTGAAGAACTTGGCCAATCCTTTGTGCTTGAAGCTTCGTATCATGGAAATGATCGTAACCCGTAACGCCTCGGGTATCAATAGACGTAACAGCAGTTAGACCGACGTCGCAGTGATTGCGTAAATGTGACTGCTTCGTGATTCCATCCAATTGCAGTGTGTTCGTGCGCCAACGATCAAGGTAAACACCAACTTAGCCTACGCCTCACCCTGCCGCCATGTAATATCGAGGCCGTCGTTTCGTAGCAGGCTGGTTGTCTGGTCACAAAAAAAGCGCCGTGCTCATAGAGCAGGGCGCTTTCTTCAGTAAAGGCGGGCTTATACTTTCGGCCCGGCCTCCACAATGGCGTCGGAAACATCAAACTTCTTGAAGTTTTCCACGAACTGGCCAATCAGCTCGGCGGCCTTGGCGTCGTAGTCTTCCTTGCTGGCCCAGGTGTTGCGGGGGTTCAGCAGGTTGTTGTCCACGCCCGGTACGTCAACCGGCACGTCCACGTTCAGGGTGGGCAGGTGCTCGGTTTCGGCATCGTCCAGGTCGCCATTCTGGATGGCGGCGATGATGCCACGGGTGGTGGGGATACTGAAACGCTCGCCCACGCCGTAGGGGCCGCCGGTCCAGCCAGTGTTCACCAGGAAGACCTTGCTGCCAAACTCATCCATGCGCTTCATTAGCAGCTCGGCGTAGACGCCGGCCGGGCGCGGGAAAAACGGCGCGCCGAAGCAGGTGGAGAAAGTGGCTTTCAGCTTGGAAGAAGAGCCCATTTCGGTGGAGCCCACCAGCGCGGTGTAGCCACTCAGGAAGTGGTAGGCCGCGGCTTCCTTGCTGAGGATGGACACGGGCGGCAGTACGCCAGTCATGTCGCAGGTCAGGAAGACGATGTGTGACGGCTCGCCGGCGCGGTTCTCAATAACGCGCTTCTCAACGTGCTCCAGCGGGTAGGCGCAGCGGGAGTTTTCGGTGAGGGAGACGTCGGTGTAGTCCGGTTCGCGGGTTTCCGGGTCGATGGTGACGTTTTCAACGATGGCACCGAAGCGGATGGCGTCCCAGATAATGGGTTCGTTCTTCTGGCTCAGGTCGATGCACTTGGCGTAGCAGCCGCCTTCAATGTTGAAGACGGTGCCGGGGCCCCAGCCATGCTCGTCGTCGCCGATCAGGAAGCGATCGGGGTCGGCGGAGAGGGTGGTTTTGCCGGTGCCGGAGAGGCCAAAGAACAGGCAGGTTTCGCCGTCTTCGCCAACGTTGGCGGAGCAGTGCATGGGCAGCACGTCTTTTTCCGGCAGCAGGAAGTTCTGTACGGAGAACATCGCCTTTTTCATTTCGCCGGCGTAGTGCATGCCTGCCAGCAGTACCTTGCGCTTGGCAAAGTTGATGATCACGCAGCCGTTGCTGTTGGTGCCATCGCGCTCGGGCACGCACTCAAAATTGGCGGCGTTGAGGATCTGCCACTCCTGCTTGTCGGCCGGGTTGAAGCTGTCAGGGCGAATAAACAGATTCTGGCCGAAGAGGTTCTGCCAGGCGGTTTCGGTGGTCATGCGCACCGGCAGGTAGTGTTCCGGGTCGGAGCCAACGTGTACCTGGCTTACAAAGCTGTCTTTCTCGGCGATGTAGGCTTCAACGCGATCCCAGAGGGCATCAAACTTGTCCGCATCGAACGGGCGGTTGATGGGGCCCCAATGGATATCGTCAGAGGTACTGGGCTCTTCGACGATGTAGCGGTCTTTCGGGGACCGGCCTGTACGTTCACCGGTTTTGACCACCAGAGAACCATTTGCGGCCAGTTGGCCTTCGCGTCTTTCCAGTGCCAGCTCAACCAGTTGTGCTGCACTCAGATCATTATAAGTGTTACTCACTTCGACCTCGCCCTCGGGATGTGATCGTGATTACTCAGGCCGTCCCCCCTAAAAATTGACGGAAATCTGAGCAATCGGGTCAATTCAGGCGCGCTATTATGCCAGAGACGCCGGTAAAAAACGACTGCCCCGGAAACCGCTCTACGACTGGCTTCCGGGCCGTTCAGCCGGGTGTTCAGTGTAACGTATGGCCGGTGAAAAGGTGATCAATATCATTTCTATCGAAGCGATAGTGTTGATGACAGAACTGGCAGTCCATTTCGATGGAACCCTGCTCGTCGAGGATACTGTAGCACTCCTCCTTGCCGATAGACTCCAGGGCGCCCAGCGTTCGCTCCCGCGAGCAGCTGCAGCGGAAGGCGACGGGCTCGGCATCGAACAGGCGCACAGTTTCTTCGTTGAACAGGCGATGGAGCACGGTTTCGCTGTCCAGGGTCAGTAGTTCTTCGGCCTCGACGGTGCTGGCCAGGTGGTTAAGGCGATCCCACAGGTCGGAATCCTGTTCGGTGTCGCCGGGCAGTTTCTGCAGCATCAGGCCGGCGCTGCAGTTTTCATCGGCAAACAGGAAGAAGCTGGTGGGGATCTGCTCGGAGCGTTCGAAGTATTCTTCCAGGCAGCCGGCCAGACTTTCCTCTTCCCGGGGCACCACGCCCTGGTAACGCTGGCCTTTGTCCGGGGAGATGGTGATGGCCATGCGGCCCTCGCCCAGCAGCGCATTCAGGGAATCCTCGGTCACGGCGTGTTCGTCGTAGCGGGCCAGGCCACGGATGAAACGATCATGACTGCACTCCGCCATCAGCGTGCGAAGCGGGCCGTCGCCCTGGGCTTGCAGGGATAGGGTGCCTTCAAACTTGAGGGTGCTGCTCATCAGCACGCTGGCCACCAGAGATTCCCCCAGCATGCGCCGCACGGACGCGGGGTAGGGAGCCTGGCTGCCAATTTCACTGTAGCTGTCGTTCAGTTTCACCCAGGCTCCCCGGACCTGGCTGTCTTCAAAAATAAATCGCTGGAACTGGTCCCGGGATGCCATTGGTATTTCTCCTGAGCGTTAAAGTCGGAAACGGTAATCATTGGGGCGGGAAACAGGAATGCTAGAGCCCGTTCTGTTCCCGGAAGCGTTGTATATCCCGTCGGTCTTTCTTGGAAGGCCGTCTGGCCGGGGGTAGCTGCGCTGCCTGCATGGTTTTGCGCTGCCACGAGAGTTCTTCCCGGCGTTTCACGCTGTCGTCGGTTTCGTGATAGAGCTTCTGGGCTTCGGGGGCGCCCCGGCGCCGGTCACTGATGTCGTCCACCACCACAATGCATTCCTGCCAGCCCAGCCGCAGGGTCACTTTGGCGCCGGGCTCCACCAGTTTTCCGGGCTTGGTTCGCTGGCTGTTGTAGTGAACCTTGCCCCCTTCGATGGCTTGCTTGGCGAGGTTGCGGGTTTTGTAAAAGCGTGCTGCCCACAGCCATTTGTCGAGTCTTACGCGGGTGTCGTCAGTGGTGGTTGCCGTCATGTCTCCTCACCTGATGAGCGTATACCCATAGTATAGCTGGCTCACTGGCCGGATGGCAGGGGTTGGCGCTGACGCAGTGCCGGCAGGATTTCATCAAAATGATGAATCGAGGGGATGTCGGGGTGCCGGTCGCGGGCGGGCTGCCTGCTGTCTGGTGCCAGAATGGCAAGGCACTGGGCGATGCCAGCGGTGCGGGCGCTTTCCAGTACCGGGAAGCTGTCGTCCACCATCAATGTTGCGGCGGCCTGATAGGCTTCCAGCCCGGCGAGGTCCTGCCAGAAGGCGGGATCTTCCTTGGGTTTGCCCAGCTGGTGGCTCGAGATGATGTTGTCCACCCGGCTGTCCAGGCCGGTGCGCTGAAGCTTCAAACTGAGCGGGTCCGGATGGCAGTTGGTGACAATCACGGAGCGCAAACCGGTATCACGGACGGCATCGAGAAAATCCGTTACATGGGGGCGGTAGCCAATGCGTTCGCCCACTTCGGCCTTGAGCCCGGTGATGTCCATGTCCAGCCGGTCGCTCCAGTAGTCGGTGCAGTACCAGTTCAAAGAACCACGTTCGGCCATGATCATTGGGATGATGGTGTCACGGGCTTCTTCCGGGCTGAGATTATTGTACTCGGCGTAACGCCTGGGCAGGTGCTCGAGCCAGAAATGGTTGTCGAAATGCAGGTCGAGCAGAGTTCCGTCCATATCCAGGAACACCGTCTCAAGGGAGTGCCAGTTCACCATAAACAAAAACAGCCTGAAGTTGGTTAAACGTCAGGCTGCCGAAGAATGCGCAAATTGGCAAGGCGGGTTTTTACGGATCAGTTACCGCTTTGTTCAATGGGCTGTTGTTTCCTGCCGGTGCGAGTACAACCGAGGCAGCGAACAAAGGTGGCTTTGGCCGGGCCAACAACCAGGACTTCGCCGGCTTCCGCTGCGTTACCGCCCAGTGCGGAGAACGGCAGGGATACCAGGTAAACCACGCTTCCCACGATGGTGGTGGCAAACAGGGCCGGGCGAACAAACAGCGCATCGCCTGTCATCGCCAGTGCTGAGGGCTCTTCGTCAATGGCTTGAGCGTGGCCGACGGAGGAAAAAGCCAGCAGGCAAACCGCTACGGCTGTAATAACGATGTGGGAAATCTTACCGGTCATTTCTTGTTTCTCCTGAGCTTACCTTAGCTTGTCGGCGTTCTGATCTGGCCGATGGTCGCCCTGCCTAGGATGGCTGACGATACATATACCGCACAGTGTAGCTTACGATTATGGATACTCTGTTAACTATGAATCATATTTGCGTATTTTCAAACGATTTTTCTGTTTCATTAGTTGTCTGGAGGCCGTTCAGCGCTGGCATTTTCCACAGTAAACCGTCGAGCGCTGGTTCATCCGGATTTCCTTCAGCGGATGGCCGCATTCGCGGCAGGACTCGCCATTGCGGCCATACACCAGCAGCGACTGGGCAAAATAGCCCGGTTTGCCGTCGCTGTTCACAAAGTCCCGCAGGGTGGTTCCACCCATGAGAATCGCCGCACTGAGGGTTTCGCGGATGGCTTCCACCAGGCGGTTGTAGCGGTCCAGGCTGATGCGGCCGGCGGCGCGTCGGGGGTGGATGCCGGCCTTGAACAGGGCTTCGTTTGCATAGATGTTGCCCACGCCCACCACCACATGATTGTCCATGATGAAGGACTTTACCGGTGTCTTCTTGCCCCGCGAGAGTCGATAGAGCAGGCGCCCGTTGAATTCCGGTGCCAGGGGTTCCGGCCCCAGGCTGGCGATCAGTGGATGCTGGTCCGGTGTTTCGGACCAGAGCCAGCAACCAAAACGGCGGGGGTCGTTGAAGCGCAGGCGAATGCCGTTGTCGAGCGTCAGTTCCACGTGGTCATGAAGTAGGGGCTCGCTCTGATCGGTGATCACCCGCAGGCTGCCGGACATGCCCAGGTGCACGATCAATGTTCCGGCAACGGTGGCCGAGCTTACGCCAATCAGCAGGTATTTGGCCCGGCGGTCCACGGTGTGGATTACCGAGCCTTCGATCAGTTCCGCGAGGTTGCCCGGCACGGGCCAGCGCAGGCGTCCGTCGCGCACGGTTACCTGAGTGATGGTCCGGTTTTCACAATGGGGGGCGATGCCGCGTCGGGTGGTTTCTACTTCGGGCAATTCGGGCAAAGGGGTATACTCCAGCGGCACGGGCGGTAACGGATAAGTGTAATCGGTAACAAATTCGCATCCAAATGCGGTTGTTCGAGCTAACAACTGTACGCTAAAGTGGCTCGATACGGTTGTCGGGCAGTGCCGGACCCGGATTTCGAACGAGGAAAACTCTATGTGGTACAACGGTCTTCTGGACCTTTCGGTGATGCAGCTGATTCTGGTTGCGCTGGGGCTTACCCACATCACGATTATCAGCGTTACGCTTTACCTGCATCGTCATTCTGCTCACAACTCGCTGGATCTTCATCCGGTGCTGGCGCATTTCTTCCGTTTCTGGCTGTGGCTGACCACGGCCCAGAACACCAAGCAGTGGACGGCGATTCACCGTAAACATCACGCCAAGTGCGAAACCGAGGAAGACCCTCACAGCCCGGTGGTCCTGGGTATTCGTAAGGTGCTGCTTGAAGGTGCCGAACTGTACGACGAGGCCGGTACGCCAGAAACTCTGGAGCGTTATGGCCAGCGTACCCCGGAAGACTGGGTCGAGAACAACGTGTATAGCCGCTATAAACTGCTGGGCATTCAACTGATGGCGGTGATTGATCTGCTGCTGTTCGGTGTTCACGGTATCTGGATCTGGGCGGTGCAGATGATGTGGATTCCGGTCTGGGCGGCTGGCGTGGTCAATGGCATCGGGCACTTTATGGGGTATCGCAATTTCGAATGCAGCGACAACGCCCGCAACATTTCGCCCTGGGGCATCCTGATTGGCGGCGAAGAGCTGCACAATAATCACCACACCTACCCCAATTCCTCCAAGCTGTCTCGCCGCTGGTATGAAGTGGACATTGGCTGGGGCTATATTCGTCTGTTCCAGTTCTTCCGGTTGGCGAATCCCAAGGGCTTCAAGCCGATCGCACATTATGTACCTGGTAAGCAGGAAGTGGATGTCGAGACGGTTCAGGCCATTACCAACAGCCGGTTCGATATTATGCGTCAGTATCGTAAGCGGGTGATGGAGCCGGTGTTGCGTCAGCAGAAGGCGGTGATGGACGAGGAGATTCGTCCGCGTTATCGCAGTCTGAAGCGGTTGCTGTCCCGTGAGGTGACGTTGATCAAGCCGAAGGAGAAGGAGCACCTGGACATTGCTCTGCAGAGCAATGCGGTGCTGCGGCAGATTTATGAGAAGAGCAACGAGCTGCAGGAGTTGTGGCGTCGCCGTGGTTTGAAGCCGCAGGAGAAGTTGCATGCGCTGATGGAGTGGTGCCGGGAGGCGGAGGCCAGTGGCATTCGTTATCTGGAAGACTTTGCGGCGCATTTGCGGGCTTATTCTCTTCGGCCTTCTCCGTAATTCTCCTTGTAGCCTGAGGGTTCAGGTGTCTGGTCCCGAGGTGGGGTGCCTTTTCTTATGGGAAAAGAACTCGCTTTGCTCAGACACCTTTTCCCGGCAGAAAAGGCACCCCACCCCGAGACCGTCTGACCACTTCGGGATCGCTGTTGCGGTTTCTTCAGACAGGTTCTGATTCTTCTACTCTGAATAAACAGTAGGTCACCTGGCCTGCTGTTTTTTGTCGATGCAGGGTCCAGTTGGCTGGTGCTTTGGGTGTCTGCATCTCGCTTTCGTGTTCCACGTAGACCCAGCTTCCCGGTTTTACCCAACCATTGTCCGCGATCATCGGGAGCAGTTTTTCCAGCCAGCCCTGGCGGAACGGCGGGTCCATGAACAGGATGTCGAAGGGTTTGGCCGGTGGCTGGGCCAGATAGGTGTCGACGGTCTGGCAGGCCACTTCTCCGTTTTCTGATTTCAATAGGCGCAGGTTGCTTCTCAGAGCCTGGGCGAGTGCGGGCGTGTAATCGACGAAGACGGTTGTGCCAGCGCCTCGGGAGAGGGCTTCGAGGCCGAGGACGCCGGAGCCGGCGAAGAGGTCGAGGCAGCGGCTGCCGGCGAGGTGGTGCGTTAACCAGTTGAAGAGGGTTTCGCGGGTGCGGGCGGGAGTTGGGCGCACGCCGCCGGCTTCGGGGAAGCGGAGTTTGCGGCTGCGCCAGTCGCCGCCGATGATGCGGAGTTCTCCGCCGCCGCTGGCGGGCCTGGGTTTCTGGTTGCGTGCCATTCTGGGTGCGGCCTCTTGATCGCTGGTGTGGTGCGCCTGTGAGTGCGGTTGGCGCCATGTTACGAAGGTTTATCGGGCGAGTCACCTGCGGCCATCACTTCGGCCAGCCAGTCTGCTAGAATACCGCCTTTCTTGTATCCCGCGAATCGACGACCAATGGTATGACTATGACGGCAGAGTGGATTGCTATCGGCCTTCTGGCCCTTCTTGTCCTTGTGTTTGTTCTGGATGTGGCGGCAAACCGTCAGCGCGTACCCCGGCCAAAGCCGGTGCCCCAGAAGAAGCCGGAGGCTCCGGAAGGTGCTACCCCGAAATCCGGGGCGGAGGAGAAGGCGGAGCCTAAGTCCGAGCCCGATAGCTCGCCGGTCGCGGAAGCACCTGAAAAGCCTGCTGTTGAGGAAGCGCCCGCTGAAACCCCGACAACGCCGGAGCCTGAACCAGAGCCGGAAGCGCCTCAGGTCAGTGTTTTCGAGCGTATTCGCAAGGGGTTGGGTAAAACCCGTGCCAACCTGACCGGTGGTTTTGCGGATCTGTTTTCCATCGGCAAGAAGGTGGACGAGGATCTGCTCGAGGAAATCGAGACCACGCTGCTGATGGCGGATGTGGGTGTGACTGCTACGTCGGAAATCATTGAGTCGCTCACCGACAAACTGGAGCGCAACCAGCTCAAAGACGGCGAAGCCCTGCGCAAGGCTTTGAGGGACGAGCTCCATGGCCTGCTGGCGGATGTGACAAAGCCCCTGGAAATTGAAGCCGGCAAGAAGCCTTACGTCATCCTGATGGTGGGTGTGAACGGTGTTGGTAAAACCACTACGATCGGCAAGCTCACCAAGCTGTTTCAGCGGGACGGCAAGTCGGTGATGCTGGCGGCGGGGGATACTTTCCGTGCCGCGGCGGTTGAGCAGTTGCAGGTGTGGGGCGAGCGTAATGACGTTCCCGTCGTGGCCCAGCATACCGGCGCCGACAGCGCATCCGTCATCTTTGATGCTGTTCAGTCTGCGCAGTCCCGTGGTGTGGATGTGGTGATTGCGGACACCGCCGGCCGCCTTCAGAACAAAGACAACCTGATGAGCGAGCTGGAGAAGGTTGTGCGGGTCATGAAGAAGCTGGATGAGTCTGCGCCCCACGAGGTCATGCTGGTTCTGGACGCCGGCACTGGCCAGAATGCGTTGAGTCAGGCCCAGGTGTTCCAGCAGGCAGTGGGGGTCAGCGGCATTACCCTGACCAAGCTGGACGGCACGGCCAAGGGTGGTATTGTGTTTGCCATCGCCCGGCAGTTGCAGCTACCCATCCGTTACATTGGTGTGGGGGAGCAGGTAGACGACCTGCGCAGCTTCGATGCCCGCACCTTTGTGGATGCGCTGTTTGATGAAAGCTCGGATAAGTAACCTTCAATGATCGAGTTCCGCCAGGTCACCAAACGTTATGACAGCGACCATACCGCGTTGCGTCAGGTCAATTTCGGCCTGGAGCGTGGTGAGTTGGCGTTTCTTACGGGGCATTCCGGTGCTGGCAAAAGTACGCTGCTGAAGCTGATTATGGTGATGGAGCGCCCCAGCGCCGGCGAGGTGATTGTGGGCGGGCAGGTGCTCAATACCCTGCCGCGCCGTCAGGTGCCTTACATCCGCCGACACATCGGTGTGGTGTTCCAGAATCACCAGTTATTGTTTGATCGCACCGTGTTCGACAACGTCGCCATGCCTTTGGAGGTGATGGGCACCCCGGCCCGGGATATCGGTCGCCGCGTACGGGCCGCTCTGGACAAGGTGGGGTTGTTGAGCAAGGAAAAGATGAACCCGATGCAGCTATCCGGGGGTGAGCAGCAGCGGGTGGGCATTGCCCGTGCCGTGGTGAACAAGCCTCCGGTACTGTTGGCGGATGAGCCCACCGGTAACCTGGACCCGGAATTGTCTGCCGATATCATGCGGCTGTTTGCGGAATTCAGTCAGGTCGGGGTCACGGTGTTGATTGCTACCCACGACATTGCACTGATTAACGATCTCGGTCGCCGTACGTTGACTCTCGATCATGGTCGGCTGGTGACAGGTGTTGGCGCAAAAGGGGGGCTTCATGGCTAACGATCCCCGACGGCAGCCTGCCCGGGGCGCCAAAAGTGCCCGTTCACCCTGGCGCCAGCAGGCCGAAAGTTACCTGAATCATCATCGTAAGGTGGCCCGGGACAGCGCACAGCGTCTTTGGCATTCACCAGTGGCGAGCATGATGACCTGGACGGTGATGGGCGTGGCGCTGGCGCTGCCAGTGGCGCTCATGCTGTTGCTGGCCAGTCTGGAAGGCGTCAGTGCCGGCTGGGAAAGCTCGGCAAGGGTGACGGCCTATCTGAGTGACTCCGTTTCTATTGAAGATGCCCGGTCATTGAAAGCCGAGGTGGCTGATGACAGCCGGGTGGCGGAAGTCGAGCTGATCGATCGTGAGACTGCGCTGGAAGAGTTCCGCGCTTCTTCCGGCCTTGAAGACGCCCTCGATTACCTGGACGGAAACCCGCTTCCCCATACTCTGCTGGTCACACCCAGTGAAGGTTCCCGCACCGCCGACGGCGTGGAAATGCTGCTGAAGGTTATTGAAGGGCTGGACGGTGTTGACCGGGTACAGGTGGATCTCGGCTGGTTGCAGCGTCTGAACGCCATGACCGACCTGTTGGGCCGTGCCGTCTGGGCGCTGGCGCTGTTGTTGGCGGCCGCCGTGGTGCTGGTGATTGGCAATACCGTTCGCCTTGCGATTGAAAATCGCCGCGACGAAATTCTGGTGGCAAAGCTGGTGGGTGGCACCGACGCTTTCGTGCGCCGGCCGTTCCTCTATACCGGGGCCTGGTTTGGCCTGGGCGGTGGCATTGTGGCCTTTATCCTGCTCCAGGTGTCGCTCTGGTGGCTCAGTGGCCCAGTGGAGCGGCTAGCCGGGTTGTACCGCAGTGAGTTTTCCCTGAGCGGGCTGAGCGTCGATGGCGCGCTGGCGTTGATAATTGCAGCCATGCTGTTAGGCTGGTTGGGCGCCTGGGTTGCCGTCAAGCGCCATCTGGATGACATTGAGCCGGGGGAGATCGCTGGCGGGTGATCCCCGATCTCGGAAATACCGTATTGAAGCCAATGCCGTTTCCGGCGTAGGTTGAAATCAGAAGTGAGAGGCAGCCAGATTTCCAGTTTGTTGATTCAGAACGATTTATACGGAAGTTTGGGGAATTCTAAGAGTACTTGGCGGTCTAAGTTAGAGTTGTTATATTTATCGGTCGTCATGTTCGGAGGATAAGACATGGGTACGAGTTTACAGATCATCGACAGACTGGTTCCGGGTGCCAACCTTGAGTCCTATATCCAGGCGGCCAGCCGCATTCCGGTACTGTCTGTCGAGGAAGAGCGCAAGCTCGCCGAGCGACTGCATTACGATGGTGATGTGGAAGCCGCGCGTGAGTTGGTTCTTTCGCATCTGCGCTTCGTGATCCACATTGCCCGCAGCTATGCGGGTTATGGGCTGTCCCAGGCAGATTTGATCCAGGAAGGTAACGTAGGCCTGATGAAGGCGGTCAAGCGTTTCAATCCGGAATATGGTGTGCGCCTGGTGTCCTTTGCAGTGCACTGGATCAAGGCCGAGATTCACGAGTTTATCCTGCGCAACTGGCGCATCGTGAAAGTGGCGACCACCAAGGCCCAGCGTAAGTTGTTCTTTAACCTGCGCAGCCAGAAGAAGCGTCTGGCGTGGTTGAGCCATGATGAGGTTAATGCCGTGGCCAGTGACCTTGGGGTTGAGCCCAAGGTTGTGCGGGAGATGGAAGGCCGTCTGGCTTCCCACGATACGGCGTTCGATGGCCCCCAGGATGATGACGACGACAATGCCTATCAGGCGCCGGCGTATTATCTGGAAGATAAGCGCAGCAATCCGGCCACGCAGTTAGAGCAATCAGACTGGACGGACGATTCCAATGGTCGTCTGATGGCGGCCCTGGGGCAGTTGGATGAGCGTAGCCAGGATATTCTTCGTGAGCGCTGGTTGTCGGATAGCAAGTCGACACTGCATGAGCTGGCTGACCGATATGGTGTTTCAGCTGAGCGTATTCGTCAGTTGGAGAAAAACGCCATGAAGAAGATTCGTCTGCATATGACAACGGAAGAAGAGGCGGCTTAACCCTTAGTTGAATTGGGGTCTGTCAGAACGCCACCACCCTTTGCGGGGTTGGTGGCGTTTTTGTTTGTATACTCTTTTAAAACAAACCTTGGGGTGGGCGCGAGTGGGCAGGCTCTTCCAAAACACGCCGTGAATACGTCCGTGTACGCTCGGCTCCGCCATCCATGGCTCCGCACGGTTTTGGAAGAGCCTGCCCACTCGCTTCTCCAGCTTCGGAGTAAGGATAAGAAAAAATGACTGAAAATCGGTTTCATATAGCCTTCCTTGGTGTTGGCCTCATGGGTGCGCCCATGGTTCGGAATTTGTTGGATGCGGGTTATCCAATGACGTTGTGGAATCGGACGGGGAGTAAGTGCGAGCCTTTTGCCGATAAAGCTACCATTGCCGGTACACCGAAAGACGCGGTTCGAGATGCCGATATCGTCATCACCATGCTGGAGAACGGCGATGTGGTGGATGACGTGATGGTGACCCAACGCGGTATCGCGGCACTCAAGGCCGGGGCGGTCTATATTGATATGAGTTCGGTTCAGCCGTCGCTGGCGCGACGCCATGCGGCCTTGGCTAAGGAGCAGGGGGCCGGGTATGTGGATGCGCCTGTGTCCGGCGGCACTGTCGGCGCTGAGCAGGCAACGCTGAGTATTATGGCTGGTGGCTCTGGCGCAGACGTCGAGCGGGTGCGGCCGGTTTTTGAGGTGCTGGGGAAATGCACCCCCATTGGTCCGGTAGGGGCGGGGCAACTGGCGAAGCTGGCGAATCAGGCGATCGTGGGGATTACCATTGGCGCGGTGTCAGAGGCGTTGTTGCTGGCAGCGAAGGGTGGGGCTGATCCTGCCGCTGTTCGGGAGGCGCTGATGGGCGGTTTTGCGGGCAGTCGGATTCTGGAGTTGCACGGGCAGCGGATGATTGACCGGGACTTTTCACCCGGTGCACCGGCGCGAATTCAGTTGAAAGACCTGCGGATGATTCTGGATGAGGCCCGTTCCGAGGGTCTGACCCTGCCGCTGTCGCAGCAGGTGCATAATGAGTATCAAAGCCTGATCGCCAACGGGCACAGCGATGTGGATCACAGTGGTTTGTTGCTGGAACTGGAGCATCTCAACGGGGCATTGTTGGGTTCTTCGTCGGCCATCAAGCGCAAGTAGCAGGCTCGCTATGAATGTCTCCATGCTGTTTGCCGAGGTGAAATGCAGGAGCACGGCGCGGGTGAGATTAACTTTCGGAATGTTTTCGCAGCGCTGGACCGCCTGGGCTATGGTGGTTGGATGAACGTGGAATATTGCCTTGCGGGCTATACGGTGTCGAGACTAGGCTGGTTCGGGGGTATGTCGTGACCGTCGCCATTGGCGACACCCTCTTACAAGATCGTAACTGGTCGGCAACGGATGTTCTTCGTACCCTAGCTGTTAATGTAATCCGCTATCGGGAGGAAAACCGGTGAAAGCACTGGTAATTGAAGACGATCAGGACGTGGCAAACTACCTTGTTAAAGGGCTGAAAGAGTCTGATTTTGTCGTGGACCACGCGGCGGATGGCAAGGAAGGCATGATGATGGCCGCCAGCGAAGACTACGACATCATGATTGTGGACCGCATGTTGCCAGGTATGGACGGCCTGTCGATCATCAAGACGGTGCGTGCCACTGGCAACCAGGTTCCAGTGTTGATCCTCAGCGCCCTGGGCGATGTGGATGACCGGGTGGAAGGCCTGCGTGGTGGTGGCGATGACTATCTGACCAAACCGTTCTCTTTCACCGAGCTACTGGCCCGCATCGAATCCCTGGTGCGCCGTAATCGCCAGTCTGCCGAAACCGAGACCGTGCTACGGGTGGCAGATCTGGAAATGGACCTGCTTGCCAGAACCGTCAAACGGGCCGGGCACAATATTGATGTTCAGCCCCGGGAGTTCCGTCTGCTGGAATATCTCATGCGCAATGCCGGGCAGGTGGTCACTCGCACCATGTTGCTCGAAAAAGTATGGGACTATCATTTTGATCCCCAGACCAACGTCATCGACGTACACATCAGCCGTCTGAGGGCGAAGATCGACAAGGAATTCGAGACCCCCTTGCTGCAGACCATACGGGGTGCAGGGTACATGTTGCGTGAAACTGCTTAGCCAGCTCAGAACCTCATCGTTCCAGTTAGCCCTGCTGTACATGGTGGTGTTCGCCACCTCGGTTTTTTTGCTGCTGGCGTTTATCTACTGGCGTACGGCAGGGTTCATGACTGCCCAGACCGATGAGACCATCGAGGCCGAGATTGCCGGCCTCGCGGAGCAATACCGTGGCAGCGGTATCAATGGCCTTATTTCCATCATACGCGAGCGTGTAGCCCGCGACCCCAATGCAAAATCCATCTATCTGTTGACGACGGACGACTTCGTCAAGCTCGCCGGTAACATCGAAAACTGGCCCAAGGGTTCTCGCTCTGACAGCGGCTGGATCAATTTCACCCTGAATCCGTCAGTGGGCTGGAACGGTCCGGAGCGCCTTGCGCGTGCTCGCATTTTCGAAGTTCAGGGCGGCCTGCGCCTGTTGGTGGGCCGCGATGTTGACGAGCTCACTAACCTGAAGCGGGTGATCGAAACCGCCATTAACTGGGGGATGGGTATTACCCTGGCGCTGGCGCTGCTGGGCGGGTTCCTGATGAGCCGGAGCACCACGCGGCGCATTGAAGTCATCAACAACACTTCCCGGCGCATCATGAATGGGCATCTGTCCCTGCGTATACCAACCCGAGGTACCGACGACGACTTCGACCAGCTGGCAGAAAACCTGAACCAGATGCTGGATCGCATTGTGTACCTGATGGAAGGTATCCGGCATGTGTCCGACAGCATCGCCCACGATTTAAGAACCCCGCTGACCCGGCTGCGCAATCAGCTTGAAAACACCCTTATGTCGGTAGACAACGACGAGGCCCGGGAGCAAGCCGGCAAGGCCGTGGCAGAGGCGGACCAGTTGTTGGCCACCTTCAATGCCCTGCTTCGGATCGCGCGCTTGGAAACCCGTGGCAATACAGCGGACATGCAGCAGGTACCCCTGGGGGAGCTGGTCAGCGATGCGTGTGAGCTGTATGAAGCGTTGGCGGAAGACAAAGAGCAGCAGTTCGAGCAGTCCCTGGAAGATCATGTGGTGATCGAGGGCGACCGGGACCTGCTGTTCCAGATGGTCAGTAACCTGATTGATAACGCCATCAAGTACACCCCTGAACAGGGCGAGATCCGGGTAAACGTACGTAAGGACGGCAACGACGCGATCTTCGAGGTTGGGGACAGTGGCATTGGTATCCCCGATGACGAAAAAGACCAGGTGTTCCAGCGCTTCTACCGGGTTGGCAAGAGCCGGTCATTGCCCGGCAACGGCCTTGGGCTCAGCCTTGTCAGTGCGGTGGCGGAGATCCACCAGGGTGTTATCTCACTGAGCGATCATCATCCGGGGGAAGACTATCCGGGGCTGATAGTTACCATTCGGTTGCCCGCTTACTCGCCGAACCGAAAACGTCTGAAAGACACCCAGACTATTTCCACTTCGGAAGCCGGAGAACAGAGCTCCCAGGGGGAGCTCAGGGGCGCTTGATCAGTTGCTGGATGCGCCGCGGAACTGATTCACGCGGCTGATCACTGGCTTCAGCAGCGTGTCTACCTGTGAGCGGCGACGATCGAACTTGGCCTGGATGCTGTCCCACTCACCTTCCAGATGTTTCTGTTCCAGCATGATAAACGCCGCCAGGTTATGACGGTTCAGCTTGCCGGTGATGCCGTATTGGTCAAGCCGATAGCCGATACTGTCGAGACCATTTAGGGCCGTGTTGAGAAGCTTTTTGGTGTTCATTCTGGTATCCCGTGCTTGGACGTTAAATCGGAAATTCAGTTAATTGAACGCTAACGCCTGCGTCTAGAGTGCGCAACCTAATCTGGCCCTGACCAAAACGTAACTCGGCCGCCACCACTGTGTAACCTGTTCTGTGGAAAATGGAAGGTGTAGCTAAGGAAGCCAGCGGAAACTCCGCTTGCTTCTCCCTCCAGCACAGCGCTAGCCTTACCCCGTTTTTACGGGGTTTTTTTATGTCTACACGGTGGTTTTTCTATGGCCAGAACCCGCTACATAACCGCGGAGGGCGAGCAGGCTCTTCGTGAGGAATTGCGTTTTCTCTGGAAGGAGAAGCGTCCGGAAGTGACGCAGGCGGTGCGGGAAGCAGCCGCTCAGGGCGATCGCTCAGAGAACGCCGAGTACATCTATGGCAAGAAGCAGTTGCGGGAAATTGATCGACGCGTGCGCTTCCTGACCAAGCGGCTTGATGAGCTGACGGTGGTGGATCGTCTGCCTGATGACCGGGGCAAAGTGTTCTTTGGTGCCTGGGTGACCATCGAAAACGAAGACGGCGACGAAAGCACTTACCGGCTGGTTGGGCCGGATGAGTTCGATCTGTCTCGCGGTTACCTGAGCATCGACTCTCCCATGGCGCGTGCGCTTTTGGGCAAACGCATTGACGACGAGGTGGGGGTGCGTACACCGGATGGCTGGAATCACGTTGTGATCACCAACATTCATTATGAGCCGCTAACGCCCGACAAGTGAGGAGTGTCACAAAACTGGCGACCGACCGGGTTTTTTGTCGTTTTTGGCGATAGACTGATCAAAAATTGTCAGCCTGAGATGTATTTGTTCAAATAATGGTCAGGCTCGACATGACATAAAAAAAGGCAGTCGTTATGGGCGGATTCGATACAAAAAGGACTATGATCGGCGCGATCGTGCTGGTGGTGGCGTTGTCACCTCTGGTGTGGGCCCAAACCGGCGAAGAAACTGTCGAGGGAGGCGCCTTCAACTATGAAGAGCGTTCAACGCTGGAGACCATTCCGTTCAACTCCATGGAAGAAGAGTCTCTGGCCAATACCGTGATCGAAGGCGGACTGGAAGCGCCGGCGGCTGGCGTGCCCGTGCAGCCGCGAACGGACGAGGATTTCTACCTGGACCCCCTTGCCCTTCAGCCCCGTGATCCACGCACGGATCTCGGGCGAAGCGAAATTCCGGTCGAATTCCGCTTCAGCAACCCCAAGTCCATTCCCGGGCAAACCCACGGCGACAACTACATTATCCGCCCACCGACCAATCGGAACTACGGCGCGTTCAATACCACAACGACGGAACGATAATTCGCCTGCCGCGAGGGTTCAGGCGGCAACAATGCCTTCGGGTTCAGTTCTGCCCAACACATCTTCGTAGAAGAACGTCAGCGCCTGTTTGGCCTGATTGAGGCGTGCCCGTGACACTTCCAGGCGTTCGCTCAGGTAAGCCAGGAATAATTGCCGGTCGCTGGGTTGCAGCGTTTCCGGATTTTTCAGGTCGTGGAAAAGCACGAACCGGGAAATCCAGTGGAGATAGGTTTGCTCTGCTCGGTGGTTAAGCTGATGTTTGCGGATGGCGCCAGTCACTCGACTGACAAGCCCGGGCTGCGACTGTTCCAGCGCCTCGGTGATATCCATGATGCGTCTTCCGTGTGAATTGTTGTTCTTATGATGCGCGCATCTTATGACAATCGTTTGACCGCCGCAAAACTTTTGCGAGGGAAATTGAGTGGGAGCAGAAACGCCGGTGCGGCGGCTGCTCCCGATCAAGCCGGACTACGGGTTACTTCAGGGATTCCAGCTTATCGATGTACTTCTGCATGGCTTCCTCGGAGGAGGTGCCCTTGATCTTTTCCCAGGCGTCGTACTTGGCGCGGCCGACAAAATCCATCATGCCCGGGCGCTTGCCACTGACATCACCTTCGGTGGCCTGCTTGTAGAGGGCATAGAACTCCAGTTTGAGTTCGTTGGAGGGTTTGAAGTCGCCCTCGGCGTTCTGGATGTAGTTGACGGCTTCGTCAAAGCGGGTTTTCAGGTCACTCATATGGCGGTTCCTTTTCTGGTGTTGAATCCGATATTCACGATGCGGAAGAGTATATCCAGAGACAGTGTGACCGTCATTGGCCGATCGTTCCAATCCTTCGACGAATGGGGTATTGTCCGCATCCTTCTTTTAAGATAGATGGAGATGCCCCATGGCCGCCGCCAACAAACTGGCAAGCATTGTTGCCAAGATCAATCAGTTGCCGGAATTTGCCCGGCCCAAGGCTTTGTCGCTGTTTTTCGGCAAGGCGGTTCCGTTCACTGGTACCACCGGCATTCGCATTGAAGCCCTCGATCAGGAACGTTGCGTGATCTCCCTGAAGAACAAGCGCAGGGTCCAGAATCACATCAAGGGCGTACATGCCGTGGCTTCCCTGTTGTTGGCGGAATCCGCCACAGGCTTTCTCGTCGGTCTGAACGTGCCGGATGACAAGGTGCCCGTGATCAAAACCGCGCATGCCGAATACACCCGCCGTGCCAAAGGCGATATGAAGGTGGAGGCGTATCTTACCACTGAGCAGCGTGAGCGTATGCTGACCGAAGAGAAGGGCGAAACCTCGGTGCCGGTGACCATCCACGACAGCGAAGGCCAGCAGCCGATCGAGATTGAAATGATCTGGGCCTGGACGCCAAAGCGTCGCTAGTTACGATAGGTCATTGTTGTAAAAGGCCCCGGAATGTCGAATGGTTGGCAATTCTTTGCCCGGGGTCGAAATATTGCCAGAAGCTGGCCAATTTTTGCTTGAGTACCTGATTTATCCTGTGTAGAGTTCTGCCTGTAGCGTGCCAGGATGGTGCGCACAATGGACTGTAACACCGCAACTGAGTTTGCACATGGACCACAGGGAGCAAGCGCATGTCTTCAAAAGACGGTTCCGTCGCGCCGAAAGAGCGCATCAATATCAAGTATGTCCCCGCCACCGGTGATCAGCAGGCTGAAACAGAACTGCCGCTGAAGATGTTTGTCGTTGGTGACTTCAAGGGGCAAGCCGAAGAAACTCCGATCGAAGACCGTAAGGCGATTTCCGTCGACAAGAACAACTTCCGTTCTGTGATGTCGGAAGCCGGTCTCACCCTCTCCACCACGGTTACCAACAAGCTGGACGAAGAAGCCGAAGAATTGCCGGTTAACCTCGAATTCCAGACGCTGGACGACTTTTCCCCGGATAGCATTTCCCGTCAGGTACCTGAGCTGAAGAAGCTGATTGAGCTTCGTGAAGCACTGGTTGCCCTCAAGGGCCCGCTGGGTAACGTGCCATCGTTCCGATCCAAGCTGCAGGAACTGCTGGACAACGATGACGCCCGCGACAAACTCCTCCAGGAGCTTGAGCTGGCCACGGACGAAAGCGGCGAATAATCCGGACTCTTGATTCGAATTCTGCCATTGCTGGCAGGTTTCACTTTTCTATTAAAACGTACTGAAGGGATGTGGTATGTCTGATACTGCTGAGCAGCAATCTGCTGCCTCCGAAGCTGCTGCGGAAGGCTCACTGCTGGACCAGGTAATGGCCAACAGTCGCATGGCTCCCGCCGACGAAGGATACGATGTGGCGCGCCGCGGCGTGGCAACGTTTATCTCCAACCTGCTGAAAAGCGACGAGAAAGGCCAGCCGGTCAACAAGGCACTGGTCGACCAGATGGTGGTCGAGCTGGATCGCAAGATCAGCGCCCAGATGGATGAAATCCTGCACGCGCCCAAGCTGCAGGAACTGGAGTCTTCCTGGCGCGGCCTGAAGCTGATGGTGGATCGCACGGATTTCCGCGAGAACATCAAGGTGGATATCCTCCACGCCACCAAGACCGAACTGCTGGAAGACTTCGAGTTCGCGCCCGATGTCACCCAGACCGGTTTCTACAAGCACATCTACTCCACCGAGTACGGTCAGTTTGGCGGTGAGCCCGTGGGCGCGGTTGTCGGCAACTATGCCTTCACTCCCTCCACGCCGGACATGAAGTTGCTGCAGTATGTGTCTTCTGTCGGAGCGATGGCCCACGCGCCTTTCCTGTCCTCCGTTGCGCCAACGTTCTTTGGCGTCGACAGCTATCAGGAACTACCGGCCATCAAGGAACTGAAAGCCGTCTTCGAAGGCCCGAAGTACGCCAAGTGGCGCTCCCTGCGTGAGTCGGAAGACGCTCGCTACCTGGGTCTGACATCACCGCGCTTCCTGCTGCGTGTGCCTTATGATCCCACGGAAAACCCGGTACGCAGCTTCAACTACAAGGAAGACGTGTCCGGCGACCACGAGCATTACCTGTGGGGCAACACCGCCTACCTGTTGGCGACACGCCTGACCGAAAGCTTCGCCAAGTACCGCTGGTGCCCGAACATCATCGGCCCGCAAAGCGGTGGTTCGGTGGAAGACCTGCCGGTTCACACGTTCGAATCCTTCGGCCAGCTGGAAGCCAAGATTCCGACCGAGGTGCTGATCACCGACCGTCGCGAGTACGAAATGGCTGACGAAGGCTTCATCGCCCTGACCATGCGTAAGGGCAGTGACAACGCAGCGTTCTTCTCCGCCAACTCGGTGCAGAAGCCCAAGCAGTTCCCGAACACCAAGGAAGGCAAGGAAGCGGAAACCAACTACAAGCTGGGTACGCAACTGCCTTACATGATGATCGTTAACCGCCTGGCGCACTACATCAAGGTGCTGCAGCGTGAGCAGATCGGTTCCTGGAAAGAACGTCAGGATCTTGAGCGTGAGCTGAACACCTGGATTCGCCAGTACGTGGCCGACCAGGAAAACCCGCCGGCGGATGTTCGCAGCCGTCGACCACTGCGCGCCGCCAAGGTGACCGTTTCCGATGTGGAAGGCGATCCGGGCTGGTACTCGGTATCCCTGGCAGTTCGTCCGCACTTCAAGTACATGGGTGCGAACTTCGAACTGTCACTCGTCGGCCGTCTGGACAAGGACTAATCCGTGTTCAGGAACACCGGTGCTGACGGTGTTCAGGCTTCGGGCGGCAGTCTGTTCGAGCGTTTGGAACAGGCTGCCGAACCTGCGGGGCAAAGCATGGGGGAAGTAACCCATGTGGTGGATTCCATCAAGCGCCACCTGGTTCGCCTGCTGAATGCCCATCCGGGCAACAGTGAGAGCGTGCCGGATCTGGGGCTGGTGGATTTCAACGACGCCACGCTCGGTACCCATGACCTGAGCATTCGTATTCGAAGCGCTATACGGCAGTGTATTGAGAAGTTTGAACCCAGGGTGAGCCGGGTGGATGTGATGGCGATGCCCCAGGGGCCGGATCCATTGCAGTTGCGGTTTCAGGTGACGGTCTACCTGAAGGTGGGTTCAGAAGACGATAAAACGACCATTGATTTGTTATTGGATGACAAGCGCTATTACCGGGTGATTTAACGCCACGAAATAGCTTGAAGACACGGATGAGAGTGGGGGTGCAGTCAGGCTTCCAAAAGTGTGCGGAGCCATGGATGGCGGAGCCCAAGCGCCCATGGATGGGCTTGCAGCGTCTTTTGGAAGCCTGACTGCACCCCTGCTCGGAGTCAGAGGCGATGGCGATACCTTTTCTTCTGGGAAAAAGAACTCGCTTTGCTCGGACACCTTTTTCCCGGCAGAAAAGGTATCCCCATCCCCTCGGCCGAACTTTGGTGTAGTAGTCGTTATGAAGTTGAATCGATTTTACAGGGACGAACTGAGTTTTCTCAGGCTACAGGGCAGAGAGTTTGCGGATGCGCATCCTCAGCTGACCCGGTTTCTTTCTGAGCAGAGTACAGACCCCGACGTCGAACGGCTGCTGGAAGGTTTCGCGTTTCTGACGGGGAAGCTCCGTGAGAAGGTCGAGGACGAGTTTCCCGAGCTGACGCATTCGCTGCTGAACATGCTGTGGCCGAACTATCTGCGGCCAGTGCCCAGTTGCACCATCATGCGGTTTGATCCGCAGTTGCATGCCATCAGTGAGCGTCAGCGCGTGGATCGGCATACCGAGATCAAGAGCCGCCCGCTGGGCGACGCCACGCGTCAGACCCAGTGCCGGTTCCGTACCTGTCGAGCCGTGGATGTGTTTCCGGTGAGCGTGGCGGATGCCCACGCAGAGCACTCCCGGGAAGTGTCTTCCGTGACCGTGGACCTGGCGTTGCACACCGATCAGCCGTTGTCGTCCCTGGGGTTGGACAACCTGCGTTTTTACCTGGGCGGCGAGAGCCATATTTCCGAGACGCTGTACCTGTGGCTGAACCATTACCTGCAGCGTGTGGAGCTGGTGGTGGGCGATTCAGTGTTTTCCATTCCGGCCAGCCAGTTGAAGCCCGTCGGGTTCGCTAACGACGAGGCGCTGTTGCCGTATCCGAAGAACGCCTATCCGGGCTACCGGATTCTGCAGGAATTCCTGAGTTTTCCGGAAGCTTTCCGGTTTGTGGATATTCAGGGCCTGAAGGCGCGACTGCCAGCGGTACAGGCGGATGAGATCAGCCTGCGGTTTCACTTCAGCCGTATCCTGCCGCCGGATGCCAAGATTCGTGCAGAGAATTTCCAGCTTTACTGCACGCCGGCCATCAATCTGTTTACCCACGAAGCTGACCCGGTGGACCTGAACGGCCGCCAGACGGAGTACCGGATTGCGCCGTCCAGCCGGTCGCCGGAGCACTACGAAGTATTCAGCATTGAACAGGTGGAAGGCTGGCTGGAAGGCCGGTCCGGGCGCGGAGAGCCGCGTTTGTACACCGCGTTTGAGAGTTTTCAGCATGAGGTGGAGCGGGATCGTGGCCGTACCGCCCTGTACTACCGGGTTAAGGCCCGGGAGAGCGTTCGTGGGGATGGCTTTGACCACTACATATCCTTCGTGCGCGGTGACGAGTCCGAGTGCCTGAACCGGCAGGAAGCGGTATCGCTGACTCTGACCTGCACCAACCGTCAGTTACCGCATCAGCTGGCGGTGGGGGAGATCTGCATGGCGACAGAAACCACGCCGGCGTTCGCCTCATTCAGCAACATTACCCGGCCCACGCACACCCTGCGGCCGACACTGGATGGCAGCCTGTTGTGGACACTGATCTCCAACCTGTCGCTGAACTACCTGTCGCTGCTGGATGTGGACGCTTTGCGCACGGTACTGCGGGTCTATGATTTCCGTGCCCTGGTGGATCGCCAGGCGGAGCGGGTATCCCAGAAGCGCCTGGCCGGCATTCTGGACATTGAAACCACGCCGGTGGACCGGATGGTGCGGGGGTTGCCGGTGCGGGGTATTCGCTCGGTGATGCGGCTGGATCAGCAGTCGTTCGCTTCGGAAGGCGATTTGTACCTGTTTGGTACGGTACTCAGCCAGTTTTTCGCGCTTTACGCCAGTATTAACGCCTTTCACCAATTGGAAGTGGTGAATACAGACAATCAGGAACGGTATACATGGACGTTACAACAAGGGCAGCAGCCTCTGATGTAGCCGAGTTGCAACCCGTTCTGGGCAATGCGCGGCGCTACAGTTTTTTCCAACTGGTGGATTTGATCCATCGTCACCACGGTGATGATCTGGAACGATCCCAGGACGAGCAGCCACAGCGGGAGCGCATCCGCTTCTCCGCCTCGGCCGGGCTGGGTTTTCCCGGCAGTGATGTGGTGTCGGCGGCGTCGCCGGAGCACGAACACGCGCCCTATCAACTGGAAGTCAGTTTTCTGGGCTTGCACGGGTCCCAGTCGCCCCTGCCAGGCTATTACCTGGAGGACCTGGCTTGGGAGGCGGGGCAGAACCTGGGCATTCGTCGCCACTTTCTGGATTTCTTCAATCACCGGCTGGTGACGCTGTTTCATCGGGCGTGGCGTAAGTATCGCTATTACGTGCGGTTTCAGCCGGAGGCTTCGGACGGCTTCTCCGAGCATATTTTCTCCCTGGTGGGTCTCGGTGACCCGCAGGTCAGGGCGGCAACACCGGTTAACTGGTCGAAGATGCTGGCCTATGCCGGGATGATGGCGGGCCGTAGCCGTTCTCCGGAAGTGGTCAGCGGCATCATTGGTCATTGCTTTGATCTGGACGATGTCGGCATTGAGCAGTGGGTATTGCGTCGGGTGGAGATCCCGAAGGATCAGCAAACTCGGCTGGGGCAGGCCAACGCCGCCCTCGGTGAGGACACGTTGGTAGGCTCGGGCATTCGCGATCGCAGCGGCAAATTCATCCTGCGCATCCGCAACCTCGACCGACAGCGATTTGCGGATTTTCTGCCCAACGGCGACGACCACGACCGGCTGGTGAAGCTGGTGGAGTTTGTCACCCGGGAACAGCTGGCTTACGACCTGGAACTGCAGATGCGCCCGAGGGATGTAAAGCCAATGCAGTTGGGCGCGGATGTGCGGCTGGGCTGGAACTCGTTTGTCACCCCGGAAAAAGCCCGGAAGCTGCCAGCGGTGCGGTTGCAGATTCGCCGCTGAATTCAATGGATTGCTTAGCAGGTTAATAAAGGAAACCGGATATGGAACATCAACCAACCCATAACCTGAAACTGGTGGTCAGTAACCCTACCCAGGTTGCCAGCGGCCTGGCCCGGGAACACGTGTTCGGGATCAGCGGCGGCTCAATCGGCAGTGCCGGCAGTGATACCTGGCAGCTGTCCTCACACCGCACCGGTGCTGTCGGCGGCCATGCAGAAGTTCGGTTTATGGACGGCGTGTTCTGCCTCATTGACCGCAGCGGCCGCACCTATATCAACAGCGGCACCCAGCCAGTCGGCCGGGGCCGCCGGGCACGCCTGAAGAGTGGTGACACCATCACCATTGGTCGCTATCAGCTCAAGGCAGAGGTGCTTAGCGGTCAGCGCCAGGATGGCAACCTGCCAGAGGAAGCGGAGGACGCCACTCTGGTCAATGTCGACGAGGGCGAGCTGATGCGCGCCGAGGAGCGTGAACTGGAAACCGTTGGCGACGAGCCGCTGCACGGTTTGCAGCCGGCGCCGGGTGAAACCTTCAACGACGATCCCCTGCAGGCCTGGTCAGACCCCCGTGGCGAAAGCCAGCACGCTGATGTGGCTGAAAGCCGTGACCGGGAGTCCCTGCTGGCGGACAAGCCAGAGTGGTACGCCAGCGAGGGCGCTGTAACCGACGAGTATCGCGAGAACCGCGACGTAGCCATGGGTCTACCCATGCGAAAAGGAGAGGGTGACAGGATGTCAGAGACCACCAAGCCGGCCCGCCGCCGGGAGACCAGTGATCAGAGCCGCCAACACATCAGCGGTGCGCCGCTGTTGCGCGGCATGGACACCGACCTGGGCTTCGCCGACAGTGACGAAATGCGCTTGTTCCTCGAAGAGGCCGGCCAGACCCTGAAAGCCACCGTGGAAGGCCTGCTGGCCCTACATCAGGGTGAGGACAGCCGCCACCAGGCTTTGCGCACCCGCTTGCAGCCCATTGAGGACAATCCGTTGCGCCTGGGCGAAGACTACAACGAGACCGTGCAGACCCTGTTCGCCAGCCAGCGCAGTCCGGTTCATCTGTCCGCACCGGCGGCCGTCAGTGAGAGCCTGCAAAGCCTTCACCATCATCAGCTCGCTACCCAGACCGCTATTCGCGAGGGGCTGGATGCCATTCTTCATGCCTTCTCACCAGAGGCATTGCTGCGCCGGTTCCATGGTTATCGCCGGGGCCTGAAAACCGACGAAGATGAAAGCAACTGGGCATGGGAGATGTACCAACACTATTACCGGGAACTGAGTTCCAGTCGTCAGCAGGGTTTTGAACGCCTTTTTCAGGAGGTGTTTGAACAGGCTTACGATCAACAACTGCGTCAATTACAGAGGGAGAACCTGTCGTGAAGTACTGCAAATGGAGTTTGCTGGTCGCCATTCTCGTTTTGGTGGGGTGTAGCACCCCCTACAACGCTGTTACCAAGACCGCCAAGGTGATGTGGGATCCGGACATTCCTGTGGGTTACCCGGATGAGCTGCCAAGCCGCGTGGACCTGACCATGTTGGCGGAGCCGGACGTGAACCCCAACGAATCCCTGGCGCCGACACCCATCGCCTTCCAGATCATCCAGATGCGGGACAGCTCGCGCCTGATGGCGGCGGATTTCGACCAGTTGCTGGGCGAACTGGAGCCGTCCCTGGGTCGCAACTACGTCGACCACAGCGATTACACCCTGGTGCCGGGGCAGTTCAAGTTCATTGAGCCGTTCGAAATCGCCGAGGATACGCGCTTTATCGGTGTGATCGCTTTCTACGCCTATCCCAACCTGTCTCAGTGGAAGAAGGTGGTGAAGGTGGATCCCATCGGCGGTCGGTACCACCTGCTGGTCAATCTGCGCGAGCGTGAAGTCAAACTCAGAAGGTCGGATGAGTCCTGATGTCTGCAACGAATCGAGTCGTCTGGAGTGATGGGCTGTTCATCAAACCCCAGCACTTCCAGCAGCAACAACGTTACCTGGAACACCAGATCAACGAGCGGGCTCTGGCCATTTCTGATTACCTGTACGGTTTCAGTGATCTGGAGCTCAACGCGGAATACCTGAGCTTTGGCCGGGTAGGCCTGGTACGGGCCAGCGGCCTGTTTCCGGACGGCACCCGTTTCTGCCTGCCCCAGGACGACGTGATGCCGGAACCTCTGGAGATCACTGATGCCTCCGTGGCCAACCAGGTGGTGTACCTGGCCCTGCCGCTGGGCAGCGAGAGCCTGGCGGAAGTGGAATGGCCGGAAGCCGCCATCGCGGGCCGTTTCCGGGCCCAGAGCGAGGAAGTCCGGGACCTGCATTCCATTGACGGAGACTCCCACACCATCGACGTGGCCCGGGTGGCCCCGAAACTGATGTTGGAACGGGACGATCGCAGTGCCTACGCGGCCCTGGCCATTGGCCGGATTCTGGAAAAACGCCCCGACGGCAGCCTGGTGATGGACCCGAACTTCATCCCCACCATGCTCAGTGTACGGGCAGCGCCCCGGCTTCAGCGTTTCGTCGGGGAAATGGCAGGGCTGATGCGTGAGCGGGCCAAGAACATTGCCGAGCGCGTGGGTGCCCCGGGGCAGGGTGGTGTCGCGGACGTGGCGGATTTCATGCTGTTGCAGATGCTTAATCGCGCTCATCCCCGTTTCCTGCATTTGGCGCGTTTGCGTCAGTTGCATCCGGAACGGCTCTACGAGGCCCTGCTGGAGTTGTGCGGCGAACTGGTGACCTTTACCGATGAAAACCGCCTGCCCCAGGAATACACCGCGTACGATCACGACCTGCCGGAGGATTCCTTCACCCCATTGATGCAGGTACTGAGGCAATCACTGAGCACGGTGCTGGAGCCGCGCGCGCTGGCTATCCAGCTGCAGCAGCGCCAGTACGGCCTCACGGTGGCGCCGGTCCAGGATGCACAGTTGATCGGCCAGGCCGAGTTCATCCTGGCAGTGAAGGCGGATATGCCGCTGGACGATCTGCGCAAGCAGTTCACCCAGCAGTGCAAGGTGGCGTCGGTGGAGAAGATCCGCGATCTCATCAGCCTGCAATTGCCGGGGATTCCGCTGTCGGCCCTGCCGGTGGCACCCCGTCAGTTGCCGTATCACGCCGGGTTCGTGTACTTCCGGTTGGACGACCAGAGCCAGGCCTGGCAGATGCTCGACAACGCCAGCGGCTTTGCGTTCCACGTGGCCGGCAGTTTCCCGGGAATGGAAATGCAGTTCTGGGCAATCAGGAGCTAAATCATGGCAGATGCACCGGTGATGGATTCACCCAATGGCAACACGGAAGCAGGTGGCAGTGCGTTTGATGACCTGATGTTCGCGGACAGTAACCGCGATGGTCGCGTGGGCGATCAAGGCTTCGGTAATGACCAGTTCCAGCTGCGGGGCCTGGAGGATAACCGGCTGATTGATGCCGCGACGCCCTTGCTGGGGCTGGTAATCCGGGTGCGCCGGCTGGCGGATTTTCACGGAGTGGAAAACCTGTACCAGCAGGTGGTGGACGAAGTGGCCGCCATTGACCGGGAACTGGTGGAGCAAGGGTATGAGCGGCCGACGGTGGTGGCCTATCGCTACGTACTCTGCGCCTTTATTGACGAAGCCGTGCTGGGTACCGACTGGGGTGCCCACAGCGTGTGGTCCCAGCATTCGCTGCTGTCCCGTTTCCACAACGAAACCTGGGGTGGCGAAAAGGTGTTCGCCATCACTGCCCGCATGGAGCAGGAACCGGAACGTTACCGCGACATGCTGGAGTTCATCTATCTGTGCCTGTGCCTGGGATTCGAGGGCCGCTACAAGGTAATGACCAACGGCCGGGACGAATACGAACAGATTATTCGTGGGCTGTATGAACAGATTCGCGGGTTGCGTCGCGACGAGGAACCGCAGTCCCTGACCCGCGCACTGGACAACGTAACACCGGCCCGCAACCGGCTACGGACAGGCCTGCCCCTCTGGGGCATTGGCGGACTGTTTGTGGCGGCCATGGCCGGGGTATACACGCTTTACAACATAGCGCTGAACGAACGCATCAGGGATGTGCTCAGCGTACTGGAACAACTCCCGAAATAAGGAGATCACTGTGATTCGGGTAGAACTGCCGGCGCTGATTGGGCGCCTCAACGAGATTTGTCGCCAGGGAATGGAAAGCTCGGCGGCCCTGTGCATCAGCCGCCAGGGTGCGGAAATCACTCCGGCCCACCTGCTGTTCAAGCTGCTGGAAACACCGTTTACGGACGTGCGCCAGATTCTGGAAAGCACCGGTATTGATCACCACACCCTACAGCCGGTGGTAGGGGACAGCCTGAACGGCGAGCCTCAGTCCGCCGAGCCGTACCCGTCGTTCTCGCCGCTGCTGATCGAGCTGCTGCAGGACGCCTGGCTGATTGCCTCCACTGAACTGGGCCACACCGACCTGCGCTCCGGTGCCATCATGCTGGCACTGCTGATGAACGCAGACCGCTACCTGATGCCCCAGGTCAGTCAGCGTCTGAAAGACATCAACCGCGAACAGCTGCGCCGCCAGTTCGATTCCATGACCCGTGGCTCGGTCGAACAGCCTCGCGCTGAGGATGGCCCCAGTGCCGCCAATCAGGCGCAGGTGGACATGGACCCGCTCAAGCGCTACGCCACCGACTTCACCAAACTGGCCCGGGACAAGAAACTGGACCCAGTGGTGTGCCGCGACACCGAAATCGATCAGATGATCGACATCCTCTGCCGTCGTCGCAAGAACAACCCCATTGTTGTCGGCGATGCCGGCGTGGGCAAAAGCGCCGTTGTTGAAGGCCTGGCCCTGCGTATCGTCAATGGCGATGTGCCGGAGCGCCTGACGGGTGTGGAACTGTGGACTCTGGACATGGGGGCACTGCAGGCCGGTGCGTCGGTGAAAGGCGAGTTCGAAAAACGCCTGAAAGGCGTGATTGAAGCGGTGAAAAGCTCCGCGACGCCCATCATCCTGTTTATCGACGAAGCCCACACCCTGATCGGCGCCGGCAACAGTGAAGGTGGCTCCGACGCCGCCAACCTGCTCAAGCCGGCCCTGGCCCGTGGCGAGCTGCGGACCATCGCCGCCACCACCTGGCGCGAGTACAAGAAATACTTTGAGAAAGACCCGGCCCTGAGCCGCCGCTTCCAGCCCGTCGCGCTGGATGAGCCAACCCCGGCTCAAGCGGTCCACATCCTCCGTGGCTTGCGCACTGTCTACGAAAAGGCCCATCAGGTCCTGATCGCCGATAGCGCCCTGAAAGCCGCTGCCGACATGTCTGCCCGCTACCTCGCTGGCCGTCAGCTCCCGGACAAGGCCATCGACGTGCTCGACACCGCCTGTGCACGGGTCAGCCTCAACCTCAGCACGCCTCCGCGCCGCCTCAGCCACGTGCGCAGTGAACTGCACCAGTTGGGCATGGAACAGGAACTGATGACCCGCGAACAGACGCTCGGGCAGGCCATCGACCACCAGCGCGAGAGTGAACTGGTGGAGCGCCTGGAAACCCTGCGAGAGGAAGCGGAAGAACTGGAACAGCGCTGGAACGACCAGCGGGAACTGGTGGCGCGTCTCGTCGACATTCGCGAGCAACTGCTGAGCGAGGACCCTGCCGAGACTGACGCGGATGTATCAGCGCAAGACGCCACGCCGGAAACCAGCGAAGAGCGCCCTGACCTGAAAAGCGAAGCCGCCGCCATCGAACAGGAACTGGAAGAGCTGCAGGCCGACGAGCCACTGGTACACGCCCGTGTCGATGCCCGCCAGGTGGCCGAAGTCATCGCCGACTGGACTGGGATTCCGGTCAACCGCATGACCGCCGACGAGCTGGAAAAGATCACCCGCCTGCCGGAGTATCTGCAATCCCACATCAAAGGCCAGGACACTGCCATTGGTGCACTGCACCAGCACCTGCTCACCGCCCGCGCCGACCTGCGTCGCCCGGGTCGCCCAATGGGCGCCTTCCTGTTGGCCGGCCCCAGCGGCGTGGGTAAAACCGAAACCGTGGTGCAACTGGCCGAGCTGCTCTACGGCGGCCGCCAGTTCCTCACCACCATCAACATGTCCGAATACCAGGAAAAACACACCGTCTCCCGCCTGATCGGTTCACCCCCTGGCTACGTGGGCTTTGGTGAAGGCGGCATCCTCACCGAAGCCATCCGCCAGAAACCCTATTCGGTCGTGTTGCTCGACGAAGTCGAAAAAGCCCACCCGGAAGTCCTTAACCTGTTCTACCAGGCCTTCGACAAAGGCGAACTGGCTGACGGCGAAGGCCGCCTGATCGACTGCAAGAACGTGGTGTTCTTCCTCACCTCAAACCTGGGCTACCAGACCATCGTCAAACACGCGGACGAGCCCGAAAAAATCGAGGAAGCGCTCTACCCGGAACTGGCGGACTTCTTCAAACCGGCATTGCTGGCACGTATGGAAGTCGTGCCCTACCTGCCGCTGGGCGAAGAAACCCTCAACCGCATCGTTGGCGACAAACTCGACCGCCTGGCCACCCAGATCGGCGACCGGTACCACACCGACGTGGAACTGGAAGATGGACTGGTGGAAGCCATCCGCAGCCGCGCCACACGCAGTGAAAATGGCGCGCGGATGCTGGAGTCGATTATTGAAGGTGAACTGTTGCCGCCGGTCTCGCTCGCATTGCTGGAGAAGCTGGCAGCGAGAGAGCCAGTCACAAAGGTGACACTCGGCGTCGAAGACAACAAGTTCACAGGTACCGTTGCCTAAGGCAACTGCAAAGTAGCGCACCGTGGGGTTGAGCTTTCCAAAACCCTGCGGAGCCATGGATGGCGGAGCGGAGCGTACAGGGATGTATTCACAGCGTGTTTTGGAAAGCCGAACCACAGGGTACGCGGCCGGCGAACAACCAACACAGGGAACAAGAAGAATGGGACGGATGCAGACGGAGTTGCACACCGGCATAGACCTGGCGGTTGAACTGCTCCGGCAGGACAACCTGCCAACCCTGCTAAAAGTCGCCTCACGGCAACTCGAAAACACCTTCGGCCTCACCCGCTGCTGGTCACTCGAACTCGACCTCAGCGGCCGCACGCTCCACTGCGCGGCACTGGGCGAGCAGGGCGAGTTCGACTGCGGTGACTTCAGCCACCCCTTTGCCCACCTGCTGCAACAGGGCAAACCCAGGGAATTGTCACGGGCCGCGAGCTACCGCCTGGATCATCCGGGCTTCCAGGCCCTGGTCGACGCCAGCAACCGGCCCCGCTCATTCTGGCTGGAACCCATCAAAGGCGAAGACGGCCGCACTCTTGGCATCCTCGTGCTGTGTAATGAAGAACCCGAATGGGACGGCATCACCGCCCAGCCACTGTACCGCGGTTTGTTGACCCTGCTGTCTCACCAATGGGTCAGCCAGCTCAAGACCAGCGACCAGGTCTGGCAGCGGCGCATGCTCAAGCGCTCCCTCGACCACCTCCACGACGCAGAAGCCGTACGCCAGCGCTGTGAAGAGTTGGCGACCACTCTGGTTGGCAACTCCAAAGGCATGACCGACCTTCGCGCCCAGATTGTCCGGGCCGCCGGTAGTCAGCTGTCGGTTCTGGTTCAGGGTGAAACCGGCTGCGGCAAGGATCTTGTGGCTCAGGGCATTCACCGGTTTTCGGATCGGGCCGAAGGGCCGCTAGTGGTGGTCAATTGCGCCGCCATCCCGGACTCGTTGCTGGAAAGTGAACTTTTTGGCCATACCAAGGGTGCGTTTTCCGGTGCCGACCGAGCCAAGGAAGGTCTGCTGGCGCAAGCGGATGGCGGCACCCTGTTCCTGGATGAGATCGGCGACATGCCCATGGCTCTGCAGTCCAAACTGCTGCGGGTGCTGGAAAGCCGACGCTTCCGCCCACTCGGAGCTCAGCAGGAACAACACTCTGATTTTCGACTGGTCGCGGCCACCCATCAGCCACTGAGTGACTGCATCGAAGAGGGCCGGTTCCGCCGCGACCTGTTCTACCGGCTCAGCCAGTTCCCGTTGCGGGTCAAGCCATTGCGGGAGCGCCCGGAAGATCTGGAGCCCCTGTGCCGGCATTTCATCCGTGAGTACACGGCCCGCGAGGGCGCCGGCCCACTGGGTATCAGCAGCCATGCCTTGGGCATGCTGGCGGCATATAACTTTCCCGGCAATGCCCGGGAGCTGAGGAACATTGTTGAGTTTGCCTGCCTGCAAACCCCGGTGGGTGACGATATCCAGCCGGAAGTACTGCGCCTGGATGACTTGTTTCCGAGCCAGGAAACCTGTGTGGCCAGTGACTTTCAGGGAACTGCCGTACCGGGCATGCCCCTGGCGGATGAAGTGGACGACCTTCGGGCTGCGGCCCAGGCGTTCGAGGCAGCCATCATTCGTGAACGCCTGCGCCAGTACGGTGGCAACCGTGCCCAGGCAGCGGAAAGCCTGGGGCTGCCCAAGCGCACCCTGGCCCATAAATGTCTGAAGTATCAGGTGACAGAAGCGTGAACCCAAGTATTCGAAGTAACAGCCTCCTTGCCATTGTGCTCTGCGCCCTTGGTACGACGATGTCTCTGGCTGCCAATGCGCAGGGCAATCCCCAGGTGGCCGAGGCCATGGCGTGTACCGAAGAGAGCCAGCGCCTGGAACGGTTGGCGTGTTTTGACGAGGTGTTTGGTACCCCGTTTTCAGTGGCGGTTGAAGACGCCATCGTTGGCAACCAGCCCGAGCGCTGGCGCCAGGCCTTTGCTCAGGAACAGCGCCGCCGCCCGGGTGACGGCCCGCTGTATCGCAATACTTCGGAGCTGGCAGGACATCTGCTGACGCTCAGTGCCCTTGGGGTCAAACCGCCGAGGCCGCTGCTGGCGGTGCAGTGTCACAACAACATCACCGAACTGACGTTGATGATGCCGGAGGCAGTGAAAGAGGAACGGGTCACCGTCGATTTTGGCCAGGGCCGTCAGATCTGGCGGGTCCGGGACGACGGTTTCGTGATCAGTGGTGGTCGGGGGCTGCCCGCCATCCGAACCGTGCGAAACATGGCGGCCGCGTCCGGAGTGACTGTGGCGTCGTCCAGTGGTGTCGTCGACGGGTTGATGTTCGACCTGACCGGGTTTCGGGAAACCCTTGAGCCACTGCGGGAAGCGTGTGGCTGGTAGTGATCTTTATCAAGAATGTGTAGTGCCATTTGCAAAGACAGGGATTGGACATGCAGGCAGTAGAGCAGCATCCATACGTTGAACAGGTGTTGAATAGGCTTTCCGGTGAGAGTGCCACGGGTGAGAACCTGATGGACGACCCCACCATGGAATACCTCGAAAACGAAATCATGAAAGTGGGCTCGCTGGCCCACACCGGTGTTGAATGGGGCAAGGTGGAGAGTGAATCGCTTCGCTTGCTGTCGGACACCAGTAAAGACCTCAAGGTGCTGGGTTTTCTTCTGCTGTGCCTGCAGCGTGGCGGCAACGGTGAACGGTTTGCGCTGTCGCTGTACCTGTTGCACCGGGTACTGGACAGTTGGTGGCACGATGCCTGGCCTTATCCGGGCGACAAGGGCAAACGCGCCCGCAAGATGCTGATGACCCAGATTCTGCAACGAGCCCTCAAGGAAGTGTCGGCACTGAGCTTCGACGGCGGCGTGGGCGATGGCCGGGAATTCTGCCTGACCACGCTCGCCAAGCTGCTGGAACAGGCGAGTGCACTGGAGCTGCCGGATGACGGCCTGGTGGACTTGCGTCGGGCCGTGGAAAAACTGCCATCGCCTTCTGATACGCCCAGGCCGTCGGAAGCCACCGATAATACCGAAACCACGGGTACATCATCGGCCGGCTCCTCTTCGCCGCAAGCCAGCAGCACCTCTTCCGCGTCTCTGGGCAGCCTGACCCTGGACCCTGCCAATGAGCGGGCCACCCGCCAGAGCCTGCTTAAAGTGGCGGATATGCTGACCGAAACCACGCCCGCCGATGCATTGGGCTATCAGCTCCGCCGCTACGCCATCTGGCAGACCATTACCTCGGTTCCACCAGCACGCGACGGCATCAAGAGCGATCTGGCGGCGGTAAGTGCCGACAGGGTGGCTGACTATCGCGAGAGCCTGTCCAAATCCCCGGATCTGGCACTTTGGCAACGCATTGAGCAAAGCCTGTCGGTCAGTCCGTTCTGGCTGGAGGGCCACTGGTTAAGCGCACAAGTGGCGTCTTCGTTGGGGCATGAGACCTGTGCCGAAGCTATCCGCACGGCGGTCAAAGCCTTCGTTGAGCGGTTGCCAGAGTTGGCGGACATGACCTTTAACGACGGCACGCCTTTTCTGCCCAAAGCGGTAGCCGACTGGATGCTCAGCGGCCCGGCGAAAGGTGGCGCCGCAGGCGGCGCGAGTGCATGGGAACAGGCTTACGAGGATGCCCGGGCAGTGATGGATCAGAAGGGTCTGGCGCCGGCCATGAAGCTGCTGGAAGAAGGCCTGGATTCCGCCCGCGAGCCCCGTGACCGATTCTACTGGCGGCTGATGAGCAGCCAGTTGATGAAAGACAGCGGTATGAAAAGCCTGGCGAAACAACAGGTGCAGGATCTGCGTGAGCAGACCCGTGGGATGAATCTTGAAGACTGGGAGCCCGGCCTGGTGGCCAGGCTGGACAGACTCGCATAACAACTGACGGATCAAATTGACAGGAATGGACACCATGTGGAGACAAGCCCTACTCATTGGACGACGGATACTGCCCTTTGTGCGCAGTGCGGCGCCGATTACCCTGGCGCTGGGTGTGGTGGTACTGCTGGCTGCAACCTGGTGGTTGGGCCCGCGCCTGGAAATCGGCGGTGAATACCCGTTGGCGGCCTGGCAGATGCGTGCCCTGGTGACGCTGGTGGTGGTACTGCTGGTGGCTATGGTCTGGGGGATGATGCTGGCGCGCAAGCTGCGTAAAGTGAACGTCGCCAAGGCGGAAGAGCAGAAGGAAGAGGAAGACCCCATCCTGCCGCTGGAACGGCGCCAGCAGCGCCTGCTTGATCGCCGCCTGACCGAACTCAAGAGCAACCTGCCGGGCCGAAAGGGTGTCTATCGTTTGCCCTGGTACTTGGTGATGGGCCTGGAAGATGCCGGTAAAACCAGCCTGATTCAGCGTTCCGGGCAGACATACACGCTTACCAACGTCACCCGTAACCCTCGTACCGAGCGAAATCCTTTTGGTTTTGAATGGTGGGTCGGTGATAACGGCGTACTGATTGACCCGGACGGCGAACTGCTGAGCCAGAACGACGGCGAGGGCGCCACCAGCGATATCCAGCAGCGGTTGTGGACCCACTTCATCACCTGGCTGGAAAAGAACCGCCCCCAGCGCCCCTTGAATGGCGTTGTGCTGGCGGTTGATCTTGCCCGTCTGAGCACTGGCAATGAACAGCAGCGCCAGGCCCAGGCCATCCTGCTTCGTACCCGGCTGCGGGAACTGATGGAGCAGTTGGGCTCCCAGTTGCCGGTGTACATCAGCTTTACCAAAATGGACCTGCTCTACGGGTTTGCTCCATTTGCCCGCACACTCTCCAAAGCCGAGCGTGAGCAGCCCTTGGGCTTTACCTTCCAGTTGGACGGCCAACTGGATGCCGACGACTGGCTGGGCGAGTTTGACCAAAGCTTCAGCAAACTCGCGGAGCAACTCGGTGAGCGGCTTCCGGACGTGCTGTCTGCCACAAGGGATGCTGAAGAGCGTGCCGCTGCTTATTCCTTTACCCGTCAGTTGGCCGGCCTGAAGCCAGTGCTTGAGCAGTTCCTGGCAGACCTGCTTTCTGCGGATGCCTTTTCAACGCCGGCCCTGGTGCGAGGCACCTACTTCACCTCCGTGGTTCAGGAAGGCGTGCCGGAAGATGCGTTTGTCTCAGCCGCTGCCGCCAATTATGGGCTTGCCAGCCCGATACAGCCGGCTCAGCGTGGTGGACAATCTTCAAGCCTGTTCACCGAAAAACTGTTTCCCAACATCATCTATCGCGAAGCGGGCCTGGCTGGTGACAACCAGAAAGTGGTTGGTAGTCGGCGTCGCCGCATTGCTGTCGCGGCCGTCGTGGCCGTTGCCGCCGGCCTGGGTATGACCGCCGGATGGCAGCACTACTTTATCGAAAATGCCCAGGCCGCTACCGCGGTGGAGGAGCGGGTACGCAATTTTATCGATAACTGGCGCCCCATCGGCTACGAACCTGACACCACTGGCCGCAATTTGCTGGAGCCTCTGGACCAGCTGCGGGAAGCCACCCTGGCGTTTGGTGATTACCGGGCGGAACCGGCTGTCGTGGCGGATATGGGCCTGTATAAAGGCCACAAGGTTGGTCCGGAAGTGGAAGAATCCTACCTGGACATGCTGGCCTACCAGTTCATGCCCGCGCTGATGCTGGGCGTGATGGAAGAGATGAGCGATGCCCCGGACACCAGCTCTGAGCGCCTCGACCACTTGCGTGTGTTGCGGATGCTCTACGATGCCAGTGGCCGCCGCCGGGACATTGTTCACAGCTACATGAGCGATTATTGGCAACGCGCCTACCCGGCGCAGCGGGATCTGCAACAACGGCTGCTCAGCCACCTGGACTATGCCATGCTGCACACGGACCTGAACCAGAGGGTGGAAGCGGGTGATAAGACCGCCGATATGGCCCTGGCCCCCTTCCGCAGCAGTGTTCAATGGGCCCAGCACGAGCTCGGCCGCATTGCGACTCCGGACCGGGTTTATCGGGATCTGGAGAAAGAAGCGGAGCAGAACTTCCGCTCACCGCTGGATCTGGCCCGGGAGTCCGGACCGGCCTTCAGCACCGTATTCGTACGCCTGGATGAATTCGGCGAACCTCTTGATGAGGAGAACACCGAACAGGAAGATCCGGTGGTGATTCCATCACTGTTGACCCGTGAAGGCCTGGATTCCTGGTTCCTGCGCAAATCCGGCTCGGTGACGGAACTGGCTCTGGTTGATGCCTGGGTATTGGGCCGTCGGGACGATGTGAACTTCAGCAAGGCGGATGAAGCGCGGCTGCAGGCGCAACTGCAATCCCTGTACGCGGAAAACTATGTGGCGAGCTGGCGTCGGGCGCTGAGCCGGCTGGACATCCAGAGCTTCAGCGACCTTAACCATGGTGTGCGTATTCTGGAAAGCCTGACCAGCGGTCACGAGCCGCTGAATCAGTTGCTGGCGCAGGTTACCGCCAATACCCGATTGATTCCCGGTGGTAGTGAAGAAGCCGAAGCGGCCCGAAAAGTGATGGAGCAGTCCGCCCACTTCCAGATGGTTCAGGAGATTGAACGACAGTTCACCGATCTGAACGCATTGATCGACAAACGGGGTGACAACCCCAGCGATATGGAACAGGTGATGGACGTGGTTCAGAACCTGCACACCTATCTGCGTGGCATCCAGGAAGCACCGGATCGTGGCAAGGCTGCACTCTCCGCCGCCCGTGCCCGGATGGGCCTGCAAGGCGCGGACCCGATCTTCACCCTGCAACGGGTAGCCTCGAATCAGCCGGCACCGCTGGACCGCATGCTCGAGAAGCTGGCTTCGGAAAGCTGGCGCGTGGTGCTGGATCAGGCTGTGGCGCAACTGGAACGCCAGTGGTACCAGGAAGTCTACCAGCCGTTCCAGCAGAGTCTGGCCAGGCATTACCCGTTCAATCCGGGCGCCGGCCGCGACGCCGCGCTGCAGGATTTCGAGCGCTTCTTTGCGCCGGACGGTGTGCTGGACCAGTTTTACAACGACAACCTGAAGCTGTTCCTGGAAGACCATCCGGAACACATTGCCGGTTCCAAACGCGCCAGCCTGGTTCGTCGTGATGTGCTGGCCTCGCTGGAGAAGGCCGAGAATATCCGCCGTGCCTTCTTCACGCGAAGCGGCTCATTGGATGTCGAGTTTGCACTGGAGCCGTTGCACCTGTCTTCCAACAAGCGCCGCAGCGTGATGAATGTGGACGGGCAACTGGTCGAATTCAGCCACGGCCCCAGCCAGAGCATTCCGCTGGTGTGGCCCAACACACTGAGGGATTCGGTTGAGAGCCGGGTGACCCTGGTGCCCACGGAAGTGAACCGCTCGCCACGCAGCATTTCGGAAAACGGTCCCTGGGCGTTGTTTCGTCTGCTGGACGAAGCCGACATCACCGGCGTGAGCAGCAGTGCCGTGGATGTGCGTTTTGCGTTGGACGATGGCGAGATGCGTTATCGCCTGCATGCGGGCAGTAATACCAACCCGTTCACACAGCAGTTGCTGGCGGGGTACCAGATACCACGCAGTCTGTATTAGACTATGCACCAGAGCCAATACGGAAACAGGACGTTTTCCGTATTGGCGGTTCAGGATTTCACTGCTTCAAGGATCGAAGACATGCCCCAGGCAACCGGACTGCAGTTCACGGCCACCCTTGGCCAACTCCCCAAAGACCTGTTCGTGGTCGCCCGTTTCGAGCTGACCGAGCACCTTTCCAGGCTCTG